>Ga0255344_1000003_pt1 | contig 603522 bp, 486 predicted proteins | sample wastewater_treat_5_FD_192414 | JGI IMG/M metagenome (GOLD analysis project Ga0255344, IMG submission 192414) | Wastewater microbial communities from Lulu Island WWTP, Vancouver, Canada - plant18 | ecosystem: Engineered > WWTP > Wastewater > Unclassified | place: Canada: Vancouver, British...
CGGTGAGGGCGGAGTACCCGAATCACGTGTGGACCTGCGACTTCATTGAAGACCGCACGGAACGCGGCGGAAAGCTACGCATGCTGTGCGTGTTGGATGAGTTTACGCGGGAAAGCCTTCACATCCGGGTAGAGCGTTCGATCGGGGCGGCCAAGGTAATCGCCTCGCTCGAGTGGCTCTTTCTGATTCACGGTGCGCCACGGTACATTCGCTCAGACAACGGTCCCGAGCTGGTGGCAAAGGCCGTACAGGACTGGCTTGCCGAGCGCGGCGCCCAAACCATCTACATCACACCGGGAAGCCCCTGGGAAAACCCGTATATTGAGAGTTTTAATGACAAGTTTCGCGACGAATGTCTGAACATGCACGTCTTTCTCGACGGTCGGCACGCGCAGGAGGTGGTAGAAGCCTGGCGCAATGAATACAATCACGAACGTCCCCACAGCAGTTTGAATTACACGACCCCGGCGGAATTCGCCGCGCATTGCCGTAACTCCGGTCGGCCTACGGCCTCCCTGCGTTCCGGCAATGCGCAAGTCCCGGGGGCGGGGCAACAAATCGAGGCAAACCCTCTCACTCTGAGTGGTACATAAACTGGGGGCAGGTCAGCCGTACTGTTTTCCATGAGCGATGGGGCAACCTTGGAAACTAACGTAGATGTTGTTGTCCGTTAACCCACAAGGCCCCGCCAAAACCGACACAGTAAGGAAAGATATGGGTTCTATCAAGTATCTGACGATGCTATTGAGCTTCCTTATAATGTTGGGGGGGCGCGCATGGGCGAATCAAGGAGACCCTGATTACGTCGCGAGTTTACTGCGTGCCTTGGGCTCAAAATCAGCCCTTGAGTCGGTCGATATGAAATTCAAGATAAGCGCAGAGCGAGGTGAGGTTTCGGAGAATTCGCACGCCAAAGTCGTTGCCATGATGAAGAAGGCGTACAGTGATCCCTATTTACCAGAGGAATTCTATCAAGAGAAGGCGGCGGCTCAAATAGGGCGAGATAAACGTACGCGCCGTTTTATCCGCTTGCGAGCTTCATGTTTAGGGGCTCAATGGGATGAGTTTCGAGATGAGAATATGGAAGCGCCACTCCTGTCTTATAATGTTCCCCGCAGAACTCAGCGTGATGCTGGTGTAACCTACAGGTATCAACATATAGGTGCCAAGTCACTTATGGTGCACTTGGGAGCCGTAGCCCCGCCCCTTGATTTTGAAGCCTTTATGCGTATCCCCGGGGCTTTTTCTCATGTGGTGGATACCTCTTTGCGTGATGCCGGGGGAAGTCTTGACGCGGGCAAGATCGCCCAGTTTGAGAATGGTAACGGTATAGTCATGGGTGGGCTAATGATACTCCATGCCGGCCCGGGCGAAGCGGAGGAAGGCTTGGAGACGATGCATATCTCTATGCGCCCAAACGCGCAGCATGCATTGCTTGAAGGGGTGAATGTGCCTTACGAAGTTTCCATGCGCGTGCTCAAGGAGAACCCGTGGGTGGTTGTAGATTTTCATGGTGAGACTGAACGTGGCGCAATTGTTGTGGAGAATCGGGGGTTCACGTTTGTCGAATCTGTGGATAGTTACGTTCCCATGCGGCACATGAAGGCTACTTTTGAGGGCGGTAATCTTAAAAAGCGAGAAGTCATTGAGATACTCTCATTTGAGGCCAACCCTCCCGAAAGCTACACTTCGATTGTGTCTGATCCGTCGGAAAAAGTGCCTGTTCCTGATGGGTATGTTTTCGTAGACGCTCGGGTTCAGCCGTCAATTGTTGTTACGCCTCTCGATTCGACCAGCATTTTGCCTTCTCCTGAAGAAATTGAGGAGACTCTTACTTCCGGGCAGAACACCAATGCGGTGCACCCTATCGGGAACGAGACGCCCGCTGTAGCGAAACAGAAGAAAGCGCCGGCAAAGGCGATCAGTAGATTTCGATCCATTTGGCCCATCGGTCTCTTTCTCGCCTTCATCCTTGTGGGTTTAGCGTTGCTCTTCGTCGCATTGGCGCGGCGTGGAAGTCGTCGTGATAGCGTGGATTGACTATTGGAAGGAATAACAACACCTCACAAGACAAAACGGCATACATTCGTGGAAGTTGTCTGTTGCACACCTGGGTAGACAAAAATCAGGGACGGAATTCGGAAGAGGATCACTCGTGAGAAGCACTATCTTCCGCATGCTGATAATTACGTTCGCCATTCTTGTGTTTGCTGAGAGGCTTGGCGTGACGGATTTGTTTCCCGCTAAGACAGACAAAGCAATAATGGCTGGGCTTATGTCCGCTTTCTTCCTGGTGACACTACTTGCCTTTGTTTTCCATAAAGATGTCTTGGGCTTGGGCCTGGTTCCCAATTCATCCGCACGAACACGAGTTCGGACTTCGGAGGAGCGAATAGTGCGGCGCCGGTGCTTTCTCTCGGGGCGCTTTATCCAGCAAAAACGTACCTACCTGTACATTCTGCGGGTCACCCTCTCCGACAAGCGTTTGCGTGTCGCATTCGTGATCTCACGCCCTGGGGCCGCATTGCTCGATGTGCCGACTCATGAAATAGCGTGCGTAAAGGAAGTACTTCCGCCGTGGCACCCGACGCGCGTTGACGCATTGCGGCTGAAATGCTTGCCCGAGACCAAATGGTCGGATTTCGAGCTTTACGTCGATAATGCCTCCTTATGGTTGGCGGATTTTGCAGATCTGGGCGTGCCTGCAATTTCCCTGAACGATGATAATGAACAAGCAAGGGAAGAATAGAAGATGCAGAGATCTCTACTTCAGGTTGGGCCTGTAGGCGTGATCCGCCGGGTGGAATCCAATGAAAAGGAAGTGTAGCATCGCGATCGAGCTGTTTTTTCGTGTTTCGGGGCAGGGGAACCTTTCCGCTGCCGTGACAGGAGGTCTGTAATGAGTACACCATCGCTCCATGACATCAACCGACGCGATTTTCTTCGCCGTGCCGGCCAGGGCGCGGCGGTGGCGGGACTGGGCGCGCAGGCATTTCAAGTCGCGGCACGGGAGAAGGTCGCCCCCGTGGATCCGCATGCGCCAAGCACCGGAAAGGTGCCCGCTCCGGATCAGGTGCTGGGTATCGGGATTATCGGCGTGGGCGGCATGGGCGGCGGCCATTTGTCCGACTTGCTCGACCGCGAAAAATCCGGCCAGAAGGTGGCGGTACGGGCCATTTGCGATGTGTATACACGCCGGCAGAAAGATCGGAAAGAGCGGGTCAAGGCCGCGACGGGGCGCGATATCGACACCTACTACGATTACATGAAGCTGCTCGAACGGGACGACATCGATGCGGTGATCATCGCCACGCCCGATCATTGGCATGCCTTGAACGCCATTCACGCCATGGAGGCCGGGAAAGACGTCTATTGCCAGAAGCCGGTGACTCTGACCGTCGAAGAATCGCTGGATGTGCGCGACACGGCCTACCGTACGGGCCGGGTGTTTCAGTGCGGTGCGCAGCGCTGTTCGGACGACTGGTACTGGCAGGCCCGCAAATTCATCCAGGGCGGCGGCCTCGGCAAGATCATCTATGCCCAGCTCGATTACAGCCGCAACTCGGGGACTCCTGAACACCCCCAGGGCGGCGAGTGGAACTACGCCATCGACGACGATGCCACGGATGATCCCAACGGCGGCGACGGATACATCGACTGGCCGCAGTGGCTTGGGCCCGCGGCTCAGCGCCCCTTCTCCAAACCCCGGTTCTTCCAGTTCCGCAAGTTCTGGGAGTATTCGGGCGGTATCGCGACCGACCTTCTCTACCATTTCATCGCGCCGATGACCATCGCGCTCGATTGCCAGGCGCCCGAAAAAGTCTCCGCGGGCGGCGGTATCTTCGTGCAGCACGACGATCGCGAAGTCCCCGACACCTTCCTGGTGGTGATGGACTATCCGGAGGATTTCAGCATTCTGATGACCTCGTCGATGGCGAACAAGCAGGCGAATCCGATCATGATCCGCGGCCATTTCGCCACGTTGCGGCCGGGCGGCGCCGGGATTCTGGTCACACCCGAGGACGAGTTCAAGGGCTGGTTCAAGGAAACCTACGGGACCGACGGTGTCCTCGAGATCCCCGCCGAACCTCGCGAGGATCACATGGACAACTGGCTCAATGCGATCCGCAACCGGACCGAGTGCGCGTGCCCGCCGGAACTGGCGTATCGGGCGCAGGTGGCCACCAAGCTCGCCTGCGATTCGTATCAGCAGGAGAAGACGCTGTTCTGGGACAACACCGCCGAGCAATACCGCGACAGCCATCCCCGGCCAGACCGGATCTCAAAACTGCCTGCACAGTTTTCGTGATGCGGGGGATTGCGCCGGATTGATCCGTAATCGCGCTCAGGTGGGCGTTTTCAAAAACAGCGTGATCCCGCCCGCGAGAAAGACGAGATTCGTGAGCCAGGCCGCGAGGCTGGGGGCGAGCCGGCCGGCGTCGCCCAGGGTCACGGCGATCCCGAACAGGGTCAGGTAGACCAGGGCGATCGCGACGCTGGCGCCGAACCCGATCGCGACGCCTCCGCGGCGCACGCGGATTGCGAAGGGGATCGCCAGCCAGACCATGATGAAGGCCACCGCGGGTTGAGCAAATTTGGTATGGAAATCGACCAGCAGCCGCTGGGCGGGCACGCCGATGCGTTCGGCGTGGCGCACGACCGCGGCGAGGCCGAGAACAGTCTGGGTTTCGGGCGGCCTGTCCATGGCGAAGAGGAGTTCGGGGCGTTCATTGAACGGGGCAGGTTTCTGGGTGATGCGCTCTTGTGAATCGACCGAGCCGCCTCCGGGCGAAAATACCAGCCAATGTCCGTCTTCGAGGATCCACTGGCCGCGGGTTTCGTCCCAGTAGATGCGGCGGGCCCTGATATGTTCCATGGCCTGGTTGTGCACGGCATGGAGCAGGACTCCTTCGCCCGTCAAGGCGACACGGTTGAATTTGAGCACGTGGCAGGTCCAGCCGTCGGAAAGCCGCGTCCACGTCAATCCGCTGCGTCTGCTGTCGGGATTGCGCTGAAAATTCGTGCGTTCGATGCGTTCGGCGTGCTGCGCGGCATAGGGGCCAATGGTTTCTTCCGCGGCAAACAGCACCAGAGAGAAAAGCAGTCCGATCAGCAACAGCACGCGGCTGAAACGGCGCAGGCTGATGCCGCCCGCGAGCGCGGCCGTCAGCTCGTTGGTCTGAGCCGCATCGCCCATGACCATCAGTGACGCCACGAGTATCGACAACGGCGCGACCTGAAACGTCACCCAGGGGATGTAAGCGAGGTAATACCGCACCACGACTCCCCACGGTACATCCATCCGGAGGATCTGGCTGCGCCGGTGCGTGAGCAGATCGATAAGGATAAAGACCGCAACCAGGGCTATCAGGGTGCGGACCAGTACGGCGATCAGCCTCCGCCCCAGGTAGATGTCGATGGTGGTTAGTCTCATATCCGATCCACGCGCCACAAGGCCACGCATCCGGCGGCCAGCAGGACCAGGTTGGGCACCATCCCGCGCAAAATCACGGTGCTTAAGCTGCGCAGGGACTGCGGTTCGAGCAGCATGGTCAGCGGGATATAGATCAACAGGATCAGAAAACCGATGGCAAAACTGTACGAACGGCCGCCGTGCCGTGACCGGACCGCGAGCGGCGCAGCGAGAAAACTGACCGCCAGGCTGAGCATCGGCAGCGAGATCCGTTCGCTGATCTCGTGGCGCATCTCGCGGAGGTCGCCTTTGAGTTTGTCCGTGCGCCGCGCCTCATACAACCTGTTGAGTTCGCGCTCGGCGGCCAGGCACCCGGCCAGGTTCAGGGTGCGGCGCTCCTGCGGGATCTTCCCGGGCAGGCTATGCGGCCAGGGCACGCGGAATTCGGGAAAAGTGCTGACCAGCAGCTGTTCTCCATCGTCCTGGGGGTAGATGGAATAGCCGTCGCGCAGAATAATCTCGGTCTGAGCGTCACTGGTAATGATTTGGGCCTCTCGCGCGAAAAACGTCCACGCTTCGTCCTCTTTTCGCGGCATGAGGAGCTCGATATTGTACAGTGTGCCGGTCTCGGCGTCTTTTCTCTCGATGTAGATGCGCCAGACGCCCTGTTCGCTCTGGATCTCGTGCATCACGCCCGCCGGCAACACGTCGAGGGTGAGGCGGCTGGGCAGCTCGCGCGTGATCATCAGCATGGCGCTCCGGAAGGTAAAGGGCTGCACCCGGTCTTGGATCACAAACGCCGCTACGCTGAGGAGTGCGCCGCCAAGCAGCACGGGGATCACCACCCGTTTAAGCGGGATGCCGGCGGCTTTCATTGCGATAATTTCGTTTTGCTGATTCAAATGCCCGAAAGCGAGCAAAAGCCCCATCATGTAGGTAATGGGAATGATGAAGGGCACCACGCTCGGCAAAAAAAAGGCCGTCAGCCGGACAATGTCGAGCGGCGAGATGTGTTCGATGGGCAACTGCTCGACACGCTCCCGCAACTCGTTGCCGACCGCCAGAAAGCTGATGAGCGCAAACGCCAGCACCGACGGTATCGCAATCTCGCGCAGGACATACCGGTGAAGAGTCTTAAATGGGCAGTGTAGTGCCAGGGCACGCATGGCACGAGTATAGCGTAAGCTGTGGATACCTCTCCACTTGCCATGAAGCCGGCCGTGAAGCTGCGCGAGGGCGCAGGCACGTGGTTCCGTTCAGATGCACACGAACAATGCGCCGTTCTTATCCTTAGAAAACGGGCTGCGGGCGGGCTGCAGGATGTTCGCGCTAAAGCACGGGGCCCTTTCCGCCGATACACTGGATTGGCAACAACCATGGGAGGCCGGTTCCGCATCGCTGGAACGGGCCGGGAGGAACTATCGTGGGTACCGCTGTCTCTACGAATGTCTTTCCGCAGCTCAGCCAGCCCCTCACCACGCCGGCGCAGTCAGAATTCCGTGTTTTCGGCCCGCAGCCGGGCGAAGGCGCCGCGCTGCCCAACCTCTTGACCTCGGCAGCCCAGGGCAAAGACTCCGCCGCTGTACTGGGTTTCAACGGCGGCGCTGCGGACACGTTTGACGCCGCCACCTACGGCGCGCGGGTTCAGCGGGTAAGCCTTGCCGCGGAATTCCAGCGCGTGCGGGAACGCATCGCCGCGGTACAGGAAGGCGGCGGCAATACGGTGGCGGCGGCAGGTGTAGAACAGCTCGAATTCCGTTTCGTTGCTGAATCGCGCCAGGAGGAACTGGCGATCTTTCAGCGCCGGACTGCTGAAGTGGCCGCGGGGCTTAAAGGCAGGCAAAGCGAATCCTTCGTGCAGGCCAGCCGGCAGATGGCCGCCCGGTTTTCGCTCTCAGTAAAGCTTTCCGGGGCTGCCCTCAACGGGTTTGCGGGCGCCGCGGAAGGTCTCAAAAACGGAGGCCCGGACTCGCTGGACCAGTTCATCGGGTTTGCACAGGACGCGCTGAAGCAGCTGGACGAAAAAGTCAGCGAGCTCTTTTCTCTGCTGCACGACCTCGTGCAGAGCGGAGGCGAGTTGCGGGAGCGAATTGACTCGTTCATCGCGGAACTGCGCTCCCTGGGGCTCCTCGGAGGCGGCGAGGCCGCCGCTGGACCGGGGAATACGCTTTCCGCCGCGGCGCAGACCCGCAGTTTCTCAATCCAATTGACGTTCGAGTTTGAATATCAGGAAGTGCTCCAGGTTCAGCAGGGGGCCGTACAGCAATCAGACCCGATTGTATTTGATCTGGACGGCGACGGCATTGAGCTGACGAGCTACACTCAGGGGGCACGTTTCGATATAACGGGAACGGGAAAAAAGGTGACCACAGGGTTTGTGACGGGCGGCGATGCGTTTCTGGCGATCGATCGCAACGGGAACGGCCGCATCGACGATGGCACCGAATTGTTCGGCGATCAGAACGGCGCCGCGAACGGGTTTGAGGAATTGCGCCGGCTGGATACCAATGGCGATGGGCGCATCAACCAGTTGGACGCGAATTTCAATAAGCTCCTCCTGTGGCGGGACAACGGCAATGGCATAACCGAGCCGGGCGAGCTGATCAGTCTCGCGGACGCGGGGATTGTGGAGATCTCGCTGGGCTACCGCAACGTGAACCAGTCTGCAGCGGGCGGCAACCGCATCACACAGGTCGCGACGTTCGTGCGCGCGGACGGTTCCCGCGGGACCGCGGCTGACGCGCTCCTCAATTACCTCGCGTAGTCTCGGAGGCATATTTCCGGCCAGCTACAGTACTTTCCTGATGGCCCCGTGCCTGGTGCGTCCAGTCGCGGGGCCATCTCTTGAGTTCGTCAGGCAACCGGGTTAGGATTTCCAAAGAAACAAATGCGTGACGGACCGCAGGAGGGGAAGGGCTATGGAATACCGCAAACTTGGAAAATGGGGCGCAAAAGTCAGTTCCCTGAGCCTGGGGACGTACCTGACAGTAGGGTTCACCTCAGACGCCGAGACATCGAAGTTGCTTGTCAAGACTGCGCTGGATGCCGGGATCAACTATTTCGACACGGCCGACGCGTACAACCGGGGCGGGGCGGAAAAGGCCCTGGGCGAGCTCGTGGCTGGCGTGAAACGCTCCGATCTCTTTATCCTGACCAAGGTGTGGGCGCCCATGGGTGACGGGCCAAACGACCGGGGCCTGTCGGCAAAACATATCAAAGAATCGTGCGACGGCAGCCTTAAACGTCTGGGCATGGACTATGTTGACTGCTACATGTGCCACCGTCCCGACGCCGATACGCCGATCGAAGAGACCATTCTGGCCATGGAAGACCTGATCCGGGCGGGCAAGGTGATTTACTGGGGCGTCAGCGAATGGCCGGCGCCGCTGCTCGTCCGGGCGAATGAGCGGGCGGCCCAGCTGGGCGCGCGCCCGATCGCCGTGAGCCAGCCCCGGTACAATCTGCTCTACCGGTACCCCGAAACGCTGCTGTTTCCCACTACGGCTGAGGAAGGCATCGGTAACGTGATTTTCTCGCCGCTTGCCCACGGCATGCTGACCGGAAAATACAAGCCGGGCGAAGAGGCCCCCGAAGGCAGCCGCGCCTCCGACGACCGGCAGAACCTCGTGATCAAAGCCATGTACTGGACCGAAGAATACAAGAAAAAGGGCCAGGAACTGGCGGCCATCGCGAAAGACTTCGGCGTCAGCGCCGCGGAGCTGGCCTTGGCCTGGTGTCTTCGGAACCCCAACATCAGCAGCGTGATCCTGGGAGCGTCTCGGGTCGAACAGCTGCAGCAGAATCTCAAGGCGCTCGATCTCAAACTGACCGATGACGTGGTGACCCGTCTCGAGACGCTGTATCCGCAGCCCGAGGCCATTCCGCAGATTTGAACCGCGCGCGCCTGAACCGCGCGCAGAGTACGATGCGTTGTGCCGGCGCCTGCGTGGGCATGCGCGGAGGCGGATCCGCTTGCCCGGCGCCCGCGCAATGCGGTACATTCCACGGCAGAGGGATGGCTCCTCCTGCCCCGCTATTCTTGTCCGGCCATTGTTAAAGGAGAACCGCCGTGGGTGGACTGTTTGGCGTCGTGTCGAAAAATGATTGCGTACACGATCTGTTCTACGGAACCGACTATCATTCGCATCTGGGAACGTCGCGTGGGGGGCTTGCCGTGCTGAATGGCGAAGCCTATACCCGCCGCATTCACGATATTTCGACGGCGCAGTTTCGCTCGAAATTCGAGGGCGATCTCCAGTACATGCAGGGGCGGAGCGGCATCGGCGTCATCAGTGATTCTCAGTCGCAGCCGTTGCTTATCGGCTCGCACCTGGGCCCGTATGCCATTGTGACGGTAGGCGCCATCCGCAATGCCGATGCGCTCGCCAGACAGGCCTACAAGAAACGGACGGTCCATTTTTCGGAGATGAGCGGCGGAGGCATCAACCCGACCGAATTGTTTGCGACGCTCATCAACCAGGAAGCCACGTTCGAAGACGGGATTCTGGCAGCCCAGCAGACCATCGAGGGCTCGTGTACCCTCCTTTTGTTGACGCATCAGGGCATTTACGCCGCGCGCGACCGTTACGGGCGTACCCCGCTGGCCATCGGCAAGAAAGACGGGGCCTATGCTGTCACGTTCGAGACGGCAGCGCTCCCCAATCTCGGGTACACGCTGGATCGTTTCCTTGGTCCGGGCGAGATCGTCCGGATCACCGCGGACGGACTGGAGCAGAAAGCTCCGCCCGGCGATGAGCTGCGGGTTTGTTCCTTTTTGTGGGTGTATTATGGGTTTCCGGCCTCGAGCTACGAAGGCATCAACGTCGAGGCCGTGCGCAACCGTTGCGGAGCGGCGCTGGCTGCCGGTGATGAACAGGACATCGATTTCGTGGCGGGGATTCCGGATTCCGGCACAGGCCACGCCATTGGCTATGCCAATGCGGCCAAGGTCCCTTACGCGCGCCCGTACGTGAAATACACCCCCACCTGGCCGCGCAGTTTCATGCCGCAGGCCCAGGACATGCGCGAGCTCATCGCCCGCATGAAACTCATCCCCATCGTCGACTTTATCCAGGGAAAACGGCTGTTGTTCTGCGAGGACTCGATTGTGCGGGGCACGCAGCTCCGGGATACGATCCAGCAGTTCTACGATTACGGGGCCCAGGAAGTGCATATGCGGTCGGCGTGCCCGCCGCTGGTCTACGGTTGCGAATTTCTGAATTTCTCGCGCTCGAAGTCCGCTCTGGACCTGGCTGCCCGCCGCGCCATCCACGAGCTCGAAGGCGATGGCGACGAAGAGTTGCCCAAGTACACCGATGAGTCGACGCCCCAATATGCGGCTATGGTCGACCGGATCCGGCAGCGTCTTTCCCTGACGACGCTGAAATACCAGAGACTTGACGACCTGGTGAAAGCCATCGGCCTGCCCAAGACGAAACTATGCACCTATTGCTGGGATGGCTGCCAGGGATGCGCGCCGAAGGGCTCCGTATAACTGGAGCGGGACCCGGACGGCCCGCCCGCTCCAGTCCGCACTGGCGCTGATGTGTGGCAGCCGGGCCATCGAGCGTTCGCGCATCGCGGCCCGGCTGCGAAATCATGCACGCTGTTGCAGCGGCTAGAGATACCCCACCAGCTCGACAATCGACGCGAAAGGCGCATTAACCGGGAATCGCCCGAGTTTTTCAAAGCGGAAAAACTCGACGTGCCCGTCCATGAACAACACATTGGAGCCGCCGGGCACGTGATTAAACGGGATGTCGCCGCCGGGGGTCAGGCTGATGCAGTCAAACATGACCACGATTTCCGATTGGGCCTGGGCGCTTCCGGCGGGATTGTTGATGTCGGTCACCATGAACCGTTCAATGCCTTCGCGCAGCCGGTAGATCGTCCCGCCGCCGCCGTTGCCGAACGGGCTGGGAATCGAAATGTCGTTATCCAGGGAGCTGCGGACCGCAACCGGATTGGCGGCCTCGACTGTGCCGAACGCGCCATTTCCTCCCAGAGACAGGGGGCCGATCACGCCCAGGACCAGCATCAACTGCACCGGCACCTGCAGCCCCATCCCGAACGGATCGGGCATCAGCGGATCATCGCCATTGCATTGGTCGGCCACATATCCCAGGTAAAAGTAACTGTCGGAGGGGTTGTCAGCCACGCCCTTGTAGATGTAGTTGCACACGGCCGGGGGCACATCCCTGATGATGGCCAGGTGGTCTTCCATTGCGTCGCTGAAATCGGGGTCGGAAGGACAGCGGATGACATTGTAATCGGTCAGGTATTCCGGATAGATCGCGATTTGACGCGGGGCCAGCTCGGGTTCGTCCTGGCCTTTGCAGCCCGCGGGCAGCCCTCCGGGGACACCGTCGGTATAATACTCGGCGATACCCTGAAGCGGAGGCCATTTTTCGCCCTTGCTTTCGTTCGCATACATTTTGTAGATGATGCCCATCTGCTTGAGATTATTGGCGCAGCTGGCGCGCCGTGCGGCCTCGCGCGCCCGCGCCAGCGCCGGCAGAAGAATGGCGGCCAGGATGCCGATAATCGCGATAACTACGAGCAGCTCAATCAGTGTAAATCCCCGGTCTGATCTTCTACGCATTGCTATGTCTCCTCTTGTGGAAAATGACACGGTTGGCATGCGATTCGATCGTCGTAAGGGTGTAGCCGTGTTCCCCATCGCACCTCCCGTCTGACAACTGGATACGCAGACAGGTAACAGCCTGCCTGCCCTCGTGTGTACGAAGTTCCAGCCGCCTCTGTATATCGTCGAATCAGACTACCCTTCTACGCGCATTTCGTCAATGGTTTCAGCGAACGCGGAAGGCGGCGGCGCTAAGGCGTTGAAAAGGCGTGATCAAAAGCCTTCGAGGCGCACGCCCAGCAGCGGCGCTTCAGACTCCCCGCACTGCGTGTCGAGGTAACGGGCGAGAACGGCGCACCGATCGGCGTCAATGATGTGGTCGTCGCCCTTTTCGTAGATCACGTCGCCCGTGGCGGAGATGGTGTAGATGTGGCCGGCATACTGGGATTCACGGTCGGGAAGTTTTGGAAACACGATGCTGCGTTCCTGCATCCTGCGCTCGAGCAGCTCGGTCATGAACTGTTTGACCCGGCGCCGGTGGGGAGAACCGTCGGGAAGAGGCTCAAGGTCGATGGATGCGCCGAATTCAAAAGCAGCCACTTTTTCGCACCATTGCGTGCCCTGCGCCATAAGGTTGTGTGCAACGGCGCGCCCGCTGTTTCCGCAATCGATGCCGATCCGGCGGAAATCACAGGCGCGGTCGAGTTCGGTGATGATCTCTTGCTGGCGGGCGTAATGGACTCCCTCGAGATGCACCCGCAGCACGTTGATGAAATGGGGTTCAGCGGCGCGGTACACGACAAACTCGGAAGGGTCACGGGCGTAGCCCAGGTCGCAGCCGAGATAGTAGTCGCCGGGCGGCAGCGCTGCCGGCAGGGAAAATGCGTCGTCCGCGGTGAGGTGCACATCGTGGAAATCGAGACCTTCGTCGATGCAGGCGAGGTAGGCCTCGAAATCGAACACGGCGTGGGCGGGCGTGCCGTGCTGGCCCAGCACCCGGTGCACATAACCGGGGGAGCCGCGGCCGCCGTACAGCCGGGCCAGTTCGGCGTCTTTTTCAGGCGTGTATTCGGGGTTGAGCGGCGACGGCCAGTTGTACTGTTCCGCGGCGCCATCCTGTGTCATGCGGTAGAAGGTGTTGCGCAGTCCGTTGGGAACTCCGTAGACCCAGCGCCGCCCGCCTCCGTTCAGGGCCTGAAACAGCTCGGCCCATGCGGGCTCGGTCATCTCCTGGGCTTCGTCGACGATCTGCCAGTCCACGTGCAGCCCCTGGAAATTCATGCCGTGAGGCCCGGCGATGCGGCCCCACAAGACGAACCCGTTGGAAAACCGGAAAAACCAGGAAGGCGAGCGCTTCACCTCGAGCAGGCCCGGAGCAAAGTGGGGTGTAGACTGAAACCGGCGCAGAAGACGGTGCATCAGCGGAAAGAGATGGTTTTCGCACTGGGTCGCCACGAGCATCTCGGTATTCGGGCACAGCACTGAGGCCCACGCCGCAATCAGCTCAATCTCGGCGGTCTTACCCACGTCGCGGCCGTCGCAATGCACTTTCCGGAGGGCGTAGGAGTTGAGCGAGGCCTCTTGGTATCTGCGCGCCACCCATGGCCGATCCTTCGAGTCGCGAATGAAATACCGCGCAAATGCCGTTCGCTGGTGCAGAGCCAGCCACTGGCGAATCTGCAGCCCGGTCGCGCCGCGTTTCCGCAACTGGTTCCGCGCGCGGCGCTCATTCAGTGGGATGGGCACGATCACGCGTTTGCGGCACGGCCCGACCGGGAGCGCTTCTGCTTACGCTTCTCGAAGTTCAGCGCATCCTCCAACACTCCTTCACCCAAACGCAGCAGCGGACTCACTTCTTCGCCGAGAGCGCCGCTGCCTCCCGACACGGCCGTGGCTTTGCATGCGTCCTCCAGTTCCTGCAGAGCTTTCCGGACTCGTTCCCGGGCTTTCATCGATTTCTCGATCATGGGGTGGACCTCCTTGAAGCGCAGCTCACCCTCCACGACATGCATGTGACAGACGCCTTCTGCCCGGAGGATGTCTTCCATACGCCGCGCGATCAGCCAGGCCGCAACCAGTTCTTCGGCGCGTAACGCCACCAGAGGCAGCAGACCCGCTCCCTGTCCTTCCAGAAAAGGCTTCAGGACCGTTTCCAGGCAGCCAGCAAGCGTTTCCACCTCGGCATCGCGTTCCAGGAGTGCCCATCCCCCGCCCGGGTGGTTTCGCAGTAAATCGGATAAAAATCGCACGAAAAGCTCCTGTCGAGCCAAAAATAGGCGGCAAAAGCCGCCCGCCAGCGTCTTCATATATATAGCCCGTCCATTGCCGTATAAATGAAGGCACAGAGCGCGATTTTTTCTGAATTCTCCCTCAATTCGGCTTCTCCCGCACACAACGGCCGCGTTGTTGCGCCGGGATGTCCATATCATGACGCGCAGCGAAGGAATTGGCAGGCGGTGGGTTGCGGCGAGCGCAGTGTGTTGCGGGCGGGGTTTGCTTGAGCGTGCGGAAACGCAGCCGAGGCCAAACGCGCGCCTCCTTGCGATCTGACACCGATCCCCCCGGAATGCAATGAAAAACGCCGTGAAAAATCGGGGCTTGTCCCTGGCACAAAAAAATGGCGACCCCAACGGGATTTGAACCCGTGTCGCCAGCGTGAAAGGCTGGTGTCCTAGGCCAGACTAGACGATGGGGTCGCCGAGTATCGAGCGCAAAAATACGCGGCAGCCGCTTGGGCAGCGCCGCGTAACCGCCTCGAATATATACCATATGCTGGAAGCTGAATTCAAATCCATGCATTTTAAGGCCAGGTGCACAGTCTTTAGAGTTTGTTTTTCATGGTGGTGAGTTTTCAGGCGCGAGTTGGGAAGGAAGAAGGCATCGGGGATGAAAGGTGAAAGTCCCCCCGGCCGCGCGGCACGTGTGGCCGGGGGGATTGTAATGAGCTGCCGGGGGCCTCAGGACACGAGCATGCAGCATCGATCCAGACGGCGGTTTCGGCGTATTATGGCAGCCTGATCGCGCCGGGGCGGGATGTGAGTCCTGGCGCATGACGAAATGTCGCGACTGGACGCCGAAATTCGCGTGTCCGGCGCATACGGTGATAAGACGTGAACGAAGAGGGTGAAACGTTGTCCCGCTGGGCCTTCTGGGGTCATCTCGCCGCCGCGGTATGGATCCTCGGCACGACTGTGCTCTATTTCGTACGCCTCAGCGCCGTGTTCTTCCGTGACAACCACGACACCCTGAACGGCCTGCTGGAACGGCTCGGGCTTGGTTTTCTGGGGTAAATGTGTGCCTGCCGCCGAGAAACCCGGAACATCGACGCGCAAACAACGAAAACGAAGCGGAGCATGCCCGCACAGCGTTTTGTCGTGAGCGACGGGGCATCTGCTGCGCCCGGACGCACCCTAAATCCGGCTCAAAACCGGGAGAAAGAAAGACTGCGTGAATATCGTGGAGGCTGTGTCATGATGCTTCGAGCAGCCGGATTATTGGCGATGCTGGTTCTGTGCGCGGGCGTCGCATGCGCCCAGGCTCCGGAGGGCGAGGCGGAAACCATCGCGGCCCTCGGCCTGGACCCTGGGCAGGGAGCGGGCCCGGTTTTGCGCGAAGCACTTCTCACCGCGGAGGGCAATGCCCGCATTGCCGTGATCAACCTGTTGGGCAAGCGCCGGGATGCCGAAGCGGTTCCCGTACTTTGTGCGATCGCAAATGGGAGCGATCTGCCCGCCGCCTGTGCAGCCGTTTGCGCGCTCGGAGAGATTGGGACCGGGGCTGCGGCCAATTGCCTCGCCAACCGGCTGGAGTTTTCGGAAGGCACGGTCCGCAAAGCGGCGATCGAGGCCTCGCTTCACTGCGCGGAAGCGCTGGTTTCGGACGGAAACCGGGACCGGGCCATGGCCATCTACACGGAACTCGCGGGAGAGTCCTATCCGGCTGACGTGCGCGCGGCTGCGAACCTGGGCCTGCGCAACCGTAAACTCGGTCCGCCCCTGGTGCTCTTCGACGGAGAGAATCTGGAACACTGGGAAGGCAATCTGGAACTCTGGCGCGTCGAGAATGGCGCGATCGTCGGCGGTTCGCTCGAAAGCCCGGTGCGGCACAACGATTTCCTGTGCACAAAAGAACATTTTAGCGACTTTGAGCTCCGGCTGCAGGTCAAGCTGTCCGATCCTGAGGCCAATGCGGGAATCCAGATCCGCAGCCAGCGCGAGCCGGGTAGTCCTGCCGTGCGCGGGTACCAGGCGGATATGGGCCAGAAATACTGGGGCTGCCTCTACGATGAACATCGCCGCAACGAGATCCTCGTCAATGCGGATCAGGCGGTGGTCCGGAAGATCATTGATCTGAGCGGCTGGAACGAGTACACGATCCTGTGCGACGGCGGCCGCATCCAGCTCTGGATGAACGGCCACCTGACGGCCGACTATACCGAACCCGATGATGCCATCCCCCGGGATGGCATCATCGGCCTGCAGATTCACAGCGGACCGCCCAGCCAGGCGTATTACCGGAATATCGTCCTCCGGCGGATTGTGCCGCTTGAATGACGGACAGGCTCCGGCCTTCCGGACGCCAGGTTGGAGAAAAGGACCACGCAAGCCGCGCGGCCCCAGACCAGAGGAGAGGACGAAGAACGGAAACATGCATCAGGCGCCGCCCACCCCTACCACTGCGTATCCCGGTTCGGAGCAGAATGCCATAGCTTTTGTCCCTCCGCGCATGCCCGAGCTCCAGGCACGGCTATGGTTTCAGAAACGGTGGTACGGCGCCATGGGCCGCGTTCTTCGCCTGGTGTTTCCCTGGAAGCGCCTGTCGAGGAACGCGCTTCCCCGGCTCGAACTGATCTGGATGCCGCACTACCTCTTTACGGTCCGTGCAGTGGGACCGGATGGAGACGAAGGCCGGATCCAGTTTTCGCTGGATGCCCATGCTGGTGTGTTCATGATCGTCAAACTGGCGGGAGAGCTCGACCAGGGCGAATGCACGGAGCAGCACTTTCCACCGTCGATGCCCCGCGAAGAAGCCGAAATCCTCGGGCGCAAACAGCTCACGCTGGCGCTGCTCCGGCGGCGCGGCCATCGCGACCGGCCCACCCCCCACGAAACGCTCGATTGCCAACTCTTTTATTACCCGTTCTGGACGTACTATTATGAACGCATGCCCGGCGCCATCGACATCGCCGTGTTGGACGCGGTGTCGGGGGAAAAGGTCGGAGGCCGGACGAAGACTGCCGTGCTTGACGCGTTTACCGCAGCGAGCGCGCGAAAAAAATCCGCGGACGAAGCGCTTTGAGCCGGAGCGCAGCCGCGGCGAATTTTTGCCAGCGCCGATGAGGAAAGGAGAGTCGAGAAATCATGAAACGAGTCACGCTGCTTTCCCTGTGCCAATGCTGGTTAATCACCGCGGCGTTTGGGGCCGCGGACGAGGCCCAGCCCACCTATGCCGAGCTGCTGGGCTGGGAGAAGGGCGCCAGAGTGCTCATTCTTCATGCCGACGATGCGGGCATGTCGCATGACTCCAACATGGGCATCATCGAGGCCTTCGAAAAAGGCGTTCTGACCTCCACCAGCACCATGATGCCCTGTCCCTGGGTACCGGAATGGGCGAGGTACTGCGCGGAACACCCCGACGTGGATAACGGGCTGCACATGACCCTCACCTCCGAATGGGATGACTACCGCTGGGGGCCCGTGGCCGGGAAAGATCGCGTGCCGGGCCTGACGGACGAACAGGGCTGCCTGTGGGACAATGTCGGTCTGGTCGTCGAACATGCCAGCGCGGAAGAGCTCGAAGTCGAGATGCGGGCCCAGATCGACCGTGCCAAAACCATGGGATTACCCATCACGCACCTCGATACACACATGGGTACGGTCTACGCCACCCCGGAATATTTCGCCGCCTACGTCAAAATCGGCACAGAAATGCAGATCCCTCTCATGATTCCCGGCGGCCATGCGACCCTGGCGCAGGAAGAGCACACCGACCTGGCCGACCAGTTTCCGGTCATCCGCCAGGTGGCGAAAGCGGTCTGGGACTCGGGCCTCCCCATGCTGGACGACCTCTTCAGTGACACCTACGGCTGGAAAACCTTTGAGGTAAAAAAGAAGAACATGCTGGAGCTGCTGCACAGGCTTCGCCCCGGCGTGACGCAGGTCATTGTCCATTGCACCCGGCCCAGCGAAAATTTCCAGTTCATCTCGGATTCCGGAGACACCCGCCTCGCCGACCTCGAAGCCATGCTTGACCCGGACATCAGGAATGCCATCGAGGAAGAAGGAATTATCTTGACCACCTGGCGCGAGCTGATCGAGCGCCGGGCCCGTGTAGCGGCGCCGCAGGAAACACCCGGGAACGGCGCCGGCTGAACCCGGGAGACGGAGCGGCATGGCTCGATCCACCCGACGCAGCTTTCTCAAAAATATGGGCCTCGGCGCCGGTGCGCTCGCCGCAGCGTGCCGGCATCAGTCCCCGGACGTGGCCCGGCCCGCCGCACCTGTCCGTATGGATGCCGGCTGGGAGCGCCCGAACGTCATTGTGATCCTTACCGATGATCACGGGTACGGCGACGTTGGCGTGCACGGCAACGCGGACATCCATACGCCGCACCTCGACCGCTTCGCGAAAGACGGCCTCGACTTCACCCGGTTTTACTGCTCTCCCGTATGCGCCCCTACCCGGGCGAGCCTCATGACGGGCCGGTACGCCTACCGGACCGGCGTGATCCACACAGCGCGCGGCGGGGCAAAAATGCACGGCGATGAAATCACCCTTGCTGAAATGTTGCGCGCCGCAGGATACGCCACCGGCCTGTTCGGCAAGTGGCATCTGGGCGACAACTACCCCATGCGCCCCCAGGATCAGGGCTTCGACGTCTGCTTGTGGCACAAGGCCGGCGGCATCGGCCAATCCCCCGACAATCCCAACAGCTACATGAATCCCCGCCTCTGGCGCGGCAGCGAGCCCGTCGAGGCGCAGGGCTATTGCACCGATGTCTTTTTCAGCGCGGCGCGCGAATTCATGGGCGCCAGCCGTGATCGCCCCTTCTTCGTGTATCTGGCCACCAATGCGCCTCACGTGCCCCTGGAGATCACGCAGGAATACGTCGCGCCCTATGCCGCCAAAGGCCTGGACGACTCCACGGCCCGGGCCTACGGCATGATCACCAACATCGACGACAATGTGGGCCGGCTGCTCGCCTGGTTGGAGCGCGAAAAGCTGCGCGACAACACCCTCGTGATCTTTCTCGGCGACAACGGCCCCGAACAGGAACGCTTTACGGCGGGTCTGCGCGACCGCAAGGTTTCGGTGTATGAAGGCGGGATACGTGTGCCGTGTTTCATGCAATGGCCGGCCGTGCTCGGACGGCAGGGCAGGGTGGAGGCCGTCGCCGCGCACATCGACCTCGCGCCGACCATTCTCGAGGCCTGCAAGGCTGTCCCCCCGCCGGAGGCAGTCTTCGACGGCATCAGCCTGCTCCCGCTGCTGCGCGGCGCAACAAAGGCGCTTCCGGAGCGATCCCTGGTCTTCCAGTGCCATCGCGGACTGTCGCCGGAACGCTATCACAACGCGGCGGTGGTCGCAGCCCGGTATAAGCTGGTCTGCAACCCCGGCACCTTTCACCGCGAATACCTGGACGCAGAGCAGGCCCACGCTTTCGAGTTGTACGACCTCAGCCAGGATCCCGGTGAACAGCAAAATGTGGCGGGGGCGCATCCCGGTACCGTGGCTGCGCTGCGTGCCGTGTACGACGCCTGGTACGACGACATGAAAGCTACACGGAATTTTGAGCCGGGCTGGATACACCTCGGCTCGCCTTTCGAGAATCCGGTGCAATTGTGCCGGTTTCAGGATCAGGCGCACCTCGGCGAGCGGCCTCTGGGATGGCCCGTGCGAGTGGAGCGCGGCGGCGTGTATGAATTCACGCTCGACCGCGGCGGCTCCACGGACGCGGGCACCCTGCACGCCGCCTTTCAGGATAATGAAATGGTGCGCGTGCTGGACGATGGAGAGCGAAGCGCCCTGTTCACACTGCCCGTGGGGAGCGGCCTCCTTCGCGTGTGGATGCTGCGGCCGGGCAAACCCGTCGATCTGGCGACGAATAATGACACCACCGGCGACGTGACCGTGCGTTTCCTCGGCTGACCGGCCGCTGGCGCTGGCGCCTAGACCGAAACGACATCCAGCAGCGACTCCACCGCGCCGCTCACCTGCGCCTGGAGCCGTTCCAGGTCTTCGGCGGAAAGTCCCAGTTCGGCCAGGTCCGGATCGTCCGCGCTCACGGGCTCGAGTCCGCCGTCGAATCCGTAACCGCAGGTTTCCGCGAGGCGTTCCGCGGCGCGCACGAGCAGCACGGCCTCGCGATGCTCCTCCGCCGGTACATCCGCGGGGTTGGGATGGAAAAACGTCGTGAACGCATACGTGTTCGGCAGATTCCGCTCTGAAACGACATGAATCCCCGCCAGTGCGTGGTATTTCACTTCAAAATCGTGGGCAGCTTCCCGTTCAGTGCGCAGGCGGCTTGCGCTCGTCACTGGACTGTGGGCGATGATGTTGATCAGCAGCACGGCACCCAGATCGTGGACCAGCCCCGCCATGAACATCTCGTCCGCAGATTCGGGACACCGGATTCGCGCGAGTTCGTGCGCCGCCTCGGACGTCGCCACGGTATGGCGCCACAGCATCTGCAGCGTCTCGCGCACCGATGGTTTGGTCGAGCGGTACAGGCCGCTGTAGGCAATGGCCTGGACGGTCCGAACCAGCTCCTTCAGGCCCAGCCGGGTGCAGGCCTGATCGAGGCTTGAAATCTCCTGCGTTCCGCCAAATGCCACGCTGTTGGCCAGCCGCAGCACCTTCGTTGCAACCACCGGATCCTGGTTGATCGCATTCGCGATGTCCGCCATCGTCGACAGGGGATCGTGCGCTAACGCCACCACGCGCTGGCACACTTCCGGCAGCAAGGGCAGATCATCGGCAGCCTTGCGTATACGCCCCAGGATTTCCGCGGGAACCGAACCGGGAGGCAGGACTTCGCGGATATCCGGCTCCGTCTCCAGGCGCTCCGCCCATATCCCGTTCGAGCGGTTCCGCAGCAATGAGACGTTCAGACATTCCGGGCAAGCGAACAGATAAACGTCCCACGCAGCCCCCGCTCCCCGTCGGACCGCAGCCGCCGCCTCGCAATACGCGCATGTGCTCATGGCCGTCCTCCCGTCTGCCGATGCATCCCCCCATGCGGACCGCGACGATTCCGTTCGCTTATGCTCGCGCAATGCGTCCTTACTTGTCTCCACTATTTTACCAGTAAAGACCCATCAATTCCAGTGTAGACGCAGATAAATCCCGGAATTTATGCGTTTTAGCACAGTTGTTTTGGCAGTCAGAACCGATGCAGCGCCCTTTCCCGCCGGGCATGCCGTGCAGGCGCCGAAACACTCATTCCTGAGCGGTAGCCGGGGCGTAGCTGCGGGTCAGGGCGGCGTTGATAACGAGCTGGATGTCGATGGCGTCAACGGCTCCGTCTGCGTTGATGTCGGCGCCGGCCGGAACAGAGAGGCCCAGGGCTGCATTAATGACAAGCTGGACGTCGATCGCGTTGACCTCGCCATCGTTGTTGACGTCGGCATCGAACGGCGCATCCAGCGGGATGAGAGCGGCATCGATGCGGGTGGCCGGCCCGGAAGTCACGATCAGATTGATGAAGGTCTGAGGATAATAGCCATTGGCCCGGATGGTAATGGTATAGACGCCGGGCAGAAGCGTGCGGTGGTAGTCGCCCACATCCGGGTCGGTAAAAACGGGCTGGGCGTTGCCCTGGACCGTCACCCGGGCGTCCAGCGGCTGGCCGGTGAGCGCATCCGTGACGAGGCCGCGAACGCCCAGATGCACGGCTTCGAGATAGCGCAGCATGGCCTCCCGGTTGTCATCCCAGAATGCGGGCAACGCGCCGGCCGGGGGCCATTTGGTGTTCGAAAGCTCGATCGTCACCTCGTTGCAGGCCATGTACCGGTAATTCCAGTCCTGCATGCTGCCGAAAATGGAGTACCAGGCCGAACCGTTGGAGATTCCATCGGCAAAGTACGGGCTGTTCCACATGGGGAGATTCTCGCGCGCGTATCGCCGGGCCAGCTCTTGAAACAACGCATCATCGGGCGTGGGGGCATCCGCTCCCGATGGAACGCCGTCCTCGTCGTACGGGTAATTGACGAGCAGCGCGCCCGTGTGAAAGTTCGCGGACAGCACAAACCGGTTCGCGGCGGTCCATTCCATGACGCGCACCACTTCCGGCTGCCGTCCGGCGGCCTGGAGCGGTTCTCCGTCGCCCTGATTGCCGGTGTAATCGAACGGATACCGTGGAAACGCCCGGTTGAGGTCCACACCATTGGCGTTCATCCGCGTACCGGCTTCGCGTCCGTCCGGATTCAACAAAGGCAGGATCGCGATCGACGTGTTGTCGACGAGGTCGGTGATGCGCGGGATCTGCCCGTATCCGGTGAGCAGCAGATCGATGAAATGCAGGCACATCTCGGTGCCGAGCGGTTCATCGCCGTGGATCGTGCCGATATACTTGAATTCGGGCTCATCTTCCTCAATGCCGGGGTTGTCGCTGATGTACAAGACCCAGAGTTCCCGGCCCTCCACGGACTGGCCCACGCTCTCGAGCCGCGTGATGGCCGGATAGGCCTGCGCATAGGCCGCGAGCATGGCCGTGACGGACGCGTACCCGTTGTATTCGCCCAGCGCCTTCGTGCCATCGCCATCGCGCCTGATCACGTGCCAGGAATAACCCAGCGCATCGAGCAGCTCGAGCTCTTCGCGGACGGCATAGATCTCGGCCCGGTTCTCCCGAATTGAGGCGATGTTGAACTCCCGCCGGGCCAATTCTGCCGCCGCGTCTGCGCTGGAAACCGGCACCTCGACCACATACACGTCCCCGGTACGCGGACCGGCCCCCAGCGCCATCCGGGGCGGTTCCGCCGCTGCTCCGCCGGCGGCCAGCGCCAGGGCCAACACCGTTATGCTCTGGAAAAAACGAATCACTGCACTCCAAACGGGCTTCCCGCCCCGATCAACACTCACCAGCGCACCAGTTCATCCACATGATGCACACTTGCGCAGTATACCAGCCCCGGCGCCCTCGACTCCTGCCGCGATACGGCGCCCGGAATGTCAGCGCGATCCCGGAAGCCCAACCTTCTTCAACGCACCCGCAGGGGCTATGCGGAAGGGCATCCACGCGGGGACTGATTTCCGCAGCGCGTAGGGGCAGACCCCTGTGTCTGCCCCTACATTCCGGAACGCGATCGCGTCGAGGTTGTCCATATAATCCCGATGGGCGGGCACAGGGGCCTGCCCATCCATTAGAAAAACTCCAGGATCTAGTCGATGAACTGGACAACCGGCCCCAAAAACACCTCGAATACCGAAGACCCAATGAAGTCTTCCTGCAGAAACGGAAAATCGCCTTGTGTGCACTGAAAACTTGAATACCCTAAAGCCACAAATGGATTGACATAGAGCTGTGTTTGTACTAATCTGTTGCGTAGACAATGAGTGAGTATACGTCGTTCGGTTCGCAGGGGCCTGAATTCAGCCGGCAGGGCTCAATTCGTTGGATTGGCGCGATGATTGTGGACGAACGGCAGGTTTGGCTGCGGCGGCAGTGCGTGAGCCCAGCTCAGTGGTTTGGTGCATGTGGAAAAACGAAGTACAAGCATCCACCCCCAAATCGGCGGGTGTCGATTCACCCCCGCCCGCGGGGGACAAGCACGCTGCACCGGAGTCTCTTGGCGTCCGGATTCTTGTGTCCCCCGCAGAAAAAGATGGATCAATAATCAGACCAGGCGCCGCGTGTGCTGGTTCGCGTTCTTGTGTCCCTCGCTGTCGGGGGTGGACCGCGTGGACAGGGTGGACAGGGCCCGGGCAGAGAGCTAATGGAAAACTCGTCGGTCTTCCGGCCACGATCTGCCTATCCATCGACCGAAATGCCATTCCCTGGGACGGCGTCCTCGCGAACATCCCTGACTGGGCTCAACGCCTCTACGCCAATACCCCCGAATCCGAACGCCCCGTCGGCTGGCGCGCTCGGCTCGTCTACTCAGGCGAAATCTTCAGATTCCACTTCCCTGAGGCCCTAGACGAGTCCAACGGCATCCCGACCGCAGAGGCCATGCACTGGGCTCTCCTCGCCGGCGACCACGCCCGCGTGTTCCCGGAGGTCGGCGCAACAGCAGGCGTTTCGACTGCATCGCCACGGGCTACAGACCGCAAGTCTGATCCCCAAGAAGCATTAGAGAAGGATGGCGACTTACTCGCTTTGTACGCCATCGCCATTACCCGCGATCTCCCGCGGGCCAAATCCGTGCTGCAAAACGTTTGCATTTCTGTTTCTATCCGGGCAACGACAGAGGCTGAACTGCTTGTGGGTTCGCGAGGCAAACCGTTCATGGCGCTTTGTGGTAGATTGGAGGCACAGTGCTCAGCGAGGGATCCAAAGGCAGTACTGAACGTGCTCGGCAGTTGGACGAGCGCCTGGGAGAGCTGTTCCAGCAAATCACAGGCAAGCGACAACAACGTGGTTATCCTGGGTAACCAGATCAATTTCCCAAATCGCACTACGTCAGAGAAACAGTGTTTGCCAATGCGTAAGCTTCTATATTCAAAGGTACATGGACGAAACCACGCATGTTGCCCTCCTGCCTTAACCTATGAACCGTCGAAAAATACACAAGAGAATGCACAACTGAAAGGAGATTGCGATGCAGAGACGAACTGTGCGAAACGTGATGTCGCTTGCAGGTACTGCCTGTCTTATTTCTGCGGTTCTTTTGTTGGCTGGTCAGATGGACGGGCCTTCAACTCATGCCACAGCTAGCCACCAACAACTGCTGCGAGCTGAAGAACTCGCGTGCATCTTTGGTGGAATGCGATGCACCAGTGTGGCGACATATCCCTGCAATGGCTCCACCGTTGACTGTAACCCACCCCCCCTGGGCCAGTGTGTCTTCTTGGACCCTGCGAGCTGCTCGAATAAGCTTGTTCCGCCCCCCGTGTCCTATTCAGGCTGCAAGGCCACGAATGACGTTAATGACTGCTGCACCGACGCCGGTGAGCGGTACTGCGGCGAAGAAGGCATGTTCGAGTGTTTCTGTGATGGGCCTTTTGGATCGGCGTACTGCAATGGCAGGCCTGTGGAATGGAAGTTTATCGCGTACATGGGAAAGTCATGCTAAAGCGTGAGTTCTTCCAGGTGACTTGTTGGGGCGTTCTGGGGAGGGATGCGTGTTTTCACCGCATCCTCCCTCCCCGCCCTTGCACAGAGTAACTCTAAAACAGGCTGACATTTCCCAAATCCCGAGGAGATCCACCCATGACACGGACCAGGAGCGGAAGAGGTCTGGGCAGGCCATTCGCCGCCATCACTTTCTTTGTGTTGCTCGCGCGAGCAGCCGGAATTGCCGCCGCTCAGGAGAGCGCTGATGACCTTGTTGCGTTCCATCAAGGTAGAATTTCTCTGGTTGCAGACTTCACGGCCTCGATAACAGAAACAACGAAATTCGGCGCTCCTGGCGGTAGCTCAGTCCAGTCGAGAACAGCGGTTGTTGAAGCGTCGTATCTTTCAAACGGCTGCTATCGATTGGATGTAGACGCCGAGGAAGCAAAACCAGGCCCCGATGGAAGAAACAGGCAGCATTCCTCACAGGTTTCGTATTGCTACGATGGCGAGAAGGTAACCCATTTCTTCCACGGGAGTTTTGTTGAAATCCACCCCCCAGGCACATCAGACGCGCAAGGTCTGTCAACATCACTGAATCCTTTGCGATATGTGTATGTCTACCCGTTCGCCGCAGGCGAGGGAGCTTTGGAGCCGGCTCAGTTTCGGATCCTTCCATCAATCGAACAGGATGGCAGGCGTCTCGTCGTGCTGGAAGTGCGCGTTTCAAAGGCCGATTTGGTTCGCAAGCAAGGAGCAGAACCCAAGCCTGAGGACGCCACCATTGCGGGAGTTGACGAATACTACCTTGATCCAGACGCTGGCTATGCGGCACTTGCCTACAAGAGCTACATTGAGATCAGTGGAGAACGCTTCCTTCGGGAAGAAGCCGCATCGAAGATCCAAGAAATCGCGCCAGGCATTTACTTCCCGACAGAAAAGAGCGAGACCCACTATGATTTCGTGGACAGGAGCAATCTCGCCAACGGAAGTTATCCTAGAATTGCGAGCACGTTTACGTATTCTGACATCAAGGTTAATAACTCGTTTCAGGTGGATGACCTGAGAATTCCCATACCTCCGGGAACACGTGTGCTGGATGTAATCAATGACGTTGAGTATGTTACCCCAAAGCGAATAGACAAGATGACTCTCAATGAACTCGCTCTGGAGATAAAGGCCTTTGAGACTAAGCCGCTTGAATCACCGTTGCGAGCAGAATTCTCAGCGGACGCAAGTCAGGATGACGGGGGTGGAGCAGAAACCCGTCCCGATCTGCGCAAGCGCGTCTGGAGCGCCATAGTGGTTGTTCTTGTTGGTGCGGGAGCGCTTGTTGCTGTGCGTTTCTACCTCAACTCTAAAAAAAAATGACGGGAAACCCATGATTTCTGGCATTCAACATGGCAGGAAGAGATGCGAGCCAAGACCGCCGTGGAGGAAAACCGCGCGGGTATTCTTTGCTGTCATCTCGATGGCGGGTTTGGCCGTTTGCGCGCCGCTATCTGCGGAAACAGTAAGCACTGTCACCGTGACAAATTCTCCCCCTGGCCTTGGCTGCGGCACTGACTGTGTGGCACTCGTTTGCCTTCTGCTAAAGGGGAATTATGCTCCGGCACTTGACGAACTCAGAGATGAGATACCCCTTACGGCAAAAGGTACGTCCCTTCTTCAACTCCAAGAGTTTCTGACCGGTGAGGGATTTATGGTCAGCGCCGTTCGTGACATCCAACCGCCTATAGTACTCAAGCATAGGCAATACGCCATCGCCCATTTGGACAGCGCCCATTTCGTTGTTCTCTTTGCGAAGCCTGACGGGCAGATCGGCGTTGTTGATCCACCGAATTTCGTTGAATATGAAGACATAGCGAAGCACCTAACGGGCAACTATCTCCTTGTCAGCGCCAGGGTGGCGGACCTCGCTTCAGCTCCGCAGTTTCGTTCCCCAAAAATGGGAGACAGCTTTTGGGATAGTATGAAAACGAGACCCAAACGCCTGCAAAAAGCTTTGTTCTTTCTCCTCTCGGGAGTGGGCGTAGTGCTACTCATAATGGGGTGCGTAGGAAGGCGAGGACGAAAGATGAAAGGCCGATAGCATCAGAGATGCGGTGAAGGGGAACGGCATGCTAGGCGGATCTATAAGTCAAGTGTCTATCGTGCGGAGAACGACTCCTTTGTTTGTAGTCGTCTTCGTGGCAAGTCTGATTTTTCCCCATCTATCATCCGCCCACCCAAGAGGGGCTGCGGTCGCGACAACAAAGAGTCTCGCCGCGCTTGACTCTGATATCAAGTGTATCGCTCTCGTTAGCCTTCTTGTCATGGGTGATGAAGCTCGGGTTCTTGACGACTTGAGAACTGTTTTTCCCCCTGGCCCCGCCGGGATTTCTCTCTTTCAAATGAAGCAGTACCTGTGTGCGGAAGGATTGGCAGTGCGCGTTGTTCAGCCTGCGAATGGGCCGATACAATTGGCTCCCAGTCAATATGCTATAGCCCACGCGAACGGGGATCATTTTGTGGTTCTCTTCCTAGAAAGCAATGAGGAGATTGGCGTTGCCGATCCATCAGACATAGCTGACTACAGAAAAATTGCGGCAAGTCTGAGTGGAAACTACCTCCTCGTTGAAGCCAAAGACAAAGAGGTGCCTTCGCATGCTGCAGATGGATCCGCAAGGTGGCAGGGCGCGCTATTCCCCCGTGGAGTTCAGGTCGATTTTGGGGTAGTACAACGCGACAGTGTCTTAAGGGGATCGTTTGTTCTTCGGAATCCATACTCCCACGACATGTTCCTAGCCCAAGTCGCGTCCTCCTGTGGGTGTTTGGAGGTCGATGGCTTTCCTCGGAACATCGCTCCTTTCGATTCGAGCGAGGTGGAATTTACGTTTCGAGTGGGAAGAAGTGCTGGAGAAATCGCAAAACACTTGATCGTGCAAATAACTGAGCCCCACGCAATCACGCAACGAATTGATGTGTATGCCCGTGTGTCTGGCGGCACACTGATATCACCTCCACAGCTTCAAATCAGCGCCGAACAAGGGGCGCAAATCCAACGAACGGTGGAGGTGCGCGGTTCCTATGACATGCCAGAAGGTGCCAACGTACCCATCCGAATTGATGGCGCGACTCTCGATATCAAGTGTCTCGACCTTGAAGTCACGCAGGTTCGCAGCGGGTTCTTTCGACTCACCGTGAGCGGCGTGATGGCCTCGGAAGGGCGGACCGAAGGCAAGATCATGCTTCATACCAACGATCCTCAAAAGTCACTTCACGAGATCCCTCTTCAAGTTGCTGTGGAGCCCACTGTCTTCCCAGTTCCCAAAGAAGTTATCCTTCTGCCAGAAAAAGGCAAACGGCTGCGTGGACTGGCTGAGGTGAGGTCACATATGCCCATCCGTATCGAGTCATGTCAGGTGTCTAGCGAATTGTTTCAGGTCGAGCATCTACAAGACAGTTCTGAGTCCTGCCGAAATTTGTTCGCCTTTTTCGTGGCGCAAGAAGACTCCCATCAACTGCCGGATCTGAGAGGATTCGCCGACATCTGCTTCTCTTTCTCGCGAGGAGGCACAGGCACTGTGCGAATTGGTTTGCGTACGGGCCAAGCGCTTCCGTACTTGCAGAAGTAGATGTAAAAGGACTTTCAACGTGAGTGCGCACAGCGGGATGCACGTGGACAGAACTCATCTCAAGTAAGAATCGCTGAATTGTACCCCTCGTGTCGGATAGACAACATGATTTGCGAGCGTTGTCCACTTCATCCCGCCGTGCGCCGTTGTGCCACTCAAGTGCTGAAACCGAATGCTGGAACGCGGCACGTAGGTAACGATTACCTTTTGTGCTGGACACGAAAAGGAATTGACCTGCCCCCAGTTCATGTACCACTCATGGCGAGCGGGGTCGCGTCGCTTTGTTGCCCCCTCGGGCTTCGGCATTGCCGGAATTCCAACTGGGCGGGATAGGCCGATCGGAGTTGTGGCGAAGCGTGACGAATTCTGCCGGAGGCATGTAATTCAAACTGCTGCGGGGACTGCCCCAGTCCATCCAGGTAATGGCAGCGCGTGGGGGTTGCCCACATAATCCCGATGGGCAGGCACAGGGGCCTGCCCATCCATTAGAAAAACTCCAGGAAATAGTCGATGACCTAAACAACCGGCCCCAAAAATGCCTCGGAACCGAACACCCAATGAAATCTTCCTGCAGAAACGGAAAATCGCTTTGCGTGCGCTGAAAACGTGAATGTGCTGTGCTCCACAACGGGCTACCGCAAGGGATTACAACCTGTGTATACTGTTTATACTGGGCATAGAATGCCCCGAGGGTTCACACAATGCCGCAGCCTCCCGGAAGGGAGTAGAACGACGATCATGCCATTAATGGAAGAAATGGAACGGTCCGGAGCGTGGCTTTTCCGGTGGCGAAGCTATTTGCCTCTGGTGCTCGTCGTACTGTTTCTTGCCGGCCTGCAATATTTCTCATATCCCTTTGGAAGCCATCTGCTTGACCTTGCGTGGGAAATAATTTGCCTGGCGGTATCACTCATCGGCCTTGGGCTTCGCATTGCAACCGTTGGATGCACACCGCCGCACACCTCGGGCCGCAACACCAAAAAACAAGTCGCGGAAGAACTCAATACGACCGGGATGTACTCGGTGGTGCGGAACCCCCTGTATCTGGGCAATTTTCTGGTGGGACTGGGCCCGGCACTCTTTCTGCGGATCTGGTGGATCCCCGTCATCTTCCTGCTGGCTTTCTTCCTCTACTACGAACGCATCATCTTTGCGGAGGAGATGTTTCTGCGCCGGAAATTCGAGGATCTCTACATCCACTGGGCCAATGCGACCCCGGCCTTTCTGCCTCGATGGCGCCAATGGCGCCCTTCCAAATATCCGTTCTCGCTGAAAAAGATCCTTCGCCGTGAACATCAGACCTTGTTTGGACTCATCCTGATCTTTTACCTGATTGAGACCATCACCGAGATCGTCATGGGGAATTCGCCGCGTCTTGCGCTCGATTGGCCCGACCCTGTGTGGAATATCATCCTCGCGCTGGGCCTGGCCGTGTTCATTCTTCTGCGGCTCCTGCGGAAACGTACCACGTTACTGCAGGAAAACCGTTAACGGCCGACCCTTCATCGAGCCCCGCCCCAGACCCGCCAACAGGAAAAAGGACGTCCAAACCCTGAAAAACTGAACTCGTGCACTCAGAATATGAATGGGCGTTGGCTAAACCTTACCGGAACCGTTTGACTTCAGACCCGTCATCCGGTAAAATCCATCGTATTACCGGGCTGTACCAGCCCGGTTTTGTTTCCTGCCGCGAATTCCGTGGACGGGTAGCTCAGGTGGTAGAGCATCGGACTTTTAATCCGGTGGCCGCGGGTTCGAGTCCCGCCCCGTTCACCAATGAATATAAGGACTTACGCTTAGTTGCGTGAGTCCTTTTTTGCATCCTGCCGACCCTGGCACAAACAGGGCGCACCACCAAACCATTTTTCGCGACATTTCACACTCGCTGACACCTTTCCCAGGCGCCGCGACACAAAACCCGCAAAAATGCGCGGCTGCGTTGATGAAACGCCCCTGTATCCGCCCGACACCTCAGCCAGCAGGGCCGAAGCGAGGCGGCCAGTGCGTTTTGTGTCTCCGCAAGCCGGGGGATGGTATCATAGGGGCTATGGATCACAAGACACAGGATAATGCGGCGGCGGCGTTTGCGGAGCTGGTGCGTGAGGCGAGTTTGCTGGTAGAGCAGACGGCGCATGTACGGAAACGGACCTTGTCGCTTTCGTCGGAGGTTGCGGCCTTGTTTGCGCAAATGGGTCCGGCGGACTCCTCTGCCGCACCGGCGGGTGCAGTGAACTCCCCTGACGGGCCGACGGATGCGGTGCAGGCAAGTGTGGCGGGCGCAGCAACTGAACCGGCGGGTGCGGTGCAGGCGGGTGCGGTGGATTCCCCTGCCGGGCCGGCGGACGCGGGGCGGGAGCGTCTGGCGGATTGGGCGGCGCTGCAGGCGGAGGTGGCGGAATGCCGGAACTGCGGCTTGGCGGATTCGCGCACAAAGACCGTGTTTGGCGCGGGCAGCCTCGATGCCGAGCTGGTGTTTGTGGGGGAAGCCCCGGGCGAGCATGAGGATTTGCAGGGTCTTCCGTTTGTGGGACGGGCGGGCGCGTTTCTCACCGATGTCATCGAAAAAGGGCTGAAACTGACCCGCGATGACGTGTTTATCTGCAATGTGCTGAAATGCCGTCCGCCGGGGAACCGCGATCCGAAGCCGGATGAACGGGAGGCCTGCGAACCGTATCTGATCCGGCAGCTCGCGCTGATCCGGCCCAAGGTGATCTGCGCGCTCGGCGGCCATGCGGCGAAGATGCTGCTGAAGACCGAGGCTCCGGTGGGGCAGCTTCGCGGCAAATGGCATTTTTATCAGGGCATACCGGTGCGGGTGACCTATCATCCTTCGTATATTGTGCGTTCGGAAAACGAGCCTGCCCGCCACAAGGCCGACAAGCACAAGGTCTGGGAGGACATCAAGGAGGTCATCCGGGTCTTGAACGGCGAGATCGCGCCGCGGCCGGCGTCCGGCGAACCGGGTGGCGGTCCGGCGTATTCCGGCTGACCTCAGCATGGACGGGATGCCGACGACATATCCCCGGATTCGCTGGCGCCAGTCGCTCATTGTCCGCGTGATCATCCTGTGCGCATTGCTGGTGGTTTGCCTGCTCGGCGCGGTGTATGTGGCGACCCGCTTCTATTTCGCGCGGGTGGTCGAGGAGATGCACGAGCAGACCGGGAAGATTGCGAACATCGTCTCGCTGTATTACGAGGAAAACCCGGCGGCGCCGCTGGAAGATCTGAAGGCGGAGCTGTCGCGGGAAGGGGCGGACATCCAGTTTCTCGACGGCGAAGCGATGCAGACCCTGGTGACCATCGAGCACGATGAGCAGGGGCAGATGTACAAGGTGGCCTATTCCACGCTGCCGCTGCCTGACGGCCGCCAGGCGCTGCTGACCGTGCGCCTGAACCTGCAGCCGCAGACGGAGATCATCAAGGCGTTTCGGAACAAGTACCTGCTCACGCTGACGCTGGGCTTTTTGCTGACCATCGGGCTGATGGTATATTTCATTGCCAAAACGCTGCGTCCTCTGCGCGAGCTTACGCAGCGGTGCAGCCGGATCTCACAGGGGCATCTCGAAAATGTGGAGATCCGCAAAAACGCGGGCGAGATCCTCGCGCTGGAGCATACGTTCAACGGTATGGTGAACGCGTTGAAAGAGAAAGAACTGATGGAAGCTAATCTGCGGCAGGCCCAGCGGCTTTCGGCGCTGGGTTCGCTCGCGGCGGGCGTCGCGCACGATATCCGCAATCCGCTCAATTCGATCAAGCTGCTGTCGAGCCATGTCAGTGATACGCTCGACAAGGACGGAGACCGCGAACGCGCGGTGAAACAGGTGCGGACGATCCGCCAGGAAGTGGACCGGCTGGAGGAGATCGTGACGGGGTTTCTCTCGATGGCCCGGGAGCAAGAGCTGAATCCCGCGCCCAGCAAGGTGGATGCGCTGCTCGATGAGTGCGTCCAGCTGATTCATAAGGACGCTGAGCAGCGGGGAGTTCGCCTCACGCACGAGCTGCGCGCGGGAGAAACCGAGCTGATGCTCGATTCGAAACAATGGAAGCGGGCGGTCATCAACGTGCTTTTGAATGCGCTGGAGGCAACGCCGCCGGGCGGGCGTGTGCGGGTCTTTTCGCGGGTAACGGATGAATCGTGCGAGGTCGAAGTGCGCGACGACGGCCCGGGCATGCCGCCCGAGGTGACGGAACGGGCGTTCGATCCGTATTTTACGACCAAAGAGACCGGCACGGGCCTGGGATTGTCCATCACCCGGGGCATTGTCGAGGAACACGGGGGCACCATCCACCTGACGACCCGGGAACAGGCCGGGTGCCAGGTGCTGATCACTTTGCCCTTACGGAATCTGCAGCTATGAACGCGCTTCGGATCCTGATAGTCGAAGACGACGACGTGCAGCGTGAGATCATCTGCGATATCCTGCGCGAGGCCGGGTACACGGTGGAGGCCTTCGGTTCGCCGCGCAAGGCGGTTGCCGCGCTCCAGAAAAGCACCTGCGACCTGCTGTTGACCGATCTGCGCATGCCCGAGATGGATGGGCTCGACCTGTTGCGCGAAGCGCTGCGCCTTCGCCCGGAAATTTCGGTCGTGGTGATGACGGCCTACGCCACAGTGCAGACGGCGGTCACGGCGATGAAAGAGGGGGCGCTGGATTATCTGGCGAAGCCCTTCGACAAGGACGAATTGCTCGTGGTGGTGGGCAAGGCGCTCGAACAGGCCGAACTTCGCCGCGAGAACCGGCAGTTGCGCGAGCTGATCAGCGACACCACCGCTCTGGGCAACCTGGTGGGCCAGAGCCCGGCCATGCAGAAGGTCTTCGATACCGTCCGCCGCGCCACGCGCGTTTCGAGCACGGTGCTGATCCAGGGCGAATCGGGCACGGGCAAGGAGATGGTTGCCCGGCACATTCATTTCAATGGCCCGCGCAAGGCCCGGCCATTTATTGTAGTGAATTGCGCGGCGATCCCCGATACGCTGGTGGAAAGCGAGCTGTTCGGGCACGAAAAGGGCGCCTTTACGGGCGCGGAGGCAAGCCGCCAGGGCAAATTCGAGGTCGCCCACGGCGGCACCATTTTCCTCGATGAAATCGGCGATATGCAGCTCGAAAGCCAGGCCAAACTGCTCCGGGTGCTCCAGGACGGCGTAGTCGAGCGGGTGGGTTCGTCGCAGTCGCGCCATGTGGACGTGCGCGTGCTCGCGGCCACGAATCGCGACCTGAAGGCCGTGGTGGCCGACGGTCAGTTCCGGGAAGACCTGTATTTCCGGCTGGATGTGCTGCCGATCCGGATTCCGCCGCTGCGCGAACGGATTGAAGACCTGGCCCTGCTGATCGATCATTTCCGGCAGAAACTGGCGAAGCGGTTCGGCCGTCCGGCCCCCGCCGTCAGCGCCGCGGCCATGGACGCGATGAAACGTTACCGCTGGCCGGGCAACGTTCGCGAGCTTGAAAATACCCTCGAACAGGTCTTTATCCTCTGCGATAAGGATTCCATTGGAGTTGACGATCTGCCTGAAAAGTTCAAGACGCGCGAACCTCAGACTGGCGATGTGCAGCTGCCGTCGGGCGGGTTGATCCTCGAAGAAGTTGAGCAGGACCTGATCCGGCAGGCACTGGCCCGTTCCGGCGGGCGGATTAAGGAAGCGGCCGAGCTTCTGGGCCTTTCGTACAAAACCCTGCAATACCGCCTCAAAAAACACGATATCGACAAGCACGAAGCCGGCAGCTCGTGAGCCGTCTCCAGCGCGGGAAGCTTACAGCGGGAAAAACTCCAGGGCGTTTTCGCGCAGGATGCGGCCGGCATACCACAGCGCCCCGGCCTGATCCATCGCTCCCTGCTCCACCCGTTCCGCCAGCACCTCGGCGACAAGCCGCCGCGCGAGCGTGCAATGGCCGTAGGCGCCCTCGACGTAGTTGGAATCGCCCCCTCCCGCGAAGATCTTGTTGGCGGGGATGGTGTCGATCCATTCGTGGAGGGTGCGTTTGAAGGCGTGGGGCGAAATGGCCTGAACCCAGCAGAGATCGGCGTAGACGTTGGTGAAATACTTGGCAAGCACGGCCAGTTCCCCCGTGAAGGGGTAACCGGCATGAAACAGGTCAAACCGGGCGTCGCTGTATTCCATGATCACGTTGGTGAGGTGCAGTGGGTTGCTGTTCTCGAGGTAGTTGCCGTTGCCCTCCTGCAACCCGGTGTGGATCTGAATGGGCAGACCGCGTTCGGCGGCGCGGCCGATCAGGGTGCGGGTCATGAAGTCCTGCAGCGGTTTAAGGTCGCCGAACGTGAGATCCTGGGACTGGCTGAGCCAGATGCGGTCAAACGCCCGCCCGGCCTCGGCCTTGGAGAAGCGGTCGAAGCGGAGCGTCCGGCGGTAGGCGAGGAAGATCTTGACCGCGGCGATGCGCTGCCGGGCGAACGCGTCGAGCCTGGCTTCCTGGGCGTCGAGCAGCTGGTCCAGGGTCTGGATGCTTCGGCCCGCCTCCTTCTCAAGTAGTGCCAGGTCGTCGCGCGTGCCGGGTATCGCGTAGTGGTCGAGAATGGGCACGGCCCGGAAGAGAGCCTGATCGACTGCCACGGGCTCGCCGGGCCAGGTGATCACGAGGCTGCAGTCGATATTGGCTTTGTCTTTGAGCACGGTGCGGTACCAGCCCGGCTGGCTGCGGGCTTCGTTGATGCGGCGTGACAGCTCGGCATACGTGTCTTCATTAATGTCGTCGATGCCGAAAAGGTCGCTCATGTAGCGGGTCATGGCACGGCCGTAGCTGGTGGTTTTTGCGTAGGGCCAATAGGGGGCGAGGAGCTTCCAGCGTTCCTCCAGCGACAGGCCGTTGTTCGGATTGCGCAGTGTTTCGAGGGCCTCGTGCGACATGCCCGCGGATACGAGGTCGGAGCAGACGTAGTGCTCGAAGAAATCAAAGAGGCTCCAGGTGCGTCCGGCGAGCGTGGTTTCCGGCGGGATGTGTTCGTGGGTATCGATCAAAGGAATGGCGGCGATGGCGTCACACAGTGCCTGAAAGGCGGGGCTTTCTGTCTGCATGGAAATGCGTTCCTTCATCCGGTTTGGCTGCGGCCGTGCCATTTGATCTTTCTATGGTACACGAAGACGTGGGGGCAAACGTAGCCATATTGGAGGGGGAACACCTGACGCGGGTCCGATATTTTCCACGGGCTGCTGCGCTCAGTCTTTGCCCCGGGGCGTGATCAGGCGGATGTCGGCATCGAGGCCCAGGCGCATCTTGAACTCGTTCTGAAGTTCGTTCTGCAGATCGGTAAGCATCCACATGACGTCAGAAAAGAGGGCGCTGCTCATCTCGATCGCGACAATGACGTGGCGCTCGGCAACTTCGACATGGAACCGGTGCCCGGCGGCGCGGGTCTGTGCCAGCACCTCGGCGATCTGGCATTCGTACAACGACGATTCGCGCACGCGTAACCGCCCGTCGAGCCGGGGGCCGGGTTCAAGAATGGCGCCGGTACGGCCGCATGGGCATCGTTCGCGGCGGAGCGTGGCGGAGATACGAGTGCGGTACCGCAAGAGCGGCACGGCTTCACGCACGAGGGTGGTCACCACCAGTTCGTCGTCCTGCGCCTCGACGAGAAACTGGTCTTCGTTCACATGGAAATGCCCGGCGTCGCATTCGACGCAGAACCCCGGGTTCAGGATCTCGTCTACGCCGAAATTGCACCGTACGGCCACGAGCAGGCCGGCCTCCAGGGCCTGGCGCGTTTCCTGCGGGACAGGACGGGTCAGGAGAATGGTGCGCAAATGGAGCGACGGCGGGTCCATCCGGCGGCGTTCCAGGGTCTCCATGAGTTCGCGGGCGTTGTCCGGCGTGGTGATGAGCATGGTGGGCCGGTAATTCTGCAGCATGGCCAGTTGCGAATCGATGTGAAACGGTTCTTCCGCAATAACGGAGGCTTCGATGGTTTCGGCGCCCATGACATATCCCGATGCGCCGCGGTATACCCCGCTGCCCAGGCAGACCTGTACCACATCATTCACCGTGACGCCGCTGGCGACCAGCTGGCGCGCCACCAGCCGGCCCCATTGGGCCAGGTCCGTGCGCGTGTAGCCCGTGACCAGCGGCGTGCCCCGGAATCCGAGGGTGGGATGGAGGCGGACCACTTCGCGCAGGGGCAGGGCGAACATGCCGTAGGGAAAGGCCTCGGCCAGGGTTTCGGGCGTGGTGCAGGGCAATTGGCCGATGTCTGCGAGCGATTCTATGCGGGTTTCACCCAGAAGCTCGCGATACCGGCGGACGTTGCGTTTGAGTCGCGCCAGGAGCGCCTGCAGGCGTTCGAGCTGGAGCTGCTCGAGTTCGTCGCGGGGCATCGTCTCGTAGCGCCGGTGCAGCACCTTCATTCCCAGATCTCCTTGTATCCTTTTCCGAGATAGGCCCGCTTGACCGCCGCGTTGTGCAGCAGTTCGCTCGCATCGCCTTCCAGGATGATTTCGCCCGTCTCCATGACATAGGCGCGATCGGCGATGGACAGCGTGGCGGCGGCGTTCTGCTCGACGAGAAAGACGGTGACGCCGAGATCTTTGAGTTTCACAATCTCGGTGAAGACCTCCCGCGCCATCAGGGGAGCAAGCCCCATGGAGGGTTCGTCGAGCAGCAGCATCTTCGGACGCGCCATCAGGGCGCGGCCCAGCGCGAGCATCTGCTGTTCCCCGCCGGAGAGCGTGCCGCCCAGCTGGTTGATGCGCTCGGCCAGCCGTGGAAAGCGTTCGCAGACCATCTCGACGTCCATGCGCCGGTACGCGTTGTGGTAGCCGCCAATGAGCAGGTTTTCGCGCACGGTCATGTCAGCGAAGATCTGGCGTCCTTCCGGGACGAGCGCGACCGCGTTGCTCACGCAGCGCCAGGCCGCCTGGTTCTGCACGGGGCGGCCGTGAATCAGGATCTCGCCGCGCCAGGGCCGCAAAAGGCCCACGAGGGCTTTGAGCAGGGTGGTTTTTCCAGCGCCGTTTGCGCCCAGCAGGCCGACGATCTCGCCCGGGCACACATGCAGGCTGATGCCGTGCACCACTTCAAGGCCGCCGTAACCGCATCTAAGATTCTTGACTTGTAGAAGCATGTTTGAAATCGCTGCCCAAATAAACTGCGATCACGTTGGGATCATTCTGGATGGCTTGAGGCGAACCCTCGGCGATCGTGGCGCCGTTGTCCAGCACCAGGATTTCGTCCGAAATATCCATTACCAGCGACATGTCGTGTTCTACGAGAAGGACCGTGATTCCGGTGTCGCGTATTTTTTCAATGAGCTGGCCGAGTCCGTCGGTTTCGCGCATGTTGAGTCCGCTCGCCGGCTCATCCAGCAGGAGGAGGTCGGGCTCCGTGGCCAGGGCCCGGGCCAGCTCGACCATCCGCCGCTGCCCGAACGCAAGCGCGCCGGCGGGTGCGGCGGCATGGCCGGCCAGGCCGACGAAGTCGAGCCGCGACAGGGCTGAGTCGCGCATGGCTCGTTCCTCCCGGCGCTGCCCCGGCGTTCGCAGGGAACAGCCGGCAAACTCGCTTCGCGTGCGGCAGTGCTGCCCGACCATGACGTTTTCGAGCACGCTGATCTGGAGAAAAAGGCTGGGATTCTGAAACGTGCGTGCCAGGCCTGCCTGCGCGATCTGGTAGGGTTTGCGTCCGCCGATTTCCCGTCCCTTGAAACGCACGCGCCCGGATTCGGGTTTAAGCAAGCCGGAGATGAGATTGAACAGCGAGGTCTTTCCGGCGCCGTTGGGCCCGATGATGGCCTTAATCTGGCCGGCTTCGACGCTGAACGAGACCTGGTCCACCGCCACCACGCCGCCGAAGGCACGCCGTACGTTTTGGACTTCAAGAAGCGCCATCGTTGCTCCTCGCATCCTCGCCTCCACGTCTCCGGAAACGGCGGAGCACTTGCCCCAGCGGTTTGAGCGGTCCCTCCGGCGCCAGGGAGACGATGGTAATGAGAAGGGCGCCGAACACGGCGTTGTCGTAGGAGCCGAACCAGCCGCGCAGCGAGAGGAAGTTGAGGACGATGCTTACCGCGGCGGCGCCCCAGAGGCTGGTGGAGCCGCCGGCCGTGGCGAGCGCGACATACCGCACGGATTTCATCGCGCTGGCTTCGGACGGATTGACGCCGCCGGTGTAGTGCGTCAGCAGCACGCCGGCCAGCGCGGCCAGCAGCGCGCTGGCCACGAAGGCCTTCAGCTTGTAGCGCGCGGTGTTGATGCCCATGGCGTTCGCGGCGGTTTCGTGATCGTGAATGGCGCGCAATGCGCGGCCCACACGGGAATGCACCAGATTGCGCAGCAGAACCAGCACGAGCAGGGCGATGCTGCTCGCGATGTAGTAGTTGTGGACGCGGCCAGCGCTCTTGCCCGAGATGGCCACGAAGTTTCCAAATGACCACGCGGGAACGCCGACGATCCCGTCCGTTGTGCCGGTAATCGTGCTGCCCAGGATGATCTTGTACACGATCAGGCCGAAACCGAGCGTCGCCATCGTCAGGTAGTGCCCTTTGAGGCGCAGCGCTGGATAGCCGATCAAGGCGGCAATCACGAGCGTGGCAGCCATGGCGAGCGCAAAAGCCGCCCAGGGGGCCGCGCTGAGCACGTCGGCGCCGTACATATCCTGCCGCACGACGAGCACTCGGAGGTGTTTCAGCAGACGTCCCCAGGCGGCCGCTTCGAAGCGGGAGAAGTCGGAGGTGGTCAGAACCGCCGTGGTATACCCTCCGATTGCGAAAAACGCGCCGTGGCCCAGCGAAACCTGCCCGGCATAGCCCATGATGAAACAGAGCCCGATGACGACGATCGCGTAGTAAATGGCCATGGTAAGCTGCGTCAGGCAATATTCCTTATCCAAAGCGCGCAGGACGAGCTGCGCCGCGACCAGCGCGACGATGAGCGCGACGATTTCGATGGCCGTCCTCAGTCTCACGCTAAAATTCCCTGACGCTTTCGCCCGCGGGCCTGCCCAGAAGGCCATGCGGGCGCACAAACAACACAAGAAGGAGGATGGCGAACGCGGTCACGTCGGTGTATGCGGCGGGCAGAACGCTCACGCTGAAGGCCTCCAGCACGCCGACCAGGAGCCCACCCAGCACCGCGGCCATCGGATTGCCCAACCCGCCCAGGATGGCCGCGGAAAACCCTTTGATCGCCAGGCCGCTGCCCATTTCATAGTGGGTCAGGGTGATGGGCGAAATCACGCAGCCGGCCAGGGCGCCCAATCCGGCGCTCAGCATGAACGACAAGGTCCGCATGTTGGCGATATTGATCCCGGCAAGCAGGGCCGCCTCCGGATTTGAGGAACAGGCTCGCATCGCGCGGCCGCGCAGGGTGTATTTCAGGAAGATGTGCAGGAACACCACAATAATGGCCACGGTCCCCAGCACCCAGAGCACCTGCGGCGAGACTGCGGCCCCGAACAGGCGGATCGAGGAGATTTCATTGCCCGTAAAATACGGGAGAGAGCGGACTTTTTCGTCCCATACGTGCAACGCGGCTTCCTGGATCAGGATCGACAGCCCGATCGTGATGATGACCAGGTGCAGTATGGAATGCCCGCGCAACCGGCGGAAAAACACCAGTTCAAGGAGGCCGCCCAGCAGGGCCACGAACACCACGGCGCCGGCGACCGCCACCGGCAAAGGCAGGATGAGCGCCAGGCTGACCGCCAGCATCCCGCCCAGCATCACGAATTCGCCCTGGGCAAAATTGAGGATGCCGGTCGCGCTGTAGATCAGGTTAAACCCGATCGCCACAACCGCATAAATGCTGCCTTTGGTGATGCCAGACAGAAAATACTGCAGTATGAGATCGCTCTGTCCCATGGTGTTCCCGTGCGGCACAACGCCCCGGCTTTCCCCCTGCCGGGACGTGTCTCTCCTTCCCCCCTCTGGGGTCATCCGGAACCCGCCCGGCCCGCGGCTACTTCGAATACAGGCGGAACTTGCCGTCCTTGACCGTCTGCATCGTGAACGCGTCGAGGCTCAACCCGGTGTGATCTTCCGGCGAAAAGTTGAAGATCCCTGCCGTGCCCGCGAACCCCTTCAGGTTTTCGATGGCGTCACGGACCTTGGCGCGATCGGTCGTACCGGCCTGCCGGATACCTTCGAGGACGACTGTGAAGGCGTCGTAGGCATGTCCGCCGAAGGTGCTGACGGGCTCGTTGTACCTGGTTTCGTAATCTTTTTTGTAGGTGGCGAGCAGAGCTTTCTGCGGGTGGTCGTCGGGCAGCTCGTCTACCACAAGGAGGCGGCCCGCCACGAACAGGGTGCCTTCGGCGGCCACGCCCGCCTGTTCCACGTATTTCGGGTTGCCGAAGCCATGGCTCTGGAACAGCGGCACGTTGAGGCCAATCTGTTTCATATTTTTGGCCACGATAGACTGGGCCGGCACGATGGACCAGTTGACCACGGCCTGAACGCCTGCAGCGCTCTTGACCTTGGTCATGATATCGGTGAGGTCGGTCGCCTGCTTGTCATACACCTCGTTGACCACAATCTGAATGCCGTGTTCGGGGGCAAGGGCTTCGAGCTGCAGCTTGCCCTGGTTGCCGAATCCGTCATTGCTGGTGACCACCGCGATCTTGCTTATCCCGAGGTCTTTCATCGTGTTGTAAATCCACGTGACCGCCTGGCTGTCTTTTTGCGGAGTCTTGAAGACGTACCGGGCCACGGGGTTTGTAATGGCTTCGGCGGCGGCGCACGAGACCAGGATCATCTCGTTTTCTTCACACAGGCCTTTGATTTGCATCGTTTCGCCCGTGGTCGAGGGTCCGATAATGGCCAGGACCCGCTCTTCTTCGATCAATTGCCTGGCAAACGAGACCGCTTTCTCTGGACTTCCCTGGGTGTCTTTGATGATCACCTCGACCTTGCGTCCGAGAACGCCGCCCTCTGCGTTGATCTTGTCCGCGAGCATCCGGACAGTCTTTTCCTCAGGCGCTCCCAGAAACGAGGCCGGGCCCGTGATGGAAAAAAGCGCGCCGATCCGGATAGGTTTGGCGTCCGCGGCCACCGCCTGGAAAGACACTGCCGCAACCGCCACACACAACCCCAATGCAATAGGAAATGTCCTTCTCATGATAGGCCTCCCTGATGCAGAACCGCTGATGCCGGTCGACTGAACCCCCTCATAAACCGCTTTGCCGAGCCTTGGAGTGAAGCTGTCAGCTTGCCAGAATGCTGGCATGGTGTCAACTGTATGAATCGCGCCATCCATGCGTGGCCGGGGGTGGACAATGGCGGGCTGGCGAGAGCCTCAGGGCACGAGCACGTGGATCGCGTGGACAGAGCGGACCTTGTGGACAGACGTGGGCCGGGTGGACATCTGTTGCGGCAGGATCCGGGCGCGGGGCGCGCGGTTGCGTTGGCGGGCGGAGGTTTCTAATATGTTGCAAACGAAACGGCCGGTGCGGCGGTATGCGCAATGCTCGGAAAGGTAAGAAACCATGATGCGGTTGTCGTTGGTGATGCTTATGCTGATAACGTTGGCGGGGTGTGCGACGATGGAAAAAGGCAGCCAGGGCCCCATGCAATGCTGGGCGGTGGATCCGCTGGTGAAGGTGTTTCGCGATGCAACACCTGACGCGGGCGGTGTTGCGCTGGCCGAAGTGGCCCGGGGCGAACATGCGTCGTTCCAGGTCGTGGTGCGCACGGACGCCGGCATCACGGGCCTGACGGCCAAGGCCTCGCCGTTCAGGCGCGCGCGTAGCAGAGACACGCTCATCCCGGACTCCGTGCGCTTCGTGGGATACGTCCCCGTGGATCGCCCCACCCAGAAACCGTCAAAAGATCAACTGCGAACACCTCCGGCGGACTATCCCGATCCTTTGCTCGAGGACAGCGCCCTGGATGTGGCCGCCGGGCAGGCCCAGCCGGTCTGGGTGACGGTTGCGGTGCCCGTCGATGCGACACCCGGGATCTATCGAGGCACGCTGACCCTGGAAGGACAGACGGGGGACGTGGTCGCGGCCGTGGAATTCCCGTTGACGCTGCGTGTGTATGACGTGGCCGTCGAATCGACGCGGCTCTGGGTGACCGAGTGGTACGGCCTCCAGTGGCAGCACATGGCAATCAATCCGGAGCCGGAGTCGGAAGAATACTACGCGCTGTTACGCCGCTATGCGAACAATATGGCCGAACACCGCCACAATGTCGCCTTGATTTCCCCGCTCGGGCTCGCGGCCTGGGAAGCCAACCCGGACGGCTCGCTCAAGATCGATTTCTCGCGCTTCGACCGCTGGGTCACGATCTTTCAGGAGGAGGGCGTGCTCGGGCGCATAGAAGGAGGGCATATTGGCGGGCGCGTTGGCGGCTGGGAGTCAGACTTCGTCGTACAGATCCGGCGCGTGCAGGACGGCAAGGTGATCAGCGAAAGCGTGGCGCCCGGCGCTCCGGAAGCGGACGCGTTTTACGCGCAGTTCTTCCCCGCGCTGGTCGCGCATCTGAAAGAGAAGGGCTGGCTCGACATCTACATGCAGCACCTGGCCGACGAACCCATTGCCAGCAACGTGGAGTCCTACCGGGCCATGGCGGCGCTGGCGCGGAAATATGCGCCGGAACTGCTGATCATGGAGGCCTGCCACACCAAGGAACTTGCGGGCGCGATGGACATCTGGGTGCCGCAGCTCAATTTCCTGCATGACGATTTTGAGCATTACCGCGAACGGCAGGCGGCCGGCGAGGAAGTGTGGTTTTACACCTGCGTGTTTCCCCAGGGCGAATACGCCAACCGCTTCCTCGAACAGCCGCTGATCAAAACGCGGCTCCTGCACTGGATCAACTTCCGCTACGGCGTCACGGGCTACCTGCACTGGGGATACAACCAGTGGACCCAGGACAGTCCTTTCACGCACTCCACACGCAAGCACGGCGGGCCGCCCTACCTGCCTGCGGGCGATCCGTGGATCGTCTATCCCGGAAAACAGGGCCCGCTGGACTCGATCCGCTTCGAGGCGATGCGCGATGGGATCGTGGACCACGAATTGCTCTGCAGGCTTGCGGAGATCGATCCCGCAGCGGCGGAAACCCTTGCCGCGAAACATATCATCGATTTCGATCAGTACGACACGGGGGTCGAGGCCTTCCGGGCTTCGCGCCGCGAACTCCTCGAACGGCTGGCGGCTCACTGATCGACGCATGGCACGGGCAGGACGTCGCCCGGAAAGGGCTCACATGAGTGAAACGAATGACGGCACAAGCGCAGCGCACGGCGGGATCCGGATCGACGCGGACTATCCGGGCGGCAACATCCTTGTCGAGGGCATCGAGGGCGACCTGGTACGGCTGCATCCCGACCTGCGCGACACCACCACCTGGTGGTTCTACTGGAATTTCCGGGTCCGTGGCGCGGCGGGACGCACCCTACGCTTTGTATTCAGCGGGCAGAACCCCATAGGCGTGCGCGGACCGGCCGTCAGCACGGATGGCGGAGCGTCTTGGGCCTGGCTGGGCACAGATACGGTCGACGAGGGCTCGTTCTGGTACGCCTTCCCGCCGGGCTGCGATGAAGTCCGGTTTGCGTTCACCTATCCATACCTGGAAGCCGATCTGCAGCGCTTTCTCGAGACCTGCCCCGGCGCCGGACGCATAGAAAAGGGCGAGTTGTGTGTGTCGAGAGGCGGGCGGAGTGTTGAATGGCTGCAACTCAGGCCGCGGCGCGAAAAAGTCCGGGGCCGCATCGTGCTGCTCTGCCGGCATCACGCCTGCGAAAGCATGGCGAGCTTTATGCTCGAAGGCGTGCTGCAAGCCGCCGTCAGCAACACGCGCGACGGCCGCTGGCTGCGCCGCAACGTGGCGATACTCGCCGTCCCGTTCATGGACAAAGACGGCGTCGAACAGGGCGACCAGGGGAAAAACCGTGCGCCGCACGATCACAACCGCGACTACATCGAGGAGGGCATCTACCCGGAGGTGCGGGCTGTCCGTGAACTGATCCCGCGCTGGGCGCAAGGCGCGCTGTCCATCGGCCTCGACCTGCATTGCCCCTGGATTCGCGGCGGTTCGGGCAAGCCGAGCGACAACGAGCAGGTGTTCTTCGTGGGCGGCCCCAATCCGGAGACCTGGGCGCGTACGCAGGTGCTCGCGTCGCTGCTGGAGGCCGAACAGCGCGGCCCGATTGTCTATTCGCCACGGTACGACGTCCCGTATGGGGTGGAATGGAACAAAAGCACCGGCACCTGCGGGGACTGGCTCGGCACTCTCGGCGGCGGGCCCGCGGCGGCCACGATCGAGTTCCCGTACGCCAATGCGGGCGGGACCGCCGTGACTCCGGAGGCCGCGCGGCTGTTCGGGCGCGACCTGGCACACGCTTTTCGACGGTATCTTGAGTTGCGGGACAGCTGAGTTCACGCCGGGCACAGAACGGGTGTCTCCCGGCTGTCTGGGCGGTTAGTTTTGCTTCGTTGAACCGGAGGATCGGGCTCTGCTACACTCGCGCCCCATGAACACGCAACACACATTTCCTATCGCATCTACTGCGAACAGAGCGCAATCCGCGCTGGTGGACGTGCTCGCGATCGCGGGCCTGATGGCGCTGGGCGCATGGATTCGGCTTCCGCTGCCCTTCACGCCCGTGCCGCTCACGCTGCAGACCCTGCCTGTGCTGGTGGCCGCCTTTCTCGTGGGCCGCGACCGCGCGATGGCGGGGGCGCTTCTGTACATGGCCCTGGGATTGGCGGGCGCACCGATCCTGGCGGTCGGCGCCACGTTTGGCGTGACTTTCGGCTATCTGACGGGTTTCGCAGCGGCGCCGTGGGTGGCACTGCGCTTCCGCAGTCCCCTGGCGGGGCTGATCGCGGCCTCAGCGGTGATCCTGGGCGCTGGCGCTGTGTGGCTGAGCCTGTACACGGGTTGTTCGCTCGGCGGCGCGGTGCGATTGGGCGCGCTGCCGTTTGTGCCGGGCGATGCGCTCAAGGCGGCCGCGGCGTACGCGATTATCCGCAGCACCCGTTCCTGAACAGGTCTCCGGAAGTCCCCCCGGCCTGCAGCGCACTCGTTGCGGCGTCTTTCGCCCGCTAAGACGATCACTCAGCGGCCCGGCTTATCTCCGGGCGAGGCAAGCCTCGACATCGCGCCGGAATCTTGGCCCGAAGCAGCGCTCGATGATCTCGGCGATGCCGGCATCCAGGCCATCCCCCGATCGCGGGGAGTTACACGTGAAACGGGCCGCTTCAGGCTGGACCGTGAGGGTGGGCGGGTCCTCGTCGTCGGAAATGGCCAGCGGCCACAGGGCGCAACTGAGTGGTTTGACCGCCTCCGGCGCCAGGCTATGGGCCAGCGCGGCGGAATGCAGCGCGCACCACCGGCCGCCGTTGGGCGCCTTATAAGAAAAAACGCAGCGTTCAGCGGCATCCACGGCCAGCGAGGGCCGTGCGCCCGGCATGCGCTCAACCGGATCGATAAAGCCCTCTTTATCATGTAGTCTCCGGGCAAACTTGGCGGCCTCGGGAAGCCAGTCGACCACGCGCCGGGCCTCCAGGGGCGACAATTCCACGTCGTAGCACGAGCAGCAGCTCAGCCCGTTGTCGCATTGCCTGGGGTCGCAGTGGTGGGCGATACCGGTCAGGGCTTTCAGATCGATCCGGTAACCGCCGATGACAGGAAAACCTTCTTCCATGCGATTTCCTCACGTGCTGGCGTCAGGGAAGTACCCGCGAACCCCCGCGCTTCTCCAAAGTGATTCTTAAGTAGTGTTTATAATACAGATTTCCATAAATCACAAGCGTGATCTTTTTGCATATCCCGGGGCGGCGCCGGCCGCGCCCTGGGTGGCTCATGAGGATCCACCCGGACCTTCCGGGGAATTTTACCGTGTTTTGCCTGGCCTGGCGCATGTGCTAAGCTGGCGGGACACGCATGCGAAGCTATCGCGCCGGGCGGACCGTCCGGCGAGCGGGAGGAGAGACCGATGCCCGAATATTTCCCCGAAGTGAGCGCGCCCATCGCATACGAGGGCCCGGAGTCGCAGAAGGCCCTCGCGTTCAAGCATTACAATCCCAAAAAGAAGGTGCTCGGCAAGACCATGGCCGAGCATCTCCGGTTTTCGGTGTGCTACTGGCACACGTTCAAGGGCGCGGGCAGCGATCCGTTTGGCCCGGGCACCATGCTGCGGGCGTACAACGACGCGCCCGACCCGATGGCCCAGGCCGAGGCGACGATGCACGCCGCCTTTGAGTTTTTCACCAAACTGGGCGTGGGATTCTGGTGCTTCCACGACCACGACATCGCCCCGGAAGGAGCGACGCTCGCCGAGAGCAACAAAAATATCGACGCCATCACCGCGTTGGCGAAAAAACTCCAGCGCAAGACCGGCGTGAAGCTTTTGTGGGGTACGAGCAACCTTTTTGCGCACCGCCGCTTCATGGCCGGCGCCGCGACCAACCCGTCCCCCGAAATCTATGCCTACGCGGCGAGCAAGGTGAAAAAGGCCCTCGAGGTCACCAAAGAGCTCGGCGGCGCGGGTTATGTGTTCTGGGGCGGCCGCGAAGGCTACGATACCCTCCTCAATACCGACATGAAGCGCGAACTCGACCATCTCGGCCGTTTTCTGGCCCAGGCGGTCGAATACAAGGAAAAAATCGGGTTCAAAGGCCAGTTTTACATCGAACCCAAGCCCAAAGAGCCCACCAAACACCAATACGACTTCGATGCCGCCTCCTGCCACGCCTTTTTGCAGAAATACGGCCTCGTGGACCAGTTCAAGCTCAATATTGAGGCCAACCATGCCACGCTTGCGGGCCACACCTTCATTCATGAGCTTGAATATGCCGCGGCCAACGGCATCCTGGGCTCGGTCGACGCCAACCGCGGCGACCTGCTGCTCGGCTGGGATACGGACCAGTTCCCGACGGACGTCCGCGAGTGCACCCTCGCCATGTACGTCATCCTGCGGGCCGGCGGACTCAAGACCGGCGGGCTCAACTTTGATGCGAAGGTGCGGCGGCAGTCCGTGGACCCCATCGACCTGTTTCACGCGCATATCGGCGCGATGGACGCCTTCGCCCGCGGTCTCGAGAACGCGGCCCGGCTGCTGGCCAGCAAGAAGCTCGAGAATTTCATCCAGAAACGGTATTCAGGGTGGGACAGCGGTCTGGGCGCGAAGATCGAGGCCGGCAAACTGGACTTTGAGGGCCTCGAAGCGTATACCCTCAAACATGGAGAACCCGAGGTACACAGCGGCCGTCAGGAAATGCTCGAGAATATCGTGAACGAATACCTGTAAGCGGCCCTGCAACCGGCCATGGCACGGCGGGGAATCCCTGGGGAGAGGATTCCCCGCCCTGCTGTTTGGGCCCGCCCGGCGAGCGGAGTATACTGCGCCAGGCATTCAGGCGGACCCTGATCAAAGGAGAATCCAGCGTATGTCCGGGCACTGGACCATCACCGGGTACGACGAGGCGCTGGCCGGCGAATTGGCGGCCCTGCTGCCGCCGAAGCTGTTCGATGTGCACGCCCACGTGTACCGGGTTCGCGATCTCAACACGCCCGGACTGGCGCTCCTGGAGGAGGGCCCCCACGAGGCCTCGATCGCGGTATGGCGCGAACGTCTGAGCGCGCTGCTGCCCGGCCCCGTGCTGACAGATGGCCTGTTTTTCCCGTTCGTGGCGCGGCACTGCGACAATGCCGCCGCGAACGCGTTTCTGGCCGGGCAGCTCCAGGCGAACGCGGGCTCGCGGGGACTGGCCATTGTGACGCCGGATATGACCCGCGACGAGGGCGAAGCGCTCCTGGACCGCCCGGGGATGGCCGGATTCAAACCCTACCACTGCTACGCCCGGCGGGAGGACACGGGCAACGCGGCGATCGGCGAATACCTGCCCGGCTGGGTCTGGGAACTCTGCCACGAGCGCGGCGGGGTGATCATGCTGCACCTGGTCCGGCCCGGTGCCCTGTCTGATCCGGACAATCTGGCCGATATTCAGCGCAATGGCCGCGACTACCCCAACGCCAAGCTGGTGCTCGCCCACGCGGCCCGCGGGTTTCATGCCCCCAACACGGTCCGGGCCATCGGCAGCCTGCGCGGGCTCGAAAACGTGTGGTTTGACAGCTCGGCGATCTGTGAATCGGCCCCGCTGCTGGCGATACTCGAGGCGTTCGGGCCGCGAAGGCTCCTGTGGGGCAGCGATTTTCCCGTGTGTTTTCAGCGGGGCCGCTGCGTTACCGCGGGCGACGGCTTCTTCTGGCTGGGCCCTGAGCATATCGATACGGCCTCGCCCTTCGCGCCCCGGCTTGCCCTGACCGGCCTGGAATCGCTGCGGGCGCTCCGCGAGGCCGCGGATACCTTCGGGCTGGATCAGGACGACCTGCGCGACGTCTTTCACGACAATGCCGGGCGGCTGCTCGGGCTGGCGCCGGCCACGGAAAACGTCACTCAGGAGCGTTATACCTGCGCGAAACAGCATATCCCGGGGGGCACCCAGCTGCTGAGCAAACGCCCCGAGATGTTCGCGCCCGGCCAGTGGCCCGCCTATTACCGCGAAGCCCGCGGCTGCGAGGTCTGGGACCTTGACGGCCGCCACTATTACGATCTGTCGATCCACGGCATCGGGGCCTCCCTCCTCGGTTATGCCGACCCCGACGTGACCCGCGCCGTGAAGCGGCGCGTCGCGCTGGGAAGCTGGTCCACCCTGAACCCGCCCGAAGAGGCCGCCCTTGCCGACCGGCTCTTTGCCATCCATCCCTGGGCCAATCAGGCACGTTACACGCGCACCGGGGGCGAGGCGGCCGCGGTGGCCGTGCGCATCGCCCGCGCCACCACCGGGCGCAGCCACGTGGCCATCTGTGGCTACCACGGCTGGCACGACTGGTACCTCGCCGCCAACCTCGGCGAAGACGATTCGCTCGACGGCCATCTGCTGCCCGGCCTCAAGCCCCGCGGCGTGCCCGGTGAACTGCGCGGCACCGCCCACACGTTCCGCCACGGCAGCCGCGAGGAGTTCCAGGCCATCCTGGATCAGTTCGGCGGACGGCTGGCGGCGGTTGTCCTGGAGCCCTGCCGCCACCACGATCCGGAGCCGGGCTTCCTCGAATTCGTGCGCGACGGCGCCCACCGGCACGGCGCGCTGCTCATCTTCGACGAGATCACCATCGGCTGGCGGCTCCATTTCGGGGGCGCCCACCTGCGCTTCGGCGTGCACCCCGATATGGCCCTTTTCGCCAAGACCCTCAGCAACGGCCATCCCATGGCCGCGGTTATCGGCACCCGGGACGCCATGGAAGGCGCGCACGAGTCGTTCATCAGCAGCAGTTACTGGACTGAAGGCGTCGGACCCGTCGCCGCGCTGGCCACCCTCAATAAAATGGAGCGGACCCGGGTCTGGGAACACGCCGAACGTACCGGGCAACGGATCAAGGCCATCTGGGCATCCCATGCGCAGGCCCACGGCCTTCCCGTCACGGTGGACGGCGGCTACCCCTGCCTGGCCCATTTCGCGTTTGACCATCCCGACGCCACGGCGTTGCGCACCTATTACACCCAGCAGATGCTCGAGCGCGGGTTTCTCGCCGGAACCGCCGTCTACGCCACCCTCGCGCACAGCGCGGCCATCGTGGATCGCTTCGAAGAGGCCGTCGACGCCTCCTTTGCGGCCCTGGCTGCCGCCCTTGCTGAAGGAACCCTTTTACGGCGCCTCAACGGCCCCCTCGCCCACAGCGGTTTCGCCCGCCTGGTCAAATGAGAACGTTCACGGGCCGATGCCCGCGCTTGGGATCCCTCACCTGAGCAGGGGCGCGCCGCCTCCTCGGGCACTGCCTGAAAAACCTGCTTTCGCCCCGCAGCCATCATGGCTGTACCCACAGAAGTCCCGTAAATCGGGGAGAAAATGGGCGTGGATATCGAGATCAGCAGTTCAGGGTTTTTCGGAGTTTTCAGGGCAAGCAGCTAAGGTGTTTTTCTTGTTTTTCTCTCGCGCTTTTCGGATTAAAAAAGCCTTTTTCGCGTTGCTCCAAGCCGATTTCTTTGACCTGTAACTGTGCGTATTATGTAAATACAACAGAGATGGCTGTTTAGAAGGCCCCTCGCGCGCCTTGAAATTTGAGCAAGAAAAGAGATTGACAAACGCGCGTACCAGTGTAATAATCGTTTCAGATTTCGGGTATGCAGAGGTGAGCGAATAAAGTAGCTCTAATCCATGTGATGTGCAGTTGCCTTCCTGTTGCGTCGCCTCACCTCACGGCAGCCTGGAATTGTTTACGCTGTGGTGTGGCCAAGGTTCAGGTGCCACCGGAGACCTGAATTCCAGGCGAAGCAGTCGAGTTACGCGCACGGCGCCACCGGGACTCCGGCGCCGCGCGAAGCGCCAGGCTCCACGGGAAAGGCTGTGCCCCGTGCGGGCAATCCAGCAGGGCTCCAGCGGACGGGAAGATAGTGCTTGCCGCCTGGGGGGCGCCCGCCAGCCATGAGAGAGGAGGGCCGCCAGACAACGTTCTGTACCCTGGAGGCGTCTTCGCATACACGGTAAGGCGCCGGAACCGCTTAAATGGCAGAAGATAATCAAGAATGACAGGAGTCAATTATCATGAGTTCGAAAAAAGGCTTTACGCTTATCGAATTGCTGGTAGTCATCGCGATCATCGGTATCCTGGCCGCGATTCTTCTTCCGGCATTGGCCCGGGCCCGCGAAGCGGCACGGCGTTCGAGCTGTCAGAACAACCTCAAACAGTGGGGTCTGGTCTTCAAGATGTTCGCCAACGAGTCCAAAGGCGAAGTGTGGCCCTATTGCAGCATTGATCACGGCAACACAGATACCGATGTCGCCAACAAAAAGATGGCGGCCGCGGTTGGCGCCTGGCAGGTCTATCCGGAATACGTCACCGACGTGATGATCATGGCCTGCCCGTCCTCCGGCCGGTACAAGGACTACGCGGCGACCGATTTCAGCCAGGGCCGGAACGTGCTCGGCGGCTGCGATGCAAATTTCGTTACTTACGCCACCACTCATAACGAAAAAGACAACCCCTGCTACGGCAAAGGCGCGGCGCCCCTCAGCTCGACCCCGTTTGGCGATAACAACAAGGCGCGCTTTTACAACTGCGACCTCGATCCGAATCTGTGCGCTCCGTACTGGCACACCGACATGACCAAGGGCAAGTTCATCGACGTGCGCAGCTACCGCTACTTCGGCCGCATGATCGAGCAGAGCTGGATGACCAACACGGTCGACGACTACTATGCGGCAGGCCACTACATCATGGGCGCCGGCTCCTATAACACGCCGGACAACAGCATACGGTGGGCGAACCGCAACAACGAGTTCAGCGTCACGCTGCCGTCGGGCAAGCCGATCACGATCCGTCGCCTGCGTGAAGGCATCGAGCGCTTCTGCATCACCGACATCAACAACCCGGCGGGCGCGGCCCAGGCCCAGTCCCAAATCGTCGTGATGTACGACGAAAGCCGTGCGTACAAAGCCGGCGGCGGCGGCGCGGAAGCCGAACGCTTCAACCACGTCCCCGGCGGCATGAACATCCTGTTCATGGACGGCCACGTGGAGTGGGCGCGTTACCACGGGCACGATGCCTGGCCGGTCAACGAGTTCGCGTATGTGTACCCGGCGGGTATCACCTCCGGCATGGACTTCCCGTGAGCCAACGACACAGCGTGTAGTGCGTAGCCTCGCGTAAGCGGGCTGCGTGAAGTAGAGATGAAGCGCCGGGAGCAGCGATGCTCCCGGCGCTTTCTGTTATCCCTGTAGGGGCAGGCCCCTGTGCCTGCCCTGCTTCAAGGCGGCCAGCAGGATCCACGCAGTCCACCCCCGGCCGCTTCGCGGCCACCCCCGCCAGCGGGGGACACAAGACGCGGGGCCGGCTGCGCCTGCCCTGTATTTGGGTCAACGCGTAAGGATAGACGGCCGTGTGGGGCTTTCCGGATGGGCGGCCACAGGGGGCCGCCCCTGCAATCCGAACGGCAACTGCGTGAGGCTGCCCGGGACCATCCCGGTTTTCGCAGCGTGTAGGGGCAGGCCCCTGTGCCTGCCCTTCTTCAACGCGGCCATGCAGGATCCACGCAGTCCACCCCCGGCCGCTTCGCGGCCACCCCCGCCAGCGGGGGACACAAGACGCGGGGCCCGCGGCGCGTGCGCTTCTTCAAGGCGAACGCGTGGGCTTATCCGAATGGGCGGCCACAGGGGGCCGCCCCTACAATCCGAACGGCAACTGCGTGAGGCTGCCCGGGACCATCCCGGTTTTCGCAGCGTGTAGGGGCAGGCCCCTGTGCCTGCCCTTCTTCAACGCGGCCATGCAGGATCCACGCAGTCCACCCCCGGCCGCTTCGCGGCCACCCCCGCCAGCGGGGGACACAAGAACCCGGCCACCGAAAAATTTTGGATGCGACGCGCTGTCCCCAACCTGCGCGCAACACATGCCGTACTGTACAGCCGCGGCCTGTGCGACGCCGGCTGTCCTCCGCGTGCGCGAAACCCATGCGCCCGGAAAGGAGAGCCCTGGCGCGAAGCGCGCGGCCCTTGCTGACGGAGGTATGCCTGCAGGCCCGAGCGCCCAATAAAACACGGCGCGCTGTCCCCCGCTGGCGGGGGTGAATCGGCGCCAGCCGATTTGGGGGTGGAGTTTTACGGCTGAATCGCCTTTTCCAGAGCCTCGTTGCAGCAATGTTGTGTTCGTTCCCATAAACCTTCGCCCGCAAAATCTACCCCCGGCCGCGGGGACGCCGCCCGGACAACATGACGGCGGGCGCGCGGGGATGGGCGGCCAGCATCTGGACCCACAAAACAGGGCATTTTTTGGGGAAAACCCTGCCGGGGGGAGGCCTTGACATGCACTGATACAGGTGTAATAATAGTGGCAGCAAAGGAACTTTACGGCTTTTTGGCAGTATGTGCGGTAGATGTGCCGGAGCAGGATGGGATTCATCGGCGGGCACATAAGGACACAAGGTTGTACAGACCCGTTCGCAGCATGCGGCGCCATCCGGTTCGGGGCGCGGGCCGAAGGTAGGGGGCCAGCTGGGAAACGGGCTGACGGTTCGGAGCGAACTTCTGACACTGGCGGGTGGGGTGCCCCGAGGTGCGTTTCCGGTAGATGAGCAGCAGGCAGTTGAGGCTCCGGGCGCTCTGCAGGGAATTGGCCGGCGGATGTGGGGGCAGACCAATCCTGGCCAGGGCGAATGAATAGGACACCTTGAATGCTCCACGTGTCCGCTGAGGCTGCGGTGTATCTCCGATGCTTGGGGGCGGCCGCGGTTTCCAGAAAGTGCAGGGTGAGGAGCACGGTTATGGGGGCACGCCGGTTCTCGGGGCGCGTTGTCCTCAAAAAAGGAAGAAAGGAGCAGGTGCAGAGAGCTATACGTCAGGTTTCATTGTGAATCCCTCATCTTTTGTTATGAAGGTTTCAGACGAGGCGTGGCAACACGCAGGAAAAGGAGTCCCTAGAATGATATCGAAAAACAAGGGCTTTACGCTCATCGAATTGCTGGTAGTCATCGCGATCATCGGTATCCTGGCCGCGATTCTTCTTCCGGCACTGGCCCGGGCCCGCGAAGCAGCACGGCGTTCCAGCTGCCAGAACAACCTCAAACAGTGGGGTCTGGTCTTCAAGATGTTCGCCAACGAGTCCAAGGGCGAAGTCTGGCCCTATTGGAGCATCGACCACACGGACACCAGCTTCGCCGGCAACAAACGGATGGCCGCTGCGGTTGGCGCCTGGCAGGTCTATCCGGAATACGTCACTGACGTGATGATCATGGCCTGCCCGTCGTCCGGCCGGTACAAGGACTACGCGGCGACCGATTTCAGCCTGGCCCGCAACACGCTCGGCGGCTGCGGACAGCAGACCGTAGACTACGCCACCCTTAACAACGAAAAAGACAACCCCTGCTACGGCAAACAGGCCGCGCCGGTCAGCTCGACCCCGTTTGACAGTGGCAAACCGCGCTTCTACAACTGCGACCTGAATCCGAATGCGTGCGCTCCGTACTGGCACACTGACATGACCAAGGGCAAGTTCATCGACGTGCGCAGCTACCGCTATTTCGGCCGCCTGATCTCGCAGGACTGGATGACCAACACGGTCGACGACTATTACTGCGTTGGCGCGTTCATCATGGGCGCGAGCGGCAGCCACCCGGGCGCCATCCCGACCTCGTTCCGCGATGCCTCAAGTAACATCTATTGGGCCAATCGGAGCAACGAGTTCAACGTCACGCTGCCGTCGGGTAAAGCGATCACGATCCGGCGTCTGCGTGAGGGCATCGAGCGCTTCACCATCACCGACATCAACAACCCGGCGGGCGCGGCTGCGGCCCAGTCCCAAATCGTTGTGATGTACGACGAGAGCCGTGCGTATGGTGGCGGCGGCGGCGCCGCGCAGGCCGAGCGCTTCAACCACGTCCCCGGCGGCATGAACATCCTGTTCATGGACGGCCACGTGGAATGGGCGCGTTACCACGGGCACGATGCCTGGCCGGTCAACGAGTTCGCGTATGTGTACCCGGCGGGTATCACCTCCGGCATGGACTTCCCGTGAGTCAACGGCACAGCGTGTAGTGCGTAGCCTCGCGTAAGCGGGCTGCGTGAAGTAGAGACGAAGCGCCGGGAGCAGCGATGCTCCCGGCGCTTTCTGTTTTGTGTGTAGCGCAGGCATCCTGCCTGCCCTGGAGCAGTCCACCCCCGGCCGCCTGAGGCTTCCCACGTACACCCAGGTTTTCGCAGTGCGTAGGGGCAGACCCCTGTGTCTGCCCTTCTTTAAGGCTGCCGCGCTGGGTCCACGCAGCGCACACGATCAACGTTTTCGTACTCAATGGCACTCGCCAGCCCATTATTGTCCACCCCCGGCCGCTTCGCGGCCACCCCCGCCAGCGGGGGACACAAGACGCGGAACCGGCGGCGCGTGCGCTGTATCAAGGTGAACGCGCGAGGATGGGCGGACGTGTGGGGCTATCCCGATGGGCGGCCACAGGGGGCCGCCCCTACACCGGACGCGCAGACACATAGCGATGGGCGGCCGCCCGAGGCTTCCCTGGGCAACCCAGGCTTTCGCAGCGCGTAGCGCAGGCATCTTGCCTGCGTTCTTCTCTTGCGTAGCACAGGACCGCGTGCTTGCCCTGGTCCACCCAGGTTTTCGCAGCGCGTAGGGGCTGAACCGTGTGCCGACGAGGACGTCGGCGCACCCAGGGTACCTATCCTCCGCGGGCAGGGCTGAACCGTGTGCCGACGAGGACGTCGGCGCACCCAGGGTACCTATCCTCCGCGGGCAGGGCTGAACCGTGTGCCGACGAGGACGTCGGCGCACCCAGGGTACCTATCCTCCGCGGGCAGGGGTGAATCGGCGGCAGCCGATTCGGGGGTGGAGTTTTACGGCTGGAGCGCCTTTTTCGGAGGCTGGTTGCAAGGCCAGGGCTATGTGCAGACACAGCTGCAGCCCCGGCGGGCCCGCCTCTCCGCGAGTTTGGGCGCGCCGTGGCTGTTACTCCAGCCTGTCCGTTGTTCAGCGTGCGGTTCCTACAGTACGAGCTGCTTCGTCATGCGAGCGGCCACCAGCTTCACGACCTCCTGGACGCGGTGGGCGCCTTGTTCGAGGTTGCGTTTTGCTTCTGCGACCCGCTCGGCACGGACGTCTTCGCCCGCTGCTTGCAGGCGTTCCGCCTGCACTGCCCGGGCAGCGGCCTGGGCTTCCAGGCTGATCTCGACGCCGTCGGCCGCCGGGACGCCCGCTGGGGCTTGCCTCACTGGCGCGGCGGCCTCTGCCTTGCGTACAGTGGAAGGCTCGGGCACACCGGGTATGCCATTCACGCCAACCATTGCCGTGCTCTCCCTGGCATTCGCGGTGAACCTCCATGTTCACCTTTTCACTCTTTCTTATCGACAGAATCCGCGCGGGACTTTAGCGGGGCCGGATTGCTCCGGCGGCGCGGATGTGCTTGAATAGCGGCCGGAATATGCATGGTAAAACAGGGGGCGTCTATGAGCAGTCAGGATCAGGACGGACGCGTGGGGTTATCGGGATGGGCGGCCACAGGGGGCCGCCCCTACAACCGGACGCGGAGAGGCTATGCAGTCCACCCCCGGCCGCTTCGCGGCCACCCCCGCCAGCGGGGGACACAAGGCGCGGAATTAACTGACGACGCCCGCCCTGAAGTCGTATCAACGCGAGCCGTTAGGGCGGTCGACCCTGGGGGCGCCCCTACAATGCGGATCGCGAACGCCTGGGACTGCCCTGGATCATCTCAATTTTCGCAGCGCGTAGCGCAGGCATCTTGCCTGCGTTCTTCAGACGGATACACGGGAGCTATCCGGGCGGGCAGCCACGGGGGGCTGCCCCTGCAATCGGGACGGCAACCGCGCGGGGATGGGCGGCCACGGCCGTCGCTCCATTTTTCGGGCATTGGGGGTACGGCGATGGTCGCGGGGGCGCGCCTGGCGCTGGAGGCCGGCTGTGAGGTGCGCGGCAGCGATAACGTGCTCTATCCGCCCACATCGCAGATGGTGGAGGCGCTGGGCGTGCCGGTAGCCACGGCATACGCCGCCGCCAACCTGGACTGGGATCCGGACTGCGTCATCCTGGGGAACGCGCTGAGCCGGGGCAATCCGGAGGTGGAAGCGGCGCTTTCGCGCAAATTGCACTACCTCAGCCTGCCCGAATGGCTGAAAAACGCCGTGTTGCGCACGCGCCGCTCCGTCGTCATCGCGGGCACGCACGGCAAAACCACCACCGCCGCGCTGACCGCCTTTCTGCTGGATGCCACGGGCAGGGCGCCGGGCTTTCTGATCGGCGGGCAGCCGCTCAATTTTCCCCATTCGGCCCGGCTGGGCGCGGAGGGGGCCCCGTTTGTCATCGAAGGCGACGAGTACGACACGGCTTTTTTCGATAAACGCGCGAAATTCTTCCATTATCTGCCGGAATTTGCCGTGGTGACCTCGGTTGAATTTGACCACGCGGACATTTATCCCGATCTGGAGTCGATTATCCGCGCGTTCCGGCTCATGTTGCGGCAGATCCCGCGCGAGGGGCGGCTGTTTGTGTGTGCGGACGACCTCAACGCGCTGGCGCTCCGGGAATATGCCTTCTGCCCGGTGGAATCGTACGGATTTGATGCATCGGCCGACTGGCGCGGTGAGATCGCGTCGTTTTCGGGCATTCCCGATGGCTGCGTGGGCCTGCGGGTGCATCATGGGGGCGCGCTGTGGGGTGAAATCGCGGTTCCGATGGCGGGCCGGCACAACCTGCGCAATGCGCTGGCGGCCCTGGCTGCCGGCGCGGCCCTCGGCGTGACCGCGGCGGAGGCCGCACGCGCCCTGCCGGCGTTTCGCGGGGTCAAACGGCGCATGGAGGTGTTTCTGGAATCGCGGGACATCACGTTTGTCGATGATTTCGCTCATCATCCCACCGCGATTCGCGAGACCATCGCCGCGGCGCGGCAGCGCTGGCCCGGGCGCGCGCTGCATGTGCTGTTTGAGCCGCGCTCGAACACGGTGGTCACCAATCGGTTCCAGGCGGAGATGAACACGGCGTTTCGCGAAGCCGACGCGGTCTGGCTGGGGCCCATACACCGCGCGGCGTCGATCCCCGAATCGGAACGGCTTGACCGCGCGGCGATCGTGCAGGCCCTGGAGGAGCAGGGCATCCGCGCGGCGTTCAGCGACGACGTGGCTGAGCTGGTGCGCGGGCTGGAGGCTTCGGCCGCGCCGGGCACCGTGGTGCTCATTCTCAGCAACGGGGCCTTCGGCGGCATCTACGACCGGCTCCGGGAACGGTACCGCGCCTGAGGCAGCGGTTGAGCAGGCTGGCGGGGAGAGGTACAATCGGATCGCACGACGGGCGCCTGCTGCGGGCCGCGTGAGACTGCTCCGGCGCGCCGGATCTCGTGCCAATTCCGTGGGGATGGGGGTGATTATGAATGCTCTCGACCGCTATTTCGGCATTCGCGCCTCAGGTTCAACGGTCCAGCGTGAACTTATCGGCGGTCTGACCACGTTTGCCACGATGAGTTACATCGTGTTTGTGCAGCCTGCGGTGCTTCAGGTGGCCGGTATGCCGAGTGGCTCGGTGCTTCTGGCGACCTGCCTGTCGTCGGCGGCGGCCTGCCTGCTGATGGGGCTGCTTGCACGCTATCCGTTCGCGCTGGCCCCGGGCATGGGCGAAAACTTCTTTTTCTCGTTCACCGTGGTGTGCACGATGGGGTTTTCGTGGCAGGCCGGGCTGGCGATCGTGTTCATCTCGGGGGTGCTGTTTCTGTTGTTGTCGCTGTTCAGTGCGCGCGACCGGTTGATGCGCGTCCTGCCGGATTGCCTCAAAAACGCGATTGGCCCGGGGATCGGACTGCTGATCGCGTTCATCGGCCTGCAATGGGGCGGGATCGTCACGTTCAACCCGGTCACGATGGTTGGCCTGGGCAGTTTCCGGTCGGCGGTGCCGCTCATGACCGCGTTTGGGGTGCTGCTGACGGCGGCGCTGATGGCGCTGGGGGTGCGCATCGGCATTCTCATCGGCATCGTGGCGACGACGGGCATCGGCCTGCTGACCGGGGTGCTGTCGCGGCCGGATACCGCGATCGCCTGGTCGACCGAGACCTTTTTCAACCTGAATTTCCGCGAATTGTCGATGCACTGGGGCCGCGCGCTCACGGCCATCGCGCTGTTGTTCTTCATGGACTTGTTCGACACCATCGGCACGCTGGTGGGCGTCGGGAAACAGGCGGGGTACATCGGCGACGACGGGGTCCTGCCTCGCGCGGGGCGCGCCTTTTTCAGCGATGCCGTGGGCACCTGCATCGGGGCGCTGTTTGGGACCAGTACCGTCACGTCTTTTGTGGAAAGCGCGACGGGCGTGGCGGCAGGTGCGCGCACGGGTCTCGCGGCCGTGGTGACGGGGTTCTGCTTCGTGCTGGCCATTCTCCTGGCGCCGCTGGTGCAGATCGCCGGGCAGGACGTTGGCCCGGCATTTTATGGCGTGGATGCCGCGGGGCCGCACGTGGCCATGTATCCGGCGGTGGCGCCGGCGCTGATCGTCGTCGGATTTTTGATGATGGCTCCGCTGCGCCGCATCGCGTGGGAGGACGTGACGGAGAGCCTTCCGGCATTTCTGACCGTGGCGATGATGGTCTTTTCATACGCCATTCACGAGGGGATCGCCATTGGCTGCATCTCTTTTGTGGCGATCAAGATCGCAACCGGCCGGTTTAAGGAAGTGCATCCCGTCCTGTATGGAGTCGCGGCGCTGCTGGTGCTGCGCTACGTCTTTCTGCGCTAGGCAGGCTTCCTCCCGTATCCATCCGGAATCAGTCGAGCTCAACCCAGGATGACGAGCGCGCGGAACGGCGGACGGCGTCGATGAGCCTCTGGATGTAGATGCCCTGCTCGAGGCCGGGTTCAGCGGGCCGGTTCGCGGCGACGCAATAGAGGAAATTGGCGAGGCAGGCCATGTGCGAGCGCATCCAACCGATGCTGGCCTTCGGGCTGGGAAAGGCGCCGCCGGGGGGTGCATAGCGCTGGCCCGTATCGAGGCGCGTCCATCCGCGGCGCCCGCCCAGGGGCTTGTCTGGCGCCGTGGCATCGTAGATTTCGAGATGGTGCGGGTCCATGAGATTGAACCGAATCGCGCCACTGGAGCCGTGGAGCTCGAAGCGCAATTCGTCCTCCGTGCCTGTGGCGAGCTTGGTGGCCTCGATGGTGCCCAGCGCACCGGAGCGTGTGCGCGCGAGAAGCACCACGTTGTCTTCGGCTTCTACCGGCAGACGCGCCGCCGGATCGTCCGCGGAGGGCCGGTCCGGGTAGGCGATCTGGGTGGCGGCGGTCAAGGCGGCATAATCGCCGACGAGCGGGTGGAGCAGATCGAGCACGTGAGAGGCCAGGTCCGCGATCACGCCGCCGCCCGCCTCGGCCGACAGCTTCCATTTGAGCGGCGCGGCGGGGTCGGCGCTTCCGGCATGGAGGTAGCACGCGCGAAACTGCAGCAGTCTGCCGAGAAATCCCTCTTCGACGAGCTGGCGCGCCCGCAGCGTGGCCGGGAAAAACCGGTTCTGGAAGGTCATCTGGGCGACGCCGGTGTAGCGCGTGAGGGCCTCTTCGAGCGGCTCGATCTCGCTCAGATGGGCGACGAGCGGCTTGTCGCAGTAGATGTGTTTGTTGTGGGCCATTGCAGAGAGGAGCTGTTCCCGGTGGAGATGGTTCGGGGTGCAGATGTGCACGATCTGCACGTCGGGATTTTCGGTGACCTCACGGTAATCCGTGGTAGCCACGTCGGCGCCGAGTTGTGCGCGGCCTGCTTCGGCCGTTTCCATACGGCTCGTGCAGATGTGGGTGATGCGCGTCGTGCAGGGCGGCGGGTTGTAGAACAAGGGGATGTTGAGGTGGCCGCAGGCATGCACCTTGCCGATAAACCCAAAGCCCAGAATGCCCACGTTATACGATTTCATGCGGCCCCCTCGTTCTGCCGGGCGATTGCGCGGATCAGGAACGACCGTGCAGCGGTGATTGATCAGGCTTCGCGATAGACGAACCGTCCGTCGCACAGAGTCGCCTTCACCTGCCCGCGCAGCACCCGGCCCGTAAACGGCGTGTTGCGGCTTCTCGATAGAAATGCCTCGGGATGGACTGCCCATTCCTCTTTTGGCGCAAAAATGGTGATGTCTGCGGGCCCGTCCTGCTCCAGTCGGCCCGCCGGCAGGTCAAGGATCTGTGCGGGCGCCCAGGTCATCATCCGGATGGCCTCTTCCATCGTGAGGATGCCGGGCTCGACCAGCTCCGTGATGACCACGCCGAGCGAGGTCTCGAGGCCGACGATACCGAAGGGGGCGTAATCGAACTCCACGTCCTTCTCGGCCGGCGTGTGCGGCGCGTGATCTGTTGCGATGCAGTCGATCGTACCATCGCGCAGGCCTTCCTTGATCGCCTCGACATCCTCGGCCTCCCGCAACGGCGGATTCATCTTCGCGTTGGTGTTGAAGGTCGTCACGGCGTCATCGGTCAGGGTGAAATAGTGCGGAGCGGTCTCGCAGGTCACGCGGATGCCTCGGGCCTTGGCCCAGCGCACGATCTCGACGCTGCCGGCGCTGCTGACGTGGCAGACATGGACTTTCGCACCGGTCATCTCGGCCAGGCGGACCAGGCGGGTCACGGCGATTTCTTCCATGGCCTTGGGCATGCCGGCCAGGCCCAGCCTGGTGGAGTTGAGGCCGGCGTTCATCGCGCCGTTCTGGATCAGCGAGGTGTCCTCGCAATGGCCGAGATACGTGAGGCCGCACATGTCGGCGTATTCCAGGCAGCGCCGGAGCACCCAGCTCGACGCGATATCGTTGCCGTCATCGGTGACGGCCACGGCGCCCACGGCCTTCAGTTCGGCCATTTCGGTCATCTCGGCGCCGGCCCGGTCCTTGGTGGCGGCGGCCGCGGGCCAGATCTTGATGCAGGCTGTCTCGCGGGCGCGGCGGTTGATGAATTCCACCATCCCGCCGTTGTCGATGGGCGGTTCGGTATTGGGCATGGTCACCACGGAGGTGAACCCGCCGCGTGCGGCGGCCTGGCTGCCCGTAGCGATGGTTTCTTTCGATTCGAAGCCCGGCTCGCGGAAATGCACATGGATGTCCACCAGGCCGGGGCAGACGATGCAGTCTGTAGCGTCGAAGACCTCGCTACCGCTCAGATCCGTGTCGATGCGCGCAATGCGTCCGCCGATGATCAGCACATCCCGCGGCGCCGAGAGGTTCGATGCGGGGTCAATCACGTGTCCGTTCTTGATGACAATACTCATTGCCGGCCTCCCTATGCGGCCACTCTTGGTTTGTTGACCAGGAGATGCATGACTGCCATGCGGACCGCCACCCCGTTTGTCACCTGTTCGAGAATTACATTACGCGGTCCGTCGGCAACCTCCGACGCCAGTTCGATGTCGCGGTTGATCGGCCCGGGATGCATGACCAGGGCGTCTGGCTTCGCCGCCTTGAGCGATTCGTTATCGATTCGGAACAGCCGGATGTACTCCCGGATACTCGGAAACAGGCATTTGTGCTGGCGCTCCAGCTGGAGGCGCAGCAGATAGATGACGTCTGCGCCGTCGATGGCCTCACGAAGATCCGTAGTGACGTCCACACCCAGTTTGGTGAAGGCGTCCGGAAGAAGAGTGCGCGGCCCGCAGAGGACGACGCTTGCACCAAGCTTCGTCAGACCCCACACGTTGCTGCGCGCGACGCGGCTGTGGGCGATATCGCCGATAATGGCGACCCGCAGCCCATCGAGACCGGCTTGAGCGTCTTCACGCGCGCGGCGGATATGCTGGCGGATGGTGAAGGCGTCGAGCAGGGCCTGGGTAGGGTGCTCGTGTGCGCCGTCGCCCGCATTGATGATGTGGCTGAGGTGCCGTTCGGCCAGGATGCGCGAGGCGCCGGCGGCGCTGTGGCGAATCACGACAATGTCCGTATGCATGGCCTCGATGTTGTAGAGGGTGTCGTGGAGCGTCTCTCCCTTTTTGGTGCTCGAGGCCGAGGCGTTCATGGTGAGTGTGTCGGCGCTGAGGCGTTTGGCGGCGAGTTCGAATGAGGTGCGCGTGCGGGTGCTTGGCTCGTAAAACCAGTTCACCACGAGGCGGCCCTGGAGCACCGGCACCTTCTTGATGCCGCTTTCCCGTTCCGACACGGCGAGAAACTGGGGCGCCGTGTCGAGGATCATCTCCAGTTCATCGCGCGACAGCTCATCGAGACCGATCAGGTCCTTGCGGGTCCAGACGCGCTGCTCACTCTCGCTCAGCGTGGCCATGTCACTCACTCTCCTCGTCGGCTGCGCTGCGCGCCCCTGGCTCGAGAAGGACCGCGTCCTCTCCGTCAATTTCCTGGATGCGCACCGCCACATGGTCGTTGGCAGCCGTCGCCAGCGGCCATCCCAGGTAGTCGGGCTGGATGGGCAGTTCGCGGTGGCCGCGGTCGATCAGGCAGGCCAGCTGGATGCGCTGGGGCCGCCCGTAATCCATCACTTCGTCGAGCGCCGCCCGGACGGTCCGCCCCGCCGCGATCACGTCATCCACCAGGATGACCGTCATGCCGTCCACATCGAAATCAAAATGGGTTTCGTTTCCAATCGTCGCGGGCACGCGGCCGCTGCGCAGGTCGTCGCGGTAGAGGGTCGTGGCCAGCGAGCCGACCGGCAGCCGTGTGCCGGTCATGGCTTCAATACAGGCGGCGAGGCGATCCGCCAGGGGCCGGCCGCGGCTGAGAATGCCGAGCAGGGCCACGTCGGACAGGGTCTTGTGGCTGGCGACGATCTCTTGCGCCAGGCGGCGGAGTGCCGCGTCAATGGCGTCGTGGTCCATCACGACCGTCATGTCCGGGGAGGAGTCAGCTTCGCTCATGAGCCATCCTGCGTTTTCGTTTCGCCCGGGTACGCCGAACCGGGCCGATAAAAAAAAGGCCTTCTCATGTGGTGAGAAGGTGCTGTGCGCTCGTCACGGTTTTCACTGGGATACGCCCCTCCGGGTCGGTTGGACGGATCTTAGCAACCGGCGCGAACGCTGTCAACTCATGCGTCCGCAGCTGCTGCGTACACGAAAACCGGTCCGGAACGGTTCCGGGCCGGTTTTCGTGAATTCGGGCGGGTCTCCGCTTATTTCTTCGGGGCAATCGCGTCTTTCGCGGCCTTGGCGATGCGGAACTTCAAGACCTTTTTCGCGGGGATCTTGATGGATTCGCCGGTAGCCGGATTGCGCCCGGTGCGGGCTTTGCGATTGACGACCACCAGTTTGCCGAGTCCCGGAATCGTGAAGCCGATCTTGGCCTCTTTGTACGCAATCTCTTTCATTTCTTCGAGGACGGCCGCGACGTCCTTTTTGGTCAGGCCGGTTTTGTCGGCCAGCGCGGTCACGATCTGCGCTTTCGTCATGGGCTTTTTCGTTGACATTTGGATTCTCCTCTCGGCATCGCGAAAGCCGCTCAGGCTTTCCGAAAACACCGCCGCGGAATTGGAAGGCGCAACAGGCGCCTACTCCTCACGGCAATTTGACTCCCCAAAGGGCCTCTTGCTTCGTTGGCCCGCACGTTTGATTACAAATAAAATAACGTTTTGTCAAGCCTTATTTTTCAGGGGCATTCAGATTTTCGGCTCCCAAAACCCTTGCCAGCATGGACGAATCGCGATCCAGCCCACTTTGACGTCTTTGTGGACATTCTGTAACACATTGCTTTATTTGCGGTTACAAAACCTTGCGAGACGTCCGATCGGGCCGCTATAGTATGCCGCAGGGTTTGAAAAGAGCGCCGGGGGAGCGTTTCGCAACAGACAGGGAGTGTGGTTTTTTCGTCATGTATCTTGCCGTTTTCTGCGCGATACGGGGCAACTTTCCCGCATTACAAGCCATTCTGGAGGCCGTAGACGAACGCGGCATCGAGATGGTGTTCAACGCCGGCAACTGCGTCGGCCGGTATCCCTGGCCGAACGAAGTCATCCAATTGCTTCGCGCACACAAGCTCCCCACCGTGCAGGGGGCCGATGATCGTGCGGTCGCACGTTTTCTGCGCAGCAGTGACCGGCTGATGCGCAAAATTCCGGAGAACGCGCGCCGCGGCCTGGAATGGACTCATGCCCACACGGCCAGCGCCAATCTCGAATGGCTGGGCACGCTCCCCCGCGAACAGCGCTGCACTCTGGAGAACATCGACATCCTCCTGTGCCCCGGCGCTCCCACCGGCACGAAGGAACGGCTGGATGGCGATTCAGCCCCCGAGGTCTTCGAACGCCAGCGTGAATCGGCCCGGGCCCGACTCATCCTCTGCGGCGGAGCTGAAACGCCATTCGCGCGGCAGGTTCAGGACACCCTCTTCGTCTGTCCCGGTGCTGCGGATGGAGTAGATGGCGCGCGGTATGCAATCGTGGACACGGAGTCCGAGCCCTGGAGCGCCGCGTTCCACGTGGCGCCGTACGATGCCGCCCTTGTGGCGCGCGCGGCAGGCGACGCAGGGCTGTAAGCAAGCTTCGCGGGGCGGGCCCGGGCGTCCAGGCCGAAGCGCCATGGGCAGCGTCGGCCGCGCGTGTCCTACTTCACCGCCTTTACCTTGATGTTGCGGAACCAGATGGGCGCACCGGCATGTTTGCCCTGCAGTCCGATGCGGCCTTTGGTGGGCAGCTCGGCCTTGGGGCGGCTCAGCCACGACGGAATCTCCGAACCGTCGGGATTGGTCTTTGCCGACGTCCACTGGGTCATGTCCATCGACGTGACATGTTCTCCGTTGAGCACCACATCAATGCGCGGACCCACGCAGGTCACGGTCATTCGGTTCCATTCGCCCGGCTTCTTCACCGTGCTTTTTGCGGGCGCGACGTGGCCGAATATCGCGCCGCACTGCCAGGTCCCGGGCGAATCGGCCCATTTCTCGGCAAAATCGTCGGCAATCTGGATCTCGACGGAATTGGGGATCCAGTCTTTCGGATTGCTGCAGTAGACAATGACTCCGCTGTTGGAGCCTTCGGCTGTCTTGAACTCCAGATCGACGATGAAATTGGCGTAGTCTTTTTTCGACCAGATCGCCTGGTCTTCGGTCGCGGTCAGTTCGCCGTTTTCGAAAGACCATACGCCTTCCGGCTTGTCCGCATTGGAGAGATCGGGTTTGAACAGATTCTTCCAGGTACTCGTGTCGGGGTGGGCCGGTTTTGCCTCTTCCGCCGGCACGGCGTCCTGGGCGAACGCCATCCCGCCCAGGCACAGAATCAATGCGGTAATCGCCAGGTGCTTCATCATGTCTCCATTCTCCCGGACAGTCAGCCCCGCTCCGGTGCGCCGTACCCCGGCACCACCGGATACAGGGCGTTTATGCGCGCCATGTTGACGGCGTCCAAGCCGCCGGATGCCTGATTGTAAAACCGGGTCCCTCCACTATCAAGCGCTCTGTTCGCGCCCGCATTCTCCGTCGGATTGAGGCAGGGGCGCCGCTGGGGCATCTTTCGCCTGCGGAGCTTCTGTGGTGAGAAAAGGTGTGACACCGCGCTGATGGAACCGGTGCGGGCTTTTGTTAATGCCCCGGACCATGTCGGTAATGATCAAGGCGCCGGCATCGACCTCCTGAATAATTGCAAGCATCCGTTTGATGTCCCGGCGCCGGCACACCATGAACAATTGCGCGACAGGGCCGGACATCCCCATGCCTGCGAAGACGGTCACGGGCTGCCCTGCCGCCCGCAGCGCCTCGGCCAGCGCGTTGCCGCCCTGGGTGGAGATGACATTGAGCGCGATGTTCCCCAGCGCGAGCTTTCCTTCAACCAGGATCCCCACCACGTTGCCGCACGCAAAACCAAGCGCATAAAACAAAATCAGCGCCGGCGACTGCCGAATCTGACTCACGACCGTGCTGACCACGAGGACCCAGATGATCACTTCCACAAAACCCAGCAAAAACGCGAGCAGCATCCGGCCCTGAATGGCCATCATGGTCCGGAGAATGCCCATGGCCACATCGATGATGCGCGCAACAAAGACGAGTATGCCCGTCAGCAGAATTCCCGCGTCCATCTCCATCTCTCCTGGCGAGCCGCCCCGGCGCGGCGCGGCGGACGAGGCCGCCCGCCTCCGCTGGCGGGAAGAAGCATCCGGGAATCGGGCGGCGGCCGGCTACAGGGTCCAGTGCTGTGCGGATTCCGGTTGGTAGATCAGCCCGATGACCTCGAGGCGCCGAAGACCTTTCGGGGTCTCCCATTCGACCACGTCGCCGATACGCGACCCAAACAGCGCCAGGCCGAGAGACGACAGGACCGAGACCCGCCCTTCCAGCGGTTTGCTGTCGGAAGGAAACACCAGGTTGTACACGCCTTCCTGCTTGGATTCCTTGTCGCGAACGCGCGCAATGGAGTTCATGGTGATGACATCGTCGGGGATCTCCGCCGGCTCCATGGCGGCCGCTTCGGTGAGCTTTCGTTGCAGTTCGTCACCGCGGGTCCATTCCCGTTTACCGCTCTGGGCTTTCATCGTATCAATTACTTCCTGCAGACGAGCCTGGTCGAATTTGCTGATGACCGATTGTTTTTTGCTCATCGCGTACACTCCTTTCGCTGCGAGGTCTCGACCGGCCGACGGCCGTTATCATACCGCTGCAACTGACCCCTCACATTCGCCGGCGCCGCGTCCATCTGCCCCGTGAGCGCCCTTCGGGGGGATATCGTGGAATAGTCAGGAACGGTCTCGACGCCTGTCGCGCATTTATTCACGGCTTACAGGTGATAATCCCCGGAAGCCTCCGGCTGATACAGAATCTGGGCGATCTCATACATCGGGGCATCCGGCCCCGGGCCTACGGTGAACACGTCGCTCAAGCGCCGGCCCAGAAGCGCCATCCCGAACGGATTCAGAATGGACACGTTTTCGGGGGCCAGGTCGGCGTTTCGCGGAAACACCAGCGTATGGACCCGGTCCGCGCCGGTGTTGGGGTTCTTCACCCGCACCTTTGAATTCATGGTCACCACATCCGGCGGCACTTCGCGCGGGTTCGCGATGCGCGCCTGTTTCAACTCTTCGTCGAGCATGTCCGCATATTTCTGGTTTTCATGCGTCCCAAACGCGCGCACCACTTCCAACAGCTCCCTCAGACGCTCGAGATCATAGCGGCTGATGTAGATGGCGCGCGATTCCGCCATCGCGCCGTCCTCCGGGCTTTCCGGAGGAATGATCCCCCGGAGCAGGACGGTACGCATATGCCGGGCCACTTTGGCCAGGTTATCCGACTGCAACGGCTCCGACCAATAGCTGGTGAACGCCGTCAACATGCCCTCCAGACAGACCGACATCTGGATCCCCGGCGTGCCCTTCTGCCCCAGTTTCGCGAAGCATCGGGCGAAGATCCGCTCAACGAGGTCGATGTACTTCTCGTGAAGATGATTGACCTCGGGGCCCAGGCGTTCAGGCTCCGGCTGCACGCCCAGGTAGGCCGGGAAGCAGAACGGCTGAAAAAACAGCCGGTCGTTCGCATAGTTGCACAAACGCAGCCGAATGAGATCGAGCACCGCCTCTTCCGGATCGCTCGCCCGCAGCAACGGTTCCAGTCGCCGCATGACGAACTCGCCGATACGCTGGGCCACCCGGCCATACAGATCTTCCTTGCCTTCAATGAGGTTATAGAGGGTCCCCACGGAGATGCCCGCCTCACGCGCCAGCATTTCCATGGTCGTCTGCTGGTAACCTTTGCGTCCGAACACCAGCTCAGCCGCATCAAGAATGGCGCTGTCTACAGGCTGACGCCGTTTCCTGGCTCCCAGGATAGAACGGTTACCGGTCATCGCTGCCGTCCTTCTCCGCCGGATGAATTGCCATTCTAATCTGAATACCAGTTCATTCTACTGCCGGCATCCCTATCAGTCAACCCCGCTCAAGCCGGATCGCCGCATAAGCACGTCATGACAGGCCAGATCGCCGGGAAGCGCGTTGCGTTCAGGAAAGCGTTCGCAGTACCGTGGGCGCAGCAGGTACCTGCGCGGCGCTTGACATACCTTCTCGCAGGTATGTATAATGGCTGCGATGCTGAATGAGGCCGCGTTGGATTAGATGTGGTGGGTTTTCGTGGACGTGTATGCGGGAGATACGGGAAATGCAGGAGGAGAGCGGTGTTGCGGAGGGTTTTTTCGGGGCGCAGTCCGCGCACCGGAACAGAAACGCATGTCGCTCCTGCCCCGCGCCAGGTGGAGCCGGTTTGGGCTTTCTTTCTGGAATCTTCCGCGCTTCATCCGCGTTGCGTTCTGCGGCCTGTTATGTTGATAGCACTTATCTTGCCCCTAGACCCCCGTCCCCGCCGGGCGTGTCCCCCTCATGCAGGCCCGGCGGGGACCGCCCCCTTTCCCAGGGCGGGCGCGTGGAGTGCCGCGGGGCTGCACTACCAGAAGGAATCCAGAAATGGAGAATTCCAGAGACGTGAGTCTGGTTCAGATAGGTCCGGTGGTTGTAGCGACATTTGAAACGGCTTCTCTTAAGAATGGGGTCTGGCAGGAGGCCTTCCAGCAGATGCAGGGGCTTTTGAAGGACTCCAGGCCAACCCATCTCCTGTTGGATTGGTTCCGGGTGGACGATCTGGCGGCAGACACGCTGACCGACCTGGCGAAGCTTGTGAACGCCGCTGATGCGGTTGGCGGCTCGCTACGCTTATGCGGCCTGCCGGAAAAGCTACGCGGCCAGTTCGAGGCGGCCCGGCTCGACGGCCTGGTTCTGGGCGAGGATGTTCCGGATGCACTTCCCCGCTACGTATGTTTGCTCCACGGCCCGGCGGAAACCGGGGTGGACGGCAGCGTCAGCAGAATTCTCCAAAACAGCATTTGACTTACATTCCTGGAGGTATGTATACTGACGCGTCTCTCCGCGAACACGCCGTGACTTTCCTTCATGCAGTGAGTTCTTATGGCACGAAAAACAAAAGAAGAGTCGGAAGAAACGCGCAAGGCCATTCTGCTGGCTGCCCTGGACGTCTTGAGCGAAAAGGGCTATTTGCGGACGACGTTTGTGGACATCGCGCGGCGCATTGGCATGAGCAAAGGCGCGGTGTACTGGCATTTCAAGAACAAGCAAGCGCTGCTTGCGGCGTTGATGGAGGAAATGCGCGGCCGTGAGGAGGCGTTGCTCGCCGGGGAAGCTGGAGAGCTCACGTCGCTGGACGGTCTGAAGGCGTATCTGGTAGCGCGGATGCGCATTGCGACCCGCGACGATCTGTGCCGCAAATTCGCTTTTTTCATGCTGCTTCAGATGGAATGGTCCGTGGATGTGATTGAGGCCGTGCGGCGCGAACTGATGAATCTCCGCAAGGAGCCTTTTGACGAGTTCACGTCCATTTTGAACGAGGCCCGCTGCCGGGGCGAGCTTCGCCCGGATATCGACATCGCCACGGCAAAAGACATGCTGAAGGGCATGTGGATCGGCCCCTTGACGGTTTACTTTCAGGGTCTTTCCGCGACGGACCCGGTCCAGACGGCGGAAATTGCCCTGGGCATATTGATTGACAGCCTCAGAGTACAGCACAGCTAAGGAGACTCCCCTTGACGAATGACAGCCATGAACCGGGGGGTGCGGCGTCGCCGCGCCGTCCCAATCGCCTTCTGGGAGCGGCCCAGGCGGTAATGGTGCTCGTCCTGCTTGCGACGGGCTGGTTTTTTCGAGGCCTGATGCCGTCCGGTCCGGCGGGCGGACCTGCCGGGCCGCCCGCGGGGCCCATGGGCGGACCTCAGGGGCCGCCGGCGGTGGTGGTTACGTCTGTCACAGAAGGCCCGGCCGAGGCGCCCCAGGAGTTCATCGGGCGCGTGGAATCGATAGAATCTGTGGATGTCATGCCTCAGGTCTCAGGTTATCTGCAGACGGTTCATTTTGAGGAGGGTAGCCGGATTGCCGCCGGCGATTTGCTGTTCACGATAGAAAAGGCGCCTTTCGAGGCACGGGTGGCGCTTGCGGAGGCGGCTGTGCATCAGGCGGAAGCCAACGTGCCGGCGGCACAGGCCGATCTTGAAGCCGCCAAAGCCAATCTGGTGCGCGCAGAGAAGTATTATGAGCGGCTGAAAAATGCCGACCAGCGCAGCGTGGTACAAGCCGACCTGGACAAGGCGACCGCAGATTTTCAACAGGCCCAGGCGCATGTGAAACAAGCCACGGCTGCGATACAGCAGGCGAAGGCGGCGCTCGAACAGGGGCAGGCCAGCCTCAGTCTGGCCCGCATCGATTTGGGCTACACGGAAATTCGCGCACCCATCTCGGGCCCCATCGGCAAAGCGCTGGTGACCGAAGGCAACTACGTGACGCCCGCCCGCGGCCCGCTGGCGCGGCTCGTGCAACTCGATCCGGTGCGCGTGGTGTACTCGGTGCCTGACCGGCATTTTGTGGCGCTGTTGCAGGCCGTGCACGAGCGCGGGCCGTCGGCGGTGGTGCTGCAGCTTCGCCTTCCGGATGGCACCGTGTATGACGGCGAGGGTGACTGGAGTTTCGCGGACAACGAAATGGATCCCAGCACGGGCACCATTGCGCTGCGCGCGCGCTTTGCCAATCCGGCCGGCCTGCTGGTGCCGATGACCAACGTGACGGTTCTGGCCCGGTCTGCAGAAACGCGCACCGCGCCGAAGGTGCCGTCGCAGGCGGTGATGGCAGACCAGCAGGGCGAATATGTATATGTCGTGACCGCCGAGAACCTTGCCGAACAACGGCGCGTCGTGCTGGGTGCGGAAGTGGAAGGCCATCGCATTGTGGAAGAAGGCCTTACCCCTGGTGAACAGGTTGTTGTGTCGGGCCTTCAGAAGGTACAGCCCGGCCAGCCTGTCCAACCCGCCATGCAGTCCGGTGGCGCCGAAGGAAACTGAGCTTATGCTGGCCCGCATTTTCATTGAACGTCCGCGCCTTGCCATGGTGATCAGCATCGTGCTGACTCTGTCCGGTGCGGTGGCGCTGTTTGTTCTGCCCGTAGAACAGTACCCCCAGGTGACGCCGCCGGAGGTGTACGTCGCCACACGGTACCCGGGAGCCAGCGCGGAAGTACTGGCTGCGACGGTGGCCGCGCCGCTCGAAGAAGAGATGAACGGCGTGGACCACATGATTTACATGCAGTCCGATTGCGACAACCAGGGCAATTACAGCCTGACCGTAACGTTCGAGGTGGGTACCGACCTCGACATGTGCCTGGTCAAAGTACAGAACCGGGTAGCGCAGGCGCAGCCCAAGCTGCCCATGGAAGTGACGCAACAAGGCCTTTCCGTCAGTTCGCGTTCGTCGGGCATGCTGGGCATCGTGATGTTCTACTCGCCAAAAGGCACGCATGACCGGTTTTTCATGAGCGACTACGTGTACACGTACGTCAAGGACGAACTGATGCGCATTCCGGGTGTGGGCGGCACCACGGTGTTCGGCGCCAAGTTCGCCATGCGGGTGTGGCTCGACGTCGATCGCCTGAATGCGCTGGGGATCAGCACGGACGACGTGGTTGCGTCGATTCGGACCCAGAACGTGCAGGCCTCGGTCGGCATGGTGGGCGCCGCGCCTGGAAACGACCACCAACAGCTGGTGTACGCGCTTCAGACCATGGGCCGCCTGAACGATCCGAAAGAGTTCGAAAACATCATTGTCCGTACCAATGATCAGGGCGGCCTGGTGCGCCTGAAAGATATCGGGCGGGTAGAGAAAGGCGCAGACCAGTATTCCGCCGAAGGGTTTTGCGAAGAAGGTGACAGCACCGGGCTTCTGGTGAGTCAAACGCCGGGCACCAACGCCATTGAGACCATGGACGCGGTCTACAAGCGGCTTGAAGAGTTGAAACAGAATTTCCCGGAAGACCTCGATTACCGTATTCCCTTTGACGCCACCACGTTCGTGCGGATCAGCATCCGAGAGATCCTGACCACGCTGCTGGTGACCTTCGGGCTGGTGGTGTTTGTGTGCTACATCTTCCTGGAAGACTGGCGGGCCACGCTCATTCCCACCTTGTCGATCCCGGTGTCTCTGCTGAGCACCTTCCTGGTCCTGCTGATGATGGGCTACACGATCAACCTGCTGACTCTATTCGCGCTGGTGCTGGCCATCGGCATCGTGGTAGACAACGCCATCATCGTGGTCGAACGCGTGATTTACCTGATGGAAGAGGAGCGCCTGGATCATCGCGCCGCGACCATCCGGGCGATGGCACAGGTGTCGGGGGCGATCATTGCGTCGACCCTGGTGCTGCTGGCGATTTTTGTGCCGGTGGCGTTTCTGGGCGGGATTACGGGGCAGATCTACCGGCAGTTTGCGGTGGCGATCTCGAGCGCCATTGTCTTTTCGGGCGTAGTGGCGCTGACACTGAGTCCCGCGCTGTGCTCGCTCATCCTGCGCATTCCCAAAGAGCGCCGGCACGGCCCCTTGCGCTGGTTCAACACCTGGGTCCGCAGCAGCCGCACGCTGTACGTAGCGATTTCCGAATGGCTTGCCCGCCGCGCAGCGGTGACTGTTGTGTGCCTGCTGGTGGTCGTGGCCATGGCGGTCTTGCTGCTGAGCTTGACCCCGGGCGCCTTCCTGCCGGATGAAGACCAGGGGGTCATCTTCGCCACCCTGCAGCTGCCGGAAGGGGCGACCTTGAGCCGCACCAAGGCGCTGGTCAAAGAGCTGATGCCTGTCGTGCTCGAAACGGAGGGCGTACGCCAGCTCTTTGGCGTGGCCGGGTTCGGCATCATTGGCGGGCGCGGAGAAAACATGGGCTTCATTGTCATCCAGCTCGAAACCTGGGACAAGCGCACAACGGAAGACACGCGGCTCGGAGCGGTCATGAACAAGTTGCGGATGCATTCGGCGGGCATCCCCGGCGCGCAGATCAACTTCTTCACTCCGCCGGCCATCATGGGTTTGGGCACGTCCGGCGGGATCGACATGCGGCTGCAGGCACTCGGCGATCCGGATCCGCAGCGGCTTGCGTCTGTGACCCGGGGATTCCTGGGCGCTTTGAATCAGGCGCCCGAGATCATGTTTGCTTTCACGGGGTATGCGGCAGACACACCCAACCTTTATGTGGACGTGAACCGTGCAAAAGCTGAATCGCTGGGTGTGCCGGTAGCCAGCATCTTCACGACCCTGCAGGGATACCTGGGCTCCCGCTACGTCAACGACGTCAATTTTGGGAGCCGCGTCAATCAGGTGTATATCCAGGCGGACTGGGAAGACCGCAAAGATGCCGAGGACATCCGGCGGCTGTACGTGAAGAACCGGCGCGGTGAAATGGTGTCGATGGACAGCCTGGTCACCTTGCGCACAATTACGGCCCCGCGCGTGATGACCCGCTTTAATCTGTTCCCCAGCGCAGCCATCACCGCGTCGACGATGCCTGGCATCAGTTCCGGGCTGGGGATGCAAGCCATCGAGCGCGTTGCCGCCGAGACGCTTCCCGAAGACTACGGCGTGGCGTGGTCGGGCATGAGCTACCAGGAAAAGCAGACGGGCAGCGAAGGGCTGGTGCTGGTGGCGCTGGCGCTCGTGTTCGGCTACCTGTTCCTGGTGGCGCAATACGAGAGCTGGACGGTGCCGGTGCCGGTGATCCTGTCGTTGCCGACGGCCATGCTGGGCGCCGTGCTGGGCCTCAAATTCACCGGCATGTCTCTGAGCATCTACGCCCAGCTGGGGTTGATCATGCTGGTGGGCATCGCGAGCAAGAACGCCATTCTTATCGTGGAATTCGCGCGCGACAGCCGTGAGAGCGGCGGAAAGAGCATTCTGGACGCGGGTACGAACGCGATGTATGAGCGGTTTCGTCCCGTGCTGATGACGGCCTTTACGACGTTTCTGGGCACGCTTCCGATGGTGCTGGCCACGGGCGCGGGTTCCGGCGCCCGGCGTTCGATCGGCACCACCCTGTTTGCCGGCATGACGCTGGCCACCGTCCTGGGTATTTTGTTTATTCCGGCTCTGTATGTGATGTTCCAGGCCACGCGTGAACGGCTGAAACGAGTGCTGCATATCTCGCCGACCACACAGCAGCAGGAGGAGATTTCATGATGCGCCGCATCCTGCAGCGTATAGCTTGTGCGCTGACCCTTGTGTATACCGGATGTGCCACGGTAGGCCCCGATTATGTTGCGCCCGAGATTCCCGAGGCCCCGGTAGAAGATGTCCTTCAGAAGGGTGATGGCGAGGCCACGGCGGAGTCGGGGCCCGTTACCGCGGAGCTGCTTGCAGACTGGTGGCAGACCCTCGAGGATCCTCTGTTGACGGAGCTCATCCGGGACTCGCTCGAAGGCAACCTGAACATCCGCCAGGCTCAATCGCGCGTGCGTATGGCCCGGCAGATCGCCGGGATCGCCGAGGCCGGCCTGTATCCCCACGTCGATGGCGCGGCTGCGTATCAGCGCAGCCGGATGAGCCAGAACCGGGTAGAAGGGCCCTCGCAGACCGATAAAGTGCAGGGCGCGGCGAGAAATGTCGCGGCGGCGATGGGCGCCGCGCAGAACTGGTCTCTGATGATGCAGGACCCGTCCCGGGGCATCTTGACGGTGCCGGGTCAGATCGCGTCGTGGCCGTTCCCGCGGGAAGTGGATTGGGAGAGCGATTTTTACCGGGCTGGCGTTGACGCGGCCTGGGAGATCGATCTTTTCGGTGGAACCCGCCGGGCGATCGAAGCTGCGGAAGCCGACGTGGATGCGGCGCATGAGAACCTGAACGCGGCCTGGGTATCGCTTGCGGGCGACGTGGCGCGAAGCTACATCGCGCTGCGCACGTATCAAGCCCGGCTGGCGGTGGCCGAATCGAACCTGCGGGCCCAGGAAGAGACCTATACACTGCTCGATTCGCTTTATCAGTCGGGCCTGCGCGATGCGCTGGCTGTGCAGCAGGCACGCTACATCATGGAAAACACCCGCGCGCTGATCCCGCCGCTGCACAGCGGGCTCGAAGCGGCCATGAACAGCCTGGCCGTGCTGACCGGCGTCATGCCGGGCACGCTGCATGAGCGGCTGAACACCACGGAGCCGATCCCGGTCGCCTCCCTTAAGGTTGTCACGGGGATACCGGCCAATACCTTGCGCCAGCGGCCCGACGTGCGCATGGCCGAGCGCGCCCTGGCCGCACAGACTGCGCGGGTGGGCCAGGCCGAGGCCGAGCTCTACCCCAAATTCTTCCTGGCCGGCTCGATCGGTCTGGAATCGATCAGCTCGGGAACCCTGTTGAACAGCGACAGCAGGGCGTGGAATGTCGGCCCGCGCGTTTCCTGGCCGATCTTCCACGCGGGCGCCATTCGCCGGAACATCCATGTGCAGACCGAACTGCAGGAACAGTATCTGGCCGCATACGAAAACACCGTGTTGAACGCGGTCCGTGAAGTGCGTGAAGCCCTGGTGGATTATGCGGAGGAACAGCAGCGCCGGCAATCGCTGACGCTGGCGGCCGACGCCGCCCGCAACGCGCTCGAAGTGGCGCAGGACCAGTACAATAACGGGCTGCGCGACTTCAATAACGTGCTGGATGCGCAGCGGTCGCTTCTGTTATATCAGGAACAGCTGGCTCTGAGTGAAGGGGCCATCTCAGCGAACCTGGTGCGTCTGTACAAAGCGCTGGGCGGCGGATGGGGGCCCATGACGGAGGCCCAGGCGGTGGAGCCGCCGCCATTCTGAACGCCCGGAGCGCCCCGGCGGGCCGGGGCTCTGAAGCCCTGAGCACCAGAGAACGTCAGGCTGAGGTAGCAGAAATGGCATCCGTGCCGATCGTGCCCGGCTGCGGATGCGGGAGCATTTCCCTGGGTGCGCAGTGGAGATCGCCCGTGGATCCGTCATTGTTGGAATTGGCTGCGGCCATAGAAGCCTTCGTACAACACCACGACCCGTGCTCAAAACAAGAATTGCAGCAGCATTTCCAGCTTTCCGAGACGGCCTGCGACCAAACCCTGCACTGGCTTGCGGCTCATGGCCATCTCACACTCGAGCCAAGCGGCGACGACACGGTGATCCGGGCCTCGTGGCACGAGGAGTGAGCCCGGCATTGGCCGCGGCGGCGGGGGAATACGGCGCCATTGCCGCCAGTGCGGGCTAATGAGCCTGTTCAGCCACGCCTTTTCCCATCCCCCTTAACGGTCCTGCCGGCTGCGCAAAAGAAAAGCGCCGGCTCCAAAACGGTGCCGGCGCAGAATGTGCAGAGTGAAAATGGCGCGGGATTACATCATCCCGGGCATACCGCCGCCCATGCCGCCCATGCCACCCATACCGCCAGGGCCTCCCGGGCCTGCCGCAGGTTTCGGCGGTTCGGGGATCTCGGTCACCAGGCACTCGGTGGTGATGAAACAGCCGGCGACGCTGACGGCGTTCTGAATGGCCGACCGGAGGACTTTGGCGGGATCGATGATGCCAGCCGCAGCCAGATCTTCGTATGTGCCTGAGGCAACGTTGAGTCCGATGGCGCCTTTAGCGGCCTCCACCTTTTTCGCGACAACGGAGCCTTCGAGCGCGGCGTTGTTCGCGAGTTGCACGAGCGGTTCCAGCAAGGCACGCGACATGATATTGACGCCGATCTGCTCGTCGCCGTCGAGCTGGAGGGATTTGAGGCTGCTTCGTGCGGCGATATAGGCGACTCCGCCGCCGGGCACCCAGCCTTCTTCAATCGCCGCGCGCGTTGCGTTGAGGGCGTCCTCGGTGCGGGATTTCTTTTCCTTGAGCGCGGTTTCAGTGACGGCTCCGACGCGGACCACTGCGACGCCGCCGGCCAGCTTGGCGAGGCGCTCCTGAAGCTTCTCGCGGTCGTAGTCGGACGTGGTGGTTTCGATAGCGCGGCGAATGGTCTCACAGCGGGCGGTGATGTCTTTTTTCTTGCCGGCACCTTCGATGATGGTGCAATCATCTTTGGTGATTTCGACACGTTTGGCGCGCCCGAGGTCTTTAAGGTCGACGCCTTCGAGCTTGGTGCCCAGGTCTTCGGAGATGAAGAGCCCGCCGGTCATGATGGCGATGTCGCGAAGGATCTCTTTGCGGCGGTCGCCGAAGGCCGGCGCCTTGACGGCGGCAACGTGGAGGATGCCACGGATGCGGTTGACCACGAGCGTCGCGAGGGCCTCGGCCTCGACGTCCTCCGCGATGATGAGCAGCGGTTTCCCGGTCTGGGCAATGCTCTGCAGAAGGGGCAGCATATCTTTCATGCTGCTGATTTTCTTTTCGTGGATGAGGATCAGGCAGTTTTCGAGCACCGCCGTCATGTTGTCGGGGTTGGTCACGAAATAGGGAGACAGATAGCCGCGATCGAACATCATGCCGTCGACGACTTCCATCTCGGTTTCCAGACCTTTTCCTTCCTCGATGGTGATGACGCCGTCGTCGCCCACTTCCTCGATGGCCGTGGCGATCATCTTGCCGATCTCGGTGTCGCCGTTGGCGGATACGGTGGCGAGGTGCTCAATATCCGACGAGTCACGGACCTTCTTGCTCTGTTTCTGGATGGATTCGATCACTTTGGCAAGTGCTTTGTCGAGGCCGCGCTTGATGTGCATCGGGTTGGCGCCGGAGGTCACGTGGCGCAGGCCTTCCCGGATCAGCACCTGCGCGAGGATGGTCGCGGTAGTTGTGCCATCACCGGCCACGTCCTGGGTCTTGCTTGCGGCCTGCCGCAGCATTCGGGCGCCCATGTTGGCATAGCCGTCTTTCAGTTCGATTTCCTTGGCGACGGTCACGCCGTCCTTGGTGATGCTGGGGGAGCCAAACGACTTTTCCAACACCACGTTGCGGCCTTTGGGGCCTAACGTGACTTTGACGGCGTCGGCTAAGGTATCCGCGCCGGTCAACAACGCAGTCCGGGCTTCCTGGTCAAACGCCAGCTTCTTGGCCATAATGCACTATCCTCCACTCTGCTGTGCTGTGTTCGCGCATACCCCGCATGGGCGGGGCCGTGGCTGCTTCTTCCGTACTATCTTGTAAACGGTTTTACGCAAAGGTTTTGGCGCTGGTACACGGACGCATGGTGCGCACCGTTGTTGCCTGAACGCCCGGTTCGGCCTCTTGGGGAGCCGCTTAGCACTCATTGCGCCTGAGTGCTAACAAACGCGGATACTACCACATGCCCAGGCGCCTGTCAAGCGCCCGGACACCTTGGGCGTCTGCCCGGTACTCGCGCATGAAGCTATGGTGTGAAAGAAGTTAAGCACGAAGCGGGCTTATCCAACCGGATTTCGTCCGCTGCAACTTTCGTCTAATCCTTGAGCCCGGCATTTTCGGTTTTTATAGCTTCTGGAGCCACTCTGATACCGGCGAATGCCATCCCGGCTGGGAATACAGGGAGTTTCTGTTTCTACCCGGGCGCCCGGGGTCTACTTCGAATATTCGGCGGTGACGGTGCTGGTGAGTCCGCCGCGGGGATTGCAGACAATGGAGATCTTCATCCGGCAGGGCTGGCATGCGGCGACCAGGTCTTCGAGCATACGGTTAACGAGGTGTTCGTACCAGATCCCGACGTCGCGGTACGAAAGCAGGTAGTATTTGAGCGAACGGAGTTCGAGGCACAGCTCGCCGGGAGTGTAGGTGATGGTGATGCGAGCAAAATCGGGCAATCCGGAAAAGGGGCAAACGGAGGTAAATTCGGCGGTTTCGGTGACGATTTCAAGGCTGTTGCCGATGGGTTTTCCGGCGAATTCGTAAGGAAAACACTCGAGAAGGCCGGATTCGATGGCCTCGGGCCCTTTGAACGGGAGGGTCTTGTCAAGGGCTTTGAATTGCTCCTTTGCGGGCCTATTCTCCATAGTACGTGCACCTCGCGGAAGGGGTTTCCTGGACGGCGACTGCGCGGATGCCGGCGGGGCAGGCCGCGAGCCGTTGCCAGAGCCAATGGCAGATCACTTCACAGGTGGCGATTTCGAGCCCGGGCACATCGTTCAGGCACGTGTGATCCAGGAGTTCGTAGACGTCGCGCAGTGGTTCGCGCAACACCTCGGGGTCGTTGGCCGCGACTTCCACACGGTAGCTATGGCCGTGCATGCGGCGGCATTTGTGGGTGTCGGGCAGCTGAGCCAGGGATTGTGCGGCCTCAAACGTGAAGCGGATGGCGCCGGGCTGATCCGTGCCGGGGCACGGCGGGATCACCTCGGGGGCATACGTACAGTCGCCGACAATAGCGACCCGGACGTCCTTCAGGCCGGGCAGCGCGGGCGCCAGTTTGCGCAGAATCCAATCGCGCAGCCCGGGTACGGTCGGCTCATCGAGATCCGGGATGTCGTTCAGGAGCGCATGATCTATGTGCTGATAGATTGGCTTGAATGCCGCCGTGATATCGCCGTAGTCAATCAGCCAGCCGAACTCTGAGGTGACGTCGCCTTCGACCACCAGCACGATCTCGTAGCTGTGTCCGTGCAGACGGCGGGTTTTGGGTGGTCCGCCCGGGTTCCGGTGGGCCGCTTCGGCGAAGAACGTTTTGGTGAGTTGAACCTTCAATCAGACTCCTTTCTGGCTGGGGGGCCAGATGAATTTGTGCAGTTGCAGTTGAAACCGGGCATCGAGGGCATCTTCCAGGAGCCACGCCACAATATCTTTCGGCGCGATGGCGCCGAAGACGGGGGAAAACAGGACTGCGTGGCAGCGTGCGGCCAGATTGTACTTCCTGAAGACGTCGCGGCTCCATTCATAATCGGCGCGGCTGGCAATGACAAACTTGATCTCATCGCGGGGACCGAGCGCGTCGAGGTTGGCCCAGTCATTTTTCTCGCATTCGCCGCTGCCGGGGCATTTGAGGTCCATGATTTTAACCACGTCGCGGGGGAGGTCGGCAATCGGAAGGGAGCCGCTGGTTTCGCACAGGACGGTGTATCCTTCGGCCAGCAGGGCCTCTGCCAGGCGCGGGCATGCCTTTTGCAGCAGGGGTTCGCCGCCGGTGATCTCGACCAGTGCACAGCCGAGGCGGCGGCACTCCGCGAGGATCTCCGCGATCGTCATCCGGGTACCGCCTTTGAACGCGTAGCTGGTATCGCACCAGACGCAGCGCAGGTTGCAGCCGGTGAGCCGGATAAAGGTGCATGGCCGGCCGGCCCAGGTCGATTCGCCCTGGATGCTCCGGTAGATCTCGGTCACGACGAGCGTCTTCTCGGACGCTTTTGCCGGACGCGCAGGATGCTTCGAGGCATCGTCTGGCGGCAACGGGGGTGAGGACATACACATTCCTGAAGTTACGCAGTGTCACGCGCTTCAATCCTGTCCGCGGGCGCGCACACCGACGGGAACCATTATAAGAAACCCGGACAGCGGGAGAAAACACAAGACCGCCAGCGGTCTCGAGGTTTTTCGCTGGCCGGACGGCATGCCGGGCCTCAGGACGATGCCGGGCGGATACCCCACGGTTTTGTGCTTTCCAGAGGCGGCGCAAAACTCCGCGAAGCAGGCCGCGCTCTATTCTATGAGGCGGGCTGGCTTTCGATGCGATGCAGACGATCGCGCGCACTGGGAGCAGATTCCCCGCATGTCGATCCGGGCTGAATGGAGCAGGCTGCCGTCCGGCAGATCGCCCGTGAATTCGGACGGCTCGAAGCGGCCTGGAGGCACATCGAGAATACTGCCGCAGCGCTTGCAGACAAAATGATGATGCGGCGCCAGATTGGCCTCGAAACGCGCGCTGTTCCCAACTGCAGCGACGCGTTCAATCAGCCCCATCGCTTCAAAGGTTCCCAGCGTGCGATATACCGTGTCGAGCGTCATGGCCGGCATGCGGCGGGCGATACGTTTGTGGAGCGTCTCCGCGCTGGGATGGTCACAGGCGCGAGCCATTTCGCGGTAGATCTCCTGGCGCTGCGGGGTGAAGCGGAGCCCGCATTCGCTGCAGCGTGCCCGGAGCGCGGCGACCCGGGCTTCGATGTGTCCGGCGTTGCTTTTCTTGGCGTTCGCGTTCATAGGCGGAGAGATTCCGGTGTAAATGGGATAACAGAACCAATATACTACACTCGGCTGCACTTTGAAAAAGCCATCTGAGCGGAATAAGGAGGATATGCACATGCGAAAGTGCCGGGTTCCTGTGTTCGCACTTCTACTGGCTCTGACGACTGCGGTTGCGGTTGCACAACCGGAGGCCGTGGTACGCGTATTGCCGTCCACCGTACGGCTCCGCCCGTACGACGCAGTAGAGGGCGCGCTGGACGCCACGATCGCTGCCGCAAAGAATGAAGTCGAGTCCTTTCAAGTTGCGATCATCGCGCGGAACGGGCAGCTTCAGGGTGTGCGCGTGGAAGCCGGCCCGTTGACGTATGGCGATTATGTGATCTCCGCATCCAGTGTGCGCCTGTACCGCGAAGAATGCGTGCCGATCCGGCGCTCGGGTTACAGAGCAAGCGAGGGGCCGGGACTGATTCGGGATCCGCTGGTGCCTCTGATCGACCCGTATACCGGCGACGCGCTGGGCAGGGCCCAATGGAGCGACGACGCGGCCAAAATGCTGCCGGGGCGTTTCGGCGGCAGCCCGTTTGATGTGTGGCCGGACCAGAATCAGATGCTGTGGGTGGATATCGCCGTGCCCAAAGACGCGCCGGCGGGGGCCTATACGGGCGTGTTGACCATTACGGCCAAAGGCATAGACGCCATCGAACTGCCGGTGACGCTGACGGTCTGGGATTTCACCTTGCCGGACGGCCCAACTCACGAGAACCATTTCGGCGGCGTGGACCGCGTGCATTCGTACCTCGGCCTGGAGCGTGATTCCGATGAATTTCACCGTATCGAGGAGCGGTACGAAGCGTTGCTTGCGGAACACCGCATCAACCCGGCGTTTCCGCGCCGTCTCTGGCCGGCCATTCAGGACGACGGAACAACCGACTTCTCCGAGGTGGATGCCGCCATCTCGGCGTTTGTAGACCAGTTCCATGTGACCAATCTTGAGATTCCGCGGGCGCCCTTCGGCGACATCCTGGGCGCGAACCGCGAGAAGGCGAAGAATTTCATGCGGTCGTGGTATGCCTACCTCGAGCGGAAGGGATGGGCAGACCGCTCGTACCACTACATGCTCGATGAGCCCAATACGCCGGAAGAATACGAGACCGTACGTAAGCTGGGAGCGCTTGTACATGAAGCCGAACCGCGCATCCGCCGCCTGGTGGTGGAACAGCCCTACACGCAGGATCCCGCCTGGGGAGTCCTCGATGGCGCATTCGACATCTGGTGCCCGCTGTTCGGATTCATCCACGAACCGAGCGTCGCCGAAAAACAGGCGCAAGGCGACGAGGTGTGGAGTTATACCGCCCTCTACCAGCGGGCGCCGGACTATCACCCCGAGTATGAGAAGGTCAAAGGCGAGGATCCGCCGTACTGGCAGATCGATGTCCCGCTGGTGAGTTATCGTATTGCGCCGTGGCTGAACCGGCGTTACGGCATCACCGGTCTGCTCTACTGGTCAACGTGCTACTGGGGCAGCCCGGATCGCAATCCGTGGGATGAGCCAGGTTTTCGCGGGTACTGGAACGGCGACGGCGCGCTGTTTTATCCCGGCACGGACGCAGGTCTCGAAGGGCCCGTCGGCTCGTTGCGTCTGAAGAGCCTGCGCGACGGCATGGAAGATTACGAGTACTTCGTGATCCTCGAACAGCGGGGCGGAGCGGGGATGGTGGAAGCTATCGTGCGCGAAGCGGTACCGACGTGGGGCACCTGGAACCAGGACCCCGGCGCGCTGCCGCGCCTCCGCGAACGGCTCGCCGAAGCCATCACCACGCTCGCGCCATAGAGATGTCCATCTGCTTGACGCTGGAGCGCCTGGCGGCAGCGTAATCCGTGATGTCCCGGCTCTCGTGCCGGGTTCATCTGCCGTTGAGACGCCCGGTATCTTCGACCGCGCGGCGATACCCCTGACAGGCGGCCGCTCTCATGGCTTCGTGGGAAAACATGCGCGCCCGGCCGGGTCCGGCGTCCCGTAAACGCCGGCGCAGCTCCGCGTCGGTAAGTAGGGTTCGCAGCCCGTCCGCGAGGGCATCCACATCGAAGGGATCGCGGGTCAGCGCTGCGTCTCCCGCGACCTCCGCGAGCGCCCCGTTATTCGACGTGAGTACCGGCGTCCCGCAGGCCAGGGCTTCCGCAACAGGGATGCCGAAACCTTCATAGATGGAAACGTAGGCAAAGCCCGCCGCGCCGCGGTACAGCGCGGGCAGATCGGCGTCTTCCACGTAGCCTGTGAAGACGATGGCATCCTCAAGCCGCAGCCGGCGTATGGTCTCCCGCAGCGGCCTGGCCATCCACGCCTCCTGTCCCACCATGGCGAGCCGGTGAGGCAGGCCTTCGCGCCGTACTGCCGCGAAGGCCTCCAGTAAACGGTTCAAATTCTTGCGCGGCTGCAACGCGCCCACATACAAAACATATTCCGGGGGCAGCCGGTGTCTGGTCCGCACGCGATCCAGCGCCTGCGGTTCAATCACGGCGTGGAAGCGCGGATGAACAGCGGGTGGAACGACATCAATTCGATCTTTGGGAAAATCGTAGAGTTCGAGTAATTCCTGACGCATTGCCTCGCAGAGCACAAAGACCCGGCGCGCGCGCCTGAGCGTGGCGGGAATGAGCGCCTGCAGGCGGTAGCGGACGAGCGGCGGCAAGGTTGCGGGATGCCGTTTCCATACAAAATCGTGAATGCTGACGACGGCCGGGCACGGACAGGCCGGCGGCGCGATGTATTGCGCATGAAAGAGATCGAACCTTTCCCGGCGCAGGAGGGCCGGCAGCTCCAGCGCCACCCGAACCCATGAGCGCTGCGTGCGCAGGGCTTGCGAGGCCATGCCGGCGGGCAACTCCTCGCGCCAGCCGGGAGGAGTCAGGGCCACCGGTGCAATGTCCGGCGTCGAAGAAGACAGGGCATCCAGCAGCGCCCGGATATAGGATTCGTTGCCTCCCGCACCGGTCCCGAGGGCGTGGGCATCGATCGCGAGCCGTATCACGAGGGCCCGCTCCTCGCGCGATAGGCCGTGACGGCCTTTTCGTAAACACCCGTCACCTGCCGGATCATGTTTTCGAGTGTAAACGAGCGCTGGATCCACTCCGGTCCGGCGGTGCTCATGGCCATCCGGCGGTCCGGATCTTCGGCCAGTGTGCGGACCGCCTCCGCCAGGGCCTCCACGTTCCGTGGCGGCACGAGGAGCCCTGTTTTTCCTGGCTGCATGGTTTCGCCGGTACCACCGACATCCGAAGCGATGACGGGCAGACCCGCCAGCTGGGCTTCGAGCACGGCCGTGGGGAATCCCTCGTCAAGCACAGACGGTTGCGCGAACACGTCCATCGCGCGCAGCGCTCCGGGGAGATCGTCGTAAAATCCCGTGAAATGCACGCGCCCGTCCAGTCCGGCATTCTGCGCCTGACGTTCCAGCGCCGGTCGCAGCGGCCCCTCACCCACGATCAGCACATGCAGATGCGGCACGCTGTCCGCCAGGTGGGACAGGGAATCCAGCAGAAAGGTGTGGCCTTTTTCCACATAGAGGCGGCTGACCGTGCCCACGACGCAGGCGTCGTCGGGGATACCCAGCGCAGCACGGATTTCCGCGCGCGGCGCGCCTCCCTGCATTTCAGCGGGATCGAGTCCCGTGTACACCACGTTGACACGGTCTTCCTGCGTTGGGCCGCGCAGGATCTTCTGCTTCATATCCTGCGACACCGTAATGATCTGGTCAACGCCGGGCAGGGCCCAGGATCGCTCGATCCAGTTGTAAACATGGCTCCGCAGGGGAAACATGCGTGCCCACCAGCCATACGGACTGGCGACGACCGCGCAGGGCCAGCGGTGCCGGCCAAGGCCCACCAGCACATTGGATTGCGGATCGTGTGTATGGAGGAGATCGATGTCGTATTTTTCAATGAGCGCTGAGATGGCGTTCCGGGCTTTCCGCCATCCCAGGCGGCTTCGCCACGGGACGCGGTCGTCCGCGACGGGCAGATCGCGAAGCTTCAGCGCGCGCACGAACGCTTCGTCACTCTGGGAAGGGGTGTCAAACGGAACGCAGATGATGTTGAAGCGATCCTTCGGCAGGTGCCGAAGCAAGAGAAAGATGATGGTGTGCGAACCTCCGATGGCCCAGGTGCGGACCAGGTACAGTACGTTCATGCGTTTGGGCATCTGCACCTCCGTGCATGTTGTCTGGGGTCAGGATTCACCGGCGAATGAAGCGTTTTCAGTCGCGACAGGCACATCGTTTCGCCGTCCCGTGGCGCCGGCGGTATACAGCGGCACGACCGCCGCGATGGAAGCCATCATCCACCAGATCTTCTGCTGCAGCGCGTGCAGGAAGACAGCGCACAGCAGGAAGCTCAACAGGCTTACTTGCAGCGACATGATCAGGGTTGCGGCACGCGCATTGCCCAATCTCAGATGAAAATGCTCGGCCTGACTCAGGTAGCGCAGCATGATCCCGAAGAACAGAAGCATGAAGGCGAGGCCTACGAGACCAGTTTCACTGGCCAGCTGAAGATACATGTTGTGGGTGCCGATGATGCGTGGATCCCAATGCATTTCGTCGACGAGCCAGCGCATGATGTGCGCCACTTCCGAGTCGCCGTCTACGATGCGCAATCCATAGCCGGACAAACCGACGCCCCACAGCGGTTTTTCGAGCATCATTTCCCACGCGGCATCCTGCAGCTGGAGGCGGTGCCGGACGGAATCTGACCGGGTATATTTCTGGGGGTCGAAAACACGTTCTTTGTAGGCCGGGGGAAGGGTCAGGAGCACGAGCACGGCCGCAAACGCGACATAGGCCAGCCGGGGCGGGTTGATTCGTACCAGGCGCCGCATGCCCAGGACCGCGAAGATCACGAGGCCTACGAGAAATCCCGTGCGGGTGAACGTCAGAATAAGGGCCAATATCTCCAGGAGCACGGCGCCCACGCAAAAAGCGCGCGCCTTTCGCGACGTTGCCGCAGCATACCAGTACACGTTAAGCGGCATGATGATCAGAATGATAAGCGCGAGCCAGTTGGAATGGCCTGCGCGGCCGCTGACCCGGATTGCCGCGTTGCCGTTGAGCGATTCCGGGTCCACAAAAGCCCCTTCCACGCCGGCGCCGATATCGGCAATCGCCGTCTCCGTTTGCAAGTGGAACGCCGGAATGAAATACTGCGCCACCGCGAATAACGCCATCGCTACACCGCAGTAGATGACGACCATCGTGAACGCATGAATGCGCTGCTGCGAGTTCAGCAGATTGACCGAAAGCAGGTAGTAGGCCACCAGCGTGCCCAGGCGGAACCATTCCGGCCATTGCAGCCGCCAGGTGTCCGAGAGAAACACCCCGAGTGCGCTCCACAAAAACAGCGCCAGCAGGGGCACCGATTCCCAGCCCATCCGGAACCGTTCCCGGCGCAGGGTGACATTGAGCAGCCAGCTGGCGAAGGTCATTGCACCAACGACCTTGGCCGCCGTAACTGGAATGGCCACGCGAACCGAGCCAATCACGCCCGAAGGGCCCGACAACAGGAGCAGCGCGGTGGTCAGATACAGGCCCAGCACGGGCCAGCGAAGTATCAATACGAAGACGATCAGGCCCAGCTCGGCCAGCAGGGCATAGACTCCCCCCGCCAGAACGGCAAATCCCGCCAGAACGGCCAGGAAAGCGCCGCCCGCGACAGCAGCGAGGTTCCCAGAAACAGGCGACGGCTTGCCGGTGATGACGGTCACAGCGCGTGATCTCCCCTGGCGACGGATTCTTGTGCGAACAGTCTCGTTCCGCGATAAGCGCAGAGATATGTCGCAATCCCTATTGTAGCGCGAACTGCCGAGACCGTCCATGCCATTCCGGCAACGCCGAAATGCCTGGCCGCAAACGCGCCCAGCGCGGCGAGTGCGATCAGTTTGGACACTTCGAGGGCGGCGACATCGCGTGAGCGCCCCATCCCGTAAAGCGCTGCGCCCGCCGGGGCCGCGCCGAACGAGGCCAGCACGCCCAGGCAAAGAATCCCGCACAGGAGGCCCGCGGGCGCGAAAGATGCGCCAAACACAAGCGTTACCGCCCAGCGGGAGGCAAAGAAGGCGGGGAGACCGGCAGCGAACGCTGCCAAAACGAGCGGAAGCAAGCGGTTCAGGAAACGGCGGAATTCGTCCGGCGCTGTCAGCGCACTCGTACGGGGAAGCAGTACGCTGAACAGGGTCATGATCGCGAGATCGCCGAGCCGCGCTACCGTGAATGCGGCCACATACTGCCCAATGGCGGCGCCGGTTGTCCCCGTCAGGCCCAGAATGAAGACGTCCGCCCGCTGGGCGAGGGTGGTGGCAACGGCGGCCAGCGCCACCCATTTCGCAAAACCCAGCGCTGCGCGCAGTGAGACCGCCTCATCCGTGGCTTTGTGGAATACCGCTCCCGGCAGTCGTGCCAGACTCCCGGCAGCGACCAGCGCCGAGCTCGCTACGAACGCGCCGAGCAGGAGCAGGGCCGATGGCTGCCCGAGCACGGCAAGCAGGCTGCCCACAACCATCAGGCGCAGCAGGCTGTTGGCAAGTTCGATGAACGCGTAACGCGCCATCTGAAAATGCGCCTGGTAATATGCCTGGGCGAACCCCAGCAGAGTGAGCACCGCCGCGCCTGCAAACGCCAGCACGACCCCGCCCGAGCCAATGGCCGTGCCCGCGGACGGGGCCATCACGTAACTCAAGAAGGGACGCGCCAGCACCGCGCCGGCCGCGAGCAGCCCCACCGCTACGGCCAGCTTGAGCCGGAACATGCGCTGGAAATAGGCGAGCGAAGCATCCCTGCCGGGGGCAATGTGGCGCGCGGCAAACCGGACCAGCGTGGTGTCGAGGGCGGGTCCCACCAGGCCGGCTGCCACGTCCATGACGGCCAGCAGCAGCCCGAGGCGGCCGAGCAGGGCATCGCCGAGCTGGCGGCCGATCAGCGCGGTTACGGTAAAGGCCAGTCCTGCCGCTGCGGTCCGCATCAAGAGGACCACCCCGAAGGCCTGCATCCAGGAGCGCGTGCGGCGGGGCGCGAAGGCGTATGGGGGGTTGTCGGCCGTGCCGTTCACAGCGCGTGCGCTACCGCGCGCCTTTGCCCAGCAAGACCACCCGGATTGTCAGGAGCAGGATTTGGAGGTCGGTCATGAGCGACCATTCGTCGATATAGGCGAGGTCCATGGCCACCCAGTCGTCGAAACTCACATCGCTTCGGCCGCTGACCTGCTGGAGCCCCGTGAGCCCCGGCCGGACGCTCAGGCGCCGCCGCTGCTCCCAGGAATACTGCTCAACTTCGGACGGGATCGGCGGGCGGGGCCCCACCAGGCTCATGTGGCCCAGCCATACGTTGAGCAGCTGGGGCAGCTCGTCGAGGCTGGTTTTTCGGAGAAACGAGCCCACGCGCGTGACCCGGGGGTCCCGGCGCATTTTGAAGACTGGTCCGTCGGCCTCATTGAGCGCAGCCAGGTCTTTCTTGCGCTCTTCAGCGTCGACTACCATCGAACGGAACTTGTAGATATGAAACCGCCGGCCGTTCTGGCCGACGCGTTCCTGCTTGAAGAAGACCGGCCCGCGCGATTCCAGCTTGATCAGGATCGCCACGATCGGAAACAGCCACCATCCGGTGGCCAGCAAGCCCAGAGACGATGCGGAAAAATCAATCAGCCGTTTCATGAGCAGCTGGCCGTACGTCTCCGGTGTGGTCGACAGCGACAACAGCGGCAGATCATCGAAGTGGGCGAGATGGCTGCGAGCCAGGCGCAAGGGGAACAATTCGGCCACGAGGCGCACCGGCAGCCCGACACCTTCGCACAGATACGCGATACGGCGGATCTTCTCGTAATGCGAACGAACCGGCAGGCAGATGTAGACCTCGTCAATCACGCCTTCCTGGAGCATCTGTTCCAGTTCGCCGCAATTCCCGAGGTAGTCGAGACGGTGCGGTTTGAACGCCTCCTGGCGTTCCGGTTCGTCATCCACAAATCCAATGATGTGGTAGCCGTAATGAAGGTGGCTCTGAATGATATCGACCAGTTTTTGTGCCCGTTCGTTGGCGCCGACCACCACCACCCGGCGGAAGTTGAACCCCTGTTTCCGCACGTATTCAAGAATTGCCCGCAAGGCCAGCCGGAACACCAGGATGAACGTAAGCGCCAGGAACCCAAACGTCAGGAAAAACTCGCGGCCGACGCCCTGCCGGGTGAAAAAGGTGATCACGAATCCGCTGAATACCAGCGCCACAACCACGGATTTCAGCACCGCCCACGCCAGTCGTTTCAGGTTGTCTTCCCGGGGAAGAGCGAATAAATGCTGATCCGTGGCCGTGCCACACCATACCAGGGCGAATACGCAGAAATACGCGAGATTACTCCGTGCAAAGTCCTGAAGCGATTGTCCTTCGGGTTGAAGCAGCAGCAGCGTCCCGACATAGGCGCATACCGCACATACCAGGTCGCAAAACGCCACTCCCAGCCTGAACAGCCTGGACTGTCGACGAACTGCCATCTTTCCCCTTCCAGCCCCCTGGATCGATGCTTGGGCCGCGCTTGTCTCCACGAAGGGCACGTAGTGAGAATTTTACTGTATTTTGCCGGAAGTGTCAAGATTCACCCTTCCGGCAATAGCCAGTTAATTGGTTGTAAATCAATATGTTACGACAAGCAAACCGCCTTGAACAGGCTGCGCAGTTTCGTGGTTGTGGCAGGCCCCGCCTTCTGCGCGCTGCAGAGTCAACCCGTTCCGCCGTGCCATGATTTCCTGGAGACGATCCTCCGGCTACGCCTTGAACGCTCCCGAGGTCACGCCTTGCACGAAAGGCTTCGTGGCGTAGGTGAAGAGCAGCAAGAGGGGAATGCTGGCGGTCATGTAGGCGGCGAACAGACTGCTGTAATTCTGGGCGAAATTGGTTGTTGCCAGCACGTAGAGCCCCGAGGCGATCACGTGATAGCGCCCGTCGGTATTTACGATGAACGGCCACAGGAAGTTATTCCACGTGCCGAGGATGGTCATGATCGCCACCACGGAGAGCACCGGCTTGGACAGAGGCAGCACAATGTCGATATAGATCCGGAAATGGCCTGCGCCGTCAATACGGGCCGATTCAAACAGCTCCTCGGGGAGCCCGTCGAAGAATCCTTTAAACACAAAGGTCGCGAAGACCTGTCCGCCCGCGATATAGGGCAAGACCATCGCCCCGTAGGTGTTAAGCAGGCCGAGGCTTCGCACGACCATGAACGAGGGGACCAGGGTGAGCGCAGCGGGAAACATCATGGTGCCGATGATGAAGTAGAAGATGATTCGCGAACCATAGAACCGGTACCGCGAAAGAATATACGCCGAGATCGAGCCCAGCGCGACCACGCCGAGGGTAGTCGCGCCGCACACGAAGAATGTATTGATCATGTACGGTCTCAGCGTGCCCCAGGACACCCGGTACCCTTTGGTAGCCGCATGCCAGTAGCGGCCCACGGCGCCCCATCCGGAGGCTTCGATCAGGTCGCCCGCGTCAGTTTCAACTCGAAAAACCGTGTCCGAGCCCGACATCGCGGCAACAGTTGCCCGCGCCAGGCCTTTAAAGTTCTCCGGAAATCCGAAAAACGCGTGGTCCATCTCGTAATTGGCCCGAAACGAGTTGTTGAGCGCAAACGCGAACGGAATGAGCGTCAGCGCGCCGAAGCCGCCGATGCAGAGCATCAGCGCCAGGTCGCGCGCGCGCCGCCGCCGCTCTCCAGTCATCCCTGTCCCTCCAGTTCGGTGGTGGAACGAAAATAGCGCATATTAAGGACGGTCAGCCCGAAAATGATGAAAAACAGGCACACACCGATGGCGCAGGCGTATCCCATGCGCTGAAAACTGAACGCGTTAAAATACATCCACAATCCGGGGACCATGGTCTTGAAACCCGGCCCGCCTTTGGTCAGAATGAACAGGCTCTCAAACGACTGTACGCCCCCGATGATGGTCAGGATGAGGATGAGCTTGAGCTGGCTCATCACCATGGGGATGTCGATGCGGAAAAACTTCTGGATTCCCGTGCATCCTTCGAGCAGGGCCGCCTCGGTCACGCTTTCGGGGATGGACGAGAGGCCGGCATAGTAGATCAGCACCTCAAATCCGCCCACCCAGGGGAACCCCACGAACGCGACGGCTACGAGGGCTGTGGAAGGGTCGCTCAACCAGCCCCGGACCCAGTGCTCGAGACCCACCGCCCGAAGCAGCTCGTTCGCCATGCCCCGGTCGTTGTAAATCATCCCGAACCAGATCAGCTGCACTGCCACGCCCGGAACCACCACGGGCACCAGGAACAGGATCCGGAACAGGTACCGGCTTTTCTCGCGCGAAAGCGAATGGATTAATTTCGCGACCACCAGCGGGATGGTCAGCCGGACGCAGACCGCGAATGCGGTCAGGAACAGCATATGCAGCAGTGATGGGAGAGTTGTGGGATCGCGGAACAGCAGCTCGGTGTAGTTGGCGAATCCCACGAAATGCGACTCGCTTCCCACTTCGAACTGGAAAAAAGACTTCGAGAACGCCCAGAACACCGGCACGTAGACAAACACCACCAGCAGCGTCATCTGCACCGCGAGGAGGGCGTAGCAGGTCAGGGTGAACCGCGCCCGGTAACCAAAGAGCGGCCTGCCCGGCTTAGTCATGGGGCAGCCCCTCCATACCCGCCCGCAACGGCGCCAGCTCGTTCCAGCGCGCTTCGAGGCGCGTGAGGTCGAGCGGTTTGCGCAGTTGCAGGTTACGGGTGGCGGTACGCACGTTATCCACCTGCCAGCGCATGAATTCCTCCAGGCCGATGCCGTCGTTCAGATATAATTCAAGCATCCGCGCCTGGATGTCATTGAATTTGAGATCGAAAGTATAGACCCATTTCGTAGTAGTGTAGCGGCGTTCGAGGATGTCGGCGAAGGGCTGCACAGCCGGCAGCACGGGCACGCCGATCACATTGGGAAGCATGGACGGATACTCATTGACGACACGTTCGTAGTTTTCCGGCACCATGAGGAACTGGAGGAGGGCGATCACCCGCTTCAACCGCTCGGACGTTTCCGGATCGCCCGTATCGCCATAGGCGCTGTTGCTGACCTCATATTGCGTGCCCGCCCCGCCGATGACGCACATGTCGGTGTTGGAGGCGAACCGGGAGGTTTTCGTGGTGAAGCGGGGCACATAGAAAACGCCCCAGTCGAATGCGAGCTGCCGGTCGCCCGTCAACCGGTACGTGAACGGCGTGGGCATCCACAGCATGGCCGCCTGCTGCGTCACGAACTCCCGGGCAAGGTCGGTGCCCATCAAATTCTGATTGCAGTATTGCCGCAGGTCGTGCAGATGCGTCCACAACTCGACGTACCGCGGGTCTTTTTTCGTGAAATATCCCTGCTCGAACAGAAAACACAACTCGTCCCAGTCCAGGTAGCCTTCCAGATAAACCTCCCGCACGGGGTCCTGCACCAGGTCGATGCCCGGCAAAATGGAATAGTACAGCTGGTCAAATACCAGGTCGACGGCCCAGTCGTTGAAGAAATCCCGGTTCATCAAGAGGGGGATGTACCCGGCGGCCTTCAACTTTTCCATTGATACAAGCCAGTCGTCCCAGGTGGTTGGCGGCTCGACCCCCACCTCGCGGAAGATGTTCTTGTTGTAGAAGATGCCTGTCTCGACCATGTCGAAACTGATGCAGTAATTGAGGTTATCGGGCGCGGCCTTTCCCCGGCTGATGGCCTGGTATTTGAACATGTCCCACCACTGGCCGTATCCGGGCTGAGCCGGGTCGCCTTTCTCGCGGATAAACGGGTTGGGAGCCTCCAGATAGGAGTCGAGCGGCACGTACCAGCCTTTTTGCACATCGACCCAGACATCTTCGACGTTGACCATCAGGATGTCGGGGGCGCTGCCGCTGCTGAGCTGGGTGACGAGATACTCGCGCACGCCGGGCACGGTGATGAGTTCCACCCGTGTGTCGGGAAACCGGGCCTCAAAATCCCGCACCACGTCCGCAATGCCGCGGAGCGGTTCACCCAGCCCGAACGGGGTCGTGCCGGGCATATACTGTTGACCGGGGACGAATTTGATGACAAACCGGGGCTCCGCGCCGTTATTCCGGTGCTCCGGCGCACCCGAGGCGAACTCGCCGCCGGCCCGGGGCCACAGGAGCCACACGCTCCCCGCGATAACCACCGCCAGCGAAGCCCGTCTGAAATATGTCCCCCAAGACGCCATCTTGCCTGTCATGATAGCCGATCCGGGGTCCTGAGAAAACCCTGGCCGACCCCGGTTCTCCATGCTGGAGCACGCAAGCGGGCCGCTGGCGTTCGTAATCGTCCCGAGTTTACCGCCGGCGTTTCATCCGGCGCCGCGGCCGCGGCATGGGGGCCGCGGGCCCCGGTGCTTTCTGCCGCGCAGGTTTGGCGCATCCGCACCGGGCCTTACTCGAATTCATCGTCTTCTTCGTCCTCGTCATCACCTGGTCCCAGGTTGGCCACGTCCTGACCCGCGATTTCGAGGACTTCCTCGGCCGCGAAGATAGGGCAGCCTACGCGGGTGGCAATGGCGATCCCGTCGCTGGGCCGTGAGTCGATCCGGAGGACCTGCTCGACCTGGCCGTCGACGGACTGCTGCTCAACGTTAAGATGGGCGTAGAAGGTCTCGTTTTCGAGTTTATAGATCGTGACGGACTTCAGCTCGCCGCGCAGCCCAGCCAGCACATTGCAGATCAGGTCATGGGTCATGGGCCGCCCCAGATCCTGGTGGATCATGCCGGTATGGATGGCCTGCGCCTCCGCCCGGCCCACGACGATGGGCAGGACCCGGTCGCCATGGCGCAGCAGCACAACCGGCGGATGGTGCTCTTCGCTCAAGCTGACCCCCAGAATATCCATTTCAAGCATTACGTCCTCCTCTTCGGACCCTGTTATCGCCTGTTCCGCTGCCGGTTGACTGTCTGGTTTGGAGTGTACGCGCCCCCGGATACCTTGTCAACGACAGAACGAGGGGCTGGCGGGGTGAAGTGCGCTCAGGAAAACGACTTCGTGCCCGCTTCCGGGGTGGCGGATTTTGAGGAATTGATCACGAAAATGACCAAAGCCATCGACAACGCCAGGCGCGTGACCTGTTGCGCCTGGGCGTCGCAGTGATGTATCTGTATTCAGACAAACCCGTCACCCTGCCGATCTCTCACGGCGTTACCGGGTACGGGCCTGTCAGCAGCCGGCAGGTTATTTTGCTGCCGCGTCAGGCACAACCTTCCGGTAATTGGGCTCGGCCTGGGGGTCTCCGGTACCCATGAGCCAGTGCACGGCGTCGACGAAGGCCTGCTGGAACTGTTGGCCTTCCCAGAGGTCCTCGCGGTGCCCCAGCGCGGTGAAATACACGCGGCCCTGTCCCAGGGCGCGGATCCAGATGACCGGATACGGGGCGATGTTGTACATTTCCTGTTTCGCGCGTTCCGCACCGGGATCCATGAGGGCCAGCACATGAATCGCATCCACATTGAACTTGTGGAACAAGTACCACTCCTCGTTGAGCTCCCAGCCGTCGGGGATACGGGCCATGGCCGGATGCTGGGGATCGACCACCTGCACCTTGCCCACAAATTGCTGCCCGTGCGTCTTGAATTCCGCGCCGATCATGGAGATGTACGGCGTGATCACGTCGCCCTCGACGTCAAATGTGTCCGTTGCGGAATGAAACCCGAGGAAGCGGCCGCCTTTCTCGATCCATTGGATCAGTTCCGTCTGGCCGTTCGGCCCCATGGGCGGCGTATTGGTCATATTGGGCCGGGTGAGGTCCCCTTGGGTGTAAAACATGACGAGGTCGTAATTTTTGAGGTTTTCCGCGTTGATGGTGCTGGCGTCGTACGTCACCGTCAGGCTGGCCCCCATCTTCTCGAGAATGGGCCGCAGGATCTTCTCCGCAAGCGGTGGTTCGCCGTCTTTCGCGACGGTCGGGCTGTGGGCAAAGCCTTCCGACGTCAGTAGAAAAAGCACGTTTTTAGGCACGGGTTGCTCGGCGCCGAGCGCTGCCTGGCAACCCAGCACCGCGATCATTCCAGCCAAGGCTGTTCGCATCATCATGTCAGTTCTCCTTCCGGGTATGCAGGGCACGGGGAAAAATCACCTGTCCGCAAGCCCATCATGTGGGTTCAATATACCGCTACCGAAACCGGGTCCGCCACACGCGGTCAGCTCAGTGCGCCTACCGCCACCGCGCCCAGCAATCCCCGCTGTTTATTGAGGCGTTCCTGAATCCGCGTCACAAGACCCTCATCCAGGGGGAGTCTTTCGAGCGACTCGGGATTGGGAGACAGGGCTTGCGGCTGATCGTTCAGCGCGCCGATGCCCATCATGTTGACCAGCGCGTCCGCCAAATGAGTCGCATGCGGCATGATCGGATTGCCCGGCACATCGGACGGGCGGTGAGTCCCGGCGATACTCTGTACCAGCACTTCGGGCAACTGCCATCGTTCCGCCAGCCACGCGCCGATTTCACCATGGGTTATGCCGCCGAACACTTCGTACTCTGCTTCGTAAGCGGAGCAGCCCAGGGACTCCACCATATGGATCACCCGAGTCAGTTCGTCGGGAAAATACTGGATAATCACCGCCTTGCCGATGTCGTGCAGCAAGCCCGCGAGATGCGCGCCCGCAATCTCGGGGTACAGCCGGCGAAAATGCTGTTCCAGCGTTCCGGCTGCCAGCGAACAGGCCAGACTGTGCCGCCAGAGATTGTGCAGGGCACGTACATGGGCCGGGCTCTTCCCGAAGATGTTGATGACGGAGATGGTGAGGGCGAGCCGCTCGATTTCGTTGAAGCCCAGTATCACCACCGCTTCGGGGATGTTTGAAATGGCCCGCGGAAAGCCGTAGAAACTGGAGTTCACCACACGCAGGACGCGCATCGCCAGAGCTTGATCACGCACGATCTCGTCGGCCAGATCCAGGGCGGTGGTGCTTTCATCCTGGACCACGGCGATGATCCGGGTCAAAACCTCGGGCAGGGTCGCGATATCATCGATTGCTTCAACGCGGCCTCGCATCTGAATCCTCCCTGACAAACCCCAGGGATCTCACACGACCCGCTCTCACAGACGTGAGCGGGAAAACTCAGATTTCCCGCTATTGACACTGCGATTATAGGAACTCGCCAGACACCTGTCAACTAAACGGACGATCGCATGCGATTTTCCGCGAATCTTGGCAGGGTTGTGTGCTATAAAGGAGGGGAAATGCGGAAAGAAAGCCTTTCCGGCATAATCTCAAGGTGCGGATTAGTGCAGGGCGTGGCAGCCCATCCGCCCGGCTTCGCGGTGCGAGGTGTGGCGTGCGGGCAGGTCTTCCAGGCCCTGGACAAGCGCGGGAATGTGTAAACTCCGGACCGTGGACGACTGAATGAAACCCTGCGAGACAATCCGAGTTCTGACCGGCCTCAGGAAGGGTGAAACGTGCCCAATCACAGGCACGCTGACCATTGGCCGGAGCCCGCACAGCGGCCTGCAACTCAACGAGCTCGAAGTGTCCCGCAGGCATGCGGTGATTCAACAGACGGCGCTGGGCACGCTTATCCGGGACCTGGGGAGCGGCAACGGGACGTATGTGCACAACCACCGGATTGTCGAGTACCGGCTGTCTCACGGCGACGTCATTTCCATCGGCCCCATTAGTCTGCGGTTTGAAAGCTGTGCGGCGGAATTGCCGAGCCATTCAGGGTCGCCCTCCGTGGTGTTTGAGGAAGGCGGCGTGGAGAATGTGCAGGCCCTGACCGCGGAAAACGTTCACCGCACGTTTCTTGCCGCTCCTCTGTCCGCGCAGACCGCAGAGCAGGCCCGCAAGGCCCAGGAGCGCCTTGCGGCGGTTTATGCGGCCAATCAGGTTATCTCAAGCGAGCGCGATCTGAACCGGCTTTTTGAGCGCGTTCTCGACCAGATCTTTGGGCTGGTGCCGGCGCACAACGGGGCTATTCTGCTGGCCGACCCCGCCACATCGCGCCTGGAACCTGCCCACATGCGCAAGGGCCGCGACGAAAACGAGCACGTGACGATCAGTTCCACCATCGTGCAGCGGGCCTACGATCAGAGCGAAGCCATCCTCGTGTTTGACGCCGCGGACGACAGCCGTCTGGGCCACGGCCAGAGCATTATTCTGCACAACATTGCCTCGGCCATGTGCACGCCCCTGCAGGTGCACGATGAGACGCTGGGCGTGCTCTATGTCGACACACGAGGCACCACGAATGCGTTTACGGAGGGCGATCTCGAGCTCCTCGTGGCCCTTGCGGGACCAGCCGCTATCGCCATCAAAAATGCGCAATACGTCGATAAGCTCGAGAGCGCATATCAGGGCACCCTGGTCATGACGGCTAACGCCATCGAGGCCCGCGATCATTACACGGTGGGCCACACCTGGCGCGTCACCAATTTTGCCCTCGCCATCGCGCGCGAGCTCGGCTGGGACCACGAAAAACTCCGCGAATGCGAAATGGGCGGCGTCCTGCATGACGTGGGCAAAATCGCCATCGACGACAACATTTTGCGCAAACCTGGCGGCCTCAACGACGACGAATACGAGAAAATGAAAGTGCATCCTGAACGCGGGGCGCGCATGATGCAGGATGTGCCCGCTCTCGCCTCGCTGATCCCGTATGCGCTGTATCATCACGAACGCTACGACGGCGAGGGCTATCCGTTCGGCCTCACGGGAGAAGAGATCCCCATCGAGGGCCGCCTGATTGCGGTGGCCGACACCTTCGACGCCATGACCAGCAATCGCCCGTACCGCAAAGGGCTCAGCCCGGAAATCGCCGTCGCGGAACTCGAAAAAGGCAAAGGCACCCAGTTCGACCCCGTGATCGTTGATGCCATGGTCCGGGCCTACCGGGCCGGGCGCGTCGATGCGATCTTCCAGAATTACGCCAAAGACGACCTCAGCGTGTCGTGTCCGTTCTGCAGTACGTACGTACCCGTTCCGGAGACCGGCGAGGCGGGCACCGAGTTCAAATGTGGCGTCTGCCACCGCCGCCTGCGGCTCCGTGAACAGAACGACGTCTATTTCGCCGAACTGCTGCCTACGACCGAAGCATCGCCCGTGGATCTCAATTACCGCACGCCCCGGCCCGCCACGCAGGCCATGGACGAAACAGCCCGCTGACTCGCCTGGCGCGGCACGGCACTTCGCTGGCCGCCCACGCCCGGACCGGATCCGCAGAGCCTTTCCCCTCTGAGTTCGATTGAACCTCCGTGGCCGGCTGCTGCTCTTACGGAGTACATGCACACTGGAGGCACTCCGTCCTAAGATACGTCACTTCAGCATCTTCCAGAGCGAATACGTTTCGCTGCCGGGACAATACACGCTCCAATGTAGTAGACGCGGCCGCAACCCCCCGCAAGGAGCGAACATGGCACGATGGTTGGAGCGATTTCGGACGATGCCGTGGCGCCCGGCCCGGCGCAAAACCACAGTGCTCGCGGAGACTTTCCGCGAAAGGCCGCCCCGGACGTACACGGTGCCGGAAGACGCCAGCCGCCTGCAGGGGGCCCTTCGGGATGTGATCGGGCTGCCCAACGAGACTCCGTTCTACATGCTGCAGGTCTATCGCTTTCTTCGCGATGCCATCCCCGACATCTCGGATGCCATCTGGACCTGGAAACGGTTGTGCCAGACCGGCTACGACCTCGAGATCACGCAGGCCTCATCGCGCCCGGCTCAGCGCCGGGCGGAACGCCTGCTCGATGCCCTCAACCGCCGCGTCAACAGCGGCGACCGGGGCATGGACGGCCTGCTCGACATCTTCTACACCTCCCTGTTCACGTACGGGGCGGCGGCGGTCGAAATTGTGCTGTCGCAGAGCCGGGAATCGATCTGGGACGTTGTGCCGGTGGATGTCTGGACGCTGCGGTTCCGGCGCGGGAAACATGGGCTGGAGGCTTTCCAGCTCCACGAAGGCCGCGAGATCCCCCTGCCCCGGGAGCGTTTCATGTATGTGGGCCTCGATCGCGACGGCACCAATCCGTATGGGCGATCGATGCTGCGTGCCATTCCGTTCGTGGTCAAGATCCAGCAGCGTCTTCTGGAAGACATGGCCAAGGCCACCCATAACGCGGGATGGGCGAAGCTCCACGTTCAGTACCGGCCCGAGGAACGGCAGCGGGGCGAATCGGTTGAGGCCTATCACAACCGCGTAGAGGCCAATTTCTCCGAACTGCGCACGAAGCTGAGTTCCCTGGAGACTGATCAGAATCTTGTGACCTTTGACAACGTCAGCGTGTCGCTGGTCCGCGGCGATCAGCGCTCCCAGGTTTTCTATGAAAATCACAAGGCCATCGAGGAACAGGTCATCACGGGCATGCACCTGATGCCGATCCTTCTGGGGCGCAACTACGGTACGACAGAAACCTACGGCACAGCGCAATTCGAGATCATCACCCGCCAGGTTACTGCGGTGAACCGTTGCGTCAAACGCCTGCTCGAACGGCTGTACAACTTTGAGCTGGCCCTCATGTGGGGCAGCGCGCGTGCCGCCGTGCACATGCGCTCGCACCGCACCGCCGACATCGTGCGCGAAGCCCAGGCCCGGCGCCACGAGATTGAAAACGCGATTCTGTTGCGCGACGCCGGCTTCCTCACTCACGAAAAGGCCGCGGAATCCCTGGGCATCACTGTCTCCTGAACCCGTATCCCGAGGAAAGGAACTCCAATGGAACTGGAACCGTTTGTCTTCCGCCACGAAGGCGTCCTCGTCGGCACACGCGATGGCGGCACAGTGGCCGATACGATCGACGAGGTCAATGCGTTTACCCTGCGGCCTCTGACGGCGGAAGAATTCGCCGTATTCACGCTCGATCTGTGCAACAACCGGATCGACCGCCATTTCAGCCGCTTTCCCGAGGAAGAACTGGAGCGGATCAACGCGCTGGTTCCGGGGCGCCCCCTCATGGAACGGCATGATGTGCGCGGTTCGCTGCCCCGGGGCACGTTCTTCCGTTCGCGCCTTCATACCGACGGAGAACAGCTGGCGGTCCGGCCCGATGTCTATGTTCTCCGTACCCGCGCCAATCAGGACTTCATCCTGAACATCGAAGGCGGCGTGTACCGGGAGACCTCGATCGGTTTCTCGTTCCGCAAACCCGAATGCTCGGTCTGTGGCAAAGATCTGCGGACCTGCGAACACATCCCCGGGCGCAGCTACGGCGAAAATCTATGTCATTGCGTGCTGCGCGATGTGCTCGAGGTAACCGAAGGCTCCGTCGTCGCCTCGGGTTCGCAGGGCACCCGCTTCGTGGCAGGGACCCGGGCGCTCGGTCTCGATGATGCGCTGGCTGCGGCCCGGCGCGACTTTCATCTGCCCATCGAGCTGGGGGCAGGCGGACTCTGGGAGGACGAATGATGCGCAGATATCCCTGGTTATTCAGCATAGGCATTGCGGCCGTTCTGCTGCCGGCCCTGGGCGCCGCACCACGCTACCTGGAATCGCTGCGCATCGGTGGCGGCTATGGCGATTCGGACGGCGGAGTCGACATTGACGCCGACGGGGACATCCGGACCGACGGCGGCATCATTCTTCGCGGCCGACTGGTGGCGGGTCCGGAGGAACATACTCTCACGACGAGCGAAGGGCTGCTCGACGCTGGTGCGCTCTGCATTCCGGCCGCCCAGAGTGAATCCCAGGCCGATGACGCCGACATGGTCCTGATCCATGACGCCAGCGCTGGCGCCACGCGCAACATGACGCGGGCGGATTTCCTCAGTGGAACCGGCGAACAACTGTGGAAGGATACCGGCAGCGCGATCCAGCCTTTGAACGCCCCGGACCTCCGCATCCAGAACAGCGGCGACGTCATATTGCCCGGGGCTCTCAACGTAAGAGGCCCGGTTTCCGCTGGAACGGCCACCGGCAATTCGTATCTGCTGAAGGCGCAGTTTGAAGGTTCCAGTACGCTCTCCTCCACCAGCCGTGCCGCACTCGAAGGCCATACCGTGTGGTCCAGCGGATTTCATACCGCATCCAGCATTCAAGGCATGGCGGGCAGCGCCACCATTGGCTCGGGATACAGCGCTTCGGCAACCGACCTCATTGGCGCAGCCGGACGCGTGATGCCGGGACCGGTTTTCACCTCAATCAACCGGGGAGTCGGCGTCCGCGGCGAAGTGCTGCTCAACCAGCTCGGCGGCATGACCAACGGCGTCGCCCTGCATGGCCGGGTCTCCGGCGCCACAGGCACGGTCACCAACCTCTACGGCCTGTATCTCGATGACATCACTCAGGGTATGGCGGCCAATTACGCCGTTTATACCGGGCGGGGCGCCTGCCGGTTTGGCGACGACGTTACCGTCGCGGGAGACCTCGAAGTCCAGGGCGGAGATCTTACCACGCCGGGCAACCTCAACGTTTCTGCCGCCAGCGGCGCAGCGACACTTACGCTGGCTTCCTCGAATTTCTCAGTCAGCGCATCGCAACTCCAGCAGCAAGGCCAGATACGCCTTCACAACAGCACGCAACCGGCGCTGTACCTGGACCGCACCGGTACGCCGGTCAAAGACACCGCGGTGGGTTCGATCGTATTCCGCGGACTCAACAGCGCATCCAGTCCTGTGTCATACGCGCTGATTTCCAGCCGAATCCAGGAGACCGCTGCCGGCAGCGAATCGGGCCAGATCGAATTCCGGCTTCTCAACGCTGGAACGCAGACCACGGCCCTGCGCCTGAACGGGCCGGATGCGTTCTTTGGCGCGAATGCGTCTGTGGCCGGGGCGCTCAACACCTCCGCGCTCGTCACCTTCGCCGCCAACGACAGCACCCCCAGCGTACGGGGAGCCAACGTCTTTTGCGTGCCTGACGGCTGGACGCCCGGTCATGACGTCACTCAGCTCGAAGACGGAGCCCCCGGGCAATTCGTCACCATCGTCGGCGGGGATTCTGACTGTGTGTTCGCCGACAACGCCAACCTTCACCTGGCGGGGCCGTGGACCGCCCATCCCGACGACACCCTGGTGCTCGTATTTGTGGCCGGCGCCTGGTACGAAATCAGCCGGTCGAGCAACTGAAAGGAGGCCGCGCGATGAATCCGTGCAGCAACGCAGCGGGAAAACAGGCACTGCCTGACAGCGCGGCAGCGTGCCCCTACCAGCCCGTCCATGACATTCAGTGGATGAGCCTTCGGGAGGATCTCTGCGAGGTCAAGACCCGCGTGCAGCGGCTCGAAAGCACGCTTGCGCGGGGCGTGGCCCTGCTGGTGGCCAATCTGGTGGGCGTCATCATGTCTTTGCTGCGCCAACTGGCGTAACGAGAAGGGAGACTGTGGGCATGTATTGGAAAATCGCCTTTTTGCCGGAAATGAGCCCGGTTTCGGAACGGAATCAGGCGCCCGCGGGGCGTTTTGTGCTCCACCGCCACGTTGACGCCGCAGGCCCGCACCGGGATCTGCGGCTCGAACAGGCGGGATACCTGGTCGGCTGGCGTTTTGAGCAGGCGCCCTGCCCGGAAGGCGTCTGGGCTACTGAAAAGGCGCCGCATCCGCTGCGCTGGCTCGAGCACGACGGCGATGCCGTGCGTGAAGAAGCCGGCCTGTTCACTGTCATCAGGTGGTCGAAGGACGTGCGCGAACTCCTGCTCGAAGGCCGGCATAGTACGCAATTTCTCCGGGCAGAACGCATGCCGTCGTTCTCTCCGGACACCGCGCGCGCCCTCCACGAAACCATCCGCGAAATGGCGCTCGAGCCCACGGCCCTGGCCGGCATCGTGCGCGATGGCGTGACGGCGCGGCAGCGTGCACTCGAACGGTTCTGCGGACTTGGGCGCGAGCTCGACGCCGCCGCCTTTGACGAGGGGGTCTGGCGGCGAACGCTGGAATCCCTCAGTCTCGAAGAAATTACCCGCCATTTGCGTGCGTACGAGGTCCGGTTTGATAACAAATTTCCCCCATCACCCACGTCGCAGCCGGAAGCGCTCCCAGACAGCGAGCCTGCGGCCTGGACGGACCGGGCGATGGGTATCGTGCGCGGCGGCTGAACGCCGGCCGCGCCACGGCGCTCTCTGTCCCGGCTCCAACAGCCCGGGCGAAGGGCCGGTTCCTGACACGAACAACCTGGCCGCACATACCGTCATGAATCGCTACGGCTGCGCGGCCGAACCCCAGGAGTGACCATCATGGCATTTGGAGATATTGGCGGCGTGGTGACCGAACTCGTCATCACCTGCAAAACCCCCGATTCCGGCTCCGTGAACATCGCCAAGGGCGATGCCGTCTCGCTGGCCGGACCGTATACCGTCTGCAACGACGCCGATGCCGAAAGTCCCGTGCTCGGCGAGGCCCTCGCCGGCAGCACCGCGAATGGCGCGGCCATTCCGGTCAAGGTGCGCGGCGTATCCGTCTTTGACTACGAAGGCGAGACCCCGCCCACGGTCAATGGGCTTGCGGGCATCGTCGCCGCGGAGTCCAGCGGCAAGGTCAAGGCGCCGGCATCCGGCAACGGGGCCGGCATCAACCTCAAAGTGGACACGGTCGCTGGCCAGGTCCACGTCTTGCTCTAGGGAGGAATCAACGATGGCGTATCGCGACGATATCGTGAAGGAGCGGGTCGCGTTCCTGAGCCAGGAACCCGGCCAGCTCCGCCAAATCCGTGGCGCGGGACTTTACGAGACCCTGCAGGGGCTCGGCCTGAATCACGGACAGTTTTTCCGCGCGCTCGGCACGACCGTACGGGACTATTGCGCCCAGGAATTCGGCATCGACCTGGACCGGATCACCGTCGACCGCTTCTTTCAATCTGACCCCAACGCCAAATGGCTGTTTCCGGACATGGTCCGCGACGCCGTCGTCAGCGGCATGACGCGCAAACCGGTCTACCCCAGCCTGATCATCCGCGACGAACGGGTCGCCAGCACGGCCTTTGACGTCCCCTACGTGCGGGAGGACGAGCTTGAAGAAGAGCTGCGCACCGTAGCGGAAGGCGCCGCGATCCCTGAGTCGTCCATCAAGTACGGCGACCGCGTGATCAAGCTCGACAAGAAAGGCCGGGGCGTGATTGCATCGTACGAAGTGATCCGGCGCATGTCCGTCGACATGCTCCGCGTTCACCTGCAGCGCATTGGGGAGCGTCTGGGCCGCCATCTGGACGCGCGCCTTGCGCAGATCCTGGCCGAGGGCGACGGCGCCGCCGGCACCGCGCCGGTCACGCTCGATACTGCCACGGCGGACACCTGGGCCTACGGCGATCTGGTCAACGGGTTCATGACGCTCACCCTCGACCACTACTTCACGCCGACCCATATGCTGGCCAACGCAGACCTCTGTCAGACCATCCTCGAACTGGACGCGTTCAGGGAGAGCGCCCTTTTCGATTTCACGAAGACCGGCAATCTCCCCACACCGCTCGGGACGAGGCTTGTGCCCATGGCCGGCCAGCCCGCCAACCGGCTGACCATCCTCGATGCCGGGTATGCGGCGCAGAAGCTGACGGAGCAGGAGCTCCTGGTTGAGAGCGACAAGCTCATCAATCAGCAGTGGGACCGCACGTACCTGACCGTCGTCACCGATTTCGCGATCATCTACGAGAAAGCCCGCGTAGTGATCCGGAGCGACTGGTCCTGACGTAACGGGGGCGGTCCGCGTCCCACGGGCCGCCCCCGTCTCCCGCACCGATAAGGAGGTTCCGACGTGTCCGGCTTTACCACCGAAACCATGGTCCGGCTGCGATTTCAACTCCAGAACACGGCGTCTGTTCCGGCCGAACTCATCGAAGCGGCCATCGACGACGCTCACGCCGAACTGCTTACCCGGCTGAAACCCGGTTTTACCGAGGCGCCGTTGCCCCACCTCGTCGTCACCGGTGAGACTCTGCTCGCTGGCGCCGAGGTCTATCGCGCTCTCGCTGCGCAGGATGCGCACAGTCAGGTTCACGTCGCCGTAGGCGGCCAGCGCGTCGAAGCCGGCCGCCGTTTTGACGCGCTCATGGCGGTCGCGCGCAGCGCGCGCACCGCGGCCTGGGATCTCCTGGCGCCTTTCCTCCGGGACCATCCGCCGCATGCCCCGGCCGACGTCACGGATACCATTCCCATCCTCGGAGGGTCCGATTGATGGCGATCACGCTCAATGGCCTGCTTCTCGATGAAATGCTCACCTCCATTCAGGAACAGCACGAGGAAGTCGGCGGGCGGGACGCGCGAACGGTAAAAATTGCTGGAGTGCTCCTCGGAGAAACGTCCGTCGCTGCACTTGAGGCCCGGCTCGATGCCGTACTGCATGCGGCGTCGGCGGTGGACTATTCGGCGGCGCTGTCGATTCGCCCGGGACGGCGGCTGATGGTGCGGCGAGCGGCGTTCCGCCGCGAGATTCAGCATGCGCGTCTCGTGGGGATGTTCACGCTCAAACTCGAAGCGCGCGACCCGTTTGAAGAGGCCGAATCGCTTACGGAAATCGCCTGGCCGATCACGGCATCGCCTTCTTCGCTGCTTGTGAACAGCGGCGGCACCGCCTGCGCCCTCCCCCGGATCATGCTGACGGCCGCCGGGGCGCTGGTCCGGCCAACCTTCAGCGACGGCGTTCAATGCCTCGAGTACGACGGCATCGTGAAGGAGGGCTCCTTCCTCGAATTCGACACGGCGCGGGCGCGAGCCACGCTGGATGGCGAAGACGTCACTCCATATACCTGGGGCGCCTTCCCCCGGCTTGAACCCGGCGAGACCACGCTCACCTATACGGACCAATCCACGAGCTCACATCAGGCGGCCGCCACAGTCGCGTTCCGTGAGCGCTGGTGGTGACCATGCGCTACGCGATCGAGATCTATAACCAACAAGGCCTCCGGATAGCCCGCTTCCATTCCGTGCCCCTGATGGACGCAACCCGCAGCGCTCCCGATCAGCCCGATCGCATCGAAGGATTGCTCCCTGAAGCCGTCGACGGGCTTGGCCCCGGTTGCCGCATCGCGATCCGGCTCGAAGATGAGCTGTTCTGCGAGGCCGAAGTCACCTGGGTGGGTCCGCAATGGAGCGACACGAAGAAACTCATACTCGACCGCTACGTAAACTTTCATGAAGTCATCGCAATCCGGGCCGAGCGCCGCAACACCCGTCAGAATACCCACGTGACCCGGGGCTACGGTCCTGAACGCCTCGATGCCATCGTCAAAGATCTCATCAATACCGCCGTGGGACCTGTGCACTATCTCGTGACCCATACCGCCTATCCTGACGGCGCCGAGCGCGAATACGGCAAATACCTCGCCCGAAAGACTCCCGCCAACGAGCTCGAGCTCGGCGGGATCAGCGCCGGGCAATGGGTTGAAACACCCCGCATCGATGCCTCCCGCGCTTACGCCAAAGACGGCGACACCATCGCCGGGCTGTCTGTGGATGGCGTTGCCTGGCCGGACCTGCGCCTGATGATGATCGATTGCGAGGAATTGACCCGAAACAGCCACGCCGTGGCGCGCCATCCCGAAATTGCCTCCTGGTCTTCGGCCCGGTATGCCGCGAGCGGCTACGCGCTGGCCGGCGAGGCGGCACGGCGCGCATTGCAGGATCTCATCGACAGCAAAGGCATCCGCGCCATCGAATTGAACCCTCACCGGGGGGCTTCGGGCGCCTACGACGACCGTATTGACGCCTACGGCCGTTATGTCGGCCTGGTCTATGGCGGCGGCGAATGTTTCAACGCGGCCATGGTGGAACTGGGCCATTCCGAGGTCTATCAGTACAAAGACGGCCGGTATCATGCGCCCGAAATGCGGCTCAAGGAGTATTTTTCCTACACCCGCGCCAGCAGCGATTCCATCGAAGCGGTTCCGGTCACGTTGAACGCATTTGAAGCGGATCACGGCCTCTTTGATCTGTTGACGGCGCTGGCCTATGCGGGCGGATGCGTCTGGAACCTCAGCCCTCACGACGCCGTGCATTTTCGCCCGGCCGGCATCTGCGATCACGTTCTCGCCTACGACCCGCTCACCATAGGCGTCCAGCTTGCCTCGGACGGCGCCAGTATCGTCAATGCCCTCTATTTTGAAGGCAATCCCATCCTGGGACCGGTCAAAAAGACGTATATTCGCGGGGAGAGTGCGGACACGTTCGGATTTCGCGCGCGGCGGTTCCGGCATTTTGGCATTGCCAGCGAAGGCGACGCCGATCGGCTTGCCAACGGCCTGCTTCATGACCTGGCCTACCCCGAGGCCGCGGGCTTCCTCACGCTCTATCACGGCGCCGCAGCGTTCCAGGCGGGCGACCTGCTCGAACTGCGCGGAGCGCCGCCGCGACGGCTTGACCTTCCGCTTCCCGGGGAATGGGGCGGCCAGTTCGCCGGGCGCCTGGTCCGGCGCGTCAACCGGGTGACCCACCGGTTTTCAGGGCGCACGGTAACTACGACCCTCGGATGCACCTCTCCGTTGCGGTCTGTGGCGAATCCCCTCTACCACATGATGCAGCACCAGGGGCCGGAACAGTCTCTGTATCAGTTTCGCCTGGATGACCCGGCGGTGGGCCTGGATTCGGGCTATCACCTGGAATAACTACCGGACGCCGCGGCGCGCGCGGTTTTCCGTGGGAGATACCATGGCCATTCGTGGAAAAAGCTTCATCAAGACGTCCTGGGCCTTTCAGGAGCGGCCCGTGGCCTCGGCCAAACTCAACACCTGGGACGATCGCATCGAGGCCGCTCTCGAACTCCTCATGAACCTCATCAGCCTCGCCTGGGGCGGCGGCAACGGCATCCTTCGAAACGCTGCCGACGGCGATCTCGGCATCTCGGCCATTTCTCCGCCGGCCCTGGCGGTACAGGTCGCGCCGGGATACGCCTTCATCGAGCGGTTTCCGTTTCATTTGAAAACTGCGACGGTCCTCGGCGGCATTGCCGCGCCGCTGCATCATCCGCGCATCGACCTGGTGCAAGCCCGGCTCGATACCTGGGATGTCACCATCACGCCGGGGGTTGAAGCTGTGTCGCCATCGCCGCCCGGACCCGGCGCCGCGTGCCTTGCCCTGGCCCACCTCCATCTGCGCCCCGGCATGACCGCCGTCGTCAACACGGATGACGGCCTCAATGGATACATCAGCGATGTCCGCACTTACGTATAACCGCCGAAACGATGTCCGCCTGTTGACCAATCTCGACGGCAGAGAGGTTTCCCATTTTCGTCTGCGTGAGTTCGAAAATGCCGCGGGGTTGGCCATGGTGCACTCCACGCTGCTCGAATCCCTCGAGCGGGTCCGCCGGGATCTCTGCGAGATGGCCGGCGAGACCGTGTGGATCCTCGTCACCAGCGCGGTGCGTACCGAGGAGGACCTGCGCCGCCTGGCCGCCCTTTACGGATGGACGGACCAGGGCGGCGCCGTGTCCCGCAATTCCCGGCATCTCGCAAAATTCGGCGGCATCGCGGCCGACATCGTGGCCGTGCTCGAACGAAACCGCGCACGTGTCCCTCAGAAAACGCTTGGAGCCGTGTGCCGCCGCTACTTCGACTGGGTAAAAGACGATTACAACGACGGGCACGTCCACGCGGACAACCGCCATCGCGCGGCGCCGCCGACGTGACCGGGAGGATGCCTACCGTGACCTTCAACGACGCGATCCATTCTGACCAGGGACTCATGCTGCTCGGTGTCGTACTGGGCGGACTCTGGTCTCTTTTCAAATCGACTGATCTGTACGCGCGTGCCCGCCGCCTCCGGTGCGAACGCGCCCTTCTTGCCCTCGAAACGGGTGTCATGAACACCTACGAAACTTACGTGCGCGAGATCAAGGCCTCGCGTGAAGACGGCAAACTGACCTCCGCGGAACGAAAAGAGGCCCGCCGCCGCGCCAAGGAATACGCCATCGAGCTAGCGCGGGTCGAGGGCCTGGATATCGCCCGAGAACTCGGGCACAGCTACCTCGACGCCTGGCTGGAACGCCTCGTACGGCAGGTCAAATCCTGAACTCTCCCGCATCCCTCGCCCCTCCCTGCCCCCGCGGGCGCCCCACCACCGGGGCGCCCGTCCTCTTGCAACGTCTCCTCGATGCTGCGAACCTCTCGCCGGAGCGCCGGACGGGCGCAGTGGTGTTCGTTGCCGAAATCGGGTATGGTGTCCGCAAAACCAAAGGCGGACGTTCATGCTGCGAGTCGCTCTGGTAGGCGCGGGCAATTTCGCCGCGAGACACTACGCCGCGTTGCGCGGTTTCCCCGAGCGCGTGGAGGTTGCACTGGTCGCGCGCAACCAGTGCGACACCCCTTTTGAACCCGCGCCGCAGCTGCCGGTTCTTGGCTTCGATGCCGTCCTCGCCGACCCCTCTATCGACGCAGTCGTCATTTCATCGCCCAACGGCCTGCACTGTTCCCAGGCCGAGGCTGCCCTTCACGCAGGCAAACACGTATTCTGTGAAAAGCCCCTCGCCCTGTGCGGCCACGCCGCGCGTGCTGTGGCCGGCGCTGCCGCCCGCGCCGGGCGCGTCCTGATGGCCGGCCACCTGACCCGCCATACGCCGCTGTATGCCGCCGCAGCCGAGATTGTGCGCTCTGGCGGCCTGGGTCAAGTGCGGACAATTCATGCCGCCCGGTGGCAGACATCCGACAAGGGCCGCGACTGGCGCATGCAGCCCGGCCAGGGCGGCGGCGCCCCATTCGACCTGCTGCTCCACGATTACGACCTCCTGCAATGGCTGTGTGCCGTGCCCGAGAGCGTCGTAGCTACAGGGCACAAGCACCCCTCCGGAGCCTACCAGCGGTTGACGGCCTCCTTCGCATGCCCGGATGGCGTCGCGGCCACGGTCGACGGCGGGTTCGTGCTCTCCCCGGGAGAGACCATGAAATCATCACTGCATGTCGCTGGAACGGAAGGCGTGCTCGACATACAGACCCCCGGCGAAGACCCCATCCTCCTGCGCCAGGAAGGCGGCGAGCCCGAACCAGTCTCCATCGACCCGGACCGCATGGGCGTCGATGGGTTGCGCACCGAATTTCTCGAATTTTTTGATGCCATTGACGGACAAGCCTGGAACCGGTTGCGGCTCGACGATGCCTGCAACGCCGTGGCCATCGCCGCCGCCGCACTCGCCGCCGCCGAAACCAACTGCCGCGTCGACCTGACTACCGGGATGTGAGGAAATACGGGTCGAAGCGGAGGCGGTCGAGCGCGGTTTCGATGAGACCCATCGCGTCGATGAGGCGGATCTCCGCATTGCCGACGCGGTCTTTGCGCATCAGGCCGGCTTCGAGAAGCAGCGGTTCAAGGGCGGGAAAATTGCGTTCGGGGCCGTCGTACCGGTGCAGACGGCAGGGCGTCTCGATTCGCACGCCGCACTGATCGATGCACGATCCATGGGTTACACGCGGCTGAAGATGATAATCCACGTTGGCGAGTTCTTCGGCGGTGTGGCAGGTGGTGCAGCGGCTCAAGTCGCAACCAATCATTACAATCGTCCCACCGGCGAGCGCCAGGCGAAAGTACGGCGAGGTCACTCCGCACGGCGTGGGAGACAGATAGTGGCCGCGGGTCAGCTCGGCTGCGCGCCGGCCAAGGGCTGCGCAGGAATGTGTGGGGTGTACGCTGCGCACTGCGTCGGGGCGCTGCCGCAGCGTCTCAGGAATGCGCCCCACCCAGCAGGGCGCGGTGCGCAAATCGATATGAGGCGGGTTTTCGGGCGACAGTTCCGGGCCGCCGGTCAGCGTGGGCGCCAGCAGCGTGCCTTCGGGGCCCAGCGCATCGAGCAGGCCGTCGAGCACGGCGTCCGCGCCGCCTGCCACGCGACCGAAGCTGCTCAGGGAACTGTGTACAAGGATGGCCTCACCGGAGCGAAGGCCTGCCTCCCGAAATCCGCGGGCAATCTCTGCCCGCGTAATCTCGTCCCCGGCCATGTACCCGTCTCCCCGAAATTAGAACGCTTCTCCGCGCATGTGGGCGTCGGCGCATTCGGCTGTGTAGTCTTTGTCGAGCTTCGGAAAAAGCACCTCGGGCTCTTGCAGGGGCGAGCCCGCGGCCAGGCCGTCCCTGCCTGCGTTCCAGCCGTCTGCACCGCCATCAGACCCGCCTTCCGGCAAGGAAATGCCGATCACCTTCGCGAGCTGCTGCGCGCCATCAGGCACGAACGGCGCCATCGCCACGCATAAGGCGCGCACGACCTGGCAGCAGACGTATAAGGTGGTCGCGGTGCGCCCCAGGTCGGTCTTCCGCGTCATCCAGGGTTGTTTGCCGTCGAAATAGACGTTGGCCTTGCGGGCCAGATCAACAAACCGTTCAAGCCCCTGCCGGAACCGGAAGTTTTCGAGCGCCTCGGCTACCCCGTCGAGCTGCTCCGGGATAGCCGCCAGCATCGCCCGGTCACCGTCATCCAATGGGCCCGGCTCAGGCACCCGGGACTCGAAGTTCTTCACGGTCATGGTCAGCGAACGGTGAATGAAATTGCCCACGACATTGGAGAGCTCTCCGTTGTACCGGCCGTAGAAATCGTCCCAGTCGAACGCCGCGTCGCGCGATTCGGGCATGATCGAGCAAAGATAGTAGCGGATGGCGTCGGTCGAAAAGCGCGACGTGAACCACCGCACGCTGATCATGTTGCCTTTGGATTTCGAGCCTTTTTCGGTCTTGCCGGTCTCGCGGTTGAGGATGTTGAGGTATTCATTGCCCACCACGTTGTCGGCGAGGATATAGTCTCCCTGGCCCATCAGATAGGTGGGAAACATGACCGCATGGAACGGCACGTTGTCTTTCCCGATGAAATGGATCAGCCGGCTCGCGGGGTCTTTCCACCACCGTTCCCAGCCATCCGGCTCGCCCCGGTCGAGGTAGTACTGCCGCGTGTTCGTAACGTAGCCGATGGCGTTGTCAAACCACACATAAAACCGTTTGCCCGCCGTGTCGGGGTCGTCGAGCGGGATCGGCACGCCCCAGTCGGTGTCGCGGGTGATGCAGCGGGCCCGGAGATCATCCACCCAGCTGTACGCAATGCCCTTGACGTTGGCGCGCCACTCCGGGTGGCTGTCGAGCCAGGCCGTGAGCTCTCCGGTGAAATCCTGAAGCCGCAGAAACCAGTGGACCGTCTTCTTGAGGATCGGTGTCGAGCTGTCGCCGGGAATATTCGCTTTTGGAGCAATGAGGTCGTTCGCTGAATACTGCGCGCCGCAATTCTCACACTCGTCGCCTGTCGCCTCTTCGAAGCCGCATTTGGGGCAGGTGCCTCGAACATACCGGTCCGGCAGGAACCGGTCGGACTGCTCGGAATACCACAGCTCCATTTCGCGCTTCTCGATGTGGCCGCCCTGGTACAGATTGAGAAAAAACGCCTGCGTCGTCTCGGTGTGGATCGGCCACGAGGTCCGCCCGTAGATGTCGAATGAAATGCCGAGCTGGGCGAACGATTCGTCGTTGGCCGCGTGATACCGGTCGATGACCTCCTGCGGCGAACAGCCTTCCTTGAGGGCCGTCAGCGTGATCGGCACCCCGTATTCGTCCGACCCGCAGATGTAGAGCAGCGGGTGGCCGCAGAGGCGCTTGAACCGGGCATAGATATCCGCCGGAAGATAGGCGCCGGCAATATGCCCCAGATGAATGTGGCCGTTGGCATACGGCAGCGCCCCCGTGATGATGGTTCGTTTAAACTTCGTTTCCGCAGGCATGACTTGTTCCATTCGTTACGGCTTCAAATTCGCAGTAAAGGCGTAATTGTACTGCATTTACGCCCGGTAATGCACACTTTGGCGCGGCGCGCTGTTGCTCGGGCCAGCGGCTATTTTTCCAGGCGGATCTCGTCTATGGCGACCGCAACGCCGGCCTTGTCGCACGGATCGAAGCGCAGGGACGTGATTTCGCCGCGCCACCGGGGATGTGCGCTGAGATTCAGGGTGTACGTGTGTCTCTCGCCATCCCTGAAAAGCGGGAACCGGATGCTGGTGCTCTCGGTAATCGCGGCGCCGGTCTCCGACCAGAAGAGCTGGCCGCTCATCCTCTCTTCCGGCTTGCCCGTGGCCTGCATGACGATGATCATGCGCGCATACTGCGCGGCCTGCACATCCAGCACGCCGTTCTGGATGGCAGGGTCATTGGAGCTTGTCGTGAAGCGCAAAACGCCGTCTTGCGCCACAAGCTCCGAAACACCCATCAGCGCTGACCATTCCTGCACGCCATCGGAGAAGTCCCAGCGGTTGCGCGCAAGGCGCGGGGGAAATTCGTAGGGGCCCCGTGCGACGTCGGCCGGGCCGATGTTGACGGGCCAGGACGCCGGCTCGCCGGCAGCGAAAACCCGCCGCACCGCCTCATACATGTCAAATCCGAATTCGGTGTTGGGCTCAATATAGCTCCCTTCCCCCCACTCGTTGACCGGGGCCAGGATCACCATGCCGCGGTCGTGGGCCTCGGCCCAGGTCTTGAGATCGCGGAGCACGCGCTCGAAAAGCGCGGGCGTCCTGCCGAGAATCGCCAGCGAACGGGGACCGTGCCAGGGCCGCGAGTCCCACCCGGTATCGGCGACGGGATAATAGGTCAGCGGGCCGGCGATGGCTTCGCGGGCGTCCCATGCGGCCACGCTGGTGTCGGCGACATCGCTGAATTGCGCGCGATGGGGCACCGGAGACTGCTTCACGGCATCGCCCCATTCGTGGTACGTGGTAAAACCGCTGTAGCCCTCTCTGGCGAGCATGTCCGAACGCTCGCGCGAGACGTTGTATCCCATGGCGACGTAGGTGATGCCCTCGTACCCGGCATCGCGCGCCATCTGCTGCGATTCCGCGAAAGATTGAGCTACGGCGTCGGTGCCGCCCAGATCGCGGCGGATGTTGTCGGGCGCCCAGATGAATACCGCGGGTTTACCGTCGATACGGTAATACCCCGGCAGGTTGAAGTACTGGTCGAGCCATTCCCGGGTCACCTGGCGCCAGTCTTCCGCCGAATGGGTGTTGGGGGCGTTGTGGTTCGCCCACATGATGGCGACTTGAAGCTGGTCGCGGTACCGCGCCTGGCGGTAGGCGTTGAACCAGTGTGTGAGAGACTGGCGTCCTGCGGACCAGTACCAGTCGACGAGAAACCCTTTAATGCCGTTCTCGACAGCCCATTTGATCTGCCAGTCGACCACCTCGGGCAGGCCTTCATCGTAATACCCGAGCAACGGCTTCCGGATCGGATCGACAAAGCGAATCGGGTTCCATTTGACGCCCACGTTCCAGCCCGGAAAGTAATACGCGAACACGTCGATGCCGGTCTCCACTGGCCTGGGTTCGGGCACATAATCCGCCGGTTGCACGGGCATGGGCGCGAGAAACTCAAGCGCGGCGGTCTGGCCGGCCACGGACGCACCTTCCGGGAACTCGAGGAGGAGCCGGGCCGTCCCGGGAGCGGCCGACCGGAGCGTCCACGTCAGCTCAGCCCGCTCACGGAACGCAAGCGCCGGCAGCGGCTGCACAGCGTCTCCCTCGACGAGCGACAGCCCGTCCGGCAAAACCAGGCGCGCGCTGGTGGGCGGAGATGCCGCACCGCCGTCATTGACGAAACGGGCGACGACCAGGCTGTCGCGCTCTGCGCGGTTCACACCGTTCTCAAACCCGAAATGAAGCACGCGAATATCCGCCGGACCCAGGGGTTTATCTGTTATTTCGATGGATTGTACGGCGAAACCGGATTCCACTGCGGCCTCGATGCCGAGCGCCACGATGACATCGCGCCAGGCGGATTCGCCCTGCAATTCAATGTCGCAGGTCTGAAACGTATCGGACGCAGGCACCTCAAAGCTCAGCACATGCGACCCAGGCCCGGTGGAATTGGCCCAGAACAGCGACGCCGTCGTGGCTACATTCGCTTTAACCGCGAGCGAGATCCACCCTTTTTCCGAAATGTCCAGGTGAAGAGGAGGAGACACGAGCGTGCGGCTTCCGGACCGCAGCCGCCAGGAATCGCCGCCGTCATCAAATTCCCAGCGATATGTGCCACTGGCCGGGGCGGCGCCTTCGGCGCGGTCATAGACGCGGAGCCAGTCGACCTCGAAATGGGCGCCTTCATACAGATCGAGCCGCAGCTGCCGGAGCGTGCCCTCGGTATGCCAGAACGGGAGAAGAATGATTTCTTGCCAGACGTTTGGCTTCTCCACCGTAAAATTCGTCACTTTCGACGGATCAAAGCCGCCGTACTGGCCTTCCGTCTTTGAAGTCCAGTATAACTGCCCTTCGCCCGCCTTACTGGCGCGGATGCGGAGGACTACGAACTGCGTCGGGCTGGTCGCGAGCTCCGCCTCGGAATACGTGAAAAAGGGGTCCCAGTCAATGGTATCGCAGGACAGGACCCCGTTCTCGACGGAAACATGTTCCATATGACTGTTGGCCCGCCAGGGACGCGCTTCCTCGGGCGAATTGAACTCCCACGCGGCCACCGGCGCCTCTGGAACACCCGACAAGGTCATCGAACAAAGCAACAGCACTGCAAACACGGCGCTTCTCCTCTCTCGGCTGATGCGGCAGGTGTTGGGGGTTGCCCCGCATCGGCGCAGCATTGAATTTCAACCTGTGAAACCCGTGATTCCCTCTATTCTTCCGGAAGATTGAACAGCTCCACTTCGAATAGACGCGCCAGGTCTCCCTCGGCCGCGCGAACCTCCAGGCGCAGCCTGTCGGTCGTTACGGGATCAAACCGGGCGTGCCAGTCGTGCGCGGCGTTGCCTTCTATCGCAGTCCCCGGGATGTCCCGCCAGGCGCCATCGTCATACACCTGCAACGCAAATGCTTCCACATAGCCCTGGATATCATGCGGCCCGGTGCGCCACCCGGACACGATCCGCGCGGCATTGATCGTCTGCGGGGTGTCCCAGCGGAAATCGACGGTGTGGGGGAGGCCTTTGCGGGCGCTGCACCAGCGGCTGCCGGCATCCTCAAGGTCAATAACGCCGTCATTGATGTGTGCCGGAGGATACTGCGCTTCATCGAGCGTGCTCGAGACCGTCACCGATGCGGCCAGGGCCAGATTCGGCCCGGCATCGTCGCGCCACGGAGGCGGTTGAAGCGCCACTTCCTGCGGCGCCTGGCCTATCCCCGCCTGCATCAACGCCTGGAGCTCCCTCAGATGACGCGCATACACCCCGCGCGGCGTCGTATCGTGTTTCCGGCACAGCGACGCGGCCATGCCGACAACCTCGCCCATCATGCCGCCGGTGCGCATGACGCGGATCGTGCCCAGCGCGACGTGCGTGACCGAAATGTCCCGCCCCGCCATGAACAGGTTGTCGATATTGCGCGAATACAGGCACCGGTACGGTATCGCGTACGGCACGATCGTTTTGTGCTCGGCAATGGTCCGGAACTCCCGCCCCGGAAACTGCTGGGTGTTTGTGGGCTCGGGATAATGCAGGTCGATGCTCCACGTGGTTGTCACGCAGGCGTCTTCAAACTCGCGGCGAAACTCGATGTGCTGCTGTTGAAGAACCACATCGCCCAGCAGCCGCCGTGATTCGCGTTTTCCCGCCATATACGCCACCCAGTCCAGTTGACGGTTGGCATACGCTTCCTTATCTGCGCTGTGGTTTTTGAGAAAGGCCCAGTTTCCGTAGATCACCCGCAGGGCGTGGTCGCGGATCTGTTCGATCTCGGTCACCTGGTTGCGGTTCAGGCCGGTTTCCCAGTCCCACTCGCCCGCCGTGACCTTCTGTGCCGTTTCCTCCGTGAACAGCTCCGCCCACGGACATTCGGGAAACGGCGCCGGCGCATCCGTTTCTTTCGAATACCACATCACCGAGGAGCCCATGGTCATGGCGTCGGGCTGTTCCGGCGCCAGCGCCTCCCCGGTTTCCGCACGGCTCTCGCGTCCCATGCGGTAATCCGCCCCCGCCAGAAATCCAATCGATCCGTCGCCCGTGCAATCGGCGAACCACCGCGCCGGAAAACGCCATTCCTCGCCCGTGTGCGTGTCTTTTGCCAGCACCGCCGCGATGCTGTCGCCGGCCATTTCTGTCCGGTACGCATGCATGTTGAGAAAGAGGGCGAGGTTCGGCTCCGCCGTGGCCACAGCCAGCTTTTTCCCGTCGTTGTAATTCGCCGCCGGCCGCGCATTGCCCGACATCCCCGAGTCCAGTTCGCGCACCAGGTTGCCCAGGGCCGGGTACGGCGGCAGATTGGTCTTGCCTTGAAGATGGACCCGCACCTCGGAGCTGTTGTTGCCGCCCAGCACGGGCCGATCCTGCACGAGCGCGACGCTCAAACCGAGCCGGGCCGCCGAAACCGCCGCGCAGGTGCCTGCGATCCCGCCGCCCACCACGACAAAATCGAACTGACCCGCATCCTGCGGCCGTTCCGGCAGGCCAAGCGCCGCGCGCCGAAACGACAGCAGCGCCTCCCCGTCATCCGGCGGGACGAATGCCGTGTCTTTTGTGAACAACAGCGCGTCGCAGCGCCCTTCAAACCCCGTGAGATCATGCAGCGACAGCCGGACGCGCGGACCGGCGATCTCGATGAGGCCGCCGTCCTGCCAATGCCAGGCGGCCCCTTCCGTCCCGAAGACGGGCTCCAGAGGCACGCCGTCGACCTGCACCTGAAACCGCCCGGGTGCGCCAGGAGCGCCAAACGACGCCACCCAGTCGCGCGTCCGCACCCATACCCGGTAGGCGCCCGGTTCGGGGAACAGCACGTCTGTGGCGGCATCCTTGACCGGCTCGCCCAGGCCGTGCGCGAGCAGGTACGGTGAACCCATCTGGTCCATCGCCTGCTGATCAACGACCCAGCCGCCCAGCTCCTCAAAACCCTCCGCCTCGACGAAAACCATCTGGCCCGACGCGGATACCGCAACCGCCACAACAAAAAAGAATGCCCCTGAAAATCGCACAGCATGCTCCCCGGAGTTACGAGAAATGTACTACCTTGGAGCGCATGGTAGCGGGCCCGCGCAGCCTTCGCAAACGAGCCGCCGCCTCGGGCGTGGTGGGATTTGCGAATTGGGCTGGGGTGTATTGCTGCGTCCATGGTTTTTCTGTCAAGCATGGGAGGTTTGCCGTGGGGTTGAGGCCGCTGTCCACCCCCGAATCGGCTATCGCCGATTCACCCCCGCCAGCGGGGGACAGGTGCGTTGCATCCAAATATTTCTCGGGCAGCGGATTTCTGTGTTCCCCGCAGGGCGCTGGCGGACGTGGCGCGGTTCCCCTCCGGATTGCAGGGGTGGCCCCCTTTGGCCGCCCATCCGGATAGCCCCTGCGACTGCCTTGAAGAAGGGCAGACACCTGGGCCTGGCCCTGCGCGCTGCGCAAACCTGGGTTGGCCAGGTCAGAGCACAGAACTCATCCGCAGGCGCGGAATGGCCCGCAATGCCGCGTTGCTTGGCGCATCCGCTACTTGCCTGAACCATCCAAAAATTGCTTCCCCGGCGTCGTCCTGTGTTCCATGCACCCGTTCCATGCACCGGCGAGATCGCAAATGACGGATTTCGAAGGCTTGATGCACTTCCTCCACATGCCTAATATACCGGGCGTGAACAGCCGTTTGTGTTGATGTACCCGGAGGTTGACCATGCGCACCGTGCTTTGTGTGACGATATTTATGCTGGGGGTTGCAGGCGTTTTTGCAGCTGAGAGCACTCCCATTCAGGTGGACGGCGTGTTTCCGAATATGACGGTGTTTGCGCCCGGCGCGGGAAGCCGCAGCGAGACGGGCATCGGCGCGCTGATCCCGTGGGCGGATCGCCTGTGGGCAGTGGGCTATGTCGCACACATTGCGGGTGACGGCATCGGCCTGTATGAAATCCGCGACGACATGACCATGCACCTGCACCCGGCCTCCGTCACAGGCACCTTCGCGAACCGTCTGGTGCACTGGGAGACGCTCCAGGCCGTGATTGGCCCGCATGTCATCGATGCTGAAGGCCGGGTGCGCACGATTGACGCCCTGGCGAAACACCGCCTCACCGCTACCGCCCGCCATCTCGTACATCCCAAGACCATGGTCTATTTCCTGACCATGGAGGGTTTGCTCTTTGAGACCGATCTGCTGACCCTGGAAACGCGGGAACTGGCCGATGTGACCGCGGAGCTGGGCATTGAAGGCCAGCCTCATTTCAAGGGAGCGCACACGGCCCAGGGCCGCCTGGTGGTGGCCAATAACACCTACGAGGAGCCCGAATTTCTGGGCACGCGGGCGTCCGGATGCCTGGGCGAATGGGACGGCGACCGGTGGCGTGTTCTCGAGCGGAATCCCTTTGTTGAGGTGTCGGGCAAACAGAACCCTTCTCCCGGCGAGCGGTATGGCAACACGCTGTTTGCCACGGGCTGGTGCAAGTCGGCGGCCATTTTACGCGTGCTGCAGAACGGCACGTGGTCCCGCTACCTGCTCCCCAAAGCCAGCCACGCCTTCGATCACACGTGGAATACCGAGTGGATGCGCATCCGCGAGGCACAGACCGAACGCTATCTGATGGATCTGCACGGGATGTTCTATGAACTGCCCGCGCTCATCTACGACGGGCGTATCTGGGGCATTCGGCCCATCTCGACGCACCTGCGCATCGTGCCTGATTTCTGCCATTGGCGTGGCCTGTTCGTCATGGCAAGCGACCAGACCGACAACGCCGTCGGCCAGCCGCAGTCCGGCCTGTGGTTCGGCAACATCGATTCCCTCTGGTCCATGGGGAAACCTTCCGGCTGGGGCGGCCCCTGGTGGGATACGCCCGTGACGCCGGACGCAGCGTCCGACCCCTTTTTGATGACCGGATTCGACAAGAAATGCGTGCACATCACGCACCAGGCCAGGGAGGCGGTCAGTTTTACACTGGAAGTGGATTTTCTGGGCAACGGCTCATGGCAGACGTACGATTCCCTGGCCGTCGCGCCCGGTTCCTATTTCCACCACGAATTTCCAGACGCGTTCTCGGCTCACTGGATCCGGATCCGTGTGGATCGTCCCTGCACCGCTACCGTGTATTTCACGTATTCGTGAGCGGGGCGCGGCCCGCGGCCGCGCAGGGCGTTACTCGCGCAGGCGGCGCTCCCAGTTGTAATCGCGCGCGGTCACGATGCTCTCGATGCGCTGGATTCGCCGATCGAGGTTGTCGAATGTGCGTTTGAGGCGGTACAGCGCCATCGAACGCGACGATGTGTACGAGTTGTAGAACTCCGCATCCTCGATGCTCTGGAAGGGCACCACGGGCGCCGGTTTCATCAACAGCGCCGCGAGAATATACAACCCGAGAACCGGCCAGATGCCCGTAAAGAAAAGGAGCAGCACCCCAATCACCCGCGCCCAGAATACGGATACGTCGAGGTAGTCGGAGACACCCCGGCACACGCCGAAAAAGAGGCCCTGGCGCGACCGGTACAGGCCTTTAGTCTGAGGCTCGTAATGCGGGTTCATAGTCAGTCTCCTGCGGCAGGCCGCAGCCCGGCAACGGCAGCTGCAGGCCCCAGAAAGGGCAAAACCACCGCCAGCCCCAGGCTGTGCGAATGCCCTGCCAGGGCCATCGCCGCCGTCCATACGGTGTCCATACGCCACTCCGTTCCGCTGTGTCCAGCACGGGCAGGATTATTTACGGAGCGAATCCGATTTGTGTCCTTCCCGTTCGAGCACGAGGGTCTCAATGTTTTCGAGCCGCTCCTCCAGCCGGGCCATGTTGCGGTGCAGCTCCTGCATAAGCGCCGCTTCCTGGGCTTCCAGCGCGGGGCTCGTGCGAATCGGCTGCCCCGTAAAGATACGCACCAGCCCCAATACCAGGAGCACCAGTACTGCCAGCGCCAACAGCGGGATCAACACGACTGCCAGCGCAACCAGGGTCAGCGAGAAGCTGTGCATCAGGCGATTCTCCCAATTCCGGAGCCTGCGCAGCCTATTCGGCCGGGCGGTGCCCCGTCGAACAAGCGCGCCTCCAGGGCTTCAATGCGTCCTTCCATGCAGTCCAGCCCGGCGTGGATCTTGTAATTTGCCATGATTTCGCTCCGTCGTGCCGCGTCGCCCCGGGGCCTTTGCCCGCCCGGCAGGTGCCGCCTGGCCACGAGCAGGCCCAGTACAAAACCCGCCAGCAAGATCCCCAGGCCGGTAAGCACGTGGGGGAGCAGCGAAAACGCCATCACCACGCCAGACACAACCTTCGTCAGCAGCACCAGCAGCAGTGCGATGGCCACGCCTGTGCAGATAAGCGCTTTCATGGTTCGGCTTCTCCGCTGAGCGATGCCGGGTTACTCAAGCTCGCCGGCGATTTCGGCCTTCTTCGGGCCGGTTTCCGGCGACTTCAACGCGTTCAATTCGGCTTCGAGCGCTTCGTCGGTGGCCAGACGGTCGATTTCCTCGCCGAGAGCGGGTTTGCGCCCAAAATTGACCAGTTCCGCGCCGGCCTCCATTCGATCGATTCTGGACTCGAGATTTTCGAAGCGGGCCACTGCGTTCGTGTAATCGGCCTTGCGAATGTTCTGCTGGGCGCGTTTCTTATGCTGCGCGTGGACGTGGCGCTGCGCCAGCATTCGCTCCTTGTTGCGCGCCGTGGCCAGTTTCTCTTCGAGCTGGATTATATCAGTCTGGTACTGCTCCACCAACGATTCGAACTGCACCAGCTCCTGCTCGAGCGCCTCCGCGCGGTGCGTAAACCGGCGCTTCTCCAGCAGCGCCTCCCGGGCGAGGTCGTCCCGGCCCTTGTCCACGGCCAGCTGCGCCCGTTCCGTCCAGCGCATCTCGCCCGCGCGAGCCTCCTCGAGCTGCCGTCCGATCTTCTTTCCCTGAGCCATCGCACCCGCGCACGAGGCCTTGATCTCGATCAGGGTGTCCTCCATCTCCCGGATCATCAGCCGCACGAGCTTCTCCGGGTCCTCGGCTTTGTCAAGCATCGCGTTGATGTTTGAGCTGATAATGTCGGCAACGCGCGAAAAGATACCCATATCGTGTCACCTCCGGCTGAAACCAGCGGGGAACCCCGTTGAAATGGCTCCCGGTTCAAAACATGCCGAGGAAAGCGCAACCTCTGTGCCAAGACCGTCAAAAGCTGTAAAGCACAGTAAATCAATGGGTTAATTTGGAATTGAGGCGAAAGTCTAGACATCCTTCGCGGCAAATGTAACAGTTTTGAGGTTAATTCATCCCATGTGTGGCGAATTTTACCACATGCCGCGAGCTTGCCGTGTGTTTGCGAGGAGGGCGGTGAAAGCCCGCCGTGGCCTGGCGCCTGGCGGGTGCTCAGGAGATCTGGGCGCAGGAATCCAGGAGGTCGCGCACGGCCGACACCATGTCCATGGCGCGGTATGGTTTGGGCACGAAGCGGATGCGCTCGTCCTGCTGCAGGGCCGGTTCCACGGTGTCGGTGCCATAGCCGCTGGAAATGATGCACGGCAGTTCGGGGGCGCGTTCACGCAGGCATTTAATGGCGGCGGCGCCGCCCATGCCTGGCATCAACAGGTCCATGACCACGAGAGAGATGATCGCCCCGTGTTCATCAAAGACCTCGATGCTTTGCTCGCCGGTATCCGCGGCCAGCACGGTGTGGCCCTCTGCCTCGAGCAGGTCGCGCAGGAGGTTCTGCATGAACAGTTCATCGTCCACGATGAGGATGGTCTCGTGTCTGTGCTCTCCGCCGTTTCGCGCCGCCGGCTTGCGCGGCTGTTCGCGTGGGCCCGTGTCGACGCTTTCGAAGGCGGGAAGGTACACGTCGATGCGGGTACCGCGCCCGAGCTCAGAATCGACCCGGATGGCGCCGCCGTGTGCTTCAACCACGCCATAGACCACGGACAGGCCCAGGCCGTATCCGTTGGTATTGGTCTTGGTCGTGAAAAAGGGCTCGAAAATGTGGCGCACCACTTCGGGGGGCATGCCGGCACCGCTATCTTCAACCGTAACATGCACATACGGTCCGAGGCGGTCAAGGTTCAAGCGCTCTCGCATCTCAGCATCCACATCCACGTTGGCGGTTGTGATGCAAATCCGCCCCCGGTCCTCGATGGCGTCGCGCGCGTTTATGAGCAGGTTCATCAGCATCTGGTTGATCTGGCTGAGGTCGGCTTTCGCCGAATACAGGTCACGGGCGCGCTCGAAACGGAGCTCGATGCTGGGGTCGACGGCCAGCGACAGCAGGGAGAGCGTCTCGTCGATGACCGCGTTGAGATTGGTCTCCTGGGCCTCTGTCTTCTTGCCGCGGGCGAAGGCGAGCAGTTGCTGGGTGAGCTCGGCCGCGCGCGAGGCGGCTCCCTCGATCGCGCGGGCGTAACGGGAGAAATCCGAGCCGGCGGGCGACGTCTCGCGCAACAGCGACGCATAGCCCAGGATTCCTCCGAGTATGTTGTTGAAATCATGGGCAATACCGCCCGCCAGACGGCCCAGGCTCTCCATTTTCTGCGATTCGATCAGCCGCGCCTGCAGCGCTTCACGTTCGGTGACATCGACAACGATGCACACCGCGCCATTGACTCCGCCTTCATCCTCCATCATCGGCGAGAACGCGATGTTGCAGATCCGGTCGGCGCCGTCGCGCCGGTGAATGGCCAGGTTCCGGAATTCGATGGGCCGGCCTTGTTCCAGCACATCTTTGGTCAGGCGTTCCAGAAACGGCACCTGCGGATCCAGGGCCCGGCCGCATGCGTCGCGAAGCGTCTGAAAGTCGGTCACCTTGCCGCCGACAATCTCTTCCAGGCGGGGGTTGAATGCCATCAACTCAAGATTGCGGTCGATGATCAGCATGCCCACTTCGGCATTGTGCAGCGCGCTGGCGAGCATGTCGTGCGAGTGCCGGAGCTTTCGCTCCGCCTCTTTACGTGCTTCGATATCGCGCACAATGACACTGAAACCCAGCGGCGCGCCTTCGTCTTCCGACACCGTGGAAATCGAGGCGCTGGCCCAGAACTTCTGGCCGGATTTCGTTTGTGCGGCCAGCTCGAGATCCCGCAGCGGCGCGCCCTCTTCAACCTGTTCGCGCGACATCAACGACAGGGGCGCCGCGTCTCCGGCGAAGAGCCGGGCTACCGGCATCCCGATGGCCTCTTCCGCTGCGTACCCGAACAACGAGCGCGCTGCGCGGTTCCAGGTTCGAATGACTCCATCCCGGTCGCACCCGAACACGGCCTCCGCCGACATGTCGGCCACGCGCGCCAGAAACACGCCCTGATCATGCAGGTCTTTGAGTCGCAAGTGGTCTTTTTCCAGATGGTCATGAAGGCGGGTCACATCACGCAGCAGGGCCAGAAACGCCAGGAGGATGGAGATATAACCGGCGTTTTCGGTGATCCGGGGCGCCAGTTTATGTCCGAATCCTTCGCTGCCCACTACGGGCCAGGAGGCTATCGCGGAAATTTCGAATGTAAAATCTATGAATCGTGAGAAAGCCAGACATACTGCGCCAATGTACAGGAAGTACACCATGGCCGATTTTCGCGTCAATCCGCGGGCAGCCGCGCACGCCCCGAATACGAGCAACCCGGTTCCGATAAATTCGAAGAAGTCTCCCCACAACTCGTTACCCAGGAAATAGCCGGGATAATACGAGATGCTGAAGAGCAGCACTCCGGCCGCCAAGATGGCGCTTATGCCCCGCCAGCCTTTCATTCGCCCTCTCCGTCTGAAAACAGATGCCCCCTGCGCTCTGTTCGGATTCGCCCGCCCGGTCCCAGCCCCCTTAGAGTATAGTCTGAAAACCGCGTTCGTGCCAACTTCGTCAGAGCACGTATCAGGGCATTTGAATGGAATTATAGCATCATATGCGCCGTTTACGGTTTAATGCGCCGCGCACCGCTCAGATTTTTGTACTTCTGTACTACACCGCATTTTGTTGCTGTTGCGACTAACGGAGGCAGCCCGGGCAGGGATCAAGGTGCGAAATCGCCCCTGCCATGAGTATAATTGCGCCTTGTGTCCCCCAAATCTGGAGTTCTGGTGGTGCGGAAATTTACGGCATGGGCGCTGCTCTTGGGCTTCTTCCTGTCCGCGGGATGCGGAGAGCGCGGGGCGCCCGTCATTCCTCCCGGCATGGTGCCCGTTGGGGAGCATCCGTTGGAGATCAACACGCCGCCTTTGAAGGTGGTCGCGCGGATCACGGAGCCATTCCCTGAGGAGACCGCCAGCGCCGCGGATGAGCTGGACGCAGCCCTGCGCGACATGGGCCTGGACCTTGACCAGCCGGTGGAAAGCCCCGAGCCGGCGATCTCCGGAGATACAAAGCCTGCTGGCGCAGACGGTGAGGAGGATGCAACAGAGGAGCTGTCCGAAGCGCCGGACGGCGCGTCTGAGGTAGGCATTGCGGATGAGCTGGCCGCATTGCGGTCCGATGTGGCGCGGATGCAGGCGATGCTCGACCTGGTGCTCGACGAATTTGTGATCAGCCTGAAAAACGAGAACAACCGCTTGCGTGAAGAGCTTGAAACGCTTGAGCATGCGCTGGAAACCCGGGAGGCGATGGAGCGCGCGCCATTTCCTCCCTTGAGCCTGCCCGATGCGGCGCAGGCACGGGGAACCCCGGCCGTGGCGGAGAGGCCGCCGGCGTACGACGCGGTCGCGATGCCAGCGCCCGGCGAAAGCATCCGCTACGCCGTGATCAAGGAGTGGGGGCGCAATGCAGAGGAGGCTGCCCGTCTGAACAATGCCTCCACCCTGAAAGGCATGATTTGCGCTGTGCCGCCCCAGGCCTCGGACGACCAGCTTGCCGAACTGGGGCGCTGGCTGCGCAGCGAGTACGATGCTTACGAAAACATCAATATCGATGTGTTCGATGACGTGGATGCCGCGCGGCGGTTTGCGGAAACCAACAGCATGGAAGGCGGGCGGCGCGTGCTGAACGTATCTCGGCATCCTGCCACCAACCGCGACGTCATCGTGCTGATCCGTCCGGACGGCACGACGGTGATCCCGCGGGAGACCGCGCCGTAGGTCATATGTCGTCGAGGACGTAGACGGCGGGCAGTTCGCGGAACCGCTCTTCGTAATCCAGGCCGTATCCCACCACGAACAGGTCGTCGATGGAAAATCCGACATATTTGGCCGCCACGGGGATATTGCGCCGGGCCGGTTTGTCCAGGAGGGTGCACAATTCGAGCGAATCGGGCTTCGCCTCGCGGAACCGGTCGAGCAGAAAATGCGTGGTGTAGCCGGTATCCAGAATGTCTTCTACGATCAGGACATGCTTTCCCGCGAGGCTTTCTTCAGGGAAGATGGTGACCTGCACGCGGCGGCTCGACTGTGTTCCCTGGTAGCTGCGGGCGCGCACGAACTCGATGCTGGTGGCGACGGTGAGTTTTCGCGACAGGTCGGCTGCGAACATCAGCGCCCCTTTGAGCACTACGGCCAGCACCAGTTCGCGGTTGGCGTACTCGCGGGAGATCTCGGCGGCCAGCTCGGAAATTCGGGCCTGGATTGCCTGTTCTGATATGAGCGGCTCGTTACGGCGTTGCATTTTCGACCCGGATCTCCACATAACGGCGGGTCGACGGCGTCACGGCGGCGGTTTGCCCTATGGCACGCCCGATAACCCACACGATGGTCCCCTGAGCGGTGAGGAGAGGTTGCCGTGCGCGCTCCCGCTCTGTCAAGCCCAGGTCGATGAAGTAGTCTTTCAGCTTTTTGGTGCCTCCCAGTCCGAGGGGGCTGAACCGGTCTCCGGGGCGGCGGAATCGCACGGCCAGGGCGGTTCCGAGTGTCTCCGCATCGAAAACCTGACGGGCCGGCGTGCAGTACGCCGCGAGTTCCTCTGCTGGTGACTTTTCCAATTCGCGCACGGTATACCGCTGCCCGAACGCCACGGTCTCTCCAGGAAAGGCCAGTGTTACGGCTGCTTCCTCGCTGTGCACCGGTTCTTCAACGATTTCGGTGACCTCGCGCCCGTTGCGCAGGAGAATGCCCTGGCCCAGGTCGCAGGCCTTGCCTGCCGCTCCCTCGAGCAGGTGGCGGCGAATAAGCTCGATGCGATCGGCGGGGCATTCGATGCCAAATTCCCAGCCCAGCAGGGCCACTACGCGGCGCTGGAGAGCTGGATGCATCATCGCAAAGGCCTGCCGGTCGATGGTCTGCTCGCCGGTACGGCATGCATCCGCAAGATCCGTGGCCAGTCCCTGCAGGAAGTCATCTTCATCGCGCTGGACCTCCGCCAGGCGCCTCAGCGCGTCCCGGACGCGCGGGTTGTAGTGGCGTGCCAGAAGCGGCAGCAGCTCGTGGCGGACGCGGTTGCGGGGGTGACGTGTATCCGTGTTGGTCTGGTCGATGCGGTACGGCAGATCCCGCGCATCGAGATAGGCGAGTATCTCGTCCCGGGCGCAGTCGAGCAGAGGCCGGATGATGCGGACGTCCCCGGCCTGGCGAACCGGCGGGATCGCCCCCAGCCCGCCTGGAGATGTGCCGCGGAGAAGCCGAAGCAGTACGGTTTCGGCCTGATCATCGGCGTGATGGCCCGTTGCGAGGGCTTGACACTTCCGCGCAGCGGCCGTTTCCAGCAGGAAGGCGTACCGGGCCCGGCGCGCCAGCTCTTCAAACGATTCCCGCGATTGTGCGGTTTCCCGGGGGATGTCGCGGCGGGTTTCGTGGCAGGGGACGCCGTAGCGGGCCGCAGCCTCGCGCACGAAGGCGGCATCCTTCGCACTTTCGCCCGCGCGCGTCCCGTGATCGAAATGGGCGATCTCGAAGGGAATGCGCAGTTCGTGAAACACCTGAACGAGGCACATGGAATCGGGCCCGCCGGACACGGCGGCCAGACACGGAGTGTCCGCATCGAGCATGTCATGGCGGTGAAGGGTATCGCGAACGCGATCGAGCAGTTTTGGGGCCTTTTGCTTCACGGCCGGCTCCCGGCGGCAAGAGGGAAATGGTGGCGGCGCACGGATTTGAACCGCGGACCTTGGGATTATGATTCCCCTGCTCTAACCAACTGAGCTACGCCGCCACACGGGCCGTAAGTGTACCAAACATTTGGCCGGCATGTCCACTTTTGTTCACACGTTTCTGCCGAAGGGGGCGCACGGCGTAACGGCCGTGCTTCACGGCGGCCAGGCTGGCCGTTTGAGGGCACGCCGCCGGTCTTTTTTTTGCATTGCCGCTCTCGCGCACTGTGGGCATGCTGCATCTCTTGAACACCTGGTTCAGGGACAGTAGACTGGCATAAATGTGAGCAACTGCAGGCACATGTACGACCGTGAAAGGGTACCGCCATGAGATACGGCCTCTCGGAAAGCAGCAGGTTCCTTCATCATCTGACCCGCCGGGCCTTTTTACGGTCCTCGGTGCTTGCGGGCGGGGCCGCCACACTGAGTGCGCCGGCCATTGCGCAGCAGACTGGCGCCAACGAACGTCTGAATATCGCCATCATCGGTTCGGGGGGCCGCGGCGCCGGCAACCTGGAGGCGGTGAGTTCAGAAAATATCGTGGCGCTTTGCGACGTGTATGAGCCGGCACTTGCGGCGGCTGCGCAGAAATTTCCACAGGCGCGGACATTCGTCGATTTCCGGAAGCTCTACGATCACGCCGATGAGTTCGACGCGGTGGTCGTCAGTACCTGCGAACACACCCACGCCTTCGCGACCTTGCCCGCGCTGCAGTTAGGCAAGCATGTCTTCTGTGAAAAACCCCTCACCCACAACGTGTGGGAAGCGCGCATCATCCGCGAAGCGGCGAATCAGGCCCGAGTGGCCACGCAGATGGGCACGCAGATTCATGCCTCGGACAACTACCGGCGCGTGGTCGAGCTGGTGCAGTCGGGGGCGATTGGCGCGGTTGGTGAAGTGCACGTCTGGGTGGGGCGCGCCTGGGGCTGGCACGCCACAGAGGAAGAAGCCCAGGCCGCGAAGGATATCGTGTTTGTGCAGGAACGGCCCACGGTAGAGGATCCCATTCCCGAAGGGTTGCATTGGGACCTCTGGCTCGGGCCGGCCCCGGCGCGGCCGTTCAGCGAGGTCTATTTTCCGGGACCCAAATGGTACCGGTGGTGGGATTTTGCGAACGGCACCATGTCCGACCTGGGCTCGCACTGGATCGACCTGCCGTTCTGGGCGTTAGACCTCGATTTTCCCCGCACCATCGAAGCCAGCGGGCCGCCGCCGCACCCCGAGCTCGCGCCCGCGTCGATGCAGGTGACTTACGAATATGGTGCGCGCGGCGATTTGCCGCCGGTCCGGCTGACCTGGTACCAGGGCCACGAAAAACCGCAAATCTTGAAGGACGGCGGCATTCCTGAATGGAACAGCGGGGTTTTGTTCGTTGGTGAAAAAGGCATGTTGCTCGCGGACTACGGCCGCCATACGCTGCTGCCTGAAGCGAGCTACGCCGATTTTACGCCGCCCGAGCCGTTCATCCCCGCGTCGCTCGGACATCACGCCGAGTGGCTGCATGCCTGCAAGACCGGCGCGCCGACTACGTGCAACTTCGAGTATGCGGGCTGGCTGACCGAGGCGAACCATCTGGGCAATGTGGCCTATCGCACCGGCAAGAAGCTTGAGTGGGATCCTGTCGCACTTCAGGCCACCAACGCGCCCGAAGCCGCCCAATTTATCCGTCGCGAGTACCGCGAGCCCTGGAAGCTGATCTAGACGGCGGACTGAGGAGAATTTGTTTCTCAGGCTCTATAAGCGCAAGTAATAAGGAGGGCCAGAGAATGAAGAAGCGTCATTGCCTTCTTATCATTGCTCTCGGTTCACTGTTTGCGGCGCCGGCGATAGCCGAAAGCCTCGACCAGGAGTTCGAGCGCTTGTACGCGGCCCGCAATACGTGCACTTAGAATTTGAATGTGGGACTGCAAAATGCTCGACGTCCCCGGGGAGGCATCTGCTACAATACGCGCCATTGTCTCAACGGGAGGTTCACTGCAATGGGAGATGACGCTTCAGTTCGCCAGGCCTCAGAGGCCCAGACCGATGCTTCGGGACGGGTCGTGGCCGTTGATGTGTTGCGCGGGTTCGACATGTTCTGGCTGGTCGGCGGAACCGGATTCGGGATCGCGGTTGCCCGTCTGCTGGGAGGAAATGCCGGTTCGTTTCTGGAATCCCAGTTTGACCATGCGGATTGGGTCGGGTTTACGTTTTACGACCTCATTTTTCCGCTGTTCGCTTTTCTGGTCGGCATGTCGCTGGTGTTTTCGCTGGAGAAACGACTCCAGACCGGGGGCCGCTGGGCCGCCTACAAGCGCCTGCTCCGCCGCGCGGTTCTGCTCTTTGTCATGGGGCTCGTATATTACGGCGGATTCAGCAAAGAATGGCCGGACATTCGCCTCCTGGGCGTGTTGCAGCGCCTGGCGTTGTGCTACCTCTTCGCCGGCATTCTTTTCATCCATCTTCGGCCGCGCGGCCTGATCATCGCCTGCCTGTTTTGCCTGATAGGTTACTGGCTGCTTCTGTCGTTCGTGCCGGTACCGGGCACCGGCCAGACCTCGTTCGACGAACACGGGAACTGGGCGTGGTACGTGGACAACCAGTTCCTGCCCGGCCATAAGCATTACGGCGACTACGACCCCGAAGGCCTGCTCAGCACCATCCCCGCCGTGGCGACGTGTCTGCTGGGTGTGTTTGCGGCGTTTCTCCTGCGCACCGCCGCTCTGACTCCCTGGCGCAAAGCGGTGCTCTTTCTTGCCGGCGGCGCCAGCCTGGCCGCGCTCGGATATCTTTGGGGACTCCAGTTTCCGGTGATCAAGAAGATATGGACCTCCTCCTACGTCCTCGTGGCGGGTGGATACAGCTTCATGCTGCTGGGCTTTTTTTATGTGCTGGTGGACATCTTCGGATTTCGCGCCTGGGCCCGGCCATTCCTCTGGATCGGGGCGAATCCGCTCACGATCTACATGGCTCGAAACATGATCGACTTCAACAAACTGGCGTTGCGGTTTGTTGGCGGCAACGTCCAGCTCCTGGCCGGGGAAGAATGGGGGTATCTGCTCCACACGGGCTGTTCATTGGGGCTGTCGCTGCTGGTGGTATGGTTTCTGTACCGGAAAAAGATCTTCCTGCGCCTGTAGGCCCCACACCGGCCACAACCCGGAGAATGGCACAGCCCGAATCCTGTGTAATCCCGGCCGGTGGGGCAGCGTGCGGGTATACGCCGGAAAGGAGGCGCAAGCATGCGGATGAAGGGAGTGGCTGTGTTTTGCCTGGTGACTGCTTTGGCGCTTGGCGGTGCGACTGCGCCTGCGCTTGAACCCGGCCAGGCAGCGGGGCCGGTCCGTTTCGAGAACCTGGACGACGTTCAACGGACCATGACCACGGAGAATTACGCGTCGCGCAAAGCGACCGTCGTGGTGTTCCTTTCCGGGCGCAGCGCGGCCGTGCTCGACCAGATGGAAGCGATGAACGCGCTCTACGACCGCGTTCGGCTCAACGGCATCCTTTTCGTGGGCATCTGCCCGGATCCGAATCAATCCGGCGATGAACTGCGCACGTTTCTGCAGCATACCGGCGGAATTATCCCACTCTATCGCGATCCGCAGCGGGAGGCCGCGAATCAGTTCGGCGCCACGGTGACCCCTGAATATTTCATGCTGGACAGCAAAGGAGAACTCGTCTACCACGGCGGGCTGGGTCAGCCGGGCGAAGGCCTTGATCGCGCGCTTCAACAGCATCTTTCGGGAGAGGCCGTGACGGCCCAGGCGCCGCTGGGGGGCGATCCCATCGGCGTGGAGGCGCCGCAGCGGCCCGTCCCCGACCAGTACGGCACGATCTACTTTGCGTCGCAGCTGATCTTCGAAAAGATCCCGGGTGCGGCCGTGCATCACTGCTCGACGGTAGCGGAGGCGCCGAACGGAGACATCCTCTGCCTGTGGTACGGCGGCAGCTACGAATCCTCGGAGGATCAGGCGCTCTACCTGGCCCGGCAGCGGCGCGGCGCGGCGGCGTGGGAAGAGCCGCAGCGGCTGCTCTTCGATCCCAGTCTGCCGCCCGGCAATGCGGTGCTGTTTCAGGGGCCGGACCGTAAACTTTGGATCATCTGGGGGCGGATGGAATCGGATCGCCCTCTTCGGCGCGGCAGCGGCTGGGGGGAGTGCCGGCTGATGTACCGCACGTCTGATGACAACGGCGTGACGTGGAGCGGCGATTCCGAGATCCCGGACGGGTTTGGTTCGCTTCCGCGGAATCTCCCGCTGACGCTCGCCGACGGCCGGTTCGCCATACCCGTGAGCGGGGAAGGGCGGCAGGCGCATGGCGGCTCGTACCTGCTGTTTCTGGACCCGGCGGGCCCCGTGTGGACGCGCAGCGGATTCGCACGGGGCGGCAGCCAGCCGACCGTCATTCAACGCGATTCTGGAGAGCTCCTGATGCTGATGCGGAGCAGTCCGCGGATTCGGCAAAGCATCTCGCCGGATGGCGGCACAACCTGGCAGCCATCCGAAGCAACGGAACTGAAAAATCCCGACTCCGGCATCTGCATGACCCGGCTGAAGAGCGGGCGTATTGTGCTCGCCTTCAACGATACCGATGGCGACGACCGCACGCCCTTCAATCTCATCCAGTCCGATGACGGCGGCGTCACCTGGACGAATCAGCGCACGCTCGAGGCCGACTGGGGAGAGTTCTCGTACCCCAGCATCCTGCAGGCGTCCGATGGCCGGATTCATCTCACGTACACCTACCGGCGTTTTTCGATCAAGCACACCGTGTTCAATGAAAACTGGCTGACGACCTACGAACGGCCAAATTGAACGAGGCGGATTTTTCGCGCCACGGGCGGGATGTGCTGGAAGTGATGAGGCGATCCCTATGAAATCTCTGCTTTCTTCTGCACAGGAGCCTGGCGTGCCGTACTTTTTCCTGCGCATTGGCCTGTGGGGCCTGTGCGTGTGCATGGCGCTCAGTGCGTGCGCGGCCGCGCGGGCCGGGGAGGTGCGGGATGCGGTGGACTGGCCGGCGTTTCTGGCGGCTTCTGATCCCGTGTGGGAGCGCTGGCCGGAAAACTGGTGGGAAGCCCCGTACCTGGGCAATGGCATGATGGGCACGCTGATCCGAAAACTCGACGAGCGGACCGTCGAGTGGCAGGTGGGCCGGAGCGATGTCGAGGATTACCGCCCGATCAATTACGGCATGGGCCGCTTGCCCATTGGCAGTTTTCTCTTGCGGACGCAGGGGGAATTGACCGGATGCGATATGCGCCTGAACCTGCTCAACGCGGAAGCCGGCGGGCTGATCCAAACCAGCGCGGGCCGCATTGCCTTCACGACCCTGGTGCACGCCGACCGGATGGCGATCCTCGTGTGCTGGAAAGGCGAAGGGGGTGAAGCGGACAGCGCGCTGGAGTGGCATCCGAAAGAAGCATTGCATCCGCGCCTGGCGGTCAAGCCCGATCCCGAGCGCAAGAAGACCTGGGAGCCCAATCCCGGCGGGTACCAGAGCGATTGCGGCGGCGTTCCGGTCTGGGTGCAGCCCCTGACCGAGGGAGGCTATGCAACGGCCTGGCTCGAGACCGGGCACGACGGCTGGCGGGCACTGTTTGTCAGTACGCAGTACGCCTGGCCGGGCGACCCGCAGGCCATTGCCGAGCAGGCGGCGGACGCAGTGCGCGACGCGGCGGCTGTCCCGCGCGAGGAATTTATTGCTACCCATCGGGCATCGTGGCTTGAGCACTACCGGAAGAGTTTTTTCTCCGTATCCGATCCGTACTGGCAGAGCTTCTATTGGAACCAGATCTATAAGCTGCGTGCCGCGACCCGACAGGACGGTGTGATCCTGGGGCTCCAGGGACCGTGGGATCAGCCGACACCCTGGCCGGGGATCTGGTGGAACCTCAACGTTCAGCTCACGTACTGGCCCATGTACGTGTCGAACCATCTCGAACTCGCCGAACCGCTGCCGGAGAACCTGCGCAGGCATCTGCCCCAACTGGTGGCGAATGTGCCGCCGGAGTACCGGCACGATTCCGCGGGGGTGTACCGTTCGTCGACGGCCCGGCTCGTGGGAGGCGTGTTCTATCCGAGCCTGGTCGAGCGGCCCGGCGATGAGGGCGAACCAGAGGTGGGCAATTTGCTGTGGGCCTGCCACAACGTCTGGCTGCATTACCGCATGAGCATGGACGAGCAGCTCGCGCGCGAGTCGCTGTATCCAATATTGCGCCGCGCCGTGAACTATCACCGCCATTTCCTCGAGGAAGGTCCGGACGGACGCCTCCACCTCCCGCGAACGCGTTCGCCCGAGTTCAAAAGTGGTCCGGACTGCAACTACGACCTGGCCTTGTTCCGCTGGGGCGTGGAAACGCTCCTCACCATCACGAAACGCCTCGGGTTGGACGATCCGCTGGCGCCGGAATGGCGGCGTATCGTCGAGAAGCTGACCGATTTCCCCGAAGGAGAGCAAGGATTTCTGATCGCACGCGACATGCCGCTCGATTCCAGCCACCGGCATTACTCGCACCTGCTGATGATCTACCCGCTCTATCTGGTGAACGCCGAACAGCCTGAAGGGAAAATGCGGATTTTGCGCTCGCTGGACCATTGGCACAGCCTTCCTGAGGCGCTGTTCGGCTATTCCTACACGGGAGGCGCATCCATTGCGGCCGCCATCGGTGACGGCCAGCGGGCGCTGGACTGCCTCAACGCATTCAGGCCGTTTATCGAGCCCAATACAATGTACCGCGAAGCCGGCCCCGTCATCGAGACGCCGCTGTCGGCCGCGCAATCCATCCACGACATGCTGCTCCAAAGCTGGGACGCGCCCGACGGGCCGCTGCTCCGCATCTTTCCCGCGGTGCCGGAGTTGTGGCGCGACGCCGTCTTCCATCAATGGCGCGCACAGGGCGCTTTCCTCGTGAGCGCTGCGCGTTCCGAAGGCCGGTTGCTTTGGGTCGAGGTGACCAGCCTCGCCGGCGAACCCTGCCGCGTGCAGGCCGGCTTCAGCGCCCATCCACGGCTTGTCGCCGGCGAGGGCGTGTCGTTCACCGCGCTGGAAGGCAACCGCTACGCGCTGGGCCTGAGCAAAGGCCAGACCGCCCTGTTGCTCGATCCGGCCTGGGACGGCGAACCAGAAATCGCGCCGGTAGCGGGGTCTCTGCCGGAAATGCCCGTATTCGGGCTGAAACGCTGAACAGTTTCGCCCGGACCGCAGGGAGGGCGGCACGCACCGGTCAGGTATCGAGCATACGCGTGAATCCCGGCCGGGGCACCGGGTAACTGCCGTCGGCGCCAGGCATGACCGGCGGCTCCATGCCGTCGTGGCAGTCTTCGGGAGCCGGGGGATAGTAAAAATCGGACGCGCTCGCCTGTTCCCACGTGATCTCTTCGCCTGTGTAACACGAGAGCTGCCCCATGACGCCGATCAAGGTGCTGCGGGCCATATAGCCGCCGTTGTTGAGGGGTTCGCCCGTCCGAATCGCCTTGAACAGCCTGTCATGCTCGATCTGGTACGGATCACAGGCGCCTTCCCAGCGCCACGGGTTTTCGCCCCAGATTTGAGCGTTCATGATGGACGCCTTGCCTTTAGTGCCGTAGACAATGCTGGATGATTCGCCGTAACAGCCCTCGGTCGTGCGGCAGAAAGCGTAGATCTTCACGCCGTTCTCGAATTCGTACACGATCGCATGGTGATCAAATACGTCGCCGAAAATCGGCGCGGTCATCGAAGAGCGGCCGCCGAGTCCGTGGCATCTTGCCGGCACCGCGTTGTGGAGCACCCAGCTTGCGCGGTCCAGGTTGTGCACGAGCGATTGCGGCACGTCGTCTCCCGAAAGCCAGCGGAAATGGTATTGCGTGCTGCATTGCCACTCGAGCTCGGAAAGCTCCGGCGCCCGGTCGATGACTACGTACGGCGCCCGCAGGAAGTTTTCTTCGATGCAGACTACGTCGCCGATCGCGCCGCCGTGAATCCGCTGGACCGTCTCGGCATACCCGGTGTGGTAGCGGCTCTGCAGTCCGGATACGAGGCTCACTCCCTTTTCTTTCGCTGTATCTGCCGCGCGTTGCATGAGCTTGATGCCGGCCGGGTCGATGCCGTGGGGCTTTTCAACAAACACGTGCCGGCCGGCCTGGAGCGCGGCCATGGCATGCAGCGGATGGAATTTCGCCGCATTGGCGATCAGCACGACGTCCGAGGCCTCAATAACCTGTTTGTAGCTGTCGAAACCCGCAAAACAGTGGTCGTCGTCGACGGCCACCTGCGCTTTCATCTGATCCCGGAGCCGCTGGCGCCGGCTTTTTACGCGCTCCATGAAAATGTCGCACATAGCCACGAGCCGTGCGCCCGGGTCCGCCGTCAAGGCCTGGGCGGCTGCGCCGGTGTTGCGCCCGCCACAGCCGATCATGCCTACGCGAATAACATCGCTGCCGGCGGCGTGGGCATAACGCGCAATGTGCGTTGCGGACGCCGCAACCGCGGACCGTTTCAGAAAATCGCGCCGCGTTGTGCTGCGCCGCCTGCCGGATTCCTGTGGCCGTTTCATCTGATCACCTCACCCCCGTTCACAGTATCAGCCGCACCTCAGACCTCTGCGCTGAAGCCCCAATTCTGAGCCTCTTCACGGAGTCTGTCAATCCCGGTTTTCTACGCAACGGTCCCGGGTGCAGCCGGGAAAACGCTTTTTCTGAGGCCGGCAGGCCGCGTCTTTGCGTTGATTTGAGGTGAAGGGTATAATCCGCACTTCGGCATCCCAACACCTCCGCGTGCGTCGTGCGCGGCATCGGATAAGGAACCCGGACCGTGATTATCGTAATGGCTTCCCGAAAGCGGGAAGATATCGACCGCGTTATCGAAAAAATCCAGGAGTTCGGCTACCAGGCCCATCTCATTGAAGGCGTTGAGCGCACGGTTATCGGCGCCGTCGGCGATGAACGGGGGAAGGAGCGTCTCCAGTCCCTTGAATCGCTGCCCGGCGTCGAAAGCGTAGTGCATATCCTCAAGCCGTACAAGCTGGCGGGCCGCGAACTCCGGAAAGAGGACAGCGTTTTTCATGCCGGTTCGGCGCAGATCGGGGGTACCCGGTTTTGCGTCATGGCCGGCCCCTGCTCGGTTGAATCCCGGGAACAGATCCTCGAGACCGCCCTGGCCGTGAAGGCGGCCGGCGCCGCGGTACTGCGCGGGGGTGCATTCAAACCCCGCACCTCCCCCTACAGCTTTCAGGGGCTCGAAGAAGAAGGCCTGCATTTGTTGCAGGAAGCCAGCCGTGCCGCCGGTTTGCCGTTCATTACTGAGGTGATGACGCCGGAGCAGGTGCCTCTCGTCGAGGCGTACGCGGACATCCTGCAGATCGGCGCGCGCAATATGCAGAACTACGGCCTGCTCAAGGCTGTGGGCAAAGCCCGTAAACCTGTCTTTCTCAAACGCGGCATGATGTCCACCATCAGCGAGCTTCTCATGTCGGCGGAATACATCATGGCGGAAGGGAACCCGCAGGTCATTCTGTGCGAACGTGGCATACGCACCTTCGAAAGGGAAACCCGCAACACGCTCGACATCAGCGCGGTGCCGGTGCTGAAGAAGTACAGCCACCTGCCCGTAATCGTAGATCCGAGCCATGCCACCGGGCACTGGGAATTGGTGGCTCCCATGGCGAGGGCCGCTGTTGCAGCCGGCGCCGACGGCATTATGGTGGAGGTGCATCCGCATCCTGCCGACGCCTTCTCCGACGGTGCCCAGTCATTGAAACCCGGAAAGTTTAAAAAGCTCATGGCCGAGCTGAAACCCCTGGTGGCCGCCATGGGTAAAACACTGTAACCACTGACCCACAACCATGATGACAGAAGAAGACATTCAGGGCCTGGAACCTCTCGACAGCCTCCGCGAAACCGAAGAACGCGAGCGAGCCGCCGCCGACGAATCCGCGGCTCTCCGCGAAGAGGACGATGCCGTCGAAATCGATGGCGGCGCACCCGCTGACGAAGATGGCGAGCTTGAGCCCGTGGAGCAGCTTGGACGCGACGAAACCCGGGCCGTGCTGCACGCCCTGCTGTTTGTCTCCGACAAACCAACCAGTGTCGACCGGCTCTCTGAAGCGCTCGGCGGGGTCGACTATGATGTAGTCCGCAACCTCCTCGCGGAGCTGCGCGAAGAGATCGAAGACCTGTCTCTGCCGTATGTGCTGCGCGAAATCGCGGGCGGGTACCAGCTGGCAACGCGCAGCGAGTACGCCCCCTATATCCGCCGCATGTTTCAGATCAAACGGCGCAACCGCCTTTCCAAGGCCGTTCTTGAAACCCTGGCCATCATTGCGTACAAACAGCCCTGCACCCGCGCGGATGTCGAAAGCGTCCGGGGAGTCAGCGTCTCCCATGCCTTCGAGACCCTCCGCGAGAAGCGGCTCATCAAGGTCGCGGGCGTCGCCGAAACCGTAGGCCGGCCGAAACTATACCGTACCACGGATGAGTTTCTCGCCCATTTCGGCATCAAGAGCCTCAAAGAGCTTCCGACCATCGAGGAATTGCGCGAAACCGTCTAGCGGGCGGAGCGTTCGGCGCCGTGTCCGTTTTCCCGCGAAGGAGTCTCTGTGAGACGCTTGAGACTGCGGCCAGAGCCGCCTGCGAGGCACATCCGATGACCATGCGCCTTCAACGTTACCTGGCCCTCTGCGGCGTCGCGTCGCGCCGTGCTTCCGAATCTCTCATCCGGGAGGGCCGCGTGACCGTCAACGGCGCCATTGCTGTGCTTGGCGCTACCGTCGATCCGGATTCCGACGAAATTCGCGTTAACGGCAAACCCATCCGCCGCGAGCGGCCCGCCTACATTTTGCTTCACAAGCCCAAAGGGACCATCACCACGGTCGATGATCCGCAGGGGCGCAAGACCGTGCTGGATTGCCTCCAGGGGATCCGCGCCCGTGTATACCCCGTCGGACGCCTCGACTTCGACGTCAGCGGCGTCCTCCTGTTCACCAACGACGGCGAGCTTGCTCAGCGGCTCACCCACCCGCGTTACGGCGTCACCAAAGTGTATATCGCTACCGTCCGGGGTCTCGTCTCCGATGAGGCCCTCCGCAGGCTCGAAACCGGGGTGGCCCTCGCGGATGGCATCACCGCGCCCGCTCAGGCAGCTGTTCTGGCCCGCAGCCGAGACACCACCCGTCTCCGTCTTACCCTGCACGAGGGGCGGAAACGCGAGGTGAAACGCATGTGCGCGGAAGTCGGGCATCCTGTCGTCACGTTACGGAGGACCCATTTCGCGGGCATCGAGGCGGGTTCGCTGCGCCCCGGGCAGTGGCGGCGGCTGGAGCCCGCCGAGGTGGCACAGCTCCGCCGTCTGGTGAAGCTTTCCTGAATGGCCGGAGCGTCACTTCGGCACAAAATAGCGTTCGCCGCCTACCTGAATGCCGATGCCGTGCACGCTCACCCCGATCAACTGCGCCTGGGTCCCCGGGATGTACTCATTCAAGACCACGCGGCTGAAATTGATCATGGCCGACGGCTGCGGGCGGTATTTTGACGGTCTCCCCACGACATTCACCGTAATATCCGGCAGGCTCAGGCGCCGCCGGTCCGACGCCGTCAGTTCCGGCAACGCCAGTATGTCTACTTCCCCGGCTTCGACCCGTTTGGTGGCCGGCGGCGCGTCTCGCGGCACCGTCTTGGCCGCGCGAGCGGGCTCTGGAACTGTGGCCACCGCTGCGGCGGGAGGCGGGGTTGCCCATTCCGACTCCGGCTGCGCCGGAGCCGCGGGCGCATGCTTGGGTGCAGCGGCGGGGCGTGGAGGTTCTGCTGCAGCCACCTGCACGCGGGGTTCAGACAGCTCCGGCGCCGACGGCGCGTCCCTGGGCTCGGGCGCAGCGCTCCCTGCCTCTTCCGGCAGGGCCGCGGCAGCACTCTCGCGCTCGGCGGGTGGCGCAGGCGCTGAAGTCTCCTGCATTACGGTCTCTGCCGGTGATGGGATGGGCAGTGGTGCCGGCGTGCTGGAGGAGATGATTGCCTCAGGAGCCGGGTTCGGCGAGGCAGAACTCAATTCAACGGGCGCCGGATGCGCCGTGACCTGCGGCGCCAGCTCCGGCAGGGTCGGAGACGCAGTTGCAACGCCCGCCAGTGACAGCCCGGCAGATTCGGTGGGGAACACCGGCGCCGGTTCGGTCCGCAGATGAAACACCATCCATGCGGCGCCGCCCGACGCCGCCGCGACGACTGCCACAAAGGCCGCTGCGAGCATCGCTATCCGGAGCGGCGTCAGCGGCATGCCGGCACCCCGCCCGCGGGCGCCGTTCGCGCGCCCGGTCAACTCGTCCTCAATATCTCCATGGTCGAGGTCGTCAAACGCGCGCGACAACGCATATTCCTGGGCAACCCGCTCCTCTTCCGCCTTGTTCAGCGCATCGAGAATCGAACTCATCCGTTATCCCCATCCGCCGTCCTGGCCGTGGTTCCCTGATGTGGGACGAGCGGCGCCCCTGTGGCCACCGGTGACGTTACCTCCTTCCCGGTCTCCCCGGAGCTTTGCCCATAGACTTCTTCTGTCAGCAGCGCTTCCACGTCACGCCCGGCTGCGGGGGACGCGGCTGGAGCGTCTGCGGGCAATTCCATCACCGTCACCAGTTGCGCGGTTTCGTTCTGGGGCGTCTCCGCCGCCATGACATCCCCGGCGGCTTCAGGCGCCTCTTCCGAAAGGGGCTCCGTGCCGGCCTTCTCCGCTTCTGTTGTAGCGGATTCCGGTGCTTTCGGCAAGTCCAGTTCGGGCGCAGGCGCGGGGGCAGGCAGTGGCGCTGGCTTGGCTTTTTTAGCCTGTACAAGCTCCGGCGGGGCCGGCGGCGCCTCGGGCTTCGCGGCTGGTGGCGGTTCGCTCGCCATCTGTACCGGAGGCCGCCGCTCCATCGCGTGGAGCTCGGGGGTTGGGATATCGTCCAGCCAGCTGCACAGGACCATGCGCACCTGCTGGCCTGCTTTACCGTCACGTTTCAACGCCGTGGCTGCCTGGATCCCGGTCACGGCCTGCGAGGTCGCGGCGTCGTATATTCCCGTCAATTCGCCCTGGTACCGCCCCAGCTGGCGCAAACGGTGCTGGAGCGCGCGCACCTGGTCGCCCGTCATGTCGGGCTTCAACGTTTCGGCGCCTGGCGCCGGGTCGCGCCAGAGAACCACCGACTCCGCCCGGTAGGCCTGCACAAACTCGCCGCGCGGCACGTCCATGGTCTCGCCTGGCTCCATTGAGCATCGAACCGACTCGGCCCCCGTGGAAAGCAGGGCCACCCAGAGGGTCTTCCCGCCTGAGCTCATCCGCACAAACGCGGGAAGGTTCACGGCCTCCAGCTCCGGCAATCCCGCCGGCAGCGGCTCGCCGGTCAGGCCATAGGCCTGCGCGAACTGTTTGAGGTCCTGCACTCCGCCACCCGCTGGCACATCAGCCAGCAGCGCCATGTCCCATGCACGAAGCAGGCTTGCCGCCGCCGTTTTCAGACTTTCGCCGGGAGCCAGCGCCTGGAGCCGCGCCTCGAAACTCTGCGCCACGGCTTTCGTCTCAGCCGGCGTCTCAGGGGGTGTATCCTCTGCCGCACGCTCTTCGACGGGCGGCGTTTCGGCCGCGCTGATCGCCGCTTCCACCAATGCAGCGACCTCTTCCACCGGCGCGGGCACAGGCGGCGTTTCGGCGTCCTCGACTACCGCCTCCACCTGCGCAGAGGCCTTTTCCGCCGAAGAGGGCGCGGACGGTGTTTCGGCTGGAACCGGCGAATCGGCAGGCACGACCGACGCCACCAATGCGAGCGCATCGAACACGCCCGGGGCCTTCCTGAAAAAGAGGCCTTCCTCCACGGCGGGCGCTTCCGCATTTGAATCCGCCTCCGCCGCCGCGGCGATGGCGGGGGGGGCTGGCGGAGCGGGGGCTTCCGCCTCAACGGGCGCCGGAGCCTCCGGTGTTTCAGGCGCAACCGGGGCCGGTTCTTCCAGATTTGCCACTACAGTCGGCGCTTCCGGCGTTGTCGGCGCAGGTTCTTCGGCAGGCGCCGGTTCGGGCAGGGGGGGAGGCAGCTCTTCGGTGGGCGTTTCTTCAGCTGCTGCCGGCTCGGGCGCGGCAGGCAGGGGTGCTTCCACAGAGGCGTCCTCAGTATGTACCGGCTCCGGCGGAGTGGGCGGCGTGACCTCGGCGGGCGCCTCACCGGTGATGTCCGGCTCGCCAGCCTCGGCCGGTTCGAGCGCCGGCGCTCCCGCGAGCGCGGGGCCGTTGGCCGGCGGGTTCTGCAGGAGCGCTACGAGCACATCCAGCCGTTTTGCCACGGGCCGGACGATAAACAAGCCCACCAGCACGATCAGCGCAGCCGCAGCCATCAGGCGCGGCGTCGGAATGTAGCGTTTCAGCGCGCCTTTCTTCTTTGTCCGTATCCGCTCGCCGCGAATTTCACGCGCCGCCTGTTTCACCAGAGAGCGGGTGATTTCCTGCGTTTCTTTCGAATATCCGATGAGCAGCGCCCGGTCACAAACGGCATTGATCACGCGCGGCGTGCCTTTGGAATGCCGGTAAACGGTTTTGATCGCCCCCCGCGTGAACCGTACCTTGCGCATGCCTCCCGCCACACGGAGCCGGTACGCGATGTATTGCAGCGTCTCCTTTTCGCCCAGGGGTTTGAGGTGATATCGGGCCGTGATCCGCTGGTTCAGCTGCCGCAGCTCCGGCAGCTCGAGGTGTTCCGCGAGCTCCGGCTGGCCAATGAGCACGATCTGGAGCAATTTCTGGCGTTCCGTCTCCAGATTCGACAAGAGCCGGATTTGTTCCAGCACGGGCGGCGTCAGGTTCTGCGCTTCATCGATCACAAGCACGCAGTTCTTATTGTTTGCATGCCGGTCGAGGAGGTACGTGTTCAGCTCGTCGATCAGGCCTTTGACCGAAATCGCCCGCGAGCGAATGCCAAAATCCTCGTTGATCTTCCGAAGCAGCTCTTCCGGCGAAAGGCACGGGTTGAAAATGAACGCCAGTTCGACGTCTTGATCCAGCTGGCCCAGGAGCGACCGGCAGATCGTGGTCTTACCGGTCCCGATCTCTCCCGTCACCATGATGAACCCGACGCGGTTCCGGATCCCGAAGATCAGATGCGCAAACGCCTCTTTGTGCATCTCGCTGAGATACAAAAACCGGGGGTCCGGGGTCAGATTGAAGGGTTTTTCGCGCAGCCCGTAAAAGCTCTCGTACATGCCGCCCCCATGGACCTGCATTTTCAGGGAATTCTTGACAAATCAGCATAGCATGCTGCCCCCGCACAGTCAACGTAACCCCCCGGCAATCCGCTGATTTATATCGAAGCGAAGGCCTGCCGGAGGCTGTTGCCCGCCTTTATGAGGGGGTACGAAACCGCAGCACAGAATTCACAGGACTGACAAGTCTTGTGAAATCTCGCCGGGCCGCCGCCGGTGCCGGTTTAGTCCGTCGGAGACGCGATCAGACGAAATCCGTTGCGGACTGCGCACCAGGGCCGGCTGGTCCGGATGCTGAGGGTGTGCGGACCCTCTGCGAGCTCGATTGGAGCCGTCTGCGCGTGGCCAAACCAGGCATTCCCGGTGGAGGTCGTGTTCAGTTTGACCCAATCGAGAGACACGGGCGTACCATCGAGCTCGATTGTGTAGGCCTCGGTCAAATCGCGGCCGTCGGGTCCGCGTTCGCTGTGGCGCAGCTCGAGTTCCAGGCGGTAGACGCCGGGAAGCGCCGCGAGGTTGCGCCACGTAAGCGCCGCCGGCCTGGGCATGAACACAGCCGCGAAAGAATCAACGAACTCCGGGCCTTCGCGCTCGAGAACCGGTCCTCGCGCTGCGCGTGGCGCGCGCTCCGCCGCGAAATCCCCGGCGGCATCGCCGAACGGAGTCAGGGTGAACGCCACGCGCAGAGGGCGGGGTTCCCCGGGCTGAAGTCCGCTCAACAGCCACGGCTGCCGTTGCCCCAGATGCTGCACTTGCAGATGGAGATTTGTGTCAATGGCGAAGAATTCCAATGCCGGTTGCGCCGCGGTCGTATCGTGTGCCATGCCGCCATCGTGCAACACCACATTCATCGCGCTGGTTTCAATGTGCCGAAGCGCCAGACCCTGCCCGTTTTCGCTTAAAAACGCCACAGCGGGTGCTTCGGCGAGCAGCGGTTCGAGCAGGCTCTGCCAGAGCCGGCCCACCGGGAGCATAGCGTTGTAGAGGTTGTACGGCAGGTACCCCCAGACATCGGAAGGCCGCCACACATAGTCGCTGCCCTCGGGAAAAGGATGGTGACGCGGCACAAACCAGTCTGAAAGGACCGCGCTTTCGCCCGAGACTCTCCAGCCCCGTGCATTCGAGACCCGCAGCGTGAGCGGCGTGTGCGCGTATTCCGCGTTGATCTCGCAGAGAACCGCGACGCCGCCCTCACTTTCGCGGCACTCTATGGTGCCCGCGGTCGAGATCAGCCGAGTGACCCCGTCGCCATCGCCGCGGGTTTCCCAGGCTGCGACGGGCAGGGTCAAGGAGGCCTCGATGGCGCCGCAATGCAGCGCCAACCCCTCGCTCCCCGCCTGCCAGACGAGCGTATCGGAGGCATCGGGCTCATTCGCGGCAAACGTCGCGAACCGTGCGGCCGGAATGGACGCGTCCGGCGGCGTGCCGAAGCGCAGGAAAGCTGTTTCATACGGCGAGAGGGTCCATTGCACACCACGGTCGCGCACGTGTGCGGCAGGCTCGCCCTTGCCCTTGCCAGACATCACCGCGGCGACAGCATCGTACACGGGGGTCTCATCCGGGATGCCGGGCAAGGGGGCTCGTCCCGAAACCGGGCGGCCGGAAAGGTTGGCGAGGACCAGGGTCTGATGCTGCGCATCCCGGCGCATCACTGCGAAGACCTCCGGCGCAAACGAGCCGGGTGGCAGAAATTCGGCCTCGCCCACACCCAGTTCGGGGAGCAGACGCCGGGTCCAGTTCATGGCGCGCAGCGCCTCGAAATTTCCCGTCTCTTCTTCCTGATACATCATCGGCAGGCCGGGCACCGCCAGGCAGACGCCGTACAGCGCCCGCGTGAGGCCTGCGCCGAAGCGGTTCTGCACCCGGCCCCGCTCAACCACCGTATCGTGATTGTTGAGCGTTCGGATCAGCAAGGCTCCGGGCGGCATCGCGCCCCGTTCGGCCTCGAAAAAGGCATGGAGTCGCGCAGCCATGTTCGCAGGTTCAGCCCGGGCCAGGCCGGTGTGGTCGCGGATGAAATCGACGAACTCAAATCCATACCCGACGAGGTACGCATCGGATATCGAGAAATATTCGCGCCGTAACGGGCTTTCGGGGATCAGCACGGGCCGGGATGCCGGCCCCTGCGCGATGCCGTCGCGGATGGCCCGCATCATTTCGAGCCCACCGCCGACGGTGGAATAGGAGGCATGGGGCGTCCGCGGGGAGCCCCAGTTCGGGCCCTGTCCGTCGGCGACGTCAATCCGGGCGCCTTCGATGCCGAATTCGCGCGCGAGCATGGCCATATGGCCGCGGATGACGTCCTGCCATTCGGGTGAGGCGTTGTCCATGCCGTAGCCGCCCCAGGGGTTCCGGGGCCGGCCTTCCCGGTCGCGCGTCCACCAGGCCTCGAGGGCTTCGGCCTGTATGCTGTGGCCGCCGTGCGGAACGGTTTCGCACAGGAAATGGATGCCCGCGCTTTTGAGCGCATCCGCGAGCCGGGCGAGCGCGTCCGGTCCGCCGAGAATGGGATCCACCACATCAAAATTCAGCGGATCGTAATGATTCCAGGCGCCGTCGGTGGGGTTGGGCGGGCGTTTGTGTTCATGTACCGCGTTCAGCCAGAGGACATTTACGCCGAGGTCGGCCAGGTAGTCGACCTGCCGGCTGAACGCGTCAAACCCGCCCACATCACTGAACCCGGAATCGACATGGCCCCCAGCCGAAGCCTCATACAGAACGCCCCGCGCGAGCCAGCCGGGGTACTCGAGCGGTTGCGCGAATCCGTGCGCACGGAACCAGCGCTCCGCCTCGATGAGAAATCCCGATGGGCCGGGGCGTCCAAGCCAGATGCTCATCTGACCGATGGCCGCCTCCACGCCCGGCGCCAGGCGCCACTGGCTCGTGACCTGGATGCCGTCGTCTTTGACCGTGTACGGATCCGCGTCGCTCCAGTACGAAAAGCACAGGCTCTGCTCTGACGGCGTGTTGAACATGCGGAAATAGCGGGCATTCCAGGCGCTGGCGTCCTGAGAGCGCATCGGGCTGATGTGCATGTCGGCTGACAGGAGGTCCTGCGTTTCGTTGGTCGTGTTGGTGTAGTGCAGCGACCGCCGCCAGGCCCGCTGCCCGAGTTCCGGGAAAGGGATGAATCTGTCTATCAAGATGCCTCGAGCCGTCGTATAGGTGGTTTCAAACCCGCCATAGGCAGTGTCGCGTGTCTCCATGCGGGGTGTTTCGGCCTCGGTGAGCAACAATCCGTGGTCAGCAAGGTGGAGGTTGGCCGCGAAACCCTCTCCGGCCTGCGCGGTATCGTCGCGAACCAGCCAGCCCGCTTCGAGCCGCCACTCGGGAAATGGCGGATGTGCCTGCAGCTCCTGCGCGGCGGCAGGCCGGGCAAACCAGAACGCGGCAATCACAATGCCTGAGAGCAGATAACTCATATGCATGAAATGTCGTGCCTTTTCTCAAGATTCCGTCAGAGCCCATTCCGGCTACCATGGCAAATCTCCGGGGACGGCGGCAAGCTGTTCTTCGTTCCACGCCGGGGCGCAGGCGCCTCCTACAAACCATATTCCCTCAATTTATAGATGAGGTTGCGCCGGCTGATGCCGAGGAGGTCCGCAGCGCGGGTCTTGTTTCCGCCGGTTTTTTCAATGGCTTCGAGGATGGCCCGCCGCTGGATCTCCCGCATGTCGCCCACGAGCACCGAGCCGGATTTGGCGGCGGGCGCGGCATCCTGAAGCTGCGGCGGCAGGTCTTTCGGCAGCACCAGGTTGCCGTCGGCCATGATGCCCGCACGTTCCATGGCGTTGCGCAGTTCGCGCACATTTCCCGGCCAGTCATAGGCCATCAGCACGCGCTCCGTCGCCGGGGCCAGGCGGCGTTTGCCGTCTTTGAGGAAATGCGCGGCCAGGGGAAGGATGTCGTCGCGGCGTTCACGCATCGGCGGCACTTCGAGCGCGAACACATTGAGCCGGTAGAAAAGATCCTCCCGGAACCGCCCTTCCCGGACGTCGTCCTCGAGGCTGCGGTTTGTTGCCGCGATGACGCGCACGTCCACCGTCAGCTCCCGGCTTCCTCCCACGCGGCGCATGGCGCCGCTCTCGAGAACGTGGAGCAGCGTGGGTTGCACGGAAAGCGGCAATTCACCGATTTCATCAAGAAAAATGGAGCCTTCGTGGGCCTCTTCGAAGCGCCCACGGTGTGAGGCGTCCGCACCGGTAAAGGCGCCTTTTTCATGGCCGAACAACTCGCTTTCGATCAGGTTTTCGGGCAATCCGCCGCAGTTCACCCGCACCAGCGGGCGTTCCGCGCGCGCGCTGCGCTGGTGGATGAATTCCGCCACGACCTCCTTGCCCGTGCCGCTTTCACCGAGCAGGAGAACAGTCGCGTCGGAGGACGCCACACGTGCCGCCTGCTGAAACACGCGGCGCATGGCATCGCTCTCCGCGACAATGCCCTCGGGGATCTCGGGCGTACCGTCTTGCGATACGGCGCGCCCTGTAGCGCCCAGCGCATCGTCCACCGCCGCGATGAGCTCATCGAGGTCGACAGGCTTCTCAAGATAGTCCAGAGCCCCCAGCTTCATCGCATTGACCGCATCGCGCACGTCGATATAGGCGGTAAGCAGAATGATGGGAAGCTGCGGCCGGTCGCGTTTCACGTGCTCGAGGACTTCGAGGCCGCTCATGCCGGGCATGCGCACGTCGAGCAGCATGAGCGAGGCCTGGGCTGCCGCTTCGAGCCCCTGGGGGCCGTCTTCACAGCGGAGGGTCTCATACCCCGCGCGTTCGAGGGCATTGGCCAGCAACTGGCGCTGTCCCGGGTCGTCGTCGACAATGGCGATGCGGTAGCGTGGTTCCGTCATGTCCTTAGCCTACCTCAGACAAGCCGTCGAGTGATACCTGTGTCTGCATGCCCGGCACGGAGTGGAATCGCAGCCGCCATCCGTGGGCCCGGGCGATCTGGTCTACTATCGACAGACCCAGGCCGGAGCCCCCTTCGAAACGTCCAAAATACGGCTCCGGGAGGCGAGCCAGATCTTCCGGGGCAATCCCGCAGCCGTTGTCTTCAACAACGATGCGCGCGCCGTCGTGGGCGCGCTCGGCGCGCACGGCAACCGTGCCCGCGTGTTGGATCGCGCGGATGCCGTTGATCACCAGGTTCAGAAGGGCGCGGCGAAGCATCGATTCGTCGGCCTGAACGGTGATCTGATTGCCGGCGCATGTGATTTCGGCGGTGCCGCGCGCCTCGGCCTCGAACAGCGGTTTCATTTCGTCGAGCAGGCGCGACAAATCAACGGGCCGCAACTCGGGTTCCAGCGGGCGCGCAAAGCCGAGAAACGAGTTGATCTGTCCCACAGTGCGGTCGGATTCGTCGACGATCTGCTGTGCCATGCCACGGGTGGTGCGCCCGGCATCCGGCGCTTCGAGGATGGATTGAGCCAGTCCCCGCACTACGCCCAGAGGGTTCTTGGTTTCGTGGGCCAGCCCTGCGCCCAGGCGGGCCAGCCGCTCGCTCTGGGCCGCGCGTTCTTCCGCCAGCAGCAGGCCCGTCATCAGCCGCCGCTGGTGCAATTGGGTTACGAAAGCCCATGCGCCTGAACTAACCGCCACCAGCACGACGAACGCCACGCCGGCCAGCCGTAAGCGTGCGTAGCGTATAGCGAACCGGACGTCGCCCGTGTTCAGCACAACAGTCAAAACGTGCGGTCCTGCTTCCCAGGGCGTGTCGCCCGCGTCGAGTGCATCCTCCCGGTTGTCAGGGCCAAGCCCACGTCCACCGCCGCGCCGCAGCCCCAACCCGAGGCCGGGACCGCCCTGGCCCCGCCCTCGCCTGAAAAGTCCCATGCCGGGCCGGTCGTGAATGAATTCGGCCGACGCCGTCATGATCAAGGTGTCCGAGGTCCACTGTGCCGCCCCGGGGGGCAGATCCGGTATATCCAGCAACTCGCCGCCTTCTGCTACGACCGCGCCACTGGCCGAACGGAGCCGCAGCGCCAGGATCCCCGGCGTCTGGGCCAGTTCATCGAAGATGGCCGCCAGCCGCTCGGCCCGGTACATTCCCCGGCGGCTCTGGGCGCGGATGCCCGCGGTTAAGGCGTCGAGCGTGGTTCGGCCTTTTGCCAGGAGCTGAACCTGTGCATTGACGACTTCGACGCGGTATTGCCGGACCAGTAGAAAAATGCTGGCAGCCGCGAGTAACGCAGCTGCCAGCACCACCAAAATCACCGGGTTCCGACTGTTATCTCTGGGTTCCATGGCCCTTCAGTGTACCATCAGCGGGCATTGGGGCAATCGGGGAGGCAGCCTCCGCCAAATCCCAGACCCCGGCCAGGTCCGCTGCCATCGCGTGGGCCGCGCCCATAACCCTGGCCCTGGCCCTGACCGCGGCCCTGACCCCGGCCCTGGCCCTGACCGCGCCCGTACCCCAGGCCCCGGCCCTGGCCACGGCCGCCGCCAAACCCGGGTGTCATAGCAGGCTCACCCGCCTTGCCGCGGGCGCCGCGCCCGTAACCCTGGCCGCGGCCGCGCGCCATACCCTGACCTTGGATGCAGCCGCAGCTGCCGTCGCGCAAGCACTGGCCCCGGCCTTGACCGTCGCGCAGACCACGCCCGCGACCGTCGCCGGGCGCCGGGTTCTTTTCAGTGCCGGTCCCAGGGGCAGGCTGTTCGCCCTGGATGTTTTGGCCCTGGCGGCCCCGGCCGAGACCGGGCCCCTGGCCCATGCCGCGTCCATCGCGCAGGCCGCGCCCACGGCCTTGCCCGAAGGGTTCAGGGGAAACGTTGGCCTCGGTGGCGGGCGGCGTGTTCGCGGCCGTGCCGGGGTTCTCCAGGAGCGTGTTGGGGTTTTGCGGCGCGGGGTCGCTCTGTGCAAAGACCGGCAGTACGGTCAGTGCGAGCACCACAGCCATTGCCGGAATCGCAACTCGTGTTATCGTCTTCATGGTGGCTCTCCTTATCAGGCGCCCCGTGGGCTCGTATAGCCTCTGAGGGCGGGCCTTTTTGTGTTCCACCCGCAAAGAGTGCAAGGCCCGTGCCATTCATTTCACTGTCATTTGCAGCCTGCCGCTGTGCAAAAGAAGCACATTCGGGGGCGCGCTGTGCATTTCTTGCATTCCTGCGCGGTGTTGATGCGGCCTTCCACGCGCGCTTTAGACGAGAAAGGCCTCCGCGGTCAGGTCCATCAGCCGCGTCAGGAAGGTATGATAGGCGGTCTTTGATCGTTCCAGCTCGAGTCCCGCGCACCTCAACAGATCTTTGTGCTCGTCCAGGAAGCGATCATCCCTGGGATCCATGGACATGGAGGCGTAGACCATGAACACCGCCAGGGCCACCAGCGATACGACCTCGCTATGCTTCGTAGCCTGCTCGGGCGTGTGGTGAAACCGGATGGCTTCCGCCACATGCTCGGGCAGTTCCCAGTGCAGGGCAAGTTCATAGCCTGCTTCGGGATGGGCCAGGCCGAATACTTTCTGCTCCGCTTCAATGAGGTCCTGGCCGTACAGGTCTGCCCCGATCTGCGGGTACGCTCCGGGGGCCACATGCGCCAGCGCCAGTTTGCCGAGATTGTGCAGCAATCCGGCCGTGAATGTGCCGCCGTTGTCGGGCCGCCCATGTTCTTCGGCCAGCAGCCGGGACGCCGCAGCGCACTGGACTGCCTGTTCCCAGTACCGTTTATAGTCGAATCCCTTGCTTTCTTTCATGATGTCGGCGATAGACAGAGCCAGCGCCAGAGAGTACGTTTCACGAAGCCCCAGCAGCGATACCGCGTGCGAAACGTTGTCCACCCGGTGTGAAAACCCGTAGGCGGCTGAATTGGCCACGCTCAAAATTTTCGCCGCCACGGCGGGGTCGCCCGAGACGATTTTCCCGACTTCCTTCACTGAAGTCGTGGAATCCGACGCTGATTCGCGCATCCGCCGGATGGTCTCGGGCAGCGCCGGCAGCGCCTCGATCTGGCGCACCAGCAAGGTGACGTTGCGCAGACTCAGGGCGCCTTCCAGACCGTCTACGTTCAGAGCTGCTCCGCCGGCCTGCTGGCCGGACTCCGGGCCTCCGGCGGGGTAGTAACGCTGAATGGCCTTGCGGATAGCATCAGGGGAGCACAACATCGGCTTTACTTTGCACTGGGTCATCAGCTGCAGCTCTTCGATGGTAGCCGAATCCAGCGGGCATACCATCGCCACCGTCAGCAGCTTGCCCAGCTTGTCGATGGGAATGACTTCGTGTTTTAAGACAAATTCGCGATCGAGCAGTTCGATGATCGGCTTCGGGATCTCGTAACGTTGAAGATCGATGCTCGGCACACCGCCCTGCCGCGCCAGAAAGCTCACAAATTCGTTGGTTTGCAGCCGGCCAAGCGCGATGAGCAGCTCGACCAGCTTCCCGCCTTCGCGGCGCTGTTTTGCCAACGCTTCCTCGACATGTTCCCGCGTGACCAGGCCTGCATCAATGAGCATTTCGCCAATGCGTTTTTTGACTGGTTCTCTAGAGGTTAATCTCATTCTCTATCCATCGGGCACTGTATACCCGGTTGTGTGACTTGGCTCTGGGTTGTTGACAGTGCCTTGTCGGCCGCCATCTTTACAATCCCCATGTTGCTTCTAAAATAGCATGCTGTGGACACTGTCAATGTCCAAAACATCCCGGATTATAATTGTAGAGTTCACTATGGTGTCTCGTCAAGAATTAATCCCGTCAAAACTCGTTAGAAATGTCACGTTACAACGGTTTCCCGGTTCGGTGCGCCACCGCGGCGCCGTTCCGCCTGGCGTTCCGGCGTCTCACGTTCGGGCACCAGTCTTTCCTGGGAAGCGGCTTGTGATGCGCCATGAGCAGCCGGAGCTGCACAGCGGTGCTTTTTGCGTTGGCACTGTCCGGGCAGCTATAATAGCACGACTTCGGTGCTGGAAAGGCCTTTGCGGGAATACTTTTCGGTGCGCCGGCCTTTCCTTGAGGGTTGAACTATCGCCGGCAGGGAGGCTGTAGAGGATCTCTGCCTCATCGGCAGTGTTATTTCAGGAGGTTTTACGCATGAGCAGTGCTCGCGAGCTTACCAGGGGCGATTTCGACGGAGTGATTGGCAGTGGCGTGACGCTGGTAGATTTCTGGGCTGAGTGGTGTGGCCCCTGCCGCATGATGGGCCCGGCCATCGAGGAGCTGGCTGCGCAATACGCGGGCAAAGCGACGATCGCCAAGGTGAATGTCGACAACGAAAACGATCTGGCTGCCAAATTCAACGTGTCCAGCATTCCCACGCTGCTCGTGTTCAAAGACGGCAAAATCGCCAAGCAATTCATTGGAGTGACGTCAAAGACCGACTTGGCAAAAGCCATCGACGACGCTCTCGCCTGATCCGCCCGCAGCCGGCGGCCGGGCGCCGGGCGCCGGATGGCGTTTCGGGCGGTTGCCGCTGCTGTACCGCGCATGTGCACGCGCACGTGTGTTTCGTGATGCGAAACGCGCGGTTTTTCTGTGTTGTTGCTTCGCCACACCGCAACTGTATAAGGAGCCAGACTCACATGTCTCAGAAGGTCGTCGCCGTAGCAGGCGTTACCGGCATGGTCGGCAGGCAGATGCTGCAGGTTCTCGAAGAGCGCAATTTCCCCGTCAAATCGCTCAAACCGCTCGCATCCGAACGGTCCAGGGGGAAATCTGTTGTGTTCCGGGGAGAGGAAATCCCCGTAGAGGTGATGACCGAGACGTCGTTCAAAGGTGTGGACATCGCGCTCTTCAGCGCGGGAGGAGGCACGAGCAAGCATTTCGCGCCGTTTGCAGCCCGGGACGGCTGCGTGGTGATCGACAATTCGAGCGCGTGGCGCATGGACCCGAAAGTCCCGCTGATCGTTCCCGAAGTGAACGGCGCAGATATCGCGTGGCACGAGGGCATCATTGCCAACCCGAACTGCTCGACGACGCAGATGGTAGTCGTGTTGAAGCCGCTCCACGATGCAGCCACCATCACACGGGTCGTGGTTTCGACCTATCAGGCCGTGTCCGGCGCGGGCAAAGCGGCCGTTGACGAAATGTACGCCCAGACCCGGGCCCTGCTCGCCAACGAAGAGCCGGTGTGCCAGATCTTCCCGCACCCGATCGCGTTTAACTGCATCCCCCAGATCCCGCAGAGCAATGCCTTCGGAGACAACGGCTATACCTCCGAAGAAATGAAAATGGTCAACGAGACCAAGAAGATCATGGGCGATGACAGCATCCGCGTCACCGCGACCACCGTCCGCGTGCCCGTCCATACCGGCCACAGCGAATCCGTCAACGTCGAGACCGTCAACAAGCTGACGGCTGCGCAGGCGCGCGAGATTCTGTCCCGGGCGCCGGGTATCGTTGTGGAAGACGACCCAGCGGCGCAGAAGTATCCCCTGGCCATCCACGCGGCGGGCCGGGGCGAGACCTTCGTCGGCCGCATCCGCGAAGACATCTCCCATGCCAGCGCGCTGGATATGTGGATCGTTTCCGACAATCTCCTGAAAGGCGCGGCCTACAACACCGTCCAGATCGCCGAGCTGCTCTAGAGCGCTCCCCCAACCCGGCGAGATTCGGTAGACGCCGAGCGTGCTGCCCGTGTGCCGGGAACTGGCACATCCGGTGCCGCCTGGACCGGCGGTGTGTGTCTGTCTGTCAGCGCTTGATGCTGCCTTGGCATACCCCGGTGCGTTCGTCTTGAAGAAAGGCAGGCCCTTGTGCCTGCCCTGTTTCGATGCGATCGCAAATGGCACGACGATGCCACTACAGGCCCCGATCTTAAACGGCGCGAGCCGCCGCCTTGACCCCCCTGGCCCGGTGACGCACAATAGAGGCCAACGTTTGAGTGCGATGCCATGACGATTCAATGCGAATTATGTCCCAAGAATTGTCTCATTGCGCCGGGGCAGAGCGGCGAATGCCGGATTCGCGTGAACATCGACGGCCGTCTGGTCGCGGTCACCTACGGGCGGCCCTGCGCCGTGCATGTGGACCCGATCGAGAAGAAGCCCCTGTTTCATATGCTGCCGGGGAGCCGGATCCTCTCGCTGGCCACCGTGGGCTGCAACCTCCATTGCAAAAACTGCCAGAACTGGGAGATTTCGCAGGAGAACCCCGAGAAACTGGCCGCAAAGGAGCTGGATCCCGGTGACGTGCCCGCTCTGGCCCGGCAACACGCGTGCCAGTCCATCGCCTACACGTATACCGAGCCTGTCGTTTTTTATGAATACACCCTGGATGGATGCAGGCAGGCGCACGATGCCGGGCTCAAGACCGCGCTGGTCACGGCAGGCTACATCAACCGGGAACCTTTCGAACGCCTGGCGCCGCACGTCGACGCCGTCAACATCGATCTCAAGGCGATGTCCGACACGTTTTACCGGGATCTCTGCGAAGGCAGCCTGGCGCCGGTGCTGAACACCTTGGAAAGCGCGAAATCGGCTGGCATCTGGGTAGAGGTGACCAACCTGGTCATCCCCACGCTGAACGATTCAGAGGCCGACCTCCAAAAACTCTGCCGGTGGGTCGTGTCGCATCTGGGTCGCGAGACGCCGCTCCATTTTTCGCGGTTTCATCCCGCATTCCGCATGAAAAACCTGCCGCCGACCCCCGAGGAGACGTTGGTCCGCGCGTGTGACATTGCCCGCGCGGAAGGGTTGCATTACGTGTATATTGGGAATGTGGCCCGTGCGGGGGCGGAAAACACGTACTGTTTCCAGTGCGGCGCGCTGGTCATTGAGCGGCAGCGGTTCACCATCATCGAAAACCGGCTGCGCGACGGGGCCTGCCCCTCGTGCGGCACGAAGGTACACGGCGTATGGACGTAGCACGGCGCACATTTGTGAAGGTACTGCTGGCGGCCGCGCTGCTCTGGCCGGGAAGCCGCCGTGCGCCACGGGCGCTGATCCGTGTCCGGTACGCAGAAAAGCCGCAGCGTGGCGAGTGCCGGGGCGTTTTCGTCCCGTTGACGCCGGAGGAAACCGCGCGCCCGGCCCGATGGGCCGGGTAGCCGCGCTCGGATAGAGACGCCGGGGAGGTGACGTATGGCAAAACACCCGTACATGGCCGGGGCCGCAGTTGTCCTGGCCGTAGCAGCGGTGGCAATCGCCGTCTGGATGGCGCGCCGCGAGGAACGCTCGGAAACGCCGCGCCCACCTCTATCACAGGCACAGGAGGCCGAAATGCCCGAACAAGCCCCACGCCCGAAACACGTATTTGATTCGCCCCTGGCGGGACGCTGGTACCCGGCCAATCCGCCCGCGCTTAAAGAAATGCTCGATCTCCAGTTCGCGGCCGCGAACCAGACGCCGATGGACGAGGTGTGCGCACTCATTCTGCCCCATGCGGGCTACCAGTACAGCGGCCCCGTCGCGGCCTTTGGATTGAAGGCCGTGAGCGGCCGGCGGCCGGCGCGTATTGTGCTCCTGGGCCCATCGCACCGCGTGCCCATGCGCGGGTATGCCAGCGTGCCCGGCGCGACGCATTACCGCACGCCGCTGGGCGAAAGCGAGCTTGATGCGGCGTTTATCGAATCCCTGCTCCAGCACGACATGTTTCGGCGGGTTGCGCAGGTCGAGGAGCTCGAACACAGCGTTCAGATCCTGGTGCCGCTGATTCAGCACGCGCTCGGCGCGGTGCCGCTCGTGCCCATCGTGGTGGGGCAGCTGACGTTGAAGGAATCCCGCGCCATGGCGGGTATTCTCCGCGATCTGGTGGATGCCGATACCCTCGTAGTCGTGAGCAGCGATTTTACTCATTACGGGCCCAACTATGGGTACCTGCCGTTCAGGGATGATATCCCCGAGAACCTCGAACGGCTCGACATGGCAGCGTGGAAGGCCATCGAATCGAAGGATCCCGGGGCCTTTGAAACCTGGGTCGAGACCAACGACGCTACCATCTGCGGGACCTGCCCCATCATGGTGCTGCTCTCCATGCTCCCTGAGGAGGCCGGACCCCATCTGCTCAAGTACGGCACTTCAGGCGAGATCACAAACGACTACGAAAATTCCGTCAGCTATCTCAGCATCGCGTTCACCGGCTCCTGGGAAAAGGAAAGCCCTGCATCGGATATCGCCGCAACCGCACTGCCGCTTTCACAGGAAGACAAGGCTGGGCTGCTTCGGCTCGCTCGTGAAACCTTGCAAACCTACGTCACCGAGGGAAGAATGCCGGCCCCGGAAGAGCTGGGCATCGACATCAGCCCCGCCATGAAGCAGATCATGGGCGCGTTCGTCAGTCTGCACGCACACGGCACGCTCCGGGGATGCATTGGCGAGATCGAGCCGCGCCGGCCCCTGTACGAAGCTGTCATGGCCCATGCCGTCAACGCCGGACTCAAGGACTACCGGTTTCCCAGTGTCACGGCCGCGGAACTCCCCGAGCTGGAATTCGAGATCTCGGCCCTGACACCGCCCCAGCCCGTCGACAGCCCCGAGCGCATCATCATTGGCCGCCATGGGATGACCGTTGAAAAAGCGGGCCATCGCGCCGTGTTCCTGCCGCAGATTGCGCCCCAACAGGGCTGGGATCGCGATACCACGCTCGACCACCTCTGCGTGAAGGCCGGACTGCCCGCGGATGCCTGGCGGCAGGGCGCCGCCTTCACGGTTTTCGAAGCTGTCGTGTTTGGCGAGGTTACGGGATGAGATCGGCCCGTGCCGCGGTCATATTTTCTCTTGGATTCTTCGCGATCGCGGCACAGACGTTTCTGTTTCGCCAGTTTTTGACCGCATTTGAGGGCAATGAGCTTGCCATTGGGGTCTTTTTCTGTTCCTGGCTGCTCTGGGTGACCGCCGGCGCCTGGCTGGCCCGGTTATTCCGGCGGCTCACCCCGATTGTGACCGACTGGTTTCGGGGCGCCGCCCTGCTTTATCTCCCCGCGTTTGTGGTGCAGTATGGCCTGCTCGGGCAGGTGCGCGAACTCGCGGGGATAGCGCCCTACGAGCAATTTCCGCTTCTGATCATGCTCGCCGTCTGTATTGTCGCAAACAGCCCGGTCAGCCTGCTCACCGGCGCGCTGTTCACGTGGGCCTGCCGCTGGACCGCCGGCACTGAAAGCGGTTCACGGAGCGCTGCCCTGACTCCGGCCCGGGTATACATGCTGGAGGCGGTGGGGGCTGCCGTGGGCGGCGTCTGGGCTACGCTATGGCTCGCCGGCGGCGTTCCCGTCGAGACTGTGTTTTTGTTGTCGGCCCTTGTCGTGATGGCCGCGGGGTTTCTGCCCAACCGCCTGGGCTTGCTGCGTGCCGCAGGCGTGCTCGTTCTGGCTGTGGCGGTCGCGCTGGGCGCGGGAGAATCCTGGTCTGCGCGCAGCCACCAGCGCCAGTGGCGCCGCCTGATCCCCGCTGGATACGAGGGCCGGGTTACCACCGCTCAGGCCGAATACCTCTACGGCGAGCATGACGGACAATTTGCCGTGATGGCCTGGGGCAGCGTGTGCGAGACGCCGTTTACGCTGTCGCAGGGCGCGGAAGATGCCGCGGCCATTCTGCCGCAATGCCCGCATGCCCGCCGCGTGCTTGTGCTGGGGGCAGGCGTGTATCCGCTGTGCACGGTGCTGTGCAGCCTGCCGCAGATCGAACAGGTGGCGTGGTTCCACCCCGATCCCGCGTATCCGCCCGCCCTGGCGCACGTGCTTCGCGAACATGGGCACCCTCTGCCGGAAAAGCTCGAACCGCACGGCAGTGACGCGCGCGTCCATCTTCAGAACGCGGCCGGTCAGTACGATCTGGTGATCCTGAGCCTGCCCGAGACCACGACGCTGGTGCTCAACCGCTATTCGACCGCCGAGTTCTTTTCCGCGGTGAAACGCGCGCTGAATCCCGATGGCGTGGTGGCTACGCGAGTGCCGGGCGGCGCCAACTACCTCGCCAGTGAATCCGCCTTTCTCGGATTGTCGATGATGGCAACCCTCGAAACCGCCTTCGAGAACACCGCGTTGAAACCGGGCGAGTCTTCCTGGTTCTTTGCGTCCGGCGGCGGCCTCATGAGCGCTCCGATGCCTCTGGCTCGCCGCTGGCAGGGCATCGACGGCGCGGAGAGCTGGTATCCCGCTGAAGGCGTGCGCGATTTTTACCGGAGAGGGCGCGTTGCGCAGCAGTTTGACGCCTACCAGGCCGCCCGCGCCTCCGTACCTTCCGACATACTGGTCAACACGGATCTCAATCCCCGCGCGCTGCTTTTCGGCATCCTCCTGGAACTCCGGCGTGCGGGATTGCGCCCCGCGGAGATCGTGCCGCCGCTGCTCTTGAGCGGGGCGTATCTGATGGCCGCCGCGCTGCTGGCAGGCGCTGCGAGCCGGCTTGTGTTTCTGATCAGGCACGGCGGTTCGGGCAACCCCGCCGTTCTGGACACAAACGTGCTGATCGCCACGACGGGCCTGGCCAGTATGGCCCTGACTACCGTGCTCCTGTTTTTCTACCAGACGCGGCAGGGAGGCCTGTTTCTGCACATCGGCCTCATTGCCGCGCTGGTGATGCTTGGCGCGTGGGCCGGCAGCCTGCTCGTGGGCCGGATTCTGGCGCGCCGCCGCAGCGAATCCCGCTGGATCGTGCTCGGAATTCTCGCGATCCATGCCCTGGCGCTCGGCCTGCTCGCCTGGATGGGGCCGGATGCGTCCGTGTGGCTGTTTCTCGCCGCATTTTTTCTCTGCGGGATGCTTACGGGCGCCTATTTCCCGGCAGGAGCGCTGCGCCTGGCGGACGCCGGCCAGTCACCGGATGCGTCCGGTGCGCGGCTTGAAGCCTTCGACCATCTTGGCGGTGCGGCGGGCGCCGCGCTGACGGGACTGCTTTTCCTGCCTTTTTTTGGCACGCCGCGCACCCTGGCCCTGCTTGCGGGCTGTCTCGCGCTGAACGTTCCCCCGCTGCTGCTGGGCCGCCGCGCACGCCGGGTGGGCTCCATTGCGGGAGATGGATTCGATCGGGCGGTCCGGCCAGTCGCGTATACGTTGACGACTCTGGCGGCTCTGGCGCTCGCCGCATCCAACATTTTCTCGGCATTCGGGGCGACACAGGAATCGGCGCAACTGCTTGACGAGGTTCGTTTGCTCGCCGGACCGGACGCCCCGCTCGAGTCCGTATCCGCTACGCTTTCGGATGGCACAGCCTTCACGTATTTCAAGGAAACCGGGCCCGAGGGCGAGACGGCAGGGTATTTGTTCGCCACGGACGCGCTCGCGGGCGATGTTTATGGATATGGCGGCCCGCTGGTGCTGGCCGTTTCCGTCGATCCGGGGGGCATCGTACGCGATTACCGCATCCTGCACTCCCTGGAAACGCCGGTGTATCTCGATTTTGTGCAGTCCTGGCATGAGAAATTGATCGGCAAGAATATCTTTGAGGCGCAAGCTTTCGCGCAGGTTGACGCGCTGAGCGGGGCAACGCTGACCTGCAACGCGTTGATGGCCGCGCTCGAGCAGGCCGGCCACCGGTTTGCGGCCGAGGTACTCGGCAAATCGGTGGCCCCGGTAAGCCCGGGCAGGCGCTTCACGGGCGAATGGACCGGCCTGGCTTGGCTCGCTGGATTATCCCTGGCCGCCATTTTCGCGCGCCGCCGGCCCAATCCCTGGGTGCGCCGGGCCATCCTTGTGACCGCGCTGCTCGCCTGCGGCTGGTATTTCAACGTGCAGTACTCCACCCTGCAGGCGGCCAGCCTGGCCGCGGGCGCCCTGCCTCCCTGGACCCTGTCCGCGCCGATCTTTCTGGTGCTGGCGCTCCCGCTGCTTACGCTTTTGTTCGGCAATTTCTATTGCGGCTATCTGTGCCCGTTCGGGGCAGCGCAAGAGGTCATGGAAGAGGTGACCCGGGGCGTTCTTGTCGCCGAGACGTCCAAAGAGCTCTGGCGCTACGCGCGCGCGGTCAAATATCTTCTGCTTTTCATGCTCGCTCTGCTCTATGCCGTGTATCGCGACGGCGCGGTGCTGCAGGCCGACCCGTTGATCACCATCTTCAGCGGCATGCCGGGCCGATTCGTCTTTTACCTTGGCCTCGGAGCATTGACGCTTTCTCTCGTATTTCGCCGGTTCTGGTGCCGGAATCTGTGTCCAGCCGGGGCATTCCTGTCGCTGTGTAACGGCGTTCGTGTGTTCCGGCGGCTTCGGCCTCCGGTTCAGCCCGCGAAATGCCCCCTGGGCGTGCGCGACGGGACCGAATTCGACTGCATTTGCTGCGACAGGTGCCGTCATGAAAGCCACTGACGCCCTGTTTCTGATTTGCGTGGCCGTGGCCGCGGCGCTGTTCGTGGTCGCGAGCCTGGCGCACACCGGTACCGCCGTTCCGTCTGCCCTGCCCGCGGTATCCGATGGAGCCGGCCGCCCCCGCGATCTCGACATCAATCGAGTCCGGAAAATGATCGAACGCGGTGATCTGTCCGATCGGGAAGCTGAGTTTTACCGCGAGGCACCTGACGCACCGCAAAAAGAATCCGCCTCCCCACCGGGATGAGGAGGCGGCGTATGTTCGGGTTCGGGCTACAGGATGCCGAGCGCGGCGTTGATCACCAGTTGCACATCAACGGCATTCACGCCATTTTCTCCATTCACGTCGGCATTGAGACCGCCGATGTCCAGGCCGAGCGCTGCGTTGACTACCAGCTGCACGTCGACCGCGTCCACTTTTCCGCTGCGATTGATGTCGCATACGTGCCAGGCGGGCGGATGCACATTAAACAGGCGCGTCATCGTGTTATTGGCTGGATTCGGGTCGGCGGGGACATCGCCTTCGCAGTCGGCAATGGCGGTAACGCTGTACCCGTCGCCTTCAGCCAGGGTGGCCTTCCGCTCTACCACATAGCTTTCCCGCGCGCCCAGGCTCGGCACGGGATACGTCAGCGGTGCATCGTCACCCGTCATTTCGATGGAAAGCACGGAGGGCCCGGCAGCGTTGAAGCCAAGATTCATGACCGTTACTAACATCGTGAACTCCTGGCCCGGCTGAGGCGCCGGCGGATCGAACGTTATGTCAATGACCGCCAGGTCAGGCACCGCCGAGACCTCTGCGGCGCCCATATCGTAATCCGAGCGGTCTCCCGGCGGCGGCGGACCGGTCGGGCCGTCGCCACGGCCATCCTGCCCCCGGGCGACGCCGTCGATGTCGGTCGTGACGGATCCGTAGGCGGGGCCACTGGTGTCGCGGCCGCTGTCAATACAGGACGATATGTTGTCCACGCGCCAATCAAACGCTGTGAATGAGACTGGCGCAGTGAATGCCCCGCCCTCGGTCGCATCTCCCCAGACGGTAATCGACTTGGTATCGTTTGTCAGGATCAGATAGCCCCTGACCATTGGATCACCCCATTGGTCCTCTCCCTCGAGCTCCATTACTTGTCCGGCCAGGGTACCCGGCTGAAGCGTGGCCGATCCCCAAGTCGCTGTCGAGGTAAAAGTGGCCGGGTCGTACGAAAGCTCACTGGCTATGGTGGAGTAGTGCGGGAGAAATGAGGGATTTACGTCGATGTTTCCCTCGCCAGCCTGGCCGCCTTCAATGCAGTTGTATGTCAAGATTTTTGAGCCCCAATACCCCAGAGAGATGATCCTGGCAGGGTCCACGTCGTAATGCAGCCTATCCCAGACAATGCAGTTCGTCATCCGGAAAAGGTCGGCGCCGAGGTAGATGCTGTGATCGCCCCAGTTTCGGCGCACGGTGCAGTTTGTCAAGACCGCGTTGCCGTCGCCCCATTTGTGCACAGCGCCGCTATAGCCTGCAATATTGTGCATGAACACACTATTCACGGCAGTGAAGTGTCCGTCTTCGGAAAAGAGTGCACCGCCATGCCCAGCCTGATTGCCAATGAACCGGCACCCGGAAAAGGAACTTGATGACAATCCCATCATCGCAACGGCCCCGCCATCGCCAGAGCCGCCATTGACCATTTTGTTGCTGGCAAACGTGCAGTCGCTGAACAGCAGATTCGTGCTGCCGGAACACAATGCGGCCCCGCCATCATGATCGGCCGTATTGCTCACGAAAAGGGAGTGCGATATCGTGCCGGTGCTGCTCGATGCGTACAAGGCTCCCCCCGATTCCGATGCGGTATTCGCGAAAAACCGGCAGTGGCGGACCTGCGCGGCAGACTTTACCAAGGCCAGGCCGCCGCCCTCCTCCGCTGTATTCGCCTGAAACGTGCAATTTGAGATGATGGGGCTGACATTCAGGCACTGCATTCCCCCGCCTCTGATCGTCGTTGTGGGTGCGCCATGTCTGATCAAAAAACCATCGATGAGGGCGTCAGCTGCACCTTCGACTCCGCGACGCGCCCCCTGGCCGTCGATGATCGTCACATGGACCAGGTGGTTGCGCGTGTCAAACTGATCTGCGGTCTCCGTACCGGCGAATCCGCCATAGATCTCGACATCGGCGGCCATGGCCACCACCTGGCTGGCCCCGCTGGTATACAGGCCTTCGGCCACCCACACCTGGCCGCCGCCCGCCAGACTCGCCGCGTCCACCGCGCTCTGGATGTCCGTGAATGCCGTGTCCCAGGTGCTTCCATCTTCGATACCCGATACATTGTTCGCATTGACCAGCCAAATGGCGGCCGATGCAGGTGCAGATACCGCGAATATTGCTGCCAGGCACGCCATCCCCATCATTCTCGTCATCGCATACCCCTTTCGTTGAGCCGCAGTCTTCGCATGCCAGCTCCCGGTGCTCACCGAGCGCTTCCCAAATGCTAACAGAGACTACCACACTACCTGTCCAAAACGCATTGAGTTCTGGGCACATTTCAGTGTAAACGGGAGTGGAACTGACGGGTTTGCGCCTTAAATCCCCGGTACGTCATGAATTAACGGAAATCCTGCCTTCGAAAACAGCTGCGCCCCGTAAAAATCATGGTACTGGCCCTGCCGGCGTCTGTATCTTGCGCAGAAGCTCAGTTGACGACATTAACGGGTGCGCCGGCGAGAAATGCGGCGATATTCTCGGCCGTAGTGCGCATGAGCCGTTGCCGTGCCGCCAGGGCTGCCCAGGCGATGTGCGGAGTGATGAGGCAGTGCGGCGCGGTCAGCAACGGGTTGTCCGCGGCGATGGGCTCCGAGGAGACCACGTCGATGGCGGCCCCGGCGATGAGGCCGCGATGCAATGCATCGGCCAAATCCGCTTCATTGACCAGCCCGCCACGGGCCGTATTGATGAAGAAGGCGTGCCGCTGCATGCGTTGAAGCAACGCCGCGTTGACAAATCGGGCGTTATCGGCGGTCTGGGGGCAGTGGAGAGTGACGAAATCGGCCCTGGCAAACAGGTCTTCGATGCTGCACCATGAAAACGGGGCGTAGGGCGGGTCGTTGCTGGCTTGCACGTCACTGGCCAGCACCTCCATGCCGAATGCGTGCGCGAGCTCGCCCACCCGCCGGCCGATGCGCCCGAACCCCACAATGCCCATGCGTTTGCCTGCCAGTTCGATGAGCGGCGTATTCCAATAGCAGAAATCGGGGCTGCGGCTCCATTCCCCTGCCTTGACGCCGGCGCTGTGTTCGGCCACGTGATGGCACAGCTCGAGCGTCAGCGCAAAAACGAATTGCGCCACGGCATTGGTGCCGTAAACCGGCACATTGGACACGGGGATATTCCGTGTGCGCGCGGCGGCCACGTCTACGACGTTGTAGCCCGTGGCAAGTACGGAGACAAAGCGGAGCTTCGGGAGTTGTTCCAGGGTCTGGGCCGAAAGCGGCGTCTTGTTGGTAAGAATGATCTCCGCATCTTTGGCGCGCTCGATGATCTGCTCAGCAGGCGTGCGCTCGTAAACGGTCAACTCGCCCAGGGCGGCTACGTCGTCCCAGGGGTTGTCGCCAGGATTCAAGGTATATCCATCGAGCACTACAATCCGCATGATATTGTCTCTCCTGTACATCCGCGCGACTCTCGCCGCTGATTAAGGTCAACCGGCGCGGCCAGAGCAAGTTCCGGCGCTTCAGGCCTTCATCGCTTCCGGGGCATCGGGCACTTCATGAGATGCTGCCTGAGGAATACCGCGCGACGATGGCCAGGCCCATTGCCACGCTCGAAAACGTGTCACGCCGCCGGATGCGGTCCGCGCCATAGCGCGTTTCGAGCATGTGCCGAACGGCAGGAGTGAGGCTCGTGCCGCCGGTGGTCAGGACAAGATCGATCTGATCCGGGCGCAATTGGGCCGCGCTTTCGGCTTCTTCGACACAGCCCATCATTTCCTCGAGCGTTTCCTCGATGATCGCGTTGAATTCGCCACGGGTGACCCGCTCAGAAATGGCGATCGGCCCATGATGAATGTCGATCATCGCTTCGGTCTCGAAACTGAGCCGCTTTTTGGCGGCCTCGACGATCCGCCGCACGGGATACCCGTAGTTGTTCTGGATGAGATACCGAAGTGCGCGCAGGCAATGGGGCTGATCGGAACTGGCCTCGGCGGCAATGAGCCAGTTGATGATGTCCTCGGTATTGAGCTTGTAGAGATTCTGCCAGTCGGCGATGTTCTTGAACAGGTACTGGGGCATGGGCAACTGTGAGGGGCCGTAGCGGGCCTTACACCCGAAACACGGGTAGAGCCTCTCACGGATGAGGTCGCGATCGACTGCATCGCCGGCGGTGGGGACGCCCGATACGCTGAGGATGCGGCTGTTGGCGAGCCGCTGGGCTTCGTTCGATGCGCCGCCGAATTCCATGATGCACACGTCGCAGGTGCCGCCGCCGATATCCACCACCATCAGGCGCTGGCGCCGGTCGGTGGCCACGGCGTATTCCACGCAGGCCGCTACCGGCTCGTAGAAGAACACCACTTCCTCAAAGCCCGCGATGTGCGCCGCCCGTCGAAGGCGCTCTTCTGCGAGGCGGTCCTCGGCGGGCCGGTGGGAAAAGCGCACCGGGCGGCCGAAGACGGCACGCTGAACTGAGACGCCGGCGGCCTGCTCAGCGGCTTCCCGCATGGGTGCGAGGATCATGGCCGTCAGCTCCTCGATCTGGAAATGCTCACCGAAGACCTCAGTGCTGCGAAACCCGTCAAAGCGCAAGGAGCTTTTCAACGACTGAAACAGCCGTCCGGGCGAATTGACCTCGACCGTGGCCTGGGCGCGCACGGCCTCACGCCGCTGGTCGGGTTCGGCGCCGGGGCGGTAGGCCTCCGACTTGTCCGGCTCGGATGCCACATAGCCCTCGATGTTGATCCCCAGATCGACCTGCCTGAGGATCACCTCCCGGTTGACATTCCGTTCGATGAAGGCATCGGCCGCATTTCGCCCGACGATCCGCTCGCCTTCCCGCGAGATGTACAACAGCGAAGGCAGCGAAGTCACGTTGTCGTTGGCTTGATCGAGTTCAAGCACCCGCACATGCTGGCTATTGGCCAGCGCTATACTCGAATTCGTCGTGCCAAAGTCCACGCCGCAAAAGGTCTCGGTCATACCATTCCCCGTGCTCCGGCGATCGCCCGCACCGTTCCATCCGGCGCAGTATTTTTCCGATAACACCACGCGCCGCGAGGGCATTTCCGCCCCCGCGACGCGTGTTCTGCACTGGTTGTCAGGTAATTGCGAATTCTGCCATATCCGATGCACCGGAATCCAGCGCGCATTCCGCTGCTGGCTACACGGTCTTCGGGCTTAGCCTTTTCCCGCAGGGGCCGCCCGGCGCTCAACCGGAGAAGGCGGGGCCAGGAAGGGCGCACCCGCACTCCAATGGTCAACGCATAGTGAGAATGTGAAATACGCGCGGTTTGTAAACGCACACTGGGGCGATGCGTACGCAGATAGTCGCGCTAGTTGCGCGCGGGGACTGCAAAATCTGCGTCAGTGACATCGCGCGGAAACCAGCGCCGCTCGTCTGCCTGTTGAGCGACAGGCAGCTTTCGGCAACGGCGAACCAGGGCCTTGTAATATTTGTCCGCGGCCTCGGGATCACGGTCCATGAGCCACCGGCCCGCGTCATACAAGGCCCGTGCGGTCATCGGGTCGTTGTTGGGCAACAGCCTCGAAGCTTCCCACATCAACTCTGCCGCGACATAGCGGTAGTGAAACCGTTTATCCGGTTTGATCGCATGCCGCGCCACCCGGGCTTGTTCGCTGGCTTTCGGAAGAACCTGGTTCCAAAACTTTTCGGGACAGCCATACGGCGCGTTGCGGTTGCCCTGTTTTGACGGACACGCCGGGGTGGACTCTTAGCTCCCTTGCTCGCTTCCGCCCACGGGCTCATTGCTCTTCGCCCTTCCGGGTGATACAATGTAGATACGAAAGATCGACAAGGAGCCCTGTCATGATCAAGAAACTCGTACGCCACGGAAACAGCCTGGCGCTCGTCATCGACAAAGCCATCCTCGAACTCCTCCGCATCGACCACGACACCCCCCTCGAACTCATCACCGACGGCGACGTCATCGTCATCAAGCCGGAGAGGGATGAAGACCATGAGAAGAAATTGCATCTGGTCCTTGAGGCCGTCAATGAAAAATACGGCAGGGCGCTTAAACGACTTGCGGAGTAGTGACGGATGCCAATGGACAGGCCGGAGTTTCTCAGCCTCGCTGATGCCCTGACGATTCATGAAGACCAGATAGGCCGGTATGGCGGATCGCATGGGATACGCGATCAAGGGCTTCTGGAAAGCGCTATGGCACAACCTCTTGCCACGTATGGCGGGGAGTATTTGCACAATGGGCTCTATGAAATGGCGGCAGCCTACCTCTACCACATTGTGCAGAACCACCCCTTCATCGACGGCAATAAACGTGTGGGGGCTGTTTCAGCCTATGTCTTTCTGCGGATGAATGGCATTGAACTCATTTGCTCCGAGGAAGCGTTTGAGTCGCTCGTTCTCGCGGTCGCTTCAGGGCAGGCCGGCAAGGCACAGGCGGCGGCTTTTTTCGAGCAACACAGCCGCCCGGTATGAGGACGGCGCCGGTTTTCCAAAAGAACGAATTCGCGCAAAAAAGCGCGGCAAACCACGGCCAAAACAAAGAGCCCGCGACGAATCGCGGGCTCTGGTTTGTTTGTATGTACTCAGCGTGAAGAATCAGCCGAGCTTGTATCCATTGAGGTACGGGCGCGCAATCCACTCGTTGGCCTGTTTGACCGCATCGGCCGGTCCACCGGTGAACTGCTCCGCCGCGGCGTCCCACGTCAATTTGGCGCCCGCGAGGTACGCTGCGTTGCCGATGTGGCAGATCGTGCTCGAATTGTGGCATGACTCCACATGGCTGATGGGTTTTTCGCCCGATCGGATGCAGGCGATGAAGTTTTCGAGGTGCGGCTCGTAGAGCACCGACGCGCTGTTGTTTTCCCGGGCTTCGGCGGATTCATATTCGCCGGGTTCGGGCACGTACTGCTGATTCGCGCCCGGAATCAGCTTGTATCCTGCGCGGCTGAGTTTCAACGACCCCTTGGTGCCGTAGAAGATGATCCCGTGGTTGTCCGCCGGCGCGATCTGGTCGCCGTAGGAATTCCAGACGCGGTTCGTGAAGGTCAGCAGGTAGTCGTCAAATTCCCAGCTTACGTTGATGGTGTCCGGCGTGGTGCGGTTGTCGGTAATGATGAATTTGCCGCCCGACGCCGAGACGGTCTTGGGCGGTTTATCTTCGCCCATTGCCGACACCACGATGTCGACCAGGTGCACGCCCCAGTCGGTCAGTTTGCCGCCCGCATAATCGTAGAACCAGCGGAAATTGTAGAGCCAGCGGTTCACGTTGAAGGGTTTGTGCTCCACCCAGCCCTGGTACGTATCCCACGGCCCGTACGATTTCCATTTCTCGGGATCCGTCACGTCCGGCGGATTGCCGATGCCGGTCGGCGCCAGCATGTCAATCGAGAACGTGTGCACGTGGCCGATCTGGCCGAGCGTTCCGCTCTTGACGATCTCGATGGCCTCCTTGAAGTGTTCGCCGCTGCGCTGAATGGTTCCGCACTGGAACACCGTGTTGTTGCGCTGTGCGGCCGCGACCATCGCCTGGCCTTCTTTCACCGTGGTGCCCAGCGGCTTCTCGCAATACACGGCCTTGCCCGCATCGCAGGCGGCGATCGAGACCAGCGCGTGCCAATGGTCCGTTGTCGAGCAGATCACCGCGTCCACGTCCGGGTTATCGATGATCTCTTTGTAGTCTTCATGCACCGTCGCCTGCGGGTTTTTCGCCTGGGCCATGGCATGTCCCTTGCCGCGGTTCCGCGGGTGCAGGTCGCACACCGCGATCGGCATGACATCCGGGCGCTGCATGTTGTATTTCAGGTTGCCCGAGCCCATAACTCCCAAGCCGATATGGCCGGTGCGAATCATCTCGTTGGCCCCGAGCACGCTCGAGGGAAGAATCGATTTATACACGTCCGCGCGAGCCGTTGCGACCGTCGCTGCGCCCGCTGTGATGCCCGCCGCTGTTCTGGCCGCATCGCGCATAAATGCCCGGCGGCTCACTTCCTTCTTGCCTGCCATCGTGTACCTCCATTATCTGACTACGCGGTCGCTGATACGCGCCGGGTTGCTCCGATTCGCCGCCTGGCGGACCGGCCTCAAGGATTGCGGTCATGGTACTCCAAACGAGGCCGCGTTTCCAGAATCCGCCCCGCCGCATGAAGCAGGGCCCTGACATGCAGTTGCCGCGGGCGGCACGATCGCCGGCTCCGGCCGATACTGCGAACAGGCCCACGATTGCTCTGCATCACGCTCTTGAACTTCATCCGTGCCGCCCGTACCATGGCGCTTGCGTTTCAACCAGGCAGGGAGGAATGGCTGCGAGCGCATGTCTACCGTTTGCGGCGGCGCGGCGGCTGGCGAGCGTTGCATCCAAGAGGATTGCATTTTGAAACACGAACGCCGCGTTGTTGTCACGGGGCTCGGCGCCATTACACCGCTTGGTGTTGGTCTGGAGCCCACGTGGGAGGGGCTTTTGGCGGGGAAAAACGGCATCGACCGCCTCACCCATTTTGATCCCTCGCAGTACCGCTCCCAGATTGCCGGCGAAGTGCGCGATTTTCGGGTGGAAGACTGGATCGACGGCAAATCTGCGCGCCGGATGGATCGGGTGATGCATTTTGGCCTCGCTGTCTCGAAAATGGCCCTTGCAGATGCCGCCTTGGACAGCGCCTCGTACGACAAGAACCGCGCTGGCGTCATCATCGGTTCGGGCATTGGCGGTTCGGCGAGCATTGAAGAAGGCTGCGCGGCATCCAGAGAGAAGGGGCCACGCGCCATCAGCCCGTTTTTTGTGTCGAAGGCGCTGATCAACATGACCGCGTGCGCGATCTCCATCGAGCACGGACTGAAAGGCCCGCTGACGGCGCTGTCGGTGGCCTGTTCGACCGGCGCCAATGCCGTGGGCGACGCATTCCGTGTGATTCAGCGCGGAGACGCGGACATTATGGTGGCAGGGGCCTCGGAAGCCTGCCTTACCCCGGCGCCGTACGGAGGGTTCTGTGCGACGCGTTCGATGTCGACCCGGAACGACGACCCCACCCGCGCCAGCCGGCCTTTCGACAGGAACCGCGACGGGTTTGTGATGGGAGAAGGCGCGGGCGTGGCCGTTCTGGAGGAATTGGAGCATGCCCGGGCCCGTGGCGCACGGATTTACGCGGAATTGGCGGGCTACGGGAATACGGCCGACGCATACCATTTTACGGCTCCGGAGCCGGAAGGCGACGGCATGCTGCGGGTGATGCGCGCGGCGCTTAATGATGCGGGTCTCGCTCCCGAGGCCGTCGGCTACATAAATGCCCACGGCACGTCGACGGTCCTGAACGACCGCACCGAATCCCTGGCCATCGAACGGGTGTTCGGCGCACATGCGAAAAAGTTGAAAATCAGCGCGACAAAGTCCATGATCGGGCACTTGATGGCTGCGGCTGGCGCCGCGGAGTTCGTGGTAACCGTCATGTGCCTTCATACGGGCAAGATTCATCCAACCATCAACTACGAGGAACCCGATCCGGAATGCCCCCTGGACTACGTGCCCAATGTGGCCCAGGCGTGCCAATTCGACGTGGCCATGTGCAATGCATTCGGGTTCGGCGGCGGCAACGCGTGTCTCATCGTACGACGCTTCGGAGAATAGCGTGGACATCCCAAAACTTCAGATAGGCTCGATTACAGCCGAAGTTCCCATAATTCAGGGCGGCATGGGCGTTAAGGTGTCGCTGGCCTCGCTGGCGGCCGCCGTGGCCAATGAAGGTGGTATCGGCACCATCGCCAGCGTGGGCCTCGGCGATATGCACACGACGCGCGAAGATTACGAGGGGGTCAGCAGCGAGGCCATTGCCGAGGAGATCCGCAAGGCCCGGAGTGCTACCCACGGACCGATCGCCGTGAACGTCATGAGCGTCCTGAGCAATGCGGAAACGCTTATCCAGACCAGTGTCCGCGAAGGCGTCAAAATGGTCGTTGTCGGCGCAGGATTGCCGCTGAAGCTTCCGGCCATGGTCGAAGACGACAGCGTTAACCTGGTACCGATTGTCAGTTCCGGCCGGGCCGCTGCCCTGATCCTTCGGACCTGGGAAAAACGGTACGGGCGTACGGCCCAGGCCGTCATCCTCGAGGGTCCGCTGGCCGGCGGCCACCTCGGTTTCTCCGAAGAGGAGTTGTCCCGGGCGGAAGATTTCTCGCTCGAACGGCTGCTGCCCGAGACCCTGGACGCCCTCAAACCGTTTGAAGACGCGTTCAGCGTCAAAATCCCCGTGATCGCCGCAGGAGGCATCTACACCGGCCACGACATCGCCCGCATGCTGTCGCTCGGGGCGTCGGGCGTTCAGATGGCGACCCGGTTTGTGTGCACCCGGGAATGTGGCGTGTCCGATGCGTTCAAACAGGCGTATCTCGATGCCTCCGAAGACGATATCGTCATCATCAAGAGTCCCGTGGGCATTCCCGGCCGCGCGGTCCGCAACCGTTTTCTCGAACGTCTGGATCGCGGTGAACCCATTCCGATCAACTGCCCCTATAAATGCCTCAGCACGTGTAAAATTTATGATTCCCGCTACTGTATCGCCAATGCGCTGCTCAACGCCTACGATGGTGATATGGAGAACGGGCTGGTGTTCGCAGGGCACAACGTCTCGCGCGTCCATGAGATCCTCACGGTCAAGGAGCTGATCGACAGCCTCCTCGACGAGCTGCGGGCCGCTTGATTTCACTGGCGGCGTACGGACGCCGTCCGCCGACAACACCCCTCCGAAACGGAGCTGTTCTGGCTGCAGGGCGCTTGCGGGCGAGGCAATCCTTTGTTTAGTATGGCGGCCGCGGAATTCATGGCGCCCCTGCTTTGCGGCGAAAAATGAGTCTTGGAGGCTTTCATGCGGAATTGGTGGCGGCGTGTCTTGCTCCAACCCATGCGTGCGGCGGTACTGATGACATTCCTGTGGGCGCTCCTCCTGGGTGGGTGCGGCGGTCCGGCCGCGCAGCCCGGTTCAGCGCCTGACACAGAGGATGCCGGGGCCGCGTCCACCGCATCGGCGGAAATGGACGGCGAGCCCGAGTACGGGGACTGGCTCATCACGCGCATGTCGGCCGAGACCGAAAACCTCAACCCCTACACGAGTTCTGACGCCTATGCGTCGCGGATCAATGCGTTCATTTTTGAGAGCCTGCTGGAACGCGACAACGAAACCCTCGAGATGATCCCCCGGCTGGCCGAATCCTGGGAAATTTCCGACGATAAGCTGGCGTATACGTTTACTCTTCACGAAGGGACCGTGTTTTCCGACGGCACGCCACTGACGACCGAAGACATCAAGTTCAGTTTTGACACCATCAAGGATCCCAAGGTTGATGCGCCGCACCTGCGCAACTACTACCAGGATGTCACGGCCTGCGAGGTTATCGATGCGCGGACGGTCCGGTTTGTGTGCTCAAAACCGTATTTCCGCCATATCGTCATGCTGGGCGGCCTCGACATCATACCCAGGCACATTTACGGTGTGGGCGATTTCAACGCCCACCCCAATAACCGAAAACCCATTGGTTCGGGGCCGTACATGCTGGAAAAATGGGATCCCGGCCAGCAAATGGTGCTGGTGGAGAATCCCGTCTACTGGGGCAAGCGGCCCTACCTCGCAAAGCGCGTATACCGGATCATCCTTTCCGATGGGCCCGCGCTGCAGGCGCTCCTGGGAGGGCAACTCGATACGATGGGCCTCACTCCCGAACAGTGGGTGCGCCAGACGGGTTCCAAACGGTTCACGGGACAGTTCAACAAATTCTCGTTTTATGCGCCGTACTACAATTACATCGGCTGGAACAGCCGCCGCCCTCAATTCAGCGACAAGCGGGTCCGCCGCGCACTCACCATGCTGCTGAACCGCGAGGACATCCGCGAAAAGATCTTCCACGGCCTGGCGATCACCGTGACGGGCAACGCCTTTGTCGAGAGTCCGGAATACAACAAAAACATCCAGCCGTGGCCCTTCGATCCTGAGCAGGCCAAACAGCTCCTGACCGAAGCGGGCTGGGTCGATTCCGACGGCGACGGACTCCGCGATAAAGACGGGACCGTGTTCCGTTTTGACCTGCTTATCAAGAACGACAGCCCCGAAACGGAGCAGATCGCCACGATCTTTCAGAACGAACTCAAGCGGGCCGGCATCGAGATGTCGCTCCGCCCCCTGGAATGGGCCACATTTCTTCAACAGATCGACGCGCGGAAGTTTGACGCCTGCATTCTGGGCTGGTCGATGCCCGCAGATTTCGACCCGTACCAGGTCTGGCATTCGAGCATGGCCGAGGGCACCGGGTCGAATTTCGTTGGGTTCAACAGCCCCGAGGCGGACCAGATCATGGAGACGGCCCGGCAGACCTTCGACCGGGAGGAGCGCATCCGGATGTACCACCGGTTCCACGAGATTCTCCACGAGGAACAGCCCTACACGTTCCTTTTCTGCAGCAAATCGCTTCTGGCCGTGGACAAGCGTTTCCACGGTATCGTGATGTATCCGCTCGGCCCCGACACGCGGGAGTGGTGGGTACCCAAGGCATTGCAGCGGTATCCGTAACGTAATGGGTGGTTTGTGAAAGCCTATCTCATACGACGCTTGTTTCTAGTGATTCCGACCTTTCTCGGGATCAGCATGATTTCGTTCGCGGTCATTCAATTGGCGCCCGGCAGCCCGATCTACATGAAACTGCGCACGGCCGAGCAGGGCATTTCCACCGACGCCAACACCCAGGAAATTCTCCGGCAGACCCGGGAGCTCTACGGGCTGGACCGGCCGCTTCCCGTGCAATACATCAAATGGCTGGGCCGCCTCATGACCTTCGACTTCGGCGAATCGTTCAAAGACCACCGCCCCGTGCGCGACAAAATCCTCGAAGCGCTGCCGATCACGCTCCAGCTCAACATCATTTCGATTTTTCTCGTCTATCTCATCTCCATTCCAATCGGAGTGTATTCCTCCACCCACCAACGCACCTGGCCGGATACGTTTATCACGATCGGGCTCTTCGTGCTCTACAGCATGCCGAGCTTCTGGGTGGCGATGCTACTGATTTACTTCTTCGGCGGCGGGGAATGGTTTAACTGGTTCCCGGTCTCCGGCATGAACTCGATTGGCGCAGAGAATTTTTCGTGGATGCAATGGCTCGTGGACCGCACCTGGCACCTGGTGCTGCCGGTCTTTTGTCTGACCTACGGCGGGCTTGCTGGATTATCGCGCTATGCCCGCTCGGGGATGATTGAGGTCATCCGCCAGGACTATATCCGCACCGCCCGCGCCTACGGATTTTCGGAAAAGGTCGTGGTCTTCAAATACGCGATGCGAAACTCGCTGATCCCGATCATCACGCTGCTCGGTACGCTGCTTCCCGCCTTGTTGGGCGGCAGCGTGATCATCGAGAGCATTTTCTCCGTTCCCGGGATGGGTTTCCGGGGGTTTGACGCGCTTTTGTCGCGGGATTATCCGATGATCATGGGTCTGTTGGCGGTATCTGCGTTGCTCACCCTCATCGGGCTGCTTCTGTCCGATATTTTGTATGCGGTGGCGGATCCGCGCATCAAATTTGAACAATCGGACTGACAGGACGGTATGAACGGCGCAGCGGGAAAGAGACAGAGTTACTGGCGGCTGGTCTGGCGGCAGTACCGGAAAAACCGGCTCGCCATGGCCGGGCTGGCGGTAATTCTCTGCCTCTTCGTGGTGGCGCTGCTGGCGCCGTTTCTGGCGCATTCGCGTCCCGTATACCTTGTCAAAGACGGGCACACGTACTGGTTCGCCAACCTGATCAACTATCCCCAGCTGGTTGAGGTCGATTTTGTGAACTGGACCCCCGGTGATGGCGAGCGCGCCCTGCGGCCGCCCGTGCCGTTTGGCCCGCTCGATGACAACGTGCTTCAGCGCCTCGAACCGCCCGCCCTGGCGGGCGCCGGGGGGACCGCGGGTTCCTCGCGGCATTGGCTGGGCACCGACGACCGCGGCCGCGATGTGCTCAGCCGTCTCATCTGGGGCACGCGCATTTCGATGAGCATCGGGTTTGTGGCCGTGGGCATTTCGGCGCTCATCGGCGTGGTCTTCGGGGCTCTGGCGGGGTACTACGGCGGTAAGGTCGATTTGGTTATTCTGCGGCTGATCGAGATTGTGATGTGTTTTCCCAGCTTCTTTCTGATCCTGACCTTGATGGCCTTCCTGCCGCCCAGCATCTGGAACATCATGGTGGCGATCGGGCTGCTGGGCTGGACGGGGATCGCCCGGCTCGTTCGGGGCGAGTTTCTCCGCCTGCGTGAGAGTGATTTCGCGACGGCCGCGCGGGCTACGGGACTTCACGACGGCTGGATCATCTTTCGCCACTTGTTGCCGAACGCGCTCGCGCCCGTCTGGGTGTCCGCGACCTTCGGCGTTGCGGGTGCTATTTTGACGGAATCGGGCCTCAGTTTTCTGGGGTTTGGCGTGCCGCCGCCCGCGGCCAGCTGGGGCGAAGTGCTGAAACAATCGCAAACTTACATCACGTACGCGTGGTGGCTGGTGACCTTTCCGGGCGCGGCCATCTTTATTACCGTGACCGCGTTCAATTTGGTGGGGGAGGGGCTGCGCGATGCCATGGATCCGCGGCTCCGGCAATAACGAAACGAAGGAGCGAGCGATGCGAATCGAACATCTGGCCCTGAATGCAGCCAATCCGGCGGAATTGACCGGGTGGTTGTGTGACCACCTCGGCATGCGCGTATTGCGGCAGTTTGGCGAGCCGCCGAACGCCTTCTTTGTGGCCGATTCCGAAGGACACACCGTGCTCGAGATCTACAATAACCCGGACGGCCCCATCCCGGATTACGCGTCGATGCATCCGGCCACACTGCACCTGGCGTTCGTGACCGACGACGTGGCGGGGACCCTGGAACGACTGCTCGCCGCCGGGGCGGCGCCCGAAACGGACGTCACCACGACGCCGGGAGGCGATGAACTGGCCATGGTACGCGCTCCGGGCGGCCTCGCGATCCAGCTTATGAAACGCGCTGCTCCGTTCATTTAGAAGACCATGGACACCGCACTCAGCATCCGCAACCTGAAAACCAGTTTTTTCACCGACGCGGGCATCGCGAAGGCGGTGGATGGGGTGTCTCTCGACATTCCAAAGGGCAAGACAGTCGCACTGGTCGGAGAGAGCGGTTGTGGGAAGAGCGTGACCGCGCTGTCCGTGTTGCGGCTTGTGCCCGACCCTCCTGGCCGCATCGTGGATGGGGAGATCTGGTTTGGCGGCCGCAACCTGGTGGAGCTGCCGGAGCGCGAGATGCGCCGCATTCGCGGTAACGGCATCTCGATGATCTTCCAGGAGCCCATGACGGCGCTGAATCCGGTATTTCGCGTCGGCAGACAGATTGCCGCGGCGGTGCGGGTCCATCGCGATGTGACGAAGAGAGAGGCGATGGATCAAGCCGTCGATCTGCTTGGCCAGGTCGGCATCCCGGACCCGGAACAGCGGGTCCGGGAATATCCACATCAGATGTCGGGCGGCATGCGGCAGCGGGCCATGATCGCCATGGCTCTCGCGTGCAATCCGGAACTGCTCATCGCGGACGAGCCCACAACCGCCCTGGACGTGACCATTCAGGCACAAATTCTGGAGCTGCTCCGCCGGCTCCAGGCCGAGCGGCATATGGCCATTTTGCTCATCACGCACGACCTCGGCATCGTCGCCGAAACGGCCGATGACGTGGCGATCATGTATGCGGGAAAAATCGTCGAACAGGCGCCGGTCAACGACTTGTTCGACAACCCGCGGCATCCGTACACGCTGGGGCTGTTCAAGAGCCTTCCCCGCCTCGACGAACCCCGCGGGCGCCTGCGCACGATCGAAGGGCGCGTGCCTGCCGCCACGCATTTCCCGCCGGGCTGCCGTTTTCATCCGCGATGCGACTATGCCATGGCCCTGTGTCGCGAACAGGAACCGCTGCTCACGGAGGGCGCGCCCGGGCATCACGTTGCCTGCTGGCTTTATGATGCGGAAGCCACGGGCCGCGAGGGCCGTCCCGTGGGTATTCCCCGGAATGAGGAGGCTGCTCCATGACCGACTCCGCTGGACAGCGGCCTCTTCTTGAAGTGGATGGCCTGGTCAAATACTTCCCCGTGCGGGGCGGCGTGTTGTCCCGTGTGCTGGGGACGGTTCGCGCGGTCGACGGGGTCAGCTTCGCGATCCCGAAAGGCAAGACCCTGAGCCTTGTCGGCGAGAGCGGCAGCGGCAAGACCACCGCCGGACGCAGCATTCTGCGGCTCATTGAGCCGTCCGCGGGGCGCGTATTGTTCAACGGCGTCGATCTCACGAAGGTCGATCGGCGCGCGATGCGCCGCTATCGCAAGGCCATGCAGATCATTTTTCAGGACCCTTACGGTTCGCTGAATCCGCGCATGACCGTCTACAACATGCTGTCCGAAATCCTGTCCACGCACAAGCTCGTGCCGCGGGCGCAACGCCGCCAGCGCATCGACGAGCTTCTCGAACTGGTCGGGCTGCCGCCGGAAAGCGCCGATCGGTACCCGCATGAGTTCAGCGGCGGCCAGCGCCAGCGCATCGGCATTGCCCGCGCGCTTGCGGTCGAACCCGAGCTGATCGTGGCCGATGAGCCCATTTCCGCGCTCGATGTCTCGATCCAGGCGCAGATCCTCAACCTGCTGCGTGATCTGCAGAAGCGGCTCGGCCTGACCTACCTGTTCATCGCGCACGACCTGAGCGTGGTGCGCCACATCTCCGATTATGTCGCCGTGATGTACCTGGGGCGCATCGTTGAGCGCGGACCCGTCGACGAAATCTTCGCGCATCCCGTGCATCCCTATACGAAAGCGCTGCTTGCCGCGGCGCCCGTGCCCAACCCCAGGCGTGCGCGGCGGCGCCAGCCCCTCGCCGGTGACGTTCCGTCGCCGATCAATCCGCCCCCGGGCTGCCATTTCCATCCGCGCTGCCCGGATGCCGTTGCGGCGTGCCAGGTGAGTGAGCAGCGCCTGGTCGAGGTGACGCCCGGCCACTGGGTCGCCTGCAGCGTCCATGCCCCGTACGTGGAATAGCGGCGCCCGGCCTGTTAACCACAAATCCGGTGCCGACAGGGGCAACCTCGTGCCGGAGGCCACCAAGCAGTCTCTGGACGAGAGTCAAACCGGTCCGCTGCCTTCCAGCGTTTCTTTTCGCAATTGAGGAGCGACTGAGTATAGAATGCGGCCGCGACTATTGAGGAGAAAACGTATGAATTGCCCCGCATGCAACGAGCCGATGATCGGGCTTGAATACGATAAGGTGGAGGTGGACTACTGCCTCGAATGCGCGGGCGTGTGGCTGGACGAGGGCGAGCTGGAACTCTTGCTGGGCATGGACGCGCCGGAGGTGACGTCCATGATCTCGAACGGTGAAGACATCGCGGCGGGCGAAGCGAAACGTTCCTGTCCCGCCTGCGACCGGCCCATGGTCAAGATGGTGTTTGGCGCGGAAAACCGGGTGGTATACGATTGGTGCCCGCACAACCACGGCCTGTTTCTTGACCGGGGCGAACTCGTGGCGATTCTCGAACATGCGCCCGGATTTGAGCGTGGCCGCGAAATATCGGAGTTTCTGCGCGGCATCTTTACAGAACAGGAAGAGAAACCGAGGCAGGTTCCCGAGGCATAGATGAGGCGGATGAGGGCAGCCGCGTCCGGATGAAACGGGCGTGGCACAACGAGGGAGTGAGTCACCCATGAGTATCCTCGTCGTTCTGATAGTGCTGGCGGTCATCGTATTCGGCGCGCTGGCCTGGCTGACCGGCATCTACAACGGCCTGGTTCGGCTGCGCAACGAGGTGAAGAACGCCTGGGCCCAGGTGGATGTGCAGCTCAAACGGCGCTACGACCTGATCCCAAACCTGATCGAAACCGTCAAGGGCTACGCGAAACACGAACGCGAGACCTTTGAGAAGATTACACAGGCGCGCAGCGCGGCCATGAGCGCGCAGGGCGTGGCCGAACAGGCCAAAGCGGAGACTCAGCTCAGCCAGGCCCTCGGCGGGCTGCGGCTCGTTGTCGAGGCCTATCCCGACCTGAAGGCCAACACGAACTTCCTCGCCCTGCAGGAGGAGCTGACGTCAACCGAGAACAAGATTGGGTTTGCGCGCCAGTTTTACAACGACCAGGTGATGCAACTGAACAACAAGGTGCAGATGTTCCCCAGCAATATCGTTGCGGGGATGTTTGGATTCAAGCTGGAGGACTTCTTCGAACTGGAAGAACCCGAAGCGCGTGAAGCCCCCAAAGTGCAGTTTTAAGAGCACGGCCGATTCGTGAACCCCGGCCCGGAAGCGCCTCCGGGCTGTATGCAAGAGGATAGCGGCGCCAATGTGGGAAGCCATTCGGGCGAACAAGCGAAAATCGGTCTTTCTCGCCGCAGCCATGTTCATGCTGATGGTGGGGCTGGGTTTCTTTATCGGCGTGTCCCTGTTCCCGGCTTCAATGGATATAGACGTCGACGGCCAGACCTATTCCGTACCGTTATTCGGTGGTGTATTGGGGGCGCTGGCGGCGTGCGGTGTCTGGGCACTCCTGACCGTCACCGCCCTTTTCAGCGGTGGCGCCATCCTGATGGCGGCGAGCGGTGCACGGAAGATCGAAAAGGAGGATCATCCCCAGCTGTTCAACGTCGTGGAGGAGATGACGATAGCCTCCGGTCTGGGTTCGATGCCGGCCGTGTACATCATCGACGATCCCGCCCTGAACGCGTTCGCCACGGGCCGCGACCCCCAGCACGCCGCGGTGGCTATTACGTCAGGTTTGCTCTCGCGGCTGAGCCGCGACCAGCTGCAGGGCGTGATTGCGCACGAGATGGGGCATATCCTTAACCGCGACATCCTGTTCATGCAGATGCTCGGCGTCATGGCAGGCGCGATCGTGATGATCTCCGATCTGTACGTTCGGGGCCTGTTTTATTCGTCCGGAGGCGGACGCCGGCGTTCGCGCTCGTCTTCGAGAGGCAAAGGCGGGCAGGCGCAGGCGCTTTTGCTCGTGCTGGGCCTGGTCTTCGCGGTGTTGTCGCCGATCTTCGCGCAGCTCATTTATCTGGCGGCATCACGCCGGCGCGAATATCTCGCTGATGCCCAAAGCGCGGTCCTCACGCGGTATCCGGAAGGGCTGGCATCCGCCCTGGAACTCATCGAGCAGGACAGCCAGCAGCTCGTCCGCCTCAACCGCAATATCGCCCCCATGTTCATCTGCAATCCGTATAAACGGGGGCTCTCGGCGGCCGGCCTCATGCGGACGCACCCCCCGACGGCGGAGCGCATCCGTATTCTCCGCACGATGGCGGGCGCCGCCTCGTTCGCCGAATACCAGCGGGCGTCGGAGCGCATCGGCGCGGAGGTGAACGTGCCGGCGTCGGCCCGGGCCGCGGAGGCGGGTGCGCCGATCCGGGCTGCCCAGGCCGAAGCACCCCGCGCGGAAAAACACGAACAGCGGAAGCTGCAGTGGCGCCAGGCGACCGATGCGTTGCGCGGCGTGAACAAGTTCATGTTTCTCACCTGTGCCTGCGGACTCCGGCTGAAACTCCCGCCCGATTTCAAAAAAGAGAAGGTCACATGCCCGCGGTGCCGCCGTGAACTGGCCCTTCCGGTCGCGGCGCTGGCGGCTGCGCGTTCGCTTGGCGATACGCTGGAGCGCGCCACACCGCCTTCGCAGCCCGAGCCCCGGCGCGAACAGCCGAAAGCCCAGGAGACGCTCTCTGTAAAGCGGCAACCTGGCGCCTGGACCTCATTTCGCTGTCCCTGCGGCCAAGTCACCAATCTCCCGCCCGGTTTTCAGGCGCCGGCCGTACAATGCCCCCAGTGCAAGCGCAGCATCCGCATTGATGGCGCCGCGTAAGGCGTCGATCGCGAAGCGGGCTGCGAGCGGGCGTTTCCCCCCGGCGCTGCGTTTGGTGAATCAGCCGGCGGTGCCTTCGATATTCCCGGACGCGTGGCGGTGATCGAGGGAGCGTTGAAAATAATCGTCGAGCAACTCGAATTCGAATTCTTCGATCAGGTTGTCGATGGTGAATTCCGGGGTTTCGCTGCTGATCAGGACTGCGCCGAGGAGTCCGGGGTCGTGCATCTTCACCTTCGGGCCGTGTTTGTCGAGCATGGCCCGGATCCTGCCCCAGTTGTGGTCGAGGTGGATAAGCACGCAGTCAAGATTGACGGTGGCCGTGACGTGCGAGAAATAATTGGTGGTTGTGGCCAGAATCTCCCCCGTGGGCGAGAGGATGGCGCTGGGCAGGCCGCAACAGGCGCCGGCAAAATGCGCACGGCAGGAATAGGCCCAGTACGCCTGCATCAGCCCGCCGTGATACATCGATGAAAACACGATGAGTTCGGGTTTTTGGGCGGCGTACTTCAGGCGCAGCTCATCGAAATTCAGGTCGAAACAGATCGCACAGGCCACGCGCCCGAAGTCGCATTCAAAAACGGGCGCCTCCGCACCGTAAAGCATGCCCCACCGGGTACGTTCCTCGATGACCAGGTGGTTCTTGTTGTAGATCCCCGCGATGTTGCCGGCGCGGTCGATCAGTTGGGTCGAGTTGCGCCAGCTGCCGTCTTCCACCTCGCGTGCCGCCGAATAGGCGATGTAGCATTCGTGTTCCCGGGCGATGCCGGCGAGGGCGTCGCGGATCTGGTTTCCCCGGATCTTGTAATACTCGAAGCGCTCCTCGTTGTTGTGGTCCGGGAACCGGTCGCAGGCCTCGGGCAGGACGATGAGATCCGGCCGGGCAGGCAATACCTGCGCCAGTTGCGCCCGCCAGTGGGCGAGCATGCGATCAACCGCCTCCTGTCCGAAGACTCGTCCGCTGCTTTCGAAGCGCAGGGCGGGGGTGGCGAAGGTGCTGATACGAACGGGTCTGGCCATGGCGGACATTCCTTTGGCGCGGGCAGCCGGTCAGGGGTTCGTGTTGGCGGCATTATAACGGTTTTGAATGCGGAATATCTCCGGACAGACCGGCGCCGGTGTCACGGCGCCTTTGTCTGGGCATCGGCCAGGGCCTGCTGGATGGCTCTGCTCAGGTCGGTGTCAACAAACGGCTTCTCGAGGTACCCGTTGAACCCGGCTTCGCGCGCCCGCCGCTCATCCATCCGTTCGCTGCAGCCCGTGCACAGGATGATGGGAATGTCAGGACGGATCGCGCGCATGCGTTCGGCGAGTTCCTCTCCCGTCATATCCGGCATGGTCTGATCCGTGATGACCACATCGAAGTCCTGTGGCGTTTCCTCGAAGCACCGGAGAGCCTCCAAGCTCTTCGTGCAGGACACCACGCGGTAGCCGCTGCGCTCGAGCGCAATGCGCGCCAGCAGGGCCAGGGACTCCTCGTCATCCACAAACAGGATGCGCTCGCCACGGGCCCGCCGGATGAGGGTGGGGCCTTCGGGTGTAGTGGCGTCTTCTTCGCGCCGGTACAACGGGATATAGACGTCGAACGTTGACCCTTCGCCTGGGGAGCTCTTTACTGCCACAAATCCCTGATGGCCGCGCACGATGCCGTGCACGATGGCCAGTCCCATACCCGTGCCTTCGCCGGGCGGCTTGGTGGTGAAATAGGGTTCGAAGATACGTTCGAGGGTGGCCTTGTTCATGCCTTTGCCCGTGTCGGACACGGAAAGGTGCGCGTAGTCTCCGGGGATCAGGCCGGGCGCCCGCTCGGGTTCGCCTGGCGCGATGCCGAGCTGGCGGTAGGTGACGGTGAGCACGCCGCCGCGCTCCCGCATGGCGTGGTACGCGTTGGTGCAGAGATTGATGATGACCTGGTGCAACTGAGTCGGATCGGCCAGGATCTGGCCGCATTCGGAATCGATCTCCTGCTGAATCGCAATCGTTACGGGCAAAGTGCCCCGAAGGAGCTTCATGGCTTCTTTCAGAACGGGCTGGATCTGCACCGGTTGGTGTTCTTGTTCGGTCTGCCGGCTGAAGGTGAGGATTTGATGAACCAGTTCTGCGGCGCGGCGGCCTGCTTTGCGCACTTCCTCAATGCACTTGCGCGTGACGGTCGGTTCAGGCATGTCCTCCAGGGCGAGCTCGGCAAACCCGATGATGGCGCCGAGGATGTTGTTGAAGTCGTGGGCGATGCCGCCAGCCAGCGTGCCGATGGCCTCCATTTTCTGGGCCTGGCGAAGCTGCGCCGCGAGTTCCATCTCCTGCGTGAGATCGCGCGAGATCGATATGAAATGCTCCACCTCGCCCGCGGGATTCAGGACCGGCGAAATCGTGACTTCCTTCTCGTAGAGCGAGCCGTTCTTGCGTTTGTTGGTCAGGCGCCCGCGCCAGGTCTCGCCGCGGAGCAGCACTGCCCACAGTTGCGCGTAGAACGCTGTGCTGTGGCGGCCGCTTTTGAGTATCCGGGGCGTTTTGCCAATGGCTTCGACGGATGAAAATCCTGACAGGCGCTCAAAGGCGGGGTTGACGTACTCGACGACGCCTTCGGGCGTGGTGATGAAGATGCTCTCGCCGGCGTATTCAATCGCAGTAGCCAGCAACCGGTTTTCGTCTTCGGCGCGTTTCTGGGGCGTGATGTCCTCAAAGACAAATACCAGCTCGCCCGTCGAGAGTTTGTACACAAAACATTCGAACCAGCGCTCGCCGCGCCCGGCCGGCCTGGATGAAAAGTACCTCCGCACGGACTTGCCGGAACGCCAGACGTCGCGGCATGCATCGAGCAGCGGTGCGCCCACACCCGTAAAATCCACCTCCGCAAGGCTGCGTCCGACGATGTCTTCGCGGAACCGGCTCGCGATGCGCTCCCCGGCGGCGTTCAGATCTTCGAGAATGAAGTCGTTGCCCTCTCCGAGCACCTCCAACACCGCCACGCCGCTGTTGATGTTGTTGAAAAGGTCCCGGTACCGTTCTTCGCCCAGACGGATGGCCTGAATCGCGCAGTCGCGCTCGGCGACGGCCTCATGGGCAGCGCGTTCGTGCCGCCGGACCCGCAGATACGCGATCCCGAGTCCGAGAGCCACCACGAGCAGGGCGGCCGAAGTAGCTGTCAGGGCTGCGGGAAGCGGCAGCGGCTCGCTTTCGGCGGCGAGCGCCACACCCGCTGCGCCGAGATGGGCCAGGGCTGCGGCAGCGACACTCGAGTAAAACGGCCGGTTACGCAGAACATACCCCCTTCGTGCCCGTTATGCCTTCGGAGAGTACACCGACCGAACCCGAACACGGGCCGCGGCCTCCCCCTCGGCAGAAAGCGGTGTGGTCCTCATCATGGCTCTGGCTACCGGGCATCCCCCGCTTGAGCCCCGTTGTGAGGCTCGTGCGCCAGACATGATAACATAACTGGGGGGCTCGCGCCCCCATTGGAATAGCGGCTGGGAAGGCCGCCCGCCGCCTGTCAGGAACGGCACCAGGTGCGCGAGGAGGATCTGATGTTCATTGACATTCATGCACACACGTCGCCGCGGCGGCACCCGAAGATCACACGCGTAAATGGCTCGCATTATCCCGAGCCAGCCAGATTGATTCAGATGATGGACGCCGCGCATATCGATAAGGCATGTATCATGGGAGGGGTCAGCCCCGAATGCCGGTATACCGTGGTGACGGTCGAGGACGTCGTCGAGCTCTGCGCCCAATATCCCGAACGCTTGATCCCGTTCTGCAACCTCGATCCCCGGTACCTGACCAATGACGCCAGCGCGGATTTTTCGGACCTTTTGAGCGCCTACAAAGACCTGGGATGCAAAGGTGTGGGGGAATGCACGTTCAACCTTCCCTTTGACGATCCCCGCTGCCTGAACTTGTTTGAGGCGGTCGAAAAGGCAAGTCTGCCCCTGACGTTTCATATCGGCCCCGAGATCGGCGGATGCTATGGAATCTTCGACGACCCCGGCCTGCCCCGTCTCGAAAGCGTGCTGAAAACCTTTCCGGAGCTGCAATTTCTGGGGCATTCGCAGGCATTCTGGGCGGAAATCGGGACCAATGTGATCGAAAATGGCCATCGAACGCCTTATCCGAAAGGACCGGTGGAACCAGGCCGCGTGGTCGAACTGATGCGTACGTATCCGAACCTCCTGGGCGATTTGTCGGCGGGCAGCGGATACAACGCCATCAGCCGCGACCCCGAATTCGGCTGTGCGTTTCTGGAAGAATTTCAGGACCGCCTCTTCTGGGGAACCGATATCGCCAATGACCCCCAGGACCTGCCCATCGTCGCCTGGTTCGAAAAAATCAAGACGGAACGTCTGATCTCAGAGGATGCATTTGAAAAAATCACCTGGAAGAACGCCAGCCGCCTTCTGGGCCTGGGACTGGAATGAATCTGCGACACGGGAGGGATCTGACGATGCGATATGGCCGCGGATGCCGGACATGGTGGTTTTCTGCAGGCGCGCTGCTGCTGCTGGCGGCCGTTCTGGCGGCGAGCCCAGATGCGATTGGTGCGGAGCCGGATTCGGATACCGCAGCAGACCGGATGGAACGCGGTATCCCAGGCCCGCTGCCCGGACATCCGGGAAATGTCTTTCTCACGGGCGAGGCGGTCGAGATACCGGGCCCTCCGGACACGGCGTGGACCCAGTTTCGTATCCTCGATGACGCCGGTGAGACGCAGGGCGGCGGTCCGCGCGTAAACGGCGCCACGCAGGCGGCCACGGGGGCGCTTCCTGCCGGGTGGTACCGGATTGAGTTCCTGGACGCCGGCGGGAAGGCGGTGGCCCGGACCTCCGCGGCAGTACTGGCTCCTCTGATCGTGCCGATCCCGCCGGATTCACCGATCTGCATTGATACGGCGATGGCGTGGTTTGCGCGAAAGGACGCGGCAAAACAGCGCGCGTTTGCGTCGCTTTCGGCTCTGGCGGGCATGAACTGGTCGCGAGATCGTCTGTCGTGGGGTGAGCTTGAGACGGCGCCGGGCGTCTTCGCTCAAGACAGCACCTCGTACGATACCTCAGCGTCCGCGGCGGCGGCCGAGGGCCTGAACGTGCTGCAGGTATTTCATCAGACACCGCAGTGGGCCCAAAATACCGAGCTCGACAGCACCAGTCCGGGCGGGCGGTTTCCGCGGGATCTCCGGGTGCTTTACCGGTTCTGCAATGCCCTGGCCAAACGATACCAAGGGCGCGTGCAGGCCTGGGAACCGTGGAATGAGGCCAACATCACGTCTTTTGGCGGCCATCTGATCAACGAGATGTGTTCGTTCCAGAAGGCGGCATTTCTTGCCTTCAAGGCGGGCGATCCTGAGCTCACGGTCTGCTGGAATGTGTACGCAGGCAGCGGCTCCGCATTGCATACCGAGGGTGTCCTGTTGAACGAGGCCTGGCCCTATTTCGACACCTACAACATTCACTCCTACAGCGCCCCCGCCGATTATCTGACCGAGTTCGAGGGGCCGCGGAACGCCGCCAGCGGAAAACCCATCTGGTTGACGGAATGCGGCATACGCCTCAAAGCCGCCGAACCCGAGCCCGCGGAAGACATGTCGGACGAGGACGAATTGCGCCAGGCCTGGTTTGTCGCGCCGTCGTATGCCTCGAGCCTGTATTCGGGTGTGGAGCGCCATTTCTTTTTCATTCTCGGGAATTACCTGGAACGGGGCATCCAGTTTGGCCTTCTGCGTGATGATCTGACCCCGCGGCCGGGCTACGCGGCGCTGGCGGCCGTCGGTCGCCTCCTTGCGGGCGCGCGGCCACTCGGGCGCCTGTGCATCGACGCCGAGGCAAACGCCTGGGCCTACGCGTTTCACGCCCAGCCGGAGGGATATCCCGTCGAGGTGCTTGTGGCCTGGGCGGACTCTGCGTTCTCCTGGCAGCCCGTTTTCGCCCGCGCCCCGGTGGCGGTTCATGATTATCTGGGCCGTGCCCGGGTGGACGGGACGAAGCTGGAACTGGGTCCGGCTGCCGTCTTTGTGGTGCTTCCGGAGGGAACATGCGGACAGCTGGCGCTGGAGCCACCGCCGCCGCTCGCGATGCTGCGCGAGGGGACCCCCTCGCCAGTGGTCTTGCAGGTGGAGTTCCCGCAAGAGGCCGTGCGCTTGGAATCGCAGGCCTACGAGCTGGCCGCGGGCGAGCCGTCGGCCATGCCGCTGTGGGTGTACAACTTCAGCGCCGAACCGGTCGAAGGTCGTCTCGCCGTGGACAGCGCGCCGGTTGATTGGCGGGTGGAACTGCCCGGCGGGCTGATTCAAATTCCGCCGTTGGATGGTGTGCCGGTGACGCTGGAGTTGGCGCTGCCCACGAACGGCCGGCCCGCACTGGTGGGCGACTGGGTGCATATCCGGGGTGATTTCGGGTCTGCTGGGCGTCCCGTGCTGGCATTCCGGCTGATCGGCGAACGGGACAGTCTCGTCCCCCGACACGTGCACTCAATCGAAGGCGCCGCAGACCCCGCCCGATGGGAAGACAACATCGTTGCGGGAGCGTCCATGTCGCACCAGGTTGCGGAGGGCGGTACGCAGGTGTTTACGATGCAGTTTGGCGATGGGGAACCGTGGTCGTATCCGCGGCTGCGGCTGGAACCGTCCGAACGGCCGTCTGCCGATGACGACGGCCTCGCGGTCACCGTGGGATTGATTGAGGGAGAAGGCACCGTCAATGTGCAATTCATAGAGGAATCCGGCGCAACCTATGTTGCCCGGCTGGGCGCGCCGTCCGCCGGCGATGGGCCGCAACGGTTGATGGCGTTATTTTCGGAGGCCTACTGGGCCACTTATTCGCGCCCGGACCCGAACGGCCGCCTGGATCCCGGGCAAATTTCAATTATCCTCATCGGGCTGAGTTCCCGTCGCAATACGCGCGCTGAACTGGCCATAGCCGAGCCCGCGTGGGTGCGGTACTGATCCGTCTGCTTGCCTATATAGATAGACTTGATCGCACGTAATCTCATAACGTATTGTGACGGGCGTGCTTCGAAGCACCGGATTCACCCTGTGTCCGGCGGTCTCGGCGCATCACCGCGGCCGTCGTGGCGGACAGACGCGGGATGTGAAATTTGAGGCGCCGGAGTTTGTCTGCTATGATATGCACTTCATGCTTCTGGCACCAATCTACAAAAAAGGAGGTGAATACTAGTGCGGACATACGAAGCGCTCTACATCGTCCACCCGGAAGTAAAGGACGATGAGATCCAGACGATAGCCAAAAACGTCGAGACGCTTGTCACTGACAACGGCGGAGCTATCGTGCGCTCGGAGATCCAGGGCAAACGCAAATTGGCCTACGAGGTCAAGCGCTGCACCGAAGGCTGCTATGTGCTGTTGCGGTTCCAGGCGGAGCCGCCGTTCATTACGAAGCTGGAAACCTATTTCCGGCTTACGGAAGCGATTATTCGCAGCCTGGTGGTCTATTTCGACGAGCACACGTTACGTCTCGAAGCCGAGCAGGAAAAGCGGAGACAGCTGGAGCTGCAGGCGGGCGCGGCGGCACGGTCATTGGACGACGAGGAAGATGACGATGATGACCGCGGGCGCAGGCGGCGCTCCTCGCGCTATCGTGACGATGACGACGATGATGACGATGACGACGACCGGGAGCGGGGACGCCGTAGACGGCCCGCGCGGTCGGCGGCATCTGATGACGACTGACGCATCAACGCTTGGAGGGATGGACGGATGTCGGATCTGCGGATGCCGGACCTGAACAAGGTTTTTCTGGCGGGTCGCCTGACGCGCGATCCCGAGTTGCGTTACCTGTCCAACGGAACCCCTTTATGCCGGATGGGCCTGGCGGTCAGCCGCAATTACAAAACCCGGGAAGGCGAACGCCGCGAAGAGACCCTCTTCGTTGACGTAGTGGCGTGGCGCGGCACGGCGGAGTATTGCGGCGAAAACCTCAAAAAGGGCCGACCCATCCTCGTGGAGGGGATGCTTCGCAGCGACCAGTGGGAAGACAAGGCCACCGGACAGAAACGCAGCAAAATCGAAGTGCAGGCAGATCGCATCCAGACCCTGGCCTGGGACTCGGATGGCGGAACCGGCGGAAAACCCGTGCCGCGGGTCATTGAAGAGCCGATTCCCGAAGACGACGTCCCGTTTTAGCACTAGGATTTCTGAACCAGGAGTGAATACACAATGGCACGAGCAATGGGCAAACGGTCGAAAAAGCGCAGAAAAAAGAAGCGCGGTACCGGCCGGGCCAAGGTCTGCCGGTTAACGGTCGACCGGGTTGTATATATCGATTACAAAGACGTGAATCTTCTGAAGCATTACGTCACAGAACGCGGGAAGATCATTCCGCGCCGCATCACCGGGGCGACTGCTCAGCATCAGCGCATGTTGACCCGCGCCATCAAGCTGGCGCGCCAGATCGCGCTGTTGCCGTACGTGGCGGACTGACCGGGGCGGGCGCGTGGCGGCCAACAGCCTCGTAACGGCGTTTCGCCACTCCATGGCGCTCGCGGGCGCGGGGCTGTTTTGCGCCGTGCTGTCCTGGGCAGGAGCCAACCCGGTTGCGCCGCTGCCGTTTGTTCTGCTGGTTGCCGTGTACTGGGCAACGGGGCGCCATTGGCTGGGTGGTGTGGCCGTCGCCTGCGCGATACTGATTGGCGCCGGTGCGACCCTGCGGCTGCAGGCAGGCCTGTTTTACGGCCTGTTTGTGATGGTGGGCGCCCTGCTTGGGTCGGGAATCCGCCGCCAATGGGCTTTGGGCACGCTGGTCGCCACGGTGTCGGGATGGATGACCGGTACGTTCGCGGCGTTTCTCGTGCTGCATCTCACCTGGAGCGGATGGGCGCGGCAGGCATCGGTCTCGTACGAGATGCTTGTGGCGCAGGCGCACGACGCCTCCGGCGCTTCGGCCAGCCAGCAGGCGGCACAGGAAGCGCTCCGGTGGTTGCTGGTGGAGCACTGGGCTGACGTCAGCGTGGGACTGATGTTCGGTTCGTTCCTGGTGTGCGCGGCCCTGGTGGCGGCAGTCGCGTCCGCGTGGGTGCGTTTGCGGTACGGCCTGCCGGGCCCCCGCACGACCTTTGGCGCGATGCGGCCGTCCGAGTGGTTTGTGTGGCCTGCGATTTTGTGCGCGGTGCTGTGGTATGTGGAACAGCGGGCGCCGAACAGTGTGCTTCGAGCCTTGACGTGGAATACCGCGATCGGGCTGGCTGCGATATACTGGCTCAACGGGCTGAGTATAGCGGTGTACGCGATGCGCCGCCTGCAACCTCCGGTGTTCGTCGTGGTGGCTGTGGTCATCTTTCTGGCGTACGTAGGGGGTTGGATGTTGAGCTTTGCCGGGTTGTTCGACACCTGGTGGGAGTTTCGCGGCAAAGTGGATCGCCTCGTTGCGATGCGCGATAAGCTCCGCGAAGGTCCCGGCGGCGGCGAGCCGCCCGGAGCGTGAATTCAGACACACGTGAGGAGCCGGACCGGCGGCCCGCCGGACGGCGGATGTGCAGACTTTAAGGGAGGTGGATGCCGTGAAGGTAATCCTGAGTGAAAATGTGCCGCATCTGGGCGATATGGGCGCCACGATTAGTGTCAAAGGCGGCTACGCCCGCAATTTTCTGTTCCCCCGGAAACTGGCCGTGCCGGCCGATTCGGGGAGCGCGAAGGAGCTGGAGCACCAGCGCCGGCAGATAGCGCGGCGCGAAGAGAAGGTGCGTGCGGAACTGGCGCAGACCGCCAAGGCTCTCGAAGGGCTGACCCTGGAGATCAAGGCGCGCGCGGGCGAGAACGAGAAGATCTTCGGTTCGGTTACCACCGGGGTGATCGCGGAGAAATTGCACGAGCTGGGGCACGGGTTCGATCGGAAGCAGATTGAGCTCGAAGAGCCCATCAAGAGTCTCGGCATTTACTCGGTACCGCTGCGCCTCATGAAAGGCATCACGGCCAACCTCAAAGTCTGGGTGAGCGCCGCAGAGACCGAATCGGCGGCCGAGACCCAATCGGTCGAGAAGGCTGCGGAGCCGGCCGAGCCGGCCGCGGATACCCGGCAGGAAACAGCCGACGAAGCCTCCACTGAGGAGTAAACAGCGGTGGCGACCCGCCCCAAAGCCGACCCGGTCTTTGACCGTACGCCCCCGCACGATATCGACGCGGAGCGGGCGGTACTTGGGGCGATGCTGCTCGATTCCGACGCCATTGGCGCCGGGATTGAGATCTTGCGCGAAAATCCCGCGGAAGTCTTCTATGCGCCCGCGCACCAGCATCTCTACGGCGCGATATTGTCGTTGTACCGTAACAACACGGCCGTGGATTCCACGACGCTGGTCTACCAGCTCAACCGGGACGGCGCTCTTGACGAGGCGGGTGGAGCCAGCTACGTCGCCGAACTGACCAGCGCGGTGCCGACCTCGGCCAACATCGAGCACTATGCCCGCATCGTGCTCGACGCCGCCGTGCTTCGGCGCACGATCACCATCTGCACGCGGATCATCGGCAAAGCCTACGAAGCGCGGGAAGACGTCAACGAGCTTCTCGACAACGCCGAAGCCGACATTTTCGCCATTGCCGAAAAACGGCAGCTCAATCCCATCCTGCATGTGGGGCAGCTGCTTCAGCCCGCTGTCGAGAAGATCGAAAGCATCATCAAATCGCACAAGGGCATCACCGGCATCGCGACGGGTTTTGCCCGGCTGGACGAGCTGCTTTCGGGATTTCAGGCGTCGGACATGATCGTCCTGGCGGCGCGCCCGTCGGTGGGCAAAACGGCTCTCGCGCTGAACATGGCGCGGCACGTCGCTGTGCACAATGGCCAGTCGGTGCTGGTGTTCAGCCTGGAAATGGCGAAGGAACAGCTGGTGCAGCGCATGATTTGCATGGAAGGGCAGATCGATTCGGGCAAGTTGCGCACGGGTTTCCTCGCGAAACAGGTCTTCTCAAAACTCCAGCTCGCCGCGGGGAAACTTAACACGGCTCCCATCTTCATCGACGACACGCCGAACATCAGCATCCTGGAATTGCGGTCCAAGGCGCGCCGCCACGCATCGCAGCATGCGCTCGATCTGATCATCATCGACTACCTTCAGCTCATGAACGTCGGGGGCCGCCGCCTCGAAAACCGGCAGCAGGAAATCTCGGAGATCTCGCGCGCAGTCAAAGGGCTCGCCCGCGAACTCAAGGTCCCCGTGCTGGCCCTGTCGCAGTTGAGCCGCGAGGCCGAAAAAGACGATTCCGGCGTGCCCAAGCTCTCCCACCTGCGCGAATCGGGCGCTATCGAGCAGGACGCCGATGTCGTGCTGATGTTGTCGCGCATGACAAACGAAGAAACCGAGCACATGCATCAGAACAAGATCCGCCTGAATGTGGCCAAACAGCGCAACGGCCCCACCGGCGAGGTGCATCTGCTGTTTGACAAGCCCATGCAGCGTTTCGGCGACCTCATCGAAGGCGGGGGAGCGCGGCACACGGAAGAGCCGCCTCCCGGGGTCGGAGAATACGAGCCCGATGCCTACGACACGCGCCCTGTAGACGACGGCGAGGACGAGGTTCCCTTCTGAGTTCCGGCATGAGATGAGGCCGGTTACCGCGCAGAATCAGCGCCGGTGGCGTGTCCGTGTCGCGCGGTGTACGGCGGCTCCCCGAGGTCACCTGCCTTCGATGGCAATATCGTCGATATAGAACGTGGTTTCAGCGTCCGCATTCGAGACGAACCCGAACCAGTCGAGGCGCGTGATGCCTTCCCCGGTCTGCCGCAGGTCCTCAAAGTGTCTGGGTTCCTGGCCGTCCACGGTAACGGTCAGGCCATAGGTTCCCGTGGCACGGCGTCCGAGCGCGCACTCAATCTCAAACCGCACCCAGACCCCCGGCGGCAGGTCCATCAGCGTTTGCCCGTTTGCAATGAGGCGGCCCCCGCGCACCCAGAGGCTTGGCCCTACCCGGTACGGTGAATGGTTGTCGCGCCATTCGTGGAAAAACACCACGCCCGGCTCAAAGCGCCCTGAAAAGGCGCCAACGGCTGTGCCGGTCCGCAGGCGCGGCGCGTAGTGCATGTACGGCAGGAAGGCGTGTTTCTGGCCGGGGATGTCCGTGAACTTGAGGCTGTGCGTGCCCGATGCGGCAGCTTCACTGGTGACGCGGATCAATGCGGCGCCTTCACCCTCTGTCGTATACGCGCCGCGGGCGGTCTCGTTCTCCGGGGTCTCTTCAAAATCATCCGCGATCGCGACGGGTTCCGGTATGGGCGGCGGCGTGAAGGGGTCGCGCGCGATCTGCCCGGGTTTGCTCACCCATTCCGGGTCGCCGTAGAGTCCCGGTTCCGTCAAGTCAAAGGGTTGAAACCCCAATTCCAGGGCAGGAGAGTCCGGGTGAAGCCGGAAATCACCGTGTTCGGGGTCGATGAAACGCGGATCAGCCACAATCGAGTGCGCATCGTTACCCTCGGCCTGCCACTCTGCAAAATCGCGCCCGGCAAAATCGAGATCGTCGCCGTCCGAATTCCAGTAGCAGTTGGATTCGAGCCGGTAATTGCCGTTCGCCCAGTGGACGCCGAGCATGGAGTCGTTGTTGGCGTAGACAATGTTGCGCTCGAGTATGAACGAGACGTGATCCTCTTCGCGCGACCGGCGGAGCTGGGGCCCGTGGGAGTACGCGAAGATGTTGTTAATGACGTGGTTTTCCTTGCCGTAATGCTGGTGCAGGTTGCCGCTCAGGGTGTTGTAGACGAGGTTATTCTCAGCGACGATGTACGTGGAGCCCTCGTCGAAATAGATCCCCCAGCCTCCCGATACCTTCGCATACGAGAGCGAGTCGTGGAAAATGTTGTTGCGGATCACGGTTCCGGGCGAAACCCCGAGGGTATAGATGCTTCCCGTATCGCTCAATTGGCCCTTGGCGGTGTGGTGAACGCGGTTGTACTCGATGCGGTTGTGGTGGGCGCTGCTCGGCTGGAATCCCCACGACCACCCCACCGAAATGCCTGTGTACCGGAAATCGCAGATCTCATTGTGGGATAGCGTATTGTAGGAGCTGCGGCCGATCCAGGCGCCAATCGCGCCGCGGTACCGCTTCCCGCCGTCGTGGATGAAGCAGTTGTCGACCGTGTTGCGCATGCATACGAGTGCGGCAGTGGGTGCGCTGCTGATCTCGCCAATCCGCACGCCGCCCGCACCCAGATCCGTGATCTCGGAGCGGACGAGGAGGTTGTCCTGGCATCCGGCGCGGAACCAGACGCCATAATTGCCGGCGTGGGCGATTTCACATGCTTCGATGAGGCAATGGCGGGCGCCGCGGGCTTCCACGGCGGCGTTGACCGCCACAGCCGCCTGTCCGCCGGGATACCCGTCCCTGGGCAGGGTGTATTCGGTGTAATTGAACCGCAGCCCCTTAAACACCAGATGCTCGACATAGCTCTTTTCTTCGGGGTTGCCCGCGAGCAGGAGCAATTGCTGGGCCACGGGGGCGACCACGACGGTGGTTTCGGGCGTTTCGCCCGGCATTGGGTAGTAATACAGCGTGCCGGTCTTGCGATTCAGGTACCACTCGCCCGGCTGATCGAGGGCTTCGAAGAGATTTTCGATGAAAAAGCGCTGCCCGGCCGGCTGCCAGTACCCCATCGGCCAGCCCGAGCCGCACGAAAACTCCATCGTATGGTTTTCGAGGTCCAGCGTCTTGACGAAATGCATGGACGTGTTCCACGAGTGAAACATGACGACCCAGGCATCCGGGAGAGACTCCCATTGCTGCACATCGCCCGCCTGGAAGCGGATTGTATCTTTACTGGGCTCTTCTTTGCCTGTATCGGGATTTATCACGGTGACCTGGCCGGTGGTGTAGAAATAGTCCGTTTCTTCGGGGTAATCCCCCACGGGGTGCGCGGGATTGGGCGTGCGCGCGGGCTGCCGCCATTCTCCGTTGGCATAGAGGCCCGTGAAGACCCACCGGCCTTCGCGCACCTCGGGCAGATCCAGGGTCCACAATGGGCCGTCAGTCTTCCACCCCGAGAGGACGCGTCCGCCGTGAATGACCGGGTTTTCCCCGGGATACGCCTCGTAAGTGATGGGCGCGCACGCGGCGCCCGAATCTTCCGGTCCAAAGGTGATCGGCTCCGTGACATGGTAATTGCCGCCCCGGATCCGGATGTGAACCGGGTCCTGCGCGCGCACGGCGGCATCACGTGTCCGAAGGGCGTCGCGCGCGCCGGCCATGGTGGCAAAAGGCCCGTCCGTCCCATCGGCATTGGGCGCCTCTAGAGCGCCGGACCAGGCGTCGTTGCCGTTGGGTGCGACGTAGAAGACTGCGGTGCCGGAAAGCTCCTGCGCCCCACTGAAGAAAGAGGCCAGCAGGAGACCAAGGCCCGCCAGCGCGGTTCCAGAACGTGATGCTGTGCTTCGTATGGACACGAAAGAACCTCCTCTGAATGACGTGCGCCGCACTTACCCAGCCGGGACACGCCGTGGGGCTGTTTTCGACATCATTACGCACGGGGAGACAATATTCAATGCGTACTTCTTGCGTTCGGACGGTGAGCGGGCTAGGATGAGTGGCGGGCTGATTTCGATGTTGCCGGCACTGCATGGCGGGTACACTGCGACGCAGCGGCGCGGCGGCGGAAGTACGATGGAAGGAGGCACGATTCAGTGAAAGCTCAGACAACAGATCAGATTGGGGTGTGCAGCTGGTCGCTTCAGGCGACGGGTCCGGAGGATCTGGCGCAGAAGGTGAACGCCCTTGGCGTCAAGCGGGTGCAGCTGGGACTGACGCCGCACCGCGACGACCCCGGCGCCTGGGATGGCGTGGAGGAGGTCCTGGGCGCCTCGGGTATCCGCATTGTGACGGGGATGTACTCCACCATTGGCGAGGACTACACCACGCCGGAGACGATCCGGCTGACGGGCGGCATCGTGCCGGATCAGCACTGGGAAGAGAACCTGAGCCTGGCCAAAGTCACGGCGGCGAAGGCGGCGGAGCTGGGGCTGCCCTACATCATGGCCCACGCCGGGTTTTTGCCGCACGACCCCAGCGATCCGAACTTCGACAAGCTGGCCGGCCGGGTCGCCACGCTTGCCAGGCTCTTCGCAGACGCCGGGGCGGGCCTGCTCATGGAAACCGGCCAGGAGAGCGCGGACACCCTGCTCGAATTTTTGGATGAAATGAAGCGGCGCGGCGCGGACAATGTCGCCGTGAACTTTGATCCGGCCAATATGATCCTCTACGACATGGACGAGCCCATTGAAGCGCTGACCAAACTGGCCCCGCATGTGCGGCAGGTGCATGTGAAAGACGCAAAACGCACGAAGGTCAAAGGCGAATGGGGCGAGGAAGTCGTGGTCGGCACCGGTGAAGTGGACTGGGTGGCCTTTGTGCGCATTCTCGCCAATGCGGGCTTTGACGGCGGCTACATTTTCGAACGAGAGGCCGGCGACGACCGTGTAGGCGACATTTTGAAGGGCATCACAGCCCTGACCGCGGCCATGAAGGCGGTGGCCGGATAGGCTCGCATGAATTTGTTCGCAGTGTGGCACGGGCGCCGGCGCGTGTGCGGCAGGCGCCCGGCTGCCTGCGCTTCCCGGCGGCATACGGGTGGCAGAGGGAGAGCCTGAACCTTTCCGAAGGAGACAACGGTGGATTTCCGGATCGAAACGGACTCGATGGGTGAAATGCGCGTGCCGGCCGGCATGTATTACGGTTGCCAGACCGCGCGTTCGATTGAAAACTTCAAGATCGGCATCGAGACCATGCCGCGCGAGGTCATTCGCGCCTTCGGGATCCTCAAGAAGGCCGCGGCGCTGACCAACTACGAACTGGGCCTGCTCGGACCCGATCTGCGCAGCGCCATCTGCCAGGCGGCCGGCGAGGTCATGGACGGCCATCTGGACGAACATTTCCCCCTTGTGGTGTGGCAAACGGGCAGCGGGACCCAGAGCAACATGAATGTGAACGAGGTCATCTCCAACCGGGCGATCGAAATCCTCGGGGGAGAGCTGGGCAGCAAGAACCCCGTGCATCCCAATGACCACGTGAACATGTCGCAATCGTCAAACGACACGTTCCCGACCGCCATGAACATCGCGGCCGCGGAGCAGGTGTCGCATCACCTCCTGCCCGCGCTGGAGACGCTGCGCGACACGCTTCAGGCGAAATCCGAGGCTTTCGGAGAGATCATCAAGATCGGGCGGACGCATCTGATGGACGCCACGCCGCTTACCCTGGGCCAGGAATTCTCGGGGTACGCCCAGCAGCTCACCAACGGCATCGAGCGGATCACGGCCGCTTTGCCGGGGTTGTTTGAATTGGCGCTGGGCGGAACGGCGGTCGGCACGGGTCTGAACACGAAGAAAGGCTACGACGAGAAAGTGGCCGCGAAAATAGCCGAGCTGACGGGGCTGCCGTTCGTTACTGCGCCCAACAAGTTCGAGGCGCTGGCGGCCCATGACGCCGTGGTGATGATGTCCGGCGCACTGAAGACCGTCGCGTGCAGCTTGATGAAGATCGCCAACGACATTCGCTGGCTGGCCAGCGGGCCGCGGTGCGGCCTGGGCGAGCTGCGGATTCCCGCCAACGAGCCGGGCTCGTCGATCATGCCCGGAAAGGTGAACCCGACCCAGTGCGAAGCGGTGACCATGGTGGCCGCGCAGGTGCTCGGCAACGATACGACGATCAACGTGGCGGGCGCATCGGGCAATTTTGAACTGAACGTGTATAAACCCGTGCTGATCTACAATCTGCTGCAGTCGATCCGGCTTCTGGGCGACGCCGCGCGCTCGTTCAACGATCACTGCGCGGTGGGCATCGAAGCCGACGAGAAACGGATCGATGCGCTGCTTCATGAATCGCTGATGCTGGTCACGGCGCTCAACCGCACGCTGGGTTACGACAACGCCGCCCGGATCGCCAAGGCCGCCTACGCCAACGGCACGACCCTCAAAGAGGAAGCGGTCCAGCTCGGCCTGCTCACGGCGGAGGAATTCGACGAGGCCGTCGACCCCGCGAAAATGATCGGTCCCAGCGACTGAGGCCGGGGTAGCTTCCGCCTTCAGTCGCTCGTCTTCACCTTGACGACCCGGCCGCTCCGGGCGGATTTCCACGCGGCTTCGGTGACTTCAATGACACGCAAACCGCAGATCGGCGGCGTTTGCGGCTCGTCTTTGCCGAGAATGGCGTCGATGAAGTTGGCGTCGGGATTTTTCGTATACCGTGGCAGCACCACCTTGATCGCTTTGCCCATCGCGTCCTGGTGGACGAGAGGCTGCCCGTGACGAAGGTAGAACGCGCCTTTGGAGCCCACCACAGTGATATCCTCGTGAAATGCGGGCGCGTTGCCAATGATGGCCACGCTGCCCAGGGCGCCGTTGCCGAACTTCAGGGTGAGGGTCGAATTGATGTCGACCTCGGTCGTGAAATTTTCCATTTCCGCGTAGACTTCATCGATTTTGAGGCCAGTCAGCCACATGATGATGTCGATCAGATGGCTGCCGGAATCGTTGATCTGGCCGCCGCCCGATTCGGCCAGTTTCTGCCGCCACGTGCCCTTGACCGCCCGGAGCCATTCCTGCGCCTGTACGGCCTGCACGAACTGGACCTCGCCGATGGCGCCCTTGGCGATCTGCGCCCGGATGTAGCGGAATTCAGGAAAATAATGGCGCTGATAGGAGATCATCAGCACCCGGTTCACCTGTTGAGCGAGAGCGATAAGGCGTTTGGCATGCTCTACCGTGCAGGTCAGCGGTTTTTCGGAAAGCACGTGCAGGCCTTTTTTGAGCGATGCCACGGTCTGTTCGTAATGCACCGTGTGCGGGCTCTGGACCACCACGCCGTCGAGTTCTTCATGAGCCAGCATATCCCGGTAATCGCAGTAGGCGGGCAGCTTTTCCGACCCCGGACAGCGCTGATAGAAGGCGGCAAGCGATTTCTTCGACGGATCCGTCAGGGCGACGACCGTGGCCTTCTTGGTCTCGTGGATGCGGTCCCAATGTCCGGGCGCGATTCCCCCGGCGGCGATGAATCCAATACGGAGCTTTCTGGCCATGGTGCGCGCCTCCTCTACAGTCTGTTTTCGCCAGCACAGCGGCATGGTAACAACGGTTTCGGGGCAAATCAACGACAGAAGGTGTAACGCATGGAGATGCGCCCAAAAGGCCGGACTGGCGGCTTCAACCGGCGCCAGCCCGGCATTCTTTCGAGGCTTTGAGATCTCTGCGCTGTGAGGACTGGTTCTGTTATAGTGGATGCCGCAATGCGTATGCAGAAGCCGAGGAACAGGTCATGCGCGAGGTGTTGAAGGCGATTGAACTGATTGGTGGCGGAGGCGGCGTAATGGCCATGGTCTGCGGTGGCGCGGCCCTTGTGCTGGGCTTCACGAACGCAGGCGCGGCCGGTATCAAGTACGGCGCGGTCGCATTCATCATTGGAATCGCGGTCAAGCTTTTCCGCCGGCTGATTCTCCCGGATTGACACAATCCGGCTGCGCGGGAGGAAGCGCTTCATGTGGACGAAGTTCAAAGGCCTGTTTGTGCCGTCCCCCGAAAGCCAAAGGGCGTGGCGGGTGTTCCTGCGCATCGAATCCGCCGTGCTGTTTCTTGCCGCGCTGGCCATGTTCTGGAAACTGGCAGCGCCGCCGCCCCAGTGGGGGCTGTTTGTGCTGTTCGCCATCCTTCCCGAAACCGCCTGGCTGGCCTACCTGTACCGCAGGGAGTCGTCGCGGTGGGCAACTCTGATCTACAATGCGGTGCATTCCTACGTCACGCCCATCCTGCTCCTGATGCTGCTCTGGACGTTCTCGCCGCTTTATCTCCTGGGATGGGTGGCCAACATCGCTTTTCTGCGCGTGCTCGGGTTTGGGTTTCACACCCCGCAGAGAGCCTGATCCGGTTGGCAGTCCGCGCTGTCTACCGGCCGCAGGCCCCCAGGAGTTCGTCGAGCCGTGTGAATTTCTCCCGGGGTTTGCCCACGTGTTGCCCCCGCGCGACTTCTTTCGCGTCAATGGCTTGCCAGTCGGCGTAGGTCACGACGCGGATGCCGCGTTCATTGAGCAACCGGGCCAGTTCGCGGCTGTCCCGCCGCGGGCATGGAGGAAGCGCTGGCAGATCGTCCAGCAGTGACTGGACGGTCTCCGCGCTGTCGGGTTTGTTCGTTCCGATGATCCCGCTCGGACCGCGTTTGATCCAGCCCGCCGCATACAGGCCGGGGATTGGGGTGCTGCCCTCCATGATGCGGCCCTGGCTGTTCGGAAACACGCCGTGCGCCTCGTCAAAGGGCACGCCGGGAACCGGGATGCCGCGATATCCCACACTGCGGAACACCAGGCCGCAATCCAGCGTTTCCGTTTCGCCATTGCCCCGCGCCCGAAGATGAAACGGTTCACCTTCGAGCGTGTTTCGTTCAAACACCACCGATTCCACCCGCGTCGTGCCGCGCAGCTCCACGGGGCTGAGCCGAAACCGGATATGGCACTGTCGCGGCGCATCGGAGGGGGGCCGCTGGGCAAACTCCCGAAAAATGGAGAGGTTCTTCTGGCTGTTTTTGTTGTCCGGGTGCTCGAGTTCGGCCTGGCTTGCGTCGTCCAGCTCCAGATCGGCCGGATCGACCACCGGCGCGCAGGCTGCCAGAACGCCCAGTTCGCGCAATTCCGGCGCGGTGAACCGGGCCTGCACCGGGCCCCGGCGGCCAACCAGATAGATGCGGCGAATACGGCTTTCGGCCAACGCGTCCAGGGCGTGCTGTGCGATGTCGGTGTGTTTCAACTCGTCCACCGTTTTCGACAGAATGCGGCCGACATCGATTGAGACGTTACCCTGGCCCACGATTACGGCCACCTCGGACGAGAGGTCAAACACGCGGTCCCGGTAGTCCGGGTGGCCGTTATACCAGCCCACGAACTCGGTTGCCGTGTGGCTGCCCGGCAGCGATTCGCCGGGAATTCCCAGTTTCCGGTCGGTCTCGGCGCCGCACGCAAAGAGCACGGCGTCGTAAAACTGCCGCAGTTCGTCCACCGGGATATCGCGGCCGACCTGCACGTTACCGAAAAACTGAAACCCCTCGTGTCCGGCAATTCGGTCGAAGATCCGCGTCACGGTCTTGATTTTGGCGTGATCGGGCGCTACCCCGCCCCGAACCAGCCCATAGGGGACCGGTAAGCGGTCAAAAAGGTCGATCTCCACGGGAATACCGGCTTTATACAGCGCCTCCGCCGCATAAAAGCCGCTCGGTCCGCTGCCGATAATCGCCACGCGCAGCGGGCAGGTGCTGGTGCCAATCGTGTTCATGAATGCTCCCGAAATGCGTTAAATCTCATGTATCTTTTCAGCGGCACGGTTCAGGACCGGAAACAGACTCCCCGCCCTGGATATTTCAAAGCTGGAGCGCCGCTCAGCTCATTTCGCGGACGACAGCTCCTGCGTGTCCGCCGTTTTGGCGGTCGGCACAATTGCACGGCCGGCGCGCGTCAGATAATGCCGCACATCATCAATGGCCAGATACATCGACGGCACGATCACCAGGGTCACTGCCGTGCCGAACAAGATGCCATATCCCAAAGACAAAGCCATCGGGATCAGGAATTTCGCCTGCCGTGATGTCTCAAAAATCATCGGCGCCAGGCCGCCGAAGGTCGTCAGCGTGGTCAGCATGATGGGGCGAAAACGCTGCACGGCTGCGGAGTGAATCGCGTCGTGCGGCGACAGGCCTTCCTCCCGCTCGCGGAAGTTCGCGAAGTCGATCATCACCAGCGCGTCGTTCACAACCACCCCCGCCAGGGCCACGATGCCGAACATGCTCGGGATGGACAGGTCGTATCCCATGAAAAGATGGCCCAGAAACGCGCCCACGATACCGAAGGGGATGCTCAGCATGACCACCAGCGGCTGCGTGTAGCTTCGGAAGGGAATGGCCAGCAGCGCGTAGATCGCCATCAGCGCCAGAAGGAACGTGACTCTCAGGCTTCCCATGCTCTCGCGGATCTCGGCCTGGTGGCCTTCAAACGAATACGAGAGGCCCGGATGCTCGCGCAGAAATTCGGGCAGCACGTTCTCCTGAAGGTCTTTGAGTACTTCTCCGGCACGGCTGCGCGGCGTGATGTCGGCAGAGACTTCAACCACCCGCCGCCCGTTGCGGCGGCCGATGGTGGTATAGGCGCGGCCCCGGCTGATCTCCGCGATCTCGCGAAACGGCACATACGCGCCCGAGGGGGTCTGGATCATGAGCGATTGCACCGTATGCTCCGACGAGCGCTCTTCTTCGGGCAGCCGTACCATGACCTTGATCTCGTTGCGGCCCCGTTGCTGGCGCAGTACTTCCGCCCCATAAAAGGCGTAACGCACCTGCCGGGCAACATCGCGCGGCGTTAATCCGAGGCTCTTGCCTTCCGGTTTCAGCGCAAAATCGAGCTGCTCTTTGCCCGGCTGGAATCCGTCATCCACATCAGTCACCCCGGGATAGGTTGCGAGGATGTCCGCCAATTCGCCGCTCGTCTGTTCCAGGAGGTCCATATGGCGGTGGCTCAGTTCCACTGCCAGGGGGCGGCCCCAGCTTCCCGGTCCGCCGGAGTCTGACGTGAAACGCAGATACTCTACGCCAGGGACTTCGCCCACTGCTTCGCGCCAGCGCCGGGTGAACTCTGTCGTGCTCATGATGGAGTCGCGGATGGCAGGTTCGGCCAGTTCGACGCGCATCCGGCCGGTGTGGCTGCCCATCTGGCCAATGTCGGTCGTATACGAAACGACCAGTTCCGGGTGGCCCGACTCCTCAACAATCTGCTCCGCACACGCCTGGATCCGGTTCATGATGGCTTCGGTTTTTGCGACCGGCGCGCCGTACGGCAACACCACTTGCGCATCGGCGAAATCGGACTCGATGATGGGAAACTGTTGAAAACCCATCCGCCCGCTCAACGCGTAGGAGAGGCTCAGAGCAAGCGCGCCGAGGGCAAAGGCGATCGCAATGTACCGGTGCTGCAGCACATATTCCAGCGCTGGACCGTAATAATCGTGCACCCAGTGCAAAAAGCGGCGGCTGAACCCCTGCTGCCTTTCATGGAGCCAATGACTGATCCCTCTGCGCACCCGGTCTCGCTGGTGGCCCAGCTGTGAGGGCAGGACGTACAGACTTTCGATCAGCGACAGCACAAAAACCACGCAGACCACCACGGGAATCATCTGAAATGTCTTGCCGACGTAGCCCGGGATGAAATAAATGGGCACGAACCCCACAATATTCGTCAGTACACTGAAAACTACCGGCGACGCCACTTCCCGTGTTCCGCGGATCGCCGCCTCAATGAACGGCAAACCCTGCTGGTGGTAGTAATACACGTTCTCCCCGACCACGATGTTGGTGTCGACTACCATTCCCAGCGCGATAATGAACCCGAACAGAGACATCATGTTGATCGTGACATCGCCTGCCGGAAGAAACAGGAATGAGCCCATGAACGAAACCGGCACCCCCATCATGACCCAGAAGGCGAGCCGCGCTTCCAGAAAGACCCCCAGCAGCACCAGCACCAGCACAAGTCCCATCAGCCCATTCTTGACCAGCAGCTCCACTCGTTGCCGGTAGGTCTCCGAACGGTCGCGGTTGGTTGCCGTCTTGATTCCCGGGGGAAGATAGGGCTGGTATTCTTCCAGCAGCTGGCGCACGGCTTTTGCTACCCGGATCGGCGTTTCACTTCCAACACGGTACACTTCGAGATGCACCGAGCGCTTGCCGTTGAACTTCGAGTACCGGTCCGTGTCTGCGAAGCTGTCGTCAATGTACGCAATGTCTTTCAAAAGCACCTGACTGCCCAGCGCTGTGGTGACCACGGGGATCTCAGCGAACTGGCGCCCGTAATCCCGCCGTTCCTTCAGACGGAGCAGGATCTCGCCTGCCGGCGTTTTTAAACCGCCCCCGGGCAGGTCGATCGCGGCATTTCGCAGGGTTCGGGCAATTTCCTCCGGAGTCGTCCGGTACCGGCGGAGGTTCTCCTGGGAGATCTCAATACCAATTTCCAATGGCGGCAGGCCCTGCAGGTCCACCTGCGTAATGTCCGGCGAATGAAGCAGCCAGTCCCGCAGCTGTTCGGCTACCTGATGCAGCGACGTATCGGGCGCATCGCCATACACGACCACCTCAATCACGTCGCGGCGGCGCGCGTCAATCCGCACCTCCGGTTCTTCGGCCTCTTCTGGAAAGGTGACAATCCGATCTACTTCGCTCTTGATTTCCTGGCCCAGCCGGTTTACGTCTTCACCCAGAAGCAGTTCCACCATCACGCTGGCGCTGCCTTCACGCGCGGTGGAGGTCACTTCTTTGACGCCTTCCAGCGAGCGGACTCCTTCCTCGATGGCGAGGATGATGCCGTGCTCCACTTCCTCCGGGCTTGCGCCGGGGTACACCACCGTAATTGACACCGTGTCGGGCGCGATGTCGGGAAAGACTTCCTGCTTGGTATGCAGCAGCGCAATGAAACCGCCGGCCAGGCAGATCCACAGAATGAGGCTGGCCGCCACGGTATGGTTGGCCATCCATGCGATGGCCCCCCGGTAGCCAAGCTGTGTAATCCCAGAACTCACGGCCGCACGCCTTTCGCCTCGCTGGCCAGCGTGTTGGCGGCGGCTGCGAGGCCCTGTTCCCCGCCCTCTTCCTTAAGCCGCAGCGGCATGCCGTTGACGGGTGTCGACAGATCGCTCATCACAATTAATTCACCGTGCTCCACGCCTTGCGAGACATACGCGGATTCCGCACCCCGCCAGGCCGTTTCAATTGGACGAATCGCAAGGGCTTTGTCCGGCGTCATGACCCACACGTAGCTGCCTTCGCGCACCGCCGATGCCGGCACCGGGCACACGTCCGGGATCTCCTGTCCGATGATCTCCACCCGCACCTTCGCTCCCAGCAGGAGCGGATGCGACGGGGCTTCGCCGCCGTTGTTCAGTTGAAGGGGGTCCTTGACTGCAACCAGGATGCGGGGCAGCGTGCTGCCCGATTCGATGTCCGAAAGGATGCGTTGCACCTCGCCTTCGCGATAGACGCCCGCGCCCCAGGCGTCTTCATGGAAAATACGCACCTGCGAGCCCGATGTGCTGTTGAAACCCGGGATCTGCAGCCAGCGCAGCTCAGCTACCGGCACCGTCACTTCCACCCAGAACTCATCCGAATCCACCAGCGTCGCGAGCGCTGTGCCGGGATTCACATAGGCCCCCAGATCGACTCTCCGTTCCTGAATCACCGCGTTGAATGGCGCCACGAGCACGGTGCGTTCCAGGTCGAGCCGCGCCTGATTCAAGCCTGCCTGCGCAATAGCCACTGCGGCCTTTTTCGATTCGAGCTGCGGCTGCCGCAGCATCAGCGCCTCGTCTTCCTCGGGAGCGCTCTCACCCAGCAGTTCGTATTCGAGCTGGGCTATCGACTGCTGGCCCATTTCGAGTTTGAGTTCCGATTGCGCCTTGACCAGGTTGGCCCGCTGCTGCTCTACCGCCAGTTCGTAGTCGTTGGGCTCGATCTCAGCCAGGACTTCGCCCTGCGCGAAATGCCCGCCCGGTAGAAATGCCGGGGCCACCTTTGAGATCTGGCCGCGAATCCGTGCCGCCAAGTCGACCGTACGCGCAGGCACCACCGTGCCCATGTTGCGTACGGTTGCGCGAACCGTCTGCATCTCCGCAGGCATCACCTCCACGAGGGCCGCCTCCCGTTGTGGCGGGCGCCGCTGGGCCACGGGAGGGTTCAGCAGCCAATGGTACGAAATGTATCCGCTGACCCCCAGAATTGCGATCACCAGAAGCATGCGCACAAGCACGCTCAAAGCGCGCCGTATCCGCGAGGCCGCCGGCGCCGGTACTTCGGCGGCAACCTCTTCGGTGCTTGTTTCAGGAAGTGTTGCCATGTGCTGGTCTGCTCCAATCCTCCACCGGATACCACCTCCGGCGTCGTTTTATCCGTTTCGTGGGAGAGGCGCGGCTGTCTCCGGAGCCGCCGCCTGCTCCCTGGCGCGAATCGCTTCGTGCTCCGGGGCCATCCACGAACCGCCCAGGGCGACGCACAGCTGGACCCGCAGGTCGAGCCGGGCCAGTTCAGCCTGTACCAGCCGCCGCTCGACTACCTGTAGCTGCGACAGCGCCGATACAACGGGCAAATAATCGTTCGAGCCCTTGCGGTAACGCAGCAGCGCCTGGTTGTGCGCATCGCGCGCTGCATCCAGCTCCCGTTCCAGCGCGGCGATGTATTCGCCCTGCTTCACCTCTTCATATAACGCGGTTTCGACTTCTCTCGCCGCGACCAGCACACGTTCCTGGTAGGCGGCCAGCCGCTCGTCCACCACGGCGCGCGTGCGTTCGATTTCAGCTTTTCGCCGGCCCGCGTCGAAGATCGGCCCGGTTACGCCTGCGGCCAATGTCGCAGCCCAATTGTTGAACACGAGGTCCCAGTCGTCTGCGCCGTAGCTGGCCGCGCCCGTCAGGCGCAGCGCAGGCAGGCGGTCCGCCCGGGCCACGCTCACCCGCCAGTCCGCCGAGCGCAGGCGAAGCCCTGCCGCGCGGATATCCGGCCGGCGCGCCAGGAGGTCGGCTGGAAGGCCCGGCGCGGGCAAGGGACCCGCCTTGGGAAGGCCGTCCTGCGTCACGCCCAACTCGGCGCGCGGCTCCTGGCCCAAAAGCACTGCCAGCTCGTGCAGGGTGGTCTGCAGCGCCGACTCCAGCGGCGGCAGCAACGATTCCGTTCCCGCGACGATCTGCCGTTGCTGATAAACGTCGAGCGCGGTCGCCATGCCTTTTCGGTGCCGCAGCTCGATCAGGCCGAGCGTGGTCTTATTCAGCTCCAACTGTCTTTCGACCAGCGCGATCGTCTGGCGTTGAGTCACGGCAAACAGCCATTCTCTCGCCACCAGGGCCGATAGACTGAGCATCGCACCGTAGAGGTCTTCGCGCGTCGCTTCGACATCGCTCAGGGCGGCCTCGTGCTGCGACCGTACCCGGCCCCACAAATCCACTTCAAAACTGCTGCCCAGGCCAAACCGGTACGAGCGCGTGGTGAACGTGCTGTGAGACGACGGCTGGCCCGCTGTCAGCGTGTCGATTGCCTTCAACGCGGCGCCGGCCTGGTCCAGCGCATCCAGGACATCCGCCGGTGGGATGCTGCCCGCCGCATTGAGCCGGTTCCAGGCCGAGATCTTCGGATTCAGAGTGGTCAGCTGATCCGCATGCTTTCCCGTATCGACCCGGCGCCGTCCCGTCGAGATGTCGCCTGAATAATCCAGCGAGGGCACCCGCGCCGCACCCGCCTGGATCGCCACCATTTCGGCCTGGATCAGGCGGGAATACATCTGACGCAGCGACAGATTGTCCGACAGCGCCCGCTCGATCAGGTGGTTCAATTCATCCGACTCAAAGACCTTCCACCAGCGCTCCGGAACTGCGCCGGACGTGTCGTAGAGGGCAAATTCGTCAGGGACCACCAGCTCATCCGGGCTTCGCTCCGGCGGGGTAAAGCGCGCGCAGGAGATGCCGCAAAGGGCGATCACGAGCCCGATGGCCGTGATCGGTGCAAGCCCGGGACGTTTCGCGCAGGCGGGGGGAGTGTGGCAGGCGTCGGGTTCGGACATGAATTATGCTCCGGCCTGTTTTGGGGTGGCCCCGCCGTTTCGCTGCCGGATCTCCGTGCGCACCGCGGCCATGCCCGCCAGACAAAATCCCACGATGTGTGATGCCAGCACGTCGACCTTGTCACTCCCTGAAGTCCAGGCCCGTTTTCGCTTAAACGCCATAATGCATTGGCTCATTACGCTCATTTCACACAAATCCAGGTCGGTTTCAGTTGCTCCCGGCCCCAGCAGGTCGCGTATGGCTGCAAGAAAATGCCGGCGCGACGTCTCATGCCAGTCCGCGATCGCATCGTCCAACAGGCCCGTCGGGTTCACCAACTCCATCATGCGGATGCTCTGCAGATGGCCCAGCTGTTCCTCGTCTGCCCGGCGCTGCAGCATCGCGCGCACCAGCCCCGCCAGCCGCTCCTCCCCTGAGGCATCCGGAGACACACCCCCGTCCAGCGGATACAACGCATCGGCGCGCGCGGTCGCGTAGGCCCACGTCGCTTCGTATAATCCGCGCTTGGAGCCGAAATGGTAATTGATCGCCGCCGTATTGACGCCCGCGCGCTGGCAGATCGCCGCGTGCGTGGCGTCCCGGTACCCTTTTTCCCCGAATACCTGGAACGCCGCGCTCAAAATGCGCTTACGCGTCTCTTCGCCATCTTTACGGATTCGCACCAAGTCAGCCTGCATCTTATCAATCGCTTAGTTCAAGTACGAAGTTGAACTTGTACCACGATCCCGCCCTTAAGTCAAGAAGAGAGGCCTATCTCGAATCAGCCGATCGCTCTTGCTTCGCGCGTCCCGCATGCTAAGATAGGCGCGCCTGCAGTCAGTATGTCATGCCGCGTAAAAACCGGGGGTATACTCTATATCATGAACCCGCAGAGTACGTTCGCACGTGAGCTTGAAGTCGCAGTTGCCGCGGCGCAGGTTGCCGGAGGCATCCTTCGTGAGGCGTTTAATCAGCCGGGCGGTCCCAAAGGCAGCCCGGGCCACGCCGACGCGGACCGCGACGCCGAGGTAGCCATCCGGGATGCACTCGCCGGCGCCTTTCCAGAAGACGGTTATCTCGGTGAGGAGCTGTATGACGCGCGCCGGGCCCCCGGCCGCGAAGGCCGTCTCTGGGTCGTCGACCCCAATGATGGAACGAGCGCTTACATGAAGGGATTTCGTGGAGCGGCCACGTCCATCGCGCTTCTCGTAAAAGGACAACCGGTCCTGGGCGTCGTTTACGCATACAATTATCCCGACGACCGGGGCGATCTGCTTGCCTGGGCCGAGGGCGGCCCGCTGCTGCGCAATGGCGTCCCCACCGCACCGGCCTGGCCTGCATCCCTCGACAGCGATTGTGTCGTTCTGCTCTCGCAAAGCGCAGACAAAAGCCCCGGCGCCAACGCAGCGTGCATCGCCCCCATGCGCTACCGCGCCATGCCCAGCATCGCGTACCGGCTTGCACTGGCCGCCGCGGGCGACGGTGTCGCGGGCGCATCCCTCTACGGCCCGGGCACCTGGGATTTCGCTGGAGGACATGCCCTGTTGCTTGGCGCAGGCGGCGACCTGTTCAGCCGGGATGGCACTCCCGTTCGCTATGACCCTGACGGTTCCTGCCGGTCATCGGCCTGGGTGTTCGGCGGCTCACCGCCCCATGTCGACCACATCCGGGGGAGCGATTGGTCCGCCGTGCTGGATGAAGTCCCCGCGGATGGGCCGTACGGGCTTTGCTTCCCGCGCTCAGGTGGCGGCCCCCTCGATCCCGCCATGCACGCCCGCGCCCAGGGATGCCTGCTCGGCCAGCTGGCGGGCGACGCGCTTGGCAGTCTCGTGGAATTTCAGGGACCCGATGCCATCGCCGCGCGTTATCCCGGCGGTGTGCGCGAACTCGCCGACGGCGGCACCCACCACACCATTGCGGGTCAGCCCACGGACGATTCGGAGATGGCGCTGCTGCTCGCGCGCTCGCTCATTGAACATGGGGCGTATGAGCCCGATCCCGTGCGCCACGCCTACGTCTACTGGCTTGAATCCGGTCCGTTCGATTGCGGTATCACCATCGGAAATGCCCTCAGAGGCGGTTACAACTACGAGAGCCAAGCCAATGGCGCGCTGATGCGTATTTCGCCCCTGGGCATTTTCGGCGTACACCATGCGCCGCATGAACTCGCCGACTGGGCACGCCAGGACGCGGTCCTGACGCATCCGCATCCCGTGTGCCAGGAGGTGAATGCGCTGTTTGCCATGGCGATTGCGCATGCCATCCGGACCGGATGCGGGCCCGGCAGCCTCTGCGACCAGATCGCCGAGTGGGCACGGGAGATGGATTGCCTGCCTCCGGTCGTAGAGACCATCGAGGCCGCCCGGACCGCCCCTCCGGACGACTATATCACCCTGCAGGGATGGGTCCTCATCGCATTCCAGAACGCCCTCTGGCAGCTCCAGCACGCGTCCGGGTTTACGGAGGCGGTCGTCGATACCGTTATGCGCGGTGGCGATACGGATACCAATGCAGCCATCTGCGGGGCGCTGATGGGCGCGATGCACGGATTCGACGCCATTCCCGCGCAATGGCGCGACCGCGTTCTCACCTGCCGGCCCATTGGCAGCCTGCCGGATGTGCACCGCCCCCGCCCACGCTGTTTCTGGCCTGTCGACGCCCTGATACTCGTGGATCGCCTTCTTGCGGCGGGATAAGGCGCGGCATCACCCGCGATCCGCCGGTGGCGCTCTTGTTGCTTACCCGTTTAAGAGTTCCCGTGCCGTGTGCTCGCGTGTCCTGCTCAGAAAGCGGCCCGCCAGCGCAGTTACGCTGACGGGCCGGAAGAACGTTGGGCCGGGGCATGAAACCCGTTAATCGAGCGGAAAAGCCGCGAGATGCAGCAGACGGTCTTCGTAACAGAGGCCGGTGCCGGACATTTTCCGGCCGCTGAATCCGAGGCCTACGCCCAGTCCGCGGGTTTCGGAGAGAACCTGGAGGTTGCCCCGCACCCCGTCGGCAAAATCGCGGATCACACGCTCGGGGGCCGGCTTGCGGGTGCTTTCGTCGTGGGCAAAGGTGAAGAAACAGGCCTCACTGAGCCGGGGCCACAGACGCCGCATGGTGCGGGGGGTATCGAAGAGTTCGAAGAGCACCACACGCGAATCGGTGGCGATGGCGACGCCGGCAGCATCTTCAGGAAGCGCCAGGTTGCGCCGGTATTCCTCGGCCGTGCTGCGCGTGGCCTCGATCCCGTCGGTCAGCGATGCCGTGCGCGATGCGGCCCGGGCAAATCTCAGTTCCTGCGCAACGTCGTGCCACACTTCCGACTGATCGCCGCCGAAGGAGCCGTGGCACGCAACAGACTCCATCACCCGCACGCATTTCCGGGCGCGGACATGGGGCGTAGCGAAGTGGGTGGCGCGAAATCGCCGGCTGACGCTGGACCAGCGGCCCTGTTCGACGCAGCTCACAGGAACCACGAGCTCGGATTGCGCTGCAACGAGGATGGTGATGTTGATAACCCGGTTCTGCTTCGCGCCGGTAAGAATTTCGCCTTCAGGCAAGAGAATGGGGCGGTCGCCGCGGTTCCGGATAAGGATCTCGGGTACGGTGCCGTGATGCGACGTCTCGGTGACGTCGGCCGTCCCGGCCTCAAGCGCCTCTTCCAGCAGGACGTAGGTGCGCTCGTGGCCGTTTGCGAGATACAACGGAAAGACCGTCGCGTTGCGGTAATGCAGGCCTTCGCCGATTTCCAACTCGGCCAGAGCGCTGCGTGCTACGCTGAGCGCGCCGATATCGGCATGAGTCTCCAGCGTCTGAGCGAATTTCGGCATCAGAGCCAGCAGCAGGCGCGTCTCAGGCAGCAGGTCACGGCGTGAAAGCTCGCCAAGGCGTTTCGCGGCGTCGCGGATGACCGTGGGGCGGCGCCAGTCGTGCATGGCATTGTAGCCGTCGAGTACGACGCGGTGCAGCGCCTCGGGGAGGCTTGCCGGGTCTCGAGGCGTCTGGAGGAATTCCGCTTTGGACGGCGCGACATACAGCGACAGCGCCAGTGTGGCCGAAGGAAAAGGAGTGTCATCACGCGCGGCCACCGTACCGTCGACATAGACGGTGCCCTGGTCGATGAGGGGCGTGAGCCAGGATGCAACCTGCCGGGGAAGGTAGCCCACTTTGGCAAAGTCTTCGTTTTCAACGCGAATGGCCTTGCGATCGTGGGTATTGTCGGGCTCGCGCTCAAAATGCACCTTTTCGCCCAGCGCCGGGTGTGCTCTGCAATACTGCATTCCCGCCAGATTGACCTCGATTTCGCCGAGCAGTACTTCGTGTTGACAGGTTTTTTTGCTCATGGCATCTGCTCCAGGTTGGATCCTGCGGCCGCTTCTTCACGGTTCCACAGATCCCCGTTTTCCACCAAAACACCGCCAGTCCCGGGACGTGCATACAGCCACGCCGTAATCTCGGGACCATCGTCCAATTTCACCGGCACCTCGTAACGCCGGTACCAGGTGGGATGCGCCATCAGGCGATCCAGGTCGCGGAGTGTCTGTGCGCTGACCGCGTACACTTCGCCTCGTATGGGGCTGACAGCCTGATCCATCCGCACATAGGGCATGGCGCTCACATACAGGGCGTAATTTTCAACCGTGCGCCCCGTCCCGGCCGATTTCCGGGCCCCCAGCAAGAACTGGTTCCAGAAACCGCTCCGCAGCCTGCCGTAAACAAAGACATATTGCTCGCTACTCATGCCCGCACCCTCCGGCTTCTCCATACTTCCGAGAACGCCCATGACGGGACGGCGCCTCGTCCCGCGGCGCCGTCCCCCGGGCCTTCAGCAGACCTCTCCAACGAGGCCGGGTTCCCTCCAGCGGAAATGGTCTGACTGGGGAGTCGCACCGTAGGTAGTAACCCACAGATACCGGCCGGAAGACTCCCCTTCCTGAACCACCGCCACCAATTCTTCGCCGAACAGCATGAAACGGAAATACCAGGACTTCTGCCCGCTGGCCAGGCGCTTCCCATAGGCCGGCCGGTAGCCCAGCGCCCACATGTGGGTGGCCTTGACCTGCCGGCTCCGCTCGAACAGGGACTGTGCGAGCGCCCGCGTGGGCGGAAGTCCCGTGTGATGCGCGATGCGATCCAGCGCGTGCTCTGTGATATCCAGCTGTGTCGCCTTCGAGACTCTCATGAATCCTTTCCCTGTGATAGCCATCGCTGCGCCCTTCCTTGTGTTTACTGCCCCATCAACTTCGATGCCCTCTGGCTGTGTTTGCGCCAAACGCCTCTAAGACAGCAGGTATCGTGCCAATACAGCAGCCCGCGCGTAGCACCATATGTGGGGTGATTTCGAGGAAAGAGCACAAAAGATGGCGTGTTGTGTCCTCAATATTAACGTGCTATGCTCAAAAAACGAGTAGTTGCAAACGGCCGCCAGGCATGCGAGCCCAATCAGGCACTCCAGGGCGCTGCTGCGCATGCGGGCGCATTTCCCGGGGGTAATGCCGGGTTCATCCCGGCGGAAAGGAGCCAGATGGTGGCACAGAGAAAGCAGCATATCGTGACCTATTACGGGCTGGATGGCGCCTGTGCCGCGGCCCTGGCGCTGAAACGGTTTCCGGCGGCCAACGTGCTGACGACCAGTGCCAGGCGGGTAGGCGAGACATTGCAGCAGCTCAGTCAGTCCGCGGTATGTGACGTGCATCTATGCGGAGTGGGAACCGGCTGCGACTGGGCCGAAGTGAGACAGGCCTGCGAGGCAATCCGTAAACGCGGGGGAGAGGTGTTCTGGTACTGCGGCCGGGGCTATCTCGACAGAGACCGGGATCGTTACGCAGAGGTCTGTACGCCGGTCTTTATCGAGGCGGAAAGCAATACGGGCGCCCTGGCAAAACACCTGCAGCTCACCGACGACCCGGTGGCCGGATTTTTGACCGAGCTGGCGCCATTGGACCACAACATCTCGCGCGACAAGCCTTTTCGAAAGAAAACCAGTGAACAGGAAGACTGGTGCGATTTTGTGGCGGCCGCGATCTCCCAGTATTTCAAGTACCAGGATGAGGAGGTCTACCGGACGGCCATTTACAGTCTGGCGAATCGGAGCCTGACCGAGGAGGACCGGCACACGCTCGACATCTACCGTCAGACAGGGTTCAAGTATGTATTACACGGCCGATCGCTGGCTCTGAAGACACTTCGTGAGCGGATCAAAAAGTGCGCCCGGATCAACCGCCCGCTGATCATCATGGGCGAATCGGGAGTAGGAAAGGAGCATGTGGCGCAATTGATTCGCGAGGCCAGCGCGCGCTGTCACGAGCCGTTTATTGTTGTGAATTGCGCCTTGTACGCGGGCAGCGCCAGTCTCGCTAACTCCGATATCTTCGGCCATGTGAAAGGCGCGTTCACGGGCGCGGAGAAAGAGCGTGCGGGCAAGCTCAGCACAGCGCATAAGGGCATCCTCTACCTGGACGAGGTCGGCGAACTCCCGCTCGAGGTCCAGGCGAAATTGCTGCGGGTGTTTGAAGACGGCCAGGTTACACCCGAAGGGGCGGATCGGCCCACGGGCCACGTCGACGTGCGCATCATCGCCGCGACTAACCGGGAACTGCCCGAAATGGTGCGCGCGGGTACTTTCCGCGCGGATCTGTATCACCGCCTGAGCACCCTGCGCCTTTTTGTCCCCCCGCTGCGCGATCACCTCGAAGACATCCGTTCCATCCTGGAAGAGCACTTGATATCGCTCGCAAAAGAGGGGTACGAGCGCACCCTGACGCGCGGCGATTACCAGGCGCTGAAGGGCTACGACTGGCCGGGAAACGTTCGCCAGTTGATCAAACTGGTGGAGCGTGCGTTCTATCTTGATATGAGCATCGCTGAAGCGATTGCGGAAGAAGAGGCGCTGGGTGAACTCCGTGTTGCCGTGGATGTCCGGCCGTCTCCGGACGAATTACTGCTTCCCCGCACCACGAGCGAGGTTCGCCCAATCGAAGAAGTGCGCAATCAGTATGCACAGCGCGCCTGGGAACTCTTTGACCGAAATTACACGGCCACCGCCAAAGCTCTGGGAATCCGGCCCAATACGCTGCGGTACAAGTATCTGAAAGAGAAAAAACAGCAGTCCTAGCCGGCCTGCCTCGTGCCGGGCCGTGCGTGTTGTGCCGCTCTGCCTGTTGTTACGCCATCGCGGCGCGGTAGTGGCTCGCGATTTCCGCGGGCGTGAGTGCGCGGCCAAACACCGCTGCGTGGCAGAGCCTGCCTTCGAGTCCGAAGAGGGCGTCGCTGCGGCCGCCCATCCACAGACCGGCGATATCCGGAGAACAACCGGGTTCGAGCGTGCCTGCGATTTCCGGAGTGGCGTTGCCATCCAGATACACGGCGATGTCGAGGCCCTGGCGGACGTACGCGACATGGTACCAGCGCTTGGGTTCGAGCTCGGTCGCGCCTGCGAGCAGGGTGCCTTTGGTGTCGCCGTTGTAGGCGATGAGCCGTCCCAACGCCTGGCCGCCGGCATCCGTTCCGCCAATACCGAGATGTTCGCCCGGCGCGCCGGGTTCGCGGTCGCGGCCACGGGAGACGATGTAGCCCGTCATCGCGCGGGCATCGCTGGGCAGGCCGTTCCAGAACCAGAGCTCAACCGAATACGCGTCGCCTGGAACGGGTATGGAGGCGGCCACCCGGCCTCCTGCGCATTGGAGGGCGCGGCAGATGCCGTCGGGGTGGCCGGTTTCCTTGAGGGAAGGCCCTTCAAGGAAGAACGCCACGCCCGGTTCGCAACGAGCCACGTGGCCGTTGCCGGACAGGTCGGCGCAGGTTGTGCCCGTGAGGGTGTCCATGGGCCAGTAGGCCTCCGGCCCGGAGGCGCGCACGGCATCGACATAGGGGCCCGCACAGATTGGCAGGGGCCGTCGCGAGCGATCGGCCAGACCTTCGAGCAGCTTCAACAGGGCTTCCGTGATCCTGGGTTCCGCGGCAGGCTCGAGGCCGGCAGTGCGCGCGGGCCAGGTGTTGTAGCCGCCGAAACAATACAGCTCGGGCGGCGGGATGTAGCCTTCGGCGCCGTTGGCCAGCTCGATGTTCATGGTCATGGGGAACGGGCTCTGCCGTTTAAGTTTGAGGCCCGTGATGGCATAGACCTCGCAGGGGATGGCGGCGATGGCCAGCCCGCCAAGGCGCAATGCCTGGAGTTTTAGTTCGCGCCGGGGTTCCGCCGCGAGGTAGAGCTGTTCCAGGGCATACACCTCCGCCTTATCCTTGGGCAGGGTACGGTCGCCCATGGCCGCCCGGATGTCGTTGGCCCAGGCAAGCCGTTCGGGAGACGGAGTCCGGCGATCGAGCGTGAGTGTCATTTCCGCCATATCGATCGAGGCATCCTCGATATACTCGGCAGCCTGCCAGGCCTCCATGGCTTTGTCGGCCACACGGGCGGCATAGGCGTCGATGGTGAGATCCGTTTTCGGCGCCGCATAATTCATCCAGTGCTGGTCGCCGCTCGTGCCATTGGAGATCAGGGCGACAAAACGCGGATGGTCCTGGCCGGGCGCGATGCGCCGCTCCATTTCCGCGCAGAACCGGCCATAATAGTCTGCGGAAATGGGCGTGGAACCGAAATAATGCATCGAATAATTGGCGAGGAGCGCCAGCGGCGCGCCATCGACCGTTCGCACCGCCAGCACGGTCAGCGCGGGGTCTTTCGGGCCGCACGGCCCAATGTAATCGGGATTTTGGTAGCCGGGGTGCATCATCGCGCGAATGGTGGCCTCGCCGAACGGATCCGTGTCGATCCGGTCGGGGCGGCGGAACCATACGCGGCAGTTGGTGTCTTCGTAATCGGCCACGGCGGCCCAGCCCAGGCGGGCGGGTACACGGTTGGCATCGGCCTGCTGGATGCACTCGACGAGCCGGTCCGGCAGAAAGGCCGCATACGCCTCGTCGCAGCGAGATCCCAGTGCGCCCATGACGGACGGCGCCGTGTGTGAATGGGTCGCGGCGATGAGCATGTGTTCCTCGCGGATGCCCGTCGCGGCGCTGGCGCGGCGTTTTACGTCATCCAGCAGTTCGCGCGGCATCATGAGGTTGTCCACCAGCACCAGGGCGAGCCGTTTGGCGCCGTCATCCAGTACGAGGCCGCGCGCGAACAGCGGGTCGGTAATCGAATCGGCCGTAGCCTCCAGAAAACCGCCGCTGCTGATCACGGGCAAGACCTGGGGCGTTATGTCCACGGCCGCGGCGCCCGCCAGGACTCCCTTCGCGTCGCCTGGATCCGAAGCGACGCTCGCCGCCGGGCGCGTGGAACCCAGAACGCCAATCAGCGCAGCCGTGCCCGCCGCGCCCTGCACCGAATGTTGAATGAATCCCCGGCGTGTCAGTCGTTCGCTCACGATCCTGTCCTCCGCTTGCTTGTCCGTAAAACAGACTACCCGTTCACGCGCGGGGAACACAAGATGGTCCGCGGAGTATTCGCGGCCGGAAAAAGCGCCGGACCCGCCAGGAACTCGCGCAGGCTTCTGCTACAGGGGCAATTCGAGCACGCCGGAGTAGCCGGTCGAAACATAGGCCGCCGAGGCGCCGAAACGAATGCGTAACGGGTAACCCATCACGGGCATGATCTCGCCCAGCGTGCCAGCGCCGGAACTGAAATCGTACCGGGCCACCGCGCTCCCTCCGAGAACGACATAGGCACTCGAGTCCCGGGCATCGAGCAAACTGCCCCAGTCTCTGGTGACCAGCACGCCGCTGCCCGGTTTCAGGGCGCCGCTGGGCAATACCGCGACCGCATAGAGCTTCAGGCCGTCGGCGTAGGATTCCACATACACCTTGGCGCCGCGCCCGAGCACCTGGCTGGCGCCGTCGGGAAGCTGAGCCGAGTCAAGGGATTCGACCTTCTCCCCGCCGTTCCAGCGCACCGTCCGCAGATGGGAGCGGTATTCCCAGGCGCGGAGCCACTGATCATCACGCAACGTCAGCAGGCCGCTGCCGGGATCGTACTGAACGAAGATGCCCGGAACATTAGCGCTCGGACCGGCCGACGGTGTCCCGACCACGTCAATCGCCGTGATGAAATACGCGCACTTCGGCCTCTCCATGCCTGCAACGGTCTTGAGCGGCTCGCAGGTGCTCAGATACAGACCGGCGTCCGCCACGTCGAGCGAGACGATATGGTCAAACGCAAGGCCCACCGTGCCGGTGAACTTTCCGGCCGCCAGGTCAATCAGCGCGAGTCCCTGTTCCGCGGTATCCGGACCCAGAACGCTGCCGTACTTGTCCGCACGGCAGCGCAATGCCAGCACGTCGCCCAGCAGGAACGCGGAACCGGTCTGGCTCGAGGGATACCAGGGCCGCGCGACGATGGATTTGTCCGCGGAGGCGGCGCTGTCCACTTCAAGAAGCGGCCGGTACGGATAGAGTGGCCAATACCACCCGTAGTACGGCTCAACGGGAATGCGCTCGTTGAACACGAGCCGCGGCTGTTCTGGGTCGGAACAATCGACGACCGCCACCACATACTGCGGCGAATCATCCCACTTCGCCCCGACAAGCACGACCGAGTCTCCGTAGACCAGGCTGTCGACCAGGTCGCCAAGTTTGACCTCGACCTCACCTCCTGCCGCTTTCGCCAGCGACACCGTCCGAACGCGTGTCGTGCCGGAATCATAACGCGCAACGATTTCGGCGCCGACGTGCGGCGTAATTTCCACGAAATCGGCAAGGTATTCCGCCAGGACAAGGCGGTTCGTCACGCTGGGCGCGTCAAGCACGGTGGCGTCGATTGTGACCAGTTGCTCCGTCGTGAGACCGTAGTAGTTGCCCTCATAGTCAAAAGAACGGATGGATGTGCCCGTGAGGTCCACGTAACCGCGCGCATCGAGTTCGTCCGGCGACCATGACACGAATTGAAGCCGCTCGTAGCCCCCCGCGCCGCTCCAGCCGCTGAACGGCACGATGAGCAGGTCGTCAAACACCGCGAAGGCCTTGACGTCGCCGTAGGCGCTGGACCAGCTCCACCCGTCCCCGAACGTCTCGCGGTCAACGAGAACCGGGCCGCCGGGGTCCGCCACGTCGAACAGGCTCACGCACACACGACGGCCGCCGGTGTCGTCCACGCCCAGGGCAAGCAGGCGGTCGCCGCGCGGCTCGATGTGCGTGGACCAGCCGGGCACTTCCAGTTCGCCGAGGAGGGTGGGCGCCGACGGGTCGGACAGGTCCACCACGAACAGGGGGTCCTGGATCAGATACGTCACGATGTAGGCCCGAGGCCCGTCAAACCGGGTTGCGAAGAGTGTTTCGCCCGTGGCGCGCTCGAGGGGCAACTCGGCAAGCACCGTAAGATGGTCCGGGTCCGCGAGGCTGATGGTGGTCACATAGACGCGCCGCTCATCGTTCCAGGCGCTGGATACGACGCGCAAGGCGCCTTCCCAGGCGTCCAGCTTGTACCGGTCCGCGACGTAGCCATTGACGTTCACCGCGCCGCGCACCGCCATGGCGCCGGCCGGATCGCTGATGTCAACGTAGGTGATGGTGGTCTGCTCCCCGGACCACGCGGGCGTAGACGCCACGAAAATGGCGGTGGAGGTGGCCTGGATCACGTCGCCGGCGCCTCCGAACGAGAGCTGGTCCGCGGGGTAGACGTTGTCCGGATCAGCGACATTGACGCTGGTTACCCACGTCGCGCTGGTCTGGCCCTTCGTAGAGACAACGCCGTCCCAATACCAGTCGAATTCGGCGCACACCGCATAGAGCACATCGCCGACGAGGCGGCTGTCGACGAAATCGCCGTCCAGGGCGATGGAAGAAAGGATCGATGGGGACGCCGGGGTCGAAACGTCGGCGATGTAGAGCCGTCCCTGTACCGTATAGCTCACCGTGTTGCCGTTTGTTTCGTAGTGTGTCGCCTGTCCGACCAGGACGTAGGCGCGGCCGTCGCGCACGTAGAGATCCCGCGGATACCCAAAGGTCGGAAGCTGCGCAAGCACCTTTTCTGTATCCAGATCGACCAGGGTCAGCCCGCGGTACTGGTTCAGGACGTACAGAAGGTTCCCGTCGCGCCGGAAGACATCCGGCTCGGTCACCTCCCGCGGGACGTTCTCCTCGCCCACCTGGCTGTCTTCATCGCGGCCCGCAGCGGGATGCCCTCCCCACGTCCACCAGGCGTTGTTGCTTTGCCGCAGGTCGGCACTGGTGAACCGGTAATCGGACTTCCCCGGCGGCTGGAACGGGCATCCGACACCGATTGCCAGCACCACCAGAGCGCTCAGGAACAGGAACCTCTGACGCATGACCGTTCTCCCTGGAAGGTGAGCGCGCCGGAAGCGGTTCGCGGATCCAGACCGCATCCACGAAGGCCCGGGCCGCCCATGCCTGCCGCGAAGGATGCACATCTCCCTCTATTCTACTCCCGGAAGCCGCCGTTGTGACGCCTGTTTTTCATGCCTGCCCGCCAGGCCAGGCCGGTCCAAAAGCTGAAAATTCGCTGCGATTCAGGCACACTGGGGCATATCAGTCAATGGAAAGGGAGAAAGCATGCGTCGTGGCAAGTGGAGCGGAGTCATCGTTGCGGTCATCCTGGCGGCTGGTTTGAGTGGCGGAGCGCCTGTTTCCGCCGGGGAGGCCGGCGAGACCGGCTACCTCGAGCGGGTGGTGGCCTATGCCAATGCCATGCTTGAACACGGCCAGGACACGTACGGCGAGACCTCCACACCGCTGTTTGTGGAGGAACTCGACCGCACCACTCTCCAGATGCTCGCGGACGGAGCGCTGGAAGCGGCCGCAGCCATCCCGTACGAGGATTGGGGGATACGCTCCCACGACCGCATGCTGGGCGGCGCAAATCCGCAGCATTGCACCAATTTGTACCAGATTCTGTACGCGTTGACCGCTATCACGGGAGAGGCCCGCTATGCGGAGGCCGCCGATGCCTCGCTGGCGTACTTTTTAGAACATTGCCAGAGCGGAGCCACCAGCCTTTTCTATTGGGGTGAACACGCGGGCTGGGATCTCCGCCTCGATGCGCCGCTGGAGACCTCGTCCGGAAATATCCATGAATTTTACCGGCCCTGGCCCCTGTGGGAACGCAGCTGGGAGCTCGCGCCGGAACCGTGCCTCCGATTTGCCCGCGGGCTGTGGGAACATCAGATCGGCGACCAGGAAACCGGCGCCTATTCGCGCCACGCCAAAATCAGCCAGCACGGCCCCGCTACGACCGCGCCCTACGCGCGGCACGGCGGCTTCTACATCGAAACCTGGGCATACGCCTATAAAAAGACGGGCGATGCGGTCTTCCTTCAGGCAATTGAAACCGTCCTGAACGGCCTGGAACGCGCGCGCCTCAACGACGGCGGCTACCTGGTCGCCGGTAGCCTCGAAAAAGGCAGCCGCAGACCCTTCAACATCTCACTGGCCGTGTCGCTCGAACTCGCAGCGCCCGACGTACCGCCCGAACCCGCCGCGACGATGCGCGCTGTCGCCGCCGCCAACGACGAGGTTTTCGCGCAGAACTATACCGACCCTGACGCCGGGCAGGTACAGAGCGAAAACCTCTGGACCAACGCCTACGGGAGCGGCCCCCGCACCGGGCACGCCAACCTGTTCATGCTGCGCTACCGGCAGACCGGGAAGGATCTCTACCGCCGCGCGCTCCTCGTCGAGGCCGACCTCTACCGCGAAGAACAGATCAACCTGAGCAGCCCGGTCTGGCCCGGGACCGTCGGCGAAGCGATATGGCTCATGCTCGATGCCCACGAATTGACGGGCAATACCGGCTATCTGCAGACCGCCACCCGCTTTGCCCGGGAAGGCATCGCCCTGTTTCTCCAGGACGGCCCCCTGCCCAAAGCCTCGCACGTCCACGACCACTACGAAGCCGTCACCAACGGCGATACCCTCATGATGGCCCTGCTCCGCTTGTGGAAGGTCCAGAACCCGACATCGGCGCCCAGCACCCTGACCTACATCGACCGCTGAAACCCGTATACAACGCACACAGCAGGGATGCCCAGCGGGTCAGTGCCAGCCTGGTCAGCGGCCTTCGTTGCGGGAGCGAAGTTCCTCTGCCTTTTCGGCGGCGGCTTCTCCGGCCCACTGAATGAGGGCTTCAAGGCCCAATTCGCGCACGATGGCATGGTCCAGGCGTTTCCAGATCTCGGAGGGTGTGCGCCAGTCCGTCGGGCTGCCAGCGAGGTCCGTCACGATACGGAACTCGACACAGGCGGGCCGCACATAGATTACCAGATAGGGAAAGGCGGGGATGGTCACCAGATTAAACTCGATTACCCCATACCACGAAGAATCGGGATAAAGCTCCCTGATCTGGTGCAGCGTCTTCGCGGCATCGTACTCCTGCACCGGGCCGGTGCCCACGATGTCGGCGTTGTCCTCCGTGACCCGTTGCCGCTCGCGCTCAGACTGCAGGACGCCCTGCTCATTGAGCTCTACCTTCTGAAAATTGCATGTAAAGCAAGAATTGCCCACCCGGACCTCGCTGTCGACGCCCTCTATGAGCAGCGGCTGCTCCGGGTTCGCCCGCTGGGCCAGTTCACGCAGCACCTTGAAGGCGGGGAATTTCATCAGAGCCGGGACCTTCCAGAGCCCCGTGCCCTCCACACGAACCTCATTGAGCCCATCACTCAGCACCACGTGCCCTTCCGCAAACCAGAGTATGGACCTCCGAAAACGCTTCAGCGGTTTGGGAAGCCTTGCCAATTGCCGGAGCGCCTCCTGCAATTCCACCGGATCTACTTCTACCCAGGAATGTCGCTGATTGGTCATGGCCAGCAATCCGATTCGAACTTCATCCCGTACCGTGCTCCTGTAAGGTTGTCCTCCCCCGGCAGCCCGTGCCCGGGGCGCCAATACGAAAGCATAGACCATGCCAAACCGGAAACGCAGCAGAAGACCGCACTCCGCGGGGGCCATCCGAGACCACGAGGCGATTAGCATCGCCATCCGGTCGTCGAAAATTGTGCAGCACGCTCAAAAATAGATCACCATGCCCACAGCCAAATTGACGCAACCGCCCGGCAAACATACCTTGCCCGCATTCGCTGAACCCCGCACAAGGTAGATCAAACGCTCAACCGGGCGGGCCACCCGGGGCGCGGACCTCTGGGTTCGTCGTACGGCCGCGGCAGCCTGCGTAAATCGTGGCTGACTGAAAAATGACCAGATACAGTCAAATGAATTGCGCGCATCTTTCGCGCGACCCGCGATCTTGTGGGCAGCGAATGCGATCACTCTCTATCCAGCAACTTCCCAGTCTGCGAGCTGCTGAAAGCTCTTCAGGCGTACACGCTGGTGTCTAACGCGAGAAAAGACGCATTCGAGGTCGTTGCCAAGGTCAAAACGGTCAATTACGGGTAAAGACGCGTTTGCCTCTGTCATGAAGCGCTCAGAATACCCAGGCGCGGCATATCCGATATCCCACCACTCCAGAATTCTGTCTTTTGCTCTCTCGAGCATTTCCGCGGTCGGTAAACGGTTGCTTTTGGCACTGTTGACTCGCGCATCGGTCGGCAGAAGATTCCACAGGTCATTATTTGGCCAGTAAGCGAACGGGAAACAGTGGTCGATGTCGTATCGGTCGCGCAGCTTCTTGCCTGTCCACGTGCAGAATACTGCTTTGCCTTTGTTTCTCAGCCGTTCTACTATTTCTCTGATTTCTTTCGTGTTTCGCTGTTCATCGAGCCATTTCAGCCCTTCGTAGTAATGGTCCAGTGGCCGCTCTTTTCCGGCTCTTTGATCATACCCCACCATGAGTTTGGCCCATTCACTGACGATCGCTGGCTCAATCCAGCAGGCGTAGGAAGTCATTGCATCCCACAGGTGCGTCGGCACCTGGAACGTGCCGAAGGCACTAAGAGATTCTTTGTCCAGCGACATTGTATCTGCTGCCTTGGCAGCGGCGACGGTGCACGGGAAAACGGGTTCTGAACTCCCCGGGTATTTTGTATAGAAGGCAGGCATTTTCTTGATCGTGTTTCGCGCATCCCTGAGCGCCATCGCAAGATTGCGCGCTATTTCGCCATCAAACCGGCTGCCAATTCGCAGATCGTTTGAGGAAATGTCTTTCAAGGCCCGAAAAGCAGCGCGGTCGAAACCCAGATTCCCGCTTCCAGCTGGTTGTTGGAAAAATTCATTGTCTAAAACGAGGCTTTTAAATATTTTTACCCAGTATAGCGCTACCAAACCAAAAGGAAGCGTGACAAAATCCTCGGTTCTTTCGAGAACAACCCCCTGGGCGCCGTCGGCAATCCGAAGCAAAATCCTGAGCAGAGCCAGCTTGTACGTGGAAGATTTGGGGTCGTTTATGATGATATGCCGAAGCAAGGGCAGCGCCCCTGTCCCATCGTCAGGAATTCGACATACCACGACTTCCCAATCGATGCCCGGGCGCCCCATCTCATCACGCTGTTTGGCCTGAATGACGACTTCGGCCGCGAACTGCGCCGCAAAGTGGCGGAGTTCTTCGGAAGAGACTGGGTACATTTGGCGTTCGTCAGGATCTGGCCCCTGTCGAAGTGTAAGCACGAGTATGCCACCCGGCTTGAGGAGGCCTAACAACTTTCTAAAAGCTCGCTCCCTGGATGTGGCAGGTACGTGCATCCATACGGCACTCAAGAGGATCAGATCAAAGCGTAAATTGAGAGCATAGACGGCCTTGAGAGATGGAAGTCTGTCGTTTAACCATGTTATGGCTGCCTCGGGGTGAAGCCGCTGCGCAATGTCTCGAAGTTCTGAGCATGGCTCTACCGCGACGATTTCGTGCCCCAGCCGGGCAAAAAAGCCTGCGTCTCGGCCCGAACCGGCACCGACATCGAGCACGTTGGCCTTCGTACGAGGAAGCAGATGAAGCCACGTCTGATGGACGCGGTCTGTCGGGACCTTTTCGTACCGCTCGGCGAGAATTTCCGCGTATCTGGAGTAATAGTCGCTCATTGTGGCCAATGCACCTTAACGGGTGACACTCGGTAGCCTATCACAGATAGTCCGCAGATCTCACCAGCCCGTTGACCTAAGTCATTCCTGACAAAGACATTTACATCTCCATCTTGTGATGGAATGGCGCCTCCTGGTGTGGTAATTCCAACTTTCCTGAGCGCTCTGAAATTTTACTTTCGTGGGGAAGCGGAGAAGGCCCAGCCGATCAGAGGTTCGCGAGAAATGGACTGACTCGTTCTGGCTTCGTTCTGAATACGTTTTTCTGAGATCATCCGCCCGTCAGAACGAAGTTCCGGTACCAGTGCGCCCCGCCCCAAGTTCCCCGTGTTTCAGGCGGCTTTTGCGGTGGCGGGCGTGGGAGTAGGAGCTAGCGAAATCGGCGCTGAGGCGGCAAGAGTGGTTGCCGCGGCTCATGAACAGGGGGGAGTCTGGAGTTAGCGTGGGGTTGGAGGAAAAGCAAAGGACTTACGGTGATCCGCGTAAGTCCTTGAGGTGCCTGGAGCTGGAGGGGGGAATCGAACCCCCGACCTCATCATTACGAGTGATGCGCTCTGCCAACTGAGCTACTCCAGCAAAAAAAATGGTGCCAAGGGGCAGAATCGAACTGCCGACACGCGGATTTTCAGTCCGCTGCTCTACCAACTGAGCTACCTCGGCACGGGCACGATAATACAATTTGGAGCGGGTGAAAGTCAACGTGTCCCCGGTGACATTTTGCGCGGGGCGGTTGTGTTTGTCGAAAGGCGGTTCATGCGCGGCTCACGAGCCGGGTGGCGGCATCTACCCGGCGCGTGTTTTCGGTGTGATTCAATCGTTCACAAACCTGCCTTTCCAGGGGCGTATGCAGTGGCGTCCTGCGCGGTGTGCTTTAAGCGGGAGGAACGCGGGCGGGTCACGGTTCCGGCGGCGGGGTGGTTGGCCGCTCGGGCTGTTCGCGAAGGCGGTCGACGTCGAGGCGCTGCAGCATTGCGCGGCTGGGTTTGAGCCCGGTTTGAGGGGTGTCTTCGGGCCAGTTCAGAAAGCGCGCCGGCAGTTTATACCGGGGCAGGGTTTTCGCCAGTCGCGCACGCAGTGCATCGGGCTCCAGCGTGAACCCAGGCGCCGGAGCGATGAATGCCGCGGGGCGCAAGCCGAACTCGGGGTCGGGCACAGGCACGACGATGGCCCGGTCCACGTCCTGAAAGGCGCAGAGGGCCGCTTCGATCTCCTCGGGCTGGATATTTTCTCCACCCGATACAAACATATTGTCTTTCCGGCCCGTAACCACGAGATTGCCCGCCTCGTCGAGGCGTCCCAGGTCGCCGGTGGGAAACCATCCGTCGGGAGTCAGCGGGCGGCGGAGGGTCCCGTCGCGCTGAAGGTAGCCGAGAAACAGGGTCCTGCCGCGCACCTGAATTTCCTGGCCCGATGCAATGCGCACCGTGCCGGGCGTCAACGGCCTGCCCGAGGTTTTCAATGCAGCGAGAGATGCGCCGGGAGGACTGGTCGCGACCTGCGACGCGGTTTCCGTGAGCCCGTAGGTGGTATAAAGCGGGACTTCACTGGCCGCGGCACGTTCGATCAAGCCCGCGGGCGTTGCCCCGCCTCCGACCAGGACGGCTTTGAGCCGGCGCAGGGCGTGCTGTCCTGAAGGCGTGCTCAGCAGGCGCTGCAACTGCGCCGCAACAAGCGACAGATGGGTCACGCTCAACCGTGTGATCGCATCCTCAAGCGCTTCCTGCGGCTCCGGCACCGCCACGGCCGCTCCGGACAGCACGCAGCGAAACACGATTCCCAGTCCTGACACATGGTACAAGGGCAGCGAGAGCAGCCACCGGTCGCCGGGCTGGATATGTATGTTCTCGTTGGAGGCGGCGGCGTTTGCCAGGAGATTGTCGAGAGAAAGCACGGCCAATTTGGGCTCGCCTGTGCTTCCTGAGGTGGCGATCAGGGTTGCCGGCGCGTCCAGTTCTACTTCCGCGGAAGTCAGGCGGTCCGGATGGTCCAGCAGGCCGGCAGGCGCTACACGATGCGGCAGTTCTCCCGCTTGCGCGGATGCCACTACGCAACGGCAGTTCGTATGGGCGAGATGTTCGAGGAGCGCCGGCCTGGGAAGGCGCGCGTTCGGGATGTAGGCGGCGCATCCGGCGCGAAACGCGCCGAAGAGGATCGCCGGAGACCAGGTATCCAGCGGTTCCACGAGCGCGATCCGAGCCCCCGCGCTCAGGCCGGCCGAGCGGAGCGCTGCCGCAACCGCCGAAGCCTTCGCATCGCAGTCCGCGAACGTAATCGCCTGTCCGGACGCATCGACGAACGCGGCTGCGTCCGGGTGGCGCAGCGCGGCGTCATGAAGGGGACAGGGCACGCGGCTCATGGCTCGAGCTTTTCCAGCTTGCCGGTATTGAGTCGCCGGAGCAGATCGGCGGCGCGCGTGAGGTTCAGCCGTCCCTGTTCGATGGGCAGGGGCGCGTCGAGCAGGTTTGCCGCGAACCAGTTCCAGGTGTCGAGGCCTGCCGCCACATCGCCTTCATTCACGAACGCAGCCAGCTGGCCCAGGGCAATGAGGCCCACGGGAGACTCGAATGAGGAGCTGATCACGGGCATCATGCCCAGGTTGATCGCTTTTCGCGCGAGAAACATCGCAATCTCAAACCCGCCCAGCAGCGTGGGTTTTATCACGGCGGCCCGGGCGCCGCGCCACTGGTGCAGCTCGCATTCTCCCTGCTCGGCGACGGTCTCGTCGAGAGCCACCGGCAATCCGGAGCGGCCGGCGAATGCCACGAGGTCTGCGGGGTCCCGGAGCGGTTCCTCGATGTATTCGATGGTGCATCCCTCAATGGCTCGGGCAAACGCCATGGCGTCGGGCAGTTCCCAGAGCCGGCCGGCATCGAGCCGCACGGCGCATTGGCCAGTGCACAGGGCGCAGAGTGCGCGCACAGTCTCTGCGTCTTCCGCGGGCGATTCCCGCCCTACCTTGAGCTTGAGGGTGGAGTATCCCTCGCGCAGCAGCGCCTCGGCCCGCGCAAGCACGGCGTCACGGGTTCCCCAGAGAAGCCCGTTGATCGGGATTGACGTCCGGTGCGGCTGCGAAGCCAGTCCAAACGCGGGAATGGCGTGTTCGGCCGTCAAAAGCTGCAACAGGGCGCTCTGGACCGCAAATTTCAGCGAATTCACCAATTCGAAGGGCATCAGCCAGCGTTCGAAATGATCCGTCACCAGTTCGAGGCGCGGTGGCAGCGTGGTACCGCGGAGCGATTTCGCCAGCATCAAGGCCTGCTGGCGGGTCTCGTCCAGGCTTTCGCGGCTGAAACACGGCAACGGCGCCGCTTCGCCGAACGCGAACGCGCCGTCTTCGTTTTCAAACCGCAGCAGCAGACCGGACCGTGAAGTGCAGACGCAATCCCGCAAGGCCAGCGGGCGGACAAGCGGGAGGTCGTATCGAAAGACGTCTGCGCGGGCAATCCTCATAGAATGCTGCCCACAGAAAAGAGAACGCTGTACAGCAGGAGCATGCCGCCGGTGCGGGCCAGAGCGCGGTTCAAGGCCGGGCCATCGCGACGCAGAAACACGATACGCATTGCCGGGGCGGCGAGAAAGATCAAGACCGCGGGACACAGCATGAACCACAGGTCGCCCTCGTGCACATAAAAATACGCCGGCACGCCCACGCAGGCGGCTACCACGCAAAACAAGTATTCGGCACGTGCGAATCCGCGTCCGAAACGCACCGCCAGGGTTCTCTTGTTTGCCTTGCGGTCCTCGTTCACGTCGCGCAGGTTGTTCACAGTAAGCAGGGCCACCGCGAGCAGGCCAGGGCCCAGGCCCGCCACAAACGGCGCCCACTGTAAGGTCAGCGTCTGCACGTAATACGTCCCGGCCACCGCTACCGGCCCGAAAAACACCAGCACAAACACGTCCGCGAGGCCCGTATAGGCCAATGGAAACGGCCCCGCCGTGTAGATGATGCCGAAGACGACCGAAAGCACGCCGATCGCGATGAATGGCCAGCCGCCGCGCCAGACTATGTATGCCCCCGGAAGAAAGGCCAGCAGATACGTCACCAGCGCGGCACGCAGCACGTGGATGGGCTTCACCAGTCCCGACTGTGTCGCGCGCAGCGGGCCTTTCCGTTCCGCGGTATCCGCCCCTTTCAGGTAATCGAAGTAGTCGTTGGCGAAATTCGTGGCGATCTGGATCAACAACGCTCCCATGAGCGCGCAGAACGCGGCAGGCAGGTGGCTGGCGCGGTCTCCCAGCGCGAGCGCCGTGCCGACGATGACCGGCGACACGGCCGCCCCCAGCGTCCTTGGGCGCGCCGCCTCGATCCAGGCGTCTGTTGGTGTGAGTTCGTCCATCATGGTGCTTGGAACCGCCGTCGCCGCGGGCCGAGCGTACCTCCGTTACGGATGGCGTGGATACTTGCCGAAATCCGGCGGCCGTTTCTCATTAAATGCGTTTCGCCCTTCCTGGGCCTCGGGGGACTGGTAAAACAGCAGCGTCGCATTTCCAGCCAGTTCCTGCAATCCAGCCTGTCCGTCGCAATCTGCGTTCAGGGCCGCTTTGAGGCAGCGCAGGGCCGTGGGCGAATTTGCCAGGATTTCGCGGCACCATTGCACCGTTTCCTCCTCGAGCCGCTCGTATGGCACGACCGCGTTGACCAGCCCCATGTCCAGCGCCTGGCTGGCGGAATACTGCCGGCACAGAAACCAGATCTCCCGGGCCTTTTTTTGTCCCACGATGCGGGCCAGGTAACTTGCGCCGTATCCCCCGTCAAATGAGCCCACTTTCGGGCCGGTCTGCCCGAAAACCGCATTGTCCGCAGCGATGGTCAGGTCCGCCATCAAATGGAGCACATGCCCCCCGCCGATGGCATATCCCGCGACCATCGCGATAATGGGTTTGGGGCAGGTTCGCATCTGGCGCTGAAAATCCAGCACATTGAGGCGATGCCGTCCCGTGTCATCGACATACCCGGCGTCGCCCCGGATCCTCTGGTCGCCGCCCGAGCAGAAGGCTTTCTCGCCTTCCCCCGTTAAGATGATGACTCCGATGTCCGGATCAAAGCGCGCGTCCGAAAGCGCCTGCGACATCTCATCGACGGTGAGCGGCCGGAACGCGTTGCGCACTTCCGGGCGGTTGATGGTGATTTTTGCAATGCCTTCCGCCTTTTCGTAGCGGATGTCCGTAAAGGCGCCGGCGCGGCTCCAGATGATGCTGGCCATCGCTGACTCTCCCGTATCTGTGGATGCTGTGGCTAGTGCGCGGGCGTTCCGCGCAGCCCGTCAAGCCATTTCCGCAAACGCGTAGTATAGTCCCCCGGTTTTTCGAAGTGTACATTGTGGCCCGCCCCGGACACCACCATCGCGGTTGCGCGGGGCATCTTCGCGCCCATCGCCGCGGCCATTGCGCAGTATTTGGCGTCACGTTCTCCCGCGATCAGCAGCGTAGGCATGCCTGCCTCCGACAGCCGGTCCCACAACGAGGATTGCGCTCCTGTGCCCATGCCGCGCAGGACACGGGCCAGCTCGCGGGGATTGTTGTTGCGGCGCCGCATCAGCAGCTCCTCAAACCGATCGCCGCAACCGTGCAGAGATTCGAACAGCGGCGCGGCGTACCATCGCCGCAGGAACGCCTCCCAGTCGCCGGACTCCAGCTCGACCGCACGCCGCTCATCTTCTACGCGCCGTTTCGCGCGCTCCGTTTCGCTGCGCAGGCCCGGCGAGGCCGATTCCAGCACCAGTGCCTGCACGCGATCGGCATACTCCAGTGCCAGGTAGAGGGCAAGGCGGCCTCCCATCGAATAACCCACAAGTGCAAGCGGGCCGGGCGCGATGTGGTCCATCAGGCGCATCAAATCCTTCGACACCGCAGCCATCGTGTAGGCGGCCTCATCGCGACGCACCGGCGTGCGCCCGTGACCAGGCAGATCCGGTGCTATGCAGCGGTAGTTGGGCGGCAATCCTTGGGCAATCGGTCGCCAGTCCTCGCTGGAACCCATGAATCCGTGCAGAAACACGACCGTTTTTTCTCCGGCGGGATTCAGCATCCAATAATGAAGCGTACGCGCCATGACCCTCAGCCCGTGGTTCGTCAGGCCTGCAGAGCCTTGAACACCTCTTCGTCAATTACTTTGTGGAGAGCCACATTCTCCGCACGGCCGGTGGTTATCTCGATCAGCGTGGCGCCGGCTTGTTCCAGCGCAGCGGTGTACGCCTCTTTCAGATCATCCATCGAGTCCGGTTTCGCGTAGGGCAGACCGAAGAGCGCCGCGGCGTCCTTGAAAGAGAGCCCGTGGGGCGCTGTGAAATAGGGATCAAAGACCGCGGTTTGAGACGAAACCGGCAAAAAATGGAAGATGCCGCCGCCGTTATTGTTGATAATCACCAGCACCGTGGGAGTCTTTATCGTACGCAGCAGCGCGAGACTGTTCAGGTCATGAAGTGCTGCGAGATCGCCCACAATCGCCGTCAGCGTGCGGCCGCTTCCAAAAGCCGCGCCCGCCACGGTGGCGATGCTGCCGTCAATCCCGCTGGCGCCGCGGTTGGCGAAAACCACGGGTCCCTGCCCGCATGCGGAGGCATAGCGCTGCGCATCCCGGATGGGCATGCTGCTTCCCAGGAACAATCCATCGGACTGCTCAACCGCCCCGGCGATGTATCGTGCAACCGCTGGCTCGATCAGATCATGGTGAGCCGAAAAGAAGCGGTCCAGGGCACGCGCGCTGCGCTCCTGACAGTCTCGAACACGTTCAAACCAGGCGTCGACGCCCTTGTTCGGCGCGTTGTCCGCGGTTCCGCAACCGGCCAGGGCTTCACAGATCTGAGAGAGCGCCGCCTGGATGCGCCAGGATACGAGGTGGCCGGGATCGTCGCGCTCCGGGTGGCTGTTTATCCGCACGCAGCGTGCCGGTCGATGCAACCCCAGCCAGCGTTGATAACTCTTTGAAACCATGGGACCGCCCAGCTGAATTACCAGATCAGGCTGAAGTTCCCGCGCGATTTCCGGCGAGGAGAGAAACAGGTCAAAATGGGTCATCACGGAAGGATCCGGACGCCCCAGGCGGAGTCCGGAGGCCACATCCGGAAAGACGGGGCATCGCAACAGAGCGGCCAGCGCCGCAGCCGCAGCCCGATCCGCCGCGCGATTCAATTGGCCTACGGCCACGACGGGCCGGCGCGCTTCCGCAATCATTACGCACAGCCGGTTTGCCGACGCCGGATCGAGGCCCAGCCGGACGGGTGCATGCGCCGTATAAGGTGCGTTGGAGTCACCCCACGGCGAAGAGATGCTGGCCTCCAGCCCCCCGGCCGTTTCTCCGGGGACGAGCGGTTCGCGGTAGGGGCAGTTGAGATGGACGGGGCCCGCATCCGGTCCGCAGGCGCGGAAGACGGCCTGATCGACCGTGGTCAACACGAACGCCGGGGGAATGTCCCGGGTGGGGCACGGCAAATCGAAACGCCAGCGGGTGTATGAGCCAAACAGGCCCGCCTGGAGAATGGTCTGGTTCGCGCCGGTCTCCCGCAATTCAGGAGGCCGGTCCGCGGTCAGCAGGAGCAGGGGGATGCGCGAGCGGTCCGCTTCTATGACCGCCGGCAGGTAATTCGCGGCGGCTGTTCCCGAGGTGCAGATCAGCGCCGCCGGCTTTTCGGTGGTCCGGGCGTACCCCAGCGCGAAATACGCCGCGCCGCGCTCATCAAAATGCACCACGCACCGCGCGCGGGCATTCTGTGCAGCGGCCATCGTGAGCGGAGTGGAGCGGGAACCGGGTGAGATGCAAAACGTGTTGACGCCGTTACGCACCAGTTCCTCGACCAGCAGCCCGGCCCAGAGAGGATTCAGCGTTTCGGCGGTATCAGTCATGGTTTCCGGTGAGTGCGCTCAGCGCATTGCTCAGTTTGGTCTCGACCTCGTCCCATTCGCCGTCCGGCGTGGAACCCGCGACAATGCCCGCCCCCGAGTATAATGACAGCGTGTCGCCGCGCACCAGCCCCGACCGAATCGCCACGGCAAACTCGCTCGATTCCGGTCCAATCCAACCCACCGGCCCAGCGTACCATCCCCGGTCGAACGGCTCATGCTCGCGAATATACGCGACCGCCCTGTCCGTTGGAACGCCACCCACCGCGGGGCTTGGATGCAATGCCTGCACCAGGGCCGCATCCGACACGCCGTCGTTCAACAGGCCCTCCAGAGGGCAGAACAGGTGCTGGCAGGTCGGAAGCTTCAGCACGGAAATGTCCCGCGCACCATCTACGCTCCGGCACAACCGCTCAAATACCTCCTCAATTGCGCGCACGACGAACGCATGTTCGCGGCGGTCTTTATCGCATGCGAGGAGATCGCGCGCGAGGGCTGCGTCCTCGGCGTCCGTGGCCCCGCGTGGCCGGGTGCTGGCTATCGCCTCACTCGCCACGCGCCTGCCCTGCCGGCGGTAGAGCCGCTCGGGTGTCGCGCCAAGAAACGCGGCGTCCGCGCCGAACCGAAAACAGAACGCGTAGGAGGAAGGCGTCCGGGCCTGCATCCGCATAAGCAGTGCAAGCGGATCCAGCGGAACGTTGAACGAGAACATGGATCGCCGTGAAAGAACCACCTTCGCGAGGCTGTCTCGGCGGATGGCTTCCAGCGCATGCGCGATCAGCGGTTCCCAGGCGGCTGAATCGGGTTGATCCTGCCGGCGTTCTGGAACGGGCAGGGCCGCCGGAGCTGCGTTTTCGGGAAATTTCAGTGCGTCGAGACCGGCCAGCGTACGTTCACACTCTTCCGTGCAGTCCGTGGCTGACCGCAAAAACACGTTGCACGCCAGATACGACTGCGGGCCGCGGTTTTCCAGTTGAAAGCGCGGGAGGATAAACCGGTACGTGCCAAACGGCTGCCATTCGGCCGAAGGTTCCCGCGCGGGGTCAAAGGCGATTCCCCCGTAGTACCGCAGGCGGGGATGCGCCGGTGTCAGGCGGCGCTGCATGGCCGTAAATGCGGATTCGAGGTGGCCCTCATCCCCGGCCAGAACGTGGGCAGCGTCCACGCCGGCCATCTGCTCGTGGCCGTCGCGTCCAGACCAATATACGCAATGTTCCGCTCGCTGGGCACGGAGCCAGTCGAGCGTATTCAGGTGCACCACAGGCGCGTCGAAACGCAGGCTCCGGGGAAAGGCCGTGGACGCTGTGGAGGCGGTCTTCATCGCCTCGCATATCTGAGACGCCAGCCAGTCCCGGGCGCGGCCGGGGTCCAGCGCCACTGTGTGCGGCTGTTGCGCCGTCATGACAGCCTACCGCTCTCCACTGTAGATCGTGGCAATCCCCAGCGTCTGAGGGCAGGCCCTCACTTTATGGAAGCCCGCCTCGCGCATCAGGCCGCAAAATGTCTCTGAGCAGGGGAAACTCTCAATGGTTCGGTTCAGGTATTCGTAGGCCGCCGCATCGCCGGACACATATCCCCCGATGCGCGTCATCACGTGCCGAAGATAGAACAGATACACCTGGCAGAATGGCCCCCGTGGAATCGAGAATTCGAGGATGAGCAGGCGGCCCCCAGGACGCAGCACCCGCCGCGTTTCCTGCAACGCGGTAAACATCTGCTCCACATTTCGAATGCCAAACGCCATGGTCACGGCATCAAAAAAACCGTCGGCCGCGGCGATCGAGGTCGCGTCCGATCGCACCAGCTGCACGGCATGATGAAGCGGCCGCTCGCGAAGCTTTTCTCTTCCGCGCGACAGCATTTTCGCCGACATATCCATGCCCATCATGTGGCCGACGCCCGGCTTTTCGTCCTGGATTGCGAAGAGCATGTCTCCCGTGCCTGTAGCCAGATCGAGGACGCGCAGGCCGGGCCTGTCGGGCAGCATCCGCGCCACCTGCCGGCGCCACAGCTGGTCCAACCGGAACGACAGCACGCGGTTCAGCAGGTCGTATCGACGCACAATGCGATCGAACATGCGCCAGCTGTCCCGGCGTCCGGGAAATACCGTGCTTTGTGAAGTCACGTAATCGGTCATTCTTTCGTAATCCTTGCGTGCGACGTAGTCCGGGCTCATCCGCGAGAACCGGCTGTCCGGCACGGCGGGCTCTTCCGGCGGGAGAAGACAGGGAATTGTCGCATGGAAGCGCAGAAATGTAAAATTCGCCTGTATTCGTCTATCGGTGCGCAGCCTGTGGTCTCAAGAAACTAACACCGCCGCGCAGACATCTCTTCCGAAACGATCCTCGCGCTGCCTTACCGTCCCGGCTGGCTCAGTCCCGGGATTTGGTCTCCGCATTGCGTTGGCGCTCGAGGAAGGCCTGCACGAAGGGCGTTGCGGGTTGGTAGAGAATTTCGTCCGGCGAACCGATCTGGTGGCATATGCCGTCTTTGAGCACGGCTATCCGGTGGGCCAGGGCGAGGGCTTCCTCCTGGTCGTGAGTGACGTAGATGGCGGTGATGCCGAGCCGCTGCTGGAGTTCGGCAAGCTGCTGCCGCGTGCTGAAACGCAGCTCGGCGTCGAGGTTGCTCAGAGGTTCGTCGAGAAGAAGAATGCGTGGGCGCACGGCCAGCGCGCGTGCAAGTGCCACCCGCTGCTGCTGACCTCCGCTAAGCTCGGCCACGGCGCGTTTGCCCAAGCCCGCAAGCTGCACCAGAGCAAGCGACTCGTCAACCCGCGAAACGAGCTGATCTTTGGGCATTTTGCGCGCGCGCAATCCAAATGCGACATTTTCGAACACGTTCATATGGGGAAAGAGGGCGTAACTCTGGAACACCATGGCCGCGTTGCGCTTCTCGGGCGGGAGATCCGTGACGTCATGCCCGTCAAACGCGACTCTTCCGGAATCGGGCGTTTCGAGACCGGCGGCAATGCGCAGTGTGGTTGTTTTGCCGCATCCGCTCGGACCCAGAAGGGCGAAAAACTCCCCTTCCGCGATGTCGCAGGAAAATTCGCGGATGCCGCCGCCTTCGGGAAAGAGCCGGGTAACCTTCTGAAATTGCACACTGCTCATCGGGCGCCGTAGACCTCAGTTTTCCACCGGTTGATGCGCGCACGTTCCTGTTCCGCAAACGCGCGCCAGTCGATTTCCATGGCGTCGATGCTCAAATCGCTCATCCATTCCGGCAGCGCGGCGGGATCCATGTCGTTTCGTGCGGGCACTTTGGCGTAGGCGTGGGCCTGCTGCGCCAGGGCCTCGGTGGTCGTGACGAATTCGTAGAAACGCTCGGCCCATTCACGGTGCGGCGCCCCGGCGACGATCGCGATGCCTTCTGTAATCACCGGCGTGTCCGGCGGCAGGACGGTGTCGAGCGGATAGCCGTTGCGCTCACGCTGGAGGGCGATGTCGGGCAGCAGCCAGACGCTGATCAACTCCTCATTCCGTTTGAGGTGATCGTACAGGAGCTGCGGGTTGCCCATGTATGCTTCGGTAGCATCATCGAGGCGTTTGAGCCACGCGATCCCCTCATCTTCCGACGGAGCGCGCAGCATCATCGCACAGATGAAGGTCCGCATGGTGCCCGAGGGCAAAGGTTCGCGGAGAGTTATCTTCTGGCGCCATTCCGGCAGGAGCAGGTCGTCCCAGGTCTGCGGCACGGTGTTTTTGTCGTGTTTCCGGTTGTTAAACACGATAGCCAGCGGGGAAAGATAGGTTCCGTACCACCGGTCTTCGCTGTCCCGGAATGCGGCCTCTACGCGATCCGCCCATGATGGACGGTACGGCGCGAGCAGGCCGTCTTCAGCCGCCTGGATGAACATCGACGAGGGCGCGCCCCACCAGATGTCGGCCTGGGGATTGTTTCGCTCGCCTTTGATCCGTTCGTAGACCTCCTGCGAGCCCATATCGAGGCATTGCACGGTCACGCCGGGATACGCCGCTTCGAATTTCGCCTTGTAATCACCCAGCACATCAGGGCCGTGCGGGCTGTAAATCAGCAGTGAGTCTTTCGGCGGAGAGCAGGCCATGAGGCCGGGCAGCACGCTCAAAAACAGAACGCCAAGTGCAGGAATGATCACCGATCCGGCTCTGGCTTTTTGTGCGGCAAGCTTTGACGGCATCGCGTGGGCAGGCATGCAATTCACTCAAGGTTTCCTTGTTCGGGCCGGCTGCAGCGCAGCCAGCAGGAATGTGCGGTAAATACGGTACGAATCGCGTATCTTCTTGAAATGAGACGAACGATTGTCTTCCTCATATATGGTGCGGATGGGTTCGGAGACAAGCCGGTAACCTTCCCGCGCCGCTTTACTCACTATGGCCATTTCAGTCTCGTAACGCCCGCCTGGAACGGTCGCCAGGACGTCTTCCAGGAACCGGCGCGAATGGATGCGGTACCCCGATTGCGTGTCGGGGATGGTCCGGCGAAGCAGCACGCGCGTCAGGAGCGCCGTAGCCGAATTGCCGAACCAGCTCGCCCACGGGACTTTGTCGCGTTCAAGCGTGCGCGCGCCGATGAGCAGATCCGCCTGATTTTCAACAAACGCCGCATACAGGCGCGGCAGCTCATCCGGATCGTGCTGGCCGTCGGCATCAACAACGGCCACCGCCGATGTCTCCGGCAGCTCCAGCGCGGCCTGGAACCCCGCCAGTAGGGCGAATCCTTTGCCGCGGTTCTCGCTGAAAGTCAGGATGGTGCCGCCCAAATCAGCAACGGACTGCGCCGATTCGTCCGTGCTTCCGTCATCCACGATGTAGACCCGCTCCAGCAGACTCTTGAGCTGCATGACCACGGCCCGGACGCGGCCGCCCGCGTTGTAGCACGGGACCACCGCGGCCAGCTGCGTCCGCATGGCGCTTGTATCCTGTCCAGCGTCGTCCATGGCCCGTATTGTAGCGGCGCAACCCGCTTGCGGCAATCGGCCCGGCCGCAGGGCGCCTGCTGCCTCGCAGCGCCGTGCTGGCGGGTTTGCCGCGAGCTCATGGCGTTCCTGTATAATGCATTTCTGAGAGTCTGGGAAGCAGCAGTCAGTCCGAGCCGTGCAGAAGGGAAGAACCATGTTTCCAAAGGCGAACGAAGCATTGATCGAACAGGCCTATTTCAACGCGCAGGAAGTCTACGCGCAATTCGGCGTGGACACGGCGAAGGCCCTGGAGCGCCTGAGCGCGATCCCCATTTCCCTGCACTGCTGGCAGGGCGACGACGTGGCCGGTTTCGAGTGCATCGAGGCAGCGTCCGGCGGCGGCATCCAGGCGACGGGCAACTATCCCGGCAAGGCGCGGACGCCCGATGAACTCCGGCAGGATGCCGAGAAAGCCTTGAGCCTCATTCCCGGCAAGCACCGGTTCAACGTGCACGCGATGTATGCCGAAACCGGCGGTAAAAAAGTGGAGCGCAACGAGATTCAGCCCGAACATTTTCAGGGTTGGATCGACTGGGCAAAAGCAAACGGGTTGGGCATGGATTTCAACCCCACCTGTTTCGCCCACCCGAAAGCCGACGACGGCTTCACCCTGTCACACCACGATAAAGGCATCCGCGAGTTCTGGATTGAACACTGCATCGCATGCCGGAAGGTGGGGGAACACATCGGCCGTTCACTGGGTACCCCGTGCGTCACCAACGTGTGGGTCCCGGATGGGTTTAAAGATATCCCGGCCGATCGGCTCGCGCCCCGTGCCCGCCTGAAAGAGTCGCTCGACGCGGTGTTCGCGGACGCCATTGAACCGAAATACAATCTGGACGCCGTCGAGTCGAAGCTCTTCGGGATCGGGTCCGAGTCCTACGTGGTGGGTTCGCACGAGTTCTACCTGGGCTACGCCCTCACGAATCAGAAGCTGCTGTGCCTGGATGCGGGCCATTTTCATCCCACCGAAGGCATCGCCGACAAGATCTCATCGGTATTGCTGTTCCTCGACGAGATCCTGCTGCACGTGAGCCGCGGCGTCCGCTGGGACAGTGACCATGTTGTAATTCTCTCCGACGACTTGCGCGGTATTGCCGAGGAGATTGTTCGCCACGACTATCTGAGCCGGGTGCACATCGGCCTGGATTTCTTTGATGCCAGCATCAACCGCGTTGCCGCGTGGGTCACTGGCACACGCGCTATGATCAAAGCCTTGCTGCTCGCGCTGCTCGAGCCGCGCGACAGACTGCTTGAACTGGAACTCGCCGGGGATTACACGGCCCGGCTTGCCCTGCTTGAAGCGTTGAAGACGTTGCCATTTGGTGCGGTGTGGGACTATTACTGCCGGAAACTTGAGGTTCCGGCCGGCTGCGCCTGGCTCAACGACGTGAAACAGTATGAGAAGGACGTGCTCGCGGCCCGAGGGTAGTCCCAGACCGTGACACAGGCCGCCAGGCCGGCCCTTTTCATGACCCGGCCAGCATGCTGCGCGCCGGCAATGCGTCGAGAGGATGGTATGGACTGGTACTACGCGGACGGGACGAATCAGGTAGGACCTCTGGACGGCCGCCAGATGGGGCAATTGGCCCAACAGGGCAAAGTCACCCCGGAAACGCTGGTGTGGCGCGCGGGATTTCCAGCGTGGGTGGCTGCGAAAAAGGCCGCTCCCCACTTGTTTCTTGGGGTTGCGCCGCAACCTGCCCCGCCTCAGGCTGCCGCGCCAAAACCGGGGGAAGGCACTCCAGGCGCCGGGCGCGCACCGGCCCCTTCGCTTAACTTGCAGAGCAACCTTGTCGATGCGCTGGCCGACACGGGCGGAGCGCCGAATTTGCTCAACGATCTGGCCGATTTCTCCGGACTCAGCGGCCTGGGCGTGCTGGGCGAGGCGATGAGCCCCGTTGTCGCTGATCCGGTGGTGGGGGAAGAGTTTTTCTGTGCCGCCTGCGGCACCATGAAACCCAGCTCGCAGGCCGCCACTTTTGAAGGAAAAGTCTTGTGCCTGCAGTGCGGCCGCAAGCTGGGGAAGGAGGAAGGTCTCGCATACGCCGAAGGAGAGGCGTTCTACAGGGAAAAAGCCAAGCGACGCCCGTTTCGGCGTTTGCTGGCCTTTTACGGGCGCAACCGCCTTCAGTTCATTTTCGCAGGCGCGGCGCTGGGCCTCCTGCTCGTGATCATGCTGTTGCGTCTGGCGCGCGCTTTTGAGCCCGCGGGCCTTCTCGCATTCGTCCTGGCGGCGGCGGTGCTGGGCACGGCCTATACCGGAAACGGGCTGGGGCGAGCCTACGGACGAACCGTCGTGCTTGCCACGATTTTCGCGCTGGTTGGGGAACTGTTTCTGTTTCAGGGGAGCGGATTGCTCCTGATCGGGGCACTGTCTTTTCTCGCTGCGCATGGCGCCTTTCTCATTGCGTTTTGGATACGGGGGTTTTCGCTGGGCTGGAGCATGGGGACGGCACTTCCGTTGTTGGCCATCAGCGGGGCGAGCTATTTCTGGCTCCACACCGACGCCTCCGTTGAGATGGAGATTGCCCTGATTGGATTTGGGCTGGTGCTGACGACCATGACCGTCTTCGGTATCGCGACCGTTGGCGCGGATTCTGGCTATCTTATTCTACTGGGCGCGATTGGCTTCTACGTGTCCGATTTGCTGTTCGCCCGCGCCCTGGTCTTCGATCTCCGCGCCGGCCTGGGCGACACGCTCTGCGCGCTTCCTTTTCGCCACGTTGCGCTGCTCTTGTTCGCCTTCAGCATTTCGGCGGAACGCGAGCAGGGCATCCGGCTGGAGGAGCAAAGACAAGCCGCTGCCGCCAGGGCTCCGCAGCCCTATGACCCGCTGATTCATTTTTGAGGATTACCCCTGACCCGACAGGGCTCTCTCAAGATCCGCCGCGACAGCGTCGGCAAGCCTGCGGCTGGGGAGGTATTTTGCTACCGGACAGACCCGCCCGTCGCTCGTTTTGACCTCCACGTTGAAATACACCCTGTTCCCGGATTGCATCCCGAAACACGTTGTGATGGCTTCAATCTCGGCGTAATAGAAAGTCTTCCGCCGGGCGAAGCCCGGAAAACGGCTGGTCGCGGTCAACACCTGGAAATCCACGTCCAACTCTTGCGAGCCGAACCACAAACTGAACGTCGCCACGCCGAGCGCCAGTTCGATGATGCAAAAGATGGCCGTCATCAAAACGGGCGCACCGAGCACGGCCAGCACGACGCAGATGCCCGCCCAGAGCACGAAGAAAACCGTCAGAAAGGCTGCCGCGCCCTTCAGCCGGGCCAGGGTGAGATTGTAGCGCAGTCCGCCAGACGGCTTGGGCGTGCGGACGATGCCCGCCGCCCGCACTTCCCGTTCCAGGTCGAACGCATCGTGCCCGCTTTCGATGAAGGCTTCGCCGGTGGCGTAATCCGAACGGCTCTCCGGAGTGCGAAAAACCGGCACCTCAAACTGAGCGCGGTAATCGACGCCGGGCGTGGCGGCGCTCGCTTCCAATCGCCAGAGGATGCGATCGCCAGAGGTACTGTCGCTGGTCTGTTCGGCGTCGAAGGGGATGGCGAAGTGGACGGGAATGACGGTCTCGGCCATGTCTCGCGTGATCTGGTTGCGCGGCACCGTACAGACATCCTGCCAGAGTATCTTCTCCTCCGTGCTGCGGTTTTTGCCTGCCCCGGTGGTCCATCTGCGGATGCAGTTGAGCGTGAGGTTGACTCCGTCGTCCGGCTGAAGCCGGGCCTGTGCGCGGATGATTCCGGAGAGCGGGCCGCCGACGATTCCAGGCACCGCCGACATTTCAAACAGAGAATCGCCGTATTTCCGCCAGCGGAGAAACGACACCGCCGCCCAGACGGCCAGGACCAGGCCTGCCGCGGGAAATATGAGCACCAGCAACGCAGCCGTTTCACCGTTGCGCAGGCTTTCCGGCACGACGAGCACGGTCAACACCAGGGACACCAGATTCCAGAAACCTGCGAACAGGAGCGCGAAAAGAGCGACGGTCTTGTTGGACGAGGTGATTGTCCCGGTGGCCCAGGCGTTGTTCCATTGCCACGGCTGTTCCGGATGCAGTTTGCGGACACGGTGTTCGTTGCGAAGGCGGCGGTGTCCATGCAGCGCCGCGGCGATCATCCCCACGCCGGCGCCGCCGAACATCAGAACAAATACCGAGTACAACAGGAGCATTTCCGGGCGGAGCTGGCGGTACAGCACGGCCTCCGACGGCTTTTGAGGATTCACGTAACACCGGAATGGCGTTTCTGATCCTTCGTACTGGGCCAATTCGCGCCAGATGTTCTGTTGAAAGGAGCCGAGGTTGTCCGACGTAGTCGCGATGGCCACGCGCTCGCTGGTGTATTCCTGGCCGCCGTAGGTGTAGCGGTATCGGGCCGTGGCCCGGTAGGTGGAACCGTCGGAATCATGGGAGGTCTCGAGCCGGGCTTCCAGGATAAATGCAGGCACTTCCTCCCAGTGGCGCATGTCGTGCCAGGCCATCACTGTCGTTGCCGCCAGGTAGCCCATGAACAGGGCGACCCCAATAAAAGGAAGGGCGAACAGGATGAGGCATCCCACGCCGCTCTTCATCGGGCCAATGGAGAATCCCATGTAATCAGCCTCCGCCCTGAGTGCTTCCGGATCGTAGTATACCTGCGGCGGCCCGGGAGAAAAATGGCGGAGACAGACTCAGAGTGGCATGCCGCCCAGGCGCGACACGATGTCCACGATATCGGCCACGCTGTGCGCGTGGGCGTCCGCATTGTGGAATTCAGGTTCGGCGCCGTATCCATAGCAGGCCGCGATGGCATACGCGCCGTTGGCTTTGGCGGCCTCGATGTCGCCGGCGCGATCGCCCACAACAACGGCTGGCCGCAGCTGGATGGCGTTCATGATATGGCGCACCATCGCGGTCTTGTGCGGGTAGCCCTGGCCGATGCACGTGTTAATCTGGAAGAATTTTCGCAGGCTAAATTCTTCGAGCACCCGGGCCAAATAGGGAACGGACGCGTTGGTGCAAGTCGCCAGGGCGTGTCCGGCCCGTTTCAGTGCCTGCAAGGCCTGCAAAACGCCCGGAAAGAGTGTCCCGGCTGTAGAAATGAACTCGAGTTCCCGCTCGTTGACGGCGCCAACGATGGCGGAGGCCGTTTGCTGCGGGCAGCGTTGCGCCAGCCAGGCCTCATACTCGTGCACCGGCATGCCGACGGTCTCCTGAATGGCCGCCTCGCTGGGCGGCGTCAAGCCATGGGCCAGGAAGACTTCGCGGATGGCCGGTACGGTCGCCCGATGTGACTGCAGCAGCGTTCCGTCGACGTCGAAAATGATGAGCATGGGATGCGCCAAGATTTCCTCCTGAAACACCGGTCTTCAATTCCAGTGTTGAAGTACCGCACGTTTACACAGGGCGAGGCTATCATTCCTGCGGCACCAGGCGCGACATAATCCCCGATCTCACCGAAGAGGAGGAGTGTTGCACTCCATCCCGTTCAGCGTAAGCATTCCGAGTTGACGCCAGCGGAATTGACGCGCGGGTTCGATGAAAAGCGGGCATTTGTGGGCAGGATCGATACCCGGCACCCGTTGCCCCATGCGGCCGAGAACCCGTTTTGTGAAACGGTGTTTTCGGCTGATTTCAGCAGCCTGCCGCCGGCCCGCCATCGCAAAACCGGCGGCTGCTCTCTTGTTAAGCACGTTGCTGAGTGCGGTTGATCACCATGTCCTGCCAGTCCCTGGTCAGGGTGGCGAAACGGGCCGACCATCCCGCAATGCGAACCGATAGATTGGGATAGTTTTCGGGGTGCTGTTGTGCATCCAGGAGCATCGCGGAGTCGACCACGTCGGTGTGCATGAACCAGCCGCCGAGGCCCACAAAAGTCCGCGACAGCGCCACCATGGCGTCAATGCCCGTCTCTCCTTTGACGCTGTCCGGATGCAGTTTGAGTTCCACGGTCGCACCGTTGGGGCTGCGGGTAAAATCGAGTTTGCAATACGATTTCAGGACAGCCGTGGGCCCTTCCCGGTCCGTTCCGGGCGACGGCGAACAGTTCGTCGCCAGAAGCTCGCCCCGGTGGTGTCCGTCGGGCGACGGGCCGGTGTTCCGCCACTCGATTTCGCGGCCGAAGGTGCTGATGCCCGCCGGGCGCAGGACGCCCTGGCGCTCTTTCACCTGTGCCATGAGATCCGTGTAGTCATTAAACACGCGGATGGCCATGGTGTCGGCTTCGTCGTCGTCGTTGCCGTAGAAGGTCGAACGGTTCAACACGCGGCGGCGAAGGTTTTCCTGGCCGTCCCAGTCGTTGCGCACGATGTCCAGAAATTCGGGAAGCGTCAGGTGCTGCTCCTCGTACACCAGCGTCTTGATTACGTGCAGACTGTTGGCGACGTTTGCCAGGCGCCCGATATGCGCCGCAAATACCGTGTACACCGCGCCGCGATCGTAATAGGAACGGCCGGACTCGATGCAGCCGTCAATGAACATGGACACGAGCGGCGTGGGGATGCCATTCAGAGCCCAGCCATCGGCCACACGGTGGTGGTTGTCGATGGCTCCGGCCAGGCGCTCGAGCCACGCGGCGTACAGGGCTTCGAAATCCGGAAAATCCACCGGATCGCCACCGCGCAGGGCAAGCGCATCCTGCAGAATGCTCAAGCCGTCAAAGGGACGGTAAATGAAACAAGTCTTGCCGGGGATGATGGTCTCCCAGCAGCCGTCGTTGGCGAACGCGCGGGCCTCGTTAAGCGGGTAGCCGAATTTGACCAGCCCGTCGATGGCGACTTCCTCGTTGTACGCGGCGACAATGCCGCCTCCGTGCCGCTGCACCTCTGCCATTCGGCGAAGCAGCTGCTCGGGTGAATTGCGATTGAGCCGTACGGCAATCGGGAAGTCACTGATGTGCAGCTCCTCGACCACGTCGAGGACCAGCCAGGTAACCTCGTTGGTGACGTCCGTGCCGTCGGGGCCAATCCCGCTGAGCACGATGTTCTGGTAATGCTGGGCGTCGCCGGAGCCGCGGGTTTCAAATGCGCCGATCCATTCGCAGCCCTTAATCCAGAAATGGGCCAGCAGTTCGCGCGCCTCATCCCGCGTGATGCGCCCTTCGGCCAGATCGCGTTCAAGATAGGGCCCCAGCATGGCGTCCAGGCGGCCGATGCCCGACCAGGTGCCCATCAGCCGCTGGAACGCGTACATGAACCACAGGGACTGCACGGCCTCCCGGAACGTCTGAGGTGGATTTTCGGGCACGCGGCGCAGGGTTTCGCGCACGTCGAGATAATGCTGGCGCTCGGCGCCCGTGGAGGCCTCCGCGAGGCGGGCCAGCTCGTCCATGTGACGCTGATGCCACAGCTCCGCCGCGTCCAGGCACAGCAGCATGGAATGCAGCAGGTCCTCGCTGGTGCGCGGGCCCGGGCTGAAATGGGCGATATTGCGGAGCTGCGACGCGTCTGTGAGGGCGGGCCGTCCGTCCATCTCGCCAACGCGCCAGAGACCGATGGTGTGGCTGTCCGCGGTCCAGGGCTCGCCCGGCTCAATTTCACGCACCACATTGGAGATGCGCACTTCCGCGATCGCGCCGTGGCATCCGAGGTTTCCGGGCGGATATGCGCCAAAATACAGCGCGCCAGCCTCTGAATCGGACACGTCCCTGGCTTGAACCGCCTCATCGGCGACGCGTTCGCCGTCCACAAACAGGGCGACCCGGGCCCCGTCGAACGTCATGGCAAGCTCGTGCCAGGCGCCATCGGCGATAAACCGCTCCGATTTGATCTCGGCGGGGGCATGACCGGGCAGATACGCGCTGAAACAGCCCGAACCGGCGTACGAATACAGTTCCCAGTGTCGGCGGCTCTCTTTGTTGCGATTCAGCACCAGGACGTTGAATCCGTCCTTGGACTCAACCCGGGCACGGCATTCCACGGTCAGCGGCGGCGTATCGTATTCCGCACGGGGAGCTGCCGCGGCCCAGTGCGCGGCCTGGCCGCTGGTGCAGAAAATCCGGCCCTGCGGGCCGTCTGCCAGGAATCCTGGCGTGGAAGGCGAGTCATCAAAGCCGCCCCGGGCCAGGCGCTCCTCAATGCGGCGCCGCAGCCCCTTGTACCCTTCGTTCAACACCCGGTCGAACCCCAGGGTGGTGTGGCTGACGCTTGAAATGCCGGCCACGGGCGTCTGATGCGCCGCGGCCTCAATCAGCGTAGCCGAACCCACGACTTTCTCACCGGGGAGAATGCGGAGCGGCGCGTGTTCCGCGACCAGTTGACAGGCTTTCGCGTACCGGATGTCCGGCGACAGTGCGGCCATCGTGCTCTCGTCGAGCGAGACACCCGCTTTTACCATTGAACGGCCGTGCTCGCCGGCAATGGCCCGCGCCGCCAGTTCATGAGTTTCAGCCGACAGCCGTTGGGGCGAAGCCGGCCGCCACGCCGCACCCCAGCGCTTCAATGAAGCCTCGGCCTGCGTGCGCGCCGCCGCCGTACCCATCCAATACAAACCGCCGCCCAGCGCGGTCATGCGCGATACGGCGCCCACGAAATCCCTGCGGCTGATGCTCTTTTTCTGCCCCGGCATACAACATCTCCTGTCCGGTCCGATTAAGGACATCATAACTCATTATGATTGTACACGATGGCGGAGCGGTATTTTTGTCTGAATGCATTTTCAGGGTTGTTGGCGATGCTGCAAGGCTGTTGCCCGCGCTGTCCGGGATGCGGTCTGGCCGGCATCTATTTGGTCACGGCCATCATCACGCTGTGGGGGGGCAGGGAAAACAAAACACGTTCGCCCAGACGCTTCTTCTCTTCCACACTTCGGGAAATGGCATCCGGCTGGTCCATGGTGTTGAACGACCCGGGAGATGCTGCGGTCAGCGTGATCAGCTCGGCTTGGGAGCGCGTGAGGCCCAGCGAAGACAGATCCCAGGACAGCTCGGCCTTTTCACCGTGAAAATTGAGCGCAATGAGGATGAGACGCTCGCGGGAGGCGTCCCAGGCGGCCTGCGCCACCACCGCGGGGTCTTCGCCGTCGATCTCGAGCCGAAGCGGCCATGCGGCGGGGTACGCCGAAAACAGTTCGAATATCCTGCCCGTTGAGGACAGGTAACAGCCCTTTTTCGGACATTCGAGCACGTTTTGACCCCAGGCATTGGCCAGATTGCTGAAATTGGCGAAGGCAAATTCGCCGCCCAGACGCTGGAACACAAGGAGCTGCCTCGCAGCATCCATCGCGTCGCCCCAGCGGATCGCCCGGTTCTGGAGCGCCGTCCCCGTGGAGTCCGCTGCGGCAGGCGCGCCGTCGCCCGGGGCCAGCCATTCGGTGTTGCACAGCCGGATGCTGCGGCCTGTCCGGGCGTTGTATTCGCGCAGCGTTTCGAGCACGCCGCGGAGATGGCTTTCGTCAAGCTCCCGGTCCGCCACGAAATCGATATGGGGCCCGGCAATTTCGAGCATCTGGGGCAAAAAGGCATGAAAACGCCAGTAAACGGCCATGATCAGTTGAATACCGGGGTCGGCGGCTTTCATTGTCCGGGCGAACTCGACGCAGCGCCGGGCGTATTCGAGGGCATCGTATTTCCGGTACGGTTCGTTGCCGATCTCCCAATACGTGACGCCAAACGGCTCGGCGTGACCGTGCAAGGCGCGCAACGCGCCCTGGGGGTGCTCCGGCGGAGCATTGCAGTAGGCGGCCCAGTCCGCGGCTTCGGCAGGGCTGCCAGTCAGGACATTGACGCAGATCAGCGGCTCCGCGCCGATTTCACGGCACAAGGCCACAAATTCGGCAGTCCCGGCGTCGTTATTTTCCAGTCCGCCCCAATAGGTGCTTTCGCGGGGCCGGCGTTCGTGTGCCGGGCCAATGCCATCGCGCCAGAAGTAAAACGACGCAGAGCTGCCGCCCGGCCAGCGCAGGATCCGTGGACGCACCCGCTTCAGCGCTTCGACAGCGTTGCGCCGCCAGCCCTGCACGTTGTCCGAGGGCATCAGCGAGAGGCCGTCCAGGGCAAGTGTGATGCCCGGGGGGACGGTGATGCCCAGCGTGGCCGGGCCGTCGTAATCGCTGTTGGGCAATTCGCATTCAACCTGCTGCCAGGTGCTCCCGATCCCGCGCAGTGTGGCGGTGGCCAGCGGGCTGTCGGTTCGGGCCTCCCCGTACAGGCCCACGGTGATGTTGATCGGTGGCGTATCCGGATCCATCAAATCCCCGTGCCTCAAACAACCACGAAGACGGTATGACATTCCCTTACGCAACCAGAGGCCGTCCTGCGCCAGGATCGCCGCAGAGGTATTGTTGCGATTGGTCACATGCGCCGAACGTTCCCCGTGCCGAAAATCCCAGTACGCTGAATAGCCCAGATGGGCCTCGGGGTTGCCTGGGGCGATGTACCAATCCGTTTCCTCATAGCCCGAATGCCACCAATCTTCGGTGCTCAGGTCATCGTCAGGTCTGCGATGCAGCCATCCCCACACGGATTCCTTGAAGGGTGTGACTGCTTCAAAACTGCGGTTAAACAGCATCTCCGCCCACAGGCCATCCACCTGGCGTCCGAATCCGCTCTGGATAAGATGACCGTAGAGAAGAGGAGAGGCGGGTTCGTTTACAAGCTCATCGGGGGTCACGACCACCCGAAGAGGCGGTCGGGCCGCATTGGATTGGCCGCGCGTCTCCCGGGAAGCCGCGGACGATGCGGCCGGCAGGATTAGAAGCAGCAGTATCAGCGCGCCCTGTTGCAGTCTAGCCGGCATTGCCATCTCTTTTCCGCAGCTCCAAGCACGCTTTGATCGCGGTCACGCCATTTTCCGGGGAGACCGGATGTAAGCGCTTACCAGTCCAAACGGTCGCGGGGGAAAGGACTGCGTCCCGCTCCGGTTGAGAACAACGCCTTGATTCAGGCGGCCAGACCGGCTCATTCCTCACGCACAATAGTCGGCGGCTGCGCCTGCCCCTCAGCTAGCACAATACTACCTGTATAGGTAAGCGATTACCCATTACAGCATTGACAATGGCCCGATTCTCAAGTACTCTCTGGCACTTTCGCGACTGTGTCGGGCGGCACAGACGGATATTAAACCCGAGTCGCGAAGGGATTTGCAAACACAACAGCAAACAGATCAGCAGAGGAGACGAACATGCACAAAAGAATACGCACCGTGGGATTTACTTTGATTGAATTACTGGTGGTGATTGCCATCATCGGTATATTGGCGGCGATTTTGCTGCCGGCGCTGGCCCGCGCGCGCGAGTCGGCCCGCCGGGCTTCCTGCGCCAACAATCTCAAACAGATCGGGCTCATGCTCAAGATGTATGCCAACGAAGCGAAGGGCGAGAAATTGCCGTCCATGCTCCGGTATACCTCGCTGTCGGATTCGGATGATCCGGCGTCGTACGTATCGCAGTGCGGCCTGCCGAACCCGCCAGTCAGCCCCGCGCTGGGCGGCGACGCGGAGTTTATCTTTGACGGCCCGTCCGTGATCCCCGAGTATCTGACCGATCCCAACGTGATGGTGTGTCCGTCGGATTCATCGGCAGCAGGCCTGGTCGAGGCCGGCCGTTTCAATGTGAACGGCGACCCCGACGGCAACCTCGATCCGTGCGCCATATCGGCCATTTCGTATATGTATGTGGCTTGGGCGCTCCAGGGGAAAGAAGACTACATGAACGCGGGAGTAGAGGAGAATGATGCGTTCGGGTGGACACCATTCGGCACTCCGGACACGGTGTCAACCAATTTTATCCTCGCGATCTTCAACGTTCTGACGGAGTCGGCCAATGGAAATCCCGCCGCGTTCGAGCAGGACGTCACCTACGTGAATGATTACGGCACCCGGACCCTCTACCGGCTTCGTGAGGGGGTGGAGCGATTCTTCGTGACCGACATCAACAATCCCGCGGGATCGGCGCTGGCGCAGAGCCAACTGCCCATCATGTGGGACCTGGTCAGTACCGATGTGACGGAATTCAACCACGTCCCCGGGGGAAGCAACGTGCTGTACCTGGACGGGCATGTTGAATTCGTGCGGTTCCCCGGCGAATTTCCGGTTACCCGGGCCTTCGCGGGCGTGATCTCGGCCTTCTAACGCCGGAGGGCGTCGTAAGCAAAAGACCGGAAACGCTACCCCAAGGGCGTTTCCGGTCTTTTTTTTCGGATCTCGAAAGACAGGGCGTTGCTATTCGTCGAATTTCAGGATTTCGACCTTGCGGAACTCGACGGGATGGCTCTCGGACTGGAGCGAGATCGTGCCGCTGGTCAACAAAGGCGCCTGTCCCGCTTCGAGGAGCTTCTGGGCGTCTTTGTCGCCATCGTCGAGCTGTGGGTCGCAGTAGGTCAGGACCAGCTCTCCGTTGATGAAGTGTTTAATGGTATTGCCGCGAACCTCAACTTCGGCGGTGACCCACTGATCGCCGTGGAAGGTCTTTGAGGACGAGTTGATGCAGTGCTTCTTTTCGAGTTTGCCGTCAATCACGACGTGCGTGCCTGGTGTGCAGAGGTTGCCGGTGGTGCGCTCGCCCGAGCCGGAACCGCCCAACAGCTGCACTTCAATGGACACCGGGAAGCTCTGATCTTTTCCCATGCTCTGGGGTGTCTGGCCATGGATCATGATGCCGCTGTTCCGGTAGGCCCAGCCGGCCCCGCCCTCGATCTGTTCCCCCACAAACCGGTATTCCACCCGCAGCCGGTAGTTCGAGAACGGTTCTTTATAGAACAGGTGCCCGAACTGGTCGTCAAACGGGCCGTATCCGTCGTAGCACACCTTGAGAATGCCGTCTTCCACGCGGAATGTGTTGGCGTAGTTGTCACCGCACTCATGTTTGGCTATTTTCGGGATCCAGCCATCGAGGTTCTTGCCGTTAAACAGACTGATCCATTTTTCTTTGGGCGCGGCTTCGTCGTCGGCCAGGGCCGTCGTGGCGGTTGCCGCCAGGCAGACCGCGCAGATCATCGCCACCCAGCCCATAACGCTCCGGGTAGAATGGCCATTGAACAGTCGAGTCATTTTCATGGTACCGTCCTCAATTTGGTGTATGTTCCAGCAACTCGCATGAGTGTAGCGCGCCGGCAAAGATTTTTCGACCAGAGCGGCCCCGCGGGCGGCATGGCTGCGGGGGACGGGTGCGTGGCCGGCTCAGACGAAAAAGGGGTTGTACCGGCTCTCGATGGCCACGGTCGACGACGGGCCGTGGCCGGTATGGATCTCGGTGTCCGCGGGCAAGCTGAAGATATGGGCCTTGATGGCCTCGGACTGTTGACGGGCGAGCGCGGGAGATGCGGTGCCGCCCACCGAGCCGGCAAACAACGCATCGCCGGTAAAGACCATCCCGGGAAAAGTCAGGCTCAACGCATCGGGCGTATGCCCCGGCGTGGCGAGCACGCGACCTTCCAGGCCGCCAACGCGGATTGCGTCGCCATGCCCTACGGTATCGGCCCTGCAACCTCCGGGATTCGCCGAGCCGGCGTAGACCTGCGCATCATAGCGATCCACGATTTCACGGAGTCCGCCCGTGTGATCATAATGGTCATGGGTGATGAACACGCTTTTGAGCTTCAGGTGCTTCGCTTCGACAAACGCCGTGATGGCCGGCTCAAACGCGCCGGCATCGATCAAAATGGCGTCCCGGGTTTCGTCGCAGGCCAGGATGAACGCGTTGCTTTCATTCACGGATGTCAGAAAATGCTTGAACATTACCGGCGCATCCCTGTCTGGGTGGCATTTTCGAAATTGGCCTGGCCTTCTGCCCCCGTGAAATCGGCATTGGTCAGATTGGCCCGGCGGAAGATGGCCCGCTGTATCTGGGCGTTATGGAACACTGCGCCCGTGAAGTCGGCATTTCCCGGTCGCGCATAGTAAAGATCCGCACCGTCGAAACAGGCCTCCACGCCGGATGCGCCCACCAGGTTTGCGCGCCGCAGCACCGCATCCCTGAACACGGCGCGCGTCAGCGTTGCGCCGCCCAGCACCGCGAATTCGAAGTCAGCGCCGCTGCAATCGGCATCCGAGAGATCGGCTCCGTCGAGAAAGGCCCCCCGCAGAATGGCTTTGGAGAGGTTGGCGCGGCGGAGATTCGCGCCCGGCAGGCGGGCGTCCGTCAAATCCACGCCGGAAAGGTCCGCTCCTTCAAGCTGGACCCGCGGCAACCGGGCGCCCACGCCTCGTCCCTGCCGCAGGGCCGCAATCAAGGCCGCGGGCGAGTTCACAGGCAGCATGTTTGTCATCAAAAATCGTCCAGTTCGCCGAGTTTGCTCTCAATCCAGTCGCCATAAACCGCAAGTTCTTTCACGGACGCCTTGATCTGCGATGGCGTTGCTGCGCGGGCAAGGAAGCGGTTCGTCAGCACCATGCGCTCCTCATCGCCTTCACCGGTGAGCGCCAATGCGCCCAGCGAAATCTTCATGTTCGCCCGCAGCGCCCATTCGAAGGCATCCGCGCGCGGTTTCCCGCAGACCGTGAACACGCGGATCAGTTCCGCGCCATCCTTGCGCACGTGATGGTTCAGAAACACCGCCTGGTGCCGTCCGGATTTCAGGGTCACCTGCACCACGTAACCTTTGCCGTGGGGGGCGACCACGCGCTCGCCGTCTTTGGCACAGGCTATCGCCAATTCTTCCAGGGTGTATTGCCTGACGGGCGGACGGGCCGGTACGCCGGCCAGCGCCGCGCTCGCCTCGCCGAGCGCCTGGTCCACTGCGCGCCGCACGTCCACGTCCATTTCATCCGAATATTCGCGCAGGGCGTCCAGTGCGAAGCTCACGGCCTTGCCGAGCGCCTGCGCGGCGTCGCGCCGCGCGACCCAGCCCGTCTGAGTATCCCGCAGCTGCTGGGCGAGTCTTTCGAGTTCTTCTGACACAGCCTCTTCCCTCCCCACTACGGATACCATTCTATCAGACCTTTCCATGGCGCGCTACTGGCCTGCCGGGACTCGAACTGCCTCAGCCGCCGCCGAGCTGCGGGCTCGGACCTGTCTCCGGCGCGGCCCGGCACGTCGGTTTTGACTGTGGAAGGTGGCAGATCCATGCGAAGGTAGAGGCCAAAGCAGGCGAGCCGGTGTCAACGCGCTCTCACTGCGCAGGGCTGATGCTCTTCAGATGACTGTTCCGGCACTTGCCGGGGGTTCGGGAGCCGATTCATTGCCAGATAATGACTTGAGGAGGTTTTCAAGTTGGATTACTTCCGGCGCGGTGGGATCGACGGCCTTGGCATCGTCGATGGCCTGCTGCAGACTGGAGAGAATACTCTCGAGCGTCGCCCCGGCGAGCTGGCGCGGATGCTCGGCAACCACGGTTAACTGGCGCAGGTATACCTTGGCGCGCTCGATATTACAGATAACCTCGAAATAGGTGTCCGAAAAGCGGGCGATCGGGCTGTGTTTGCCCTGGGCCAGAAAGAGTTGGCGGGCCAGGCGCAGTTCCCCTTCCGCGGGCACCAGCCATGGACCAGGCCGGTCGTTGAATTTCGCCACGTTGAGCCAGCAGCGTCCGAGGTAGAAATGCGCACCGGGATCCTCCGGATGCAGGAGGAGGCTTTCCGAGAGCACGGGAATGGCTTCTGCCCATCGCTCCTCCAGCACGAGGAACTCGGCCTGGGCGCTCAAATCCTCGTAGTGCGCCTTTGGCGGTCCGGAGCAGCCTGCCGCTGCAATTCCCGCGAGCAGCAGTGCCCCGCCGATGCTCATCAGTCCTCGCATGAGCTAGTCCCAGCGGGGCTGAAGCCGGAAGAATCCGGTTCGGGCCCCTGCCCGGCAGAACACCGGCACCTCGGCGGGCCGCGCTTCCCTGGCTTTGTTTACGGCGTCTTCGAATTCCGCGATGGTGGTCACCGGGTATTCGCCGAAACGGAGGATGATCACTCCCGGCCGCATGCCTGCCAGATGCGCCCAGCTCCCCGATTTGACCCGGCGCACGATCACGCCCTCGGTATCGTCGGGCAGGTTAAGCAGTATCCGCACATCGGTCGTCAGCGCACGAACGGTCAAGCCGAAGGTGTCTTCGACAAACTCCTCCGCGTCCTTGGCTGAAACGGGCCGTTCGGTGAGCACAATGGAGAGATCCAGGGGCTGGCCCTGGCGCAGCAGTTTGACCGGGATCTCGCGGCCCACGCCGGTTTCGCGCACCAGTTTGGTAAACCCGACAATCTCGCTGTTTTTCTTGGCGCGCATCGGCGTGCCGTCGAAACTGGTAATGACGTCGCCGCGCTGGATGCCGGCCGCCTCGGCCGGAGAACCCTCCACCACCGTGGAGATCACCACCCCGCCGTTTTTGGGCAGACCCCAATATTCCGCCAGATCGTCCGTCAGCGGCTGGCTGAACACGCCGATCCAGGCGATGGGGTGGTCGGTCTCCAGCGCGTCCGCGGTCGGGGGATTCTGTATGTATTTCGCAAACAGCGGCGCCTGATACACGAGCGGATGGCCGCTGCGAACGTAAAGCTCTCCGCCTTCCGCCGGGGTGAGATCATAGCCCACCACGCCCACGATGCGGCTCCGTGCGTCGATCACCGGCGCACCCACGTATCCAAATGGAATGGCGTCGTCAATACAGTACGTCATGCGAGGCTTTTCAATCACCGCGCTGATCCCGCGCGTGAGCGCTCCGCGCGCGAAATCGAGCGTCTCGCCCATGATCCCGAACAGTAGTATCCGCTCGCCCAGAACCAGATTCTCTTCTGAAGCGAAGGTCACAAAAGGAAACCGTTCGCCGGCCTCGCCCTGGATTCGCACAAAACAGACGTTGATATCGTCCGGTTTTTTCAAGATAACGCCGTCATATTCCTTATCTTCGTCACCTTCCCCGACAATCACGCGGATGTGGGACGGCGTGGATTTATCGGATTGCATGTGCCCATGCGTCATCACCAGCCCGTCCGGCGACACGATGAGCCCGAGCGCGCGCGTCGACCGTTTCTGGGTTTCGCCGGTTCGCTGCGATTCCACCTCGGCGGTGAAATTGAGCAGGCAGATCGCCGGAGCGACCGCTTTCTGCTGCGAAGCGATAAACGCGGGGGAAAAGGCGCCGGCTTCTTCCGCAACGGGGGCGGCTGCGACGCCCGTGAGCAGCCCGCCCAAGAGCCAGACGGCAGCGAGGCTATTCGTCCTCATCGGGGTGTTCTCCGTTTTCCTCGTTGGTTATCAATTCTTCCGGCGTTGCGTCATCGTTATCGGCGCCGGGTTCGAGCTTCAGCAGTTCAAACCGGGTCAGCGCGCCCCGTTTGACGTCCAACAGCACGAGACGCTTCGCCGCGGCATTGATCTCGTCGTAAAGCGCCTGAAACTCGGTCAAGCCGGCGATTTCCTTCCCGTCCACGCTGAGCACGATATCGCCTTGCCGGAGACCGGATTCAGCGGCTGCGGTGCCCACTTCAATCCCTGCGATGACGATACCCTGGCTGGACGGCAGGCGCGCTGCCTGCACAATGGCGGGCGTCAGGCCGGCCGCGGCAAACCCCCATTCCGAGAATTCGACTTCGTTTCCCTTGTAGTCGCTTTCCTCCATGGTCACCACGGTAATGGCCTGTGTTTCCTCGCCGCGGCGCACGGAAAAGCTGGCCGGGGTGCCGATGGGCAGGTCGGCGATGCGTTTGAGGACCGGAGGCAGGTCCTCCTCAAAGCGGGCGTGAATCGGCACATTGTTTACCGCCGTGATCACGTCGCCAGGAACGAAACCAGCCGCGGCGGCGGGTCCCAGCGGGTCAATGTCTGCAACCACCACGCCGCGCTGGGTGGGGTCGTCCGTTTTGCTGGTCATTTCCTGCAGGCGAATCCCGATCCAGCTCCGCGGCACGTAACCATGGTCGATAATGGCCTCGATCACTTCGCGGGCGGTATTCACGGGGATAGCGAACCCGACGTTATCGGCGCCCGAGAGTTTCCGGGTGTTGATGCCGATGACCTCGCCTTTGAGGTTGACCAGCGGTCCGCCGCTGTTGCCGGGGTTGATGGCCGCGTCCGTCTGAATCCACGTGTTATACGGGGCGGGCCGCGGTCCTTCTTCGCCGAGATAGCGGTCCGTGACGCTCACGATCCCCTTCGATATGGACCGCGACAGGCCGTGGGGACTGCCCAGCGCCAGAACGGTCTGCCCAGGCTCGATATGAGCCGAATTCCCCAGTTCGGCGGCCGGCAGATTTGTCTCGCTGCTCTTCAGTTTCAGCACGGCGATGTCCGTGTACCGGTCCGTGCCCACCACTTCCGCGTCGATTTCATCTTTGTTATAGAGCACGCAGCGTACCAGGCTGCTGTCGCCCGCAACGTGTTCGTTGGTAACCACGTAGCCGTCCGGCGAGATGATGAAGCCGCTGCCCTCCACCACATATTCTTGCTTCTGACCGCTGGCGAAGGTTTCTTTCACGGGGCGGATATGGACCAGCGACGGAATGACCTTGTTTTTCGCCCGGATCACGGCGTGTTCGCCGGGGCTGCCCATCGTGGCACATCCCGCGGCTGCCAGCGCGAGCAGCGACAACCACTTCATGTTTGCTCTCAAAGCGGCTCTCCTTGTCCAAGGATTCCCGATATTGTTCCGGCAATTATAATGTAACCGGCGGCCATTCTACAGGTATTCGACTCGCGCCAGCCATACTTTTCTCGGCGATGATATCGTCGTGCCATGTGACCTGACGTGACCAAACGGAATTATGACGAAGCGTTCAAGCGGGATGCCGTGGGGTTGCTGCTCCGCGGCGGCAATGCCCAATCCGTCCAGAAGTCGCTTGCACGGCATCGCCCTGTTTCCATGCCGGCACCATCGCAAAGGGCGCGACGCCATCATCCCCAGCATCGTCTCTGATGTGGCGCAAGCTACTCAATTGACATGGCGGCATTCTCTCTGAAAGAATCGCGGGAATGCGGCTTATACGGTTGAAAAGCGCTCCCAATTGTGATAAAGTTCACGATTAGACGGTGGATTCAGTCTTACCCGCATTTCCTCGTCTTGGCGGTTGCCGTATAAGTCACTGATTATCCGATGGTTCCGTAAGCGAAGCTGTCGCAACGCTGGAGGCCCGTAAGCATGAGCAATGATTACAGGAAGGTCGTGCAGGAGGTGGTAGCGAAGTTCGGCAAAGACAGGACGCGTCTGATGGACATCGCGCGCGCCGTGCACGCAAAGATCGGCTACATCTCGGAAGACACCGTAGGCGCGATTGCGGAGGCCGTGGGCTGCCACCGGGTGGAAGTGCGCGACATGACGTCGTTCTATGCATTCTTCTCGCGTGAGCCCAAAGGCGCGACGATGATTCGCCTGTGCGACGCGGTGGTCGAGCGCATGAAGGGCGCCGGCGCCGTTGCGAAAGCGTTTGAAGAAGCGCTGGGCATCCGCTTTGGCCAAACCACTCCCGACGGGAAGATCAGCCTGGCGTACACCTCGTGCATCGGGATGTCGGACCAGGCCCCTTCGGCGCTGGTAAACGGCAAGGTGCTCACCAATATCCGGCCTGAAGACGTCAAGTCGATCGTTGAGGCAGTCCGTGCCGGCGACCTCCATGACGGTGGCGTCGTCAGCGTGAAATCGGTTGAATCGAACCTGCGCCAGGCGGGCCCGGTCATTTTTGCGCCGTTTGAGCGGGGCGCGGGCATCCGGAAAGCCCTGAGCATGAGCCCCGAAGAAGTCATCAATGAAATGAACAAAGCCCGTGTCCGCGGGCGTGGCGGCGCGGGATTCCCCCTGGCGATGAAATGGGATTTCTGCCGCAAGGCGGAAGGCTCGGCGCATTACGTCGTCTGCAACGGCGACGAAGGCGAGCCCGGCACGTTCAAGGATCGCGTGATCCTGACCGAATGCCCCGATCTGATGTTCGAGGGGATGACGATCGCCGGATACGCCGTCGGCGCAAAACAGGGATTTTTCTATCTTCGCGGCGAGTATGAATACCTGCTGCCCTATCTGGAGCAGGTGCTGGCCAAGCGCCGCCGCCTGGGCCTGCTGGGCGAGAACGTGTGCGGCGCTGAAGGATTTGATTTTGACATCCGCATTCAGATGGGCGCCGGCGCGTACATCTGCGGCGAAGAGTCGGCGCTGATCGAGTCGCTGGAAGGAAAACGCGGCGCTCCGCGCGACAGACCTCCGTTCCCGGTACAGAAAGGATATCTCGGCCAGCCTACCAGCGTGAACAATGTCGAGACGCTCTGCTGCGCCGCGCGCATCATGGAACGCGGTGCGGAATGGTTTTCCAAGATTGGCACCAAGGACTCGACCGGGACCAAGCTGCTCAGCATCTCGGGCGACTGCGAGGCGCCGGGCGTTTACGAAGTTGAGTACGGGATTACCGTCGAGAAAATGCTCGAGCAGGTTGGCGCGGTGGACGCGCAGGCCGTTCAGATCGGCGGGCCTTCGGGCCAGTGCATCGCGCCGAAGGATTTCGGGCGGAGCATCTGCTTCGAAGATCTGCCCACCGGCGGTTCGACCATCATCTTTGGAAAAGATCGCGACTTGCTCGAGTGCATGGAAGGATTCCTGGAGTTCTTCGTCGAGGAATCGTGCGGATGGTGCGCGCCCTGCCGCGCGGGCACGACCTTCCTCAAGATGCAGTTCGAAAAGCTGCTGAAAGGCCGAAGCACCCGGGAAGACCTCCAGAAACTCGAGGAGACAGCCAACACGGTGAAATTCATGAGTCGTTGCGGACTTGGCCAGACTGCACCCAATCCCGTGCTGACCACGTTGCGCAATTTCCCGGCCCTGTATGAGGCTCGGATTAAGCCGGGCGAGTTCATCCCGGCATTCGATCTCAGGGAGGCTCTCAACGAAGCGTGCTCCATTACCGGGCAAAAACCGCACGACGTGGAGGTGTAATTCGGATGAGCAAACATACGGTGAACATCATCATTGACAACGTCGAAATCCAGGCCCGGGAAGGACAGACCATCCTGCAGGCCGCCGACGATGCCGGGATTTACATTCCGCGCCTCTGCTACCTGAAAGATCTCATTCCCGGCGGCCACTGCCGCGTCTGTACCGTGAAGGTCAATGGCCGGCCTGCCAGCGCCTGCACGTTTCCCGTAAGCGAGGGGCTCGTCATTGAAAACGACACGGAGGAGCTGACCACCTTGCGCCGCAACGTGGTGGAGATGCTCTTTGCCGAGGGCAATCACATCTGCCCGTCGTGCGAAGCCAGCGGTAACTGCGAACTGCAGGCGATGGCCTACCGCCTCGGCATGCTCACGGTCACCCAGCCATTTCTCCGCATGCCGCGCGAGCTCGACGCAACCCATCCGGACGTCTTTATCGACCGGGATCGCTGCATTCTCTGCGGCCGCTGTGCCCGGGCCTCTGAGGCGGAAGGCAAACGCGTGTTTGGTTTTGAAGGCCGCGGCATCAACAAACGCATCGCGGTCGATGGGATGCACGGTCTCAAGGAAACCGAGCTGAAGGCCGCCGACCGGGCCGCCCATGCCTGTCCGACGGGATGCCTCCGGGTCAAGCGCGTGGGATGGAAAGTGCCGGTGGGCGAGCGGCTGTATGACACGACTCCCATCGGGAGCGACATCGAGCAAAAACAGCCGGTAGGCTGAACGATTCAGGAAAGGGTAGACACCATGGCGAAGCCCCTAGTAGCGACCGCCCCCTTTACGGGCTGTTTCGGCTGTCATATGTCTTTGCTGGACATTGATGAGCGGATACTCGACCTGGTTGAGCTGGTGGAGTTCCACAAGTCGCCCATCAACGATATCAAGACCTTTTCGCGTCCGGTCGATATCGGCCTCCTGGAAGGGGGGATCAGCAATGACGAGAATTACGAGCAATTGAAGTTGTTTCGTAAACACTGCAAGATCCTCATCTCGGTGGGGCAATGCGCCATTACCGGCGGCGTGCCGGCTTACCGGAACACCGTGCCCCTGAAGGAATGCTTCGAAGAAGCGTACCTGAAGGGCCCGACGGTTGTAGACGGAGGCCTGTTTCCCAACGACCCTGATATCCCGATCATGCTGGACAAGGTCTATCCTTGCCACGAGGTCGTCAAGATAGACTATTTTCTTCCCGGGTGCCCGCCTACCGCGGATACCCTCTGGGCGGCGCTGACGGCGTTGCTCACCGGGAAAGAGGTCGGGCTGCCGTACGAACTGATCAAATACGACTGATCGCCGTGGAGGCACATACTATGGCAAAGACCGCAGAGAACGGAAAGCGAAAAATCGTCATCAACCCGGTGACCCGTATCGAAGGACACGGCAAGGTCACCATCGTGATGGACGAGAACAACAACGTCGAACAGGCCCGGTTCCACATTATCGAATTTCGGGGCTTCGAGCGTTTTGCCAAGGGCCGCTTCTATTGGGAAGCCCCGGTCATGGTGCAGCGCTTGTGCGGCATCTGCCCGGTGAGCCACCATTTGGCCGGCGCCAAAGCGACCGACATGCTGGTGGGTGTGGACAAGATTCCCGTCACGGCCGAAAAGATGCGCCGCCTGATGCATTACGGGCAGGTCTACCAGTCGCACGCCCTGCATTTCTTCCATCTGGCGTCTCCGGATTTGCTGTTCGGGTTTGATGCGCCGGTCGAGAAACGCAACGTGATCGGCGTCATCGAAGCCTATCCCGAAGTCGCCAAAAAAGCGGTGCTGATGCGCAAGTTCGGCCAGGAAGTCATCAAGGCGACCGGCGGCAAAAAGGTGCATCCCACGGGCGCTATCCCCGGCGGCATCAACAAGAACCTGACGATCGAAGAGCGCGACGCCCTCAAAAAAGACGCCGACACCATGGTCGAGTGGGCGATAGAAGCGGTTGAGCTCTGCAAGAAGCTCACGAAAGAGAACCTGGAATTCCTTCTCAATTTCGGCAGCTTCGAGTCGAACCATGTGTCTATCGTGCGGGACGATGGCTGCATGGATCTGTACGACGGGACACTGCGCGCCATCGATGCCGACGGCAACAAGATCTTTGACAAAGTCCAGCCGGCCGAATACGCGGACTACATCGGCGAGGAAGTGCGGCCCTGGACCTACATGAAGTTCCCGCACATCCGCTCGCTGGGCAAGGAAAAGGGCTGGTACCGCGTCGGGCCGCTCTCCCGTGTTAATTGCTGCGATTTCATCGATACCGAGCTCGCCGAGAAAGCCCGCCAGGAGTTTATGGCGCTCGGCAACGGCAAACCGGTGCATGCGAGCATGGCGTACCACTGGGCGCGGTGCATCGAGATCCTGCATTCGGCCGAGAAGATCCGCGAACTGCTCGACGACCCGGACCTGCAGGGCACGGAGCTCGTGGCGGAAGGAAAGAAACGCGAAAAGGGCTACGCCTGGATTGAAGCCCCGCGCGGCACGCTCTTCCATCATTATGAAATCGACACCGAGACGGATCAGATCACCCTGGCCAATCTGATCGTCTCGACCACCAGCAACAACGAGCCGATGAACCGCACGGTGCAGGTCATTGCCGATCAGCACCTCAAAGGCAAGGGCGAAAGTGAGATCACGGAAGGCCTGCTCAACCATATCGAGGTGGGCATCCGGGCCTACGACCCGTGCCTGAGCTGCGCCACCCATGCCCTGGGTAAGATGCGGCTGCACGTCGAACTGGTGGATGCGGCAGGCACGTTGATCGACGAGAAATTCCGCGGGTGAACGATCGGCGCGCGCTCATTATCGGGTATGGGAACCCGGGGCGGCAGGACGACGGGCTGGGCCCGGCGATTGCCAACACCGTGGCGTCATGGGCGCTGTCGAACGTTACAACGGACGACCCGTATCAGTTGAATATCGAAGACGCCGCCGCGCTGGCTGAACACGAGCTGGTCGTGTTCGTGGATGCCAGTGTGGACGCGCCGGAGCCGTATGCGCTCACGCGGATCGCTCCTGCGGCGGAGATCACCTTCACGAGCCACAGCATTTCACCGGAGTCCGTGCTGGCCTTGTGCGTGGATCATTTCCACGCGGCGCCTGAGGCGTATGTGCTGGCCGTGCGCGGGTATGCGTTCGAGTTTGAAGAGGGCCTCACTCCCAGGGCCCGCGACAATATGACCAGTGCGTTGGCATGCATCCAGGCCCTGATACGGCCGGATAAGGAGACTAGCATGGACAGCAAGAAGACGGTTCTCACTATTGATGACGACCCGGATATTCGCGCGACGTTGCGCATCGTCCTCGAGGCCGAAGGGTTTTCGGTGGGCGAGGCGTCGAACGGCGAAGAAGGGCTGAAAGCCGTCGAGCGTGTGCAGCCGGATGCCATCATCGTCGATCTCATGATGGAGAACGTGGATTCCGGCAGCACACTGGCGCAGAAACTCAAGGAGATCGGCTACGCGGGCCCTGTTTATATGCTGAGCTCCGCGGGCGACACCGTCCGCTACAATCTGGACGCGCGGGAGCTGGGGCTGGCGGGCATTTTTCAGAAACCCATCGATCCCAAAACCCTCGTGGCCACGCTGAAAGCCAAACTAAAGGTCTGAACGGCTCGCTGAAAACGAGATACTGACGGCCGCGCGCCGGGAATCGGAGTTCTTCCGGGGCCCGGCGCGTTTTGCATTCAGCGGGCTTTGGCGCGGAACAGGGGTTGCAGGTGGAGGCCGGTATATGACGCGGCGCAGGCTGCGATCGTTTCGGGTTCTCCGGCCGCGACCACCTTGCCGCCCTGATCACCGCCTTCGGGGCCGAGATCGATGATCCAGTCCGCGGTCTTGATGACATCAAGGTTGTGCTCGATAACGACCACCGTATTGCCGTGCTCGACCAGGCGGTGCAGCACCTGCAGCAGCTTGTCCACGTCTACGGCATGCAGCCCCGTGGTGGGTTCGTCGAGAATATAGAAGGTCTTGCCGGTCTGGCGGCGCGACAGTTCTGTCGCCAGTTTGACGCGCTGGGCTTCACCGCCCGACAGGGTCGTGGCGGGCTGCCCCAGCTTGATGTAGCCCAGTCCGACATCAAACAGCGTGCTGAGTTTGCTGTAGATCGCCTGGACGTTCCGGAAGAAGTCGCAGCCCTCTTCGACCGTCATGTTGAGCACATCGGCAATGCTGCGTCCGCGGTAGAGGATCTCGAGGGTGTCTCGATTGTATCGTTTACCCCGGCATTCATCGCACGGCACGTAGACATCCGGCAGGAAATGCATTTCGATTTGAAGAACGCCATCGCCCTGGCAGGCTTCGCAGCGGCCGCCCTTGACGTTGAAGCTGAACCGGCCGGGTTTGTATCCCCGGGCGCGGGCTTCGGGCACTTTGCTGAACAGCTCACGAATCGGCGTGAACAGGCCCGTATACGTTGCCGGGTTCGAGCGCGGCGTCCGGCCGATTGGCGACTGGTCGATGTCGATGACCTTGTCCAGGTGCTCGAGGCCTTCGATACGCTCATGCCGGCCGGGCCGCGCGCGCAGGGAGCCGTATAACCCGCGCGCGATCGCCGGGTACAGGGTTTCGTTGATGAGGCTGGATTTGCCCGAACCGGAGACGCCCGTCACGCAGGTGAGCACGCCCAGAGGGATCTCCACGTCGATCGCCTTGAGGTTGTTGTGTGCCGCACCGAACACCTTGAGGGCCTTGCCGTTGGATTTACGGCGCGTTTCCGGCACGCGGATCCGGAACCGGCCCGACAGGTACTGCCCCGTGAGGGAGTCGGGGTTGGCCGCGACTTCCCGGGGCGTTCCCTGCGCGACCACCTGCCCGCCGTGGACCCCCGCGCCCGGACCCAAATCGATCACATGGTCGGCCCGGCGGATTGTCTCCTCGTCGTGTTCGACGACGATCACCGTGTTTCCGAGGTCGCGCATGCGTTCCAGCGTAGCGATGAGCCGTTTGTTGTCGCGCTGGTGCAGGCCGATGCTGGGCTCGTCGAGGATGTACAGCACGCCCATCAGCCCCGAGCCAATCTGCGTGGCGAGGCGGATGCGCTGCGACTCCCCGCCCGACAGGCTGCCGGCGTTGCGATCGAGCGACAGGTAATCCAGCCCCACGCTTACGAGAAAGGACAGGCGCTCGCGGATTTCCTTCATCACCCGCTCGGCGATCAGACGCTGCGTCTTGTTAAGGCTCAGCTTTTCGAAGAAGGTCAGCGCGTGGCGGACCGACAACGCCACCACGTCCATGATGGTCTTGCCACCGACCGTTACCGAGCGCGATTCGGGCCGGAGCCGCGCACCGCCGCAGTCCGGGCAGGGCCGCGAAGCCATGAACTCGCTGATCATCTCGCGGGCACGGTTGGATTCGGTGTCGTGGTAGCGCCGCGTGAGATTCGGAATCACGCCCTCGAAGGGGCGCTGGAGTTCGAATGTGTTACGGCGCCCTGTATAGGTGAAATCGATGACCTCGTCCCCCGAGCCGTACAGGACGATCTGCCGGAAGTCTTCGGGGAGTTCTTCCCACGGGGTGGCGGGATCCTGGCCGTAATGCCGGCATACACAGCGCAAGGCGTGGCGGTACATGCCGTCCAGCACGCGCCGCATGCTCCACGCCCGTACCGCTCCTTTCGCGATGGACAGCGATGGGTCGGGAACCACCAGATCGGGCTCGACCTCGATCACCTCGCCGAGCCCCGTACATAGCGGGCACGCGCCGTGCGGGTTGTTGAACGAAAACATGCGCGGGGAGAGCTCTTCGAAGCTCAGCCCGCAATCCACGCAGGCGAAATGCTCGCTCTGCAACACTTCGCTCACGGTTTTGTCGGGAGTCTCGCGCCAGATCCGGATGATGCCTTCGCCCAGTTCCAGACAGGCCTCGACCGAATCCGTCAGGCGCCGTCCGATGCCCGGTTTGACCAGCAGGCGGTCGACGACCACGTCGATGTCGTGCTTGACATACCGTTCCAGTTCGATCTCTTCATCTACCGTGCGGAATTCGCCGTCGACCCGGACCCGCAGATAGCCCCGCCGTTTGATGTTTTCGAAGGTCTTCTGGTACGTGCCCTTGCGCTGACGAACCACCGGCGCCATCAATTGAACGCGCGTGCCTTCAGGCAAGGCCAGGATGCCGTCGACGATGGTCTGAGGCGTCTGCGACTGGATGGGTTTTCCGCAATCCGGGCAGTGCGGCGTGCCGATCCGCGCGAAGAGCAGGCGCAGGTAATCGTAGATCTCGGTGACCGTGCCCACGGTCGATCGGGGGTTGCGGTGCGTCGTCTTCTGCTCGATTGAGATGGCCGGACTCAGGCCTTCGATCGAGTCGATGTCGGGTTTTTCCATCTGTTCAAGAAACTGCCTGGCGTACGACGACAGGCTCTCGACATAGCGGCGCTGGCCTTCCGCATAGATTGTGTCGAACGCGAGGCTCGACTTGCCCGATCCGCTCAGGCCCGTGATCACGACCAGCTTGTCGCGGGGGATCGCCAGGCTCAGGTTTTTGAGGTTGTGCTCGCGGGCGCCTTTGATGACGATGCTGTCGCGCGACGTGGCGTGGGCGGCGGGAAGGCCGTCCGCGCTTGCCTTGCGGTTTTTCGAAAGAACCGGCTTGCGTTTCGGAGCAGTTTTACGGGATTTCCCCGGGGATTTGGCTTTTTCAAGCATAGAACAGGCATCGGCTCCTGGAGAATTGCTCAGGGCATTGTCCCGTTGTGCGCGCACCCGCACGAACCCGGGAACAAAACGTGATCATAACGAATAGCGGCAGGTCAATGCCATCAAAAAACGGCATTTTTGGAGAGCGCTTTCCTTTCACGCTCTCAGAAACGGGCTCCAGCCGGACTCTCGCGGATGTCTGGCGGTGGCCCGCTTTCAGTTCGACTTCTGAAGAAGCTTATCGACCTCGCCGAGAATTTTCTGGCCGACCTCCTTGCGGAGATTCTCAGGGATCTTGTAGTGCTGGGTCTCTTCCAAGAGCTCGATAGTGCGAATGGCGACCTGGTACGCGAAATCCTGCACTTTCATGGCGTTCCTCTTTTCCCGGCGGTCTTCTCGCCATTTCAGCGCCTGGCAACCGGGTGGGCGTTCCGGCCGCCGGGGAGCTGTGCTCAGTAGGCCTCCAGACCTACGATGCGCCAGGCGCCGCCGCTCTCTTTCTTAAGATCCATCTCAAGCTGGGCACTGCCGCGATCGCCGCTCAGGACAACATTTTCAACTGTGGCCATGTCTTTTTCGATAGTGACGCGGGCAGTCTCAATGTTCATCTTCGCGCCAGACAGCGTGCCGTCATCGATGAGCCTGGCGACGTAGCTGCGGAAGTCGGCTTTGCTGCCTCCGTCGCCACTGACGAACTCCTCGGAGACCACGGACATGATCCTGTCCAGGTTATGGCTTTCGAGTCCGGCTTTCCACGCGGCCAGAGTCTCTCGTATGGCGGCTTCGCTGGAGACGTGAGCTTTACCCGTGGCGCATCCGTTCAGGCCGGCGGCGAGAACCACCGCGCACAAGAGAATGCCGAGTGTCCGTTTGTGCATCATGGCCAAATTTTCTCCTCGTTCGGGTTTAGGCGCGGGCTTACGCGTTTTTTGCGATGTTCGCGAAGCTCGCGGCCACCTCCACTTTTTTGATTTTGCCGGTCGGGGTTTTCGGCAGTTCGTCGACGAAACGCACAAACGCAGGGCATTTGTAGCTCGCCAGATATTGACGGCAATGCTGGATGACGCTGCTCTCCGCCAGGTTGATGTTCTCCGTGCGTTTGACGACGGCGAGCACTTCCTGGCCCCAGCGCGCCTCTTCCACCCCGACCACACAGCATTCTTCCACGCCCGGCAGGCGCGAAATGACGTCTTCGATCTGTTGCGGGTAGATGTTCTGGCCGCCCCGGATGATCATGTCTTTCACCCGGCCCACGATATACAGGTATCCGTCCCGGTCAAACTGTCCGAGATCGCCCGTGTGCAGCCATCCGTCGCGCAGCACTTCGGCGGTGGCGTCGGGATTCTTGTAGTAGCCCTTCATCACGGTGGGGCCGGCAATGAGTATTTCGCCGATTTCGCCGAACGGGACGTCCTTGCCGTCTTCGCCGACGATCCGGATGATGGTGTAGGGGAGCGGGCTGCCCACGGAGTTCCATTTGATGGGATCGCGCGCGTCCGCGGCGGCGCTGGCACAGGTGGCCTCCGTCAGCCCGTAGCCGCCAATGATGGGCCGTTTCAAGGCGCGGAGCGCCTCGTGATAGGTCTCTTCGGGCATGGGCGCGGCGCCGGTGGCAAACGAGCGAATGGACGACAGATCGTATTCGTGTTCCTGAGCCTTGGCCAGCCGGCACATCACGTTGTAGATGGTGGGAACGGCGCTCATGATCGTCGGGCGATACTTCTGTATCATCGGGAGGATCGCGAAGGGGTTGAATTTCTTCATCAACAGGACCGAAGCCCCGCCCATCAGCGGCGTCAGAATGGTTACCACCTGCGCATTGACATGAAACAGCGGCAAGACGCAGAAAAACCGGTCGTCCTCCACCACGGTCTGCGATTTGACAAGCATGAGAGCGTTGGACAAGTAGTTTCGGTGGGTCAGGATCACGCCTTTGGGCGCGCCGGTGGTGCCGGAGGTGTAAATGAGCGCCGCGGTGTCGTCCGGACCAGCCAGGATGGGCGGAACGGAGGCAACCGGGGCGAGCAGCTCGGAGAACGACTCGGCGTCTTCGGTGCTCTCGCCCAGAACAAAATATCGCTTGATCCGTGGCAGGGCGGCGCGGAGCTGAGGGATCATGGGCGCCAGTTCCGGCGCGGTAATCAGCGTTTCGGCCTCTGAGTTATTCGCGATGTGCGTGATTTCCTCGGCTTTCAGTGTGGGATTTACCGGAACAACCACCGCGCCAATGCGTCCTGCTCCGAGAAAAACATAGAGATATTCAAGGCAATTGCCCATCAGCAGCACGATTTTGTCGTCCCGCTGAACGCCGCGCCCGGCCAGGTTCACCGCCACGCGAACGCTGTGTTCCTGCATCGTCTCGAACGAATATTCCCTGTCTTCGCAAATCAGAAATGTGCGCGACCCGTGTTGTTGCGCCCGTTCTTCCAGTAATGTCGCTATGCTCACTGAAAATGCCTCTCCTCCCCGGCAGGTAGTGTTCTGCTCCGGGGGTCTGTTTTGGAGTCTCTGTCCGAAAATCCCTACAAGCATAAACGCAGAGGCGGGGCCGTGACAAGTTGTCAGGCCCCGCCGATACAGATTTGTGGACGCCGCCTCAGGATGTGGCGGAGGTCAACTGGTCGATGCTGGAAATGAGCGGCAGGAAGAAGGCCAGCACGATCATCAGCACCGCGATCCCGAGGATGATCACCAGGATCACCGGGAGCAGATCCGTCAGGGTGCCGATGTCAATCTGGACTTCTTCTTCGTAGGTGTCCGCGATATGCGCGGCGACACGATCCAATTGACCCGCCTCTTCGCCGGTGACCAGCATATCCGTGACCACGGGCGGGATGACTTTCGGCTCAGCGCGCAGGGGCTCTTCAATGCCGCTGCCCTGTTCCACGGAACTGCGCACTTTCTGGAGCACCTGGGCCACCGCCTGGTTGTGAATGGCGCTGCGCGCCAGATCCAGCGTGACCATCATGGAAAGGCCGCTCCGCAGCATCATCGACAACGAGCTGGTCATCTGAGCCACGGCGTATTTCTGGCTGATCCGGCCCAGCAGCGGCACGCGCAGCTTCAACCGATCCGCCAGCAGGCGGTTGACGGGATTGCGCTGCCATACCCAGTACACAACAATCAGGGCCACGATGCCCGCCAACACGACCAGGATCGGCCACGACGTCAGGAAGTTGATCACGCGGATCAGCCCGCGGGTGAACGCCGGCATGCTCACGTTCAGCGCGCCTTCAAAAATTTCCTGGAACGCGGGCACGACGAATTTGGCCATCACAAACAGCACCGCCCCGCACAGAACCACCAGGATCGCCGGATAGACCAGCGCGGTTTTAACCCGGCGCCGCAGCATTTCCCGGCGCTCGTAATATTCGGTCTGCCGGCGCAGGGTATCGACCAGCGTACCGCTCGCTTCGCTGGCTTTCACCAGGGCGACGAACACGGTGTCGAAGTATTCGTGCGGGTGCCGTTCGAAGGCTTGCCACAACGGGTTGCCGTTTTCGACCTGGTCGGCCAGGTCGTGCACCATATTGCGGATGCCCCGGCCCTCAAGCCGGTTGGCCAGGGTCTTGAGCGATTTCAGCAGGGGCGTGCCGGCTTCCAGCAGCATCACCAGCTGGCGAAGGAACACCGTGATGTCCCGCCGCCGGACAGAGGCCAGGTTCCAGAATCCCTGCCCGCGCGGCGCGGAGGTGTCGCGGATCGCCGTGACTCTCTGGGCAAAGGTCTTCCTGGGCGGCGTGCTTTCTTCCAATTCGATTGCTTTTTCGGCCGCGTCACTCGGGGCGGTTTTGGCCGCCGGTTTTGCCGGAGCCTTCCGCACCCGCTTCACTTTCCGGCCCGGTTCTTGAGCATTGTCAGCTTTGGATGGCATTGTAATAGTCCCTCCATTCCATCGCGCGCGCTTACGATTCCGCCACGGCCTGTTGTGTATCGGAACCTGGCTCCGGCGCCTCTTCGTCAGCGAGTGCGGCCGGCATTTCTTTCCAATACGTTATTTTTGCGACACCCGTATCCGATAACACGACGACCGCCTCGACGCGGCAGGTCGCCAGCGACTCCCCTTCTTTTCGAGCTTTAGCCTCGCAGGCGATCCGGAAACTGCGCGATTGAAACGCGAGTTCGGGGGGCGTGCTTCCGTCCGCCGGCAGCTCCAGATTAAACGTTGCGGGATCGGCCTGCGCGGCCCGCACCAGCCCTTCGAAATCCGTGATCGGGGCCTGGGCGCGCGCCATCACGATGCGGTCGGCGGCCTCTGGGTTGAACACGGCGGCGAGAACCTCTTTCGGCGCCGTGTTGACGTTTAGATACGCTTTCGGGGCGAGATTGTCGTCGACCGAGCAGGTCGTCAGAAAGGCGCCCCGCTGGGGCTCAACCTGCGCGAGGGCCTCGCTGCTGAGGAGGCCGCGCTCGGCCAGGTCGTCAATGCTGGTAAACCACCGGTGTTCCGGGCCGGGGGCTTCACCGGGCCGCGGCACCTGGCCGCGGATAGTGCGGGCCTGGTCGCCGTCGACGCGCAGCATGGCTTGAAGCACCCGGGGCGACGCGTGGTTGATGTTGAGCTTGGCCGATTCATCGGCGATGCTGAGCTGCACCCAGCCGTCGCGGCGCGACCAGGCTTCGGGCGTTCCTTCGATAACCGCGCGGTATACGGGCAACAGCTGAACTTCCTGCGCGCCCAGCGGCGGCGCTTCGCCGTTCGCGAGCGCCGCTTGAATCTCGCCGGCAGCGGCCCAGATCGCCCGGTCGGCCAACTGCTGCGCATGGATTCTGGCGAGATAATCCTGCGATTGCTGCTGTTCGAGGACCATGTAGCTCAGGTAGGCCGTGCCGAGCGCGGTGAATACTGCCAGCATCCCCAGTGCGATGATGAGGGCGCCGCCCTGCTGCGTGTAGTCTCGTCTGGCCATGTTCATAGATAACCCCTTAATTTGCCCGGACGGCGAACACGGTTTCGCGGGCGACTTGCCGCTCCGGCCGGTCAGGATTTGCCACTACCAGGGATACCCGAACCGCTGCGGGGGTCGCCGCGGTTTCCCAGGCATCCCGCCATTGGCCCTCTGGCCCGAGGAACTGCACATTGAACTGCGCCACACCGTCAGCCACCTTGATGGCCGCCAGGTTATCCTGCGTCCCGCCGTACAGGCCTGTCTGGGTGCGCGTCAGCACGCGCGCGCCGCCCATGTCCTGAACCGCGTATTTCACCGCGGCCAGCGTTTCGGACCCCGCCGATGTTTTCCCGCGAAGCGGGATGATCAGCGTGTCGGACGCTGCGTTTGCACCGGGAAACGCCGCATCGGGCACAGAGGCGTCCGTGCCCTGCAGGGGGGCGCCGGTGAGCGCGGGCGATACCAGGTCGGTCAGATCCTGCCGGATCTGTTTCAGGGCGTACTCGGCTGTGGCATCCAGTTCGGTGCGGTTCCGGGTCAAGGTCCAGGCATTGGTCAGGCGCCCGAACATCACGACGCCCATGGTCGATAAAATGCCCAGGATCGCAATGACGACGACCAACTCGACGAGGGTAAACCCCCGGGTGCTGCGCAGGTGCATCATGAGGCCTCCTTCGTCATCGCCACCGGAATGCTGCCGGTCAGCACGACTTGTTTCGGGCGCTTCGCTTCCTCCCAGCGCACGACGACCAGCACCTCATAAAATCCGCGGCCCTCGGCGGGGCGTTTCACGATGGCCTCCCAGCCGAAGCGTTCGTAAAAGACCTTCTCCGCGCGTTGTGCGAGCGGGCTGGCTGGCAGCACAGCAGGCAGGGCAAACGCGCCTCCTTCCGGCGGATCCTTTAATGTCAGCGGCGCGCCTGCCTCACCCGCGATGGCATCTTCCGCAGGCCAGGCGTAGGCCGCCGGCCGCGCGAGGATATCTGCCAACCGGTCGCGGGCCAGCTCAGCCGCCACGCGTGTGGATCGCGCATTTTTTTCGAGCTTGAGGCTGCTGGTGAAGAGGGAGAGGATGATCCAGGTGGCGGCGCTGAGGACGGCCAGCGCCACGAGCACTTCGACGAGCGTAAAACCTTCCCGCCTGGTGCGATGCCGCTGGCCCGGACGATCGCGGTGTGTCGGTAACACAGATTGGTCCCCTTTTTCGCTTGGTGTATCCCACATGCCCACCACCGCCGCGATGTCCGATGCCGGCCCGCGAACCGTTACATGGTGCGGCACTGCAATCTCCCCATCTGCTGTATCTTACTTTACTTCACGCCGTAGCAATAAGTCAATTGCTAATCATAATAATGATAATACGGTAAGGACTATGAGGGTTGGCACATGATTCTTCGGGTACATGCGCAATCGTCCCTTTTTTGCGCAGGAATTCCCGATGAGGCGCGATCACACCGTCGGCGTAGTCCGATTTTGCGGCCGGACCTGGTGTTTGTTAAAGTACGTGGCGCGCGGCGCTGCGGAAAACGCGTGTCCAGGCGAACCCGTGGCGGCGCCCCAACCTCGACAGACGGAAAGGAAGCGGCCCATGCGAATCAGTTTATGTTGCACGTTGATCATGGCAGTGGTGGCGAGCCTGGCCGGAGCACAGAGCCTTGACGGCCGGCAGATTCAGCTGACAGCCGGCAGCCAAACGAGCCTGTGGGCGCCTGTGGCCTTGCCCTGGGACGGACCCGCGCCGGCGGAAGGCCACTGCGTTGCCGTAGCGGATGTGAAATCCGGCAAAGAGTATCCCGCGACCGTCCGCAACGGCGAATTTGTGTTTGTCGTCGACAGCGCGGCGCCTGGTGAAGTGCGCGATTTCGTTGTGAAAGTGAAGGACGCCCCCGCGGCAGCAGCCGTCGAAATCGTTAAACAAGATGCCGCCGACGCCTTCGACGTGGTGATCGCCGGTACGCCTTTTACCACCTACACCTACAGCAACGATAACCGCAAACCTTACCTGTGGCCGGTGCTGGCCGAAGGCGGGGTCCATGTGACCCGCGACTGGCCCATGGGCGAAAAAGTCGCCACGGACGACCATGTGCACCAGAAATCATTCTGGACGGCCTATGGCGACATCAACGGAGTGGATTGCTGGGGCGAAACGGGGGATAAATCGGGCTATCAGCACTCGGATGCTGTGGCCGGCGGCTCCGGCGGCGCGTACGGATGGATCTCCGCGCAAAACACCTGGCAGGACAAAGACCACAAGCCGGTTATCGCGGAATCGCGGGAGTACCGTTTCTACAATACCCCGGAAAACATGAAGATGGTGGATGTGCAGGTGACCTTCACCGCTGCGTATGGCGATGCCAAATTCGCCGATACCAAGGAGGGCGGCATTGTCTCGTTGCGTATGCATGATGCGCTCCGCGAAAAAGGCGGCACGGGCGCAATCACCAATGCTGAGGGCCTTAAAGGCATGGAGGCCTGCTGGGGCAAGCCTTCCGCGTGGTGCGATTATTCGGGGGCGCTCGAAGGCGCGGGCGTGCGCGGTATCGCCGTGTTCGATCATCCCGCCAATCTGCGCCATCCTTCGTGCTGGCACGTGCGGGACTACGGGCTGATGGGTGCCAACTGCTTCGGGCTGAGTCACTTTACCGATGGCGCCGAAAACGGTGATTTTACCCTGGAAAATGGTGAATCAATGACGTTTTCCTACCGGGTCTTTGTTCATTCGGGCAACGTGGAAGAAGCCCGGGTCGCGGATCGGTATGCCGACTACGCCACACCCCCGAAAGCGGTTTGGGCAGACGCGAAATAGCGGCACTGCCGATCGAACAGGCAAGACAACCCGTTAATTTGCAGCGATTTGACCGGTTTTTCCGGTTTCGGGCGCGAGCCTCCCTGAGCTGGAATGAAGTGCCCATGAGAATGGTTTCCTAACGTACGAAAAGAAACCATGCGAGACCACTTTAACCGGGAGATCTCAATTTATGAAAAACGCGAAACTTCTGAAACCGCTTGCTCTTGTTTTCATCGTGGGTGCCGCTGTGATTGCCTTTGGACTGGCCGGGCAACAGGCCTTGAGTGAAGGCGTCGACGGTGCCGGAAACAAGGCCTGCGGGGCTTCGTCCGATGCGTGCTGTAGCAAGGCCAAAGCGGCCGCGGCTGCCCAGTGTGAACGTGGGCAGACCTGTGGCGAAGCCAAGGCTGCGAGTGTCGAAAAATCCGCCGATTTGAGCACCAAACAAGGGCGCAGTGAGGCGGTATGGGCCGAGTATAAGGCCGCACAGAACGCAAACTGCGAGGCAGCCAAAGCCGAAGGCGCTGCGTGCAGCTTGAAGGCCGCAGCCGACAAGGCCACGTGCCCGCTGGCCGCCGCAAAAGCGGCAGCGGTGGCGTGTGAAGGAAAGCAGGCCTGTTGTGCAGAGCTGGCGGGCTCCTGTGCGGGCCCGGCTTGCGAGAAAGCCGCTGCGTGCGAGGCGCAGAAAGGCGCCTGCCCCAGCCAGCAGGCCAAGGCCGAGGTTGCTGTGCCGTCGGAATAGTCTCCCCTTTGCGCGTAGACATCTGTTGAGAAGTGTACTGTGAGTGCGGCGCCGGAGATTCATCTCCGGCGGCGCTTTTTTTGAGTTTCCGTCTGGAAGATGCGGCCTGACAGAAGGTCACCGGAAACGCGCCCCATGGTGCCGCGCCAGGCCGCCGGAGCGCTGGGCTGGGGGCTATTCTTTTGCGGAGTAGATGTGCGGGTTCTGGCGCTGGCATTCCTCAATGACGGCGATCTGCTGGCGCACCTGCATGGGAGTGACCTCGAGCGGGGCGCCCTGGGTCAGGGTCTTGTAAAGCATCGAATAGAACCCGTCTGAAATCGCATTGAACAGGTCCTGTTTTGATTTGGGCGCCTTCCAGGTCTTCTTGTGCCAGGTCAGCTTGTCCGAACAGTAGGCGGGGTTGCCCTCGTCGTTGGTGAGCGGGCGTTTCTGGAGGCGAAGCTTCGGCGCTTCCTCGGGCAGGTAATATTGCCATTCGAGCAGGCCCATGGATCCGCTGAGGCCTCCCCGGGTGCCGTAGACGTTGTAAGTGTAGGCCGGGTACGCACAGCAGGATGAGATCTCGAGATTGATGACGGGGCGCCCTTCTCCTTCCAGCACCAGCAGCACATGATCCTCCGCGTCGCCGTAGTTGACGGCCCGCCGCATGACGCAGAATACCCTCGGCGTGATGTCCGTTCCGAAGAGCTGCAGGGCCTGGTCCAGCGGGTGAGGACCGGTGTTGAGCAGATTGCCCCCGTCGAACTCGGTGAGCGTCTGCCAGTCGTAGCGGCGGCTGAACCCGTTGAACTGGATGTTGACCTGCACAATGCCGCCCAGGACACCCGAGTCGATCACCTTGCGCACCTGCTGAAAATACGGGGCGTAACGCGACTGCTGAAAGATCGCGAACACGGTCCCGCTCTTCTTCTGCGCGGCGATGAGCCGATCCACGTCCGCCACTCGGGCTGCAAGAGGCTTTTCGCAGAGCACATTGAATCCCGCGTTCAGAAATTCAAGCGTGTACGGCGCATGCAGCTGGCTGGGCGTCGCATTGACGACCAGGTCGATGTCGCGGCGCTTCAGAAGAGGCTTGTGGTTCACATAGGCATCGCATCCGAACTCCTCAACGGCCCGATCGCGGCGCGCCTTGATAGGGTCGACTACGGCGGCAATCGTAAATCTGCCGGGGTGGCGTTGCAGGTATTCCGCGTGAATGCCGCGGCCGCTGCGGCCCTGACCGACGATCGCAACCCGGATGCGTTTCATGACAGCTTCCTTCCCACAAATGGCGCCTGTGATGATGTGGCATGTAATAGCCGTTTTGCGCGCGTGAGGTCAAATCGGCGGAAAGGAAGAGGAGGCGCTTTAAGAAGCATCCTTGTGTTTGGACAAAATTTCTTCTATTCTGAACTCTATGTTCAAAACGCTCTTTGCCTGGATAGGACATGCGGATCTGAAGGCAGCAGGGGCGATGCCCAGCGCTGGGCAGGATCCCGGCCTCGGTCCGATCGGCCAAGCCATGGTCTCGCTGGATTTCGACCAGGCGATTTTCTTGTCCGACCACGAGGCGAGGAAGGTCAAAACCTACCTGAAATGGCTCAAGTCGCATACAGAGGCTGGCCTTGAAGTCCATGCGGTATCTCTTTCCAGCCCGATGCATTTTGGCGAAATTTATGAGAATGTCAGCCGGGTTTTGGCCGAGCATCTTACCAAAGCCGCCCCGGATGAAGAACGGTTCTATCATTTAAGCCCCGGCACGCCGGCGATGACTGCGGTCTGGATCATCGCGGCGAAGACCCGTTTCCCCGCCACGCTCCTCGAATCCTCGATTCAAGAAGGCGTTCAGGTGGCATCGGTGCCGTTTGACATTTCGGCGGATTATCTCCCCGATCTCCTCCGAAAGCCCGACGAGGAGCTCCAGCGCCTTTCTCAAGGGCTCCCGCCCGAAGCACCGGAGTTCGGCGACATCATCCACCGATGCGCCGCCATGAGGCATCTTGTTGCACGCGCACGGCGCGTCGCTCCGCGAAACGTTCCCGTGCTGATCCTGGGCGAATCGGGTACGGGCAAGGAACTCCTGGCTCGGGCGATTCATCGCGCGAGCACGTTTGCCTCCGGACCGTTTGTGGCGGTCAATTGCGGCGCCATTCCCGCGGCGCTTGTCGAGGCGGAGCTCTTTGGTCACGAGAAAGGTGCCTTCACTGGGGCCGGAACGGCGAGAAAAGGCTATATAGAAGAAAGCAGCGGCGGCACACTTTTCCTGGACGAGGTCGGGGAATTGCCACGGGAAACGCAGGTGAAGCTGCTCCGAGTGCTGCAGGAGTTCGAGGTGACTCCCGTGGGTGCAAGCAAACCCCGCCGGGTACACTTCCGTCTGATTACCGCAACAAACCGCGACCTGTTCCGCGACGTCTCTGAAAACAGCTTCCGGGAAGACCTGTTCCACCGGATCGCGGTGGCCATTCTGCAAGTGCCGCCATTGCGCGAACGGGACGGCGATATCGGGCTCCTGGTTGACACCCTCCTCGAGAAGGTCAACCTGGAGGCCCAGGGCCAGCCCGGCTTCGAACACAAAGGACTTTCTGTATCCGCAAGAAATCTTCTAATAAACCATCCCTGGCCGGGCAATATCCGCGAGCTGATGAACACCCTCCAGCGGGCCGCCGTGTGGTCGCCTGGCCCCTTGATTGACCGCTCAGATATCGAGGAGGCGCTGCTCAATTTTCTCGCAAAGACCGGCGAAGGCATTCTGAACCGGCCTCTTGCAAATGGCCTGTGTTTGCAGGATATTGTAGCAGAGGTGTCCCGGCACTATTTGTCGCGGGCCATGGAGGAAAGTGGGGGCAACAAGACCATAGCCGCCCGCCTGCTTGGACTACCCAGCTATCAGACGCTCACCAACTGGCTCAAGAGGTACGGCCTGGAAGCCTAGGCCTTTTTGAGATACTACAGGCTGCCCACTATGTCGATTGGCATGAGGCTTGCGGTAAGTAATGCATGACGGCGTGAGGCAGCAAGCGCAATCAGGCGTTTGCACACGAACCGGCTGCGGTGTCGAGCGTTCATGCAGAAAGGAGTTCACCATGCCCGATCAGAAGGTTAAATGCCCGAATTGTGGAACTCAGTTCGCGGTTGAAGATGCCCTCACCGACTCTATTCGCGCCCAAATGAAAAGCGAGCTCGAGGCGGAGTTTGCCAAAAAGCAGGAAGAGGCAACCAAGCGGCTGAATAAGGCCAAAGAACTTGAGAAGTCCATTAAGGAGCGAGAACAGGCCATTGAGGACACCGTGGCCGAGCGCCTTGACGAAGAACGCAGGAAAGTCAAGGCGGATGAGCGCAAGCGTGCGGAGCGTGAATTCAAGCATCAGTTGGAAGACCTTCAGGAACAAATCGAGGAAGGCAATAAAAAGCTGGGAGAGGCGAATAAGCGTGAAAAGAAGTTTCTGCAACGCGAGCGGGAACTCCAGGAAAAAGAGAAGTCTATTGATTTGGAGATCGAGCGGCGCTTGACCGATTCCATGAAGAAGCTTCAAGAAGAAGCAGAGAAGAGGGCCGAAGAAGCGCAGCAGCTGAAGCTCCGTGAGAAGGACAACTTGATTAACGGGCTTCAGGATCAAATCAAAAATCTCCAGAAACGCATCGAACAAGGCTCGCAGGAGAGTCAGGGAGAGGCGCTGGAAGGGCAATTGCAGGATACCCTTGCCGGGATGTTCCCTTTTGATGCTTTTGAGGAAGTGAAGAAGGGCGCCCGGGGCGCTGATATCGTGCAGACAGTACGAGACCGGCAAGGCCGGACCTGCGGCAAAATCCTCTGGGAGGCAAAGAACGCCAAAAACTTCCAGAATTCGTGGGTGAGCAAGTTGAAGCAGGACCAGATAGAGACAGGCGCGGCCCTGGCCGTGCTCATGACAATGGCGCTCCCGGCGCAAATCAAACAGTTTGGGCAGATCGAGGACGAGGGTGTCTGGATAACAGACTACACGTCCGCGGTGGGGCTGTGCGCCGCACTCCGTGAGCAGTTGATCCGCGTCAATCGCGAAAAGATGATGGTGGAGCATCGCGAAACCGCCAAAGACATCCTGTTCGAGTATGTCACGGGGCAAGACTTCAGCTTGCGTGTTCGCATCATTGTTGATACGTACATCCAGATGCAGCAGGACCTGGAAAGCGAAAAGCGGGCCCTGCAGCGGCAATGGAAAAAAAGAGAGAGGCAGATCGCCATGGTCCTCGACAGCATCGTGGGGATGAGAGGCGAGCTGGAAGGTATGGTCGGCACACTTACCGCTCTGCCGGGTACGGACAGCCTCAGTCTGGAGCACCTGGCCGAGGATGAGGAACCGTTCTAATGCGCAATGGGCGTATACGCGGAGAAATCAAATGCTGAGAGCCTATAAACCAGCCACTCTAACTGCGATAACGCTGGAGAACTTCAAAGCATTCGGGAAACCGGCGCGAGTGCCGCTGGCGCCGATCACGCTGCTGTTCGGTGAGAACAGCGCGGGCAAAAGCACCATCCTCCAGGCGCTCTACCTCCTCAAACAAACCCGCGAATTGGCTCCTCCCGACGTCCCCCTGCTCCTGCGCGCCGAAAACGGCTACGTTGATCTGGGAAGTTTTGAAGAGATGGTTCATGGCCATGACACTCATAGGGAGGTCAGCATACGATTCGATGTTGAAGGCGACCCCAAGCTGGCTCCAGTGAGAGAAGAAGTCAGCGATGACCTTCCGCGCCGAGTGGGGATGCGTTTTCGTTTTGCTAAGGATGAAGGACGCACCGGGCCTCGTCTTTCTGGGTTTGATGTCTTTGCCAGGACCCCCCATTTTTTAGAGAGAAAAGGGGCCCTGGAAAGCGTTGGCATTCACTACCATAAGGAACCCTTGATTGCTTATTCTTCCGCGATTTTTGATGACCCACACTTTGGTTCTAGAGTCGGTTTGAAGATCACACGATTGCCCTCAGATCCATGCTATTGGCGTAATGCACTGCGGTTTCTTGAGATAGAATTGATGTCGGAATCTGTGAACATAGAGCAAGAACGCAGACATGAACTGTATCGAAAGTTGCTCGAATCGACGCGTTTGCCGATGCCTGATGATGTCCAGATCTCTCAACACGACGAAGACGTGAAGTACCTTCTACTGGAGCATTATGTCTTGGACGTAGGTTTTGAACCTGAACATACATGGCTAACCCCTTCTGAAGTACTGAGCAATGCCACGCCGGAGGACCTGCGCAGTGCGATCCAGGAGGCATGGCAGATCAGAAAAGTTCGCGAAACGATGATGAGATGGATTGAGACGGAGAATTATGGTCTCATCAAATATCTCGAGCACTTCATACCAAGCCCAGTGGTATACACGAGAGAACTAATCGATTCTGACCGTTACGAAGAACTCTGTGATCGGGAGGGTCTGTCTCTTTGGTTTGATGATGAGGACGAATGGTTTCAAGCAGCGCAACTATTCAGCCCTATATATATAGAACAGATGACGCCTCGCCTCGACTTGGAGAGCGTCACTTATGGGGTCGCCTATTTGGTAGATTCAGCTTGCAGCGTCCGCATTATTCCCTTCGAGCCGCTTCGCGCTGCCCCCAGGCGGTTCTACCCAACCAGCGGATTGAAGGTAGAAGGTGTGGGCACAAAGGGTGAGCTGCTTGGGGATTTCCTGGCACAAAGAAAAGATGTCACAAAACGAGTCAACACATGGCTGCGTCGACTGGGCATAGATTATTCGATCGCGATCAAACCCATTAGAACGTCTACATCGCAGTTGTTTGAGATTCGCCTTCGAGACACACGGCAAAAAAACGCCAAAACAGTCAATATCGCGGATGTGGGTTCGGGTATCGCACAAATTCTTCCGTTCTTAGCTCAATCTCTCGCGGAAGAAGGAGTACTCATCACCATCGAACAGCCTGAGCTTCATATCCATCCCCGTCTTCAAGCGGAACTGGGCAGCCTGTTCGCAGAGGGCATCAAGAAGGGCAACCGGTTCATCATCGAGACGCACAGCGAGCATCTTATCCTCCGGCTCCAGAAACTCATCCGGACCGGGGAGCTGAAACCTGATGACGTGGCCGTGGCCTATGTGGCCCGTGGCCCTGAAGGCTCAACCGTAGAGCAGCTCCGCCTCGACGAGAAAGGCGATTTCATAGACGACTGGCCGGGAGGCTTTTTCCCTGAGCGGTTGAAGGAACTGGAGGACGAATAGCATGTATGTGGCGGTGGTCCTTCATCCCGATTGCCTCAAGAAAGAGTATTTCGAGTCAGAGGGCTATAGTACGCAGGCGAGATTGCTATTCAAAGGGATTCAGAGCAACGGATTGATCATTGTTGATTCGGACGACCGGCTGAAGCGCATGGTTGGAAATGCTATCCGCGGCTTGCCCACCCAACACGGGCAACGCCTGCAGATTTGGTGGGAGGAATTTCTGAAAAAGCCTAAGCGAATCGTTGAGGCACGCCCCGAGAGGCGTGCCACGTTGCAACGGATTGATGATGAACTCCTGCCAGGCGAGCTTGCCCTAAAATGTCCAGTGGATGCAGTTATCGTGGAAGATGCCCGGGAAATGAATGAAGTCGCTTTGAGTAAGTATGATGAGAGCGAGGTCGAGGAAAGGCGGCGGAGTTTTATGGACGGTTCGGGCATGTTGGACACTCTCGCTGTTGAGCATGCGGATGACTTGATCATTCGCGCTATTCGCTATTCAAAATGGCTGCGCTTCTACGACAAACAGATCGGGAAGGGCGGTAATAACCTCAAAGCCTTCAGGCGCGGCATTGGACACATCCTTTCCCTTTGGCAAAAGCACGGCTATTTTGCTTCCGACAAAGAGGGCCAGGTGACCATTTACACGTGCGAAGCGGACCCAATACTGGATGGAGAAATAGGTAGAAGAGCCGACGAGAAGAGGCAAAGTAATTGCCGGGCCTACCAAAGCGTGTTGAAGCATCTTATTGACCCGCTGCGCAGCGAGTTCCCTGGATGGGAGATAGAGCCTTGCGTCAAGCGACAGATAAAAAATATCACTCATCCGCGGCACCTGGAGGCACAGGCTGCAATAATCTCCTTTGAACGTGGCTTCGATTTCCTGGAAAAAAGTGAGCAAGTTGAATATAAGCGGACTTGCTTACACGTCGACAACAAAGTGCGCGAGCATCTTGCGGAGTATCGGAAGCTTCCGGAGGCGGAATATTTGAAGGGATGCCCTCCGGCCCTCGGAGACTAGCGACATTGACAGGAGCCACCATAGGCGCCGTTAGACTGCACGGCGTCGTTAGTACGGCGGCGATAATCGCAGGGGGTAGAGATCCCTCCCATGGGCGGATGGCGCCGCGTTTGACTTGGCTGTTGGGCGTTTGCTAGACTTTGCGGCTGAAACGATAGATCGCCTCGTGTAGGAACGCATCGAAGACAGCCGGCGGCCGTGATGGCCTTAAAATTCGCCTGCCGAGACCGCGGAGCACGACGGAATCCCGAGTGAATTCTGTCCCGCACCGTCTTCGACCGTGCGGGATTTTTTTGTTGAGGCGAGGGAAGGGAGGTGACAGCTTTTGGCTAAACAGGAAAAAATTGATGCGGTGGCCGAGATCAAGGAGCGTATTGAAGCCAGTCAGATCGTCGTGATGACGAAGTACATTGGCATGAACGCGGCTCAGGCCACCCAGCTTCGCGCGAGACTGCGCGCCGCCAATGTGAAGTTCAAGGTCTACAAGAACACGCTGGCGAAACGCGCGCTGGACGAACTGAACCTGTCGGATGCCGCCCAGTTTCTGGACGGCCCGATTGGATGGGCGTTCTCGGAAGACCCCGTCATGCCGGCCAAGGTTCTCGCGGAGTTTGGCAAAGAAGTGCCCGTGGTGCAGATGAGCGGGGGCATTCTTGACAGCAGCATCATTTCGTTTGCGCAGCTGAAGGCCCTTGCGGACCTGCCGGCACGCGACACTCTGCTTGCGCAGGTGGTCGGAACGATTGCCGCGCCGTTGCGCAATTTCGTGGGCGTGCTCAACGCCGTACCCCGCAATCTGGTCAATGTGCTTGACCAGATTCGCCAGCAGAAAGAAACCCAGGGAGAAAGCGCCGCTTGATTTGCCCGCGGCGGGAATGTGACAGGAGTTACGACGAGATGGCAGACAAACTGAATGCGATTATCGAAGAAATCGCGGGGCTGTCGGTGCTCGAGCTGAGCGAACTGATCAAGGCCCTCGAAGAGAAATTTGGTGTAACCGCCGCCGCGCCCATGATGATGGCGGGGGTCATGCCGGCCGCGGGTGGCGCCGAAGGCGCCGAGGATGAAGGCCCCAGCTCGTATGATGCGATCCTGAAGGAAGTCGGCTCGCAGAAGATCCAGGTGATCAAGGAAGTGCGCGCGATCACGGGTCTCGGTCTGAAAGAGGCCAAGGAACTCGTTGACGGCGCTCCGAAGGCGATCAAAGAAGACTGCACCGAAGAAGAAGCCAAAGAGATCAAGCAGAAGATCGAGGCCGTCGGCGCGGTTGTTGAGCTTAAAGGCAAGTAATCCCGGTTTTCAGACAGGATTCCATCGCGGCAGGCTGCTTCGGCGGCCTGCCGCGTGCCGTTTCAGCGCCAGGTTTGCGAGGTTTAATCGAAGGTGCGCTGCAGGCCAACCACCACGCCCTGGATTTGCACGTCGCGCGCGGGAAGCAGCAGCGACTGCATGGCCGCGTTGGCGGGCCGCAATTCCAGCATCTCGCCCTGCGGATAAAACCGTTTGACGGTCGCCTCGTCCTGCACCAGTGCAACGACGATGTCGCCCCGGCGCGGACGGCGATTCGGGTCGACGAGAATGAGGTCGCCGTCGAGGATGCCGTCTTCAATCATGCTGTCGCCCTGCACGCGGAGCGAATAGCCATCCTCCAGGCCCAGCGCGGGGGAGACGGGGATGGTGCCGTCAATGTTCTCTTCTGCCAGGATGGGGGAGCCTGCGGCAATGCGGCCGACCAGGGGCACCATGGTTGCCCCGGCGCCGTACAGGTTGGCTGCGCCTTTCCCGGTCACCCGGATGGAACGCGCTTTGGAGGTCCGCTCGATGTAGCCTTTGCGCGTGAGGGCCACGAGATGGTCGTTTACGCCGTTGGTCGAGGCGATCTGGAAGCGGCGCCCGATCTCGTCAATGGTGGGGGGCATTCCGTTGTCACGGATGCAGCAGACGATGTACTCCAGGATTTCCGCCTGGCGGCGCGTTAACCCTTTTGCCATGTAGCCTCCTTGCACTATTTCAGGCAGACTCTGAATTCTTTTTCAGCATTTTATCCAATCACTGAAGATCTGTCAAGCGGTTGCGACTCCTGGCGCGCGGGCGTGATGGGAGGGGAGGCAGAATTCACACGCTCCGATGCCGCGTGCTCCGGTTGCGTGGGCTGGAGCTGTATGCTATTCTGCGTCATCATGACGGCGGGGGATTCCCGCCTGGGCGTAACTGTTCAGCAGGGAAGCGTTTCCATCGCTTTTCCAGCCCGAAAACCGAGAGGATGGGCCAACCGTGCGTACCCTGAAGAAATTCGTTGTTGCGGTTATGGTGGCGGGTGTGTCGGTCTGCCAGGCGGAACTGGTGGACCAGATTCTCGCGACGGTCGACACGGAAGCGATCCTCCAGAGCGACCTCATGATGGAGATTACGCCGCGTCTGGCGGAGCTGCAGTCGACCTCGACGGATGCGGCGTCGTTTCAACGGGCCGCGGACGCGCTGGTGCGGGAGGCGCTCGAGCAGGCGATTGATGCGAAGCTGCTGTTGCGGGAAGCGCTTCGCGCGGGCATCGAGATCGATGAAAAACGGATCGACGAGCAGCTTGCGGAATTCAAGAAGATGTACGATTCGCCGGAACAGTTTACGAAAGAACTGGAGGCAGCCGGCGAGACCCTGGGCGATCTCCGGGTGCGTATTCGCAAACAGAGCATGGCCCGGGCGATGGCGGTTCGCAAGCAGAGCGAATACGAAAAGCAGGTCGCGGTGTCGGAATCGGACCTTGCACAGTATTTTGAAGATCATAAAGACGAATTCGCACGGCCGGAGCGGGTGCATGTAAGCCAGGTTTTCCAGCCTGCCAGCGGTGACGCAGAGGAACGGGCCGTGGTCAAGGCGCGGATGGAGGAAATCCTGAGTGAATTGAAGCAGGGCGGGGATTTTGCGGCGGTTGCGAAGGCGTATTCGAAAGGGCCGGAAGCGCAGCAGGGCGGCGTCATCGGCTGGATCGTACGTGGCGATCTCGTGCAGTTGCTGGAAGAGGCCGCGTTTGCCCTGCCGCCGGAAGGTCTCAGCGATGTGCTCGAAAGCTCCGGCGGATTCCACATCCTCCGGGTGAACGAGCACCAGGAAGCGGGCCAGGCCACGCTCGACGATGTGCGCAAAGACATCGAGCCCCGGCTGCGCGCAGAAGCCGCTATGCTGCAGTACCGAAACTGGGTCCAGGAACTGCGCAACAAGAGCCGCGTGCGCGTGTTCTATTGATGCGCCGGTACGGCCAGCCGGCATCCGGATAGCCTCATGCTCGCGCGTGCGATGAAAATGGCGTTCTGGATCACCTACGACCATCTGGGCAAATTCCTGGTTGCGGGTTTGCTGTGGTCTCTGTCGCTGCTCGTGCCGGCGTGGGTGGCGGTCACGGCCCTGCTGAGCGGGCAGCCGGGGGTTCGCGCCGCCATCGGGCTTCCCGCGGCACTGTTCGCGGTTGGCGTCGTGCTGCCGGTTCCGAGCGCGGGGTTGGCGCACCTGGTCAAAGTCCTGATCGACCATCGCGATGGGAGTCTGGGCGATTTTTTTCGCGGTATGCGCCTGTATGCCCTGAAGAGCGTGCTGATCGGCCTGATCGCGGTGTTCGCGTTGGCCAGCCTGAGCACCAGCACGTGGTTTTATGCGGACAAATTGCGCGGCAGTGCTCCCTGGCTGGGTTATGCCCTCAGCGGCATCGCGCTGTGGGGGCTGGTATTTGCCGCGCCCATGGCCTTGCTTGTGCTTCCCACCCTGGTGCAGAAAAAGGCTGGAATTGGCGCTACCCTCAAGCTCAGCGCTTTGCTGGTCCTCGGGCATCCGCTGTTTTCGCTGGGATTGGCACTGCAGGCGCTGGCGTTGACGGCCGTCTGCCTGATCATCTTCCCTCTTTTTCTGTTTGTGTATGGGCCGATCCTGGCCGCGCTGACCGGCAGCGCCTATGAGATGCTTGCCCGGAAATACGCCCCCACTGACGCGGGCGGCCCGGCGTCCCAGCCGCCATATCCCACCGACGACGAAGACGACTACCTGAACCGCGGATTTCGCGATTTTCTGTTTCCGTGGAAAGGATAGGCGCGGCCCTTGTGAAGGGCGCCTGTCCGCAGCGCAGCGCCATCCGCCCCAGGGCTTCTGCTCACGGGCTGATTTCGGCGCGGTTGATCTGCTCCCAGCCATGCGGGTACCATGGCGAGCGGGGGGAGATTACCATCTCCGGCAACTGGAATCACATCCCGTCTCTGAATGAAAAAGGGGGTTCTGCATGGCACACCAGCATATTCGCACTTTGATTGCATCTGGAGTCCTGGCGACAGGCATGCTCATGTGGGCGGTTTCCGGACTGGCGGAGCCGGTTGACGCAGACGCACCCACGGAGTTCGGAGCGACCGCAGCGGAAGAGTACTCCAAATGGTTTTTCATTTTCGGCGTCGCCAATGTGCATCCCCGGCTGGAGGCGTCGGAAGCCCAGATCGACCGGCAAATTAACGGACTTCTCGGACCCTTGTTTCCCCGGTGGGAAGAACCGCGGACCTTTGTGGATTGGCGGGAAGAACTCCGTATCTGGGATCTCCATTTTGGGTTTGGCCGGGAGTTGACCCCGAAATGGGTCTGGCTGTCGACCTTTGGCGGTTCGCTGGGCACCGTGCGTAACGAACACCGCTATTATCCGCTGGCTATGCCATCCATGTTCCATATCGATTTTTCGCGAAAATTCTGGTTTGCCTCCACGGGGATGTTGTATTACCCGTGGGGCCAGTCGCTGTATGAGCCGGCCGAGGGCGCGCTGGAGCGTTTCCGGCGGTCGATGCGCGGAACGCGGCCCTTCATTGGAGCCGTTGGCGCCTATCTGGACCTGCATGCCGAGGCGGTGGTTCAAATTGACCTGCCATTGACGAAGTTTGATCCGCGTATCGTGCAGAAACAGCGCGCCCGTTCGTTTTATGGCAGCCCGCGTATCGGGGTGGATGTGCCGCTGACTGAACAGGGCGACCTTGTCCTGGCGGCGGGATACCTGTTTTTCTGCGAAGACAGCGCGGACCTGGACAACTGGTCCTTCTACGTGATGTACAAGCATAAGCTGAAGGCGCGGAAGCGGGACTGAGCCAGGAGCGGGGGCAGTCCAGCGGAACAGGAAAAGAGGCCAGGCCAGCTTGCCTGCGCCCCCCTGGACAACGCGCGCGTCCCCACCACCAAGCGCCTGGCCGCGCGTTGCAGAAAGGCGGATATTTCGAGTTTGCGTTTCTCGTTCCACGGCGGCTGGTTTGCGAACAAACGGCACCGTATGCTACCCTTCGCGCGTTTGCAAGACCATTTATTCCCAATTGAATGCGCGCCCGCATGGACCCGGGTGCCATTCCGGAGGTTGTCGGCATCATGAGCATGCTGATGCGTAAGTACAAGAAGGAAATTCTGTGGGTGACGATTATATTGATCGTGGGCCCATTCGTAGTCTGGGGGGGGTATCGCAGCGCACACCATGCGGATCCCGATCTGGAGAGCGCATTGGCGCCGGTGGCGGTGATCGATGGTTCGCCCATTTCGGCGGCAGAGTATCGCGAGGCGCTCAACCAGGAGGTTCAGCAGCGCAGACGCTTTGGGCAGGAAGCAGAATTCGCCGACCTGCTGGCCGACGGCTCCGCACAACGTGTGATGGAAGCGATGGTGTCCCGGCGGCTGCTTGAGGTGGAAGCGGAAAAATCTCCGTACAGCTTCGACAAAGACTACCTCGTCGAGCAGCTTAAAGACCAGTTCAAGGACGATCAGGGGAGATTCGACGGCGAACAGTTCAACCAGTGGGTGCAAATGATCGATAAGCGTTCGGGCCAGTCGTGGAACCAGATCTACGCCGGCGTTGCGGACCAGATGCGCCATGGGCTCGTAATCGCGGAGATCGCGGCTTCGGCGCGGGTGTCGGAAAAAGAACTCAAGAGCCAGTTCGAGGACGCCCACACGAAACTCGATCTCAAATACGCCGCCATCGCGCCTTCCATCGAACCCACCGCAGAGGAGATTCAGGCCCAATACGACGCCGATCCCTCGGTGTATGACATTCCCGGAAAGCGCAAGGCAGATTTCGTGGCGCTGTCGCTGCGGCCGCCGGTGCCGGCCATCGCGGCCGAGCTCATCCAGAAGGCACGGGCCGGCGAGGATTTTGCTGAACTGGCGAAGGCGCATTCCGAGGGCGCCGATGCGGCGGAAGGCGGCGACATGGGCTGGGTGGTGAAGACCCCGCAGACCCCCGCATTTCAGGAGCCGCTGTTCGCCCTGAAGCCGGGCGAGGTGAGCGGCGTGGTGGAAGGCCCCGCCGGCCAGTATTTCATCTACAAGGCGGAAGAAGAGCGTGAAAGCGCAGTGTTGCCGGACGTTCGCGACATCAAAGCGCGCCGTATCGTGCTCAGCCCGCGGCTGAGCCCGGACGAAAACACGGCGCTGACGGAAAAAGCCGAAGCGCTTCTGGCCGCCGCCAAAGAATCGGGCGACCTCGCGGCCGCGGCTGCTGAGGCGGGCTGCCAGGTGCAGACCACGGACCTCTTCGGGCCCGACAGCCCTGCGATCGCGTCGATTCCTCAGGAAGATGTGTTTCGGTTCCGGACGGGGGTGTCTGAACTGGCGCAGGGCGTGTTTTCGAACGTCATCTCCGGCCAGGCCAACCTGTATGTGGCGAAAGTGGTGGAATTGACTCCGGCCGAGCCGCAGCCCTTCGAGGCGGTGAAAGACCGGGTGCGGGACGATGCCATCGAGACCGCGCGCCGCTCGCCTGAGTACATCGAAAAATGCCGCGCGCTTGCGGAAGAAATCAAGGGCAACGTGACCGTGCTCGCGGAGATACCGGAGAAGCATCCCGATCTCCAGACCGAAGTAGTGGAGCTGGACGGATTCAGCCAGCAGGACTATATGTCGCTGGGCGGGTTGGCGGTCAATCCCCGCCAGCTCTATGCCCTGGCCAAAGGCAAGGCGCCGGGCGACGTTTTCGGTCCTCTCCAGGATTTCATGGGGCAGACGTATCTTGTGCAACTGGTGGCCAAACATCCGCCCACGGATGCGGACTGGGAGGAGAAGTGGCCCCAGGAGCATGATCTGTTGCGGGATCGCGCTTTGGCCATGGCGCAGAATCAGCGGCTCTCGGATTACCTGCAATATCTGCGGGATACCCACCCGTGGGGGCTCGTGGAGAAGACGTTCCAGGGCATCTTCCAAACGTACGACGAGGAAACGGAAGCGCCGGCGGGCAAAAGCGCCGCGCCCGCGCCCGGTGGCGACGACGCCCCGGCCGCAGACTCCGGCGGCGAAACGCAACCGTAGCAGGCCGCCACGAGTCGCGACACCGAAGAGAGGAGGTCTGGCGCGCGGGATGCATTTCCGTGCGTGAAAACCGCCGCATGAACGTCCTTCACCTCTTCAGCAACTCCAAATGGACCGGTCCCGCAGAGCCTGCGTTGAATCTCTGCGTTGCACTGCGGCGCCAGGGCGTAGAGGTTGCGTTCGCGTGCGCTCCCGGTTCCGGTGCGTCCATCAACAAAGTGGCGGAAACAGCGCGGGACCGCGGCATCGAGCCTGTTCTCGCATTTCGACTGAATAAACATCACAATCCATTAACCAACGCGCTGGATCGGGTTGCCTTGCGGCGCTACCTGCAGGCTCACCCCTTCGATCTGCTTCACTGCCATCTCGACAACGACCACCGGATCGCCGCCCCGGTAGCCCGGTCGCTGGGCATTCCGCTGATTCGTTCCAACTACTACGGCGGCGGCTTACCCGCGGGCCGTGCGCAGACCCGCCTGCTGGCCACCGCAACGCACGTGATCGAACCGTCACACATGGCCGCGGCGCACGATACGCGCGCGCACGGCCTTGAACCGTCGCGCGTCACGGTGGTGCCCGGCGCGGTGGACACCGAACGCTTCCATCCGGGACGTGATGTGCCGGATGGGCGGCGCTGGCTCAAGATCCCTCCCGATGCGTTTGTGGTGGGGATTGTCGCGCGGATGCAAACCCACCGCCATTACGAGGATTTCTTTGAAGCGATTCGGAAACTCGTCGATCGACATTCTCACGCGCGCGTGATCGTTGTGGGCCGCGGCACCCGGCGTGAAGAGGTGGGGCTGGAACCCGTGCGGCGGCTGGGCCTGGAAAATTACGTGCATTTCCCCGGGTATCTCGACGGCGAAAACTATGTGGGCATGCTCAAAGCCTTCGACGTGAAAGTCTTCCTGGTGCCCGGAAGCGACGGCACCTGCCGGGCCGTGCGTGAAAGCATGGCCATGCGAAAACCGGCGATCGTGGCCGATCGCGGCATGCTTCGGGAAATTGTGGAACACGAGAAGAACGGGCTGGTCTGCGAGGGTTCCGCGGAATCGTTGTTCCACGCGCTGGCCCGCCTGGCGGAAGACCGCCGCCTGCTTCACCAGTTGGGCCAGGCCGCGCGCGACACGGCGGCCACCCACTATTCACTGGAAAGCCAGGCAACGGCTGTCCGCGCCATTTACGAGCGGGTGCTCGCCCGCGGGATGTGACGATCTCGCAATGCGGAGCATGCTTGATCCGAGATACGGGCAGAGTCATGCCGGTGGCGCGCACGCGCCTTCGTCATTTGACGCCGGCTGCGGTATCATCTTCGCGTGGCTCTACGTTCCGGCGTATGGCTGCCCGCACGGGGAATACGGATGCGCCAGGGTTGGATCGCGGCAAACCCTGCGTCAGGCTGCGCTGCGTATGCTGGAGCTGCGGGAGTCGTCATTGTGACCCGAATCTGCTACATCATTCCAACGCTGAGCGCCGGTGGCGCTGAACGGCAGCTTCTGGAACTCGTCCGGGAGCTGGTTCGCGACCACGAAGTGACGGTCATTTGCACGCGGCGGGCGGGAGTGCTGGGCGGGGATGCCCGCCGGCTGGGCGCCTACGTGCGCGAGCTGCATTTACGCGGCAGCGGCGACTTCCGCGCGCGGTCCCGGCTGCGGCGCACCTTTCGCTCGCACCGGCCTGATGTCCTGCACACCTTTTTGTCCGGACTGGATTATCCGGCCAGCTGCGCGGCCCGGGAGACCGGGGTTCCCGTGATAGTCTCGAGCCGCCGGCAACTGGCCGCGTGGAAGAGAGGCCGCTTCATCCGGCAGCAACGCAGGGCGAACGAGCTGGTCGACTGCATTGTCGCCAACAGCCAGGCCGTTGCGCAGTTCGCCATTGAGCAGGAGCAAGCCGACCCCGCCCTGTTTCGCGTGATTCCGGAAGGGATCGCGGTGGAATCGATGAAAAGCCACAGCGATCCGGAGCAGGTACGCGCGCGGTATGGTCTGCCCCGCGGGAAATATGTCGTGGGGATGGTGGCCAATTTCACCCCGCCCAAGGATTATGCCCTGTTTGTCGAGATCGCGAACACCCTGGTGAAACGCCGGGACGACGTTCATTTTCTCGCGGTGGGCGCCGGACCGCTGGTGAGGCCGGTGTGGCGGCAGATCAGACAGGCCGGCCTGGAGGCCCATTTCACCCGCACCTCCACTTTGAGCGAACTGGCGGACATCTACAGCGCCATGGACGTCTCGGTGCTGTGCCCCCGGACCGCAGGCTGCCCCCGTGCCGTACTCGAGGCCATGGCGGCCCGGCGGCCAGTCGTCGCGGCCCGCGTGGGCGGCATCCCCGAAATCCTGCAGGACGGCGAGACCGGCAGGCTGATCGAAGGCCGGGATCCGGCCTTGTTTGCGGAGGCCATCGAACCGTTGTTGAACGACGAGGCCGAGGCGCGCCGCCTGGGTGAGGCTGCCCACGCGTATGTGCGCGAACACCTGAGTGCAGACCGGATGGCCGACGCCTGCCGGCAACTGTATGCGGAACTGCTCATCCGCGCGGCGCGCACCGGGAGATGACCCCGGCAGCAGCGTCTCAGGCCGGGCCACGCGGTGCGGCGGCAGAAGGAACATCCGGTGTCCGCTGTTTCAGGCCGTTGATCACGGCGGAAGTACGGGAACCGGGCGGATCGCACTGATCGGGGGTTTTTGTGCGGGCACGGTGTCGCTCAACCGGTAAACGGGCACCCGTCGCGCGCGGTCGAGATCCAGGTCGCGCGTTGTAACCAGAGTGCGCAAAATTGATGACGGTTTGCGCGGTATCGCCTCGAGATCGAGAAAGATCCTGTCAAACCGGTACTCGAACACGATCACAGGCTCTGCTCCCGCCACGATACGGCTGGATTCTTCCGGATACCGGCCCTCGCGCAGCTCCTGCCAGTCGGTGACGAATCCATGAGGGGAGGCTTCCCCGGGCTGCTCCATGCCCTCACAGGCGAGGTACCAGGAGACGGGTCCGGGCTGGGAACTCGCGATGGTGGTTTCGCCCTGGGCGCGCAGCCACTGGAGCACCTCGGGGTAGGCCGAGCGGAGCCAGAACACCTGCACGCCGTTGCTCAGCGAGGAGCTGGCCGCCACGATCAAGACCCCGGCGACCAGCCAGTGCCGCCATTTCTTGTCCGAGCGGTCCCCCCGCCAGAGGGCCACGGCGCCTGTCGCGATGAGTAACAGCAGAAATGGCCATACGAAGGCGTGCAGGTGCAAGGTCGCGGGCGGAGCCGTCAAATGCAGCACGGCGGGCACAAGTATGGCTGAGGCGAGATAGAGGGCGGGCAGGCGAATGCTGGGCCTCTGGCGTAGCGCGGCATTTGCGTGCAGTTGCACCCCGATATACGTCATTCCCGCTATCAGCAGGACGGTCAGTATCCCCAGCGTGAGCCATCCTTCGCACGAACCGACGAAATACGGGAACAGGAGCAGCCCCGCCGGATACCAGCTGCACGCGGCATGGCTGGCCAGCCAATGGGCAGCGGCTTCGAAGAAGGTGGTATGCGGATAGAGCAGGTCCACGCTGCGAAACAGCAGAAACATGAAGTAATGAACGGCCTCGAGCGCCAGGATGGGCGTCAGTATCCCGCAAACGATGATGAAGCCGCCTCGCAGCATCTCGATAAGCTGCCGGCTTCGCGTGCGCTGTCGCAGGCAGATCAGGGCGTGTGCGGCGAACAGTGCGGGCAGTGCGAGGATGATCTGCCATGACGAAATGGCCGCCAGTCCGGCCAGGATGCCGGAAACGAAGAGCCGGCCGGGTTTGCGGCGGGCAAGCCAGGGTTTCCGCCAGGCGCGCCGCCCCCACCGGGTATGGACATGGAAGGCCAGCAACCACCAGAACAGCGGCAGGGTCAGAGCGACGGTGTTGCGGGAGCAATAGATGTGGAAACTCGACACAGCCAGCATTCCTGCCGCCAGCAGGGCCACCCGCCGCGATGTGAGCTGCCTCGCGTAGACGTAGAGCGCCGCCACGCAGCCCACACCAAAGAACGCCTCGAGCATGTTGCCCAGCCACGGCGTGAACCCCCAGATCAGCATGGCCAGCGCACCCAGGTAGCTCGTCAGATATTCCGGGAGCGCCGGTTGATACCGGGTGAGGCGCGCATGGGCCTGCGGAAGGAAATCCGAGAGCGGAAAGTCCGGCCCTCCGCGCAGTTCCTGCCATTTTCCCGCAACCAGACCGCCAATAACGCGCAATTCCTCGTACTTCGCGCGCGCGTCCATCAGCGTTTGCGAATCCTCGGCGCTGTATACCCCGGTGGATTCGATGTCGTAAAAACGCAGCAACACGGCAGCGGCGAGAATGGCGGCGAAAATCAGTCCGCTTCGGCACATGGGTGGCAGCTCTCCTTCCCCAGTGAATTGTAGCACCGAGGCAGTCAGCGCTCAATGAAAGCAGCCATGACCTTGTGCCTTTGTCTGGAAGAAGTCTGGTGAATCAAGGTTTTGATCGACTATCGGGGCCGCGTCATAATGCACCGCATTCAGGGGCCCGTTCAACGCTGCAAGGAGGATCGGCATGCGGTATGTCATGGGGATATGGATCGTGCTGGCGGCGGCACGTTGCGTGTTCGGCATGGAGACGTTTTATGTGGCGACAAACGGGAACGACGCCTGGTCGGGAAAACTGGCCGCACCGAATGGCGAGGCCAGCGACGGCCCGTTTGCCACGCTGCAACAGGCCCGCGACGCCATCCGCGCGATCAAGGCGCGGGGCGAGCTGCCCGTGGGAGGCATCGAAGTCGTGGTCGCGGGCGGCACCTACACCTTGGACGCGCCTTTTGAACTGACCGGGGAAGACTCCGGCACGCCCGCGAACCGCATTGTGTATCGCGCCGCCGATGGCGCCGAGGTGCGCCTCTCCGGCGGGAAAGTGATTGATAATTTCCAGCCGGTGACGGATCCGGCCATCCTCGACCGGCTGGATGAGCCTGCGCGGAGCCACGTGCTCCAGGCCGACCTGAATGCGCTCGGCGTCGCGGATTTCGGCAATCCCCAAGGTGGGGGCCTCGAGCTGTTTTATCAGGACGTTCCCATGACGGTCTCGCGCTGGCCAAACGACGGATTTGTGCGCATTCAGGAGCTTTCGGTCGAAGACGGCCACCAGATCCACGGCGTCAAAGGCAGCATGACCGGCAAATTCGTGTACGACGGCGAGCGGCCGCGGCGTTGGCTTCAGGAAGAGGATCCCTGGCTTCATGGCTACTGGTTCTGGGACTGGTCGGATGAGCGCAAGCCCATTCACGCCATCGATGTGGAAAACCACACGATCGAGCTGGCTGAGCCCGCCCACAGTTACGGCTACCGAAAAGGCCAGTGGTATTACGCGTTCAACATGCTCTGCGAGCTCGATACCCCCGGCGAATGGCACGTTAACCGCGAGACCGGCATGCTCTATTTCTGGCCGCCTGAACCCATACGCAGCGGCGCCGCCGTTGTGTCGGTGATCCCCACGATTATCTCCGCCAGCGATGTCTCCTTCGTGACCTTGCGCGGATTCACCTTTGAGGCATGCCGTTCCACGGCGCTGGTGATGCGCGGCGGCGCGATCAACCGGGTGGTGGCGTGCGTGTTCCGTAATGGCGGCGCAGACGCGGTGCGCGTAACCGACGGCACAAATCACGGCGTGATCGGATGCGATATCTATCAGATGGCCGGTGGAGGCATCACGCTCACGGGTGGCGACCGCATCACACTCAGCCCGGCCGATCATTTTGCGGAAAACAACCACATCCACCACTTTGCCCGATGGTACCGCATGTATCACACAGGAATCCGGCTCAATGGCGTGGGCAATCGCGCGGCGCACAACCTGCTCCATGACGCCCCCCATATGGCCATGGGATTCGCAGGCAATGACCATTGCATCGAATTTAATGAGATCTACAACGTCTGTTATGAATCCAACGACGCGGGCGCCATCTACACCGGCCGCGACTGGACCATGCGGGGCCATCTGCTGCGCTACAACTACCTGCACGACATTACCGGATTTGAAAACCGGGGTTGCATGGGCATGTACCTCGACGACATGTTTTCATCGGCCGACCTGGTCGGCAACGTGTTCTGCAACGTCACGCGGGCCGTCCTCATTGGCGGCGGGCGCGACTGCACGGTGACCAACAACATCTTCGTGGACTGCAAACCGGCCATACATCTCGATGCGCGCGCTCTGGGCTGGGCCCACGGCCATGCTGACGGCTGGCTCCAGGAGGCCGCGGAAAAAGGCACGCTCTCCGGCATCGCGTACAACGAGCCGCCGTACAGTGAGCGGTACCCCGCGCTGGCCGTCATGCTCGACAAAGAACCCAAGGCCCCCGAAGATAATGTCTTTTCCCGCAACATCTGCTGGGGCGGTGAATGGGACGGCATGCAGGAGGAGGCGAAGAAGTACGTTCAGATCGAGAACAATCTGATTCAGGAGGACCCGCATTTTGTGGATGCCGCGAACAGGGATTTTCGGCTGAAGGACGATTCCCCCGCCTTTGCGCTGGGGTTCGAGCCGATTCCCATGGAGAAGATAGGTCTTTACGAAAGCCCCGATCGCGCCTCCTGGCCGCCGCAACGCTAACGCCCAGAGCGAACGAGAGCCGAAAACAAAAAACCGGCGCCGGGTGCGTACACTCCGGCGCCGGGTGTCTGATGGTGGGCGACACTGGGCTCGAACCAGTGACCTCCGCCGTGTGAAGACGGCGCTCTAACCACCTGAGCTAGTCGCCCTGTTTAGAACCGGATCGTAGCATATGGCCGCCGGAACGATCAACAAACGGTCCCTCCGCTGGCTGTGTTATACTCGGCTTTCCGTCGTTGCGACATGGTGCGGACGGCGGCAGAAGGGGAGCCGGAGATGGCGGAGAAACGCAAGGATTATCTCAGCTGGGACGACTATTTCATGGGGCTGGCGATTTTGTCCGCACAGCGCAGCAAAGACCCCAATTCGCAGGTAGGCGCGTGCATCGTGGATGACCACAACAAGATCGTCGGCATCGGTTACAATGGATTTCCGTCCGGCTGCAGTGACGATGAATTGCCGTGGGCCCGTGAGGCTGACAGCACGCTCGACACCAAGTATCCGTACGTGTGCCACGCCGAATTGAACGCCATCCTGAACACGAACATCGCGGACACCTCGGGCTGCCGCCTGTACGTCACCCTGTTTCCCTGCAACGAATGTGCGAAACTGATCATCCAGAGCGGCATTCGCGAGATCATTTTTCTCTCGGACAAGTACCGGGATTCGGACAGCAACCGGGCCGCACGGCGGATGTTCGACATGGTCGGCGTGCGTTACCGCATATTCCGGGCACAAACGCCGCGCATCGTCATTGATTTCTCCGAACAGGCCGCCAAAGCTACCCAGGTGTAACGCCTCGGCCGCTACCAACCACGAAAGACCATCCCGAAAACATCATGAATTCCAGCGTAGAAATCACCGGTATGGCCCATGGCGGCCATGGCGTGGGCCGCGTTGAAGGCCAGGTCTGTTTTGTTGCCTATGCCCTTCCCGGCGACGTGGTGCGCATCGATGTCGTGCGCCGGACCCGCGGGGTTTTGTGGGCCGTCATTACCGAGCTCGTGCAGCCGTCGCCTCACCGGATCGCGGCGCCCTGTCCCGTGTTCGGGCGCTGCGGCGGCTGCCAGTGGCTGACCTTCGAGTATCCCGCGCAGGCCGAGTGGAAATGCCAGATTGTGCGCGATTGCTTTCAGCGCATCGGCCGGCTCGCGATCGATCCCGAATGGGCCGACTCGCCGGACTTGTACCTCGGCTACCGCACGCGCGCGGAATTCCACGAACATGGCGGGGCAGCCGGTTTTTACGCGCGCGGCTCCCACGACGTGGTTGATATCGCCTCCTGCCCCCTGTGCCACGACAAACTCAACGCCGCCCTCGACCGGATACGCGCGGCGCGGCCCGGGCAGTCCGTCGAGGTTACCGTAAACCCCGAAGGCGATGATGTGCTCGTGTGGACGCGTCAACCGAGTCCGTCGCTGCAGGAGGCGTTTCCGCAATACGATTGCGGGCGCGAACACGACACGCGGCACGGATTCATGTTCGACGGAGTGCCGATCGTGAACGGCGCATTTTCACAATCGAGCCTTTTGCTGAACCGCATGCTGCTGGAGGTAGTTCATACGCTCGTGGGACAGCCCGCACGCTTGCTTGATCTCTATTGCGGAAGCGGCAACTTTTCGCTCGGCTGGGCGCACGAAGGCGTCGAGGTGCTGGGCATCGATCGCGATTCCGCCGCAATAAGCTGCGCGGCCGCCCTCGGGGCCGGCGCCTACGAGGTGGGCGGTGAAGAGGCCTTTGCGCAGGCCCTGGGCCGCCGGGAATGGGACACGATCCTTCTTGATCCCCCGCGCTCCGGCGCGAAGGCCATCATGCCGCGCCTGGCTCAAGCCCGCGCGGAGGCCATCGTGTATGTCTCCTGCGACGCGGCCACGCTTGCCCGTGACGCCGCGGTGCTGTGCAAAGCCGGGTGGCGCATTGCGCGCACGGTCATCGTCGACATGTTCCCCAACACGTGGCACGTCGAGACCGTCTGCCGCTTCGAACGCGAGGCCGGGTCAGCCTGAGCACCGAATGCATCTCGTACGGGCGGCCGCTGTTGCCGCTCGAGGTCTCAACCGGCGCTGATCTGGACGGCGCGGCGGCTTTTCGCGCAATTTTTCTGCGATCGGCCCTTTAAAACCGTCAAAATGTGCGTATACTATGCCGGAAAGGCGGTGTTTGGCCGATCGTGCGTGTTTTGCGTGCGTGCAGGCGGTTTTCGTGATGCCAGCCGCGCGCGAAGTGCTGCACCGCCTGCGCTGCTGGCGCAAAAACTAAGGCAAGCTGAATTCGCAAAGGAGTCTCCCATGCACTGGTCACGGCGGCAGTTTTTTGGTTCTGGTCTGGCAGCAGCGGCAGCCTGTGCGCTGCCCGGCAAGGTACAGGCGGGAGAAGACTCCCCGGCTCCGCGGATCGGCTCGAAAATCGGGTTGAGCCTGGCGGCGTATTCATTCCGCGATTACCTGCCCCAGGGCGGCAAACCGGGCAAGATCACGCTGCATGAGCTCTGCGAAATGGCCGCGGGCTGGGATCTGGACGCCATCGAGCTGACCTCGTACTATTTTTCGTCGGAGGACTCCGCGTACATCCATTCGTTGAAGGCCAAGGCGTTTCGTCTCGGACTGGACATCTCGGGGATGCCCATCCGCAACAATTTTTGCCTTCCCCCGGGTGAGCAGCGCGACGCGGAGCTGCAGCATGTCCGGGCCTGGGTCGATCATGCGGTGGAGCTGGGCGCGCCCTGCATCCGTATCTTTGCCGGGCAGAAAAACGACCCGGAGAAAGATTTTGCCTGGATGGTGGAGGGCATGAAGGCCAGTTGCGATTATGCGGGCTCGCGCGGGGTATTTCTGGCCATCGAAAATCACGGCTACCTGACGGATTCCGCAGAGGCCCTGCTGCGCATCGTGGACACGGTCGACCACGAATGGCTCGGCATCAATCTCGACACGGGGAACTTTCGCGAGCAGCCGTATGAAAACATGGCCGCCGTGGCGCATCTGGCGTTGACCGTGCAGATCAAGATTGAGCTTCGTACGCACGATGGCTCGGGCGTGGAAAACGCCGATTATGCACGCATCGCCGCCATCCTGCGAAACGCCGGATACCGGGGCTATGCCGCCCTGGAATACGAAGGCAAAGAAGACCCGATGACCGCGGTCCCGCCGATTCTCGCGACGTTACGGCAGACCCTGGCCTCCTGAGCGGGAACAGCTCAGGACGCTTGAGACATCCGGCCCTGAAGGGTCTTCAGCGCGAGCGACACGTCCTGGCTGCCGTTTTTTTCGAGCGTCTTGCGCAGCTTTGCTATCGCGCCGCCCACTTTCTTGCCGTCCCGAGTCGTGCCGAACAGGTGGCGGCTGACGGTGGACTGCGTCACGTGGAGCTGCTCGGCGATCTCCACCTGCGTCATTCCCTTGAAGTAATACAGGCGCAGGATGGCCCGCTGGCGCTCCGTAAGGCGGGTATCAATCAGCGTGTTGATCGCCGGCAGGACGCTGCGGAAAAAGTCCTGCAGCGCATAGCGCCGCTCGCGGTCCTGCTCGGTCTCAAACCACAGATTGCGCTCTGTGGGGATATTTTCAAGGTACCTGGAGCTTGTGGGAACTTCCCAGAAGCCCGCGTTAAACCCGGACATGATTACAGACTCCCTGGATTGAACTTTTCTTGTGCGGCGCAGCCGTGAACGCGGGGGCCCGCGTACACAGGCACGGTCGGAAAAAGAAAAACGCCGCAGGCCCTTTCGGGTTCGCCTGCGGCGTCTCTGACTTCTCTGTTTGTCCGTCTATGCTATACGAGACTCCTCCGAGGACGAACCCCAGCGCGAATAATACGCCACGCGAGTCGAGCGGCAGGGCTGCCCGCCGCCGGCCAGGGCGTGGTTATCGCGTTACGCTTGCGCATTGTTCGTTTTGACCTCTTACTGGAAACGGTTCCGGAAAAAGCCGTTTCCTTTCCCGTTTTCGCCTCGTACGTGCATGTAATACCATACGGGCCATGCAAAAACAACACCGCCACCTTCAGGTAACAACGGCGGCTGTGCTTATGTGACCCGCCCTTATGCCTACTTTTTGGGTAAATCCCGTCGAGAGTGGCGTTCAATTTTGAACAGAAACCGGCGAAGAAGGCCGCGATGTTCATTTTTGTACACTGCGCCGCCGAAAATTATTTTCACAACCTTTACATTTTCAGCGGATTAAGGTAAATTGTTGACGTTGGCACAGTGGTTGCACTTTAAAAGCGGTCGACGCATCGTTTTTGCAGCGCTACCACAGCGCATTTCGAGGGCAATGGGGGATAATCGATACCCAGGTCCCGAGGGAGTGGAAGGGTCGCATCGGGGAAACGTACAGAGGTGCTGCAGTGCTACCGGACACACGAAGTGCAATTCTCGTAGTCGATGACGAAAACGGGCCCCGCCAGGCATTACGCATGCTGCTCAAAGAGGATCACGATGTCCTGCTGGCATGCAACGTGCCCGAGGCGCAGGAAATTTTGGCGGTTCAACCCGTCGACGTGGTCATAACCGACCTGCGCATGCCCAAGTTTTCCGGGGTCGACCTGCTGAAATGGATCAGGGAGTTCCAGCCCGAGATCGAGGTCATTATCCTGACCGGATTCGGCGAGCTGGAGACCGCCATGAAAGCCGTGGCGTACAGGGCTTTCGCCTATCTTGAAAAACCCTTCGATAACGATACGCTCCTGGATCACGTGAACCGGGCGCTGGCGCAACGGCGGCAGGATCAGGAGCGCCGCCGGCTGCAGGAACTGGCCCTGGACGCCAACCGTTTTGAGTCGGTGGGGCGTTTTGTCTCGGGAATTCTGCACGACCTGGGCACGCCCCTGTCCGTTATCGCCAGCCAGGTCGATCTCATCGTGCCGGAAGAGGGGCTGGCGGCACTGGAGCGGCGACTCAATCTCATCCGATCACAATCCGAGCACTGCAACATGCTGGTCCGGAAAGCCATGGGCTTTCTGCGCCATCAGACCAACGCCTTCTCCACCCTTTCCCTCAACGACGTGGTGGAATCGTGCCTCGACGTGGCCCGGCCCGTTCTGTTGCGTCAGGGCATTCAGGTCGAAAAATCTCTTGCCGCAGACATTCCCGCGTGTTACGGCGATCTCGTGCTCATGCGGCAGGCTCTGCTCAATCTGATCATCAACGCGTCCCAGGCCATGGAATCGCAGCAGACGCCGCGCGAGATCTACGTGCGCACCTGGGCCACCAACGGCTCGGTGTGCCTGAGCATTCGCGACACCGGCCCGGGCATCCCCGAGAAGGATCGTGAACGCATTTTCGAGGCGTTTTTCAGCACCAAGGGCAACAAGGGTTCCGGCATCGGCCTGGCGGCGGTCAGCGATATTATGAGCCGGCATCGCGGGGAGGCGGTGCTTGAAGACGTGGACGGCCCGGGCGCCAGTTTCAGGCTCACCTTTCCCGTCACCACCCCGGCATCTCAGCTTCACGAAAGCTCTGCCTCGGCCTGAGCCTGCCTCCTCAGCGAGACCTTGCCCCCCGGCGGGTTTTGCGCCGGGCGAGTGCGCACGCTCTGCATGAAATCGCCCAATAGTTTGGGGTATACTTGGCTGGACGTGTTTCAAGCCGGCCGCCTGGCCGCCGATTTGTTGTACTGACTGCTCCCGTACGGTACCCCTACCAGTCAAAGGTGTAGAGCCATGACGAAGAAGCTGATGGTCATTCCCGAAGAAGTACGCAAAAAGGCCGTGATCGACCTGGGCTCGATCCAGGTGAATGCGTATACCCGAACAGTGACGGAAGAAATTGCCAGTGATTCAGGCGTCACGCCCGCGGCCTGCCTGCGCATCTACCGCGATATGAGCATCATCCGCGAATTCGAGAATATGCTCGACAGCATCAAGAAACTCGGCTCCTACCAAGGCATCGAGTACAGGCATATGGGCCCCGCGCACCTTTCCATTGGCCAGGAAGGCGCCGCGGTGGGCGAGGCCTACCATCTGAACGTCGCCGACCACATCTATGGCAGCCACCGAAGCCACGGCGAGATCATCGCCAAGAGCCTGCGCGCCATTCTCGAACTTAAAGGCAGAGGCCTGCGCGAGGTCATGGAAAATTATTTCGGTGGGGCGATCCTCAGCCTGATCGAAACGCACGAACCGAATTGGGAATGCCTGCGCATCGACGGCAAGCGCGCAGGAAAGGCCAAGGGCGGGTTCGCGAGCGAGGAAGAAGAAGAAATCGGGATCGATTTCCTGTTGTACGGGCTGCTGGCGGAGGTGTTCGGCCGTGCCAACGGGTTCAACCGGGGCATGGGCGGCTCGATGCACGCGTTCTTCATCCCCTTCGGCGTGTTTCCGAACAACGCCATCGTCGGGGGCAGCGCCGACATCGCAGCCGGTGCGGCCCTGTTCAAACGCGTACGCCGTCAGCCCGGTATTGTCGTGGCCAACATCGGCGACGCGTCGATCGGCTGCGGGCCGGTCTGGGAAGGCCTCCAGTTCGCCTCCATGGCGCAGTTCAAAAACCTGTGGGAAGGGGAACACCGGGGCGGCTTGCCCATCATCTTCAATTTCATGAACAATTTTTACGGCATGGGCGGCCAGCCCATCGGCGAGACCATGGGCTTCGAATACCTCTCTCGCGCCGGCGCGGCCCTCAATCCCGACAACATGCACGCCGAGACCGTGGACGGGAACAACCCGCTCGCGATGGCCGACGCCTACGCGCGCAAGAAGGCCATCCTCGAGGCGGGCGACGGGCCCGTGCTGCTGGATGTGCAGTGCTACCGCCAGACCGGGCATTCGCCCAGCGACCAGTCATCGTACCGCGAGCGGGAAGAGATCGAAATGTGGCGCGCGGTCGATCCCATCACCGAGTTCGGCGCCAAACTCATCGAGGCCGGTGTGGCTTCGCAGGCGGACCTCGACACCGTCCAGGCATACGTCACCCGGAAAGTCACGAAAGCCTGCAGACTGGCTACCGACGACAGCCTCTCCCCGCGCATGACGCTCACGCCGCACAGCGGCCTGACTGACATCATGTTCACCAACGTGGATGAGGAAGAGCTGCCCGGGCTCGAGCGCGCGGACGACGTTCTCATGCCGCTCGAGGAAAATCCGCGCGTCAAGCAGATCGCCAAAAAATCCCGCGTGGGGCTGGACGAGAACGGCAGTATCCGCAAGGAAAGCAAGGCCGTGAGCCTGCGCGACGCGATTTTTGAGGCTATCGCGCATCACGTCTACAACGATTCGCGCGTGGTAGCCTACGGGGAAGAAAACCGGGACTGGGGCGGCGCGTTCGCCGTGTACCGCGGCCTGACCGAGGCGCTCCCCTACCACCGCCTGTTCAATTCGCCGATCTCGGAAGGCGCCATCGTGGGCACGGCCGTCGGTTTCGCCCTCGAAGGCGGCCGCCCAATCGTCGAGCTGATGTACTGCGACTTCATGGGCCGCGCCGGCGACGAAGTGTTCAATCAGCTCGCCAAATGGACTGCGATGTCGGGCGGCTACTGCCGCATGCCGGTGGTGCTGCGGGTATCTGTCGGCAACAAATACGGCGCGCAGCATTCGCAGGACTGGACCGCCCTCTGCGCCCATATGCCGGGGCTTAAGGTGTGCTTCCCCGCGACCCCGTACAGCGCGAAAGGGCTGATGGCGGCGGCATTGCGCGGCAACGACCCCGTCGTGTATTTCGAAAGTCAGCGCATCTACGACATCACCGAGATCTTCCATCCGGGCGGCGTGCCGGAGGAGTACTACACGGTGCCGCTGGGCGTACCCGAGATCTTGAAAGAGGGCTCGGATCTGACCATTCTCACCTTTGGCGCCACGCTGTACCGGGCCTACGAGGCCGCGCAGCAGCTTGAGCGTGACTACGGGATCTCCGTAGAGCTGATCGACGGCCAGACACTGGTCCCGTTCGACTACGAGATTCTCTACCATTCGGTCAAGAAGACCGGCAAGCTCATCCTCGGCAGTGATGCCTGTGAGCGCGGGAGCTATCTGCACACGATCGCCGCGAACATCTCGCAGCTGGCCTTCGACTACCTGGATGCTCCGCCGGCCATTGTGGGCGCGAAAAACTGGATTGTGCCGCCCGCGGAACTCGAAGACGAGTACTACCCGCTCGCGTCCAGCTTCCTGGACGTCTACCATACGCAGATCAAACCATTGCCGGGCTACGAAGCGCGTGAGCCCCGCCACCCAGCCGAGCTTATGCGCCTCTCGAAGGAAGGGATGCTGTAAACCGGTGATGCGGACGAGGCGCCGGGCCCTTTCGCGCCCGTGCTATACTTCGCAGGCCACGGGAAAGAGCCAGGGCGCGCAGCGGATGCGCGTGGGAAGTCTGCCATGATGGATGCCATCCAACGCATGCGCCGTGAACGGCGGGTGGCGCTGCTGCTTTTTGCGATCTTCGCCTTCGCCGCGCTGTGCGTACACGGATTCAGCGCGTCTGCGGTCCGGCATGCGCCCCGGCCCGTTCCCACGGAAACGCTGGAATGAACCCGCTTGGAGACAAATTGCGCGCGGGACTGCTGGTCTTGTTCGCGGCCGCGGCTCCGTGGGACGTGTTTCTTTTCATCCCCGGCCTGCAGATCCGCCTGACCTCGCTGCTTGCGCTGGCAATCCTCGTGCTGGAATTTATCGATTACGCGCGAACCCGCCGGCTCGGGATTCGTTTCGAATTGTTGTGGCCCGCCTGCGTCCTGCTCCTGCTCTCCCTGCCGCCAGCGAGACTTGTCCCGGTGAATGGCGCCGCGGCGATCCTTCTTGGGCTGGCCGTAGCGCGCTCAGCCGGAACCGCGCTCGCCCGCACCATTGTGGCCGCACTGGCCTTATCGGTCGGGCTGCTCGCTCTGTATTCGGTCGTCTATTTCTTGATGCGGTTCACCACGTCCGCGTTTATGCCGCCGCCTTCCGCCTACTCGCTGGACACCGGCCTGACGGCCCCCTTCGGGCACACCGTGGTGGAATGCGTGCTGCTGCTGTTTATGGGATTTGCCGCTGCGTGGTCGCGGTTTCTGCGCAACGACAGCGTCACGGGGTTTTTGCGTAGAAGCCTGCTGGCCTTCGCCGCGCCCCTGCTGCTGGCACTGGTCATACTCGCCTCGCTGTCGCTGGGCGCCATCCGCTTCTGGCGGCCGCCGGACCACTTTGCGTCGGCCGGCGTCACGCTGGCCGCGCTGACCGGCGGCTGGCTGCTCGCGCGCATCCTCGCCAAGTCGCTGCTCCAATGGCGGGATATGCGCCACACCATTGCGGAAAGCACCACCCTGATCCTCTCGATGCTGGCCCTCTTCGCGGTGCTGTTTCCCCTCGAACTGCGTTTGTTCTGGGGATTCCTGGCGGGAACCGCGGCGGGTGCTGTGCAGTCGGAACGCCCGCTGGCGCCGCCGCCCTCGAACTGGGCGCTGGGATTCGTGCCTCTGGCCCTGCTTGTGGCCGTCAATATCAACGGTGTGCACCCCGCTGACCGGCACAACCCCCGAAACTATGAAATCGCCGCCCGGCAGGATTTCGCGGATGCCGATTTCACCCGGCTCGAAACGCGCATGGACTATGTGGAGAGCGCCTGGCCCAACGAACGGCGCACGCACCTCTGGCGCGCGCGGGCAGCCCTGGCGCGCGATCTTCTCCACGAAGCCGCATACGAAATCACGCTCACCTGCCGGCCGGCCGGCGCTGCCCGGCTGCTGCTGCCCCCGCCGGATGAACGTGAGATCGACGCGTTTCTGGTGCGTCTGCGCGACGCGTGTTCGGAGTCCACGGCCCGAACCGCCGCCCTGGCCCATATCCAGGGTCTGCTGGGCGCGGGGAAGTTCAAACACGCGGAAGCGCTGCTGGCCCAGGCACTCGAGGAATCGGCCGCCATCACCCTTCCCGCAGGGCTGGATCCTGACCTCGATGTCGCTGCGTATGGCTGCCCCTGCTCATGGCCATTGCGTGCTGCGGTCCTGAAGACGCTCTGGCCCGTGGATTTCGAGGAACCGGCGGAGTTGAAAGCGCTGTTACCGGAAGATCTGTCCGGCGCGCAGCTGCTGCGGCTGCTCGTGAGCTGGGGCGCTGAGCTGCACACGCCGCCGGAGGCATTTCCGCGCCAGCTCCTGCCGCTGACCTGCGTCGCCAAAGGCCACCGGGCCGGTGTTGAGCTGGCATGCCAGGCGGGCGGGAGCCAGCTGGCCCTGGCCTGCCGCCTCGCCGAAACACCCCGCCGTTACGACCCCGCCGCGCAGTACGCCGCATGTGCGCTCCTGCCGGGACCCGCGCGCGGTCTTGCCGATTGGGCCGGCCCCGTAAAAACATCCGCGGGAAGCTGGGAAGTCACGTTCGACGTGCAGGGCAAAACCCTCGCCACGGTTCATCTTCCGTCGGCCATCGCGTTCGAATCCCCGGACCCGCCGATGCCTCTTCCCGCGCCCGACACCCCTGTCATCTCCATCTGGCTTTGACGAGGGGCGCGAGGGACAGCCGTCATAATGCTGCGCGAACTCCAATGTTTTGAACGAATTCGGATGCTGTGGTAGCATCCGTGCGATCAACAGGGCCCACGCAACCACGGATGTATCCATGATCGCGATCAGCGAAGATCCGAACTATAACCCGCGCAATTTGGCGCGCCCTTCAGCAAGCGTCTGGTCGATTTACAAACGCCTCCTGGGATACGCGCTTCGCTATAAAGGGCGACTGGCGGTATCGCTTCTGCTGGCACTTCTGGTCGCTGGCTCGTTCACGTCGATGATCGTGGGCCTTGCGGCGGTCGTGGACATTTCGCTCGGAAAAGCAGAACCCCTGCCGGATGCCGGGAGCGGGAGCGAGACGCTGGAACAGGCGGAGGCGCGCGCGCTGGCCGCTTTGACGGATAAGTATGCGCCGCGGGTCACGTCGGCGCTGAAGCCATTCCGGTTCCTGCACGGCATGGATAACGCCGCAGTGCAGGAAAAGGTGCACGATTTCCTCAAAGCGATGCGCACCCGGCCGATGTTTGCCATCCAGGCGGCGTGTGTGGTGCTGGTGCTGCTGTCCTTTCTGGCGGGGGTGGCGCGTTTCCTTCAGGAATACCTTGCGGGGACGATCGGCGCGAACATCTCGGTGGAATTGGGCCGGGAGATGTACGCAAACATCATGCATCTGTCGCTGGGCTTTTTTGAGAAGCACCCGACGGGGGAACTGATAGCGCGTTTCTCGAACGACATTTTCCAGGTGAACCGGGGCTTGTCGGGCGTTTTCGTGAAGCTGATGCGGGAGCCGGTCAAGGCGGTGTTTTTTCTGATCACCGCCTTGTCGATCGATCCGCTGATGACTCTCGTGGGCCTGTGCGTGCTTCCGCCGGTGGCGGCGGCGATCTACCGCCTGGGCCGCAAATTCAAGAAGAGCGTCCGCCGTTCGCTGGAAAAAGTCGCGGCTATGGCCATGGTCGCGTCGGAGACGTTCAACGGGATCGCGATCGTCAAGGGGTTCTGCATGGAACCCTACGAGATCGCCCGCACGAACGTGGAATTCGGCCGGTTGCGGCGCTATCTCGTGAAAATGGTGAAAGTGGACGCGGCGGTTGGTCCGATCGTGGAGTTTGTGCTGGTCGTGGGCGTGGCGGCGCTGGTGCTGTTTGCCGGAGCGCGGGTGATGAGCGAAGAGATGAGCCGCGGGAATGTGGCGGCGCTGATCTTCGCGTTCGCGCTGATGCTGGACCCGTTGCGCAAGCTCTCCACCGTGAACAACCAGATTCAGACGAGCGTGGCCAGCGCGGAACGCGTCTTCGAATTCATCGATATGCAGCCCGATATTGCCGAAAAAGCGGACGCGCAGACCCTGCCGCGCCTCTCGAAGGCCATTCGGTTCGAGGGCGTACGCTTTGCCTACAAGCCAGGGGTCGAAGTCCTGAAAGGCATCGATCTCGAGGTAAACAAAGGCGAGATGGTCGCGCTGGTCGGGTTCAGCGGCTCCGGCAAAAGCACCATGGCGAAACTCCTCCCGCGATTTTACGACGTGACCGCGGGCGCGGTGACGATCGACGGGATCGACATCCGGGAGGTCACGTTTGGGAGCCTCCGCGATCAGATCAGCATCGTGACCCAGGAGACCATTCTGTTCAACGAGTCGGTGCGCGACAATATCGCGTTTGGCCGGAAGGAATACACGGCGGAGCAGGTGGCCGGGGCCGCACGGGCCGCGTACGCCGACGCGTTTATCGAAGCCCTGCCGGAGGGCTACGAGACAGTAATTGGCGAGAGCGGCACGACCCTGTCGGGGGGGCAGCGGCAGCGCCTGGCCATTGCGCGGGCGATTATTAAGGACCCAGCGATTCTGATCCTGGATGAAGCGACCTCACACCTGGATTCCGAGAGCGAGCAGGCGATTCAGCAGGCATTGGCGGAGTTTGTGCAAGGACGAACGACGATCGTGATCGCGCACCGCCTGGCGACCGTCCAGCGCGCGGATCGGATCGTGGTAATCGATCAGGGCATGATCGCGGAGCAGGGCACGCATCAGAAGCTTCTGGCGAATGGGGGAATCTACCGCCGTTTGTATGAGCAGCAGCTCCTGTCGGGAGGCGAGGGCGTCGCATGAAGCGGGAGATTCCGCTCGTCCTCCTGGCGCTCTTCCTGTTGAGCGGCTGCGGCCGGGATGAACCGGCGGGCACGGAGCCTTCCGCTCCGGCCGGGAACAGCCACGCCGCGGCGCCGCAGCCTGCGAGACAGGCGTTCACGCGGGGGCCGGTGTTAGTCGTGGACGCATCAGGCCGCCCTCTGGCCGATATGCTCCCGATCGCCACGGAAACACCCAACGCATTCGAGACGCCGCGGGTGCAGGGGCCGTTGACCGGCACGGATGGAAAGAGCGAGCTGGCGCTGCCTGGCGATACCCATCTGTTCGTGCGCGCGTGGGACCCGGCGATGCGCATGTTCCCGAACAATTTCTACGAGGTCCTGCCGTCGTCGGGCGCTGCGACAGAGACAATGACCATCACGATGGTCGAAGGGGCGCGGCTGGCCATGACTCTGCTCAACGCCGCCCAGGAACCGGCGGCGCAAGAGAACGTCGGCCTGATGATGTTCCACGGAGTGCACGGCGCGTGGTGGCCCGCTGAGGGCGATACGGATGCCCGGGGCCGGGTGGTCTTCGACTGCGTCCCGCCCGGCGAATATACGGTCAAAGTGAAGGCCATCGCGAGCGGACAGCGCGAGATTGGCGGCGTGCTCCTGCCGCCCGGCGGTGAGACAGACCTGGGAGCCGTGACGCTGCAATAGGATGCACAAAAGGAAGCGCCTTCCCCGCGCCTTCCCATGCCCTTGCCCGCGAGTGCCGGTTGCGCGCTTACTCCATCACGATTTCCACGCGGCGGTTGAGGGCGCGCCCCGCTTCTGTGTCGTTGTCGCTGACGGGATCGGCTTCCCCGTGGAAGGAGACGGTCAGGCGCTCGGGTGGGATGCCCTGCTCAATCAGGTACTGCTGGACCCGCTGCGCCCGGCGCCGGGAGAGCTCCATGCTGTAGCGGATGGAATGGGAGTTGTCGGTGTAGCCCTTCACGTGGATGATGATCTCCGGGCACTCCGCGAAGAGCACGGCGATGCCGCTCAGATAGCCCTTGGCGAAGGCGTCGAGGGTGGCGCTGCCCCGGGCAAACGGAATGGACTCGAATACAGGATATTCGTCGGGCGCGCCGTCGTGATCGCGCCAGCGGTTAAATGTCTCCGGCTCATTGGGTGCGACATCGATCACGTCGGGGATGCCATCCTGATCATTGTCGGGGTCGGGTGCGCCGTCTTCGTCTTCGAATCCGTCAAAGTCTTCCGGATGGATCGGGTCGGCGTCTCTCAGATCGGGAATGCCGTCCCCGTCGGTATCGTGATGCTCCAGGATATCCAGCAGGGCTTCGGTGTCGGCGAGGGCTTTGGCGGCTTCGCGCCAGTCTTTCCCGCGGACCAGGTTGTGCTCAGCGAGGCTGAGGCGCGACGAGGCCTGGGCGTAGAGTAGCGGCAGGACGGATTTGGCCTTCGCCGGATCGATCTCCAGGTAACGGGCTTTGGTGGATTCAAACTGCGCGCGGCAGGCTTGTTCGTCGCGGGCAGGTTCGACGGCAATAGGCACACGCTGGTCTTCGGGGACAGCGCGAATCGCGGCTTCGGCCATATTGCGGGCGAGCTGGGCATAATCCCAGGCGCCCTGGCGGTTGTGCGCGCGCTTTTGCTGACGGGCGAGCTCGAGGTACTGCTGCGCGGAGACGAATTCATAGGGGGCATGAACGGCGGCGCCGAGGACAGCGGCTTCGTCGATCCGGGCGTTTGCGGAGTCGATGCCAACCCGTTCGAGCTCGGCGTATTCGCGCGCAGTCGGCACACTGAGGATGTCTTTGCCGGTGGTCTGGCATCCCGCGGCGGCAACGACGAGCAGGGCCAGGATGGCGGAGATCGATTTCAACATGGGAGCACTCCTCAGTTCGCGGACGCAGTGTCCACCCCCGGCATCCCGGGCCGCCGCGAAGCGGTACGCCCGCCCCGGACGCTGACATCCGTGGCCGGTCGTTTGATACTATTTGCCGGAATGGGCTAAATTCAACCGCGATGTTCGTGCAGACGGCCTCAAGGGGTGCGCCCTTTATGCATATTCTTGGATTATCGGGTTTTGGCCCTGACAGCGCAGCGGTTCTGGTTCGCGACGGCGACGTGGTGGCCGCGGCGCAGGAAGAGCGCTTTACCCGGAAGGCGCTCGATGCGGGATTTCCGCTGCATGCAGCGGAGTATTGCCTGGAAGAAGCGGACCTTGACGGCTCCGGCCTCGATTATGTGGTGTATTACGAGCAGCCGTTCGTGAAATTTGAGCGTTTGCTGCTGACCTGGGCCTCGGTGGCGCCAAGGGGCCTCCGGTCTTTTTTCGCGCAGATGCCGTTGTGGCTGAGAGAGCAGCTGTTTGTACGCGGCATCATCCGCAAGCGGCTGGGTTACCGCGGCCCGGTGCTGCATACGAAGCACCAGCTGGCGCATGCGGCGTCAGCGTTCTTCCCTTCACCATTCGACGAAGCGGCGTTTCTGACGCTGGATGGCGTGGGAGAGTGGGCGACGTCAACCTGCGGCGTGGGCGAAAAAAACAAGATTCGCATCCTGAAACAACTCCGTTTTCCGCATTCGCTCGGCTTGCTGTATTCGGCGTTCACTGCATTCGCCGGATTCGCGGCGAAAGGCGGTGAATACAAGCTGATGGGGCTGGCGCCGTACGGCGACCCGGTTTATGTTGAGACAATCTTGGACCATCTGCTCGATCTGAAAGAGGATGGCTCGTTTCGCCTGAATCTGGCTTATTTCGATTATTGCGGCGGCTTGCACAGAACAAACGGCCGGTTTGAGAAGTTGTTTGAAGGGCCTCCGCGGGAACCCGGCGACGCGATCACCCGGCGGGAGATGGATCTGGCGTCGTCCATTCAAGCGGTTACGGAGGAGGTGATCCTCCGTATGGCGCAGGCATTGCACCGCGAAACCGGTATGCACAACCTGGTCCTCGCGGGAGAGTTGGGCCTGAACTGCGCGTCGAATGGACGGCTCTTGCGAGACGGCCCCTTCCAGGACGTGTGGGTTCAGCCCGCGGCGGGCGAGGCCGGCGCGGCCCTGGGGGCAGCTCTGTTCGTATGGCACCAGGTGCTGGACAACGCGCGCGACGCGGGCCAGTGCCGCCGCCAGTCCGGCTGCCTGGGGCCGGCATTCAGCGAGGACGCGGTCGAGGCCTATCTGCGCGAGGAGCGCATCCACTACGAGCGCCTGGACGAGGCGGCGTTGTGCGACACGGTGGCCCGGCTTCTGGAGCGGGGCAAGGTGGTGGGCTGGTTTCAGGGGCGCATGGAGTTCGGTCCGCGTTCCTTGGGCGCGCGGAGCATCCTGGCCGACCCGCGGTTGCCGGCCATGCAGTCGCGGCTGAGCCGGAAGATCACCTATCGCGAATCGTTTCGCCCGTTCGCGCCGTCGGTGCTGGCCGAGCATATGAGCGACTATTTTGAACTCGAGCGCGAGAGCCCCTGCATGTCTACGACGGCAACGCTGCGCGAGGACAAGCGGCTGGCGCTCAGCGAGGACGAAATGAGCGCGAAGGGGTTCGATAAGCGGCAGGCGGTGCGCTCGTCGATTCCCGCAGTCACGCATGTCGATAACACGGCGCAGGTTCACACAGTCAGCCAGGAAGACAATGCGCTTTACCATGGATTGATCTCGCGTTTCCATGAACTCACCGGGTGTCCCGTGCTGGTCAACGCGCCGTTCCGTGTGCGGGAAGAGCCGATCGTCTGTGGACCGCACGATGCCTATGCGTGTTTCATGCGCACGAAGATGGATTACCTCGTGATGGGCCCGTTTCTTGTCGACAAGGCCCTGCAACAGGACTGGCCCGAAGAAGACGACTGGCACGCGGACTGCCCGCTGGATTGAGAAGGATGCATCGGCCCGTGAGTCTGGAGACCATCGACCCCCGAAGCACAGGCGCACAGCGCACGTTTGGCCTGGGCCTGTGCGCGGCGCTGCTCGTGGCGGCGGGACTCCGGTGGCGGGGCGGCGCCTCTCCGCCGGCGCTGCTCCTGATGCTTTCGTTTACGTTCCTGATCGTGAGCGCCGTTCTGCCGTGGGCTTTGCGGCCTCTGCTGGCAGGCTGGATCCGCGCGGCAGGGGCGGCGGGCTGGCTGGCAGCGCATTTGCTTCTGGGGCTGGTGTTCTGTGTCATGATTGCGCCAGCCCGGCTGGTGTTGAAGGCGACGGGCGAGGATCCGCTGGCGAAGCACTGGGATCCTGATGCGGAGACGTATTGGGAAGAGCCGGAGGAACACCCGGGGGAGACTGAGACCGGTCTGGGACAATCGGCACGCGGCGTCTGGAGCGCGATGTTCGCATTGCCACTGTTTTTGAGGCGCCGAAAGCGGTTCTGGCTGGCGCCGATCGCGGTTGCGCTCTTGCTGCTGTCGCTGTTGATGTTCTTGATCGGCAGCCTCGGGGGATGGTCACCGTACCTCCGGCCCGGGCCCTGACTACGGCGCCAGGTCTCTGCCGGGTTTCGTGAGACGGGCCGGCACGGACCGCCCTCTTTTCAACGTGGCGCATTTTCGCCGTGCTGTTGCGTACCGTGTGCATGACGTCTACAATCGCTGTGTGATTCTGAGCCGCCGACATTGACCGGCCGCAGCCTGCGCGCGGCCTGCAAAAGGAAATCCTGCCATGTTGCGTACCATCGTCGTGATCTGTCTGGCCACCGTCCTTCTCGCCGCGCCCGGGGCTTCGGCGCGGGCACAGGATCTGGCCCTGGACCTTCAGCAGCCGGATGCGGGCGAAGCCTGGGCGTTTTCGGATGCCAATACCGCCATTCGGGACGGAGAACTGGTTCTGGATGGGCGTTCCGGGATGACGCAGGCATTCTTCCTGCCCACGGCCTGGGGCGATGTCACTCTCAAGGCAAAATTCATGGTGGAACCGCAGGAAAAAGGAGTACTGGCCTGCGGCTTCATCGTGCGCGCCAGGGATGCCTGCACCTATTACTACGTGCATTATGACCGGGGCCAGGCGATCCTGTGCCGGTCGGATGCCTCCGAATCGTGGAACGAACTCAAGCGGGCAGGCAGCCTGGACAAGCCGGCGGGACAATGGCACGAAGGCGAGTTCTCGTGCATTGGCAACACACTGCGGGTCTCGCTGAATGGCACGCTGCTCTACGAGGCCCAGGATGATACGATCGCGATGGGGCGTATCGGGTTTTACGCCAGCGAGGGGGTGGCGCATGTCAAAGACATCGTTGTGACGGGCGCGGCCAAAGCGGCCGAAGACGGCTTCCAGATTCCCGCGCCGGATTTCATCCACGTCTGCACGGATGCCAATGCGGGCGGGTATGAGGCCTTTCCGGACGTGTGCCGGTTGTCGGACGGGCGGCTCATGAGCGTGTTTTACGCTGGGTACGGGCATGTGGCGCTCCCTAATGAAAAACTGCCCCGCGGCGGACGAATCGCCTGGTGCGCCAGCGGCGACGAAGGCGTCACCTGGAGTGCAGCTAAAATACTGTACGATGGCCCGGATGACGACCGCGATCCCTCGATTATGCAAACCCGCAGCGGCAAACTGATCTGCAACTTCTTCTCGCTGCGTGCCAAAGAAGGGGGGCCCCGGCCCTGGGAAGGGTTGGGCACTTGGATGGTCTCCTCGACAGATCTTGGAAAAACCTGGTCTGAACCGCAGCAGATCGCGGCGAAATACTACTGCAGCTCGCCAGTCCGGCAGCTTTCAGACGGACGCCTGATCCTGGGCCTGTACGGAGAGGAAGGCGATCGCGGCTGGGGCGCCGTGGTGATCTCCGATGATGACGGCGCAACCTGGGGCGATGTGATCGACATTGACAACGCGGGCATGCCCTTGGACGCCGAGACAGACATTATCGAACTCAAGAACGGCGATCTGTTTGCTGCGCAGCGCGGACGCGGCGACACCATGGCGTGGTCCGTGTCAAAAGACCGGGGGCTTACCTGGAGCGTGTCGGAGGCGTTCGGATTTCCCGGCCATTGCCCGTTTCTGCTGCGGACGGCCGATGACATCATCCTCCTGGCGCACCGCTTGCCCAGGACGAGCCTGCATTACAGCCTCGACGAATGCGCGACCTGGAGCGGCAACGTGCCCGTGGACTCGGTGATCGGCGCGTATCCGTCGATGGTAAATCTCGACGACGGATCGGTATTGATTGTCTATTACGAAGAGGGCCAGGGCTCGAGCATCCGCGCCAGACGGCTTCGCGCCTCGAGGGATGGTGTTACCTGGCTTCCCGTGGCTGAAGGCCGGACGCCTCAGGCCACGCTGGTCGAACAGTACAAGATCTGGGACCAGGCGCCGCACAATGCCTTCACCAACCTGGTGCGGTTTAAGGATGAGTGGTTCTGCGTGTTCCGCGAAGGAGAGGGCCACGTGTCGCCGGACGGCGCCCTGCGCATCCTTGTGTCGAAAGACGGCAGGCACTGGGAGTCAGCGGCGCGGGTGAGGTCGGAAACGGCGGATCTGCGCGATGCCCAGATCACGGTTACGCCCGAAGGCAAGCTGATGCTGTCGGGCGCCGCAGCCCTGCACGACAAATCGGCAGCCACCCACCAGAGCGTCGCCTATTTCTCCGACGACGGCCGGACGTGGAGCGACAGCGTGCCGGTTGCCGATCCCAACTTCTGGTTGTGGCGGGTGACGTGGCACAAAGGAACCTGTTACGGCATCGGATACAAGACCGTAGAAGAGGGCGGGCGCAGCATCCGCCTGTATTCAAGCACGGATGGGCGCACTTTTGACGCGCTCGTGCCGGAACTGCGCAAAGACGAGTATTCGAACGAATCGTCGATCATTTTTCTTGAAGACGATACCGCGTTGTGCCTGTTGCGCCGGGACAGCCCCGCGCCGCTGCAAACCGGCCTCCTCGGGACGGCCAAGCCGCCGTACACGGATTGGACCTGGCAGGATCTCGGTGCGCGTATCGGTGGGCCCTGCATGATCCAGATCCCGGATGGCCGGTTCGTCGCGGCGGTACGGCTCTACGATCAGCGCGTGCGGACCGGGATCTGCCTGGTCGACCCGGAGTACGGCACGCTGACCGAAGTCCTCACCCTGCCGTCCGGGGGCGACACGAGTTATCCGGGGCTGGTCTGGCACGATGGCCTGCTCTGGGTGAGCTACTATTCGTCGCACGAGGGTAAAACGAGCATCTATCTCGCCAAAGTGGCGTTCAACTGAGGAAGGAAACCTGGACGATGCGTGCACTTGTCCTGAGCGTGGGATGCCTCATGCTGGCTGGCGTTCCAGCGTATGGTGATGCAATGGCCGCCTGGCCCGCGCTGCCGGACACCGACGGCGACTGCCTGATCCCGGCGCAGGAGTGGCCCTGGCAGCCGGGGCCGCGCGACGTACGAGTCTACATCCGGTATCCGGGCGGAACGCAGGCCCAGGTGACCGCCGAAACCGGCCTGTTTCTAAGCCTGCACAACTGGGGCGGCACGTTTCATACGGGCACGGCAGACCCGGAGGCCTTGGCCAATCGCTACAACGTGGTCGCGGTGTGTGTGGACTACCTGCAGAGCGGCCCGTCAGAGGAGGAGCATCCGCCCTACGATTTTGGATACCTGCAGGCGCTGGACGCGCTGCGGGGCCTGTATTTTGTGTATCACGGGCTGGAAGAGCGCGGCGTGGCGTTCCACAAAGGGCGCCTCTATTGCACCGGCGGTTCGGGTGGCGGCAACGTGACCCTCATGGCCAACAAACTGGCGCCGCGCACGTTCGCATGCTGCATCGACAAGTGCGGGATGGCGCGTTTGACCGACGATATCGCGTTCAATCTCGAGGGCGGCAGCCGGCTCAACGCACGGTACCGATCCGACCCGGAGAGCCCGCGTTATCTGAGCCATGGCGCCCAGATGCTGCGCTTTGTGGGTCATCCCGAACACCTGGCCACCATGAAGCAACTCGGAAATACCGCCAGGATGATCGTGGTGCATGGTGCGGATGACGACGTGTGCCCCATAGAGGACGCCCGGGAGATGGTGGCCAACATGGAATCGGCGGGACTTGACGTCGAAGCGGTCTGGGTGACCTCGGAGATGCTCGACGGCGACACCTTCACCTCCACGGACCATTCCCTGGGCGACCGTACCCGCATTGTTTTTCGCGTGGGAGACGCCTGTCTGATGCCAGGCAGCCCCAGTCTCGCGGTGCGCGAAGGCCCCGCCGATTTCGAGCGCAAAGAGTCCATCCGCTACGAGGTACCGGGCGGAGCGTATGTGATCTCCTATGAAAACGGGTATCCTGCAGGAAGTTTCGAGCGGGACAATTAAGGCCGGGCGTGGAGGATGCCGTATGGGTTTCTGGATGGCTAAAATGTTCGCGGATGGTATGAGCGCGATGGACCGGGCCCCGGGCGCGAAAAGCGATCTGATCCCCCAGCTCATCACACAAACACGCGAGCTGGAGCATCAGGTCGCGCGCATGGCGCTCCTGAACCAGTCTCTGTGGGAGCTGCTGTGTGAGCGCCTCGGCCTCACCGAACAGGAGCTCGAAGCCAAGGTTCGCGAGGTTGATCTGCGCGACGGGGTTCTCGACGGGAAAATTACCAATACGCCCGTCAAGTGTCCGCAGTGCGGGCGGGTCTCCGCCTCAAAGCACTACCGCTGCCTGTATTGCGGCCTGGAGTTTGAAAAACCGGTGATGGGCTGAGGCCGTTTGTGCCCCGTTGCCTTCGCCGGGAATCGCGCCGGACCACGGCGCCGGCTGGCGGGGTTGTTTGCGCCGCGAACCTGGCGATTGGTATGCTCAACTTCCTGGCGCCCGGCTCGGGGGCCTGGGGCTTCAACCAAATTTATGCTTTGAACGCTGGCTTGCCGACATCAGCTCAGAGCGGAGGAAACGACTCATGAAGAAGGATTCGAAAACCATGGTTTCACGCAGGGAGTTTGCGAAGGCTTCGGCCGCTGCCATCTCGACGTTCGCCGTCTTGCGGGGCGCCTCGGCTCAGGGCTCGTCGGAAGTGTTGAAAGTGGGACTGCTGGGTTGCGGCAGCCGCGGCACCGGCGCCCTGACCCAGATGCTGCAGGGCAACGACAACGTCAAGGTTATCGCTCTGGCCGACGTATTCCCCGACAAAGTCGAACGCACCCGCACGCAGATCTACAGCACCGACGAGTTCGCCCAGAAACGCGACATCAAAGACGACCACTGCTTCACCGGGCTCGATGCCTACAAGGGCATCCTGAAGACCGACATCGATATCCTCCTGGAAGGCTCGCTTCCCTATTGCCGTCCGATGCACCTGGAAGCCGCTGTCGAGGCAAAGAAGCACATTTTCACGGAGAAACCCGTTGCGGTAGACCCCGTCGGCATCCACCAGGTCATCCGCGCCGCGAAACGCGCCGACGAGCTGGGCCTCTCCTTCGTGGCGGGCACACAGCGCCGGCACCAGAGGCCCTACCGGGAAACCATCGCCAAGATTCACGAAGGCGCCATCGGCGACATCGTGTCCCTGCGCGCGTACTGGTGCGGCGGCCTTCCGTTTGCCCATGAACGCAAGCCCGAATGGACCAGCGACCTCGAATACTGCATCCGCAACTGGTACGCCCACTGCTGGGTCTGCGGCGACAACATCGTCGAGCAGCACGTCCACAATCTCGACGTCTGCAACTGGGTCATGGAAGGCTTTGGCATCGAGCACCCGATTTCGGTGTTTGCCTCGGGCGGCCGGCAGTTCAAGCCCAATGAGCCCAAATACGGTGATCTCTGGGACCACTTCTCGTGCGATTTCGAATACCCCAATGACGTACATATGACCAGCTTCAGCCGTCACTGGGACGGGCTCGACGACGGAATCTTCGAGGCCGCGTATGGCACCAAAGGCATAAGCAACTGCCGCGACATGGGCGAGTATGGCCCCGATCCGTACGTTCAGGAGCACATCGATCTCGTGAACAGCATCACCGGTGAAGGCCGCCATTACAACGAAGGCGTGCAAGTGGCGTACAGCACCATGACCGCGATCATGGGCCGCATCTCTGCCTACAACGGACGCCGGGTGACCTGGGAAGATGTGATGGAAGGCAAGCTGAAAGATTACTCGATCGTGCCCGAGCTGGATTGGGACCGGGCCTATCCGAACGAGCCGGTTCCGGTGCCCGGAAAGGTCGGTGCGGGTAATCTCCCCGAATTGCAGAACAAATAGAGCGCAACTGCGGAAACCGTGGAGGAACCAAGCACCATGGATATGGAACGTAGAACGTTTCTTACTTCGTGCGCGGCGGGTGCGGGCGCCATGGCCGCCCTGAGCCGTACGGCCATCGCCGCGGCTAAGGAATCCAAGCCGTTTGCCAACCTGCCCTTGAAGGTTGTAGCGCCGTACAGCTGGTTTGACGGAAGCCCGGCCGAACGCCTGGCGCAGGCTGCCGCGTGGGGGCTGCCCGCCGTCGAATGGCTCGGTCCCGACAAGAGCGCCGACGAGTTGCGCGACGCGTCCGAAAAAACGGGCGTCAAGTGGAGCTGCATCGGCGGCGTGGGCGCCATCGCCCCCGGCCAGATGGTTCAGCCCAAGGAGCACGACAAACTCGTGGAGGACTTCCGCGAACGGGTGGCGTTCGGCAAGAGCATTGGCGTCACCACCTTCGTGGGTCTTACGGGGAACGCCCGCGACGACATCTCCTACGACCGGCACATGACCTACGTGATCCGGTGCCTGCGCCGTCTCGCCCCCATTGCCGAGGAGAACGGCGTGACGCTCGTGATGGAATCGCTGAACACCCTCGTCGACCACCACGGCTATTTCCTGTCGAAAACCGATCAGGCCATGCTGCTCCTCGAGGCCGTGGACAGTCCCAACGTGAAGATGCTCTTCGACATCTACCACCAGCAGATCATGGAAGGCAATGTCATCCGGAATCTCACGGAGAACATCGATCGCATCGGCCACATTCACGTGGGCGACAATCCCGGCCGGAAACAGCCCGGCACCGGCGAATTGAACTACGCCAACATTTTCAAGGCCATCGCCAGCACGAACTACCAGGGCTATGTGGCCCTGGAGTGCGGTTACACTACCGCCACCGGCGATGAAGCTCTGGCGCAGGTCGCCGACTGCTTCAACTGGACCTGAGAAGACCCCGAACGGACTCTATGCGGGCGGCGCGCCTGAACAAGGCCCCGCCCGCCTTTCTTATTGGGCAGGGAGTCAGTAAAATGGCGCCAACGTGAAGGCGGGGGAACAACGCGGCCCGCGGGGGCGCCCGATGGGAGACCACGGCCGTCACTCGCGCAAGCGATTGCAGCAGGCGCGCCTTCAAGCGATCCCCGGGGCGATTTCCGGGCGAGGAGCTGGTACGTGCACGATATCACTGTCCTGACACTCATCCCCAATGCGGGCGACCGCCTGGCGCGATGTCTGGAAAGTGTGCAATGGGCCGATGACATTTTCTGCGTCGTGGACCCCAGGACCAGCGACGGGTCCGACGCGATGGCCCGGCAGTATTCCAGCCGTGTGGTCGTTCATGAATACGTCAATGCGGCCACGCAGCGCAATTGGGCCCTGCCGCAGATCGAAACCGAATGGACGCTGGTGCTGGACGCCGACGAATGGGTGTCGCCCGAGCTTGCCGCGCGCATACAGCAAATTATCCGGGATCCTGCGAGTTGCGACGGATACCACGTGAAACGCATGTCATATTTCATGGGACGCCTGATGCGGCATTGTGGCTGGGGGCGGGACTACAATGTGCGGCTGTTCCGGACAGCGAAGGGGCGCTACCTCGATCGCCGCGTACACTCGAAGGTGCAGGTCGAGGGCTCCATGGGCCGCATCCACGAGGTGATGTTCCACGACACCTATCGCGATTTTGACGAATATTTCCGCACTTTCCAGCGGTTCACGGCCTGGGGTGCGGAAGATTTGTTCGAAAAAGGCCGACGCGCCTCATGGAGCGACCTCACGCTGCGGCCAGCCCTGCGCTTCTTCAAGATGTATGTCATCAACCGGGGTTTTCTCGATGGATACCACGGCGCGGTGTTGAGTATGCTCGGCGCATTCTCGGTTTTTGCAAAATACGCGAAGCTGTGGCGCCTGGGCTATACCGATGCCGAATGCCGGCCGCCGCGCGATGCAAACGCGCTCGGTCCCGGCGGACCGGACGGGGAAGTGGATGACGCCGCGCCTGAGACACGCCGCTGAGCCGGTCCTGGCGCCTTCACGGGAGGAAAGTCTGATGCGGTATGTGATGGGGTGTGCGGTGGCGCTCGGCGTGTGCCTGATGGGCCTGGCCGCGGCACAGGAATCGGCCCTGTGGCTGCATCCGCTCTGCGAGAAACTGGACATTCCTTATAACGGCCCGTTTGAACAGCTCAGCGACGGAACGCTCCTGGTCATCGATCGGAACGTGCTGCGCAAGAGCGTCGACGGTGGAGTAACCTGGGAGGCCGTCAGCGGCGAGATCACCCCGGGGCTCGATATCAACTACGGCGGGCATCCGGGCCAGTTCCTTCAGACCCGCAACGGGACGATTGTCGTGGTCTACCTCGACATGGCCAACTACGTCTTCAGCTGGAACGACGAAAAAGGCGAGCCCAACCCCGAATGCCGCCTGGAACTCTGGACGATCCGAAGCGCGGATGGCGGCAAGACCTGGAGCGATGCCCAGCAGCTTCTGCCGGGCTACAACGCGGACTTCATGGGCTTCATTCAACTCGATTCAGGGCGCCTCGTCGCCACGGTGGAACACCTGGATCCGGAACTCTGCCGCTGGGTGGCCCTGTCGTTTGTCTCGGATGATGAGGGGCAAACCTGGCAGCGCGGCAATATCATCGACCTGGGCGGGCGAGGCCACCATGACGGCGCCGTGGAGCCGTGCGTGGCCGTCCTGAGCGACGGGCGGCTGCTCATGTTCATCCGAACGGGGCTGGGCCAGTTCTGGTATGCGTTTTCAGAGGACAACGGCAAGTACTGGCGGATCATTCGCCCAAGCGGCATCGATGCCAGCAGCGCGCCGGGCTGGGTCGAGCGGCTTGCGAGCGGGCGCCTGGTCTTCGTGTGGAACCGCGCCAAACCCGAGGGCGCTGAAAAACCCACCTCGTTCTGGCATGGCCAGGCCCATGAAGTGCCCGCGCCCAGCCACCGCGAAGAACTCTCGATCGCCTTTTCCGATGACGACGGCCAATCCTGGACCGATCCCGTCGTGCTGATGCGTGAACCCGGCGGCCAATTGGCCTACCCCTACATCCTCGAGCGCACACCGGGCGAATTGTGGGTCACGACCCGCTACACCTTCCTGCCGGGTGGAAAGGCCGCGCCTCCCGTGAAAATCCGTCTGCTCGAGCGGGATTTCGTGAAAACCGGCGACTAGACAGGAATTCACCATCATCATGAACTGTGCGGTCACATTCGAGGTCGAGGCACGCGACCCGCATTGCGGTGCGCGGGCGGGCCGCCTTCATACGCCGCACGGGGTCATCGAGACGCCCGTGTTCATGCCCGTCGGCACACAGGGCACGGTCAAAGCCATGACCCAGGACGAGCTTCGCAGCCTCGGCGCCGGGATCATCCTCGCCAACGCCTACCACCTCTACCTGCGCCCCGGCACGGAAGTCCTCCGTGAGGCGGGCGGGCTGCACCGGTTCATGGGCTGGGAACGCGCGATCCTGACCGATTCGGGAGGGTTTCAGCTCTTCAGCCTGGCCGGATTGAGGAAAATCACCCCGGACGGCGTGACGTTTCAAAGCCATATCGACGGCTCGAAACACTTTTTGAGCCCCGAAAACGCCGTCGACCTCCAAATCACCATCGGGGCCGATATCATGATGTGTCTCGATGAATGCACGGGATACCCCGTCGAGGAACACGAGGCTGCGGAATCCATGCGCATGACCGCCGCGTGGGCCGCACGCTGCAAGCAGCGCTGGCTGGAACGTGAGGCGGCGAATCAGGCCCTCTTCGGCATTATCCAGGGCAGCACCTTCGAACATCTGCGCCGCGAAAGCGTCGACCGCACCCTCGCCCTGGATTTTCCCGGCTACGCGATCGGGGGCGTCAGTGTCGGCGAAGGCAAAGAAGAGATGCTGCGCGCAGTGGAATGGACCGCGCCCCATCTGCCCGAAGAAAAACCGCGCTACCTGATGGGCGTCGGGCCGCCCGAGGACATCCTCGACGCGGTGGAACGCGGGGTGGATATGTTCGATTGTGTCATGCCCACGCGCAACGCACGAAACGGCTGCCTGTTTACTTCACAAGGCCGGATCAACATCAAAAACCAGAAATACCAGCGCGATTTCGGGCCACTCGATCACGCGTGCCACTGTCCGGTGTGCCGGGGTTACAGCCGGGCGTACCTGCGCCATCTCTACCTGGCGCGGGAGGTGCTGTCGCTCCGCCTGAATACTTTACACAACCTTTTCTTTATGCTACACTTATCCGCTGCGATGCGTGAGGCCATCCGTGCCGGGCGCTTTATTGAGTTCAAGGCCTCCTTTCTTCAGAGTTACCGGGTCTGAGGGGGCATTCTATTCCTGAAACGGAGGATTGTTCGTCGTGTGGAGACTGTTGTATGCAGCAGAGGCCGTCCAGCAGGCGGCCCAGAGTGGCGGTGAGGCAGCCCCGGGACCCGGCGGCGGGAGTTTTCTAGGCAGCCCCCAGGTTCTGATGCTCGTGGCGATGTTCGCCATTTTCTACTTCTTCCTGATCCGCCCCAACACCAAACGAGAAAGAGAGCGCCGGGAAATGCTCTCGGCCCTGTCTAAAGGCGATAGTGTGGTGACGGCCGGAGGCATCCATGGGACCATCGTCGGATTGACCGAAAAAACGGTCGTGTTGCGCGTCAGCGACGACCCACCCGTCAAAATGGAGTTCCAGCGGAGCTCCGTTTCCCGGGTAGCGACCAAAGATTCCGGCTCTGGTGACGAATAACCGCGCGATCCGCGCTGATTCGCCGCGCATGGCGCGGCCCATGGAGACGTTCCGATGAAAAACCCGACTGTGCGCGCCATTATCATCGTTCTCGCGCTGATCTGGGGCCTGATTTACATCTATCCCACCCTCGGATGGATGACCCTCCGCCCCGAGGAGCGCGAGCGTCGGCTTGCAGAATGGAAAAAAGAGGATCTCGAACCCCGCCAGCCCAACTTCTTCCGCGATACGGCCACCGGCATCAAACGCTGGTCGCAATTCAACAAGAACTGGGTCATCAACCTCGGCCTAGACTTGCAGGGCGGCATCAACATGATCGTCGGGTTTGATGTCTCCAAAGCCGACCCCAAAGTCCTGGAAAGCTTTCCCAAGGAATGGACGAAAACCGACATCGTCCGGCATTTCCAGGAACAGACCCTGCGCACCATCCAGCGGCGTGTGTTTGAATTCCAGTCGACCGAACCGATCATTGCCCGTCTCGGCGACGACAAGATTCAAGTGCAGCTCCCGGGCGAAAAAGACCTGGACCGCGCCCGCGACCTGATTTTCAAATCGGCCTATCTGACGTTTCACCTCGTAGCGATGCCTGATGAGCAGGAGCAGGTCTTTCTCGCGATCGACAAGCACTTCCAGACGACCCGCAACGCCAATTTCCTCAGCCTGATGCAGAAACCCATTTCGGGCCCCTACCTGTGGGTTCCGAAGGAAAATATTGAAAAGGTCAAGGCGCTCGCCGAAGAGGCCCGCCAGGTGAAGGGGCTGATCCCCGAGGCCATGGACATTGCGTTCAGCGGTGCACCCCAACCCTGGGACGACCATCAGGTTTACACCATCTACCTGATCAACAAAACCCCCGCCATTACGGGTTCGGGCCTCCAGCAGGCCATGGCACGGATCAATGACAGCACCGCCGGCGGCAGCTATATGATCCTGTTCCGGTTCGATGCCGCCAGTGGCGCGCAGATGGGCCAGGTCACCGAACAGAACATCGGCAAACCGCTCGCCATCGTTATCGACGGCGAAGTCGAATCCGCTCCCAACATCCAGGAGCGCATCACCACCAACGGGCAAATTACGGGTAATTTCAGCCGTGAAGAGGCCGTGGACCTGGCGATCGCGCTGCGCTCGGGTTCGATGCCGGTGCCGCTCGTCGAAGAATCGAGCGCGCAGGTAGGCGCGAGCCTGGGCCGCGACCTGATTCGGCGGGGCGTGCTCTCGTCGGTCCTCGGCGTGATCGTCGTGGTGGTGTTCATGGCCGTGTATTACCTCTGGGCGGGCATCGTGGCCGACATTGCGCTGATCATGAATGCCCTGCTGCTGCTGGCCGCGCTGGCTTATTTCAAATCGACCCTGACCCTGCCGGGCATTGCGGGCCTCATCCTCACCGTCGGTATGGCCGTGGACGCGAACGTGCTCATCTATGAGCGCATCCGCGAGGAATTGCTTAACGGCCGATCGCTTCTTGCTGCGGTGGACAGCGGCTTTGATCGCGCCACCGTCACGATTCTCGACGCCAATATCACGACGCTGATCGCGGCGGCGGTGTTGATGCAGTTCGGTTCCGGGCCCGTGGAAGGTTTCGCGGTGACCTTGAGCATCGGCGTCTGCACCAGTGTATTCACGGCGCTCATCGTGAGCCGGGCCGTCATGGACTTCCTGATCCAGCGCAAGATCATCACCCAATTGCGCATGTTCAGCATGATCAGTCCCGACGCGAAAATCCGGTTCATGGAACGCCGCGTCCTCGCGATCGGCATCAGCAGCATCGCGATTGTCATCGGCATGATCCTCTTCGCCATCCGGGGGAACGACAATTTCGGCGTGGACTTCACGACCGGCACCAATATGATCGTCTCGCTCGATGCACGAGATGATATCGCCGACCAGGATATCCGCGACCGCCTCACAAACGCGGGGTTCGTCAATCCCCTCGTGCAGTTGTTTGAAAAAGAAGACGAGAACATCCCCGGCACGCAGTTCCTGATTCGTGTCAGTGAAGTGAGCCAGACCGAGCAGAAACTTGCCCCGGAGCCGGGTGCGGCCGCGCCGGCCGAAACGGACGCCCCGGCAGCCGGTGAGGACGGAAGCGCCGCCGTGAACACGGTCTCGATGCGCATCACGGCCGCGTTGGCCGACCTGAGCACCGATCCCAGCCAGATGGCTCAGCGGGTGGACACCGTTGGCCCGGCCGTGAGCTCGCAGTTGCGGCGCGACGCGCTTCTGGCCATCTTGTATTCGATGTTTTTCATCATCCTGTATCTGTGGTTCCGGTTCGAGCTTAAATACTCCATTGGCGCCGTGGTTGCGCTGGCGCACGACGTGCTGATCACGCTCGGCGTATTCGCGCTCCTGGGGCGGCAGATCAACCTGCCGGTCGTCGCGGCAATTCTGACCATCATCGGTTATTCGCTGAATGACACGATCGTGGTGTTCGACCGGGTCCGCGAAGTCCTCAGACTGTACCGCGGCCGCGGCATGACGTTTACTGAGCTGCTGAACGCCAGCATCAACCAGACCCTCAGCCGTACCCTGTTGACGTCGCTGACGACCCTCTTTGTGACGGTGGTGCTGTTCATTTTCGGCGGCGACGCCATCAACGACTTTGCGCTGGCCCTGTGCGTCGGCATTCTTGTCGGCACCTACTCGTCCATCTTCATCGCCAGCCCCGTCACCTTCTACATTCAGAAGTACTGGGGCAAGAAAGCGGCACAGAGCACGACGCCCGACGGCGGCCAGGGCGGTCCCGGTTCGCGTCGCCGCAGAAACAAGAAAGATACGGCGCAATCCACTGCGTGATAGCCAGTGCACAGGCATGAAGCTGCCGGCTCACAGGCAGAGGGCGAATATCCTGCCCGGGGAGCTTCTGTCCGGATGGCGTGAGGCCGCCCGGGGGTCGGTCCCGTCTGTGTTCGGGCTAATCCTTATTCACGAAGGGCAGGACGCTGCGGAAATACCCGACAGGGGGCTCGGCTGCCGGCGGGACAAACTCGATGCCGAGCAGCTCGAGCAGCGAGCCTTCGGCGAGCCGGAGATCCACAAACGCCTTTTCGAGGGCGATGGTGGCCTGCACTTCCTGGCTCTGGGCGGCCGTGAGGTCGCCCTGCATGTCCAGCACCTGGTAGCTTGAGGCCAGACCGAGTTCGAGAAGCTTCTCTTCAGCGGCCACGTTGATTTCCTGCAGTTTGCGGGATTGCGTACTGCTTTCGACCAGGGTCCGGTTGGTTTCAATGGCCGTGTACGCCATGCGGATGGCGAGCAGTATGTCCTGTCGCGCCTTTTCGAGTTGCCGTTCGGCTTCACTGATTTCGATGCGGGACCGCTGATACTGGCCGCGTGCCGCACGGTTTCCGATGGGCACGGAACCCTGCACCGTTACTGAAACGGAATTGTCGTCGCGATCGCGGATGCCTTCAAATACGTCATATTTTTCAGGGCCGCGCGCACCCTGGAACACCGAACCGCCGACGTCCAGCTGCGGGAGCAGGTTGTTTTTGGCGACGGCGGAGTTGATGCGGGCATTATCGATGACCAGGCCGCCAGCCTGAATCTCCGGGCGCAGCGCAAGGGCACGCGCCATGCTCTCCTCGAGGTCGATCTGGGAGTCATCGGGGTGTGGCCGGTCGACGGGGACGATGCGTTTCTCCAGCAGAGGATCGCCCGGCTCGACATGCAGCAAGGTGCGGAGCCGGGTGGCGGCGTCGGCGATGAGGCCCATGGCGGAGACCACATCGCTCTGGCGCGCGGCGAGGCCTGCGCGCGCCTGTACCACGTCAATCGCGGCGCCGGTGCCGATTTCAAGCCGTTTCTCGTTGAGGGTTAACAGGCGTTCGGCGTTGGCCATGCTGCTCAGGCGCACCTTATGCTGCTCTACCGCACCCACGAGGTCCCAATACGCCTTGATGATCTCAGCCAGCGAGCTCATGGTCTGGATTTTGAGCTGATGTTCGGCCGTCTCCTCGGCATTCTGCGCGATGCGCACCCGGGCCAGGTTGACGGCCTTGCCGCGCCCGCGGAGGAGCGGTTGCGTCAGGGAAAGCGAGAGGCCGCCGCTCCATTCCTTGATATAGTAGTTGAACGTGTTTTCTTCCCATTCCAGGAGCATGGACACATCGTATTTCGTGCCCCAGTGGAGCTTCCCCTGGATGCCGGCCTGGCCGCGCGCACGATAGTCGTCGATGGTGGAGATCCCACCGTAGGCGAAGATCTGCGAAGACGCCTGCTGCTCGGTCTCGGTGTACGTGACCGAGCCCGTGCCGATGGGGTCAAATTCCCCCTGCGCAGCCAGAATGTCCGCGGCCGATTTCAGCGAGCCAAACGATACGATCTGAATGTCCAGGTTGGATTTGAGGCCGCGCCGGATGCATTCTTCAAGCGTGAGCAGCGTCTCTTCAGGGGCCGCCTTGGCGGCGAGCTTTTCGTAGAACGGTTCGAGCTGGATCGCGTCCAGATCGATCTTCTCGTGAAAACGCGGCGCGGCATAGGGTTGTGCCTCAGATGCCGCCGGTGCAGTGGATTCAGCCGCGTTTGAAACGGCATCCGGCGCATCCGGAGTCGGCAGAGGCTCCGGAGACTCTGCCCGCGTTCCCGCCTCACTCAACAGCGGCCTCTCAGCGGCATGCACGGCGCCGCCGGCCACCAGAACCAACAGCAACATTCCTACAAACACGCGATACAGGATGTTCATCCGACTCCCCTCTGACCGGTTCGCTGCATGGTATTAGGACGCGCCAGACACACCCACGGTTTCACGAACCGCGGCCTTCCAGAGCAGGCGGCCCTTCCGCACGCCGGCCGCCCGCCCGCTGAGTGTAATTATCCCCGCCCGCCCAGTCAATTGCCCGATGGACTTGTTTCCCAAGTGCCGCCATGGCGGGAGGCTTCAGATTCTGGCGATTCGTGTTTCCACTGCCAGACGCGAGCGAGGTTGCTCGACAATTCATATTCGGCGGCGCTCCAGACGCCGGCGAATGGAGGCGCCTGTGCCGCGGTATAGGCCGCACGCAACCCCGGGGGGATATCCACGGTTTCCGCTACGGACTGGCGCACCGGCATCGAACCTCGGGCTGCGGCAGCGGCCCCCTGCACTGCGGGGCCGGTCAGCCAATCCAGCGCTGCCACGATGGCATCGTGTTTTGCCGCCGCATGTTTTGCAAAAACCACGATCGCCATGTCGCCCACGCGTGAAATCGGACCTTCTGCGCCCGGAAGGGCTGCCATACCCGCGGGGAAGGCGGCGTCTCGCGTGCGCACAAGCCATTCCGATGAGGCCGCCGTCATGGGGGCGCTATTCTTCATAAACGCAGCGAAGCCCCAGGCGGGGTCGGCGAGCATTTGCGCGTCCGACTGGCCGGTATCGCGGAGCGAGAGAAGAAAATGAAGCGCGCGCATGGCGGAGGGTGCTGTCAGGCCGCTCTGGTTGTGCTCACAGACCCGCCCTCCCGCCGACCACAGCATCTCAATATAGGGCAAATGGCCGATCACAGCCTTCGTTTCGGAGATTTGGACGGGGAGTTCTTCCCAGGTTTTCGGCGGGTCAGCAACTGCAGCCCGGTTGAAAAACAAAACAGAGCAAAAGCCATCCGCGGGCAAAGCCCAGATCCGTCCCTGCAGGGTGTATGCGGCGCGGGCGTTCGGGTGAAAGTCGTCGAGCATCTCCACATCGAGGAAGCCATCCAGAGGCATGAGGCGCCCGGCCTGGGCCAGGCGCGCTGCCCAGCTGCGCTCGACGATCGCGATATCCGGCAGGCCGCCCGCTGCAATGCTCACCGTCAACTTCTGAATGGCCACGTGCCAGTCACCGATGAACTGGGGTTTCAGCTCGATGCCTGGATGTGCCGCGTCAAACGCACGCCGAATCTCCGGATTCCCCAGTGCGGGCGCGATGATCGAATGCGCGGGGTACCAGAGGGTGACAGCCGCCGGGTTATCGACGGCCTCAGGCGCTTCGATGTCGATGGCTTCCGGATACCGCGTCAGCTCCTCCTGAAGGAGGCGGGTGATCTGAATGTGCGCGCGTGCCAGGGCTTCGTCCGGGCTGAGTGGTTCCGGGCTTGCCAGGCAGCCTCCGATCGCTGCCGCCAGAAACAGCAACGCCCGGCCGTGGAGCCGGGCGTTGCGTTTACACAAATTCGCACAAGACAGTCTCATGACAGCCACAAATGATCCGGCGCGGCTTCATTCACACCGGGCGGCCAGGCAGTACTTCCAGCCAGCTGAAAAAACCGCTCTATGGCACCGTCCTCATCTGTGCGGCTGGCCACTGGCGACGCAGGCGCCATACGCCGCCCCTTATTGCCTGGGCGCCCTCAGGTTGTTCATGTCGACGCCTGCCTGCTTCATGGCCTGCTCCTGAACCTGCTGAGCGCGCGCCACGTAGAACCGCTGCAATTCACCCAGGGCGCTGCTGAGATGCCCCGTTTCGTCCGGGGTCAGGTTGCCGTTGGTCTTCTCCCGCAGCATCATGAGCGTGTCGATGACAAACCGCGCCGACGCGATGTCCACATACACTTCTTTCGCATCCTGGGGAGCGATGAGGCCCAGGGCCATCAGGCCCTGCATGGCCAGGCTGTCCACCAGACCGCTGAAATTGGGTTCGATGGTATCCGCGCCGGGCTGATCCCCTTGAGGAGAGCCGGCCTCGTCTGTCTCCGAAGCAGGTTCGCTCTGCTGTGCGGACTTGGCGCGGGCTTCTTCTTTTTCGCGGGCGACCTGGGCTTTCCAGTCTTCGTCTATGAAGATCTTTTTGTCTTCATCCGCCATGAATGCTCACCTCCTGCGCTGCACGGCCGCGATCCGGGCAGACACTGCCACCAGAGCCTGCGGACCCGGAAACCGGGGCCGCGGTCAGTTGGCATGACACCCAAATCGCGCCGCCATACGCGTGCTACTTGTTCTTGTGGCGGTTCGCGCGACGCTTCTTTTTGCGCTTGTGTTTGGCGATCTTCGCGCGACGAACCTTGCGTCCACCAGCCATGCAATGGCCTCCTTTCGTCTCCAGACTCGTGTAATGATGCGAGGCAGCCCAGCCGTCCGCTACTCCTGCAGCCAGGCTTCCCCGGGCTGCCGGTAGTCCCACAATTCCGACGGCTGGAAATACAGTGCAATTTCCCGTTCGGCGGTCTCCCGCGCATCCGAGGCGTGCACAATGTTTTTTTGCTTAGTCAGGCCGAAATCACCGCGAATTGTGCCGATATCGGCATCCCGGCAATCCGTTGCGCCGTTAACCTTGCGCACCGCGGCTATCGCGTCTTCCCCCTCCCATACCATCTGGATGGTGGGCCCCGACGTGATAAACGCAATCAGTCCAGCGAAGAACGGCCGGTCGCGGTGTTCGGCGTAGTGCGCTTCGGCCTGGGCCCGTGACAGGATCTGCATTTTGAGACCCACCAGCTTCAGGCCTTTTGCCTCGTAGCGGCCGATGACTTCACCAATGAGCCGCCGGCCCACGCCGTCAGGTTTCACCATCACAAATGTTCGCTCGATCACGGCCACTCCTCAACTGCAGCCTGCGGGCCGGCGCAAATCGCCCTGACGAATCCAAGAAGCCCCGCCGGTTTCTCCGCAGCAAAACCGTCGAAGTATAGCAAACGCTTGCGTTGCCGTTCAAACGCCCGTTGCGAAGCCATTGCCGGTTTCGCGAAACGGGCCCCATCGGTGAGCGTCCGGCCGGTTGCACGGAGAACGAAGTCTCCGCCCCTCTGAGGCCCAGGTATCACGAAGCGACCAGCTTAACGGCGATGCAGTCAAAAACGAGGCGGTTCCCCTGATAGGCAACCGCTCCACGCCGCACGAGCCGCCAGCCTCCGTTTTGGTACGAGCCATCAACCTCGATTTTTCCCGCCAAATCGTCTGCGGATTCCAGCCATTTGAGAAGATCGGGGTTTTGCGTAAGTACAACAGGTTTCAAGCTCGGCCCGGCAACCAGGGTGACGGATTCTACCAGCAGGTTCGACAAATCCTGCAGAACCGGCAATTCCGGCGCTGGTTTGGCCTGCAAGCGGATCATCCTCGCCCGGGTGTCCAGTCCCGCCGACTCTTTCGAAGAATCTATCAGATCCAGCAGGTAATTGCGGATATCATCGAGATCCTTCACTTCCTGCAGCTTATCGAGCCCGGGATATGTCTGGAGGGCTTTGGCCAGCAGCGAAATCTCGCGCAGGTAGTGTCTGCGCTGGTTTTCCGGCACCAGGTACATGATCGCGATGGTCACGGGCTTTCCATCCGTGGCGCCGTAATCGATGCCCGCGGGGCTCCAGCCGATCACGCACATGAGGTCTTCATCGAAAGGCACGTGCGCGTGCGGACAGGCCCATCCCTTGCCCAGCGCGGTATTGGCTGCCTCCTCTTTTTTCAGGACATTCCCCACGACGTCCGTTCCGGCGGGTACCTCAGGGAACGCTTCGATGATGTGGGCCAGGAACTGAAGCGCATCCGTTTTGTCGTTATCCGGCAGCTCGAAAAGCCGCCCTTCCTGGAGTGCATCCAGAATCGTATCCATGATCAATCCCCTCCATAGCGCTTGAAGAACCAGGTTTTAACCCCGTGGGTCAAAACGGCATAGGCCGTAAGAAAAAGCGCGATCCAGGCCCAATAAATTGCCGGCAGCGGCATCATTCCCAGATCGCTCGCAAAAGGCGAATACGGCAGCCAGATGCCAATGGCCATGATGATGAGCGTGGTCACCGTCAAGTGCAGCGAGGCCCGGCTCCCGAAAAACGGAACGCGTTTTGTCCGGATGATATGGACAATCAGCGTCTGCGTGAGCAGTGATTCCACGAACCAGCCGGTCTGAAACAGCCTGGAATCGAAAACGGCGCCCCATTGAAAGACAAACCACATCAACGCAAAGGTTGCATAATCGAAAAGGGAACTGACCGGCCCGATAAAGACCATGAATCGTTTGATGTTTCCAATGTTCCATTTGAGCGGTTTGGCGATCAATTCGTCGTCCACCGTGTCCGTGGGGATGCCGGTCTGAGAAAAATCGTACAGGAGATTGTTGATGAGGATCTGAACCGGTTGCATCGGAAGGAACGGAAGCAGGTAGCTTGCTCCCACCACACTGAACATGTTGCCGAAGTTGGAGCTGGCGCCCATGCGGATGTATTTGACGATGTTGGCGAAAACGCGCCGCCCTTCCATGATCCCTTCTTCCAGCACCAGCAGGCTCTTTTCCAGGAGCACGATATCAGCCGCTTCCTTGGCCACATCGACCGCGGAATCCACCGAAATGCCGACATCGGCCGCTTTGAGGGCAGGCGCATCGTTGATGCCGTCGCCAATGAATCCCACCACGTGGCCGTCGCGGCGCAGGGCTTCGACGATCTCTTCCTTCTGTGCCGGGGACAGTTTCACAAAGACGTTGGCATCCAGCACCACGCTCGAGAATTGCTCCGGAGACAAGTGGGCCAGTTCGGTACCCGTTACGATCTGCTCCACCGCCAGCCCGACATCACGGCAGACTTTCTCCGTCACGAGACCGTTGTCGCCGGTGAGCACCTTGACCTGGACGCCGGCGCCGGCGAGCCGTTTCAAGGCTTCCGCGCACGACGTCCTGGGCGGATCGAAAAAGGCGATATATCCCAGTAATACAAGCTCGGATTCATCTTCAATCGAGAAGACCGTCTTATCGCTCGGAAACTCCCGATAGGCAATGCCGAGCACTCGAAATCCATCGCGGTTGAGTGCCTCGACCTCTTCAAAGAGCACCCCGCGGATCATATCGACCAGCGGATAAACCTGCTCTTCGAACTGGTATCGGCTGCAACACGCGTAAATCTCCTCTACCGCTCCCTTGCAAATCAGCACATGGTCGTCTTCATAGGAGACGACCACGGACATCCGGCGGCGTTGGAAGTCAAAGGGCAGTTCGTCCACCAGACGGCACTGGCGGGTGTCCAGATCGGAATACGCCAGAACCGCACGGTCGATCAAGTTGCGCAGACCGGTCTGGAAATAACTGTTCAGGTAGGCGTAATCGAGCACTTCCTCGCTCGGGCGCCCCAGGGTATCCACGTGACGTTCCAGGACGACCCGGTCCTGGGTCAGGGTACCGGTTTTGTCGGTGCACAGAATGTCGATGGCGCCGAAATTCTGGATGGATGGCAGCCGCTTGACGATCACCTTCCGCTTGGCCATGGTCAGCGCGCCCTTGGCCAGGTTGACCGTGACGATCATCGGCAGCATCTCCGGCGTCAGTCCGACCGCCACGGAGAGGCCGAACAACAGGGCTTGCACCCAGTCGCCCTTGCTCATGCCCACAACGAAAAAGACAACGGCCACCATCACGACCATGAACCGGATCATGAGCCAGGTAAACGAGCGTACGCCGCGGTCAAAATCGGTCTCCTCAGGTTTCCCGGCAAGCCGCTCCGCGATAGCCCCGAACAGGGTGCAGGCGCCTGTGTTGACCACCAGACCCCGGGCCGCGCCGCTATTGACCGATGTGCCGAAAAAACAGGCGTTCGGCAGTTCCAGGGCGGCTATGTTCTGGTCGTCGGGAAGGGCCGTGGTTTTTTCCACAGGCATCGACTCGCCCGTCAGCGCCGATTCGCTGACGAAAAAGTCTTTGGCGGTGATCAGCCGCAGATCAGCCGGAATGATAGAACCCGCCTGCAGGAGCACGATGTCACCGGGGACAATTTCCGAGTTGCGAACCTCCCTTTCCGCGCCGTCGCGCAGAACAAACGTGCGGGATTGAACCCGTTTGCCCAGGTTCTCCACCGCCTGGCTGGAACGGCGATCGAGTATCAGGGAGAGCCCCACGCTGAGCAGAAGCATTGCTCCCACAATGATGGCGGGCGCGTGCTCGCCGATACCTGCCGAGACAAGAGCGATGATCAGCAGTTGGAGCACCAGTGGATTTTTGAAATGGCGGAGCAAATCGCCCCAGAAACCGAGAGGCTGCAGGTGGGTGAGTTCGTTGGGGCCGAATGCGTCGAGGCGCTGCTCCGCCTCTTCGCCACTGAGGCCCCGAAGCGACGATTCCAGTGTAGCTACAGCCTCCCGGACAGGAACTGTGCACAACTGTACCAGGCGGCGCTCATGCCCGGTAGGCGCCCGCTGGACGCAGGAGGCTACCGTATTTCCGTTAGAACTATTGGCGAAACGGATCTTTTTCATGGCGCAAGCATTCCCTTCTTGTGCGTGCGGCGGAAGTACCAAGGCCCGGCCTCCAGCAGAAATCGCTGAGCAAAGGCCGCGCGCTCCGGCGAAACCGGGAAATGATTAGAGCGAGCAGGCGAAGAGGCGGTCTTGCCGGTCCGGGCGGCTGCGCATCGCGCACGGGAGGCGGGGCAGGCGAATGCATCCGGAATGCGGGCGGCTGTTGCCGCTCCAGCGGTGAATGCCCCGGGCAGTCCCGGGCAGAGGGGCAGATTCGTATCCTTCATGGTCCACCTCCATATTGGGCCACGTCAAGGCGCTGGACGCGGCCGGAGGCGAACCGGCGAGCTAGGCTTGATGGCGGTGCCGGCTGTGTACGTCACAGGCCGCGAGGCGCAAAGGGTGCGCCCCAGGGTCTTCAGCGTCTTCCTGAGTGAATTCCTGTGTTGAACGCGGGCAACTGTGACTGCCACCCGAGCCGCTCATAGAAACCTCTCCACATTGTTGAGTTTGTCCATGGGTGCCCATGGCCTGATGGTTACACACACGCAGGGACAGGATACCTGCTTTTGGCACAAACTGCAATTTGCCGAATCTTCGGGTAAGAGAGCGAAGTTCGCAGATGGTGTATGAGGGCGGTGTTTTCCGGGGTGGTATATCGGGTTTGACGGGGCTGTTGCCGTGTGATTGCCGGCAGTTGGCGCCGGGTGGATCAGGGCGGCCACAGGGGGCCGCCCCTGCAACCCGGATGGCAGCCAAACGGCTCTTTCACGTGGACCCACAAAACAGAAAGTCTTTTGGGGAACCTGTTGTCAAGAAACCCCCTTGCGCTTCAGGTGAATTGTGTCTATAGTTAGCCAGAGAAATCCTCGCGCTGACGATGCGGCCCGATGAGGGGACCGCGGGATGTTCCGCCAGGTGGAAAGGAGGTGGTCCATCGATGGGAAGTCCGGGAAGACCCGGCGCTGGCAGGCGGGCCTGCCACGCTGCTGCGTGCCTCCAGAAGATGGATCCCGGCGCGATGCATGGTGAGGTCCGTACACGGAGGTGCCGGCGATAGCGGGACACACGGCTGCCAGCAAGTGTTCGCGGGGCTCAGGACCTCTGTTCTGAGCCCTGTTTTGTTGCATACTGGAGTAGGCTGGGTCAGAAAAACGTGCCGGATTGAAACGCGTGCATGAGGCAGGATGATCGTCGCGACATAGATTTGGACGGCGCGCCGGATGTGTCCTTCCCCGAGGTCCGGGTGAGCGTTTCCCGGGATCGAATGGCCGTGCTCCTCGACGCCAGCTCGATCCCCCATGAGCTCGACGCGTTCGTTGCGTGGGTGCTGGGGCAATTGGGCCAATTGCAGATCCGGCCGGATCTGCTGGATGAACGAATCGGCGGACGGATCCGCGCCGCAGTCAGCGACGATGCCTGGCGCGGCCTGATCCTGGCCGAAGGCGATCGTCCCGGCGAACCGGTCGATGGATACATCGAATGGGCCGGCGATTTTTTCAAATCAGGCTTTGTACTGGATGAAGAGACCGGCGCCCTCAATTACCGCAAACCCGCCGCGGAACGCAATGTGCAGGCCGGGCAGCTTCTGGCCACAGTTCATCCCCCTCAACCCGGCGCAGACGGCGTCGATGTCTACGGAAATCGCGTCCCCGGAAAAAAAGGGCGGAGCGTGCATCTGCGCGCGGGCCGGAATGTCCGGCAGGAAGACACCGCGTATTTCGCCACGCGCGACGGGCGCATCCAACATGATATGAGGGCCGTTTCGGTCGACGAAGTGCTTGTGATCCGCGGCAACGTCGGCCTCAAATCGGGCGATATCAACCATCTCGGAACGGTGTTGATCGAAGGGGACATTGAACCGAACAGCGTGGTGCGCGCCACAGGCGATATTGAAGTCAGTGGCATCGTCGAGCAAGCCGATGTGGAGGCCGGCGGGAACCTCGTGATCCGGGGCGGCATCATGGGGCGCGGAAAATACAAGATCCTGGTCGAGGGCCGGGTTCAGGCCCGATACATCATTGACTCCAAGGTGGAGGCCGGCCACGACATCATCGTTGAGCGGGAGATCGTGCAGTCGTTCGTCTGCTCGATGGGTTCGATCTGTGTGCCGCGCGGGCGCATCGTCGGCGGCGAGGCTGTCGCGCGGGCCGGCTTCATCGTCGGCCAGGTGGGCAGCGAAGCCCTGGTGCCTACGGTGCTGACCGCGGGCCGCGATTTCCGGCTCGACAGCAAGCTCCGGACGCTTCGCCGCGAAATTAACGAACTTTTCGCCCAGCAAGGCCAGCTTGAGATGAAACTCAAATTCTTAGCCACGCCCCGGCGCTTGCCCATGAGCCGCCCGGACAGCTCACAAAAAGACGATCCGGCTCAGCTCCAACAGGAAATGGACGAGGTGGCCCGGCGCATCCAGATCTTGACGGCCGAGGCAGAGGACCTGAAGCTCCATTCGAAAAATAATACCCGGGCCCGGCTCGAAATCCTGAAAGTGGTCTACCCGGAGAGCTGCCTGGGGCTCGCGGAGGAAGAACTGCACGTTCGGGAGCAGTTTCCCGGCCCGCTCCATGCCCATCTCGCCAACGGAAAAGTCCATTTGCGCAAAGGCAGCGAAAGCTGAGCCCGCGAACCTCGATTCCGCGCTATGCCGTGGCGCGCAGTATGGTAAAGCCCAGCTTCGGCAGGGGGGCGCCGCTGTTGTGGAAGTTGAGGCCGTTGTACTGGAAACCCCGCACTGCCACATGCGTGTGCCCGTAATAGACGTCGGTCACGCCCGAATCCGGCCCGTGGCCCACATGCTCGAGATAATGCACGAGGCGTCCGGCAACAACATGCCGGGGGAACATCAGACGCGGGATCGTGCGGTGCGCGCCCAGCCACACGGCCAGATCGTAGGCCCGGTTCACTATCCGGCCCCGTTGGCGGTCGTAGTGCCACACGCGGCGCGCGGCCTCGAACTCCGCGGGCGTCATCTTCCGGTCCGCCACATCGCCATGAAGAAACACCGCGGCGTTCAAGCGGAACAGGTCGTGATGGCAGGTCAGACGCTCCGTGCGGGCCGCATAAGCATCCAGCGCATCGATGAACACTTTCACGCTGTCGTGGTTGCCGAAAATGTAATGAAAATCGCAATGCGGGTGCCGCGCAATGATGCGGTCCAGCCACGCAAGCGCTTCATCCACCGTTTCTTCAACGGAGTCAAATACGCTCCACCGAAAATCGAAAATATCGCCGTTGAGCACGCAGACTTCCGCTTCGGCAATAGCCCGGTCGAGCGCCGCCGTGTGACGATGCGCCTCAGAACGTTTGCAGAACAAGTGAAGATCGGATACCGCACAAATCTGTTTCATGAATTCGCGTGTGAATCCTTGTGTCGTTGAGTGTTCAGGCAGGCAGCGTAAATCGCGGGGAAAAACCGCGCCGCAACTACCCCAATGCCTATCGTGTGCCTGTCAGGTCTCCCGCTGGGGCCAAAATAAAGTCCAGACTCAGGAGCGGCGCCACGGGGCCGTTCCGTTGAAAGCCTGGCGTTGGCCTCATCACATTCCCGTTCACCGCTCTGAGGCAAGCGGCGCAGCTGGAACCCTCACCACGCCCCAGCGGCGACATCTGCCAGACTCATGCGCGTGGGTTTTTCCGTGCTACTCCCGCACGGCGGAGTACCAGGTTGCCTTCCTATCCGTACCATCGTGACTGCCATCGAGCCTCGTGTGCGCTCAGGTAGCAGCGTCAGGCTACTTTCACTTAACAACAGAATCACACTAATTTATACCCAAAATGGCACTCAGGATCAAGTTTTTCTGAAATGGATGCTCCGCATAATCCCCTCAACAACCAGGGGAGATCCGTACAAAGCGCGGACGTGTACGGTGATCCAGCCCCTGGGATGAAGGGCGGTGTATTACCCTGCCGGTCAGGGCTTGCGCAGCGGCGCCCAATTCGTAAAAAAAGTTGTCAGCCGTGACTCAATGTCAATGCCTCTGCAGGCAATCTGATCTTCCCGCTGTACACATCAGCCGCCGTTGCTCAGGTGTAAACAATTTAAATTCAACTTGTTAGGCTTTGCGGCGAGTATTGGCACGCACCTTGCGTATGTGTGAGGGGTTGGTAGAACAGAAAACATCGGGCTGCGTCTTCTGAGGCTGTGGAAACAGCAATTGAGCGTCCCGGATCTACCCCGGGTTCACGGCGACAGAGTCCCTGGTTGAAGGGCGAAAAATTGCATGGGGCAGTTTTTCCAAAGCTCGAACAAAACTGGCATAGGCATAAAGGTTAAGGAGCGAAGAATGATGAAAAAAGTACTTTCAAGCGTGGCAGTGGCTGTGCTGGTGAGCTTCAGTGCGGCTGCCCTTACCGTGGCTGACGTGAACGTGCAGCCCGCACACCCCGGAGAATGGGAGCTTCTGGACATTTACGAAGCGATCTTCGGCGTCAGCACGGGCTTTACAACCAGTGACGCCTTGTATCAGGCCGTTGGCGTTGATCCAGACGATTACAATGGACCGGACGTGTTCCACTTCTTCGGCGGTCAGAATGTTGCTCTGGAAGCGCGCTACGCCACGTATAATCACAGCCTCTACTACTATGACCCGGTGTTGCCGGGCGCTGTGGAAAATGAGAACTTCCTGTTCACGGTGACGGGCGGCTACGTCAACCCCGGCGCGGGCGGTTCGCCGGCTGCGCAGCTGATCGCGTCGATCGAGCCCTACGGTTTCTCGCTGCACGTGGGTCAGACCGGCGCCACCCTGTATTCCGAATACGGCCGCAATGAGGCCGAGCGGGTACAGATGCTCATGCTCGCCGCGCCCCAAGGCTATGAGCCGGGCACCTACCTGCTGGCGTGGGAAGACCGCCTGGCTGGCGATCCCCGGGCCGACTGGGATTATCAGGATCTCGTGATCCTGGTGCGGCCGATTGTGCCCGAGCCCACCTCCATTGCCCTGATGGGTCTCGGCATCGCCGCCCTGTCGCTGCGTGGTTTGCGTAAATTGGTGTAATCGATACGCTGGGCTGCGGTCGATGGTGTAGAAACCCCGAAGGCGCCCCTTGCGTTCCAGGCTCGGAACGCAAGGGGCGCCGCGTTTTTCTATGGCAGGCAGGTAACGTTGTGCTATCTCCGTGTGCTATGATCGATTCCGGAGCTACGGAGATACGCGCATGACGCAATCGCTGGAACGTGAAGCACTTGAACTGGCAACCATCCTCGACACCATGGCGGACGGGGTTTTTGTCATTGATACGGAGTTCGTGATTCAGCGCTGGAACCGGGCCATGGAACGCATCACCGGCTACGCTCCGGAGCAGGCCATCGGGCGCAATTGCGCTTTCTTAAACGCCAACACCATCGATCAGCACCTGTACAGCCTGCCGCCGCTTACCTGCGACCTGTTCAAAGTGGACTGGGTGGACAAGGTCGAGACCGTGATCAAGCACTGCAACGGCGATGAAGTCCATGTGATTGTGGCCGGGCGTGTGTTGCGCGGTGATGATGGCGAACCCATGGGCGCCGTGATTTCGCTGACCGACATCACCTCATTGCGACGTCTGGAAACCGAGATGAACCAGCTCCGCCGGGAGGTGACCGGCCGCTTCGAATTCGACAACATCGTGGGAAAAAGCCCGCAGATGCGCGAAGTATTCAACCTGGTTGAGCTCGCCGCCGCTTCCCCGGTGACCGTACTCATCACCGGCGAGACGGGCACGGGCAAGGAAGTAGTCGCGAAAGCCATCCACTATCACAGCGAACGCAAAAACGGTCCGCTGGTTCGCGTGAATTGCTCCGCCCTGTCGGAATCCCTCCTTGAAAGCGAGCTGTTCGGCCACGCCAAAGGCGCTTTCACGGGCGCGATCAAAGATCACGTCGGCCGTTTCGAACGCGCCAATGAAGGGACCATTTTCCTCGACGAGGTCGGGGATATTCCGCCCCTGGTGCAGGTGAAACTGCTGCGGGTGCTGCAGGAACGCGAGCTCGAACGCGTCGGCGAATCCATTCCCCGCAAAGTCGATGTCCGCGTCATTGCCGCCACCCATCGCAACCTGCGCGACCTGGTCCGGCGCGGCGAGTTCCGCGAGGACCTCTTTTACCGCCTGAAGGTGTTCCCGCTTCACCTGCCGCCGCTGCGTGAGCGGAAGGAAGACATTGATCCCCTCGTCAAGCGTTTCATTGCCCAGTTCAATGCCGATACCGGAAAAAATATCCTGGGACTGACCCCCGATGCCCTCCGTATGGTATTGGACTATTGCTGGCCCGGAAACGTCCGCGAACTTGAAAACGCCATTGAGCACGCCTTTGTTACCTGCAGCGGCGCGTTCATCAATCCCCTCGATCTCCCGATCGAAATTCGCCGGGTCGAGCTCAAGCTTCAGCTCTGCGACGATCCCAGCCAGGCCGATGCCTTTGCGTCGCCAGGGCTGTATTCGGAGTTCCCGGCACGGCGCAAACGTGGAAATACCCGCGAGGAGCTCATGGCCGTGCTAGAAGTCTCCGGGTGGAACAAGGCTGAAGCCGCGCGGCGGCTCGGAATCACCCGCACGTCCGTCTGGAGGCGCATGAAGAAGCTCGGAGTGCCCCTGGAACGGCCCACGGGGCCCAGCCGCCAGGACATTGGCTCCGGCATGCCCCACACGCTGTAGCCGCCGCGTCATAGACGTTTGCATCCGCCCGGGTTTTTCCCTTTCCTGCCGCGACAGGCTGCGCAGAGGCCCAAAAAATCGTTGCGCAACGTTACAATTCAATCGAAATGTAACGCAAAGTAACGTTACATTTTGCTTTGCGTTTGGCATTCGCGGTGTTTTCGGGGCTTCCTAACCCGTTTAACAGCGCATGCTTGGCCTGTAAATTGACCTTAAGTCATTTTGTGGCATGGAAAATGCTTACTTCCCATGCGTTGAGCGAGTCCCGTATGGGCGGAGAGAGAAGCACATGCCTGTCGAGCGGGCGCTGCGTACCATCGCAGGGTTCTTTGTTCTTGCCAGTGCGGTGCTGGCCGGGGTTCATTCCCGGTATTGGCTCGTCTTCACAGGGTTCGTAGGCGCCAATCTCCTCCAGTCCGGATTCACGAACTGGTGCCCCATGGTCTGGCTGCTCGAAAGAGCCGGTCTCCGCCGGTCCGACGGGCCGGAAGAGGATCCAGAATCTACAGTTTAATCCGGTCACGATGACCGTCAGGGTTCCCTCCCTAAAATCGGGGCGGCCCATCCACGCCGCCCCGTACCGCCAGGTCTTTGCCGAGGCCTGCGCGGTGTAGCTCCGCCCGAGGAAGGTTCGGGGGCTCGCGACCCCTCAGTATGCCGCGCGGGTCCCCGACCTTCTTCACTTCTCCGATGCATGCCTCCCCATTTCCCGCCCTTCCGCTTATCCTGTCTCAGGTAGTGGTTTAGTCGAAATTACAGTCGTTGCATTTGTAACGTTGCGCAACGCATGCCGTGCGCTGTATCATCTGGGTTTCGAAATGAGGAATCTGGTCGTAATTGCGCGCGAAATCAGAATTTAATGCTGTTTTCCCCCAGTGTTCTGCTTTGTTGGCATCGCGATTGCTATATTGTGGGGCATCCCGGGGAATGCGTGACGCGAGGTTGTATGAAAGAAGCCCCAGAGTTGCAGAGATCACAGGCACGCCCTGGGCTGTAGTGACGTGTTGCGCACCCTTCAAGCGATGCGCTGCCTCAGTCATTGCGGCCTGCCTGGTGCCGCAGGGACGAACGGGCTGCCTGCGGCGCAGCCACATCCAGCCGGGCGGCACAGGCCCACCCGGAGAAAACGTTGCGTGGCCGCGGATGAGCCGCGAATTCACGCTGAGAGGAGGATCCTGATGGCAATGACGGGACTTTTTGTGTTGGGTCTGCTTTGTGGAGTCCTGGCGGCGGCAATCGCGGTAGTCTTGCTGCTGCCCCGGCTGATGTTGATTACTCAGAAAAGCGCCTTGGGTTTTGACGAGACCGTGGCCCTGCTGGAACAAGCCATCCCTGAAAACGGCTGGTCCTCCCCCGGCACAGTCGACCTCTGCGCCTCGATGCAAAAGCACGGGGTGGCCTGCCCGCGCCGCGTCAAGGTGGTGCAGATGTGCCAACCCTCGTATGCAAAGGACATCCTGGCGACCGATCCGCATGTCAGCTGTCTCATGCCCTGCTCCGTGGGGATCTGGGAGAACGAAGACGGCTCCGTGTATTTTTCCAAAATGAATACCGGACTGATGGGCCGGTTATTCGGCGGGAATGTCGCACGGGTCATGGGCGGCATGGTGAGCAAAGACGAGCGCCATATCCTCAAAGGCATTGCCGGGCGCGGCTGACGGGGCGGTCGGCTTACTTATTGTCTGCGCATATGATAAGCTGCTGCGTGTATGAATCGAGGGCCCTGCACGTTGCCGGGCGCGTGCTGCCGGTCAGCATAACTACAAAGGGAATGCACGTATGGGAGACGCTATTGTAAGGTTTGGCATGAATCGCCCCTGGCTGGTGACCGGCGTGATGGTGGCGTTGACACTGGTTTTCCTGGTGCTCCCGGCCCTGCCGACTCTGTGGCCGGCTGCGTTTCCAGGCCTTCAGCCGGTACAGGTGGACACCGATCCAGAGAACATGTTAAGCCGGACGGAACCCGTACGGATGTTTCACGACCGTATGGAAAAGCTTCTCGCCCTGTACGATATCGTCGTGGTGGGTGTCGTGGACAGCGGCCATCCAGATGGAGCCTTCAATGTCGAAACCCTGACCAACGTGTATGAATTGACGGAGTTCGCCAAGACACTCACCGGCGCGAACTTGGGGGAAACGGATCCGAACGCGGGCGTGAAGACGGTTGATATTATCGCCCCGTCGACGGTCGACAACATCGAGCAGGGTGGAGAAGGCGAGGTCCGCTTTGAATGGCTGATGCCCAGGCCGCCCACAACACGCGAAGAAGCCCTCGCGGTGCGTGACAAGGCGTTGCGCATCCCTTTTCTTGAAGGAACCATGATATCGGAGGATGGAAAGGCCCTCGCGCTTTATCTTCCCATTTCCTCCAAAGATCTGAGCCACAAAGTGTATTCAGCGCTGCAGGCGAAGATCGCCACGTTTCAGTGCACGGAGCAGTATCATATTACCGGTTTGCCGGTGGCCAACGACGTGTTCGGCGTCGAGATGTTCAAACAGATGGCCATCTCCGCGCCGCTCGCCATGCTGGCGATCTTCCTGCTCATGCTGTTGTTCTTCCGCAAGCTGATCCTCATCATCTCGCCCATGATCCTCGCGGTGGTATCCGTGATTTTCACGATGGGCCTGCTTGTTGTGACCGGCAACACCATCCACATCATGAGTTCCATGATCCCCATTTTTATCATGCCCATTGCGGTGCTCGACTCCATCCACATCCTGTCGGAATTCTTCGAACGCTACCAGGAGACCCGCGACCGGCGGACGACCATGGCGAACGTGATGCGGACGCTCTTCGTGCCCATGCTTTACACCTCGTTAACGTCGGCGGCGGGCTTTGCCTCGCTGGCCTTGACGCCGATCCCGCCGGTCCAGGTGTTTGGGATTTTCGTTGCCATTGGGGTCATGTTCGCGTGGGTATTGACCGTTTTGTTTATTCCGGCTTTCGCCATGTTCATCCCTGAGCGGCGGCTGGAGAATTTCGGCGCGGTTCATCAGACCTATGAAAACCGCGCGCCGGACGATGGATTCCTGAAATGGCTGGGCGAATTCACCTTTCACCGGGCAAAACTGGTGTTGGCGCTGGGTGCTGTTCTTGTGATCGTGACGGTCTATGGCATCAGCCAAATCCAGATCAACGACAACCCCACGAGATGGTTCAAGAAGACTCACCCCATCCGGATAGCGGATCGTGTGCTGAACCAGCATTTCGGGGGCACGTATATGGCGTATCTGGCGCTCTTCCCGGAAGATGAAGACCCTGCCGCCTTGCCGCTGCCCGCCGAGGACGGCACGGGAGCGCCGGCCACCGCCCCCGGTGCGCCATCGCTGCCCGGCGGCCTCGACGCGAGCGAAAGCGCGCCGGCTCTCCCCGATGGCCTGGGCGCGCTGGGCGATGAGGCGCCGTCCGGCACCGACAGCGCCGTCCCTGATCTGCCCGCCGGCCTCGGTGGAACGCCGGAAGAAGAGAACACGCCGGTGTCCGAGCCTGCCGCCGCGCCCGCGGAGGAAACCTTCAAAGATCCTGACGTCCTGCGCTACATCGCCGATCTGCAGGCGCATTTGCGCAGCACGGGCATCGTGGGCAAATCCAATTCACTGACCGACATCGTGAAGACCGTGCACCGGGAACTCATCGACGGACGGGCTGAGTCGTACCGTGTGCCGGACACGCCGGCGGCCGTTGCGCAGTGCCTGGCCCAGTACCAGAGCAGCCACCGCCCGCAGGACCTTTGGCATATGGTCACGCCTGATTACCGCGTGGCGAGCGTGTGGGTGCAATTGACCAGCGGCGACAACAAGGACATGACGAAGGTCGCGGCCTCGCTCGACGAGTACATCGCCCGGAACCCGCCGCCCAAGGCCCTGCAATACGAGTGGTTCGGCCTGACCTACATCAATGTGGTCTGGCAGGACAAGATGGTCTGGGGCATGGCGGAAGCGTTCATGGGAAGCTTCCTGGTCGTGCTGTTCATGATGATTATATTGTTCCGGTCGGGGCTCTGGGGCTTGATCTCCATGATCCCGCTGACCCTGACCATTGGCCTGATTTACGGCGTGATTGGCTATATCGGCAAAGACTACGACATGCCGGTGGCGGTCCTGTCGTCTCTGACGCTGGGGATGGCGGTGGACTTCGCCATCCACTTCCTGGTGCGGTCGCGTGAGATCTACGCCCGCCACGGGGCCTGGGACAAGGCCTATCTGTATGCCTTTGGCGAACCGGGCCGCGCCATCATGCGCAATGTGATCGTGATTGCCGTGGGTTTCCTGCCGCTGCTGGCCGCTCCGCTGGTGCCGTACATCACGGTAGGATTCTTCCTGGCGTCGATCCTCTTTATTTCAGGGATAGGGGCGCTCCTGTTCCTGCCCGCGCTCGTGCGCGTGGCCGAACCGTTGCTCTTCCCCAAAACAAAAGCATGCTCGATTACTTGCGTGTGCGGCACCTGCGTGCTCACAAGCGTCACTGGCGTGTTGCTGGTGGCGATCAACGTGTATCAGTTTCTCAAAGTGGGCATTAACGTCTTGACCTGGGCCACCCTGGCTGCGCTGCCTGTGCTTGGCATCGGATGCTATCTGATGTCGCGGCGCGAGAAATGCCGGGTCCAGTGCGATGAGTCCAAATGAATGAACCCGTATCGGCGCGCGTCTGAAGGGCGTGCTCAACGAGGAGAAGAACCATGAAGCATTTACACCGGATACCGTGGGCCTTGCTGCTGGCCGTCCTGTTGTGTGCTCCCGTGGCTACCAGCGCCGCGCAAGAGCTCTCGGCCGACGAAATCGTACAGAAGGCCAAGCACATGGCTTACTATCAGGGCAAAGACGGCAATGCCCGCGTCAAAATGACCATCATCGACGCCCAGGGCCGGAAACGTGAAAAAGAACTCACCATGCTCCGCAAAAACATGGACGACCAGGACAAAGAGCAGCGGTTCTATGTCTATTTCCATCAGCCCGCCGACGAAAGCGGCACGGTGTTCATGGTCTGGAAGCACGTGGGGCAGGATGACGACCGCTGGCTCTATCTGCCCGCGCTCGGCCATGTCAAACGGATTGCAGCCTCGGATGAGCGCACCAGTTTTGTGGGCTCTGACTTCTTCTACGAAGACGTTTCCGGGCGGGATCCCCGGGAAGACGATCACGAGCTAATCAAGACTGACGGCACCTATTATGTCGTGAAGAGCACGCCCAAACCGGAAAATAAGGCCAAGGTGGAGTTCGATTCCTACACCTCCTACATCCACATGGCCACCTTCCTGCCGGTCAGCATGCAGTTTGAACAGGGCGGCAAGGTCTACCGCGAGATGAAGGTCCTGTCGGTGAAAGATATCCAGGGCTACAAAACCACCGTCAAGAACAGCGTCAAAGATCTCATCCGGGGCAGCGAAACCGTGCTCGAATACACGTCGGTCAAGTATGACATCGGCCTGCCCGACGACATCTTTACCGAGCGCTATCTGCGCAATCCGCCGCGCGAGTATCTCGAATAAACGCGGGCCATCGCCTGTGCTGCGGGCCGGGCACCGGGTGTCCGGCCCGTTTTTTGTGCCGGCTCACAGCAAAGGCCGGAACTGTTCGCCCTGAACCACCGTACGGCCGGAATCGTGTGATTTCTGCCGGGGCCTCACGCGAAGGTTTTGACTTTGCTGCCGCGTACTTCCTACAATTCCGCTTTCGCGCGGAGAGGTGGCCGAGTGGTTGAAGGCGCACGCTTGGAAAGCGTGTGTATGCTCGCAAGGCGTACCGAGGGTTCGAATCCCTCCCTCTCCGCCATATCCCCAATCGGGGAGTAACCACGGGAGCGGAGGATGCCCGGCGACTGCCGGAGCGCATCCCGGGCTCCAGGCCAGAATAAGGAACGCGCACCCAATATGGTGGGGGGCAGCCCTCGTATCCTGATCATCCGCTTGAGCGCCATCGGCGATGTGGTGCGGGTTTTACCGGCGCTCCAGATCCTCCGCGACGCCCTGCCCGATGCGCACATCGACTGGGTCGTCGAAAAGAAATCGGCCGACATCTGCCGCGATCACCCGTCCCTGGACGGCATCCTCGTGTTTGAACGGCCCGAAGGCGCCCGGAACGCCGTGAAATCGTTTCTGGCACTGTGCAGCGACATCCGAAACCGCCGGTACGACATCGTGATCGATTTCCACGGTGTTCTGAAGAGCGGCCTGCTCGCGTGGGCGTCCCGCGCCCCGAAACGCTACGGATTTGCCCGGCCCCGGAGCCAGGAATGCAGTTTTTTGTTCACGAACCGGCGCACGCGCCTGCCTGCACGCACCTTGAACCGGGTCGAGGAGAACATGATCCTGTGCGAGGCGGTTGTGCCGGTCCGGGCGGGGTGTCCCAGCCCGACCATTGAAATCCCGCCCGAGGTGCAGGAAGCGGTGGATGACTACATCGACCGCACCTTCGAGGCCGGGAAACGCCTGGTGGCGGTGCATGCGCCGGTCGATCGCCGTGAAAAACGCTGGCCGCTGGACTATTTTGCCGAAGTGTGCGACCTGCTCATCGCTGATGGCCGCTTCGAAGTGATGTTGACCTGGGGGCCGGGTCAGCAAGAGATCGCACAGAAGGTTTTTGCGCGCTGCCGCCGCGCTTCGGTCATCGCGCCGGAAACACCCGACCTCAAACATTACGCCGCGCTGCTGAGCCGCACCCACCTCTACGTCGGCGGCGATACGGGTCCGATGCACATTGCCGCGGCCATGGGCACGCCGGTGGTGGCCATTTTCACCGGCACCAACGCGGTACAGCACGCGCCGTACCGGAGTCCGTGCGAAGTGCTCACGCCCGAACGCGCCCACGAGCTGCTTCCTCAAGGCGAAAGCACCGGAGAAACCCTCAGCCCCATCACTCCGGAGATGGTCTACGACGCATGCGTTCGGCTGCTCTCCCCCAAGCAGACGGCCAGATAACGCGCTCCCGCACCAAAAAGGCTGGCAATTCGGCCGCGAGTCTGCGAAAATGAATCCGGTCCGGGCGATTCCGGAACGCACGTGCGCAGGTAGCCGAGTGAAACGATAGGAAGCGAGGTCTGCCATGGAATTCGATCCCGCCGTGAAACTCACCCGCGAAAACATCAAGGATTTACCGCCACTGTGTACCGACGGCGCCTGGGGCACCGAAATGGCCAAACAAGGCTCGGGCGATCCGGGTTATGTCTGCGACTGCTGGAACCTTGAACGGCCCGAGGTCGTGCTGGCGGTCGCCAGGGCCTACGTCGACGCCGGCGCCCAGATCATCCTCACCAACACCTTCAACAGCAACCCCATCGCCCTGCACCGCCACAACCTTCAGAATAAAGCCGCCGAACTTAACCGCACGGGCGCTGAAATCTCCAAGCGCGCCGCCGCCGGCAAAGCCTACGTGTTCGCGTCCATGGGCCCGTGCGGCAAGATGGTCATGATGGGCGACATCGACCCCGCCGTCGTGGAAGAGGCCGCGGCACGGCAGGCGCACGTCCTGGAATCCGGCGGCGCCGACGCCATCGTCATCGAAACCCAGAGCGACATCGCCGAAGCCGAGGCCTTGCTCAAAGGCGTGTTGCGCGGATGCAGCCTGCCCGTTGGCGTGTCGTTCACCTTCGACTCGGGCGAAAACAACGACAAAACCATGATGGGCGTGAGCATCCCGCAGGCCTATGCCATGGCCAGGACCTTCGGCGCCAGTTTCGTCGGCGCCAATTGCGGCGCCGGCATCGACACCTTCCCCAATGTCGCGGAACAGTTCGCCGCCTGTGGAAGCGATCTCCCCATCTGGATTAAAGGCAACGCCGGCCTGCCCGAGACCGACGGCCTCGGCAACATGATCTTCCGCGCCGGCCCCGACATCTTTGCGCAGACGGTCCCTCTGCTCCTCAAGGCGGGCGCGCGGTTCATCGGCGGCTGCTGCGGTTCGACTCCTGACCACGTGCGCGCCATCGCTCAGGCCATGGCCGCCGCCTGAGCCTCCGCCTGAGCCTCCAGCCTGCCGGACGCCCGGCAGGTTCCACCCGCGCTGTGCGCCCTGCATCACAGCCTGGAGAGGTTTTCAGTCCGCCGTTTCCTGGTCGGGGGCTGTGTCGGACTTGGGGGAATCGGTGCCATCAGGGAGTTCGTCGCCGGGCAGCCAGCCATGCCTGGAGGGCAGGTAGGCGCCGCCGGAGACGATGAGTTTCATGGCTTCTTCGACGGGCATGTCGATCTCGGTGATGTCTTCCGGGGGGATGTAAATGAGATAGCCCGACGTTGGGTTGGGGGTGGTGGGGACGAACACGGCGATGAGTTCTTTTCCTTTTCTGCGCTGGATGGATCCCTGCTCGGACGAAGTGACGAAGGCGACGGCGGTCATGCCCGCGCGGGGGTAATCGACGAGGCAGGCGCGCTGGAACACGGTACCCTGGCGGCTGACGAAGACGTCGCGGATCTGAACGACCGCCTGGTAGATGCGGTTGAAGAAGGGGATGAACCGGAAGAGGCGCTCGCCGAAGGCGATGAGCCGGCGTCCGATGAGGTAGCGCGCGAGGTAGCCGCTGACCAGGAAGATCGTGATCGTGAGCAGGATGCCCAGGCCGGGCTGGTATCGCACGAGGGAGAAGAACCCCAGTGCGGGCACGCGTTCAGCAAGGACGTGCAGGTTGAGCACAATGGCCTTGATGAGGCGCTCAATCCCGAAGACGAGCTTGCTGAACACCCACCAGGATACCCACAGGGTGATGATCAGGGGGAGCCACAGCAAAAATCCCGCGACCAGGATGCGCCAGAGTTTGCCGTAGAGGAAGCGGATTCCTCCCCAGAGGCTTCGATCAGGAGACGGTCGGGCCATGGCGTCTATTCGCTTTTGTTTCATGTGCTTGTATGCCGTAAGTTTCTCTTGCTTCGGGGAGGATTTCGAGGCGAAGTTTGGTGATGTGGTTGAGGCCGCCTTCCAGTACGATGACCCGGAACCCGTTGTGCATGATCACTTCGCCCTGTGCGGGGATGCGGCCTGCCACATGCATCAGCCAGCCGCCGACGGTCTCGACTTCGTCGTCTTCGATGACCACTTCCATGAACTCGGCGGCTTCTTCGAGATTCATGCGGCCGTCGATGACATAGGCGTCGGGGCCGACGCGCTGAATGGACCGCAGCTCGCGGTCGTGTTCGTCCTGGATCTGTCCGAAAATCACCTCCAGGATGTCTTCCAGGGTGATGAGCCCGTCGGTTCCGCCGTATTCGTCGATTACAATGGCAATGTGCTGCTTCCTGCGTTTCATTTCCTCGAACACATCGCCAAGGGTGATCGTATCCGGCACGTGCATGATGTCGCGGATGAGAGGGCGAATGCCCTCGCTGCCGGACCGGGTATCGAGCAGAATGTCGTGTGCCGTGACCGCGCCGACGATCTGGTCGATTGATTCGCGGTAAATGGGGATGCGCGTTTTGCCCGATGCTTCGAACGTGGCGAGCAGATCTGCGCGGGTCGTGGTGTCGGGCAGGGCGCTGATGTCGATGCGCGGCACCATGATCTCTTTGGCCAGCATGTTCTGGAGGTCAAAGATGGCGTGGATCATGCGCTGTTCTTCCGCGTCGATAGTGCCGTGCTGGGCGCTTTCGTCCACGAGGACGCGCACGTCTTCGGGTGTGGACATAAGCGGGCTGAGGTAGCTGCGCCGGTCGTGGCGGTGAAACAGCGTCTGGGTGAGCCAGGCCACGGGTTTGGCGGCCGGCGCCAGCACCCAGTAGAACGCGTTGATGACCGGAAACAGGGCCAGGGCGAGCCGGTTGGGATGGGCGCGGAACACACTTTTCGGGAGGATTTCGCCAAAGACCAGCAGCAACGGGGTGACAAAGATCATCGTCACCAATTCACTCCATCGAGCCACAGATACCGCGTGCTCGAGGCCGGGTGCACGCGCGCCCAGGAGCATGTTGAATTCCTGCGTGATCGCCATCGTGCCCGCCATCGTGGCTACATTGGTGCCGATCAACAGCATGGCAAGCATCTGTTCGGGCTGCTCGATATACCGGAGCAGCCCGCGCGCGCGGGCGTTGCCTTCGTCTTCCGCAAGATAGCGGATACGGATCGTATTCGCCGACACAAACCCCGTTTCATACCCCGCGAAGAGGGCCTGAAACACGACGGCGACGAAAAACACGCCGAGTAGCGCCAGAACGGATGTCATTGCGGTTGCGCGCCTCCTTCTTCTGTAGCGGGTGCGTCGTCCGGGCCGGACAGCAGCTCGATCCGGACCGATTCCACGCGTTTCCCCTCGCACCGCTCGACCACAAATCGCATTCCCTGCTGTTCCAGGACGTCGCCCGCCTGGAGAATGCGGTCGCTCATCTGCATGAGGTACCCGGCCACAGTCTCGTGCTCTTCGTCCTCGAGTTTGATGCGGAGGATTTCGCTCAACTCGTCAAGCGGCAATCCGCCTTCGACGCGGAAGATATTTTCTCCGAGACGCTCGTAGGGCGGCATCTCCTGTTCGTCTTCGTCCATGATATCGCCAACCACTTCCTCCACCGCGTCTTCGAGCGTCACAATGCCCGCGGTGCCGCCGTACTCATCGACGACGATGCCGAGGTGGGTCCGCCCCTGCTGGGCGCTGCGCACGAACTGAGGGACGGTCATTGTCTCGGGCACGAAGAGCGGCGGCCGCAGAAACGCACTGACCGGACGGCTCATTTCGCCTTTCGCGATGGCGGGGAGGAGGTCTTTCATGACGATGACGCCGCGGATGTGGTCCATATCATCCTCAAACACGGGCATCCGGGAGTATTCGTGTTCGCGGTAGGCGTCGAGGGCTTCCTGCACTGTCGCCGAGAACGAAAGCGACACGACATCGGGCCGGGGCGTCAACACTTCGCGCAACCGGGTATCGGTAAACTCGAGAATCCCCTGGATCATCTGGCGCTCACCCTTTTCGATAGCGCCATGGGATTCGCCGGTCGACAGCGCAGCCTTGAGTTCTTCGTCGGTGATGAACGGTGCGGCATGGATTTCATTGAACCGGGTGGCGCGAAAGATGAGGTCGGTCAGGCGCAGCAGCCCGTTACGCAGGGGCGCCAGGATGCGGTCGGCCAGGCTGAGCGGCAGCGCCACGATCCGGGCCAGGGGTTCGGCGGCCCGCACGGCTACGATCTTGGGCGAGATCTCGCCGAAAAACACCAGTACCGCCGTACATGCGGCCACAGCCGCGGGATACGCCACCGGCCGACTCCATCCGAACGTGCGTTCGAAATACAGTTGAACCCGCGTGCCCAGCAGCACCGAGATCAGAACGTTGACCATCGTGTTGCCCACCAGGATGGTCGTGAGCAAACGGCCGGGCGTCTGCATCATCGTGGTGATGAATCGCCCGGAGAGGGTCTGTTCTTCCGCGATCACGCGCAGGCGCAAGCGATGAATGGAGAAGAAAGCCGTCTCTGAACCCGAGAAGAAGGCCGACAAGCCCAGCAGTATCACAACCAAGGCCACCACAGGGGCAGGCAGGTGGTCCGCCAGGCCCGTTGTCTGCCCGGTATCCCCGCCGGAGGCTCCGCCCGCGGCAGAGGCCGCCGGCAGCCCGCAACAAACGAGCGCCAGAAGCAGTACGGCTGCCGTCACGCCGAGCACCTTTGCGCGTGTACTTCGGTAAGGCCCCGCGTCATCGTCCAATTGCGACTTGTCTCCCATGTCACTCATGCCGGATTTGCCGCATGTGTCTTCGGCATGCCCGGCCATGCGTTTTTGAGGGGGATATCCAGGTAGAGCGCCTGTTTTTTCGTCATGGCGCGCCGCGTCAACGCATCGGAATGCGTGTAATTCAACAGATGCAGCAAGCCATGGCAAAAGAGCAGCCGTATTTCTTGACGCATCGCATCGCGCCCGCCCCGGCAATGCCGCTCCACAGTCTCCAATGATATCACGATATCGCCCAAAATCCGAAGATTGGGGCTGAATTCTCCAGCCTGGCTGAATGAGAGCACGTCCGTCGGCTGCTCCCGGTTTCGGTAATCCCGGTTCAGGTCCGTGATGCGCGAGTCATCGCAGAAAAGCACGCTCACCTCGACGTTCCCGGTGAGGCCTTCCCCTGCGCAGACTCGTTCTGCGAGACGGCGCAGCGCGTCCGTGCGGTACAGGCGTTTGCGCTCGGATTGGTTGATCACGTCCAGATGGACGGCCAGCGGCCTGTCCTGGCTCACGACTCATACCTCCCGCGAAGGGCCACGACATTGGGCGCCTTGGGCTGAGGGGGTTCCTTCTGGTCGGGATACACGATGCGCTGATGCGCAAAGCTCACCAGACGCGAGGTCACGATTTCCTTGATGGTATCGAGATCTTTCAGGGTGAGGTCGCATTCGTCGAACTGGCCGTCGTCAGCGCGGGCTTTGACGATTTTGTCGACGAATTCGCGGATTCGCTCCTCATTGGGATTTTTGATCGAGCGCACCCCGGATTCGGAGGCATCGCAGATCATGAGGATGGCGGTTTCGCGGCTCTGCGGTTTTGGCCCGGGATAGCGGAAATCTTCTTCGCGCACGTCGCCGTGCTTCTGTTGCGCCAGGGCTTCCTGATAGAAAAAGCTGATCAGGCAGGTGCCGTGGTGTTCCAGGATGCCGTCCACAATCGGTTTCGGCAGGTGCATTTCGCGGGCTATTTCCGCACCTTCCAGGACATGCGAGGCAATGGCGCGCGCGCTCAGCCGGGGCGTCAACTCATCGTGGATGTTGGCGCCGGCCTGATTTTCCACGAAATACTCCGGCCGGCGCAGCTTTCCGATGTCGTGATAATACGCGCAGACTTGCGCCAGCAGGCCGTTGGCGCCGATAGCATCGGCGGCGGCTTCCGCCAGTTGTCCCAGGCGCTGGCTGTGCGCGTTGGTGGCAGGTATCTCAATGGCCATGCGGCTGAGGATCTCGTTGTTGAGGTCGGAGTATTCGAGCAATTGGATGTCGGTGGTGATGCCGAAGATGCGCTCAAGGGGCGAGAGCAGTCCAGGCACGAGAAACAGGCAGAGCAGGCCGTTCAAGCCGATCAGGAGAACCGTCCGCAGCGCCTGTTCCGTAAGGAGGTCGCCGGTGGCCAGGAGCACCGCGGACACGGTGATGAGCCCGACCACGGTGGCTTTGACCGAAGCGCGGGTCATGTCGCTGCGGCGGCGCACCACCCGGATGCTGAACACGCCCGCCAGGCACATGGCGCTCTGGACCAGGAACAGGCCCCAGCTGTATTCATAGGCGATAGACAACAGGACGGTCGTCAGCAGGCTGCCGACCATGGCCACACGCGTGTTGATCAGGATGGCGAGCAAAATGGCGCCCGCGGCGGCCGGCACGACAAAACCTGACGGGGCCGAGATGGAAATGACCGTACCGGCCACCACAGTAAAACACATGATCAGCAGCGTGACGTTGGTCTGCTGGGGCGGATCGGCGCGCCGGTCGCGCACCGCGCGCAACGCCTGCAAGAGGCAGGCGAGCACCAGCGCCACCAGCACCATGCGCGCGCCCAGTTCAACGAGATAGCGCTGCATCGGCCGGCGCGCGCGTTTTGCGGCCAGATAGGCCTCGTATTTCGCGACAGCCGCTTCCGTCCATTCCTCGCGGGCATTGATGATGATGTGCCTGCGAGGCACATGCAGCGTCTTGGGTTCGATTTTTGCGGCGGCTTCCTCGCGTTCCGAAGCCGTTCCGACGCTGTCGAATTCCAGTGTGGCGGTCGTGAAGGCGTCCGCGACGGCCACTGCGCCGGCCAGGGCCTTTGATCGTTCCACGGGCAGTTCGGCTGCGGGGCTTGAATCGCCCTGCAATGCCTGCGCCAGGCGGATGCTGAGCAGATTGCGCGACGAATCGGGTTTGGGGACTTCCTTGGGCGCGAAGACCTCGCTGCGCGCCTGATCGGGCATCGGCGAATCGCGCACAATCTTGATATCGGGCTGTTTTTCGCCCTCAAGCACGGTGCCCCGAGCCTCAGGCGACAGGATGCCGAACTGAAGCCCGTATTCGAGCGCGACGCGCGTCATTTCAAGCAAATCGTCCGCGGCAGTAAACGAGAGGCTGCCCGCGGCGGGCGTCTTGTCTTTCAAGGCAACAGCCGGCCGGGGCGGCTGCCCCGGGGCCGGAACGCCCCATTCGGTCACGCCTTCAAACTCGCGGTCAGGAATGGAACGGCGGTCAGGGAGCAGCAAAACGGCGGCATCCTCGGGCAGGAGATCCGGCGGGGCGCTTTCACCTTTCAGCAGTGTCCGGGCGCGCGCAACTGCGGTGGCCCAGACCAGGTCTTCCATCTTCTGGGAGGAGTCAGAGGCCAGCAGTGTCTCGCGCAGCGCGGCATCCGAGCCTTTCCGCTGGCTCAGCACGCTCGCCGCGAACCGGTCGAATGCGGCCAGCTGCTCCTGCACGCGCTCGCGGTTTACACGAAAGGTGTCCGGGACTTTTGCCGAAGCCTCCGCCCGGGCCAGGCGGGTTGCTTCAGGATCCGGTGCGTCGAACGCAATATCCGCCTGAATCGCGTCCGGCGCAAGGGCTTTGTAATCCATCCCTTCCAGCAGCGCAAGCGGAATGGATTCCACATAGCGCGACAGTGCCGCACTGAGCACCAGAAACGATGCCAGCAGCGCCCACCGGCTCTTTCGGGGTATCCATTTGGCCAGACCGACGCGTTTGTCCTGTGGCCGGAAGGGGATACCGGCTCGATACCGCTTCTTTCCATGCGGACGAAAGATCATGCGCGGCCCCCCCGGACGCGCGAGATCTCTTCACCGCCGCGCGCGGCGTGGTCGTCCTCCGTCCCGGCGCGTCCTTCCGCACGTTCGTACGCGGCAATGATCTCCTGCACCAGCGCGTGGCGGACCACATCGCCGCGGGTCAGGTGGACAATGCCGATACCGGTGACGCCTTTGAGGATGCTTCGCGCCTCGACCAGGCCCGACTTGACCCCCCGGGGCAGGTCGATCTGCGTGATGTCGCCGGTGATAACCGCCTTTGAATTTTCACCCAGGCGGGTCAGAAACATTTTCATCTGTTCGGTTTTGGTGTTCTGGGCTTCATCGAGGATGACGAACGCGTTCGACAGGGTCCGTCCGCGCATGAAGGCGAGCGGCGCCACTTCGATGGTTTCCCGCTCGATCAGACGGCGTACCCGGTCGTAGTCGAGCATGCTGTAGAGCGCATCGTAAAGCGGCCGCAGATACGGGTTGACCTTCTGCTGCAGGTCGCCGGGAAGGAACCCCAGATTTTCTCCCGCTTCCACCGCCGGCCGCGTCAGCACCACCCGGCTCACGGTATTGTTGAGCAGGGCCGAGATCGCCGCCGCCATGGCCAGGTAGGTCTTGCCTGTGCCTGCCGGGCCGATGGCCAGCGTGAGATCGTGAGTTGTAATGGTGTCCAGGTATCGCCGCTGTCCGCGCGTACGCGGTTTGATCTGGAATTCGCGCCGCAACGCCGCGGGGATTTCGCCCAGCACGCTGCCCAGCTTGTCCAGTTGGCGGTTGCGCGCCTCACTGAGCGCATAGCTGACGTCAGACGCGCTGGGGGTGTGGCCGTTGCGCACCGCCACCAGCATCTCGTCCAGCATCTGCCCGACCAGCGCGGTTTCAGCGTCGTCGCCGACGACCACGACCTTGATCCCGCGATCGACAATTCGCACGGCGGTCTCGTCCTGGATCCGTCTGCGCAGTTCGCCGTTTCGTCCCAGAAGCTTTACGGCTTCTTCCTGGCTATTTAGCTGTATCTCGTGTGTCAGAGCAGTCTTACCTCAAACCGGTCCGACTACTGAGAACGCGGTGCGCCGCTCGGTTCGATTTCCGGCGGCAGCTCCACCCGGTAAATGGTCTCGCCTTCACGTACCAGATTCTTGTTTCGGCGGATCGCTGCTTCCATTTCCACCGCGTCACCGTCCAGATGCTCAACTTTGCGCGACAACTCTTCTTCGAAAGCCTGCGCCGCGCGCAGCTCGTCCCGCGAGGCCTGCACCTCGGCCCCGCGGTCGCGGTAACTTTGGTAAAGTGCAAAAAGGTCACGATGGAGGGCATAGGCTATCACCATGCCAGCCATCGCGACCACCAAAAGCATGTAGCGATTTCGAGCTTGTTGCGACATTAACGTCTATACGCTGTATGAACTCTCCTCTGTCCAGAGAGTCGCCCGGTTTTCGGGTACGTACCGTATTGTACCCTATTTCTTGTTTTTAGGGGCCAAATTGTAGAAGGCGTCCATCCCGGGGTATTCCGCCTGTTCGCCCAGCTCTTCCTCAATACGGAGCAGTTGATTGTATTTCGCGACCCGGTCACTGCGCGACGCCGACCCGGTCTTGATCTGGCCCGCATTGGTCGCCACCACCAGGTCGGCGATCGTCGAGTCTTCGGTTTCCCCGCTGCGATGGGAGATCACTGCGGTATACCCTGCCCGCTGCGCCATCTGCACGGCATCCAGGGTCTCCGACAAGGTGCCGATCTGGTTGACCTTCACCAGGATAGAGTTGGCGATGCCTTCTTTGATGCCGCGGCTGAGATAGTGCGTATTCGTGACAAACAGATCGTCGCCCACGAGCTGGGTTGTCGCGCCCAGGGCGTCGGTAAGCTGCTTCCAGCCCGCCCAGTCGCCCTCCGCCATGCCGTCTTCAATCGAAATAATGGGGTACTGCCGGGCCCAATCCGCCAGGAACTGCACATTTTCCTGCGCGGTCAATTCGGGTTTGGCCTCCGCACTGAGCACATATTTCTTATCTTTGTAGTATTCGCTGCTGGCGCAGTCCAAGGCCAGCCAGATATCTTTGCCTGCTTTGTAGCCTGCCGCCTTGATGGCCTTCAAAATGACCTCGATGGCCTCGACATTCGAGCCCAGATTGGGGGCAAATCCGCCTTCATCGCCCACCGCCGTGTTCAAGCCCTGCTTTTTCAGCACGCTCTTGAGGGCGTGAAACACCTCGGCGCCCATGCGCAGGGCTTCGCTGAAGCTCTTGGCGCCCACGGGCATGACCATGAATTCCTGGACGTCGACGTTGTTGTCGGCATGCTGTCCGCCGTTGAGGATGTTCATCATCGGGACCGGAAGCACGTGGGCGTTCACGCCGCCGATGTATTTGTAGAGGGGCACTTCGAGTGCCTCCGCAGCGGCGCGTGCGGCGGCCAGCGAGACGCCCAGCATGGCGTTTGCGCCCAGTTTGCCTTTGTTTTTGGTGCCGTCCAGCGAGATCAGCAGGCTGTCGATGCCGCGCTGGTCGGTGGCTTCCATGCCCATCAGCTCTTCGGCAATAATATCGTTCACGTTCTGGACGGCTTTTTTGACGCCCTTGCCGAGATACCGTTTGGGATCTTTGTCGCGAAGCTCCAGGGCCTCATTTTCGCCGGTCGACGCCCCGCTCGGAACGGCCGCGCGCCCCCGAAAGCCGCTGGCCAGGTAGACTTCCACCTCCACGGTGGGATTGCCGCGCGAGTCCAGTATTTCCCGCGCCCGTACATCTGTGATCCGTGTCATGCTCTACGTTCTCCTTCCTCTTCCGAAATCTCGAATTCCGTATAGGATACTCGATTGACAGCAAGAAAATCCATTGACCCAAACGCGTACCGCGCGGTTATTTCCATTTTTGTGTCTGCGGGCGGCTCGGCAAGCCGTCCGATGCGCTGCCCGGTTAAACGCCCCGCTTCATCTCGCCAATCGACTCGATCACTGCGTCCGCGAGATACGCCAATTGCTCCCTGGTAAAATCGTATAGCGGGAGGTGGGTAAAACGGTGCTGGAACGCCTCCTCGGCGACCGGACAGGTCTTTTCCATGGCTGCGGTGTCGTAACCGAGCTGTCTCATGACGCTGAACTTGTACAACGGCGCGAAATGAGGGATTTGGACGACGCCGCGCGCGTCGAGTTTTTTCTTGAGGGCCTGGATGTCGCCGCCCACTTTGCCGGGCTCGATCTGCAACAGATACAGGTGGTACGTGCTCTTGATCCGGGCGTCATCACCCGGCGGGGTCAGGAGGCCGTCGACCTTGGCAAATCGTTTGTCGAGATACTGGGCGGCCTTCTTTCGTTTCGCGATGATGCGCTGGAGGCGCTTCATCTGAGTCAGCAGCCCAAGGGCCTGGATCTCCGTGGTGGAGTAGTTGCCCGTGAAGAAGGGGCCGTCTTTTCCGTCGAACGCCGGCACGTCGTACAGCCAGTTGGGGATCGGGTGCGTCAAATCGAGGCCGAGGAAGCGCGCGCGGCGCAGTTCCCGGCCGAATGCGGTGGTCGACGTCAGAATCCCGCCTTCACCGAGCGAGGTGACATTCTTGACCTCGTGGAAGCTGAACGACCCGAAGTGCCCGATGGTGCCAATCATCTTGCCGCGATACGAGGCGCCGAAGGCGTGGGCCGCGTCTTCAATCACCGTGATGTTGTGCTTACGCGCCAGCTTCATAAGCGGCGCCATGTCGACGGGGTAACCGCCGAGGTGCACCGGGATGATCGCCTTGGTACGGGGCGTAATCTTGCGGGCGACATCGGCAGGATCCATGTTGAGGCTGCGCGGTTCGACGTCCGACAACACCACCTTCGCGCCCATGGCGAGCGGATAGGCGATGGTGGCAATGAAGGTGAGCGCCGGCGCGATGACCTCGTCGCCGGGTTTCAGGCCGGCATATTTGAAGGCGATCTCGAAGCCGGCCGTGGCATTGGTGATAAACACCGCATGTTTCGCGCCCAGAAAACGCGCGGTGGCTTCTTCCAGGGCCTGAACGTTCCCCGCCAGGCTGAGTTTGCCTGCCGGCGTGGACACCGCGCCCAGATCGCGGAGCTGAGCGGCGACCTTCTTTAAATGCGCGTCGTATTTCTTCTCTTCCCCTCGGGCGGGGCGCAGCAGAAACTTGATCAATGCCAGGATGTCGTCTTCGCGGATCTGTTCGCCGACGGCAGCCCAGGGTATCCGAGCCTCTCCCGTTTCGTATCGGAAATCGGAGGCCTCGTCTTTCTTTTTGTCCGGCATGATGGCGCATCTCCTTCGCGGGTTGTGGTGCATGAGTGCGATTATAGCACCGGCATCAAGCCTGCCAACCTTCAGCATGGCCGTGGGGTCAGCCCGCGTCGCGAATCAGGCCTTTCCGATGACCGTGCCGTCGGGGATTTCAGCGCCTTTGAGGATTACGACGATTCCGTCGCGGATCGCCCAGCCGTCGCCGATCTGATCGGGCAGGGCGTCGGCCGCATAGATTCGGACGTTCCTGCCGATGCGCGTGTTTTTGTCTACGATGGCTCCTTCGATATGGGTGCCTTCACCGATGCCGATGGGGATCCGGCCGGGTGGGCACTCCTCCTCGAAAAAGTCTTCGCCCATGATGATGCTTCGGTTGATGACGACGCCCCGGCCCACAATGGTGCGGATGCCGATGATCGAGTCCGTGATGGTGGCGTCTTCGATACGGCTTCCTTCGCAGACCATGGAATTGCGCACGGCCGCATTGGAGATGTGAGCGCCGGGCAGAAACCGCGCGCGGCTGTAGACCACATGGCCGGGGCGGTGAAATTCGAAGGGCGGGTTGGGCTGCACCATCCGGATGCTCACTTCATAATAGGAGCGCACCGTACCGATGTCTTCCCAGAACCCCGAGAACAGATGGGCGAAGACCGGCCGCTCCTGGAGCGACCTTGGCAGCACATGGTGGCCGAAATCGTTCCAGTCAACGTGTTCGAGCAGCAGTCCCGGCAGCAGGTCGGCGTTGAACACGTAAATCCCCATCGACCCGAGATAGTTGCGGCCTTCCGAGTCAAGGCCGAAATCGTCGAATACCGCCTTGGGGGTAACGAGTTCCTGAAACTGTGCTTCGTCCGACGGTTTCTCGACAAAATTCACCAGCCGCCCGTTGGGGTCAACCTGCATCACGCCAAACCCGCGCGCGGCGTCTCTGGCAACCGGCAGCGCCGCGACCGTAATCTCCGCGCCTTTGTCAATGTGCGTCCGCAGAATGGCGCCATAGTCCATGCTGTACAGCTGGTCGCCCGACAGTATCAAAAAGTATTTGGCGTTGAGATTGCAGAAATGGCGCAGCTGTTTACGGACGGCATCGGCCGTGCCCTGATACCAGTCCCCGCTCTGGTAGGTCTGCTCGGCCGCCAGGATCTCGACAAATCCCTGGGAAAAGGCATCGAATTTGTACGTGTGGGAGATGTGCCGGTGCAGCGACGCGCTGTTGAACTGAGTCAGCAGAAAAACATGGTTGATCTTCGAATGAATGCAGTTGCTGATCGGGATGTCCACCAGCCGGTAACGCCCGCACAGAGGCACCGCGGGTTTGGCCCGCTCGGAGGTCAGCGGCCGTAAACGGCTGCCGCGCCCGCCCCCGAGAATGATGGCTGTCACATCGCGTGTGATATCGAAAGGGTTCGAAGACGGGCCGGTGACCGATTCAGGCATGTTCAGACCTCATTGTGCGCGCTTGCCGGTGCCCGCGGCAAACCCGGTATCCATGCCACCCGCAAGCTCGCGGGGGTGGTGCGCTCCGGTGCGCACCCGGGGGGCTGGAACCGGCGGACTTCCTCTGTTGACTCTATCATGACCCAAGCGCCTGTTCGGGTACAAGCAATTTAGCGATCGGCTCCCGAACTCCCGCAGTCCGAGGCTTTTTTCACGAATGAAACGCCCCGCACGCGCAGCATTGCGTATGGTGTGCTCGAAATTCTACACTTCACGCATGGCTGATTTTCTACTGCGAATGCTGGACCGGCTGGAAGCGCTCGGGATCCGCACACAGAAGCTCCGCTGGAAACTGTATCAGTGGGAGAAGAAACGTGAAGCGGCGCGCGAGCGAGGCACAGCCCTGCCTACCCGGCTGCAATGGATGACGTATCCCCACAAGTTCTGCTTCAACTGCAATGCCCTGAACGATCGGGATGCGCGGCGCTGCGACAAATGCGGGGCGCGGCTGCCGTCGTTCCTGGGATACAAGCTGTTCCGCCTCTTCGGGATCATCACGCCCCAGGGCGGGGCGCCGACGGTGATGATTTTCATGGCCGTCATGATTGGCCTGTTCGGGCTGAGCCTCCTTCTGGGCGGCCTGCAGACCCTCGTGGGGCCCGATTTTAAGACCCTGCTCCGATTCGGCGGCTGGATGCCTTTGATGATGCGGGATCCCTTGCAGTACTGGCGGGCTCTGGCATTCGGCCTGTATCACGCGGGCCTGATTCATATCGTGTTCAATCTGTTCGCACTCAGCCAGATTGGACCTATCATGGAAAATCAGGTCGGCCGTTCGCGCATGCTCGTCGTGATCACCGTGTGCCAGCTGACGGCCGCGGCGGGGTCCTTTATCTGGTACGGCCTCGCCCAAGGCATGCCGCTGGTGCCCACTCTGGGCGCCTCGGGCTGGATTTTCGGGCTGATTGGTTTTGGGATCGCGTACTTTCACACGGGCGGCCCCGGCCTGCGCATCTACCGCGATGCCCTGGTCCGCTGGGTGGTCTATATGCTGATCTTCGGGTTCATTGTCCCGCGGGTGAACAACGCGGCTCATCTCGGAGGCCTGGCGGGCGGCTTGCTGCTGGGCTGGTTCCCCGAGGCGCATCCGCGCCGGAGCGCCCTGGTGCGCCATTTCTGGTCGGCGGCTTTCTGGATCAGCCTGTTTTTGTGGCTTGTCACCGCCGTCTTCCTCGCATACTCCATCGCCGCCAATCCGTTCAAAGAGCTCTTTCAATAGCGCCGGGTTATGCTGCACGAAGTCCGTGCGGCCAACCCTGAACGGCTCTCCCGGAGGCAGGCAGGCCCCGGGGTTCGAGTGCACGGAGGCCGCGAAAGCTGCTTTTCAGCCCGGCCGTCCTGCTAATTTCCCGTTACAACTTCGAGGAGCACCCCGCCGGGCGTGAAAGCGCGGGCGCGGGTGATGGTGAATTCAGGGGCTGTCTCCGATGGTTGCGCGGTGGGGCGCCCGTGTATCCGCACGAGCACGCCCAGCGGGTAGCCGGCGCGTGCGGGCGAAATGTCGAGCCAGAGGCCGCCTTCGGGATCAGGGCGGGAGGTGACCTGCCGCCCGGAGCGGAGCGCGTCCGCGCCGGGGAGAACATCGAGCCATTCCAGCGCGCGGGGCGGTTCCGTGTTCACGCGAAACGTCAGCCGGTCCACCTGAGCCATCCGTCCGGCGGAGGCCGTAAGTGCGAGCTGAAACTCTCCGTTGCCGGTGATGTCCACTGGGCCCAGTTCGAGCGTGACGGCACTGCGGGGGAGGTAGCGGAACCCGCCGGGAATCGTGCTGCCCGGCCCCGGTGCAAGCCCCTCAACAGCGACATCGACCACGCCGCCTTCCTCTTGCGGCCACGCGGGCAGGAGCGCCTCCAGACCCTGGGGTCCAAGCACGCGCACCTGCTCCGCAGGGAGCCCGCCAAAACGCACGCGCATGCCCGGCGCAAAATTACGTCCGCTGAGCTGCACCCAGGTCCCGCCCTCGGCAGGCCATGCGGCAGGCCGCACGGCATCGATTACGGGCGCGCCCGCGGCGGGGAGTGGCGACAAGTCTGCCCCATCGGGGATGCCGTCGCCGTCGGAATCCGGGTTGATGGCGCTGGTTTCACCCTCATCCACGCGACCGTTCCGGTTGCGATCTTCAATGCCGTCGGGGATGCCGTCGCCATCGGTATCGGGGTTAAACCGGTCGGTTTCACCGGGATCCAGAGCGCCATTCTGGTTCGCGTCTTCTATAGCATCGGGAATTCCATCGCCATCCACGTCGGATACCTCGCGCGCAGCGCTGTCGAGCCAGCGGATCAGGTCGCCCACGAAACGCCGCTGTGCCGTGCCAGACAGCGCCGCATTTTCGAGCGGCGTGGCCGACGCGAGAAATGCGAAACGGCCGAGGCCGTAGGGCGCCACGGCGAAGATCGCGCTGCCTCGCGCAGGGTCGCGTACGAGAGTCGTGCCCGGCGGGTTCACCTCAATCCGGCAGCCCTGCTGAATGGCTACCCGATCCCAGTTACGGCACAGCAGAGGCGCTCCGGACACGTCAAATTCACCAGAGACGGCTTTCGTGGTGTCCAGCCGCACTCCAATGGGGGCGAGCCAATCTGTGAGCGCCCGGCCCTCGGATTCCTCAAGATGACTTCCCAGAAAAAGGACGCCACCCCCGGCGGCCACACAGGACAGCAGCGCCTGGCGCGTCACGATGCCTTCCGAGGCGGCCCGGGCCGTCAGCACCACCAGGGTATGTTCCGTCAGAGGCTCGCTCAATGGCGACGAAGCTGCCTGATGACTGAACCAGTGCGGCGGACCGGCCAGCAACGCCGTTGCAGCCTGCAGGGGATGGCCTCCCCCGGATATGAGCAATTCCTCCGCGCCTTCAGAATGGCCTAAAAGCCACAAAATACGGCGCGGACCCGACGGCCGTGGCGATACCAGCACCACCATCGCATGCTCGCGGGCGCCCGGGCCGCCTGCGAGTGATACCTCGTCGCCCAGTATGATCCGGATGAATCCTCTCAGGAGTGCGTCGGGCGGCTGAGCCGTGCTTACCGACGCATCAACGCCCATGACCGCGAATTCCGCCTGGCCGGGACCACCGGAGCGCGGGTGAACGTGCAGCCAGGGCATGGCGGCTGCGTCGTATTCGAGCCGCCAGGGGATTTCGGGCTGGCCTTCGGCGCGCATGCGTATCACGCGCCGCTCGTGACCCACGGCCTCCCCGCGAAACGCCACCACCGCGGGCCAGATGGCTGACGCTCCGCCGTCCGGGAGCGGGAGCTCCATCGAGGCCGCCCCGCTTTCGAGGGGAAGCACTTCCGCGGGGATACCGGTCGTAAATGCAATCGTGGCCATGACCACGCCCGTGCCGGGATTTACCTGATGCAGCCGGCGCCCTTCACCCACGAAGAGGCCTGACTCGAGCCACGTGGCGAACGTCAGCTCGTCCTCAAACTGCAGGGGCATGCCGGCCGGCTCTCCCGCGGGCCAGATCTCGAGCCGGTTGCGGACGCCGACCGCGAGGGCGTCTCCTTTCGGAGCTGGCGCCGCCAGGAGGGCTTCCGGCACGTTCGTGAATGGCTGCTCCACCGCGCGCGGGGCAGAGGCGGTCAGCGGAAGCCGGTGTAGAAATGCAAACCCCTCGCCCGGGCGCCGTGTAGCGATCCAGCACGCCCCGTTACCGAGCGGCCACAGGCTCCGTGCGGGCGACTGCGGAACGCCGGGGAGTTCCAGCGGTTCATCTACGAGTTGCAGCGTGGCGGCATCCAACTGGTGCAGCCAGGAGCGCCGGGTGCCTTCCGGGGATTCCAGAGAGAATCCGGACGTAAGCACCAGCAAACGCGAACCATCGGCGGAAATCGCCATTTCCAGGGGTGATTCGGCGCCGTGCACCGGTTCCCCCCCCGGCAACGGCAGGGACGCTTCCGCGGCAAGGCCTTGTGTCCGCAGATCAACGACTACCACAGATGCGCCATGCGGCCCATGGCAAAGCACGGCGGCGCGCTGGCTCGATAACAGCGGCAAGGCCTGAACCGGCACGCCCGGCACCCGCCATGAGGCCCGTGGCGCAGGTTCGAAGCCCGCGGACGGATCAAATCCGCGAAGCGTTACTCGACCCGTATCCGGCAACGAGTCCGGGGGGTCAAACATCAGAACGGGGATCGACGAAGCGCCCAGCTGAGGCATCACGCAGCCGAATTCCTGATCCGGCTCCAGCAGCACCCCCGCCCCGCCGGCCTCGAGCACCTCCAGCGGATTCAGCGACACGGCGCTGACCGCAGTCAGCCGGGCAGGCCATCCTTCGGGATGAGGCCAGAGCTTCCGCGTGGCGACGAACGCACAGACGTTGTCGCGGCAGATGGTCAGCCGGGAGGCGCATTCCATGCCCGGAAGCGTGGCGCGCCACGGAAAAATATCGCCCTGGGCCATGTCCACCACGTGCAGGGTCTGCCGCGTTTCCTGGCGCGATGCAGTCCGGGCCGTTGTCCGCACGAGCAGATGCTGCGCCGACGCCTCGGCCATCAGGGCTGTAACCCCGAGGGCGACTGCCATGTGGATACCGCGTTTCACTGGATTCCCTGCGTTCGTGCCATCCGGCACGCCAGGGCCATTGTATCAGGTGCCACGCCGCCGGCGCGCCCGGGACAGTGGCTTTTTGAGACCGGCGCAAGGGTGCGCGAGCCCCGCGGGTTTATACCGGCTTCCGTTTCATCAGCAAAGCGGCGAGGATGTAGGCAAGAGCCACCGGAAAAAAACCGGTCAGGATGAACGCTGCCAGCACGATCATCCGGAGCCAGAACAGCGACAGATCGAAATATTCGGCAATGCCCCGGCACACGCCAAACAGGATGCCGTTGGGCGATCGGTACAGGCCAGAACCTCGAGGGCGGTATTCAATCGTCATTGCCGTTTTCTCTCTGTGCGGTTGCATGCAGCCGGCCCGGGCGAGCCGGCGGATGTTTTGAATATTTCGACTTCATGTCTGGGCCCGTTATGCCGCCCGTGCCGGTGACGACACACAGTATAAGCCTCCCTGGAGGCCTGGATTGGTTTCAGGATTGCAAATAGCTTGCCAAAAGACGCCCTGCGCCATAACTGATACGATTTTAACGGTTTATGTTGGTTGTTTCAACACTTCCGCTTGACGGATTTGGCGAAAATCGCTATTATTTGGCGAAAATAGTCAAAAATGAAGGGTTTTAAGCCATGATAGAGCCTCATGAAGGCCGGCGGCGAGAAGATGTCGAGGCAGCCATCCCCGAGCTTGTGGAGGCGCTGGGGCAGTCGGAGGCGTTTCTAGCGTTTCAGGAACACTTGTCGCGCGCGGCCCGGGTGGATCGACCGGTACTCATCCTCGGTGAGCGCGGCACGGGAAAGGAACTCGCCGCGACACGGCTTCATTTCCTGTCCCTGCGCTGGCAACACTCCTTTGTGGCCCTGAATTGCGCCGCACTCGCCCCCTCGCTTATCGAATCCGAGTTATTCGGGCATGAAGCCGGCGCGTTTACGGGCGCCACGGCGCGCCGGGCGGGGCGCTTCGAACTGGCCCATCAGGGCACCCTGTTTCTGGACGAAATCGGCCTCATTCCGCTTGAAACGCAGGAAAAAATCCTGCGCGCCGTCGAGTATGGCGTATTTGAACGGGTCGGCGGCTCGCGGCCGGTCCACGTGGATGTGCGGATTGTCGGCGCCACCAACGCCGATCTGCGCACGCTGGTTAACGCGGGGCGGTTCCGGCAGGACCTGCTCGATCGTTTGTCGTTTGAAGTGCTCCATTTGCCGCCGCTGCGGGCGCGCCAGGACGACGCCCTGCTGCTGGCGAACCATTTTGCCGCGCGGATGGCCCATGAACTGGGCTGGGACGATGTGCCCGAATTCAGCGACGAAGCCCTTCTGGCGCTCGAAAATTACGCATGGCCGGGAAACGTGCGCGAACTCAAAAACGTGGTCGAGCGCAGCGTCTATCGCGCGGGCTCCGCGTATGTAGAATCCATTGTGTTCGATCCGTTTGCGGGCGTGTTTGCGCCCCCCGCCTGTCCTCCGGCGGAGCCATGCCGTGTGCCGACTGCCGAGACATCCGCCCCGGTTCCCGCACCCCCAGCCTGGGACGTGGACGACGCGCGGCCCTACGCGGAGGTGCTCCGTGAGGTCGAGATCCGCCTGTTGCGCCGCGCGCTCCACCGTTGCCAGTTCAACCAGAGGAAAGCCGCGGAGAGCCTCGCGCTCACGTATCACCAGTTTCGCGGCCTGTACCGCAAATACCAGGATGCGCTCCAGGAGTGACCGGCCCGGTCCTCCGGAGGCGGCATGCAGGCGGAACAGGTCCTTTTCAGAATATTCGACAGCAGCATTTGTGCCGTGGGCAGTGTATAATACGGCCTTTGCGTTTGAGGGGGTCTATTCGTGAAGACACTGGTGTCGGTGGTCGTTCCGTTTTACAACGAAGAAGCCAATGTGCCACTGCTTGCAGCAAAGATCGACGCGGTTTTTGCCGGGTTGACGGACTGCGAGTACGAGTGCCTCTTTGTCAACGACGGCAGCACCGATGGCACCCGCGCTGAACTGGGCCGGCTGGCGGAAGCGAACCCGCGCGTTCGGGCCTTGCACCTGGTGGCGAACCGGGGCCAGTCGGCCGCGCTGGTGGCCGGGATTCGCCGCGCCCGGGGCGCGTACATCTTTATTCTCGACGGCGACCTCCAGAATGATCCCTGCGATTTCCCCAGAATGCTCGAACTGCTTCAGGACTACGATTGCGTGTGCGGGTACCGGGCCCATCGTCAGGATTCGTGGATCCGGCGCTTGTCGAGCAGGCTCGCTAACCGGACACGGGCTCTGTTCGTGCCGACGGGGACGCGCGACGCCGGCTGCGGCAGCAAGGGGTTTCGGCGGGTATGCGCGCCACATATTATGTCCTTCAACGGCGCGCACCGCTTTCTCGATTCGATGCTCGTCAATGCGGGCTTCACCGTGACCGAATGCCCGGTGACGCATCATCCCCGGCAGCACGGCGTGTCGAAGTATGGCATCCACAACCGGCTCTGGCGGGGCCTCTACGATCTTGCCGGAGTACGCTGGCTCTGCAAACGGTATGTGAGGTTCGAAGTGGAAGGGGAAGACGGGCATGACTGACCCCGCCGCCGCCGAACCTTCACTGCTCTGGTATGCCCTGGGCGTTCCCGCGAGCGTGATCTTCTACGGCCGTTTCTACGTGCAGTGGATCGCCTCGGAACTTCGGCGCAAGAGCATCGTGCCCGTTTCGTTCTGGTACATGAGCAGCCTGGGCTCGCTCATGCTCCTGGTGTATGGCGTAGCCACCACCTCCGCCCTGGGCACGCTGAGCCACTGTTTCAATATCGCCGTGTACAGCCGCAATCTGATCCACATCTGGCGTGAGAAGGGCAGATTGTCGTTCGGGCTCAACCTGGGCGTGCACGTCTTTCTCGCCGTGGTCATCCTGGCGTCCGTGGCCGTAACCGCGTGGACCTGGTGGCATGTCTATGATCGCAGCAGCGCGGGGCCGGGCGGCGAATTGCGCAAGACGGCCCTGTGGCTGGGCGTGGGGGTACTGGGACAGATCCTGTTCGCCCTGCGCTTCCTCGTGCAATGGGTGGCCACGGAACGCTCCAGAAAGAGCGTGGTGCCAACGTCATTCTGGTGGTTGAGCCTGGTGGCGTCGGCGCTCATGTGCGCGAGCTTCACGCGCGAGCGTGAATGGGTGTATGCCGTGGGAATCGTTGCGACCCTGTTCATCTATGCCCGCAACCTCTGGCTCATTTATGTCTACGGGAATGAAGGCGCAGACGCCGGCGATTGACGCAAATTCTTTCTTCTCCGTCCGGTATTTGTTAGGGTACAGGGCGAATCTCGCGACAGGATAGTCCGGGACGGATTTTCCGTTTCCCATGGAAATGGCCACACAGCACGCGAGGCGTATGGAGGAGTGCTCCATATGCCGCCCGCGGGTTTTCGAGACTGATTCCTGAGGCAGGCAGATCAAACGCGGCTGGACACGGGAGCGGCAGCGCCGCCCGGATCCAGGCGCGGATTACGGAAAGGCCACACACATGAAGTTTGTGACACTGATGGGGAGTCCGCGTAAAGAAGGAAATACCGCCACGGTGCTGGCCTGGGCGGAGGAGGAACTGAAGGCGCGGGGGCACGAGATCGAGCGCATCAACATCATTGATCGCTCGATCGGATACTGCGACGGCTGTTTCCGATGCCAGGACGCGGAAGGGGGTACGGGATGCCCCATGGAAGATGACGCCGGCGTTATCTTCAAGCGCATGATCGAGGCGGATGGATTTATTCTCGCCTCGCCCCTGTATTGCTGGGGGTTTTCCGCTCCGCTGAAGGCGCTGCTTGACCGCGGCGTATGCCTGGTGAAGCGCCCGGCGGATGGCGATCCGATATACCTGTTAGAGCGGAAGCGCGCGGGCCTGCTGGTGACCGCGGGGGGACCGGACGACGGCAACGCCGACTTGATCACGGAAGTGTTCAACCGGTTCACGGAATACCTGCGCTGCACACGCGCAGGCCGTCTGGTGGTGCCCTATTGCCGCCTGAACATGGAGTTCGGGCCGAACGTGGAGGTGCAGGCGCGCGATTTTGCGCAAGATATGGTGGAATAGAGGGGAAGCTATGCGAAAGAGAGCCTACGTGCCGCGGGTTGCTGGGATGATCATGGCGGGTCTTGCGCTGGTGCTGGCTGGCAGCGGGGCCGGTGCAGGCGAAGAGCCCGCAGCGGAGACGCCGAAAATGCAGGCCAATGTGCCGATACGCGCGATCACATCGGGGCCGCAGGCGCACTGGTTCGCCTATTACGACAAGTGGCAGTTCGACATCAACAACCGCTACGTGCTCGGCAACCAGGTCGCCTTTGAAGACCGTGCGCCCGAAGCCAGTGATGTGATCCAGTTGGGCATGGTCGATACCGAAGACGGCGACACCTGGATCCCGCTAGCGGAAACCTCCGCCTGGTGCTGGCAACAGGGCTGCATGCTCCAATGGCTTCCCGGCTCCGAGAGCGAGGTCATCTACAACATCCGCACTGAAGTCGGCTATGCGTCGGTGATTCAAGACGTGTTCACGGGCGAAAAACGCCGCCTGTCCCATCCCATATACACCGTAAGCGGCGATGGAAAATATGCCGTCAGCCTCAACTTTTCGCGCGTCGCCTGGACTCGCCCCGGCTACGGGTACAACGGGTTCCCCGATCGCAACGAAGAAAGCCTGTATCCCGGGGACGACGGCATTTACTGGATCGATCTCGCCACGGGCGAATCGAAACTCATCATTTCGCTGGCGGATATTGTGCAGATTGCGCCCGATGAGACCATGGACAAAGGAAAACACTGGTTCAACCACCTGTTGTTCAATCAAGACGGTTCGCGCTTCATCTTTCTCCACCGCTGGCACAAAGGCAAGGGGCCTGGCCGTTTCACGCGCGGGTTCACGGCGCGCCCTGACGGCAGCGATATCTTCTGTTTCGGCGAACACGGGATGGTCTCTCATTTCATCTGGCGCGATCCCAAACACATTCTCGCATGGTCGACCGAACCCGCGGGCAACTTCTTTCATCTCTATGAAGATCAGGCCAAAACGGTCGAAACCGTCGGAGCGGGCGTCCTGACGGTCGACGGGCATTGCACCTATTCGCCGGATGGGCACTGGATCCTCACCGACACCTATCCCGGCCGCGAGCGGATGCAGAATCTCGTGCTGTTCCGCCCGGAGGATGGCACACTGGTGAGCCTGGGCCGCTTCTACCAGGAGCAACCCACGGACCAGGAGTGGCGGTGCGACCTGCATCCGCGATGGAGCCGCGACGGGCGCTCCGTCTGCATCGACTCGAAGTGTTCCGGCCAGCGCCAGATGTACCTGTTGGATGTAAGCGGGATCATCCTGCCGTCGGAGTAGGCGCGCCCTGCACAGGCCGGCGTCTTGCGCTTGGTTTTTTCCTCTGTGCTTGGCTATGCTGGAACCGCGCAGGCCGGGATGGAGCGGCACGAACCCGGCCGGATCCGGGCCGTCGAGGACCTCAAGGTGTACCGAACCATCTCAAAACGCGTCGGAAATGCCGTGCGGCTGGCTGAAGTCGTACAGGTGCTTGTTCGCTATGGATTCTCCGACGTAGTCCATCGCCTGAGCCTGCACGAAGGGTTGCCGGCAAAGGTCCTGCGGGGATTGCGGCTCATCGAGGCGCCCTCCGGTGAACCCGAGACCCAGGGCCGGCGCCTGCGGGAGGCATTGACCGAGCTGGGGCCCACCGCGGTGAAATTCGGCCAGATCCTCAGCACCCGCCCCGCGCTGGTCGGCGCCGAGCTGGCGAAAGACCTCGGGCAGCTTCAGGACCATGTACATGCCCTCGAGTTTGACCAGCTCAAGCCCGTGATCGAGGAAGAGCTTGGCGCACCAATCGCGGACCTCTTTTCCGAGTTTAATGAAGAAGCGGTGGCGTCGGCGTCACTCAGCCAGGTCTACCGGGCCCGCACCCGCACCGGCAATCAGGTGGCGGTGAAAGTGCAGCGTCCGGGGATCCGCCGAATTATTGAGGCCGACCTGTTGCTGATGCACGCCATCGCCGAATGGATCGCCGAGCGCGTGCCGGACATTGCGTGGATGAACCCCGCGGGAACCGTTGATGAGTTCGCGCGGTCGGTGCGGCGCGAGCTTGATTTCAATATCGAAGCACGCATCATCGAACAATTCCGCAAGAACTACGATGGCGACCCGCAGGTTTTCGTTCCGCGGGTCTATTCTGAGCTCTCATCCGAACGCGTGCTGACTATGGACTGGGTGGAAGGCGTTCGAGTGGACGATATCGCGCAGTACCCCCAGTATCGCTCCAACCCGCACACCGTAGCCGCCACCGGCGCCGATACGCTGTGCAAACAGGTCTTTGAATACCGGTTTTTCCATGCGGATCCCCATCCCGGCAATATTCTGCTCATCGGGGAGAACCGCATCGCATTTCTCGATTACGGCATGGTGGGCAGTCTCGAAGAAGCCGACACAGCGACCATTGCCGACGTATTGCGGGCGATTTTCCGACAGGACGCCGAATCGGCCGTTCAGGCCATGCTCCAGTTCACCACGTCGGGCGAGGCCGATGACTATAGCGCGCTCGTGCACGAAGTGGCCGACTACATCGCGTTTGATGCGCAGGCCATCCTGTCTACGGGCGAGGTCGGCAAAGCCATCGACCGGCTCACGACCATCATGCGGAAATACCGTCTTCAACTCGCGCCCCGCGTCTCGCTGCTCATGAAAGCGCTGGTCACGGTGGAATCCACGGGTCGCGCGCTCGATCCCGGCATCGACATGGTGCCGATCATCAAACCGTATGTTGAGCGCATCGTGGCGCACCGGTTCTCGCCCGCGCAGCTGGCCCGCGAAACCCGTCACAACATGGCGCTCTTCGTGCGGATGGGGCGCCAGATGCCGGGCGACCTGAGCCATCTCCTGCGCATGTTGCGCGCCGGCAAACTCAAGATCCAGCTCAACCACGAAGGCATCACCCATCTCGCCGCTGCCATGGACCGGGCAAGCAACCGCGTCACCGTGGGCCTGATCACCGGTGCGGTCATCGTGGGTTCAAGCCTGTTGCTGGGCGCAGACATCGGTGCGCGCACCCTGGGTCTCAGCGGCTTCATCTTTGCGGGCATCCTCGGCCTCTCGCTGGTGGTCTCCATTCTCCGATCGCGGAATATCTGACCGGATGGATGCGCCCATGGCCCATACACTGACCCTCCAGTCGCACGCGAAGATCAATTTTTACCTGGACGTCCTCAGCCGGCGGCCGGACGGATTCCACGACATCGAGACCATTTTCCAGACCGTTTCACTGGCCGATACCCTGCAATTTGCCGGGGCGGCGTCCGGCATCACGCTGACCTGTTCCCGAGCGGACCTGGACTGCGGACCCCGCAACCTCGTCTGCCGGGCGGCCGCGCTGCTGCAGGCCCGTGCCGGCCAGACCCGCGGCGCGCAGATCCATCTCGAAAAGAATATTCCGGTGGCGGCGGGCCTGGCGGGCGGTTCCGGCAATGCTGCGGCAACCCTCGTAGGCCTTACTGAACTCTGGGATCTGTCGTTCTCGCCTGCGGAGCTGCAGGCCTTCGCGCTCGAACTGGGCTCCGACGTGCCCTACTGCCTCATTGGCGGAACGCAGGAAGCGACGGGGCGCGGCGAGCGTCTCAGCGCCCTGCCGCCTGTGCCCGAAACCTGGTGCGTCCTCGTCCATCCGCCAATACAGGTGAGCACCGCTGCCGTGTTCAACAGCCCGCGATTGCTCCGCAACACCGAAAAACCAGTCGCCGGGCGTACCAGCGCGTTTCGCCGGGCCCTGGATGCCCTGCGCGCGGGCGATTGGGCGCAGGCGGTCTTCAATCGCCTGGAGACGCCGGTATTTGAAGAGCATCCCGGCCTGGAAACCATCAAATCCCGTCTGCTCGAGGCCGGTTGCATTGCCGCCGCCATGAGCGGGAGCGGTCCGACCGTCTTTGGCGTCTGTAGCAGCCGCGCCCTGGCGGAACGCGTAGCCGCAGCGCTCGCGCCCAGTGCGGTCAGTGTGGTCAAAACTGTAGATTCGGCCTTGCGTGCCGTGTGATGCTCGCGCACGGCAACTGGCCCGGTTATTGAAGGAATTGCTCATGAATGCGACTCGTGTGCTGATGGGATGCGCCGTATTGGGTCTGGCTGCCGTCATGACGGCGGCAGAAGAAGGCGGTTCGCAGCCGATAGCATATTACGACATGACCGGGCTCAATCGCGCCGACCTGAAAGATCCGGTGCAGGCCCGGCGGGCATGGGATACCGCCCACCTGGTCGCATCGGTACAAGGCATTGTCAACCGGGACGGGCCACGGCTCTTTATCCGCTTTATGGAGCAGCCCGACGATTTCTGGTTCGATTACTGCCGGGGCGAATCGGGCTGGCTCACGGAAAGGCCTGTCGAGACCCTGCCGTCGCTGGAAGCCCTGTTGCGGAGGTTTGGCGGCGCGCTTACAGGCCTCGTGGTCTATGATGAGCGCGTACCGGCCACATCCAACCTCGCCAGCACCATCGTGGGCATCGAAAACCGCGCCTGTCTGCGGTACGACCCGTCTGCCGGTTCACTCTACACGGCGGTTCTGGCGATGGACCTGCCGTTTACGCGCGACATCACCCGGCTCATCCGCGACGACGGCTCGCCCCTGTTCACAGGCGAGGGCCTTATTCCCGATACGGACAGGCCTTCAACCGGCAGTGCGAAGTGCGACGCCTATCTCTGGGCCAAAAACCGGTATCTCGATACGGGTGCCTGCAGCCGCGAATTTATGGCCTATTACATCGATGCCTACTGGCTGACCGCGCCGACGCTGAATTCATTGCCCAACAACACGCTCACGAACCACGATTTCTTCATCGCAAACAAGGCATTTTTCTTTGATCTGCACGTATGGGAAGAGGAATCGCCCGTTGACGACCCCGGCCAGGAGCCCGGCACCGACACCGCGACGCTGCACCAGCTCCTGAAATCCATGTACGCACAGGCCGGGGGCCGCATCATCCACATCGGCGGATTTGTCCCCTGGGCCTGGAAATACACCAATCACGGCAACGCGGGGAGCCAGCACGGCCCGGTCGACAGCGAATGGGAATACGCCCGGATCATCTCCGCCTACAACGGCATCATGGATGCCGACGCGCTCGGGCTGGCGGGCATGGCCAACGCGTCGTTCTACCGGCATTTCCCACTGCGCGAGCGCTATCCGCAAAACCCGAAGCCCACCGCGGCGAGCCTGCGCGAGCGAGGACTGTTGCTCGAGTCCGGCGCGCCCGCGGAAAAAACCTACATCTGCTTCTACATGGGCGACTACGACGCGGCCTCGTGGTTCAACCGGCACGTGCCCAAGTGGTGGCAGGACCCCGCCCACGGCCAGACCCTCTGCACCTGGGCCTTTAACCCGAATCTGGACCGCCGCGCACCCCACGCCATGCACTACATCCGGACGCATCAGACGGCCAACGACTGGTTCATGTTCGGCGATTCAGGTGCGGGCTATCTCAATCCGGGCATGTTGCTCGAAGAGCACCGGCGCGGCGTGTCGGGCCTGCCGTCGGGACTCGATGCCTGGGTCGCCCACAACCGCCCATACGCCGAACGCTACGACCTTTCCATCAACGGATTCATCATCGACGGGCATTCGCCCGGCATGGGCGACGAAGGCATGGACGCCTATCTCACCTTCGCGCCCGATGGGCTGGTCGGCCAGAAGATCCCGGTGCAGGGCGTGTTTCGGGACACCCTGCCGTATGTGCGCATGAAACTCGACCTCGACGGCTCACCAGCCGATGCCGGCGCCACCCTGGCCAGCCTGGCTGGAGTCAACGCGCCAAAATTTCTCTTTATCCGCACAATCCTCAAATCGCCGTCGTGGCACCGCGATACCATGAGCGCCGCCATGGCCATAGATTCCAGCCTCACCTTCGTGGATCCCTACACCTTCTTCCTCTTGTTGAAAGCACACGAACAAGCCAGGGAGGACGTCGCGCTGACCGTGATGACGGAGGCGGAATACGTTGCCGGAGCATCTATCCACGGGCTCGCACCCGTGCGGGTGGGCGACGGACCCTTTGCGCTCGAGACTGCGGGGGAAGAGATGGTGCTGCGGCAGGCCGGAGCCGAGCAGACCCGGTACGTCTATTTTGAGTTCGCCGACGCATTTGCCGTCCCGTTTCAGCCTGCCCCGGGCAAAACCGCCGTGGTCACTGCAACCGTGCTCGACAGCGCGCCCGGCGAAATCGGCATCCACTACGATTCCCATGACGATGGCGCCTACCGCGACGGCCCGCGCCACACGCTCACGGGCTCAGGCAAATGGGTGGAGCTGACTTTCGAACTGCCCAATGCCGCGTTTACTCACCGCCAGAACGGCGGCGCCGACTTCCGCCTGGTCAATTATCATAACAACCTGGTCCTGCGCGGCGTCCGGGTCACGAGCGGCGGAGGCTGACGGCAATAGAGCCGCCCGCCCCGTGTGCTGGTTCCAAGGAGGGGAGAAAGGGATAAAGCACGGCTGCCAGTCTCAAACGCCCTGGCCCATGAAATGGTCGCGCACTAATGTTCCGCGATCAGGACATCTTCGAGGCGGCGTTTGGGCACATGGTGAACGTCATTTTCGTCGCGGTAATACTCGATCTTTCCGGGTTCAGCCACGAGTTCAAGCTCGATGCGTTCGCGCGGTTTTCCCAGGGCGATTACCAGCAGGAGTTCATACTGGCTTACCGGGAGCTCCAGGATGGCGAGCAGCTCGTTGCGCTCGATGCTGCCCACAATGCACGCGCCGAGCCCCAGCTCTGCCGCACCCAGGCAAATGGTCTGTGCGGCAATGCCGTGGTCGCAGCCAAACGACGGCGCGACGCCCCGGTCACCCAGAATGACGATGTATCCGCCGGGGCGCTCGCCCGGGACGGGGCCTTCCCAGTCCTTCAGGTAGCCGGCCCAGGCCAGCGTGCTGAAAATGTGCTCGTTCAGCTCTTTCGACGTGGAAGTGACATATTTCAGCGGTTGCAGATTGGCGCCCGAAGGCGTCAGACGCGCCATATCCACCAGTTCCCGCAAGGCCTTCGGATTGACGGGGGTATCCTCATGAAACCGCCGGATACTCCGGCTTCGCAAAATCAAATCGCGCAGCATGCTGTTCTCCAATGGCCGCGCGGGGCTCGTCCGGCGGCGAAATGCTAATTAAAGCGCGATTATGCCGATCGGGCAGGCCTGCTTCAAGCATCGTACCCGCGGTGCCGGTTGATCTTCTAAATGCGCTGGCCCTGTTTTTCTGAGAAAGGTGGCCCCTGGACGGGGGAGAATGAGCGCGAATGGACGCGCTGCCTGGGTCTCCTGCGCTTCATTGGGCCGGGATTTGCACCTCTACGCCCGCGCCTTGGGCTTTCACAGTGAGTACACGTCATGTCGCATCACAGCCGCCGCATCAAGATACCAGGGTGCAGCGTCAACCGTTCCAACTCCTTCCCCGCTATGTACATGCCCATGTTTTTCCTCCTGAACATGGACAAAGAGGAGATTTTTACTTTGCGCAGTGCGGACATTATCAAATTGCGCCTGCATAGCGATTCCGGCGACTTGACATGCTTTTCGGCCGTTTGGTATAGTGCCTCTTGCCGCCTTTCGGCGGCGTTTGTTTTTTGGCGCTGGCGTAGCTCAGTTGGTAGAGCAACGGATTTGTAATCCGTAGGTCGGGGGTTCGACTCCCTTCGCCAGCTCCATTGCGAAGGACAGCGCGGCGTGCGCGTTCTTGCGGCTCGTGGTGGGCTGCCCGAGTGGCTAAAGGGGACGGGCTGTAAACCCGTTGGCTTGCGCCTACGCTGGTTCGAATCCAGCGCCCACCACCACGATATACAGGCTTCGCCGCCTGGAACAGGCGTGCGGAGCTGGCCGATAGAGTTGCGATCGGATCGCATCGATGAGCGGGAATAGCTCAGTTGGCTAGAGCGTCAGCCTTCCAAGCTGAGGGTCGCGGGTTCGAATCCCGTTTCCCGCTCCATTATGAAACCGGTGACTACGGGCCCGCGTAGCTCAGTAGGTAGAGCACCTCCATGGTAAGGAGGGGGTCAGCAGTTCGATTCTGCTCGTGGGCTCCATTTTCACGATTGCCCGGCGACGGAGCGGGCGGCCGGCAGGCTGCCGCGCCCCTGGGCCGGATGGCGTATTCGAAACGGATTCGGGCCAGGACGTGCAAGGAGGTTATCCATACCATGGCCAAGCAGAAGTTTGAGCGGACGAAGCCGCACGTGAACATTGGTACGATTGGTCACGTGGATCACGGGAAGACGACGCTTACGAGCGCGATCACGAAAGTGCTTGCGGAAGTAGGCGGCGCGACGGTGATGGAATTTGACGCGATCGACAAGGCGCCGGAGGAGAAGGAGCGGGGCATTACGATCGCGATCTCCCACGTGGAGTACCAGACGGCGACGCGCCATTATGCACACGTGGACTGCCCGGGTCACGCGGACTACATCAAGAACATGATCACGGGTGCGGCGCAGATGGACGGCGCGATCCTTGTGGTGGCCGCGGACGATGGTCCGATGGCGCAGACGCGCGAGCACATTCTTCTTGCCCGCCAGGTGAACGTGCCTGCGATCGTGGTTTTTTTGAACAAGGTGGACATGGTTGACGATCCGGAGCTTCTTGATCTGGTGGAGCTTGAGCTTCGCGAGCTTCTTTCGAATTATGAATTTCCGGGGGATGAGATTCCGATCATCCGGGGTTCGGCGCTTGCGGCGATGGAGCTTCGGGATGATGCGATTGGGAAGAATGCGATTATGGAGCTGATGGCGGCGGTTGACTCGTACATTCCGACGCCCGAGCGGGATTTGGATCGTCCGTTCCTGATGCCGGTTGAAGACGTGTTCACGATCACGGGCCGTGGTACGGTGGTGACGGGGCGCATTGAGCTTGGTCGCGTGCACACGGGGGACAAGATGGAGCTGGTGGGGATTCGTCCGACTCGTGAGACGGTGGTGACGGGCGTGGAGATGTTCCGGAAGATCATGGACGAGGGCCAGGCGGGCGACAACGTGGGTCTGCTGCTTCGCGGGGTGGATCGCGAGGAAGTGGAACGGGGCATGGTGATTGCGAAGCCGGGTTCGATCACGCCGCACACGAAGTTTGAGGGCGAGGTTTACGTGCTGAAGAAGGAAGAAGGGGGCCGTCACACGCCGTTTTTCAATGGGTACCGGCCGCAGTTTTACTTCCGCACGACGGACGTGACGGGCTCGCTTGATTTGCCGGAAGGCGTGGAGATGGTGATGCCGGGGGACAATGTGACGATCTCGGCGGAGCTGATCACGCCCATCGCCATGGACGAAGGGCTGCGGTTTGCCATCCGCGAAGGCGGACGGACCGTCGGCGCCGGCGTCGTAACCAAGATTATTAAATAGGCGGACGTGTTGATCCCGCGCGGTTTTTGAACCGTGGCGTCAAACCGTCTATACTCTGCAAGATTGTCTTTAAAGCGGGTCACGGCCCGCTTTTATGCAGGACTGTAGCTCAATCGGCTAGAGCAGCGGCCTCCAAAGCCGAAGGTTGGGGGTTCGAGTCCCTCCAGTCCTGCCATGTTTGTGTACGCATGAACGGAGCTTGGAACGGTCGCAGCAGGAGCGAGTATGGCCAAGGAATCAGCAGTAGAAAAACCGGGAATTTCAGCTCGCGCCCGTGAATTTTTTCACGAGGTCAGGGTGGAGATGCGCAAGGTGACCTGGCCGGCCAAAGATGAAGTCCGCTCGTCGACTTCCGTGGTGCTTTTCATGCTGGTTCTCATGGCGTTCATCATCGGCGTGTTCGACAAGCTTTCTGATGTGTTCGTTTGGTTGCTGCTTAAACTCGGGTAGGAGTCTCCCGTTGTGACAGACGAACAGAACGACAAGAAACCTCAAAAGCTCGACGAGGAGCTTCGCGAACGCCAGTCCGAACGCGCCGCGAAAGACGCGGCTGAACGCGAGTTTGCGGCCAGCTTTTTTGGCGACGTGAAAAAGGAGTCTTCCCAGGAAGAAGACGCCGCTGAAGCAGAAGCCCGCAAGGCGCTCACGGAGGATCTCCGCCGGGAACAAGAGGCTCAGGAAGCCCAGGAGGCCGAGGCGGAATTACAGGCACGCCGGTTTCTGGCGGGCGATGGCGGCGGCACTCCGGCGAAATCCGTCGAAGTCGAAGTCCGCGACCTGGGCACGGGTGCGGACAGCAATGACGAGGGCGACGACGAAGCGCCGAAAGAAGACCCCATCCTGGCAACCCTCAAACCGGATCCGGACGACGGCGTCCGGCGGCGGTGGTATGCCTTGCACGCCTATTCGGGCCAGGAAGGCAACGTGCGCAAGAATCTGCTGATGCAGGCGGAACTCGACGGGCTGGATGACCTGATCGGCGGCGTGCTGGTTCCCATGGAACAGGTGGCCGAGATCAAGGGCGGCGAGAAACGGATCTCGAAGCGCAAGTTTTTCCCCGGCTACGTGCTGGTGCGGCTTCCAGAACATCCCGAACGGCGGCCGGAACTGTGGCATCTGATTAATAACACGCCGGGTGTGAGCGGGTTTATCGGCTCGCGGCACACGCCCGTACCGCTGGAAGACGCGGAAGTGAATGCCATCATTGACGAGATTCGCGGCGAACGGACGCGGCCCAAGCCGAAGGTCAAGTTTGATGTGGGCGAGCGGGTCAAAATCATAGACGGGCCATTCTCTAATTTTCTTGGGAATATCGATTCGATCGACGCGGATCGCGGGACCCTCAAGGTCATGGTGGAAATTTTCGAGCGGCTCACCAGCGTCGAAGTTGAATTCTGGCAGGTTGAAAAGATCTAATCCTGGTTAACATACGGAGAAGACGGTGCGATGGCGAAAGGTAAGAAGGGCAAGAATGTAGCGGCGCTGATCAAGCTGCAGTGTCCCGCGGGCCAGGCCAATCCGGCGCCGCCGGTGGGCCCGGCGCTGGGCCAGCACGGCGTCAACATCATGGATTTCTGCAAGCAGTTCAATGAGCGCACGAAAGACCAGCAGGGCCTGGTCATTCCGGCCGTGATCACGGTCTATGAGGACCGGAGTTTTTCGTTTATTACGAAGAGTCCGCCGGCGGCCGTGCTGATAAAGCGCGCGGCCAAGCTCGCGAAAGCCAGCGGGGAACCCAACCGAAACAAGGTGGGCTCGGTGCGCAAGGCGGAACTGGTCGAAATCGCGGAAATCAAGAAAGACGACCTGAACGCGGCGGATACCGATGCCGCGGTGCGGATGCTCGCGGGCACGGCCCGGAGCATGGGCATTCTGGTCGAAAACTGAGCAGTTCGCCTCCGCAGGAGGCGCTGGGTATAGACAATACCATCTGTGGGAGGGCCTTGCGCCCGCCGACCACAAGGAGATCACGCCATGTCGAGCCAATCGAAACGGAGAAAAGCTCTCAACGAGCAAAACCTCAAGCAGATTGCGTGTACGCTGGACGAAGCAGCGACCGGGGTCAAAGCCTGTGCCACCGCGAAGTTCGATGAAACGGTCGAACTGGCGTTTACGCTGGGCGTAGACCCGCGCCACGCCGACCAGATGGTGCGCGGCACTGTCTCTTTGCCCCACGGCACCGGAAAACAGGTGCGTGTGGTGGTGTTCTGTAAAGAAACCGAACAGATCAACGCGGCCCGCGAGGCCGGCGCGATCGACGCGGGCGCCGAAGAGCTCCTCCAGAAAGTACAGGGGGGGTGGACCGATTTTGACGTGGCCGTCTCGACGCCGGACATGATGCGTGACGTGGGCAAGCTCGGCAAAGTCCTGGGTCCGCGCGGGCTGATGCCCAGCCCGAAGGCCGGTACCGTCACCGCGAAGGTGGGCGAGGCCGTGACCGAAATCCTGAAGGGTAAAATCGATTTTCGCGTGGACAAAAATGCCAATATCCATGTCCCCATCGGAAAAGCTTCCTTCGCGGTCGAGCAGATCCGGGAAAACGCGGCGGCGGTCGTTGAGGCCGTGGTGAAAGCCCGTCCAGCGGCATGCAAAGGCACGTATCTCAAGAGCTGCTGCATGAGCAGCACGATGGGGCCTGGCTTTCGCCTGGACGCGCCGAGCCTGGTCAGCCAGTTTCGCGCGTGATGATTTTGTGGACGATATGGACGGTACATTCGGGCGCAGCACCCTGGTTTTCAAGGTTGCGGCGCCCGTTTTCTTTTGACGGGGGGCCCGGCCTGTGTGCGGGCCGGGTGCGCGACCGGAGGCGAAGTCTTGCAGGCAGCAGAAGGAGGCCGCAATGAGCCAGCAGACCAAAGGGGTCTTGTTCACATCCGAATCTGTGACCGAGGGACATCCGGATAAACTCGCGGATTTCATCTCCGATTCAATCCTTGACGCCGTCATCGAACAGGATCCGATGAGCCGCGTGGCGTGCGAAACGATGGTGACGACGGGGTTCTGTGTAATTGCGGGCGAAATCACCACCAAGGCTGTGGCCGATTATCCGAAGGTGGTTCGTGAGGCCATTGCGGCGATCGGCTATGCCGGCGGCGATTCGGGATTTGACGGGCGCAGCTGCGGCGTTCTGGTGTCGCTGGACAAGCAGTCTCCTGACATTGCCCAGGGCGTGGATGCCGCCACCAACAAGGAACAGGGCGCGGGCGATCAGGGCATGATGTTCGGATACGCCTGCGATGAAACGCCGGAATACATGCCGCTGCCCATCGCGCTGGCTCACAAACTTGGTTTGAAGCTGTCCGAGTTACGGCACAACGGATCGCTGCCGTGGCTGCAGCCGGACGGCAAGTCGCAGGTTACTGTGGAATACCGCAACGGCAAACCGCACCGCATTCACACGATTGTAATCTCCAACCAGCACTCGCCGGATATTTCACAGCAGGACATCCGCGACGCGGTGATTCGCCAGGTCTGCGAGCCGGTCGTGCCGAAAGAGCTGGTCAACGGCGATATCATCTACCATGTGAATCCCACCGGGCGCTTCGTGGTGGGAGGGCCGGCGGGCGATTGCGGCCTGACAGGCCGAAAAATCATTGTGGACACCTACGGCGGCATGGGCCGGCACGGCGGCGGTGCGTTCAGCGGAAAGGATCCGTCGAAAGTTGACCGTTCGGGCGCCTACATGGCTCGCTACATGGCGAAAAACGTGGTGGCCGCGGGATTGGCCTCGCGGTGTGAAGTGCAGCTGGCCTACGCCATTGGCGTGGCGCGTCCCGTATCCATTCACGTCACCACGTTCGGCACCGGCGCGCTGAGCGACGACGCGCTGTCCACACTGCTTGCGGAGGAGTTTGACTGCCGTCCCGCTGCGATTCTCGAGCTGCTTGATCTGCGCACGCCAATCTTCCGCAAAACGACCAATTACGGGCATTTCGGCCGGGAAAACGCGGGATTGCGCTGGGAAAACACCGGTCACGTGGAGGCTCTGCGACAACGGGCAGGCATCTGATCGCTGTGGTATGATTGGCCGCGGGGAGCGCTCGAAACAAAAGGGCGTTCCCCGCGGTTTCTTATGATGCCGCGCCCATTTTCCAAGAGGGTTGCCACATGCCTGCCAGCCGCTGGATTGTCTTTCCGCTACTGCTCTGCGCCGTGTTTTTATGCACCCGGGCCGTGTGCGCCGATTCCTCAGCCCTGCCGGCGGCGGACTCGGCATCCGCGCCCCCACCGGGGGTAAAGACGGTATATCTGACGTTTGACGATGGCCCGTCAGAGCTCACACCTGCCCTCCTGGATGTTCTCAAGCAGCACGAGGCGGCGGCAACGTTTTTCGTCTGCGGCAACGTGACCGAATTCGGGAACCGGATGTACAACCGGATTCTCGATGAAGGGCACGCACTGGGAAACCACACCTTTTCACACCAATACAGGACCGTGTACAAATCGGCCGATGCGTTTGAGAAGAATGTGGCCCGGCTGGACGATTTGATCTTCCGGTTCACGGGAACCCGGCCGCGCCTGCTGCGCTTTCCCGCCGGGTCCAATAACAGGATCACCCGGGGGCCCGACGGAAAGAGCATCACGCACGAGCTTGTGGATCGGATGGCGAAACTGGGCTACCGGCACGTCGACTGGAACGTCGACTCGCTGGATCATGGCGTGAACGCCAGCAGCTCTGAGGCCATCGCCAAAACCGTGATTGAAGGCGTCCTGAAACGCGACCAGGCAATCGTCCTGATGCACGACAGCTACACGCACGCCGCGACCGTGGAAGCCGTGCCTGTCATCATCCGGGAGTTGCGGTCGAAGGGTTATATCTTCAGCCCGCTGTCGGAAACGTCCTACACCGTGCAGTTTCTCAAATCGCAGCCGGCGAATGGCCCCTGACCGCGTTCGCGGCGCTCATGGATCCGCCTGCCCGCTCGAGACATTCGAGACAGTCTCCGGCTGTCCCATTTCGTCCGCGTACCACACAAAGGTGGCGGTGGCGCGCGCGGGGACTTCCGCCGCGAACGATTTACCCCGCCAGGCGATCGTGAAGGTGCTGGGTTTGCGGTCGGCATTGGCGACGACGAGGGCGATGCTGCCGTCGGGATTCAGGAAGGCGGCATTTGCGAAACGAACGCTGCGGAAATCGGTCGAGCCGATCCGGACGGCGTCGCGTTGAATGAAACGCATGAACTGGCCGTACATGCAGTAGTCGTAGCTGTAGAGGAGCGTCTGGCTGGCGCTGTCCAGCACAATGCACGTTGGGGCGGCGCGGTGGGGTCCCCGGTTGGGCTGGCCTTTATCGTCGAGCACGGTGACCCAGGCGTTGTAGCTGCGGGCCCAGTTGCGCAGGATGGCGATGATCTCGATGGCGCCCCGCACACCGGAAGTGGACCCTTCCGTGAAATAGATGTGTTTTGACGGGAACATGGCGCTCAGGCGCGCCATGCTTGATGGGCGCCCCGCGTAGTGATGGAAGGCGGTGCCGTCGATATACGGCGCGGCCATTGGGTCGTTCAGCACGTTTCTCGGCCATCCGATGGGCTCGAAATTATGATCCCAGCACCAGAGGCGGGTCTGAATGCCCTGGCGCTCGAATTCCGGGCCCACGTGACTGGCGATGAATTCGGCCTGCTGCTTGAACGTCCACCGGCACGTGGGATAGGTCGGCGGATTGTAGTCAGGCTCGTTCTGCAGGGTGATCGCGTAAATGGGGATGCCCTCGGCCTCATACGCCTTGATGAATTTCGCCAGGTACCGTGCATACGGCGCGTAGTATGCGGAATCAAAGCGTCCGCCGCCGATGTGCCCGTTCGACGTCATCCAGCCGGGCGGGCTCCACGGCGACGCGAAAAACAGCAGATCCGGATTGATCTCCAACGCCATTTTGAGGATCGGGAGCACGTATTCGCGGTCTTTTTCAATGGAGAAGTGCTCGAGTGACAGGTCGCCCGGAATGTCCGCGTAGGTATACCACGGAGACGGGGTGAAATCGGGCGTCCCGATGCAGATGCGCATCAGGTTCATTCCAATTCCCGTATAGGGAGATACGATCCACTCGACGGCCCGTTCCTGTTCTCCGGGCGGAAGCTGGCTGATGTTGTAGCATGTCGCGTGGTCCAGGGAGGCGCCGAGGCCCAGGATGGTCTGATACCGTTGCGTGTCATCTATCCGAAGGTCCGCGCCGGGCGCCTCCGGGCCCAGCGCCAAGCCCGGCTGGGCCGTCAGCGTGTTCAGCATGTCTTCGGAGGAGACCCACCACGCCACCTCCATGGCCGCCGCCGGCCATGCGGCCAGGAAACACAGCGCCAGGGCGCGTGCCGTCCCGAACACCTGTGCGAATCGCATCGCGTGCCGTCCTTTCTCCATGCCGTCCGAAACGGGGGCGGTTTCCGCCGGCTCTTGGTGAATAGACTACCATTGTGCGGCCTCCGCGTAAATGATGCGCGATACGCCCTCCGGAACGGGCCGGTTTTCCGGGCATAGGAAGATCGAGTACAATCGTGCCCATGTCCGCTATGGAAACACCCAGCATCTGGAATGTGAGCCAGCTGACGCGTCGCGTAAAAGAGCTCCTGGAACGCGAGATCGGTCAGGTGTGGTTGACGGGCGAAATTTCGAATTTTCGCGTGTCGCCCGCGGGTCATGCCTATTTCACGCTGAAGGACGAACAGAGCCAGATTGACGCGGTGATGTTTCGAGGCCGCATGGCCCGGCTGCAGTTCACGCCCGACAGCGGGCTCCAGGTGATAGTGGCCGGGCAGGTGACGGTATACGAACGCCGCGGCTCGTATCAGATCGTCTGCGATGAGATGCACCCGAAAGGCGTGGGGGCGCTCCAACTCGCCTTCGAGAAGCTCAAGAAAAAGCTTTCCGCGGAGGGCTTGTTCGATGAGGCGCGCAAAAAGCCTCTCCCGCTGCTGCCCAAACGCATCGGGATCGTGACGTCGCCGACGGGTGCGGCCATTCGCGATATTCTCAACGTGCTGCAACGCCGCTTTGCCAACGTGCACGTGCTCCTCTATCCCGCGCGAGTCCAGGGCGCTGAGGCGGCGGGCGATCTGGTCGAAGGCATCCGGGCGCTCGACGCGATGGGCGTGGACGTAATGATCGTGGGCCGGGGAGGTGGATCGGTCGAAGATTTGTGGCCTTTCAACGAAGAGGCGGTGGTTCGCGCGGTGTCCGAAGCTCGAACGCCGATCATTTCGGCGGTAGGCCACGAGATCGATTTTGCGCTGACGGATTTCGCGGCCGATCTGCGTGCGCCGACACCGTCGGCGGCCGCGGAGCTGGTGGTGCGCGAGCAGCGCGAATTCGTGGAGCGGCTCCAGTCTCTGCGCCAGCGTATGGCGGGCGCGATGGCCCACGTGCTGCGCGAATACCGGAACCGCATGAACGTCGTGGGCGCTTCCTACGTGTTCCGGCGCCCGGAGGAGCTGGTCCGGCAATGGCGTCAGCGCCTCGACGAAACCCGTATGGCCCTGGAGCGCATCGTGCACGACCGGATGCAGAACGAGCGGCAGCGGCTGACGGGTTTGCTCCGATCGCTGGAACTCCTGTCGCCACGGGAACGGCTGCGCCGGGCCTTCGAGCGGATGGCCGTGCTGCGGCAGCGCTTGTCGCAATCGGGCAGTACGCTCGTGGAACGCGGCCGCGCGCGCTTGCGGCCGGTCCTGGCCCAGTTGGATGCCCTCAGCCCGCTTGCCGTGCTGGGGCGCGGGTATGCGCTTGCCTACAAAATGCCGGAGCGCGCGGTCGTGCGCGACGCCAGAACCCTGGCGCCCGGCGATGAATTAACGCTGCGCTTCGCTCAGGGCGCGGCCGCAGTGTCCGTTCAACAGATTAAGGAATCTGACCATGGCTGAACCCAAATTCGAGAAAGATCTGGAACGGCTCGAGCAGATCGTGGAGGCGCTTGAAGGGGGTGAACTCCCGCTCGATGAGTCGCTGAAAAAATTCGAGGAGGGCATCAAACTGGGCCGGCGTTGCGAAAAAGCTCTCAGCGCCGCCGAAAAAAAGATCGAGATCCTCATGAAAAACGCCGATGGCGAACTCGAGCCCCAACCTTTCGGCGAGGAAGATGCAGCCGGCGAGCCGGATGAGAGCAGCGATGGCGAAGAAGCCGGGGAGTCCAGCGAATCCGAAGAGGCCGAGGAGGGGGAGATGCTGTTTTGAACCCCAGGGCAAATTCCAATTCCAAAACGGTGAATGCCGTTGCTGAGGCGTTTTTAAGCGAAAAATCGGACAGAGTTGAACGGGCTCTCCGGGCCCTCTGCGAAAGCTGGGTGGATGCGCCGCAAACGCTCCGTGCGGTCATTGAATACAGCCTGTTTGCCGGGGGAAAACGGCTGCGCCCGGCTCTCGCGCTCGGCGCGGCCGAACTCGTCTCGGGCGACGATCGCCCCGCCATGCCTGCCGCGTGCGCCCTGGAGATGATTCACACCTACTCGCTCATGCACGATGACCTGCCCAGCATGGACGACGACGATCTCCGGCGCGGCAAGCCGACCGCACACAAGGTCTACGGCGAGGCCAACGCCATCCTGGCCGGCGACGCGCTGCTCACCATGGCCTTTGATGCCGCGGCGGAGTCCGGCAGCGCGGCAGTGGTACGCGAGATCGCCCGGGCGGCGGGCGTAGCGGGCATGGTCGGGGGCCAGGTCATCGATCTGGAGAGCGAAAACAAACAGCTCACTCTCGAGCAGCTCCGTCGCCTCCACGCCTGCAAAACCGGCGCGCTCATTCGGGCATCCCTGCGCGCCGGGGCCATGCTGGGCGGCGCCAGCGAGGACGCGCTGGCCGCGCTCACCCGCTTCGGCGAAGCCATTGGCCTGGCGTTCCAGATCGCCGACGACATCCTGGACGTGGTCGGCGAGGAGACCGCCCTGGGAAAACGGGTCGGCAGCGACGCCAACAAGCACAAATCAACCTACCCCCAGCTGCTGGGCCTGGAACGCGCACGCCAGCTCGCTGACGAAACGGCGGGAGAAGCTATGGCCGCCCTCGCGGGATTTGGCCCGGAGGCGGACGTGTTCCGCGCGCTGGCCCGGTTCATTGTCGAACGCGACAAATAGCCCCGCCGCACCCGCTGTACCTCTTTTCAGCAGCCGCTTCCCTGCAGCTCCGTGCCATCCGCATAACTCACAATAAATCAGTGCGTTACAGGCGTTGATGGAATGCCCTGCGCTCCTTTTCTGTTACCTCGAAACCGGGGTTTGCTTTGATGCGTACCCGGTGGATCTATCGGGGAGGAGGAGCAGTCCGTGACTACGACACCTGCGGCCGGGCCGAAGCGTTCCAACCGGCTAATCGACGCTACGAGCCCCTATCTTCTGCAACATGCCCATAACCCGGTCGACTGGTATCCCTGGGGTGATGAAGCACTGGACAAGGCCCGAACCGAGAACAAGCCCATCTTTCTTTCGATTGGGTATTCCGCCTGCCACTGGTGCCACGTCATGGAGCGGGAATCGTTCGAGGACGAAGCGATCGCCGAATTGCTCAACCGGCACTATGTGTCGATCAAGGTGGATCGCGAGGAGCGGCCGGACATTGACGGCATCTACATGGCCGCCACACAGATCATGACGGGTGGCGGGGGCTGGCCCATGAGTGTGTTTCTTACCCCCGACCTGAAGCCCTTCTACGCGGGCACCTACTTTCCTCCACGCTCCCGGATGGGCCGGCCCGGTTTCCGGACCATACTCGAATCCATCACCGCCGCGTGGCAGACCCGGCACAGTGAGATCCTCGAAAGTGCGGAGAGGTTCACGGATTACGTGCGTCAGAACGCCGACACCTGCACCGGTTCGCCCAACGCGCCCACGCCGGAACTCATTGCGGTGGCCGCCGGTGATCTGTTGCGCTCGTACGACTCAAATCATGGTGGATTCGGCCCGGCCCCGAAATTTCCGCCGCACGGCGCCATCAACCTGCTCTTTCGGCGGTATCACGCGACAAAAGACGCCCAGGCCCGGGACGCCGCCCTGGTGACCCTGCAAAAAATGGCCAACGGGGGGCTGTACGATCATCTGGGCGGCGGATTTCACCGCTATTCGGTCGATGAACGCTGGCTTGTACCGCATTTCGAGAAGATGCTCTACGACAATGCCCAGCTTGCGCCGCTGTATCTCGCCGCGTATCAGATCACGGGCGATTCGTTCTACCGCCGCATCGCCGAGGAGACGTTTGATTATGTCCTCCGGGAGATGACGGGCCCCGATGGAGGGTTCTATTCGTCGGAAGACGCCGACAGCGAAGGGGAGGAGGGGAAATTCTATCTGTGGCGCCACGACGACATTGTCGAGCTCCTGGGCGAAGAGGATGCACCGCTGTTCAATGAGCACTATACGGTGCGCCCGGAAGGTAATTTTTCGTCGCCGGAGGAATACCACGCTGGTCTGAACATTCTGCATGTCACCAGCAGCCTGGGCGATCTCGCGCAGCGGCACGGCCTGTCCGCCGCAGAACTCGAGGTCCGGCTTGGAGCCATGCGCCGGAAACTGCTTGCCGTGCGTTCGCAACGGGTGCGGCCGGGGTTGGACGACAAGGTGCTGACTTCGTGGAACGCCCTGATGATCTCGGCTTTTGCCCAGGGATACCAGGTGCTGGCGGACGAAAATCTGCTCCACGCCGCGGAGAAAGCCGCCGCATTTCTATGGTCGCATCTGAAAGACGGCGAGCGCCTGCTGCGCAGCCATCGTAACGGCGAAAGCCGTTTCGATGCCTATCTCGACGATCACGCCTTTCTCGCCGTGGCCCTGCTCGACCTGTACGAGGCCGCGTTTGATGTGCGGTGGCTCGAGGCCGCGCGCGAGATCGCGGATATCATGCTGGCAAAATTCTGGGATCGGGAAGGCGGGGGATTCTTCTTTACCTCGCCGGGCCATACCCATCTCATCGCACGGGACAAGCCGGTGTTCGATGGCGCGGAACCGTCGGGCAACGCCATGGCCGCGTACGCCCTGTTGCGGCTTGCGACGTTCTCCGGCGAGGCCGAATACGGGGACAAGGCGGAACGTCTCCTGTGCATCAACCACGCCGGGCTCGAATCCATGCCGCGTGCGCAGCTCAGCATGCTGTGTGCGGTGGACTTTTATCTCCATGCCCCGAAAGAGATCGCTATTGCTGGCAAGAGCGGCTCGCCCGACGTGCTCGTCCTGCTTCAGGCGTTGCATCGCCACTACATTCCGAATAAGGTAGTGGCATTCATCGATCCGGATGCGCCGGACGCCCAGAGAGCACGGGACGCCACACCGCTGCTCGACGCGAAAATGCCGGTTGATGGGAAAGCCGCCGCGTATGTGTGCAAAGATTTTGCCTGCCGCCAGCCGGTCACGTCGCCCGAGGCGCTTCTGGAGGAGTTGGAGGTAGATCGCGAACAGGAGTAAGAATCCATGGCGTATTCGAAGGTATCTCGTTTTATCCTCCTCGGGTGTGTTTTGATCCTCGCCCTGCCGTCGGCAGCCCAGTTTGGCGCGCTTCAGCAGCCCAGCGAGCCGCCCGAGGCCACGGTCGCCGCATACCAGGACGCCACCGGCGCGCTGCCGGGCGCACAGACACGCCTCGCGGTGGTGATCGAGATCCCCAGCGGCTGGCATATCAACGCCCATGAACCGCTCGACGAATTCCTCATTCCCACTCAGGTCGTGCTCGAGCCGCCGGACGGGTTTGCCGTTGACGCCGTGGTCTATCCCGAACCTGTTCTGGCGACGTTCAGCTTTTCGCAGGACCAGATGGCCGTCTATGAACATTCAGCCGCGGTCGGGCTTGTCGTGGCCGTCGCCGAACATGTTGCGCCCGGCGAGTATGCACTGCCCGGCACGCTGCGGTACCAGGCCTGCAACGACACAATCTGCGCGCCACCCAGGACCCTGCCCTTCGTGGCGCAGCTCACCGTGGTCGCAGCCGGCACCTCGGTTACTCCCCAGAATTCGGAGATTTTTGCGCCCATCGACTTCACGAAAACTGCCGCGCCGGAGTCCGCGCCCGGCGAGGCGGCGCAAGCGCCCGTTGAAACGGTTTCGGAAGATTGGGAAGCGCTCGCAGATGCCTTTGTCGTGGCCGGGCGCAACTCCGGGTACCTGGGCAGCGACACGTTCATCGAGTGGATTCGCGGCGTCGAATCGGGCGCGCTGGACAGCAGCCTCAACGCGTTTGCCGGCAAGAGCGCGTTTGCGATTATCGTTTTAACGCTGCTGGGCGGCCTCGCTCTTAACCTTACGCCCTGCGTGCTCCCGCTGATTCCCATCAACCTGGCGATCATCGGCGCGGGCGCCCAGGCGGGTTCGCGGCGGCGCGGGTTCGCCCTGGGTGGCGTCTATGGCCTCGCCATCGCGCTGACCTACGGTATCCTGGGCATCGCTGCCGTGCTGACCGGCTCGTCGTTTGGGAGCATCAACGCATCGCCGTGGTTCAATCTGGCTATTGCGGTGGTGTTTGTTGTGCTGGCCCTGGCCATGTTTGACCTCATCAACATCGATTTTACGCGCTATCAGAGCAGGGTCGCGATCGACAAATCCCGCAAAGGAACGTTTTACCTCGCGTTTGGCATGGGGGCGGTCTCGGCGCTGCTTGCGGGTGCCTGCGTCGCGCCGGTGGTCATCTTCGTTATCCTTCTGGCGCGCGACCTCTACCAGGCGAGTCCGATCGCCCTGGCACTGCCGTTCGTGCTCGGCGCAGGCATGGCGCTGCCCTGGCCGTTCCTGGGCGCGGGCATGTCGTTCCTGCCCAAACCCGGCGGCTGGATGGTCAAAGTAAAGTACGCGTTCGGCGTGTTCATTTTGCTCTTTGCCGCGTATTACGGCTATCTCAGTTACTCGATTTTCAGCGACCGCTTGGGCGTTGACAGGATGGAGGTTGCCTCGAGCGCGGAAGAACTCGACGAAGACGGCTGGATCACATCTCTGGCCGACGGGCTTGCCCGCGCTAAGGCCGAGAACAAGCCAGTGCTGGTTGATTTCTGGGCCACCTGGTGCAAGAACTGCCTCACGATGAACCAGACCACCTTCAAGGACCCGCGGGTACAAGAATCCCTCGCGGACTACGTCAAGGTGAAGTATGAGGCGCCGCAACCTGATGCGCCCCCCGCCCGTGACGTTATGGAACGATTCGGCGTCGGCGGGCTCGGCCTTCCCGTCTACGTCATCCTTGAACCCACTGCCAGCGAGTGACCGTCGGGGGGATGCGGGCGCTATCGGAGAAGTTTCGGCGCCGCAGCCGTGCTCAACTGCCGCTCGATGCGTGTCATCATGCGGGCGGCACGCTGGGCCTGCGGCGATTCCGGCCGCAAGTCGATCACCTGCTGGTATGAGGCCAGCGCTGCCGGCAGATCATTCGCGCGGCGGTACATCTCGGCCATCTGGAAATGAAGCCCGGGGTCTGCCGGCCGGAGAGCCAGGGCGGCGGCATACTCGGATTGCGCGTCGGCATACAGGCCCAGCCGCGAATAGGCCGAGGCCAGATTCGCGCGGGCCTGCACGTTGTCGGGAATCAGCGAGACGGCGGCCTGGTATTCGGCCAGGGCGGCGTCGTGCTGGCCGGAGCGCTGGTAATATTGCGCCAGCGCCTGGCGGGCATCAAACGATTGAGGCGCCTGTTCGACCCACGTTGCGAGCATCGCCCCTTCCTCGCCGGGCAGGCCCAGGCGGCGGTAAATCGAGGCAGCCATGGCATACGAGCCGGGGTGGTCCGCGCTCAAGGCCCGGAACTGGTCCAGCTCGCCCAGGACGGCGGCATCGGCCCCCGTGCGCAAATAGGCGTTTGCCAGGTAGTAATGCGCGAGCGGATCGCCCGGGCGCGCGGCCGACCAGTCCGCATAGACCTGCATTTCCTCGGCGGTCATGCCAAGTTGGCGGTATAACGCTCCCAGCGTGCGGTAGGACATCGCGTTGGACCCGTCGGCAGCCAGGCTGTCTCGAAGCATGGCGGCGGCTTCCGCGTAACTTCCGCGTTCAATGAGCTGGCGCGCCCGGTTGTACAGCTGTCTCGATCGTCTGGGATCGGCCGCTGCGGCGCGGGTTTCCTCACTTCCGGTTTCTCCGTGATTCCGCCGCCGTTGTGCGCGCGAGGCCTTGCCGTCCACGCGTCCATCGGCGTCTGCGGGACGGCCGCTCGCGCGACCGGCGCCGGATGCGGCCGTTTCAGCTCGGTTCCCCCGGCGCGGCGCAGAATCCGGCGTGCCGTCATGCAGCGGGTCCTGATCAAGAAAAGAGGCCAGTGCTTCGACGAGATAGTCGGCCAGGGGATCGGTCGACGCATCGCCTCTGCCGGGTTGGAAAGTCTCTTCGAGCAGGAGTCCCGCGCGCGCAAGCTCCTCCCGGTTCGTGGCCGAAGCCGGGGGCGCAGGGCCGGTCATCCCGGACTCGGCCCCCTCCGTCTGCGCCAGATGGAGGCGGTAGGTCTGGAGGGCCAGCAGAACCGCCAGAAGCGCCATGGCAGCGGCCATTATTTTGTTGTTCATGGTTGGGACTCCACCCGGGAATTCCCCGGGGACGCCGGCAAGAAATCCTGTCAGACCGATCGGACGCATGGGAAGTATAGCTGCTGTGCGGATTATATCATCAAGAGCCGGGCGCTCTGCGGTGGGAAAAATGAAAACAGCCTGCCGGGACACAATGGTCGCGGCGGGCGGGGGTACGTTCGGGAGCCTACTCGTCGCGTGGCGCCGGCGAGGGGTCAAAGAAGTCGCGCTTGTCCTTCACGTCCTTATACTCCTCGGCGGTGTCGAGCGGCGCATGCCCTTCCGCGATGACGGGCCATTTCGCTGAGTATTCAAGATTGAGCTGTAGAAAATCCTGGTACTCTTCCGGCAGGTCTTCTTCCGGATAGATCGCGTGGACGGGGCATTCGTCGACGCATGCACCGCAATCGATGCATTCCACAGGGTCGATCGCCAGCATGTTGGCGCCCTCGTGAAAGCAGTCAACCGGGCACACGGTCACGCAGTCGGTATATTTGCATTTGATGCACGCTTCGGTAACAACATGGGTCATAAATATGCCTCCTGCAAGCGGCCAAACCGGCATACTTGGAGTGAGTTGAACTGCGCTTCGAACAAGCCGAACTGGCGGGCGATTGCGCGCCATTGAAGTATCATGTTTAGACACACCGTGTCAATCAGAATATTCCCGGCGCGCACTTTCCGCGGCAGCGTTACGAACCGGGTTCAGCGACGCGAACCAGCTGTTTTCCGAGGTTTTCGCCCTTGAACAAGCCGATAAACGCGCGCGGCGTGTTTTCCAAGCCATCCACGATGGTTTCCCGCCAGGTCAGACGGCCTTCGGCTATCCACTGGGCCAGAGCGCGCTGAGCCTCCTCGTAGCGCGCGGCGAACTGAAATACGAGAAACCCCTCGGCGCGTGCGCGTTTTGTGATCAAATGCCACAAGAGGCGCGGTCCCTGGGCCGGAGCAAGCGCATTGTACTGATCGATCTGGCCGCAAACCACAATGCGTGCCTCCGGATTGACCTGCGGAATCACGGCATCGGTTAATGCGCCTCCAACATTGTCAAAATACACGTCAATGCCGCTGGGACATGCTTCCCGCAATGCAGCCGCGTAGTCAGTTAGGTCTTTGTAATTGAACGCGGCATCAAAGCCGATCGATTTGAGGCAGGCCACTTTCTCGGCGGAACCCGCCGAGCCGGCCACACGGCAACCCTGGATCTTTGCCAGCTGGCCCACTACCGAACCCACCGCACCGGCTGCGCCTGATACAAATACAGTTTCGCCGGGCCGCGGCCGGCCGATATCCAGCAGGCCGAAATACGCGGTCAGGCCCGGCATGCCCAGGATGCCCAGGGACGTGGATAATGGCGCGAGCGACGTGTCAAACCGGTATACGTTGCTGCCATCCGACACCGCGTAGTCCTGCCAGCCCCAGAGTCCGTGGACCGTCTCGCCAACGGCATATTCCGGGTGGCGGGATTCGAGGATCGTGCCTGCCGCGCCCCCCAGGATCAGGTCGCCCACGTTGAACGGGTTCATGTAGGATGGCCCTTCATTCATGAGCCCCCGCATATAGGGATCGACGGAGACGTAGTTGATCCGGACCAGAAACTGACCTTCCTGCAACGCGGGGACTTCGCTGGCGACCAGCGCGAAATCAGATTCTCTGGGGAGTCCTTTCGGCCGCGCCGCCAAGTAGATCTGCCGGTTTGTGAGTGCCATGACCTGTTCCTTTCCGCTGTTTTACCGCGAGACCTGATGGACGGCCTGTGGTTAAGCGCAACAACTGTGGCGGCCCGGGCATTTCCGCGCCGGTTATTCTCCCCGCGCGGTCAGGGCCCTGCCCGAAGGTTTGGACGCCGGGGCATTCAAAAGCAGCTCCTGGTCGGCCAGTTCCGGGTTCAACTCCGGGAAATACACGGTACAATCGGTCGTGCTGTAGTCGGGAGCGATATGCTCCGCATCGATCCGGCGCACCAGAAACGTCGCTCGATCAATCCAGACGGTGTACAACGCGCCGGTACGGAGCGAGCCGTTGATCCGGTAGCACGGCACATCCTCCAGCAGGGCATCGGACAGGCGGCTCAGTCCGTGCAGTTCTGCCAGGCTCCGTCCGTGGACCCGATCCGGCATCAGCAGCCGCGGGATGGTGTGGGATGCGCCATTGGACGGCCCCACGGCGCGCCCGATGGCATCGTCGAGCGACGGCATCGGCTGGGCGCCCTCCTGGTGCCCCCACCACGCGCGAATTGTGCCTGCATCGGCGTAAACGATATACCGGTGCTCGCCTTCCTGGCACTGGAACCGGAAACGGTCAGGACGCTGGAAGGCGGTGCTGAACGTCTGCGATTCCTCCTGCGTCTCATTGGCCGTTCGGAACGTGCGCGTCATGACCCCGGAATCGCGGTATGAGGCGCAATTTTCGTAGGCCTCGACGCAACGGCCCATCACCTCCGAGGCCAGCAGCAGATCGATGGCGGGAATCTCCACGATCTTTTCGCGGCCTGGCCCGCACCCGGGCACGAGCGCAAGCCAGACGGCCAGGATTATGGCGGACAAAGGGCGTGGCATGCGGGCAACCGTGCTCCCATCTATGATGGCGTGTTTTTATGAATCATAACACGCTTTCTGCAGCCGAGCTACGGGGCAGGACCCCTTGAGGCAGGCGTGGCTATGGCCTGCAGCGCTCAGGACGCTGTTAATGAGGATCCGCGCCGGCGCCTCAGTTATCCGGCTGCCAGCGGACCCGAGCAACGAAAACCGCGCCTGTCGCACCGCCTTTCTTGTAGACCTCGGGGAAGAACATGCCTTCGCCGACGGTGACCCAGCTCTCGCCCTGTGTAATGGGGCCGGCGCCGAAATTGCCCATGGTGGCGCCGCGTTCCGGGATCAGCACCTGTTCGGTGGCCCGCATGACACACAGGTGATCCGGATCCACTTGTGCGATGAACAGCGGCGCGCGGTGGCGGAAGATGTGGTCGTTATTTGCGCCGCGGCGCGTATAGACCAGGAACAGCCGGCCGCCGTGCGCCAGCCAGTGCTGTTGCGTGTTGTAACTGCCCAGTTCCGCGCCGTCGTCAAATGTCCACGGTTTAAGCGGCGCGAAATGGAGCCCGTCGTCACCCGCGGTCACGTAACCTTTTTCATCATTGCGGATCGTCAGATAGTAGCGTCCCTGGAACTGAATCAGGGACGGCTCATCGCATCCTCGGGGCACATCCAGCGTGAGTTCGTCGCCGTGTTCCAGGTAGGTCAGCTGCGTCCCGTCAAAAGAGCAATGCACGACGGTGGATGCCGAGCGCGCCCGTGCGCCTTCCCCGCGCATTTCGGGCGGACAGAAGTATTGCGGCACGAGCAGCGTGCCATCGTCTTTGATCACCCATTGCGCGCATCCGGCGCCCGCGCTCCAGAATTTCTCCTGGTCAGGAAACTCGAGCATGCGCCAGGGGTCCCATTGGTCCATCTCCGGGTCGTACACGGCGTAGGCCAGCTCACGCGGCTGGGGTGACGCCATCAGTACCCGGTTCCGGTAGCGCACCGTATGGCCGATAGCCAGCAGTCTCCCGCTGGGTGCATGCCATCCCGGCACGAAATCGCAGATCCCCAGCGTGATGTCGTCCGGAAGCGAACGCCATCCCAGCGCAGGCTGTTCCTGTGGTGGCGACCAGGTCTGCCCGAGGTCGTCCGAGCGCATGGTGTAGAGGCCCGAATAGAAATCGGAGCTTTCGAGATGTTTCTGCAGGGTCATGATGACGATCGGCGGTTCTTCGCCCGTTTTACGCGGGATGGCCGCGGCCCGCGGCTGAAACCAGCAATACGTTTCATCGTACCCTTCGTGGGCAATGTCGAGCTGGATAGAAAACGGTGATTCCGCCGGCGCGTCAGCGCTCTCTGCTGCCTTCGCGGCAAGGCTTCCCCCCAGTACGGCGGCCAGTACGCAACTCATCACTCGAAACATGCGCCTTCTCCTCGTTTCATGCGCCGTCTCATGCCCTCAGATATGAGTCCGCGCCGATGGGCGTCAGTATGATGAGGTGGTTTCTGCAAATCAATTGCCGCCGGGCGCCAAACACGAGAGCCGCAGCGATTCTGGGGCGCCGATGCTCACTATCCGTGGGATAAAGCGGCACGTGCTCCGCCTGTTCATGGGATGTGCTAAGATAACATCGGCTTAGGCGGGCCGAAGCCGTTCATCAGTCAACGAAGCAGGCGCGTCGCGCCGGGAGGGCATCATGGATCTCAGCCGCTTCAAATGGCCTATCATCATCCTCGTTGTCATCGGTGTGTTCTGGTTGTTCAGCAGCGCTGGCATCAATTTCATGCATAAGAAATTCACGTCGGTCCCGCCCGATCGGGACGCCAAAGTGGACCAGGCCAATGAAAAAGGCCTGTCGGCCCTGGGCGGCTTACTCATCAAGACATTTCGCTACGAGAAAGGGTTCGAAGTCCTGAATGATGCGTCCAGGCTCTATCCTCAGGGGGCCAATTTTTGGTACAACCAGTACCGCATGGCCAAATGCCTCGAAAAAATGGATCGTATCAGCGAGGCCCTCAAGCTTTTGGATAATCTCTACGTCAACGACATTCATGCCCTGGATAATCGCGTGCCGCCGCGGGACGTGCTGAAGCTGCGCATCGACAAGCTTCAGGAAGTTCACGGGCTGGGCGAGATTCAATAGAGCCATCGTGAGACAGCGCATCGCAGGACGTATCCCCGTGCTGGAATGCCTGCGCGCGGGCAAACGCGCCCCGCGCAGGCTGTTTGTGCTGCCCTCGGCGCAAGGCATGGACGGCATCCTCGATGCCGCTGCCGGCGTTCCCATCGAAACGCGGCCCCGCGCTGAATTGGACCAGCTGGCGGACGGCACGGTTCACCAGGGCGTGGTGCTTGAAGCCGACCCGCTGCCTGTCCTGTGCGAAAAAGACTGGCTGGCGCAGTCCCTGCCGGCCGATGCGCTCGCGGTTGTGCTGGACGGGATCGAAGACCCGCATAATTTCGGCGCGATCGTGCGCTCGGCCTCTGCGCTGGGCGCTCACGGCGTGTTTTTCGCGAAACGTCATGCCGCTCCGCTCTCCGCGGCAGCGCTCAAGAGCGCCGCAGGCGCGATGGAATATATCGATCTGGTCGAAGTCACCAACATCACGCGGGCGCTGGGCACGCTGAAAAAAGCCGGGTTCTGGGTGGCGGGGTTTGATGCGGATGCGCCCCAGACGCTCTGGCAGGCGGATCTGAGCGGCCGGCTCGCCGTTGTCATCGGCAGCGAAGGTGCGGGGATGCGTCGCCTTGTCCAGGAAACCTGCGATTTCCTCGTGCGCATCCCCCTGACCGGCGCCATTACCTCGCTCAACGCCTCGGTCAGCGCCGCCATCGCCCTGGCTGAATGCCGCCGGAGGCGCGCCGGGGACTCCGGCCCGTAATCGACAGCCCCATAGGCCCCGTGCCTCCCTGCATCCGCCGTGCCGCGGATCATCCATCTTGCCAATGGCCGGTCAAGCGCGTAAGATCCCGTACACTACCAGGTTTCGGCCTGATTCCGGTTAATGCCAGTTGAACTCCAAAATCCGGGTACGATAGCAGCGCACATGTTCCAATGGATTAAACCCAAATCTGAATTTACCGAAGCGGACACCGAGAAGGCTCTGTCGCGGCTGGTCTACGACGGCATGTTCGGCCAGACGATGATGGTCCTGTCCACGGGCCCGTTTCTGGTTGCCTTTGCGCTCATTCTGGGCGCCAGCAACACTGTGATCGGCATGCTGGCGGCAGTGGGGCCTCTGGCGCAAATGCTGCAGATCCCCGCCATCTTTGTGGTTGAAGGCATCCGGATGCGCAAGGCCATCACCGTGGTCACGGCCATCATCAGCCGCAGCGCCCTGTTTGCCATTGCGATGCTGCCGTGGTTTGCTCCCAAAGACTACCGCATTCCCCTGTTTTTGCTGTTCCTGGCCTGTCATTACGGGATCGGCGCCTTTGCCGGATGCGCGTTCAGTTCCTGGTTGCGCGACCTGATCCCCGGCGATCGCATGGGCCGGTTTTTCGCGCGCCGCCTGACGTTCAGCACGGGCACCGGCGCGGTACTGAGCCTGCTGGGCGGCGTGGCCATCGACCAGTACCGCGAACACTTCGCCGATCCGGCGGGCGCCTACACCATCGTCTTTTCCCTGGCGGGACTCGCCGGGATGGTGTCGGTGGTTTTCATGGGCAGCACGCCCGAACCCGCGCTGCCCGAAGCCGAACATGTGCCGCTCTGGGAATTGCTGGTGCGGCCGTTCCGCGACACGAATTTCCGGAACCTGCTCACGTTTTTGGCGTGCTGGGGCGCCGCGGTCAACTTCGCTGCGCCGTTCTTTACCGTGTACCTCCTGCAGCGCATCGGGCTCAACATGACCTGGGTGCTCGCGCTTTCGGTGGTCTCGCAAATCACCAACGTACTGTTTTTCGGTTTATGGGGCCGGCTTTCCGAGCAATTCACCAACAAGTCTGTGCTGGTGTTTTCGGTCCCGCTGTTTTTCATCAGCTTTTTGTTCTGGCCATTCACGACCCTGCCCGAACGCCACTTTCTGAGCATCCCCCTCTTGATCGCAATCCACGTGATTGCGGGGATGTCCACGGCGGGCGTCGCGCTCTGTGCGAACAACCTCGCCATGAAAACCGCGCCGTATGGCAAAGGCGCTTCGTATCTCGCGGTCAACGCGCTCGTGTCCGGTATCGCCGCCACGGTCTCGCCGGTACTGGCCGGGTTTGCCGCGGACTGGTTTGACCCCTTTGAATTGCAGCTCACCCTGTCGTTTACCGATTGGACGCGGGAGTACAGCGCGTGGGAATTGCCGACCATTGATCTCAAGGGTCTGGATTTTGTCTTCGTGATCGCCTTTCTTATTGGCGTGTACTGTTTCCACCGTCTCCTCGCCGTGCGTGAAGAAGGCGAAGTGACCGAGCAGGTGCTCCGCCAGGCCCTTTTCGGCGAGGTAGGCCGCATGGTCCGGCAGATCTCGTCGGTCGCGGGGATGCGTCAAATCGTGTCGTTCCCGTTTGCCTATCTGATAGGGCTTAAACGAAAATAATCCGGCAGGAAGCCTTTCGCGATGCCGTCTACCGGGCATGTGAGCTTGGCATTTTCGCCCGAGTGCGGTATCGTTGCGGCCGATCGAGGCGGACGGGCCGCATCGGCGCAAGGAGGGTCGCCGCATGGTGCGCATGACCAAGGTGCGGGGATTCCTGGGTGCAGTGGTAGCAATTGTCGTTCTGGTGGTCTTTATCGCGATTGTCGCGCGCGTGCTTGGGTGGGACATTCCCCTGCTCAACTAAAATTGCCGAACCAGCCGGCCTGGCGCCACACGCCTGCGCAGCGGAGCAGCCCCGCCTCCGTGACTTGCGTTGGCTCCATGCAGCCGCATGATTCGCCGGCAGCAAAGAATGGTCACAAAAACGCCCATGCATCACAGCGAGTTGCAGCCGAATTCCGAGGACGGCTCGCAGAGCCAGGATTCGCTCCAGCAGACCGTGCCACTCCTCCGATTCCCGCCCTGGCCTTACCTCACCTGCCGGGAAGCCACCCTGATGTGTGTAGCCCTCATGGTGCTGGAGCTTTACGCTTTCGCGGTCCTCTGCCTGCCCATTGCCGCCGGCGGACTGCTTTGCGATATCCCGCTGAGGCAGAATCACCTGCTGTGGAATCCCGCGATTCATATAGCGGCCAATGTGTGGGCGGTTATCCCACTGTTTTTCTGGGCCATGGGCAGGAGTGGACGGCCCTTTCGCGAAACGTTTGGTATCTATCCCGTTCGCTGGGTGGTTCTCTGGGCGGCCACGTTCCTGGGTGCCGTAACCGCGACGCTCACTGGGCACCTCGGCGGCATTTTTGCGCAGGGCTTTCCTTCGTCTTCTTTCCCCTTTGAGGCGTCAGAGGTGTTTCGCGCCAGTCCGAACATGAGTTGTTTCGCGCTCGTGGTTGTGGCTCCGCTCACCGAAGAACTGCTTTTTCGCGGCGTCATATTGCAGGGCCTGCTGCGGCGCCGCAGCATCGGAAGGTCCTGTGTTGTGAGTTCTCTGCTCTTTGCGCTGATTCATGTCAATCCGTTTCAGTTTGTGCCCCTGTTTCTCGGAGGCTTGCTGCTCGCGGCCGTGCAGCTGAAGACCGGTTCCCTGTGGCCGAGCATATGCATGCACGCGGGCTTCAATATTCCTCCAGCGGCCGCGATCATGGCGCAGGCGAGACTGGCTGCAACGCAGGAAGCCGGCCCGCCCTCTTTCCCGTGGTTTCACGTGTTCGCAGGGGTCTTGCTTCTGGCGGGTGCAGTGCTATCCTTTTGGTCAAGGCGCACGCGAGCATCGTCCGAACCCGAACAGGAGTGACAGAGCGCCTGAGCTGCGCCCGAAGTTGCGGAGCGCGTTCCACATTATCGATACTGCGGACGGTATGTGCGCGTGGGCAGATTCCCGCGCCGGAAAGGGTGCAGCGTGATTGATCTGGAAAAACATGCGGAAGGGATCCTGGCTACGGCCTTGCGGAATGGCGGGCAGTTCGCCGAGATTTTTCTGGAAGAAACCGCCAGAACTGTCATTGTTTTTGAAGATAACAAGGTCGAACAGATCGTTTCGGGCGTCGACGCGGGCGCAGGCATCCGCCATCTCAGCGGCGATCAGACCCTCTATGGCCATACCAATGAACTCACCGAGCCGCATCTCACCGCACTTGCGAACGAGCTTGCCGCTGGCGCGTGTGGCGGCAAACCGGATTGCAATTTCGCGTTTACGCCCGAGCGCCTGGGGAAAGTCCCCAAAGTCCCGCCATCGGCAGTGCCCACGCCGCGGAAGCTCGAACTGGTCCGCAACGCCAACGCCGCGGCGCGCGCCCATGACCCGCGCATTGTGCAGGTGACGGTCTCGTACGGCGATTCGCTGCGCCGCGCGCTGATCGTCAATTCCGAGGGGCGCTTTGTGGAGGAGAGCCGGCCCCAGGTGCTCTTCTCCGTGCGGGTGGTGGCCCGCGACGGCGCCGTGGTGCAGACCGCATACGAGACCGCCGGCGGGACCCTCGGGTTTGAATTGTTTGATGAGGTGGACCCCGAAGCGCTGGCGCTGCAGGCGGCCCGCCGGGCCTGCCTCATGCTCAAGGCCGAACCTGCGCCGACCGGGCGCATGCCCGTCGTGCTGAGCAGCGAGGCGGGCGGCACCATGATCCACGAAGCGGTCGGCCACGGCCTCGAAGCCGACCACATCGAGAAGGGCATATCGAAATACTGCGGGCGGCTGAATGAACAAATCGCCGTGCCCGAGATCACCGTCGTCGACGACGGCACGCTTCCCGGTAAGCGCGGTTCCGCCTGCATGGACGACGAAGGCACGCCCACCCGCCGGACGGTTCTGATCGATGGCGGCGTACTCGTCCAGTTTTTGAATGATCGCCGGACCGCCTGGAAGATGGGCATGGCGCCAACGGGCAATGGGCGGCGGGAATCGTATCAGCATAAGCCCGTCCCACGGATGACCAATACCCTCATTCTTCCCGGCACGAGCGACCCCGCATCCATTCTCGCCGAGACAGGCACGGGGCTCTTCGTCAAAAAGATGGGCGGGGGGCAGGTGACGCCTCTGAACGGCGATTACGTGTTTGAAGTGAGCGAAGGGTATCTCATCCGCAATGGCGAGGCCGCGATTCCCGTGCGCGGGGCCACGCTCATCGGAAACGGCCCCGACACCCTCATGCAGATCGAGGCGGTCGGAAGCGATCTGGGATTTGCCATCGGGACCTGTGGGAAAGACGGCCAGGCAGCGCCGGTCAGCGATGCCCAGCCCACCTTGCGCATCCGGGAGCTCACCATCGGCGGCACCCGGTAGGCCGATCAGGCACGCAGCCGAACCGGGCCTCAGGAACCGGATTCAGCCTGGCCCAATACACCGTTGGCCATGCGGATGTGGCCGATGCGCCGCCAATCGAGCCCGAGTAATTCCGCGCCGCGGGCGGGGTTGTGATGGGATGCGGGCTGTGGTTGACGAGGTTGGGTTTCAGCACGACGCGCCGCCCGGATGCCAGCAACGCGCCCGCCTCAATGGCGTCGAGCGCACGCGGTATGGAGATCGCATGCGAGACGAATTCTTCTACCGCAACGCCCGCATGCACGCCGGATACTGTGGCCACGCTTTTCGTCACGCTTCCAACCTGTGAACGCCCGAGACCGCCCGGCTGCTCAGGCCGGATATCGCGGCTACGAACACGCCTTTTCCAACGCTTCCTGCATGCGATCACCGCGCACTTCGAGGTGGGATGCCGACCATACCGCCGCCCGATCTTTCACGAGGATGATCTGCGGCGACTGGTGCCGCACGCCCAGGGCCTCGGCGATCGCGTTCGATACAGGGCGGCTCTCAATCACCTTCACCATATGGATGTCCACCCCGTTGCCGGAATTCTGGGTTTCGTATTCCACAACGCGGCTGTGTGCCGCACCAGAGACCGGGCAGGACGTGCTGTGCTTGAACACAAACACCGGTTTCACCTGCGACGCATCCAGGCAGGCCTGCCAGTCGTCCTGTTTTGTCATTTCTTTCATCGTACCGCTCCTGTAACGACCTTGAAGAGGTGCGCCTTCAAACGGGAACGCACGGTGCCGCCGCGGATGACGTTTGGAACCGGTCCCCGTTCTTTCAAACAACACCCGAGCCGCTGCGAGGATTCCAGGCAGGGCCAGGAATCACCACGGTCCCTGCGCAGCCTGCATTGAATCTATTGCGGCCATGGCGCTCTGGAGCACCGGCTGAAAACGCGCGCAGGCAGCCCCGCGTGGGCTTTAGTGCATCGTGAGGCCGCCGTCGATGGCGATCGTGGCTCCGGTGATGTAGCCCGCGGCCTCGGACGCGAGATAGCTCACGAGCCCGGCAACTTCCTCAGGGCTGCCGGCGCGGCCGAGTGGGATACGGGCCAGCATGGCCTCGCGCATGTCGCCCTGAATCGCCGCGGTCATGTCGGTCTCAATGAGACCCGGCGCTACCGCGTTGACGGTGATGTTGCGCGAACCGAGTTCGCGGGCCAGCGACCGGGTCAGCCCGAGCAGCCCGGCCTTTGCCGCGGCATAATTGGCCTGGCCCGGCTGGCCGAGGATGCCGATCACGCTCGAGATGTTGATGATGCGCCCCCACCGCTGTTTCATCATGCCGCGCACCGCCGCCCGGCAGCAACGGAACACGCCGGTCAGATCGGCGTCGATGACCTGCGCCCAGTCCTCGTCTTTCATGCGCATCAGTAGCGTGTCGCGCGTGAGCCCCGCGTTGTTGACCAGGATCGAGACAGGTCCGAAGGCTTCCTCGACGGCAGCGACGAGCGCAGCCGGAGCTTCAGGGTCTGCCATATCGGCTTGAAACGCCCGAGTGCCGTGGCCGATTTCGTTCGCGGCCGCCGTGGCGGTGTCGAGCGTCCGCCCGCAAATCGCGACCTGCGCGCCCCGGCTCGCAAAGTGTACGGCGCACGCCCTGCCAATGCCGCGCGTGCCGCCGGTGACCAAAACAACCTTCCCGCCAAATTCGTTCATGCCTGTTCTCCTGATGCCGTGATCGCGTCAAATGTACCGGCCGGGGTGACCAATGGCGCCTGCCCGGTGCGTCTGGCCAATCCCTGCAGCACGCGTCCGGGCCCAACTTCAAGCGCCTCAACAGGGCCCAGAGCGGCCATAACCTCGGTCCAGCGCACCGGTGCGCAAAGCTGGCCGGCCAGCAGACCGCGAATCCGCTCCGGTTCTACTTCTTCCGCTCCGCTCACGGATGAGACAAACCGGGTTTTCGGAGCGTTCAACACCGCGGTCTTCAGGAAATCGCGGAATGCTTCACTGGCGGGGCGCATGTATTCGGAATGAAACGGTCCTGAGACGTTCAGGCGCATCACACGTTTGGCGCCTGCGTCTTTGAGGGTTTGCTCGGCGGCGTCCAGCGCCGCGACGGCTCCCGAGATGATGGTTTGGCCAGGCCCATTGTAGTTGGCCACCTGGGCGCCTTCGGGCAGGGCGGCCTCGATAGCGGAGGCGTCCAGGCCGATCACGGCCGCCATCGCGCCTTCCGGCACATTTTCCGACATCAGCCGGGCGCGCTCCTGGACCACGCGAAATGCTTCCTCGAACGCCAGCGCACCCGAAGCGACCAGCGCAGAGTATTCGCCCAGACTGTGGCCCGCGCATACCGATGGGGTTATGCCAATGGCCGCCAGATGCGCCGCAATGGCCACCTCCACGGTCAGCAGCGCGGGTTGCGCCATACGAGTGTCTGCCACTTCAGCGTCGGTGCCATGAAACACCGTGTCAAGCCAGGCAGTGCCGGTCATGGCAACAGCGCGGTCAAAAATATCCCGGGCGGCGGCGCTGGAATCCCGGAAATCGGCGCCCATGCCGGGCGCCTGGCTCCCCTGGCCGGGGAAAAGAAATGCGGTCATGGATTGGCCTCCTGGGCGTTCAGATGGGCTTCGGTGCTGCGCAAGCGCTCGATGCCGTAGCGGATGTGCTCGTTGATGCGCGAATGCACTGCCCGGCGCGCACCCAACAGGGCATTTTTGACGCCAAGCGAAGAAGACGAGCCGTGCAGAATGATCACAACGCCCTTCACGCCAAGGAGGGGGGCGCCTGAATACATGTTGGGATCGATTTCCTGTTTGAGCCGGCGGTAGGCGCCCCTGCTGAAAAATGCCCCCAGTCTGCTGAGCCAGGTCGACATGAGTTCGCGGTGAAGCCGTTGTTTGATCAAGGCCGCCGTGGCTTCTGTGGTCTTGAGCACCACGTTGCCCACGAACCCGTCGCAGACCACCACATCGGCGTCGCCGTGGTAGATGGCCCGGGGCTCGATGTTGCCGACGAAATTGATGTGGCCCGAAGCGCTCAGATTGCGGTGGACGCCTTTGGCCAGGTCGTTGCCTTTGACATGCTCCTCGCCGATATTGAGCAGGCCCACCCGCGGGTTTTTCCGCCGCAGCACGTGTTCCATATAGAGCATGCCCATTTCGGCGAAATCGCAGAGCTGGCGGGCCGTACAATCGACGTTGGCGCCCATGTCAATCAACAGCACCGGTTTCTTGACGGTGGGCACCGTCTGGCAGATGGCCGAGCGGGAAACGCCCCGGATCGGGCCGAGCGTCGTGCGTGCGGCGACCATGACTGCGCCGGTGTTTCCCGCACTGACACAGGCATCGGCCTCGCCGGATTTCACCAGGCGGAGTGCCACGAGCAGAGAAGAGTCTTTTTTCTGACGAACCGCCTGCACGGGCTGGTCGTCCATCCGGATGGTTTCCGACGCATGCACGATGCTGACGCGGCCGCGCCGTTTATAACGCGCCAGCGCCTGTTCGAGCCGCTCCTGGTCCCCAACAAGCACATATTCCGTGCCGTCCTGAAGGCTGGCCTCTACGGCTCCACGCACTTCAGGACCCGGAGCGTTGTCGGACCCCATGGCATCGAGAGCAATTCGCATGCGCTACCCCTGTCGGTTCCCCATCAGCACAAGCCATCCCGAGGCTTATTATGCGCCGTGAAGAAGCTTCGCGCCGTTACAAATCGACGCCCGGTCAATAGGCCGGGCGTCGTCCGTTGGCGGGCATCACGCAGATTACTCGGTTCCGATCTTAATCGACAAACGCTCTTTATAATGGCCACATTTCGGACATACCCGATGCGGCTGAATGCGTTCGCCGCAACTCGGGCATTCGCTGAGGCAGGGCTTCACCAGGGCATGATGAGACCGCCGCGTGTTCCGGCGCGTCTTTCCAGTGCGTCTCTTTGGTACTGGCACGAGTTCACTCCTTCGAACGTTTGGGGTCCAGCTCGGGAAACAAGGCCGCCAATCCCGAAAACCCGCTATTTCCAAATTCCGTCAGGGGGGCCTTTCCCCCGCAATGGCAGGGCGCCGTATTGCGATTCGCGCCGCAGTGCGGGCACAGCCCCGCGCAATCATCCTCGCACAATGTCTTCGACGGCGCCGACAGCACCAGCTCTTCCCACGCTGGAGCGGCCAGGTCAATCTCGCCGCCGTCAAAATACACCGTATCGCTCTCGTTGTCCTCCAGGTCGCCGTCACCGCTTTCCGCCGCAAGTTCGGCGGCTTCGCCGGCCGGCCCCGGTTCAAACGGCCAGATAACCTCGAGCTCAAACGGAACCTGCACCGGCGCAAGGCACCGGTCGCATTGCCTGAGGTACTCCCCCGTCAGCGTTCCGATGAACACGAAACGGGGCTCGACACGACTTATCCTCCCCTGGATGTGGACCGGGCCCACCTCCAGCGCTTTCGCCTCCGGAGGACGAAGCCCCCCTTCAGGGACCGTAATGTCGATCTCATGTTCGCCGCGTTCCAGAGCCGACAGCGGTATTTTCAAGCCCGACACGGCGTCTGCCTCCTGTAAAAACGGCCGTCAGCGTATCAAATTAAGGCATAACGCGTCAAATACGGCGCGGCGTGCCCGGCAAACCCGCCTTTCCCGGCCTCCAGCGGGAGACATGCGGGCCTGCACGGCGCCCTTGCTCACATTTAACACACCTTGTATCTTAATCCCTGCAGAGTCATATGTGTTCCCGCTCGCGCACACTAGCGACCGGCCAGAAGTCTCAATGAGCGGGTTAAAAACGCCTAAGCACCTTCAGGAGCCTTAGTTATGAAGAAAATGCTGGCCCTGGTATGCCGGTTTTGTCCCGTTTGCATTCTTCGGCGCAGGTTTCCCGAGTCCGGTTACGGCCGGTTCACGCGCCGTATCGAGCGCGCCTGTCCGTTTTGCCGCGCCTACGACGAGCTGCACGGGGTGGGCACGGCTCAAGCGCCCCATAACGCCGGGAACGAATAAAACGAAGTCTTTCAGCGCCTCCTCAGGGGCGGGTCTTGCCCCTCGCCCCGGCTTCTGGGCGGACGCCAGCGGTGCGTTCAGCCTACCGTTCGTCGAGGGGCACCCACTTTCGCACGTTTTCGCCGGTGTAGATCTGGCGTGGCCGGTGGATGCGCTCCCCGCGTTCCAGGCGCATTTCGCGGTAATGAGCGATCCACCCGGGCAGGCGGCCCAACGCGAACATGACCGTGAACATGTTGGTGGGGATGCCGATGGCACGGTAAATGATCCCGCTGTAAAAATCGACGTTCGGATACAGCTTCCGCTCGATGAAGAAATCGTCCTTCAACGCCGCTTCCTCAAGGTGTTTGGCGATATCCAGCATCGGATCGGACGTACCCATTTCGTTGAGGACGTCGTCACATGCCTTTTTCAGGATGCGCGCGCGGGGATCGAAGCTCTTGTAGACGCGGTGCCCGAAGCCCATCAGCCGGAATCCCGACTGCCTGTCTTTGGCCATCTTGATATACTTTTTGTAATTGCCGCCATCGGCTTTGATGTTTTCGAGCATTTCAATGACGGCCTGGTTGGCGCCGCCGTGGAGCGGTCCCCAGAGGGCGCACACGCCCGCGGACACTGCGGCGAACAGGTTGGCCTGGCTGCTTCCAACCATACGTACGGTGGAGGTGCTGCAGTTCTGTTCGTGATCGGCGTGAATGATGAGCAGCAGGTCCAATGCGCGCTCGATCACGGGCGAGACCTCATACGGTTCCGCGGGGTGGCCAAACATCATCCGGAGAAAGTTGGCGGCATAGCTCAACTCGGCCAACGGGTACATAATGGCCTCGCCGCGTGATTTTTTGTACGAGTAGGCCGCCAGAGTCTTGGCTTTGGCCAGGAGGTAGATGATCGCCAGATCGAGCGTCTCCGGCGTATTGGCCTCCGGATAGAACGCGGAAAGGCTCGAGGTCATCGCCGAGAGAATGGCCATGGGGTGCGCGTGAGGCGGATAGTGGTCGAACACGTTGATCATGCTTTCGTGCGCGTAGCTGTTCAACGTGAGCTGGCGGCGCCATTCCAGGAGCTCTTCGCGATTGGGCAGGTGCCCATAGACCAGCAAATGGCATACCTCGGGAAAGCGCGCCGAGACGGCCAGTTCTTCGATAGGATATCCCCGGTACCTCAGGATACCTTTCTCGCCGTCAATAAAAGTGATCGCACTCTCGCACGAGCCGGTGTTGGCATAGCCCGGATCAAGCGTGATGTAGCCCGTCGCCGTGCGCAGAGAGGTGATATCAAACGCCTTTTCCCCCTCGGAGCCAACGACCACCCGAGACTCATATTCCTGTCCGTCCAGAATCAGTTTGACTGAGTTCATACTGCCCGTATCTCCCTCCTGATTCGCCCGCGCGGATGAATGCAAACGTTCCCACCCGTCTGACTCTCTGCCCACGTATGCGTATAGGTGCGCCAAAACGGTGTTTCGCTGCCGAACGACCCATACGAAAAACTACAGGCCTCGCCCAAGCAAAAAACTGTATCGAAATCGCTGTATAATGTCAACTCCTTGACACACAATGCGATAGCGCCTATGCGCCGGTCCTGCGGCCTCTACGGCGCGCCATTTTCGCGCTGCTGCCCACACTTGCACCCGCTGTACCGCGCATTTCCGGCGGGCGCAGATGCGCTCCGGCCCGCCGGAGAATCAACGCTCGGCGTCCAGCAACGTGACGAGTTTTCCGTCGAATTCAGCTTTGCTGTATGCGCCAAGGTAATGAACCAGCCCGTCGCGGCCAATGAGCGCCACCCACGGGATCTCTTCGCCCTTGTACTGGTCAAACGTTGTGTGGCCCTGCAGATCCGCCCCGATGGGATAGGTCACGCCCTGTTTGCCCGCCCACGCTTTCACGTCTCCGGTTGCGGCTTCTTTCGACGCATCCGGCAGCGACACGATCGCGACGGGCACGAAGCCCCGGGCCCCGTGCGCTTGCCGCAGGGATTCCAGCGTGGAGGCTATCTCGGCGCTGCTGGAATCGCCGGGATTCAAAAATGCCAGTGCAACAACGCTGCCTTTCATTTTCTCGAGCGAAGCCGGTTTCGAGTCGACCCAGGAGGCCGTCCACGCGGGGGCCGGCCGGCCCAGGACTTCCAGACGTTCCAGCACCTCACCGGCAAACGCCGTGACTTGCTCGTCGGTTGACGTCTCCTGCAGCTCCGTCAGGATGGCTCTGGCAGCCTCATAATCGCCCTGATCTACGCGTGCCATGGCGCCAAACAGCTTGCCTCGCGGTATCATCTCCTTGACGCGTTCCGCCTCGGCGTGCTCGGGATGGGCCGCGATCAGCGCTTCAAGCCGTTCCACGCCCTTGTCGTAGGCGCCCTCGATCAGGTATGCCAGCCCCAGTGCGAACGCGTAGTCACCTTTCGTTGTGTCGGAATCCACCGCGTCCAGATGGGCTTCGGCTTTCTCTAACAGAGCCAGGGCGTCGCCCGTCCGGCCAAGCTCGAGGTAGGTGTGCGCGAGTTCAAGGACTTTGTCCACTTTGTCGGGCGCCTGGCGCACTTCCTCCTCGAGGCGGGCAATCGCTTCCATACGGCCCTGCGCCGCCTGAAGAAACTCAAGAAAACCCGCCGGGGGCATAAACCCGGACTTTTCGTGAATGGTGGTGCCCTGCGCCGTCAGTACAAAGAGCGTGGGCACCCCGCGCACGCCGTAGCGCGACGCAACCTGCGGTTGCTTGTCAGAATCGATCTTCAGCGGGATGTAGGCTTCGAGCGCCTTGATGACCTCGGGTGCAGTGAAGGTCTCGCTCGCCAGCATTTTGCAGGGTCCGCACCATTCCGCGAACACGTCCATGAAAATGAGCTTGTTCTGGGCCGCGGCCTGTTCTTTTGCCGCGTCGAGGCTCGTGAGCCAGGGGATACCTTCGTCTGCCTCAGCGTACCCGGTGCCGACCGCGGCGATCAGTAACATAAACACAGCCAGCGCGGCAGCTTTCACCGGGCGGGGGATCCGTGCATAGTGTCGCATGTGGTAACCTCCAGTGTGTGGTGGAATCTCGCAGGCCTCAACGTATTCCATATCAGAAACTCAACGGTTTCGGCTGTCGGCGTATTCCAGCTCCGGCCCAAAAACTCTTGTGCGCCAGAGGCGGCAGTATGACAGAAGGCGCCGGCAGGTGCGAGATCTTTCTGGTCAGCGCCCGCGGCCGGCGCCGCCCGCCTTTGTTCCGGAAATGTCCGAATACCGCGGGCATTCAGAGCAGGGATTTCTCTTCAGTCCAGCAGGGTCGAACCCAGCGCGCCGTAGACCAGCAATCGCGCGAGGTCTGCCAGCAGGCTAAATCCCGCGCGCAGGCCCACAAAGAGAGCCGCCGTCCTCAGCCCTGGGCCGTAAATGACACGGATGAAAAATGCCGCGAGAAGATATGCGAGCAGTGCGCCTGGGAGACCCCAGAAAATACCGATGACCCGCGGACCCAGGTACAGCACGACGGTCATGCCGGTGGACACCACCCCGGCGTGAATCGCGCTGGCAAGCCATCCATGCGCAGGAAGACGGTTGAGAAAAGCCAACGCGAGGAACAGCGCCGCGAACGTCGGCACGAACAAAAATACTGTCTCCAGAACAACCATCGTGACCCGTACGACGGCCTTTTCCGATGTGGACCACGCCTCGGGCGGGCCGAACATCCGAAGTCCGCTGGTGCTCTCACGCACGGCTTCGACCGCGGCGTCATCGGGTGGCGGGGGCGTTTTCATGAAAGCGGCCACGACCGCCAGCACCATCACGCTGATGGCAGCCGCCCAGAGCCCTCGCCGGAACGCGGGCGTTTCACGGAAATTTTCGAACCGTTTCCCCAGGCTCGGCTCTTCGTCGTCCACCGCATCCGGGTCATGGTCGATGAGGACAGCGCCGTCCGCCTCCAGTGTGCTGTCTGCGGGGGGTGACAGACGGGCCGCCGGCTCCGGTGCGGCCGCGTGCGGGGGGCCATCTCCGGCGCTCATTGCGGGCCGTACGTCCTGAGTCCTGCCGCTCTGATTGGCGCATATGTGGCAGATGACGCCCTCGGCAGAGGTGTTTTTGTCCCAGTCCCCGCGAAATGGCCGGCCACACCGGGCGCAATGCTCGGAGCTGCTGCCGCTGTCACTTTCCTCGAGGGGAATTCCCACGTCCAAGGGACGCGTATTGCCTGGCGTGACCCTGATCGGCCGTCCGCACTTGCCGCAGACGCTCTCCATCCCCCAGGCGCTGTCGGATACCTGAAACCGGTGGCCGCATTCGCAGGTGCAAATCAGGTTTTTCATAGCCCGATCATACACGCTTTCCGTGGTCTTTGTGGAGCATCGAGAAAAGGCGGCGGCCACGTGTCACATCGCGAACGGGGCGGGAGCTGTCCGAAGGCAGGCGGCCGGGCCGGGTTCTGCAGGCGCAAAACCGGACATAGAATGACCCCGTCGAATGTTAGGCTTTCGAAAGTGAGGTAAAGTGAATCATCGTGGAGTGGTACCATGTCAAAATCAGTAAGCCCCGGCCGGAAGAGCAGGAAGCAACACGGTAAATTGGAAAAGAAGTGGTCGTCGGCGGTAACGCAGGGGGTCGAGCGGGCCGCCAGCCGGGCCATGCTGCATGCCGTGGGCTTTTCGCTGGCCGATTTCGGCAAATCGCAGGTGGGAATCGCCTCGACCTGGAGCCAGGTGACTCCCTGTAACGTGCACATCGACCTGCTGGCGCGTGAAGCAGCTCTCGGCGTAGAGCGGGCCGGCGGCAAGCCCGTCATCTTCAACACCATCACCATCTCGGACGGCATCTCGATGGGTACCGAGGGCATGAAATACTCACTGGTTTCTCGCGAAGTCATCGCGGACTCGATCGAGACTGTTGCCGGATGCCAGGCGTTCGACGGGCTGGTCGCCATCGGCGGCTGCGACAAGAATATGCCCGGCTGCCTGATGGCGATCGCACGGCTGAACCGGCCGTCGGTGTTTGTCTACGGCGGCACCATCCTCCCCGGCGTCTACAAAGGGGAGGATGTGGACATCGTTTCGGTATTTGAGGCCGTTGGCCGGCACGCCAAAGGCGAAATGAGCGACCGCGAGTTGCAGGAGATCGAGGCGAAGGCGATTCCGGGGCCGGGTGCCTGCGGTGGGATGTACACGGCCAATACCATGGCTTCGGCCATCGAAGCCATGGGCATGAGCCTGCCCAACAGCTCGGCTCAGGCCGCCATCTCGAAGGACAAGGCGGAGGATTGCCGGCGTGCCGGCGCCGCCGTCATGGCCATGCTGGAGACTGGGCTGCGGCCACGGGATATCATGACCCGGAAGGCCTTTGAGAACGCGATCACGGTTGTGATGGCATTGGGCGGCTCGACCAATGCCGTGCTCCATCTCCTCGCCATGGCGCATACCGCCGGGGTCAAGCTGAATCTGGACGATTTCACCCGCATCGGCAAACGGACGCCCGTGCTGGCCGACCTCAAGCCGAGCGGCAAGCACGTCATGGCGGACCTGGTCAAGATCGGCGGGCTGACGCCGCTGCTGCGCGAGCTGTTGAAGGCGAAACTGCTGCACGGGGACTGCATGACAGTCTCAGGCAAGACGCTGGCCGAAAATTTGCGCGCAATCAAGGCCTACCCGAAAAAACAGTCCGTCATACGGCCTTTCTCGGATCCAGTCAAAAAAACGGGCCACCTGGTGATCTTGCGCGGTAATCTCGCGCCCGGCGGCGCGGTCGCGAAGATCTCCGGACACGAGGGGACGCGCTTCACCGGGACCGCCCGCGTTTTTGGCTCCGAAGAGAAGGCGCTGAAGCAAATCCTCGACGGTACGGTTAAAAAAGGCGATGTCATCGTGATCCGCTACGAAGGCCCCAAAGGCGGCCCGGGCATGCGCGAAATGCTTTCTCCCACCTCGGCCGTCATGGGCAAAGGGCTGGGCAACGATGTCGCGCTGATCACCGATGGACGTTTCAGCGGCGGATCCCATGGGTTTGTGGTGGGACATATCACCCCGGAAGCCCAGGTCGGCGGCCCCATTGCCATCGTGGAGAACGGCGACCGCATCACCATCGACGCCGTCAAGCACTCCATCACCCTGGATGTGCCGAAGAAGGAAATCGCAGCCCGGCTCAAGGCCTGGAAAGCCCCCAAACCGCACTATACGCGCGGCGTGCTGGCCAAGTACGCCAGTCTCGTGGGATCCGCCTCCGAAGGCGCGGTGACCGACGCAGCGCTGACGCTTCCCTGAACCTGCGGGCCACGCCCGCTCCCGGTCAAAATACGGGATAGAAGCGGCGAAACACGCATTTCCGGCTGGAAATGCGGGAATGGGCGGCGTAATTCAGGAATATTCGGCCTGGCCCTCAGAGCTGTCGCCGGAGACGCCGGCGCCGTGGTTATCGGCGGGATTCTCCTCGTCGGGCGTACCGATCAGCCCCAGGCGGCGATCGATCTGGTTCTGGCTGCCCCGGCGAAACAGGCCGCGCACTTCCGTTGGGAACAGTTCGAGCAGCCGTTTCCAGATGTAGTACGTCAGCGCCCTTCGTGCCGGTTTGGAGAGCTCGTGATAGGCCGCGCCCAGGGTATATACCGTCTGCCCGTCGCGCACGGTCTCTTTCACACGCACCACGCGCGCACAGATCTCGTGGGGCAGCTCGTTCGGTAGATAGAGTTGAAAGGTGATGAGTTCACCGGGCTCGAAGGCGCCGGCAGTGAAAAGGAGCGCACCTTCGGCGCTCACGTCGACCACCACGGCCCGGAACACGCGGCGGCCGTCCAGCCGCGACGCTTTCGTGCGGGCATGCAGCGGAACGCGCCACGTGCGCCTCCGGTCAAAACGCTTCACGCTGGCTGTCCGTCTCAGCAGCAGGATGTCGTCGTCGGCACGTGGCGCCGTAGCTACATGCGTGTGATAGCAGTACGTTCCTTCCAACGTAGGGATTTCCAGTGACACGCCCAGATTTTTCGCCGGTAAGGAGCCGTTCGGGACGGTGACGGTCACGGTGTCGTCGCAGATTTCCAGTATGGTTACCTCTTTGCGCTCTTCCCGGTAGCGAACAAACGCCTGTTTTCCTTTGGTCAGCGGTGAGGCCACGCTTATCTCCTCGAGATCCCCATTAGAAACACTCTAAATCGTACCACATACCCCGCATTTCCCGCTAAATCCCTCCCGCGGACCCGAATTGCGGAGCTGAAACGCCCCTGCGCACGGCTGCGAAGCGCAGCGGCACCGATTTTGTCGCAAAATCGACCCAGAGAAGCCGATCTGGCCGTTTTCCAGCGGTTTGAGCGGGGCACGGTGGCTATTCTGCGGGTCTGCTGTCGAAATCCATCCGGAACCGTTCGCCGAGGTAGGTGCGACGGGCCACGGGATTTTCGGCGATTTCACGGGGGGTGCCGGCCACGCTGATGCGTCCTTCGCTGATAATATAGGCGCGATCGGTGATTTCGAGGGTTTCACGGACGTTGTGGTCGGTAATCAGCACGCCGATGCCGTTCTTCTTGAGCTGCGCGACGGTTTCCTGGAGATCGGCCACGGCGATCGGGTCGATGCCCGCGAACGGCTCATCGAGCAGAAAGACCTTGGGGCTGGTGACCAGTGCGCGGCAGATCTCGGTGCGGCGGCGTTCTCCGCCCGACAGGGTGTATGCGGGACTCTCCGCCACGTGCGCGATCCCCATTTCATCGAGCAGGGCGTCGGCGCGGGACTCCCGTTCGGCAGTGGTCATGGGGAGGTATTCCATGATCGCGAGGAGGTTTTGGCGTACGGTAAGTTTGCGGAACACAGATGCTTCCTGGGGGAGGTAGGCCATGCCCTCGCGAGCCCGGCGGTACATGGGCAGCTTCGTGACGTCGCGGTCCTGAAAATAGATGCCGCCCTGATCCGGCCGTAAAAGACCCACGATCATCCGGAACGTCGTCGTTTTGCCCGCTCCATTGGGGCCCAGCAGCCCCACGATTTCGCCGGGATGCAGCTCGATGCTGACATCGCGCACCACGACCCGGCGCTTGAACTGCTTTACAAGCCCTTCGGTGCGTAATAAGGCGTGATTCGTCTGGGACACGCGAACTTTCCTTCCGGCCCGGGTTATGGGTTGACCTTGTGGGCGACAAACTGCGGAAATGCCGCTTCGAACAGGCCGCGATTCAGCTTGGTGAGGTCTGGCCCGGAGGCCGGTTTGGCATTGGCCAGCGCCTGCACGGGTTCGGACAGGGCAACGCCGCTCCAGGCTGCCGCCGCATAAAAGTCCTTCCTCTGAAGCACTTTGTTGAGCTGCCCGACAAAGTCTTTCTTCATGCCGGCGGTTAACTGCGCTTCCGGTGCCAGGGCATTGAACTGGGCCCGGGCTTCCTCCGGCAGCAGGGCAAGCAGCTGCTTGCCGGGAGACGCCGCCTCGGCAGCCGCCTGCGCCTTGATGGCCGAAAGGATGCCTTGCCAGTCCGTTATGTCGGCGACCGTCAGCAACAGAGGATCCTGCACCGGGCTCTCTCCACCCAGATGTTCCAGCGAGATGATGTCGGTCGTGACCATGTTGTCCATCTCAATGGAACCGTCTCCGAGATGATAGGTGAAACGCGATGCCGTAATCCCGGGGAATGCCTCGGAATTGATCTTCACCTTCTCCGTAAAGACCAGCGTGTCGGCGGCCATGTCCAGCAGGGCGGTTTGCGAAGAAATGGTGCCGATCTCGCCGTCGACCTTGACATCTCCCTTCAGGTCGACCTTCTGGGGCTGTTCCCCCGGCTGCCACTCGAACACGATCTCGCTGGCCTGGATATCGAGGGGTTTTTCCGCCGGATTTTTTGAGAACAGGGTCAAGGCGACGCCCCCCTGCATGTGCCAGCGGCCTTCTGAGATCTTGACCCTGGGCGCCCGGGTGATACTCATGCGGTCGAATTTCATCTCGGCGGCCTGCGCACCCGCCGCCACCATCAGGGTCAGCACGCATGCCAAAACCTGCTTCTTCATGGTTCGGTTCTCCCGGCCAGCGTCACGCCGCCCGCCAGATTAGTCAGCACCAGCGCGCCTTCATCCGGATAAAATTCCAGATTTTCCGCGCTCAGCTCTGCGCCTGCGTCCAGAATGTGCACCGGCTTTTCGGTCCGGGCCACCCGTTCTTCGTCCAGCCAGACCAGGTCTTGCATCTCGACGCGCATCGTGCCCCGTTCGAGTGTGACCGCGCCTTCCATGGTAGCCGTTTTTGCCTGCTGGTCAAAACGCCCCCGCTGCGCGCGAATGGTGGTCACTTCGTCGTCGCGGCCGTGGATTTCCGCCTCGACCTCTTCCAACAAGGCTTCTCCCTGCGCCGTGATCGACACAGCAGGCGTACGCATCACAAAGGAGGGCCGCTGCTCTACGCCGCCCGCGCTCGCCCGGTAGAAGAAAAACTCGGTCAGCCGCGCCCCGGGTGCGGGCGGAGGGGCTGCTGAGTTGTCCGGCGCGTCCGGAACGCTGCGCGTGGGCTCCCCGGCTGGACCTTTTCCCCGGTCGCAGGCGGGCAGCAGCGCCCCCGCAGCAAACAGCAGGAGCATGGCGCAGACCGGCTTCATGCGGCCCCTTTCCGGTTTTTCAGAAACACGGCTCGAAGTCCCTTCAGCGGCAGGTACGGATCCACGATGTCGATGCGTGTGGCGATGCCCGCCACGAGTTCCGCGAATCCTCCGGTGGCCAGGGCGAGCGGTTTCTCGTCCATTTCATTCGCCATGCGAAGGATGAGGCCGTCTACCAGGTCGGCGTAGCCGTAAGTGAGCCCTGAGCGGATGTGGTCGATCGTATTCTTCCCGATAACGGCCGCCGGCTTCGTAATCTCGACGCTGGGGAGTTTCGCGCATTTCTCGAACAGGGCGTCGGCGGCGATCTTGATGCCGGGCACGATGATGCCGCCCTGGTATTCCCCTCGCGCGGTGACCGCGTCGAAGGTGGTCGCGGTGCCGAAATCGATCACGATCAGGGGACCTTCGTGCGATTCAAGCGCGCCGACGGCATTCACAATGCGGTCGGCGCCGACTTCCCTGGGGTTGTCGACCCGTATGACGAGGCCGGTCTTGACGCCCGGCTCGACAAAAACCAGTTCTGCCTCGAAGTGGTTCGCGCACAGGTCCGTCAAAGCCGCATTGAGGGATGGAACCACGCTGGACACGCAGCACCCGTTCACCATCTCCGGCTCGAGGCCTTCGTCCTGCAACAGCATATTCAAAAAGACCCGCAATTCGTCGCTCGTACGCCAATTTCCCGTGACGCTGCGCCAGTGGGCCCGCAGTTCGGGCCCTTCGTACAGCCCGATGGCGGTAATGGTGTTGCCCACATCCATCACGAGCAGCATAGTTCGTCCTCCATCCATTCGAGCGGTTCGCCAAACAAGACCCGGCTCACGCCCGCGGGCGTATCGAGGATCAGCCCGCCCAGCCCGTCGATCGCAGTCACGAAGCCTTCGATTCCACGGTACCGTACGCGCCGGCCCTCTACTCCACAGGCCGCCGCCCATTCCCGCCGGATCAATTCGCCCTGCCCCGCCCGCAACGCGCAGACCCGGTGATCCAGCGCGGTCAACACGCGCTCAAGCACCTCGCTCCGCTCCGGCGTCTGGCTCGTCGCCATGAAGATGGAACCCGCGGTGGCGCGCAGTTCGGGCGGCATGTCTTCGGGCCGGTGCCGTACGTTGATCCCGATTCCTGCGACCGTGATGCCGGCCCGGCGCTCAACCAAAATACCACAAATCTTGCGGGAATCGGCCAGGAGATCGTTTGGCCATTTGAGGGTGAGCACACAATAGGGGCGCAAGCCGTCGCGCACGGCCAGCGGCGCGGCGAATTCCAGCCCGTCCACGCCGCCCGTAAACGCCACGCTGAACCACAAGCCCAGGCCCGGGGGGCTGTGCCAGATCCGCCCAAGGCGGCCGCGGCCCTGCGTCTGGTGTTCTGCCACGACAACCGTCCCGTCGAGGCCGCTGTTGAACGCCCGCGAACTGGTGGAGTCAACGGTGTCGAAAACGAGAATGCGCGAGCCCACCACCCGGGTGTGGAGCGGGCGTGAAAAAAACGCCTCCTTTTCAGGAGGGTCAGACATTTTCGATGAGCAACGTCAAATCCACCGAGGGCGCCGAATGCGTCAATGCCCCGATGGAAATGTAGTGCACGCCCGTCTCGGCGATGGCGCGCACGCGCTCGAGGGTTACGTTGCCGCTGGCCTCGAGAATCACCTGGTGATTCGCCGTCATCTTGACCGCTTTGGCCATGTCCTCCAGACTCATGTTATCCAGCAGGATCGAGTCCGCGCCCGCCGCCAGCGCTTCCTGCAGCTCATCCAGGCTCGTGACTTCAACGCCCACCTTCATCAGGTGGTGCGTGCCGCGGATGGCTTTCTCCACCGCCGCACGGACCCCGCCCGCGGCGACAATGTGGTTTTCCTTGATCAACACCCCGTCAAACAGGGCAAAGCGGTGATTGAACCCTCCGCCATGCATAACCGCCTGTTTTTCCAGCGCGCGCATCAGCGGCGTGGTCTTACGCGTATCGCAGATTCGTACCTCGAGCCCGTTCAGCGCATCAACGTATTGCCGGGTAATGCTTGCGATGCCCGACAGGTGCTGCACAAAATTGAGCGCGAGCCGCTCGCCGGTCAGCACCGCGGCCGTGTTTGCTTCGAACCCGGCCACCCGGTCTCCGGCCACAAAACGGGCCCCGTCTTCCAGGGCCTCCCAGCGCCGGACGCGAGCCTTCAACAGGTCGAACACCGTGCGAAACACCTCAATACCACTCAATACGCCCGCCTGCTTAGCCACCAGGCGCACCCGGCAGCGCGCATCCTTGGATACCATCGATCGTGTCGTGATATCCCCCTGGCCGACGTCTTCCGCAAGCGCCTCGCGCATTAATCTGCGAAATTCAAGCATCTTGTGTCCTTTCTGGTGGATTAGCCGGGGATCTTAACACGAAGTCTGTTCCAAAAGCGACGTGACCAGTGTCTGGGGTTTGTGCCGATGAGGTTTTCGGTGGCGCGGCCGCCGCCGGTTCCTGTCTGCGGGCAGATCCCTTGTTCCGGCCGTGCTATACTCCCGCCCACAATGCAAGTAGCGCTGTACATCCTTGGAATGGGCCTCGGGGTGCTCCTGCTGGCCAAATCAGCGGACTGGTTTACGGATGCTGCGGTCAGCATTGCGTGCCGCCTCAATGTGCCGGAAATCCTCATCGGGGCCACGCTGGTAAGTCTGGCCACGACGCTCCCTGAATTCGCCGTTTCTGTCGCCGCGGCGCTGAAGCAGCAGACGGATGTCGCGGTAGGCAACGCCGTGGGCTCGACCATTGCCAACATCGGCCTGGTTCTGGGCCTGTGTATTGTGCTGTCGCCTATGGGGGTGGCACGGCGGGGATTCCTGCGCAGCAGTCTGGGCCTGGTTTTCGTGTGCCTGATCTTCGCGTGCATAGGTTACTTGTTTCCCGAAGGTTCGCGCTGGACCGGGGTGGTGATGCTCCTTTGTCTCGCGGCGTATCTCGCAGCGAATATCCGTTCGGCCATGCCGGACCCGAAACCCGGCACTTCACGGATTCCGACCGCCGGAGAGTCGTCCCGTGACGCTCTGCTGGGGGAACTGGCCTCGGAGACGTCCGTGGACGGCGCGCAGCGCGTGGAACTCGCCACGGGTCTCACGGCGGGCCGGGTCGCCGCTTATTTTCTCCTGGGCGCCGTTGGCGTCATCGCAGGCAGCAAACTGGTCGTCTATTGCGCCGAACACCTGGCGCTCGCGGCGGGGATCTCACGACACGTGATTGCACTGACCCTGGTTGCGCTGGGCACGTCCACGCCCGAACTGGTGATCAGCCTCGCGGCGATCATCAAAAAACAGCGGGGATTGTCGATTGGCAACATCATCGGGGCGAATATACTGAACCTGGTGTGGGTGCTCGGCGCCAGCTCACTGATCACCGTGATTCCCCTCGATGCGCAGAGTCTGTATTTCGATATTCCGGTCATGCTGTTCCTGACCGGACTGCTGTTCGTGTTCGGGTTCACGGGCGAGAGGCTGAGCCGCTGGGAAGGGTTCGTGCTGCTGAGTGTGTATGCCGCCTATCTGGTGGTCCTGTTCACCGTATACCGCGTCCCCGCCGTAGCCTGACATCCGCTCGGGTTCGCAGGCGGCGCGTGCTTGGAGAGCGGCTGAGTATGCCTGCGGCGCCTGTACTGGAACGCCGGGGCTTCACGCTCCGTATCCGCGAGGATGCGCCTGATGCCAGCGCCAGGCGTCGCTTACCACGAGTTCGATGTCCCGTTTCGCGGGCTGCCAGCGAAGCACTTCACGGGCCTTGGCGGATGAGGCCACCAGCCGGTCCGCGTCGCCCGCCCGCCGCGGCGCGATCGTGTACGGCACCGTGACGCCCGTGACGCGCTCAACCGCCCGAATGACCTCCAGCACTGAATTGCCTGTCTCGGTGCCGAGGTTGAAATAATCGGATGCCCCGCCTTCGCGCAGGTAGTTGACGGAACGGATGTGGGCGTCAATCAGATCAGTCACGTGGACATAATCGCGGATGCAGGTGCCGTCCGGGGTGTTGTAATCATCGCCGAACACCTGGAGCGGTCCGCCCTCGCCGGTGATGGCGCGGAAAATGTTGGGGATCAGGTGCGTCTCCGGCGCGTGGTCTTCGCCGTGGCTCTCCGTGGCGCCGCAGGCATTGAAATACCGCAGGGCTACGTACTGGAAATCGTACGCTGTTGCATACCACTCGAGGATTTCTTCAACCATCCGCTTCGATAAACCGTAGGGATTGATCGGGCGCGTGGGCAGATCTTCCGTCAGGGGGACTCGATCGGGAAACCCGTAGGTCGCGCAGGTGGAGCTGAAAATGAAGCGTTTTACCCCGGCGTCCACGGCGGCGTTCAACAGCCTGTGGGAGCCGTTGACGTTGTTTTCGAAATAGAGCGCCGGTTTTTCAACGGATTCGCCCACCAGCGCAAACGCCGCGAAATGCATGATCGTGTCGATCTCGTGCTGATTGAAAAGCGAGTCGAGCAGCGCGCGATCCCGGATATCGCCTTCGATGAATGTCGCCTCCGGGGCGACTGCCCCGCGGTGCCCTCGCGACAGATTGTCCAGCACGACCACGCGCTCGCCCGCGGAAAGCAGCAGCTCCGTGGCCACGCTGCCGATATACCCTGCGCCGCCCGTCACAAGAAGCGCCATGGCATTCCTTCCTTTCGCTCAAGCGGTTCCTGTCCGCCGTTCTGGAATGACAGCCCCGTATGGGGCTCCGTTCGCCTGGTGCGAAAGCGCAGGTGAGCTGTGGTCAACGCGCCCGGGCGCTCAGGTGATGGCCGATTCGGTCTGGGCATCGAAGAAGTGGATTCCCTGGGTGTCGATGTCCAAGACATGCGGCTTGTTCACCGCGGGCTCGGTCTCGCCCACCGGGATCCGGGCCGTAAGGGACTGGCCTCCCACGTCAAGGTAGAGGTAGACCTCATGGCCCATGGGCTCCACGACTTCGACGTTCGCGGTCATGCTGCGGCCCGGTATGGCCTGTTGCTGCAAGTTCTCAAGAAAATGTTCGGGGCGGATGCCCAGGATGATCTTGCCGCCCACATAATTCTCCAGCGCGGCGCGATGCGTCTCGTGAACATCGAGGCTGAGCGTACGGCTCTTGTCGTGAAACCGGAGCGTCCCGTTCTCCGCCGACAGCTCGCCTTCAAGGAAATTCATGGGCGGGCTGCCGATAAATCCCGCGACAAAGCGGTTGACGGGATGGTGGTACAGCTCCAGTGGCGGCGCAATCTGCTGGATTACCCCGTCCAGCATCACCACGATACGGTCGCCCATCGTCATGGCCTCGACCTGGTCGTGCGTCACGTAGATCATGGTGGATTGCAGCCGCGTGTGAAGCTTGCTGATCTCGGCGCGCATCTGGACCCGGAGCTTGGCGTCGAGGTTCGAGAGCGGCTCGTCGAACAAGAATACTTTCGGTTGCCGCACGATGGCGCGGCCTACGGCCACGCGCTGGCGTTCGCCGCCGGACAGCGCCTTGGGTTTGCGGTCCAGCAGATGCTCGATGCCCAGGATCTGGGCCGCCTCGCGCACGCGCTGCTCAATCTCGGCCTTGGGATACTTCCGCAGCATCAGCCCGAACGCCATGTTCTTGTATACCGTCATGTGCGGATACAGGGCGTAATTCTGAAACACCATGGCGATGTCGCGGTTCTTGGGCGGCACGTCGTTCACGAGGGTGTCGCCGATGTAGATCTCGCCGTCGGAGACCTCTTCAAGGCCGGCGATCATGCGTAGCGTTGTTGATTTTCCACAGCCCGAAGGGCCGACCAGCACAATGAATTCTTTATCCTGAATGCTGAGGTTGGCGTCTTTTACTGCCTCCACATTGCCGGGATACACTTTTCGGACGCTTTTGAGTTCTACCCTCGCCATGGTGTAGAGGCCTCCCAACTGAGTGTGGATAAAGTCATATCGCCAAGGCAGATCGCGACATTCCTCACGGTGCAATTTTGGATAATACCCCACCGTCCGGGAGCAGTCAAGGACAGCCGCGGGCCCTGAAAACGCTGACGAGCGAGCCTATTCACGCAGTTGCGGCTCGGGTTCTTCGATGAGCGGAGTGCTGGAATCGCCGGCGTCTTCCTCGCCCCGCAGCAGGTCGGCGATGGGGCGGAGCAGCCCTTTTGTCGACAGCGTCTGCCGGATGAGCGACCGGATGAAAATGGCGCTGAGGTCCGCCGCAGAGACGGGCCGGTTGTTGCTGAACTCTGTGATGGTGAACGGGGCAACTTCGACCTGCACTCTCGAGAGCGGGATCAGATTGCTGCTCATGAGCACCGTCGCGCCCTCGCAGCGGAGTTCCTGGATGATGAATTCACGGGCCGCGCGGGCGGGCCGTTTCGAGGTCGATTTGTCCGCCGTCTCTCCTGCGGCGCCATCCGGTTTCGAGAACCGTGAGGCATGCCGCGCCAGCATCACCAGATTGGCGCCCTCGGCCAGTTCGTGGCGCAGATTCACGCGAACATCCCGGATCACCAGCGAACGGAGCGTGGGTGTCGCGGAAAAAAGGGTTTTCAGGTCAAGATCGGCCACAATCGTGCCCAGTTCCATGGCCGGGCCTGAACGAAAGCTCGCGGGGTTGTTGACCGTCAGGTTATGGAGCTCAACGTGTCCTTCCTGAAGCACGAGGTCCACGCTTTCGACCGAAACATCGGTCAGAAAGGCGAAACTCAACGTGCGTTCGATACCGCTCCGGGCTACGGTTTTCAGCTGTGTGGCTGCCAGGAGCAGCAGGATGGCGATCAGGATTAAGACAATCCCGATGCTGACCATCAATGTTTTCAGACAGGATCGCATTGCACGCTCAGTGTCCGCGTCGCGCGAACCGGGCTCAGTCGAAGGTATGCGCCAGGCGCCGGAGACGGCCGTACAAATCAGTAAACGAGACTTTCACCGCCTGCACCATTTCGTTCTCAGACGGATTCCAGGAGCGGCCGGTATCTGTGGAAGCCTGGGGCAGCTCGGGCCACTCAAAGCAGAACGTCGAGCCGTGGCCGGAAAGAACCAGCCGCACGGCGCCGCTGCCTACAGCAACCGTGTCGCCTCCGATCCAGAGGTCCGTCCGGGGAAATACGGCGATGTTGATCCGGCGGAACTGCTTCAGCGTGCCGCGCTGCTCCTCCTCGACCGGCGTTCCGATGATGATCTGAATGGGCTCGATCTGTTTTCCGTCGGGCGTCTCCAGGTGCACGTCAATGCCCCGGAATCCAACCACATCATAGGCAATGCTCGTATCGCGAAATACCGATTCAATGTGGCATTCGAACACGAAAAAGTCGCGGTTTACCGCGCGCGCCGCCGCTACCAAGCCCGCAGGCGGCGTCTGGCCCGTTTCGCGTTCGCGCTCGTATTTCATTTCCGTGACGTCGTTATCAACCCAGATGGCGGAAGATTCCGCGCTGAACAGGTCCGGGTACTCGCCCTCATTCATCTGGATCGTGGACACATACGACATCGGTTGATAGCCCCGCGGGGCGGAAAGAAGAGGCGCTTCCGCGTCCGGCGGCGCGCTCCGGGTGGTCTGGCAGGCTGCGCCCACGACGCACAGCAACGCACACAGGATCCACAAGCGGCCCAGTCTCATGACAGATCCTCCCTTTCCAACCTTCGGCGTATCCTATCACAGGCGCAGGGAACCGGTAAAAGATCATCGCGTGGCGGGCAGCCAACCGGCGCCGCAGTTTTGGCCTCGGCTGACGTGCCCGTGCGCTCCGTTTTATGCAACGCGAATGAATGGGTATCATACACGCATGACAGACACCGACAGGCTCGATTCACTGGATGCGCCGGCAGACGATTCCCCGCCGCCTCCGGACTCCACAAACGCGTTTACGGGGTCGGATTATGCGCTGGCCACGCTGGGGGCGCTGCTTGCTCTGGCGGTCTATCTCAAAACGCTGGCGCTGACCGTGACGGGCGAAGACAGCGGGGAACTGATAGCCGCAGCCGCCACGCTGGGCATCCCGCACCCGACGGGCTATCCGCTGTGGTGTCTGCTCGGCTTTGCGTTCACGAAGATCATCCCGTTCGGCAGTGTGGCGCTCCGCGTGAACTGCATGTCGGCATTTTTCGGCGCGGCGACGGTGTTCTTGGTGATTCTGATCGTGATCCGGCTGACGCGGAGCCACCTGGCGGGGCTTGGAGGGGGCTTGTCTCTGGCGTTTTCACGGGAGTTCTGGGAACAGAGCGTGATCGCCGAGGTGTACCAGCTGAATGCGTTTTTTTTCGCGCTGTGCATTTTGCTCCTTCTCGTATGGCGGGAATCGCGCCGGGATCGGCTGCTCCTCTGGTTTGCGCTGATATACGGGCTGAGCCTGACGAATCACAGCACGATGGCGATGCTGGGCCCCGTGTTTGCGCTGTATGTGCTGGCGCTGGAGCCGAAGCTCTGGCGCCGCGCGGGCCTGCTGGCGCAGATGGCGGGCCTGGCGCTGCTCGGATTCTCTGTTAACCTGTATCTTCCGATTCGTTCTGCGGCGAATCCGCCCATGGACTGGGGAAACCCGGAGACCCTGCAAGGATTCTGGGACGTCATCACGCGAAAGCAGTACCAGTTCATGTTTACGCAGTATCCGCGCTCGCTGGGCCGGTTTGCGATGCAGTTGCATGCCTTTGTGAAAGGCTATGCGCGCGAATTTACGCCGGTCATCGCCTGGCTGCCGATGGTGGGTCTGGCGAGCCTGTGGGCGCGGTCTCGCAGCGCGGCGCTGTTCTTTTTGAGCCTGTTCGCGACGGTGGTGTTGGGGTTCATGCTGCTGTTGAATTACGAACTGACGCACGAGTCGCTGTGGATCATGAGCACGCATTGGATCCCCGCCTACGTCATCGCCGGCATTCTTATGGGGGCGGCGATTCACGCGCTCGGCAGGGCTTCGAAACATCCACAATGGATTCAGGCGGGCGTGAGTGCGGTGTGTGTGGTGTTGCCGCTTCTTGAACATTACGAACACAACGATCGCAGCTACTCGCGCCTGGCGCTCGATTACGCGCTCAACGTGCTCAACACGCTGGAACCGGACGCGGTGTACATTCCTACTGCCGACCACGCGATCTTTCCGGTGATCTACCTGCAGGTTGTGGAAGGGATGCGGCCCGACGTCTTTATCGGCAATAAGTACGGGGAGATCGAGCCGGTGTTCCGCAACTATCTGCCGGGAGAGGAGCAGGCGCGCGCGGGGACGTTTCTGACCCGTGAACAGCAGAATCTGGCCCTGCAACGGTTCATCGAAGCGACGGCCCGCCCCGTCTACTTCAGCCACCGCTCCATGATCCCGCCCCTCCCGAACCATGAGGCCGCCAATGCCGGTGTGCTCTACCGGATCGTGCCGCAGGGAGACTCCCGCTCGTATGCGGGCGTGTGGAGACGGTATCAATGGGATTTTGACGAATTGGCAGCGAGCGGGATAGACGGCGACTGGACCGATGCGGCCATCGCGTTTGATTATTTTTTCGGACTGGGCCGCGCCTTCCTCGACGATGGGAAGACGGGTGACGCGCTGGACGCGTTCGAACGGGCATTGACGGCGGTGGGGCGTCAGGCGGCCTGGGCCAACGATGCCGGGTCGGAATGCGCGCGCTACGGACTGCTTGATGCCGCGGGAATGCATTTCCGCGAGGCATTGGCCGAGGCGCCCGATGCGGCGTATATCCGCAAGAACCTCGCGCGAACGCTCATGATGCAGGGCCTGTGGGAAGAGGCGCGCAGGCAGCTGGACACCGTGCTGGCCGCGCAGCCCGGCGATTATGCGGCGTTGCGCCTCAGTGCTCGAGCTCTGCGGCAACTCGGGGAATTCGACCTGGCTCTCGCGCAGCTGGAGCGCGCGGCAGAGCTGCGTCCCGGCGAAGCCTCGATTTACCGCGAAATGAGCCGGATTTACGCCGAAGACAAGCACGATGACGATGCGGCACAGCGTTTCCGGGAGAAAGCGCGAAGTGCCGCGGAAGGGCAGTGACGCCCCTTATCCACCAGTGCGTGTGCCGTCTAAGGCAACAGGAACAAACGTCCGTCACCGGCGCCAAGAGATACCTGCAGGCCTTCCATGTCGGGGCTGTCGTCGATCACGGGGGCCACTTCTCCGGTGCGTTTATCCACTTCCATGACCTGTTCCGCCGGCACATCGAAGGCGACCGTCGGCCAGGCCGTGTAGGCGAACCGGTAGTTGTTAAGTAACACGGCGCGGCGACCGTCGGCATGACGGAAAACACCGACGAGCACATCGAGTGGCGGGTCGTCCGAAGCACGCGTGAGGTCGGTAAGCGGGGTGCCGTTCAGGAGCGTTTCGGGGTCGTCTCCCGCCTCTTCACAGACCCGGTACACGCCGGTGCTGGTGAGTTGCATGAGGGTGGGCCCGAGGGCCTTGAGCTCTGCGTTGATGCGCTGGGCTTCGCCGTAATGGCGGGTACGGCGTCCGTCCCGGGCAATGATGGCGCCGCCCTTGGGAAACTCGCCGCCGGCCGGGGTGAAGTAGCAAAAGTAGAGCACGCCCCGGGCGCCGTAGGCCAGGGACGTGAAGATCTGCCACCGGACCTGGCCTTCGGTCGGGTCGGTATGTGGCCCGTACGGCATGATATTGAAAAAATTCCAGAAGGGAATGGCGTGTGCAAGCGCATGCTCTCGCAAGGTGGCGAGGTTTTCGCAATAGGCCTCGCGTCCGTCGTTGCCCGGGTGGAAGATGGGGTAGTGATCCATGCAGAGCACGTCAGGCCGGAGAGTCTCCATGAACAGGCGGACATGCTCGTCGTAGGTCGTTGTGCCCAGTTGCTTCTCGCTGGCGTAATTGGGAAACAGATTGATGAAGGCGAGTTTGCCGGGCCTGGCGGCCTGGATGGCATCGGTTCTTTCACGCAGCCCGGGGAAATCGGCGGCGTTCGGCTCGTCGCGCACGGAGTATCCCCAGACGGCGGGTCCGTCGGGAAGGTCTTCGGGGTCGCTGATGTGGGCCGGCGCAAGGAGCCGCAGGCCGTATTTTTCACAAAGAGCCTCCTGCAGCTGAACCTGCTCCATGCTGGCGCCGCCGAATCCGCCGATGACAAGGGTGAAATTGGCCTCGGCAAGCTCCCGGTAACGCGCGTCGGCTTGAGCATCGAGGGGTGGATCTACCCAGAGCCCGATGGCGAACCGATCCTGAACGAACGGTTCGGCGGCGTGGGACGCGCCACCAACCGCGGCCGGCAGCACGGCAACCAGGGCAAGAAAGACTCGAATGCGCATCGTTCCATTCTCCTGTGAACGGGCAAAGGGACCCTGACGACGCCGCTGGCGGCCCAGGTTCCCGCGAAAGATGATCGACCTCCCCACGCTGCAGAGTGATGATATTCGAGAGCGAACGCGGAGTCCAGCACGCCTCACAGGCATTATGGACATCATATACGTGTTTGCCATCCGGATTGTAGGGGCGATCCATGAGTCGCCCATCCGGATAGCTCATGCGGCGGCTCTGAAGAAGGGCGGGCACAGGGGCCCGCCCCTGCAAACGCGGTACGCATGGCCGGAGGCGGACTGTGCCGCCGGGTTGCGTGGAGACCGCGGGCAAGGTACGATTTGAGGGGAACTGGCAGACGCGCAGCCGCGGAAGCGGCACAGCTACGGAGCGCCATGGCAGAAGTGCAGATCAATTGCCCGAAATGCGGCGCGGTGTACCCATCGGGCCACCAGATGTGTGTCCGCTGTGGCACACGGCTTCCCGGTGCGAGCGGGACCCCGGGCACAGGAGGAAGCGCCGGCAAAAGCACAAGCTCGACGTTTCGCCGGGGCCAGGTCGTGGCCAACCGCTACACCGTAGTCGACATGATCGGACGCGGCGGCATGGGCTGCATCTACAAGGTGCGCGATAACACGCTGGACGAAGATGTGGCCCTCAAGACCCTGCTTCCGAAATTTACCAACGACCGGCACGTGGTCGACCGGTTTTTCAATGAAGCACGCATCGCGCGGCAGCTTTCCCACCCCAATATCATCCGCGTGCACGACATCGGCATGGCGGGGACCGTCGTCTACATTTCGATGGAGTATGTGCAGGGCCGTTCGCTGCGTGAATGGATGGAATCGATCCCGCCGGGACAGCACATACCCATCTCATATGCCCTGCGGCTGATGATCCAGCTGAGCGCAGCACTGGAGTTTGCCCATAAGTTCACCGTACACCGCGATTTGAAGCCCGAAAACGTGATGATCACGCCCGATGGCCGAGTCAAACTGATGGATTTCGGGATCTCGAAGCTGAAATCCAATGTGCAGCTGACGTCGGCGCAGATGGTGATGGGCACGCCGAAATACATGTCGCCCGAGCAATTGAAAGACAGCAGCAGCGTGGATCACCGGTCCGATATTTACGCGCTGGGCGCCATGCTGTACGAGCTGCTGACGGGCCACGTGCCGGTGGGGCTGGCGCGTCAACCCTCTGAGATTCGCCCGGAAATCACGCCCGCACTCGACGCGCTGGTCACGAAATGCCTGGCCTATGAACCCGGCGACCGGTACCAGACCGCCGCAGAGCTGCGCGTGGAGCTGCAGCGCTTGCTCGATTCAGTAGAGAGCACTCTAGGCATTGAGGTCTCCGAGCTTGATCTGCCGGTAGTGCCGGCGGCGCGAGGCGCATCGCTTTTCCGGAGAATCGCGGGCGTTCTGCTCGTATCCCTCGTGTTGGCGGCTGGGGCGTTTGGTGTCTGGCAACTGGAACGGTTTGAATCCGGAGAGCCGGCGGATGCCGGGGCAGGCGCGGCGTCCGCACTGGACCCCCCGGCGGACCTGTTCACGCAGGCGTTTGGCGAGCTGACCCTGCGGTCGATCCGTGCGCGTGAGAAGGCCGTGGCCACGCAGGACACGGCGCTCTTCGTCTCTGAGGGCGATGCCTTCTGGGAACAAGCCCTGGCGCTTGCAGACCAGCGAAAGGCGGATGCGTTTCGCACGGGATGGTTTGCCCTGGAGTGCTACCTCGGACCCATGCTCGCTCCCCTGGGCATGGTGTTCATACCGCCCGGAGAGACCGTCGTAGAACGGGGCACTGACCCGGTATTTGTCAGCGGGTTCTTTATCGACCGGTACGAGGTCACCAACGGACAATTCCGGGCGTTCGCGCTTGATGCCGGGACGCACTGGCCCATGCCCGACTATCTGGGCGGGGCGCGGCTTACCGAAGATGTGCTCCTGTCCCCTGTGGTGGGGGTCACGTTTTACGACGCGCTCGCGTATGCGGCGTATACTCATCCCGCGTCGTGGGGCACGTGCACGCTGCCGACAGAGGCCCAGTGGGCCCGTGCGGCCTATGGCGATGCCCGAACGCCCCGGCCGTTTCCCTGGGGGCCGGAATGGGACCCGAGCGCGGCGAGCGCGGCCGGCGAGGCCGATGGCTTTGCAGGCGCCGCTCCGGTGGGTTATTTTGGGCCGGACACCTCATTGTTCGGCTGCCGCGACCTCGCGGGCAACGTGATGGAATGGACTCGCAGCGTATTCACGTATCCCTACGATGCGTCCGTGGCCGAACAGGAGCTCGAAACGATCTGGTTTGGGTCGGCCCTGACGGTACGCGGCGGCTGTTACACCGACGAGCAGGCCTCGATGGCGGAGCGCCGAAGCGCCTGGTTCGAAGAATCCAGCCCGCTGATTGGGTTCCGGTGCGTGCTGCCGTTCCCCACGGAATCGGAGACCATTGACGCATTCCTCCGCTGAATGCCCGTTATTTGGCCAGAAAAGCGGGTTTTTCCGCGTTTTTTCATCCAATTCAGCGTTCGGCGGTTTGACAGGGCCATCCCGGCAGGCATACAATACGGGCATACCGGCGTTTAACCCTCATTGACCTCAAAAGAGAGCCACATGAGTGAAATCAGCTGCCCCCACTGCGGCAAGACGCGCATCATGGCAACCCGGATCCCGCGGGATGTGGTGATGATGCTTCCATGCCCTGAATGCCACGAACTGGTCGTGCTCTTCCGGGGCAAAGCCATTCCCCTGAACCGTGACGTTTTGCGCAACGGCACGAAAGAAGAGCGGCGCAACCACATCGCCGAAATCGTGGAGGAATGCCTGCCTCCGGAACTCTTCTCGGACGCGGTGCATTGGAATTTCACCGACATCGGCTCGCCGTTCACCTTTGGAGACCGCAAGAGCCGCCGCCGCAGGCGCCATACCGAGAAAGAGGAGGACGGACGGGATCGGCCGATCACGGATGAAGAGGTGGCGCGGTTCCGCAAATTCGAGCTGCACCGCATCGACGAGCCCCGGTACTTCAAGAGGTATTTCGGCTGACCGGCCGGGGGGCGGCCGTCGTGCGGGCCGCCATGACCTGAAACAGGGCGATTCCCGCCGCCACGGCGACGTTCAAGCTGTCCAGTTCCTGAGCCAGGGGGATCCGCACGAGCGCGTCGCAGCATTTCCGCGCCGGGCCCCGCATTCCTTTGGTTTCATTGCCCATCACCACGACACAGCGCTCGGCCCACGAAACCGTAAAAACCGACTCCCTCCCGGCGGGATCCATCCCGTACACCCAGAATCCTGCCTCCTGCAACTGGCGCAGGGTGTCGGGGAATTTCGTGGTCATGATGACCGGCAGATGAAACAGTGCGCCCGCGCTCGCGCGCACTACCGACTCGTCCAGCAGCGCCCCGCCACGCGCGGCGAGGATCAGCGCGTGGCATCCGGCTCCGACGGCCGTGCGAATCAGCATCCCCAGGTTTTTGGGATGCTGGACGCCGTCGAGGGCCAATACCGTCGCCTGCGGAGGACAGCTCGCGAGAAACGCGTCCAATTCGGTATAGGCAACGGGGCTGATGCGCGCCAGCACGCCCTGATGATCGCGCGAGCCGGCGAGCTCGTTGAGCCTGGCCAGCGGCACAAAATCGTAGGGGATGCCCTGGGTGCGGGCCAGGTCGACCAGGGCCTGTTTTTCACGCACTTTGGCGTCTTTGGCGAGGTAGAGCCGGTTGACGCGCCCCTGCGCGCGCAGGGCCTCGCCCACGGCATTAGTCCCGAAGATTATTCCGGGCACGGCGCCCGGTTCCGCATGGTCACTCATCCGTTTCCGGCCTCCGTCGAAGCTCCTTTTTCTCAGACAGCCTGCGCTTGGAATCGGCGCGGCGCCTGCGCGACGCGGCAGAGGGCCGGGTGGCAACGCGCGGCTTCCGGCGGCGTCTGCGAAGGGCAAGGCGGCGTTCGAGCTCCTCCAGCGCGGCCGCTTTGTTGCGGTGCTGTGAACGGGATTCGGAGGCCGTGACGACCAGCCCCGTCGGAAGGTGCCGTACCCGAACGGCCGACTCCGTCACATTCTTCTTCTGTCCGCCCGGACCGCGGCTCTTATAAAAACTGATCTCCAGCTCATCATCACGAAAAGGCATGCACAGTTCCTTGCCGCCCGCCGCAACCACCTCCCGCCCACCTCCCGCCCATGGTACCGGCAACAAAGCCCGCACAACAAGTGAAGTGGGGGAGAGTGAGTGGTGAGTCGACAAAACAACGGTCACTCATCTGGAGCTCGGATGTCTTCGATAAAGATGCTCATAAAAGCGCCGGCCCTTTGCAATACAGAGCGGGAGGCCTCATAAAAACGCGGATGCTTAACCGCCCCGGCCATTAAGCTCGTACATTTCAGCGGGTACCGGGTGTTTCAATTCCCAAATCATACGGATGGGGCGGTTACCCTCATAACGCAGAAGAGCGCTGGCAGGGCCGAGATAGATGAACGGGCAGATAATTCTTCCGTCCTTTTTGTTCAGCCTGGCGAAGAAGAGAATTGTATAACCACGTTCGGCGAAATGAATGTAATTTTGGCCAGTTGCGCTTTCTTGTGTCGTGGTGGACATGCTTTCCCAATGCAGTTGCGTGCGGTTCAACAAATAGTCCTGATAGCGGTTGGTCGTGCTGAAGTCTTTCTCGGATTTGTTGAAGGTGACGAAGTGCAGATATGCGCGTAAATGTTTCGCATGAATGACGCCGGTGCCGGTTGGTCCGGCAGTTTCCATTGTTGCGACTCCCAGCGCGGCCTTAATTTCTTCGTAGCCGTACGCTGCATGCAAATCCAGCGGGCAGTCAAACGGCAGTTCTGGTCGGAAGGGCACAATGTCCGATACGTGCTGGCGCCACGCGGCTATTTCGTCGATGTCGCGAGCCATGTTGGGGTTGTTCTGCAACAGATGGAGGGTCTTTTCAGGCTCCGACCGTGCCAAAGCCGGGCGATTGCGCAACAAGTAGTGAAGCATAATCGCTTCCGCAGGCTTAGGAGGTTGATAGACAGTCGCTGATTCTCCAAGAGCAAACTGGGCCTCTCGCCTGACATTCTCGAGCAGAGTGGGGCTATTGCGGGTCGCGAGCCTCACCATAGCTTTATGAAGATCCGATTGATCGGGATCTTTTGTTGGGGGTTGTAAACCAGCACGCGCTTTCCAAGCGCTCCACGTATCTTTGCGGAGCAATTCAATGGGGTCGACTTGAGTTTCGTGTATGAACTCTTCAAAAGAAGGCGTGCGGCCGCGCTGGGCTGACATCGTGGCAAGAGACTCGAGGGTGAATCTTTGGATGTCTTGCAACGTCTGGCGAATATGCTGAAGAATCTGTCTTCGTGCTACGGGTTGAATATAGATGTTGCACCCGGGCGGCAGATGAGGAAAGTCGTGTTCGGCCTCCTCATCAATACGCATGCGTTGCCGCGGCAATAGTGCGGCGAATTTTCGATCGATTCGACAGCTTCGGTGTTGTTGGCCTACAAGATCTATCACGGTCAGGCAGTCTTTGTCGGGGGCATGGCGAAGCCCACGCCCCAGCTGCTGCAAAAAGATCGTGAGACTGTCGGTGGGACGCAGAAACATCACGAGGTTAATTTCGGGCAAATCGAACCCTTCGTTGAGGACATCGACAGTGAAGAGCGCTTGGATCTCGCCGTTTCTGAAGGCTTGGACTACCTCCGAGCGGCGGTTCCCTTCTGTCTCCCCCAACAACGTATCCGCCTGTATTCCCCTCTCAAGAAAGACATCTTTCATGTAGTGAGCATGTTTTACGGATGCACAGAATCCAATCGCGCGTGTGCGATCTCCAAACAACTTATATTCCTCGAAGGCACTGAATAGCGCCTCGACGCGTTGCCACGCTCGGATGTCATCGCCGGTGTAAATATTGGTCAATGCATCCACGCGGTATTGGCCATTACGCCAAAATTTGTCATCGTCGAGCGATACGGGGTCAGTAATGCCGAAGTAGTGAAATGGGCACAAGAGGCGCTCCTCGAGTGCTTCCGGCAGGCGAATCTCCGCGGCGATCCGATAGTTGTACTCGGGGAGGATGGATTTTCCGTCCATGCGCTCTGGCGTAGCCGTAAGGCCGAGCCAGATCTGCGGCGTAAAATGCTCATAAAGAGGTTGGTACGAGGGTGCCGCGCCGTGGTGCGCCTCATCAACGACGATGTATTCATAGTAGTCTTTGGGGAGTCCACGGACGAGACTACGCGAATTTGCGCTCGCAATTGTGCAAAAGAGATGATCCGTGGCCGCGGGCTCGTGCACGCCCCCTAAGATGTCGCCGAAATTGTAGTCTCTCAGAACGGTCCTGAAACAATCGCAGGCCTGCTCCAGAATCTCTACGCGATGGGCTAAAAACAGAAGCTTTGGGCGCGGAAGCTTGGTGCCGCAAAAGTCTTTGTAATCCAATGCGGAGATAACGGTCTTGCCCGTGCCGGTAGCAGCAACGATTAAATTTCGATAACTCTTGTGCACCTCACGCTCTGCACGGAGTTTCTCCAAGATCCGTTCTTGGAAAGGGCGGGGGGTGATCTCAGCGAAGAAGCGAATCCCCGCTTCCTTTTCTTTGGCTCTGGCACCGCAAATTGCGCGTCGAAACTTCTCGAGGTCCGCTTTCTGGCAGGTTTCAAAAGCCTCACTGCTCCAGTAGCCCTCAAATTCTCCGCGGAATTGCTGCATCACTGCAGGTTGATCCTGCTCGGTGATCTTCACGGTCCATTCCAATCCGCTGGTAATGGCGACACGCGTGAGGTTCGCCGAGCCAATGTATGCCGTGGAAAAGCCCGATTGCCGGTAGAAATGGTATGCCTTAGCATGCAGGCGCGTGCGTTCTGTGTCGTATGAGACCTTTAACCGCACATTGGGGCATTGCACCAGCCACTCGATGGCTTCCGGATCAGAGGCGCCCATATAAGAGGTTGTTATCACGCGCACGGGCACTTGACGCTTGGTGAGTTCCTGCAACGCAGGCATCAAGAGTCGTAATCCCGAAAGTTTGATGAAGGACACGAGCAGATCCAATCGATCGGCGCTTCGCATCTCCTTCGTCAGCTCGTGCTCCAAGGTTGGCGTTCCGGCCGCGCCGGTGAACAGAAAGCTCATATTCAATGCTGTTTGAGGCAAAGGCCAGGGTTGGCCTGCTGGAACTTCTCGATGGACTGATGTAAGCATCTTGAGGGGGTGCAAGATTCTTTTGCGAACCAGATAGTCAAGGCCTTCCTGCGCACCCAGGAGTTCGATGAGGCTATTCAAGAGATTAGCTCGCGTTGCAGACTTACATTGTCGCAACGCTTCCAGAAATACCTGCCCGAGGAGCAAATTGAATTGTTCAGGCTCTTCCTCCTCTTCGAGTTTTCGCAGGGTTGGCTGTAGGCCTGGTGAATGGGCGATCAGATCTTTCAGCTCTTCATCAAGTATACGTGCGTACGCGCCTGGTGCCAGCAGAGGGTCACTACTCATGACAGGCGCGCCTGAATCTGGTCCACGATCGGCAAGTCTGCGGGCGCCCAAGGTAGGGTTCCAAGAGCCTCCACCCGGAGCCACCGTGCCTCCAAATGCTCAGATAGTGTAATGGTTGGCGCCTCGGAGCAATGAAAAAACGGCAAGAGGTGCACCCGACCGAAGTCATACTGATGGGAAGTAGGGTCCAGTGGCATCAAAGTCCCGACTTCGATTTGGAGCTCCTCGAGGATTTCGCGGCGCAGCGCCTGCTCCGGTGATTCGCCTGCCTCGATCTTGCCTCCAGGGAACTCCCAAAGGCCACCCAGAGGTTTGTCGATAGGGCGGCGCGTGGCGAGTATTTCGCCGTGCTCATTCTGTAACACAAGACATACTACCGAGACTGTAGACTGATACATGCGTACGAAGGATCCTAGGCGTATATTGCACTGCTAACTGCCACAGATTGTAGCAGTCAGCTCACTTGGCTATCTATCCCAGTGCACCAACCAAACGCGAGACTAAGAGAGACTCCGACCCGTTGTCAAGGATTCGCACCTGAAGGTTTTGTGACATCCGAGGCGTAGGCGGCCTGCTGGGCGTTTTCAGCGGCGTGGTGCGCTGGTGTGTGCCGTGGTGGCTTATTTTTCGGCGGCGAGGCCGACGTCGATGCTTTGTCCTCCTTCGGTCTGAGTGCAATGGACGGCGATCAGGTTTGCACCGGGTTTGAGTGCGGCCCGGGCGTCGCCGGTGAGGGGGAACTGGTCGTAGCTGCCGATATGCCCTTCGACACGGATGGCGAGGACGCCGTTGATGTAGACCTCGGCATCTTCGTCGTGGAGGATATCCAGGAAGCAGGGCCCCTGGGGCACGGCTTCGATGGTGAATTCGCGGCGGGCCCAGATGGCGGGCGTGAGCCAGTCGGTGCGGACGTTCGCGCCGGGGGTGTCTTTCCTGCCGAGGACGCCGGGGCCTTCTTTCCATCCCGCGTCATCAAAACCGGGCTGTTCCCAGCCCTGTCCGGGGTCGTCGGTAGTGTAGCGCCAGGTCTGCCCGTGATCTCTGGAGGTTGCCGCGAGGGTGATCAGTTCGGGCGGCGGCAGGTAGGCGGTATCGTTGACGCGTTTGAGCCAGTCGGCGCCGAGTTTGACGAGTTCGCGGTCGTAGGTCATGAGGCCGTTGACTTCGCCTTCGACGTCGGTGGTCTGGGTATATACGGCGGCGGCGAGTCCGTCGTGGATGAGATAGCGAAGCCTTCGGATAAGCAGTTCGTAGTGGCGCGCGAGGGTTTCACGATCCTGGTAGGTGCGGTATCCCCAGTTGCGCTTATCCCACCAGAGATGGCCTTCCACCGGCCAGCCCAGTCCGCCGAATTCGCCCAGGACGGACGCGCGGTGGTCCTCGATGGGGAACATGTCAGGCCCGGGATAGCTGTGTTTGTCGTAGACATCGCTGCCGCCGCGATCGGACCAGCCACTGGTCTGATTGACGAGGCGGCTGGGATCGAGCTGTTTGAGCCAGTCGGTGATTTCGCTGGTCTGGAACTGGCCCCAGCCTTCATTGAACGGCACCCACATGATGATGGAGGGGTGGTTTCCGAAGTGGCGGACGAGTGCGCTGAGTTCGCGGCAGTAGTTGTGAGCCGACTGGGCGCTGCGCTCGATGTCGGGGTCGTTGTGCCCGATAAAGGCGTCGCCGCTGGGCATGTCCTGCCAGACAAGAAGGCCGAGCCGGTCGCAGTGGTAATACCAGCGGAGCGGCTCGATTTTGACGTGTTTACGGGCCATGTTAAAGCCCATGGCCCGGGTAATTTCGACGTCATAGCGAAGCGCTTCGTCGGTGGGGGCGGTGTAGAGTCCGTCGGGCCACCAGCCCTGATCGAGGGGGCCCAGCTGGAAGAGGACCTCGTTGTTGAGGAAGAGGCGGTTGATGCCGCGGTCGTCTTTGGCGACGGCGATCTTGCGCATGCCGAAATAGCTTTTGACTTCATCCAGAACCTGGCCGCCGCGCGTGAGAGTCACGGTCAAATTGTACAGAAACGGCGAGTCGGGCGACCAGAGCCGGGCGTTTTCGATAGGGATGTCAAAGGCAGTGCCCGGCTGCCCGGCGCTGCCGACCACCGGCGCCTCGCCGTCGAGCGCTACCGCGACGATCTCATCGCCGGGGGCAGTGCCTTCTGCCGTGGCCGTAAGACGAAGCACGCCTCTGTCGATGTCGGGGGTCATGGCCAGGTGCGTGATGTGTGCGCGGGGGACGGGCTCGAGCCAGACCGATTGCCAGATGCCTGTCACGGCGGTATACCAGATGCCGTGGGGATCAAGGATCTGCTTGCCGCGCGGCTGATAGCCGGTGTCGGTGGGGTCCCAGACGGAGACGACGAGTTCCTGCTGCTCTCCGGGGATCAGTGCGCTGGTGATGTCGAAATAGAACGGATCGTATCCACCCTGATGGCGCCCGCAGAACGTGCCATTCACGTAGGCGGCGCATTCCCAGTCGACCGCGTTGAAGTGGAGGAGCAGCCGCTGGCCCTCCAAATTCTCCGGAAGGGTGAAACTGCGGCGGTACCAGAGGGTCTGGTCGGGCTGTACGGCCTTTTTGACGCCGGACAGGGCGGATTCGATGGCGAAGGGGACCAGGATCTGCCCTTCCCAGGCTTTGGGCACGGAGGTGGCTGTGCTGGGGGTGATGGCGTAGTCCCAGAGGCCGTTGAGGTTGTGCCACCGGTCGCGGGTCATCTGAGGCCGGGGATATTCGGGCCAGACGTTGTCGGGCGATACGTCTTCAGCCCAGCGGGTCATGAGCTGGCCTTCGACAGGCTTCCATTGGGCCATGGCACTGCCTCCCAGGGTGAGCGCGAAAATGAGTGTGATGGAGACGGTCCGGATCGCATTCATGTGTATTCTCCCCAACTTGACTTCTGGCCGGGTGATTTGTTTGTACGATAACAAAACGCGCGATCGTTAACCAGATCGCACGGCGCCTCCGGAGAAAGGATGGTGCGCGCTCCGGAAGGGTGGTAGAGTGAGGTTCACTGCGCTCATGCGGACGATGCAACGAGAGCCGTTTTGGTACGTGGAGAGGAGAAGCGAACATGCGAGGTCGGCGGGCATTCATGCGGATGGCGTTCACTTTGGCGGCGGCGCTGGTTCTGGCGTGTTCGGTGCATGCGGCGCCACACGACGGATTTTTGCTTCGAGCCGGCCAGAAGCTGTTTCCTCTGGGTTTTTACGAACTGCCGGAAAGTGACGAAGGATTGCAGGCGATGGCGGACGCCGGGGTCAATCTGGTGCGCTGCCAGAATCGCCATGATCTGGACCGGCTCCATGCACTGGGAATGCAGGGCGTGATGCCGTTGCCTCTGGAACAGGGTCCCACCGAAGACTTTCGCGCCCGGGTGGCGGACGTGGCGGACCATCCGGCGCTGGCGGTGTGGGAGGGCCCCGACGAGGTGGTGTGGAATTACACGGCGTTCAGCGGCCTGTTCCGCACGAAGGGGATATACAAGACGCGGGATGCGTGGTGGACGCAGGCCCCTGAAGCCAGGGCGTACGCAGCGGAACAGGCGGCAACGATCGTTCCGAACATGCGCGCGGCCGTGGCCCTCATCCGGGAACTCGATGCACAACAACGGCCGGTGTGGATTAACGAAGCCAAAAACAGCGATGTGTATTACGTGCGGCAGTACCTGGATTTTGTGGACATCACGGGCTGCGACTATTACCCGGTGCACGAAGATGAACGCCGTATTGAGGAGATTGTGGGCGCGACGCAACGATGGAACCAGATCGGGCGGGGGATGCCCGTGTACATGGTGCTGCAGGCCTTTTCCTGGCACGAGCTGGGGGAGTATTACGGCGCACAGCGTGAGGCCTATCCAACGTTCGCTGAGTCGCGCTTCATGGCATATGCCGCGATCGTGCACGGAGCGGACGGGATTCTGTATTGGGGGTCGAGTTTTCTGAAATCGGAGGCGTGCCGGGCCTCGATCTACGCGCTGACGAAAGAATTGGCGGCCTTGCAGCCGTTTTTAACCGCACCGGACGTGATGGGCGTGCGCGTGAGCGCTATCGAAGATTACCATCCCGACGTGGCGCCGCGGATAGGCTGGATGGTGCGCCGCTCAGGCGATGACTGGCTGGTCGCGCTGGTGAACGAAGACGATATACGCCATACGGCGGTCATTGTCGAAGGGCTCGAGGCGTTGAATGGGCGGACGCTGGGCCAGTTGTATACCGACGACGCGGCGGTCGTGGCGCGAGGAGAGCTGATCGCGCGTATGCAGCCGAAAGCCGTGCACGTGTATGCAACAAGCCGCGATTACGAGGCCGACTGTGGCGAGGGCCGTGCTTTCGGCACCGAGAGCGGGGAGGAGATGCCATCCGGCGAGGCGGGGTGAGGGGGCAATCGCCCGGCGCGCTGAAAATCCTGAGGGAATGGAAGCGAAGTCAGAGCACCGTAAAATTGGCCCGGCTCACTCTCGTTCGGGGTAGGGCGGCAGGGTGCTGAGACGGGGATCGTCGACGAACCCGCCTACGGTGAAGTGGTAAAGCGACTGGAACTGGTGGTCGCGGAGACCCAGGACCTCGTGGACGAGATCGTCGAAGAAGCATCCGAGCCCGGTGCCGCGAAGGCCGGCGGCCTCGGCTTCGAGGTAGAGGAGTTGACCGAGCATGCCGGTTTCCTGGAAGAGGACGCGGTAGGCCCACGGGCCCACGTGCCGGAGCGGGTGGTCGAACGCGGCGAGCATGGCCGCCGCAAACGCGCCGTCAGAGGCGATGGCCTGCCCGCAACAGAGTTGCCCCGCCAGGCGGCGGCAATCGCCCGGGGTCAAGAGATAAAACGGCAGATCTTCGGGACATTCAGCGGGTTTGCTCCAGAGAAAATCCGATCGCATGGCATCGCGGAGGAGCGGTTCGTGTTCGGGGTTGCGTACCAGGGCATAGAGTCCCGGCTGCAGATTTTTGACGCGATGCACGAAGAAAATGAGAGCGGCCTGTGGCGTTGCGGCGAAGGCGCTCCAGATCGGCCCGGCGCGATCGGGCAGGAGGCGTGCCAGAATCCGGAAAAACACGTCGCAGGGACAGGCCGTGTGTCCATCCATGGCAATGGCGCTTCTTCGGCGCCGGATGATGGTTCGTGCCGAACTGGTGACGGGATGCGTGGTGGGAACCGGCCGCGGCGGGAGCTGCGGTGGCTGGGGCGCGGTGCGAGGCTTGGCGGTGGCCCGGGCCACGTCGTCGATGGCAGCCCAGGGCACATGGCCCGTGCTCAACGGCTTTGCGCGGCCATGCCAGGCAGCAGCGGCGTCTGCGAAGACTTCGGGCGGGACGTCGAAGGCTGTTGCGGTGGTTGCACCGGGAAAAACGGCCGCAACCAGGCCGGGATGCTCGTGTTCTCCGGGCGGAAAGTCGTCGAGGCGCGCCAAACCAAGCAGGCTGGCGAGTTCCGTATCGGCGGGGGTATCGAGCCGGCGCATGGACCATCCGAGCGCGGCGGCGGATATGGCCAGAGCCGCGAAGGCATGGCCGAGATCGTGCTGGCAATAGCGAAACGCCCGTTCGCCGTATTTCCAGGCTTCGCGCCAGTGAATGGAGCTCAGCCCGACCAGAAACGCGTTTTCGGGCAGCGCCGCGGCCAGGGCGCTCCAGGCATCGGGCGTGAGCTCGGCGCGGCGTTCGAGGGCGTGCTCGCGCGGTGCGTAATGATAAACGGCCGGTCCATCATGAATACCGGAGATCGGCGGGAGCAGCGCGTACCCTTCTGTGGGATGGAGATTGCCGCTTGAGGGATTGCAGCGCAGGGCCCAGCGCTCACCACGGTACTCCTTCCAGGCGGAAAGGCCGAGGGCGTGTTCGAAGAACGAGCCCACCGTGTCGCGCGTGAGGGGTTGTGCGGGGATATCACCCATAAAAAGGGCATCGTAGGGCGGCGTGGGGTCGCCCGTCACCAATGGAAGCGGATGCAGCGGGGCGCCTTCAAAGCGGCGGAACGGTTCGGGCTGGTTGGCCCAGTCGAGGTGTCCCGGAGATCGGGCGAAACGGCCGGGATGGTGCTTCGTGGCCTCGTGATACGCGATGACGGCGTCAAGGGCGTCCATAGTGCTTGTCATTGTTGCGGAGAGAGGCGGACGCGTGCAAGGCCGGCCAGCACAGGCGGGCAAACGTGGCGGCTGCCGTCGGCTCAGCGCGGAATGGGGATGAGCTGCGAGAAATCGTCGCCTTCGACCACCCGGGCGCCCGGAGGCGGCACGAAATTGAAGCGCGACAAATTAAGCTCGGGGTTCAAGACAACGCCGGTCATATAGCAGCTGAAGACCTTGACGTTGCGGCGATCAAGCGCCTGGACGTAGAGAGGCAGTCCGGTGTCTTTGGCAAAGAACAGGGTCCATTTCACCGGTTCGAGCATGTCGTCGCCGGGTTCGCGGACCACGGCTTCGAACACATGGCAGGGCACCTTGTCGAGCGTGCGTTCCGGGAGGAGCCGGAGCTCGCAGTTTTCGTGCAGGGCCTTGAACAGGGCGTCGCCGCCGATGGCGAGGTCCTGCTCTTCGGGCCGGTAGCGCATGACGGTCTTTTGGAACAGCATGTTGGTCATGAAATGGGCGATGCTGCCGTCGAATACACCGACCCCCTGCACGGGCAGGGCGCCAGTGGGGCTGACGGCCGGTGCGCTGATGTCGCCTTCGAGATCGACGCGAAACAGGCGTTTGCCCTCGTGGTTTTTGAAGGCAAAGGGGCCGGACGCCTCGATGGGGAGCGTCAATCCCTGGAGATCAACCTGCACGGTGGCATGGAGCACGCCACGGGCGGCCTGCACGGATTTCCACGCGGTAACGACCTGATTTTCAGCGGTTCTCAGCACATTTTCAGGCGATTCCCCGGCAAACAAGGGGGCTGCAAACGCGCTGATGGCGGCCGCTGCGAACAAGCGTCTCATGGGCATGAAATTGTCCTCAAAGCCTGCATTCTCCGGCTGGTAGTGTGCCAGATCGGCGCGCGATGTGCCAATGCGAAAAGCGTCATTCGCGGAACGCGGCCACGGGTCATTTCGCGATGGCACGGGCGATGAGCTCGGCCATATGGAGGGGTTGGACGTCGGTAAGGTGGGTGATCTGCTGCCGGCAACTGGTGCCGGAGGCCACCACAAGCGCGCCCTCCGGCCGCTCGTTGATCATGCGCACGAGCGGCTCGGCAACCTGGAGAGACAGCTCGTATTTCGTGCTGAGCGCGCCGAATTGCCCGGCCATGCCGCAACAGCCGGAGTCGAGCAGCGTGACCTGGGCGCCCGGGATTTTTGCGGCGAGCTTCTGCTGCACGGACGGGTCGGTGAGCGCTTTGGCGTGGCAATGGGCATGGATGACCACATGGCCGATGCCGCCGTTCCAGGCCAGAGCGCCGGGATCGTCCTCGAGCACGTCGAAGAGAAACTGCTCGAAGAGGGAGCAGCGCGGCACCAGGTCTGCCGCGTTGGGCACGCAGAGTTCACGGTAATCCTGTTTGAACATGGCAAACGATGACGGTTCAAGGAAAACGACGGGGAGCTCAGGATAACGGTCGCGAAGCAGCTCGACATTATGTGTGCCCAGCCGTTTTGCCATGTCGAGGCGCCCGACGCTGAACGCGGGCCGGCCGCAGTCTCTGCGGCCCCGCGGGAGGACGACCTCGAATCCGGCCGCCTCGAGCACGGCGACGGCGGCGATCCCGATATGCGGCTCGTTGTAGCGGACGAACGTGTCGTCCCAGAGAACAACGCGTCCGCGGGTGGCGGGATACTTCGCGTCGCGCTTGTGCTTCGCAAACCACACGTCAAAGCGTTCGAGGGCAAATTTCGGAAGGGGCCGCTGCGCCGCGAAACCGAGGGTGAGTTCCATGAGTTTGCGGAGCCATTTCCATTGCATTGCGGCATTCGCGATGCGTGGGGCAAGGCAACCGAGAATGTTCATGGTTTCGATCGAACTGACCATGCGCTCCCGCAGGCCGATGCCCGATTTCTGCTGCAGCGCGTGTAGAAGTTCCGCTTTGAGCAGGGCCATGTCGACGTTCGAGGGACATTCCTTCTTGCAGGCCTTGCACGAGAGGCAATTGCTGAGCGCTTCGTCGAGTTGAGTGCATGCGAGAAGGTCGACGTCGTCAAAACGGTGTTCGAGCACGGCGCGGATGGTGTTGGCGCGGCCGCGGGTGGACATGAGTTCCTCGCCCGTGGCGATGTAGGTCGGGCACATCGTGGGTGCATTTTTGATGCAGCCGCCGCACCCGTTGCACTGTTCGAGATTGCCGACGAAAGAGGCGTCTTTGTCGGCGAATGCAAGCCTGGGCGGGAACGGCAGGGAGAGTTCGTAGCCGCCACCCAGGCGAAGGCGCGTATCAATTCGGAAATCATGGTTACCGGCGATAATCTTGCCGGGGTTCAAGAGCCCCTGCGGGTCGAAGAGCGACTTGATCTCGCCCATGACGGCCAGAAGCTCGGCTCCGGTCTGTTCGGCCATGAATTCGGTGCGGGCGATGCCGACGCCGTGCTCGCCGGTGAAGGAGGCGTTGTATCGCCGGGCCAGGGCGGATGTCTGTTCGGCGAGCAGGCGGAGTCTGGCGATGTCGTCCGACCGGTGCAGATCGAGCAGGGGGCGCACGTGAAGCAGCCCGGATGCGGCATGGCCGTAGAATGATCCCACGAGACCGAGGTCCTTCATGATCGCCTGCAACTCCTTGACGTAGGCGGGGAGACGTGCGGGCTCTACCGCGACATCTTCGATGCCCGGGATGGGTTTGGCGGGACCTTTCCGGCCGGTGAGCAGGGAAAGGCCGGCTTTGCGCATGTTCCAGATCCGTTCCATCTGGGCCGGATCGGTGACGGTCATGCGGCGGCTGCCGACATTACGCCGGGAAGCTTCGGCCATACGCGCCTCTGCATCGCGCTGAAATTCGACGATCAGAAAGGCTTCACACGGTTCCTCATCGAGACGGAGAAGGTCGCGCGCGGCCTTGAATGCGAGCTGGCCGCGCGTCTGATCGAAGAGAAGGCGGTCGGCGTGCTCGATGGCCGCCGGTTCGAGATCGGCAAACTCAACCGACGCCTGCAGGGCCTCCGTTACGGAATCAAAGAAGAAAATCGCGATCCCCGTGATGTCGGTTGGCAGGGGCACGACGCGCAATTCCGCGGCGAATATGCCGGCGAGCGTGCCTTCGCTGCCGGAAATGATCTTACAGAGGTCGCCGGGGGCGCGGAGATAACGGTCAAGTCCGTAACCGGGCCACCGTTTCACCAGAATGTTGGGAAACCACCGTTCAATGAGGGCTTCGTGCTGCTCGACAAGCTGGCGGATGCGGGCGTTTTCCGCGGCAAGCGCCGGAGAGTCGGCGCCAACGGTCTCGATGCGGCCATCGGCGAGAATCACATCGAGCGCGACGATATGTTCGGCGGTGGTGCCGTGGATTGGTGCACGCGCGCCGGAGGAATTGTTGGCGATCATGCCGCCGAGGGTAGCTCGCGAACTCGTGGCGACGTCGGGCCCGAAGCAGAATCCCTGGGGTTTAAGGAACGCGTTGAGCTGGTCGAGGATCACGCCGGTTTGGACGCGCACCGTCTGTTTGTCGCGATCAAAGTCCGAGATACGGCGGTTATAGCGGGCGAAATCGATAATCAACCCGTCCCCGATCGCACCGCCGGCCAGCCCGGTGCCTGCGCCGCGGGGCGTGACGCTGAGCCCCGCCTCAGCGGCGGCCTGGAGCGCCGAGACAATTTCCTGGGCGGATTTCGGAAAGGCAACGGCTTCCGGGCGTATCTGATAGATCGACGCGTCGGTTGCGTAGAGTGCGCGGGTGAGATCGTCGGTGCGGATCTCGCACTGTGCGGAACGGAGCGTGCCGGTTTGTGACTGTGACATCATGAGGTTTTTCTATGCCGTTTGTGTAACCGGGGTTTGCATGCTGTCGCGCGGTTAATCCGTCCCGGTGCCCGAGCCGGCGCGCCTGGCCTGTGCCGACGGAACAACAGGCGGAAGTTTTCCGCTGCTTCATGCGTTGGCGAGCTTACGCGTGGTATCATCTCGCGTCACCAACGCCAGGGCATGAAGGGACAGGCGGCCTTATGATCAATCATTCGAATCCAGAAATCCAGTTTGCGATGGAAGCCGTGCGCGCGGGCGCCCTGCTGGCGCGGGAAGTGGAGCGCGAGATGGTGGAACCGGCGCTCACGAAAGAAGATCGGTCGCCGGTGACCGTGGCCGACTTCGCGGTTCAGGGACTCATCGCGTGCCTGCTGGAGAAGACCTTCCCCACGGCCGCGCTGGTGGCCGAGGAGGATTCGGCGCAGTTGCGCGAACCGGAGGCGGAATCCACATGCCGTCAGGTGGCCGCGTACGTGGGCCGGCGGCTGGCGTATGCGACCCCGGAGACGGTCTGCGCCTGGATCGACCACGGAAACGCCGCCCCGCGCGGGCTGTTCTGGACGCTGGATCCCATCGACGGCACAAAAGGGTTCCTGCGCGGTGGCCAGTATGCCGTGGGCATGGCTTTGGTGGATGAAGGCGAGATCGTGCTTGGCGCAATGGCTTGTCCCAATTTGAGCGACGCCCACCGCCCGGAGCCGGGGGGACCCGGGACGCTGGTGATTGCGGCGCGTGGCCAGGGGGCGTGGTGGCAACCGCTCGAAACCGGGGGCGAATTGTTTCCGTTGCGGGTGTCCGAGAGAGATGATATGTCGCAGATGCGCATCCTGCGCTCGTTCGAAACGGGCCACACCAACGTGGGCCGTATCGAGCGGATGGCGGCAGCCGTTGGCGTGACGGTGGAACCCGTGCGCATGGACAGCCAGGCGAAGTATGCGGTGCTGGCGTCCGGCCACGCGGAGCTTCTTCTGCGGCTCCTGACCGCGAAACAGCCCGATTACCGGGAACGGATCTGGGATCAGGCTGCAGGCGCGCTGATTACCGAGGAGGCCGGGGGACGCATCACGGACCTGGACGGCAAGCGCCTGGACTTTTCGGCAGGGCGGATGCTCGTCAACAACCGGGGGGTCTGCGCCTCGAACGGCCGCGTTCACGACGAGGTGCTGGACACGCTGCGCGCGGTGTGCGGAGAGTAGGCTCCTGCTTACGCGCACCCGCGGAATTCGTCGTTCACAAAATCAGCGCTTGACCAATTCGACGCGGCGGTTCTTTGCCCTTCCCTCGGGCGTGTCGTTTGAGGCCACTGGCATTGTCTCGCCGTACCCCTTGGCGGTCAGGCGCTCGGGGGCGATGCCGAACAGCGTCAGATACTGCAGCACGGTCTTGGCGCGCTTGTCGGACAGGGCCAGATTGTGTTCGTCGGAGCCCTGGTCGTCGGTATGCCCTTGAATCTCGACCTTGAGCGACGCGTTCTGCTGCAGGAGTTTGACGATTTCCTGGAGGGGCGGAATGGATTCGAGCTTGAGGAATGCCTTGTCGATGTCGAAGAGAATCCCGTAGACGGCCACGTGCCCCTCGGCATCGAGAGTGTTCTTCATTTGTTCAGCGGTGGAGAAGGTCAGCTTTTTCTCAAAATCTTTTTCGTCGATAATCCAGAGGCCGTAATGTCCCGGGGAGGCTTCGATATAGCACCAGGTCAGGCCTCCCTCCTCTCGCGGAAGCGTGAAGGTGAGAAAGCCGTTGTGCAGATTCTCGTACTCGATGTTCCCGCCCTTTTCGAGCGCGGCACTCTTGTAGTTTTCCAGGATGTCCGCGACCGATATGGCTTCGTTACGCTCGCCGTTGGAATCCTGAATCTCGTAATACAACTGCCAGTATTTGCCACTGACGGTCTTGGTGGTTTCCTTCTTATCCGCGTCGAAGCACGGCATTTCATAGGAGTTGTGGTCGCTGTACTCGGCATAGTCCTCCAGCAGGACAGCGCCCGGATAGGGCCGGATGACCGGATGCTCCTTCACAGCCGCAGATGCGGCTGCAGCCACACAAAGGCAGGTTACTCCCACGAGGGTACCGAGCATGCCCAACCGCTTCATGGTGCTTCTCCTCTCGCCGACAAGAAAAACGCCACTATTCCCCATTGGGCGACAGCTACCGCCGCATGACCACATGATAGACGGGGCAGGCTTGGGCGTCAAGGGCCTAGTGAAGCTGCTATAGTATAAGGGCATGCAAGAGGCCTTGCCGGGGACAGCGCAGGAGCGTTCTGAGATCGTCTTGCGTGAAGGGGAACCCTCGGGGCGGCCCGGGTTGGGCTGCCCCGAGGGGTATTGGGCTTAGTTGCACTCGGGTTCGAGCGGCTGAGCCAGCTCTTCCAGGTAGAACAGCCTGCCGGGGCGCGTGGGCATGAATGTGCTGGTGATCCAGGGGCTCGGCGGATGATGGAGCGTGACGCGCAGGGAGAGACCCTGCCACATCATGCCGCGGCCCAGCACACCGTCGGCTCCTCCGATGCAGCGGTCGGACTTGAGAAACAGGCCCGGGCCGACCGTGTTGGCCGTGGCGGGAACGAGGGTGGTGCGGCTCTTAAAGCTGGTGAGGGCGTTCTGTTCAATGGTAAGGGGGTGGAGCTTCGCCGCGATCCGGTATTCAGCGGCTTTCCATTGCGCGAGCGAGGGATATTCGCTGGCGAAATGGGGCTCCCAGAACGCGATGTGGCAGACGCGGCCGATGCCGTACACCGTGACGAGACGCGCACCGCGTTTGCGCAGCGCGGCGATTTGGCTGCCATACGTGGGCAGTTCTTTCCTGGTGGCAAAATGACGCTGTTTGACCGGGACGGTCAGCTTGTTGAGCGGACCGTAAAAGGCCTGTTCCATGGCGTTCTGGAATGCGCCGGGATCTTTCGCGGGCAGGGTGTTTCCGTCCGGATCGCTCCATTCGTCCATGTTGAACCCGTGGACGTGGTTGCATTTCACGCCCCATTCCTTGAGGAAGAAGACGGCCCACTTGTACATGCCCATGGGACCCACGGGAAGGATGAGGATGAGCTGTTTTTTTGCGTCGCGGGCGTTGCGGATCTCCGTGGCGATTTCATGACCCATCATGGTGTCGAAATCACCGAGGGAGGGGCAGCCCACGAGCTGGAATTGCTTGTTCCACCAGCCTTCGGGCTTGGCGAAATCTTTCGGCGAGACGGCGGCGCATTTGTCCCACATCTCAAGATCCCATCCCTTGGGAAAGAAATCTTCGAGCAGGGAACCTTTAATCGTGTTCATAAGATTGACGGCCATTGCGATAATCCTCCCCATCTGGTTGCGTCAGGGCACCATGGTACCCCAGTGTGAGAGCTGGAGCAAGCCGGTGAATTTCAGGACCTTCCTCAAGGTTTTTGTCTGATTTGCGCAAGTTCTTGTTCATTTGGGTGTGTCGATGCGCCGGGGTGGAACAGATGAATTCTTTGGTAATGTTCTCGGAGGATTGAAGCGGGCTGCCTTGATCCATCCTGGTTTTCGCAGCGCGTAGCGCAGGCATCTTGCCTGCGTTCTTCTCTTGCGTAGCACAGGCCCGCTGTGCCTGCCCTGAATCAGTCCACCCCCGGCCACGCGGGGCGCGTGGCCACCCCCGCCAGCGGGGGACACAAGAACCGGCCACCGAAAAATTTTGGATGCGGCGAACTTGTCCCCTGCTTGCACGAAACACATGAGTCCGCAAAGCAGATTTTCAGGTGCGAAGCGCGTGTACCCTGCTGGCGGAGGTGAACCTGCAGGCCCGCGCGCCCAACAAAAGACGGCGCGCTTGTCCCCCCCTGGCGGGGGTGAATCGGCGGCAGCCGATTTGGGGGTGGAGTTTTGGGGGCTCGATCCTGCTGATCGCGCCGGCCTGATTTGCGGCGTGCAGCCTTGTTTTAGAGGACACGGGTCAGGAGGCGGGCGGTGATCAGGATCAGAACGAGTCCCATGACGACGCGGCGGACCTTGAGTTTGAGCAGGTCGTTGATCCATTTGCCAAGGGGAGCGCCGGCCTGGGCGCCCAGAAATACAAGCGGCGTGAGCGCCAGATTGACCTTGCCCACGGAAAACGGGAGGTCGATCTGAGGGTTCGGTTCCTGGAGCATGTGGGCAAAGGCGCCTGCGATACAGGTCGGCACCATTACCATGTTGGCCAGGGCCACGACGCGCTCGTTGGACGTGATGCCGGCGATCAGGGCGAGAGGAACGAGCACGGCTCCGCCGCCGACGCCGGTGAGCCCGGACGCAATACCCATGGCGAAGCCGATGAAGATCGCCAAAGTGTCGCGGGAACGGACGTCGTCTTCGGACACCCGGGGCGGTTCGATGAAAAATGTTCGGATGCCGACAAGGCCCAGCAGCACGATGAATATCCAGGTGACGATCCGGTCGTCAAAGAATTGGGTGACCCATCCGCCGATATAGCCCCCGGCGACCGAGCCGAAGGAAGTCTGGATGGCAAGACGCCATTGCCAGTCGGTATGGCCTTGGTTGAGCCGCCAGACGTTGATTGCCGACACGAACACGATGATGAGCAGGCTGGTGCCTTTCGCGGTGTGGGGGTCCATGCCCGGCACAAATTCGAGGAACGCGGGGACCATGAGGATCCCGCCGCCAAGGCCAAGGGCGCAGCTCATCAGTCCTACGCCCACACCCAGCAACAGCATGCCCGGGTAAAAAAACAGTGGATTCATCCGAGTTCCTTCGGTTGTCTGAAACGAGGCTGACCCGCGAAAGTGTAGCAGAACGATCGGGATCGCAGGAACTCCCGCTGCGCGTTGCGCGGGCGTGGCTCGTTTCATCCCGGCATGTCCGGCTGCATGACCGCTCGAACAGAAACTGATCATCACTCTGCCCTGTTGAGGATTGCCGGCACGGCGTTCAGGGGTGCCGTGCTTGTCCGGAGGGCTGCGAGCCCGGTAGAATCGCGAGCCTATGAACGCTATACACGCATGGTTCACAGTGATCGCCGGCCTGGCTCAGTATCTCCTGCATCGGCTGCATCTCGCGCCGCGGCCGGACCTGATGCAGAAGCGGGCCGAGTTCTGCACGGTCATCGGGCATTTCCTGCGCTGGCGGACGCAGCTCCGCGTAGTGTACGGGGAGCGGTGCCCGAAGGATGCGTCCTGCGTGTTCGCGCAAAACCACGTGCTGCTGCTGGACCCGTTCGTGAGCTTTGGCGCGGCCATTCAGTCGGCGGGCATTTTGCCCCGGTTCATGTCGCGCGACGATTTTTTCGCGGAGAAGAAGAATTCGTGGTGGTACCGGCTGGTCCAGGTGGACGAGTTGATTTGCCAGCTGGGGACGCTTGAAATTTCACGGGAAAACGTCACGGTGGGGCAGTTGCGGCCTTTCGTGAACGTGTTGCGCAACGGCGAGAGCTTCATCATGTATCCGGGGCGGACGCGCACCCGGAGCGGGCTGCTTTTCGAATACCGGGGAGAAGTCCAGGAACCGGGGAGCGCGGCGTTTTTCCTCGCCCAGGCCCAGCGAGGCCGTGAAGAAGAGCTTGACGTGGCGCTTGTGCCGTTGACGCGGACCCGAAACCTTGCCACGGGAGTCGACACGGTGCTCATGGGGCATCCGCTGCGCTTGCCGCCGCGCGCGGGCCGGGATGAACAGCGCGCGCTGGATTTCCAGCTGATCGAGGCGATCGCGGAAAACGTGGCGCTGAATGCAACGCAGATCTCGGCCGGGATCCTGTATCTTTACGCCCTGCACGAAATGGATGAGACGATACGCCGCGCCGAGTTCGATACTCTGGTGCGGGCCGTTTTTGAACGGGTCACCGGCCACTACATCGACCCCGATACGCAGGCTGACCCGCCCGGGCAAGTCTCGGCGGCGCTGAAGCATTTCCGGAAAGCCGGGCTGGTGGCATTGGCAGGGGATATCATTCGCCTGGACCGGGCGAAAATCCTCGCAACCCCACCGATGGATGGGTCGTTCCGCAGACAGAACCCGGTGAAATACAGCCTCAATCAAATCCTTCATTTCGCGGACGTAACGCGCACCATCGAGGACGTCGTGCTTCCCGCGAAGACGGTATGACCCCCTAAAACGCCGCCTTCTTCCGCAATTCCTTCTGCCAGTATGCAAACTGGCCCGGTGCGTCTTGAAACCGTTGGCGCGCGCCTCTTAGGATAGACTTGATTCAGCCCCGGGTGCGGGCAGGTTCCCACGACACTGCAGCTTGTCTGCCGGGTTGCCGGCGGCATCGGAAAGGAAATGCATGCTCACGCTTTCGAATTACTGTACGGAGCTCAGCCGCGTCCTGGCCCGGATTGACGAGGCCGCGTTTGATGCGGCAGTCAAGGCCATCCGGGAGGTTCATGCCGCGGACAAGGTGATCTACGTGTGCGGGAACGGCGGCAGCGCCGCCACCGCGTCGCATATGGTCAACGATCTCGTGAAGGCGCCGGCGGACGCCGCGGGATGCCGGCCGTTCCGCGCGTTTTCGCTGACGGATTGCGTGCCGTTGATGATGGCGTTCGCCAACGATGTGGATTACGCGCAGGCGCTGGCGCTGCAGCTCGAAGCCTGCGGCCGGCCGGGCGATCTGCTGGTGGCGTTTTCCGGCAGCGGCAATTCGCCCAACGTGCTCGAGGCGGTGAAGACGGCAAAGGCAAAAGGCCTTTCGGTATTGGGATTCACGGGGTTCCAGGGTGGGAAGCTGGGTCCCCTGTGCGATGTCCACGTCAATGTCCCCTGCGATTCCATGGCGCAGGTCGAAGACGCCCACCTGATTATCGAGCATGCGCTGGTCGAGGTCCTGAAAGAATCGTTCGGCGGGAAGTCGAGCGTGACCTGCGGTCCCGCATGACAGACCTGGGCGAAGGTTGATTTGATTATGGAAAGCCTGGTGCTTGGCATTGAAATCGGGGGCACGAAACTCCAGGCCGTGCTCGGCACGGCCGCGGGGGAGATCCTGGCGCAGGAGCGTGGCCGGGCGCCGGCGGGGGAAGGGGCGCAGGCCATCCTCGCCTGGTTTGAAGAAGCCGTGCCCCGGCTGCTCGCAGAGGCCTCGTCACGCGGCCGGACCGTGACGGGCATGGGTGTAGGGTTCGGCGGCCCGGTCGAGTCGGCCACCGGCACGGTCCTGGTCTCCCACCAGGTGGGCGGCTGGGACGGACTGCCGCTCAAAACGTGGTTCGAAGAGCGCTTCGAACTGCCGGCCGCCGTGGTTAACGACAGCAATGCAGCGGGGTGGGCGGAGTATTGCCTGGGTGCGGGCCGGGGGACCCGCCATTTTTGTTACATGAACATCGGCAGCGGTATCGGCGGTGCGCTGATACTTGACGGAAAACTGCACGACGGCCAGGGCCTGGGCGCCGCGGAGATCGGCCATTGCCATGTGCCGGACTGGACCGCCCCGGAATCTGGCGCATCGGAGAAGCTTGAGAAGCTGTGCTCCGGCTGGTCGATAGAGCGGCGGTTTCGGACCACGCCAGACCTCGCGCCGGGTTCGGTGCTGCACCGTCTCTGCGAAGGCGATCGGGAGCGGATCACCTGTGCGATGGTGGCGGAAGCGGCCCGTGCGGGCGATCCGGTATGTCTGGAAGCGCTCGACCACGTCGCGCAATCGGTCGGATTGGCACTGGCCAATCTGATCACGCTGGTTCATCCGGAGCGAGTGGCGCTTGGCGGCGGCGTGGCGCTGATGGGCGAGGTGTTGCTGGAGCCTTTGCGCCGGCATGTCGATGCGCGGGTGTTTGAACAGTTTCGTGGCCGCTACGACATCGTGCCGTGCGCGCTGGGCGAATCCGTGGTGGTCGCGGGTGCGCTGTTGCTGGCGCCCCGTCCGCCCGGCAAGGTCATGTAACAGGCGCGTGTGGCTTGCTCACTCTAACCCACGAAAAAGGAAGGGGATGCCATGACAGGGGAACGGTTCGCAGCAGGGGCGCAGAGTTACAGCTTTCGCAAATTCGATCTGGCCGGGGCCATCGCGTGTTTGAAGCAATTGGGCGCGGATACGATGGAATTCTGCGCGGGGCATTTTCCGCCGGACGCGGAAGATGCCGGGTTTGCGGAAGTCCGCCGCTTGTTGAGGGAGCAACACGTGCAGGTGCCGTGTTTTGGTGTGGAAAACTTCACGGCTGACGCAGCGGCGAACCGGAAGAAGTTCGAGTTCGCCCGGGCGCTCGGCGCGCAGGTGCTGACCGCGGATCCGGCGCCGGAGGCGCTGGACAGCCTGGACGCGCTGGTCGACGAGTTCCAGATAAAAATTGCAATTCACAATCACGGTCCGGGGGCCCGCTACGACAAGGTGGAAGACACGTTGCGAGCCGTGCAGGGGCGGCATCCGTTCCTGGGCGCCTGCCTGGATACCGGGCACTGTCTGCGCACAAACGAATTGCCGCAGGAAGTGATCAAGCGTCTCGGCGATCGGCTTATCTCGCTGCATTTGAAGGACTGGATCATCGGGGGAAAAGAGCAGATCCTGGGCGAGGGCGATCTGGACCTGGCCGCCGTAGCAGGCGCTCTGCTGGAAACCGGCTTCACCGGCCCCATCGTGATGGAGTACGAGGAGAGCCCCGAGAATCCCGTGCCGGACATGAAAACGGGCCTGGCAAACTGGCGCGCGGCCGTGCAGGCCGCCGGCGCCTGAGCCGCCGCCTAATTCGCCGGCACTGGCCTGAACACGACGCACACGGGCGTCGGCACGATAACGGCCTGTCCGGTGGCGTTGAGCGCGCCGGATGCCGGATCGATCCGGAACACGACCAGGCTGTCCGAGTCCTGGTTGGCGGCGATCAGAAATTGTCCCGCGGGCTCCATGTTGAAATGGCGCGGCGCCTTGCCCTGAGTGGAGGCCCATCCGGCGGGCGTGAGCACGCCGGATGCGGGGTCAACGGCGAATATGGCGATGCTGTCGTGCCCACGGTTCGAGCCGTAGACGAAGCGGCCGGAAGGGTGGACCTTGATCTCCGCGGTGTAGCTTTCTCCGGTGAATTCCTCGGGCAGCGTGGAGACGGAGTGAACTGCGTCGAGGCGGCCCGTGGCGGGGTCGAAAGCGAATGCGGTGATGGTGTTGTCGAGCTCGTTGATCACGTACGCGAACTTGCCGGAGGGATGGAGCGCGAAATGGCGCGGGCCGGCGCCCGGAGCCAGCTGTACGGAAGCGGGATCGTTCGGTTCAAGCGTGCCGTGCGCTTCGTCGAAGCGGTAGATCATGATTTGATCTGTGCCGAGATCGGCGGCGAACAAGAAGCGGCCCGAGGGGTCGAAATTCACCGAGTGGGCGTGGGCTTCACGCTGCCGCTGCGGATTGACACTCGACCCCGTGTGCTGCACAAACGCGCTCGCTTCGCCGAGGACGCCGTCCTCGCGCAGTGGCAGCACCGCGATGCTCCCGCCGCTGTAGTTCGCAACGGCGGCGTAGCGGCCGCCGGGAGCTACGGTGATGTGACACGGGCCACGGCCCACCGATGGCACGCGGTTGAGCTGGGTGAGTTCGCCGCTTTGAGGATCGACCAGAAAGCCCGTCACGCCGTCCAGTTTTTCACCCGCTTCACCCACCGCGTAGAGCAGGGGTTTTGCGGGATGCAGCGCGAGGAAGGAAGGATTTCCGGCCTTTGCCGCGAGTTCCGGCTGGCCCAGCTGCCCTGTCCGGGCATCGAAGCTGAGGCGATAGATTCCCTCGCTGGCGCCCGCAGTGTAGGTGCCGATGTATACCCACAGCCTGTGCGGCACTTCCGGCGTTTCCGCAGCGAAGACCAGCGGGGCGACGAAACCAAGCGCCATGGCGGCAAACCCCGGTCGACTCATCGTCATGACAACTCCTCCCTTGAACTGGAGCCACGCTCCGCAAAACCCGCTCCAAGCGAACCCGTGAAGTGCTTACTATAGCATGCATAAAGCGGAATCGCGGCCGCCAGGCATCCCGCGACCAGCTGCACGAACAGCCGATCCATGCAAGAAGCGCCGAAAATAGATCATTCTGTCAGGAGCTGCAGGTGGTGCGAATGGCGGCCCGGGCCTGCTTCCCTGCGCAAAACACACAAAAACGCCTTTAAAACAAGACAAAAACGGGCTGTCAATTATTTTTAATTTTTTTGTTGACATGGGGTTTTTCTTTTGCTACACTAGCCTTCCCGTCGTGAGAACGACGCGGCGCGGGACAGGGTTCGGTCGCTTGGCCGGTCGAGCCCACCGACGAAGGGGTTGACATCCCCCCCGAGTGCTGGTACAATCAGCGTCCGGGCGGTGGGCGAAGAAGCTCACCCGCGAAAGGTCGCCACGCCGGAATTTCGTGGCGTGGTTCGGGCACGAAAGTTTCCCTGAATGTTGCCCGTACGGGCAAGTCCAGGGTATTTGTGTCTGCGGGCGCACGACGGACGAAGCGCTTGGTTCTTTGAAAGTTGAATACGGTGCATGTCCTGTTTAAGACAGCAAGCAGGTCATGTAATACAGGTAAGGTGATGCAGGGAACTTCCCTGTGCCACTTTACCCCCAAGTATGATGAGATTCCTTTTCTATAGGAATCAGACTCACCAAAGACGAGGCGTTTTAGCGCGCTTCGTTCGATTTTTATCGGAGAGTTTGATCCTGGCTCAGAACGAACGCTGGCGGCAGGCTTCATACATGCAAGTCGAGCGGAAAGGCCCCTTCGGGGGTACTCGAGCGGCGAACGGGTGAGTAACAGGTGGGTAATCTACCTTTCGGAGGGGGATAACGGCTGGAAACGGCCGCTAATACCCCGTACGGTTGCGAGGCTCTCGGGCATCGCAAAGAAAGGGGCCCTTAAAGCCCCGCCGAAAGATGAGCCCGCCCCCCATTAGCTTGTTGGCGGGGTAATGGCCCACCAAGGCTGTGATGGGTAGCCGAGCTGAGAGGTTGATCGGCCACACTGGAACTGAGACACGGTCCAGACACCTACGGGTGGCAGCAGTAGGGAATATTGCGCAATGGGCGAAAGCCTGACGCAGCCATGCCGCGTGGATGATGAAGGCCTTCGGGTCGTAAAGTCCTTTTCTGAGGGAAGAACTGCCGGAGGAGGAAATGCCTTCGGTTTGACGGTACCTCAGGAATAAGCAACGGCTAACTCCGTGCCAGCAGCCGCGGTAATACGGAGGTTGCAAGCGTTGTTCGGAATGACTGGGCGTAAAGGGAGCGCAGGCGGCCAGGTCAGTCTGAAGTGAAAGCCCGGGGCTTAACCCCGGAATTGCTTTGGATACTGCCTGGCTTGAGTATGCGATAGGAAAGCGGAATTCCAGGTGTAGCGGTGAAATGCGTAGATATCTGGAGGAACACCGGTGGCGAAAGCGGCTTTCTGGCGCATAACTGACGCTGAGGCTCGAAAGCGTGGGGAGCGAACGGGATTAGATACCCCGGTAGTCCACGCCGTAAACGTTGTGCACTAGGTGTGGGAGGTATCGACCCCTTCCGTGCCGAAGCTAACGCATTAAGTGCACCGCCTGGGGAGTACGGTCGCAAGACTGAAACTCAAAGGAATTGACGGGGGCCCGCACAAGCGGTGGAGCATGTGGTTTAATTCGAGGCAACGCGAAGAACCTTACCCAGGCTTGACATCCCGAGACCGCCATGGAAACATGGTTTCCCCTTCGGGGGCTCGGAGACAGGTGTTGCATGGCTGTCGTCAGCTCGTGTCGTGAGATGTTGGGTTAAGTCCCGCAACGAGCGCAACCCTTGTCCCTAGTTACCAGCGGTTCGGCCGGGCACTCTAGGGAGACTGCCGGTGATAAACCGGAGGAAGGTGGGGACGACGTCAAGTCATCACGGCCCTTATGCCTGGGGCGACACACGTGCTACAATGGCCGGTACAAAGAGATGCAAAGTCGCGAGGCAGAGCTAATCTCAAAAAGCCGGTCTCAGTTCGGATTGGAGTCTGCAACTCGACTCCATGAAGTCGGAATCGCTAGTAATCGCGTATCAGCCATGACGCGGTGAATACGTTCCCGGGCCTTGTACACACCGCCCGTCACATGACCCGAGTCGGGTGCACCCGAAGTCGCTGGCCCAACCCGCAAGGGAGGGAGGTGCCGAAGGTGTGTCCGGTAAGGGGGATGAAGTCGTAACAAGGTAGCCGTATCGGAAGGTGCGGCTGGATCACCTCCTTTCTAAGGAGTAAAACACTCACGCCTGCGTCTTTCGAGGCGCAGGGCGAGGTCGATACAGGATCTGCCGTTGACATGCACCGTATTCAGCGTTCATCGAACGCAAGCGACGCTTTGCGTTTGAGGGCGTGGGCCCGTAGCTCAGTTGGTTAGAGCGCACGCCTGATAAGCGTGAGGTGGGTAGTTCGATTCTACTCGGGCCCACCACTTTTGAGTGTCCAGGGTTTGCAGACACGGCGCCAGAGGCGTCGTGCTTGGTGTAAACCGGCGTCATGCGCACAGTTGAGTACGCTCGGGGATGTAGCTCAGTTGGGAGAGCGCCGGCTTTGCAAGCCGGAGGCCATCGGTTCGATCCCGATCATCTCCACCACGAGACGTCGGTCGCCGCGGGAAACCGCAGCGAACACATATGAGTTTGTGCACAGCACCGTACCGGTCGTGCACCCGTTCTTTGACAGTTGAATGTAAGGGTTGATGTAACCAGGCATCAAAATACAACCGAACAGTGTCTTGCTGAATCCGATCATTTAGTATCCGGTCTTCGACTGGATATTTCAGGGTTTCGGCCAAGCTAGTAAGGGCGTGCGGCGGATGCCTTGGCACCGAGAGGCGAAGAAGGACGCGGCAAACCTGCGATAAGCCACGGCAAGCTGGAGGCAAGCTTACCCGTGGATTTCCGAATGGGGCAACCCTACCTGGCAAACCCAGGTAATCTCCGGCTGAATCCATAGGCCGGAGAGGCCAACCGAGAGAACTGAAACATCTCAGTACCTCGAGGAAAAGAAAGCAAACAGCGATTCCGTCAGTAGTGGCGAGCGAACGCGGAACAGCCCAAACCGTATGTACGTGACAGGCCGTATCCGTTGTGCATACGGGGTTGAGGGACATGGTGACGAAGCCATACGGAGCTTCGGAGAGGTTACCAATCTGGCTTCTAGCTGAACACCGCTGGATAAGCCGGGCCACAGAGGGTGATAGCCCCGTAGGCGAAAGAAGACCAGACCTCTTAACTATGTTCCCAAGTAGCGCGGGTCACGTGAAACCCCGCGTGAATCTGGGAGGCCCATCTCCTAAGGCTAAATACTACTCGGTGACCGATAGTGAACCAGTACCGTGAGGGAAAGGTGAAAAGAACCCCGGGAGGGGAGTGAAATAGTACCTGAAACCGCATGCCTACAATCAGTGGGAGGACGATGTCTTCGGACCGTCTGACCGCGTGCCTATTGCATAATGAGCCGGCGAGTTACCCTGTGTGGCCAGGCTAAGGGCTTCTGGTCCAAAGCCGTAGCGAAAGCGAGTCTGAATAGGGCGCTTAGTCGCACAGGGTAGACCCGAAACCGAGTGATCTATCCATGGCCAGGGTGAAGTTTCCGTAAAAGGAAATGGAGGCCCCAACCAATGGCAGTTGAAAATGCTTTGGATGAGCTGTGGATAGGGGTGAAAGGCCAATCAAACTCGGCAATAGCTGGTTCTCCTCGAAATAGTTTTTGGACTAGCCTCGCATGGTAGCCAACGGGGGTAGAGCACTGAATGGGCTAGGGGTCCTACCAGACTACCGAACCCAATCAAACTCCGAATACCGTTGGTGGAACTGCGGGAGTCAGACTGTGGGGGATAAGCTCCATGGTCGAGAGGGAAAGAGCCCAGATCGCCAGCTAAGGTCCCTAAACTGAGCTAAGTGGGAAAGGATGTGTAACTGCCCAGACAACCAGGATGTTGGCTTAGAAGCAGCCATTCATTTAAAGAGTGCGTAACAGCTCACTGGTCAAGTGATTATGCGCCGAAGATGTAACGGGGCTAAGCTCAGTACCGAAGCTGCGAATCGCGCCTTCGGGCGCGATGGTAGAGGAGCGTTCCATTCTGGATTGAAGCACGATCGAAAGAACGTGTGGACCGTATGGAAGTGATCATGCCGGCATCAGTAACGAAAAAGCAGGTGAGAAACCTGCTCGCCGAAAATCCAAGGGTTCCCGGGGAAGGATAATCCGCCCGGGGTTAGTCGGATCCTAAGCCGAGGCCGAAAGGCGTAGGCGATGGAAAACAGGCACAAAGATTCCTGTACCACCGCGCCATCGCTTGAGCGATGGGGTGACGCAGGAGGATAGGGCGGCCGTCTGTTGGCTTAGACGGTCTAAGCGTGTGGGAGGTAGCCCAGGCAAATCCGGGCTGCAATACTCCGAGGCGTTAAGGGACGTGGATGGGAAACTTGAAGCGGATCGCTCGATTCCATACTGCCAAGAAAAACCTCTAGCGAGGTGGCCGGTGTCCGTACCGTAAACCGACACAGGTGGATGAGAAGAGGATTCTAAGGCGCTCGGGAGACCACTCCTTAAGGAACTCGACCAATTGGCCCCGTAACTTCGGAAGAAGGGGTGCTCCGGCCGGTGAAGGACTTGCTCCGTAAGCTGGTTGGAGTCGCAGCGAAGAGGTTCAGGCGACTGTTTACTAAAAACACAGGTCTCTGCTAAGTCGCAAGACGACGTATAGGGACTGACGCCTGCCCAATGCCGGAAGGTTAACGGGAGGAGTCAACGCTTCGGCGTGAAGCTCTGAACCGAAGCCCCGGTTAATGGCGGCCGTAACTATAACGGTCCTAAGGTAGCGAAATTCCTTGTCGGGTAAGTTCCGACCTGCACGAATGGCGTAACGATCTGAACATTGTCTCAAGGAGTGACCCGGTGAAGTTGTATTACCAGTGAAGATGCTGGTTACCCGCAGAAGGACGGAGAGACCCCGTGCACCTTTACTACAGCTTGATATTGACTTTCGTTTTAGCTTGTATAGGATAGGTGGGAGGCGTCGAAACCGGGGCGTCAGCTTCGGTGGAGCCACCCTTGGAATACCACCCTTGTTACAATGGAAGCCTAACTCTGAACCCGTGAAGCCGGGCAGAGGACAGTGTCTGGTGGGTAGTTTGACTGGGGCGGTCGCCTCACAAAGAGTAACTGAGGCGCCCAAAGGTTCCCTCAGCATGTTTGGAAATCATGCGCAGAGCGTAAAGGTAGAAGGGAGCTTGACTGCGAGACCAACAAGTCGAGCAGGTACGAAAGTAGGGCTTAGTGATCCAGCGGTTCCGTATGGAAGGGCCGTTGCTCATCGGATAAAAGGTACGCCGGGGATAACAGGCTTATAACCCCCAAGAGTTCACATCGACGGGGTTGTTTGGCACCTCGATGTCGGCTCGTCACATCCTGGGGCTGAAGCAGGTCCCAAGGGTTCGTCTGTTCGCCGATTAATGTGGCACGCGAGCTGGGTTTAGAACGTCGTGAGACAGTTCGGTCCCTATCCTCTGTGGGCGTAGGAGATTTGAGGGAAGCTGCCCCTAGTACGAGAGGACCGGGGTGGACGGACCTATGGTGCTCCGGTTGTCACGCCAGTGGCACCGCCGGGTAGCTATGTCCGGTCGGGATAAGCGCTGAAAGCATCTAAGCACGAAACCCATCCCAAGATAAGATCTCCCTGGACCGCAAGGTCCCTGAAGGGCCCTGGAAGACCACCAGGTTGATAGGCTGGAGGTGTACGCATGGCGACATGTTAAGCTGACCAGTACTAATCGCCCGTGAGGCTTGGCCTTTAATCTGCCGAACTCAAATGGGGTTTGGCAGGACGCATCGGTGGATTTGATACCCACGTTGCATCTAACCCTTACATTCCTGTCAGGTTTTCGCCGGTGACCACGGCGGTGGGGCCACACCTGTTCCCATTCCGAACACAGAAGTTAAGCCCACCTGCGCCTATGGTACTGCGCGGGCAACTGCGTGGGAGAGTCGGTCGTTGCCGGCACTATGATTCGCCCCCGGGATTCGCAAGAATCCCGGGGGCGTTCTGTTTTTCCCCGTTCGCTAGGCGGCGCATCCCGCGCATCCACCGTCCGGATTTTGTAGGGGCGGCCCCCTGTGGCCGCCCATCTCAGCCTCACGCGTTGACCTTGATACAGGGCAGGCACAGGGGCCTGCCCCTACAAGCGTGCTACGGGGGTGTGCGGCCCGTGCGCACGGGTTGGACTGCGGCGGCAGGGGGATGGACTCTCGTCATCTCCACTGAGAACTTCGATGGCGCGACTCAGAGACTGGAAACGCGCCCCGTTTCCGGGTACTCTGTACACAGTCTCATCGTTTTCTGGTGCTGAGTACGCAGGTGGAGTTCAATGACCAGTAATTTCAGGCGACCTGGGAGATGGCTGTCCAGTTTGAGGATATGGGCGACTGCTCTGCTGCTCACGTGGGCGGCCATGGGGGCAGCAGAAGTTCCAGCGCTTCCCGAGGGTCTGGAGGCCGCCACGCCGACTGCGGAATCGGCCCCCGCGTTACCTGAGGGTCTGGACAGCGGCGTATCGAGCGGGCCCGCCCTGCCGGAAGGGCTGGGTGGAGAGGCGCCGGATGGGCCTGCATTGCCGGATGGGTTGGGCGAGACGCCGAGCGGCCCTGCGCTGCCGGAGGGCCTGGGCGAGGCGCCAGACACTGAATTCCTTGCCGGTGCGGAAGAGACGCCATCCAAAAAACTGCGCCCGCCCTGGCTGCACGGGTTCTGGGACCTGCGCGGCGGCGTGCGGACACAGAACGATCCGGCCCAATCAAAAGACGCGACCCTGGGCGAGCTGCGGCTTCAACTGGAAGCCGACAAGGCCTGGCGGGGGGTGGTGCTGAAGTACCGGGGGGATTTCATTGGGGATGGCGTGCTCGAGGAAGGCGATTTTGATCTGCGCGAGCTGTCGTTGATGTTTTCACCGGCGCGCTCTGTGGATGTGAAGGTGGGCCGGCAGGTGCTGACCTGGGGCACGGGGGATCTGCTGTTTCTCAACGACCTGTTCCCGAAGGATTGGCAGGCCTTTCTCAGCGGCCGGGACGTGGAATATCTGAAGGCGCCGTCGGACGCGCTTCGCGCGACGTGGTTCACGGATTGGATGAACGTGGATTTTGTGTACACGCCGCAGTTCGATCACGACCGATTCATCACCGGGGAGCGCATGAGTTTTTACAATTCGTTATACGGGCGCACGGTGGGCGCGGACCGGAAAGTAAATTTCAATGCGCCGAGCACCTGGTTCGTGGACGACGAGTTTGCATTGCGCCTGTACCGGATGGTTGGTTCGGCGGAGCTGGCATTTTATGCCTATTCCGGCTACTGGAAGAGCCCGGGCGGCCAGCGGTTTCCCCCAATGCAGGCGACCTTTCCGAAACTGAGTGTGTATGGCGCCAGCCTGCGGGGCAACTTTCTTAAAGGCATTGGAAACGTAGAACTGGCGTACTTCGATTCGCGACAGGATCGGAGTGGTTCCAATCCGTTCGTGAACAACAGCGAATTCCGGCTGCTGCTGGGCTATGAGCGCGAACTGGCCAAGGAACTCACGGGCGGCGTGCAGTATTACCTCGAGCACATGATGGACTACAGCGCGTACCGCAATTCGCTCATCTCGTTGATCATGAATGCCCGGGACCAGGATCGCCACCTGTTCACGCTGCGGCTGACCAAACTGCTCATGCGCCAGGATCTGACCCTCTCGCTGTTCACCTTTTTCAGTCCAAGCGACGTAGACGCGTATTTCCGCCCGCTGGTGAGCTACAAAGTGGACGACCACTGGACCGTGGAGTGCGGGGCCAACGTCTTTCTTGGCGAGAAACCCTCGACGTTCTTCGGCCAGTTCGAAGACAATACGAACGTGTACGGAACGGTGCGGTATTCGTTTTAACCGGGACGCGCTGTTGGCCCTGAGAGACTGTTTGCGGCCGGGAGCGGCCTTGATGCAGAATCAATGCACTGGCGCGTAACGGGCTTCCCTTTTGAGCAGGGGTGTTGTTCAGGCGGGTTGGCTTAGGAATAACAGGCAAAGGATTACGTGATCATGAGTGACAAATTGGCCATTGACGGCGGGCAGAAGGCGGTAACCAACACACTGGTCTCCTGGCCGCAATTCAACGACGCCGCCATTCAAGCGGTGGAAGCGGTGTTGCGCTCAGGAAAGGTCAATTACTGGACTGGCAAAAAAGGGCGCGAATTCGAGGACCGCTTCGCCCAATGGCAGGGCAGCAAATACGCCATCAGCGTGAACTCGGGGACCTCGGCGCTGCATGTGGGACTGGCGGCACTGGGAATCGGGCCGGGCGATGAGGTTATCGTGCCCAGCTATTCGTTCATCGCATCGAGCTTTTCCATCTGCCAGGCTGGTGCGATCCCGCGGTTTGCGGATGTGAACCGGGACGACCACTGCATCAGCGTCGAATCGGCCGAAAAACTGGTCAATGAGCGCACCAAAGCAATCATGCCCGTGCATCTGTACGGCAATGTTGCGGACATGGACGCGATCAACGCGTTTGCGAAAAAGCACAACCTCTTTGTAATCGAAGACAATGCCGAGGCATTCGGCGGAGAGTATAAAGGCAAGAAAACAGGGACGCTGGGCGATATCGCGGCGTGCAGTTTCTGCCAGAACAAAACGTTCACGACGGGCGGCGAAGGCGGCATGGTCACCACGGACAACGAGGATCTCGCCTGGGAAGCACGCAGTTTCCGCGATCATGGCTACGACGTGAAAGCACGGTTGAGCCTGCTCGAACTTGAACAGAAACTGCCGTATATCCACAACCGGGTGGGGTGGAATTACCGGATGACCGAAATGCAATCGGTCATAGGGCTGGCCGAGCTGGACCGGATGGACAACTGGAATATGCCGGCACGCCGGCGCAACGCACGCATTGTCATGGACGCCTTGAAAGATCTGCCGCAGGTGTTATACCCCCCGATCGACACGGACGAGCGGCGGAACGGCTGGTTCGTGATGGCATTTTCGCTGGACATCGAAAACATGAACTGCGACATCGAGCAGTTCGTCGCGGCCGCGGGGGCCGAAGGGGCGCCCTGCTGGAAGGTGTTCTGGCCGCAGTGCCACACGGAGAAGGCGTTCACGCAGAAGAGGGGCTTTGGCAATTCGGGGTTCCCGTTCACGTCGAAGGAATACGCGACGCCCTCCAGCGTCGATTTCACCACGGTGGACGTGCCCAACGCGGTGTGGCATCAGAGCCATACGTTCACCTGCTTTGCGTTTCCGACTTTTACCGAGGACGACATGCATCAGATCGCGAATGCGCTCGTGAAGGTAATTAAGGCGTATTCGAAATAGCCGGCGGCGATTTTGAGGCAGTGGGGCCTGTGGGTGCCGAGGGACCCGCAGGCCCCGCGATCCCCTTGGAGGCAGCGTGCGGCGCAGAGGCCCTGGAGAGCATTCCCGATGGAGCAGAAAAAATTAAAGGAACTGCTGGAGGCAGTCGCGGGCGGTTCGCTGACACCGGACGACGCGATGGAGCGCCTGAAAAATCTGCCGTTTGAAGACATCGGGTTTGCAAAGCTGGATCATCACCGGCATCTCCGAAAGGGTTACCCGGAGACGGTGTTTGCGCAGAACAAGACGCCTGAGCAGGTGCTGGCCATCGTGACGCGGATGCGGGAACACGGAAGCAATGTGCTGGCGACACGCTGCAGCCGGGAAGTGGTCGAAGCGGTGGTGGCGGCGCACCCGGACGCGGTGCACCACGAGATGGCCCGTGCAATCACGATTACGGTCGAAGCCCCGCTGCCGCGTAAGGGGTACGCCGCGGTCGTGAGCGCGGGGACGTCGGACCTGCCTGTCGCGGAGGAAGCGATGGTAACCTGCGAGGCCCTGGGCACGCGCGTGAACCGCGTCTATGACGTGGGCGTGGCCGGCCTTCACCGGCTCCTGGAACAACGGCCTGTTTTGAGCGGGGCGGATGTGCTGGTGGTGTGCGCGGGGATGGAAGGTGCGCTGCCGAGCGTCGTGGCGGGTCTGGTGGAACAGCCGGTGATCGCCGTGCCCACGAGCGTGGGATACGGCGCGAGCTTTGGGGGGATCGCGGCACTGCTGGGCATGCTGAATTCGTGCGCCACGGGCATCTCGGTCGTGAATATCGACAACGGGTTCGGGGCGGGCGTCCTGGCTGCGATGATTAACCGCATCGCGCACGGGGAACGGGATTAGCGAACCGTCGCGGCGGCCGGGGATCTATAAGGAACAGATATGAAGACCCTCTATTTTGATTGTGTCTGCGGCGCGGCAGGCGATATGATCGCGGGTGCGCTGATTGACGCCGGAGCGGATTTCGATGCCTTGCGGGCGGCGCTGGACTCGCTGTCGATTGGCGGGTTTACGGTGTCGGTGGAGCGTGTGAAGAAGAAAGGGCTCGAAGCGGCGCAATTCAAGGTCGACGTAGACCCGTCGGCGCCACAACCGCACCGGCACCTGCGGCACGTGCTGGAGATCGTCGAGGGAGGAAAGCTGCCCTCCAGCGTTGTGGAAGCGAGCGCGGAGACGTTTCGCCGCATCGCGGTCTGCGAAGCGGCAGTGCACGGCACGACCGTTGAGCGGGTACATTTTCATGAAGTGGGGGCCATCGATTCCATCGTGGACGTGGTTGCGGCGCACTTTTGCCTGAACCTTCTGGGGATAGAACGGGTGGAATCGTCGCGGTTGCCCGTGGGGTTCGGCACGGTGAAGGCGGCGCACGGGGTCATGCCGGTGCCCGCGCCCGCGACGGCAAAACTCCTGGAAGGCGTGCCGGTCTGGGGCGGCGACCTGGAAGGAGAATGGGTGACGCCGACCGGCGCAGCGCTGATTTCGCAGCTGGCGCAGGCCTATGGGCCCCTCCCGCCGATGCGCATCGAGCAGATCGGGTACGGCAGCGGCCAGCGCGACGCGCCCGACCGCGCCAACGTGCTGCGGGTGCTTGTGGGCCGGAGCGACGGTGCGGAACCGGGCACAGAGACCATTGCGATCCTCGAGACCAACATCGATGATATGAATCCGGAGTTGCTACCGGTATTGGTTGAAGAAGCGTTGAAAGCAGGCGCGCTCGACGCATTTCTCACGCCCGTTGTGGCAAAAAAAGGGCGCGCGGCGCATATGTTGACGGTTTTGTCGCCTGAAAACCGGGTGGAGGTTCTTGTGCGGACCGTGTTGCAGAACTCCACGACCCGCGGCGTGCGGATCCGGCGCGAATCGCGCGTCCGCCTGGAGCGCGGCTGGTGGCCCGTGACTACGCCCTGGGGCGAAGTGCGCGTAAAATATGGCCTTTTGGAGGGAGCCGCATCGGCGCCGGCCCCTGAATTTGAAGACTGCCGGGCGCTGGCTGAGAAAGCGGGGGTCACGGTGCTGGAGGTGTATCAAGCCGCGTTGGCCGCGGCGATTCAAAAGAAGGGGCAGACCGATGCGTGAACGCGTCGCCGTGTATCCAGGAAGTTTCGATCCTCCGACCTGCGGTCATCAGGACCTGATCCACCGGGCGTCGGCGCTTTTTGACAAGCTGATCGTGGCGGTGGCGACCAATACCGAAAAAAAGGGCCTGTTCCGCGTGGAAGAGCGGATGGCGATGCTCCGGAGTATTTCCGAGGGTCTCCCCAATGTGGAGATCACCTCGTTTGTGGGGCTGACAGCCGAGTTCGCTCGGCAATGCGGGGCTGTGGCCGTCGTGCGCGGCCTGCGCGTGATGTCCGACTTTGAATTCGAGCTGACCATGGCGATCACGAACCAGAAGCTGAATCCGAGCCTGGAGACGGTCTGCCTGATGCCCAATGAGCCGCATCTGTTTTTGAGTTCGAGCATCGTGCGCGAAATCGCGCGTTTCGACGGCGATTTGAGCGGCCTGGTGCCGCCACAGATCGAGGAGGCCATTCGGAAACGGTGCAGCAACTCTGTGTAGGGAGGCGGGACGAAGCATGAACAGCACGGGACTGCGTATCATCGACTTCCACGCGCACGCATTTCCAGATCCGGTTGCGGAGAAAGCGCTGCCGAAGCTGGAAGGAGCGTCGAACATTAAGGCGGCCCTGGACGGAAAGGTCAGTTCGCTGCTGGCGTCGATGGAACGGGCGGGGATTACACACTCGGTGGTGGCCTCGATCGCGACCAAGCCGGGCCAGTTCGATGCCATTTTGAAGTGGTCTCTGGGGATCGCGTCCGATCGGCTGATACCGTTTCCGTCGGTCCATCCGGAAGACGCCGACGTGCCGGGCCGGGTGCGGGCGATTGCCGATGCGAGATTCCTGGGGATCAAAATGCATCCCTATTACCAGGATTTCCGCGTGGACGAGCAGCGGTTGTGGCCGTTTTACAAAGCCGTGCGCGATGAGGGGCTGGTGTTGCTGCTGCACACCGGATTCGATATCGCGTATCCGCACGACCGGATCGCGGACCCTGTGCGTGTAGCGCGGGTGATCGGCGCGTTCCCGGATCTGAAGCTGGTGACCTCTCATCTGGCAGCCTGGCTGGACTGGGACGAGGCGGAAAAGCATCTCTGGGGCAAGCCGGTGTATATGGATTTTTCATACAGCCTGCACATGATCGACCCGGCCCGCGCACGTACCGCGCTGCTGGCTCACCCCGCGGACTATGTTGTGTTCGGGACGGATTCGCCGTGGGAAGACCAGGCGCACGCGGTTGAGGCGGCCCGCGCGCTTGACTTGGGGCCGGAGCGTGAACGGCTGATGTTTTACGACAACGCGGCGCGGCTGTTGGGGCTGAACTGAACCATCCAAATTGTCGCATCCGGGCGTTATGTCTCAACAGGCAGCGTCGCGGGCGCAGGAACTGCGTGGGCTGTGTGGACCGCGTGGACTGCCTCGATACCACCGCCGATTCCGCATCTTGTGTCTCTCGCTGGCTGGGGGGGACGCACGCCCAGCGTGACCGTCATCCGGATTGCAGGGGCGGCCCCCTGTGGCCGCCTGTCTGGATAGCCCCGCGCATCCGCCTGAAGGAGGGCAGGCACTGGGGCCTGCCCCTGCAAACGCGATACGCATGGCCGGAGGTGGGTTGTGCGGGCAGCGCCGCCAGGTACGTGCTCCTGTATCTCCCGGGCAGCAACGGACACGCTCGCGGCGAAATTGACAGGCGGCAGGTGCGTTTGATAGACTCCCGCTGCATTTTAAAGTAAAGAAGAAGCGCCGGCTTCTCACCCTGCGGCGGCTTGACGCCAGCCAGCACGGTTCATGAACCTTGGGTTCCTGCGTGATGTGCATCATGCCGCGGCAGAGAGCTGGCGCTTTCTGCCGCGTTTTTTATGGGCGCGGATGAGCCAATGGGGCGCCTGTCCCCGGGAACAGGATGGGGTTTCCCCAGGGAGGATGTACTATCGCCAAGACAGATGGAACCGGCCGGATACGCATCAACGAGCGTATACGCGCCCGGCAGGTGCGCGTGATTGATGACGAAGGCGAGCAGCTGGGCATCATGAGTCCGGAAGACGCGCTGCGCGAGGCGGAAGAGCGGGGGCTGGACCTCGTCGAGGTTGCTCCAAACGCCCGGCCGCCTGTGTGCCGCATCCTTGATTTCGGCAAATACAAGTACCAGCAGAGCAAGCGCGCTAAGGAATCCAGGAAGCATCAACATGTCGTGACCATCAAAGAGGTCAAGTACCGTCCGAAGATCGACAAACACGACTTCAACTACAAGACCTCCCATGTCCGCGAATTCCTGGAGGATGGAAACAAGGTCAAGCTCACGATCATGTTCCGCGGCCGGGAGATGACGCACCCTGAATTCGGGCGCGACATCCTGGCCCGTGTCGTTGAAGCAACGGCCGATCTGCTGGACGAGCTGCCCGACGCCAGCCGCGCCCGCCTCGAGGGGCGCAATATGATACTGATGTTGACGCCGGGGAAGAACGCACAGAAAAAACCCCGCCAGGAGCCGCGCCGGCCTGTTGAAGAGAAAGGCCCGGAGCAAGTGGTTCAACAGGCGGGTACGGATATAGAAGCTGATATCGAACCGGAAGAATGAGCGCGGCAATTGGCCGCGCGCTGGTGGTGCAACTGTCTGCCGGTATACAAGGTGCGCGTTAAGACCGCACGGCGAGAAGGGCAGGCCCCGCAGCTCGCCACGCCGCGTCAAGACGTGCTTCGTTTCGGACGGCCCCGGATAAGGCCATTTCACAACGAAGCCCGGTTTGGCACGACGGCCCGTAGACCGGAGATGAAGGAGGAAACGAATGCCAAAAATGAAAACCAACAAGTCCGCTTCCAAGCGGTTCAAGCTCACCAAGACCGGAAAAGTCAAACGGCATAAGGCCTTTGCGAGTCATTTGAAAACTCACAAGTCCGCCAAGCGCCGCCGCAGCCTCCGCAAGGCCGTCATTCTGGGCTCTGAAGACGCTGACGGCGTCAAGCGGATGCTCCCGTATGGGTGACGAGCCCGGAGAATAGAAAACGCCCCCGTCCTCGGGACGGTCAACTTCGTGAGGATTTGAATCATGCCACGTTCAACAAATTCGCCCGCGTCGCGCCAGCGCCGGAAGAAATTTATCAAGCTTGCGTCCGGATACCGGGGCAGCCGCCACCGCCTGATCAAGACCGCGCGCCAGGCCGTCGAGCATGCCGGCGTATACGCCTATCGCGACCGCAAAGTGCGCAAACGCGATTTCCGGCGGCTGTGGATCGCCCGTATCAACGCGGCCACGCGCGCCAACGGCATTCCCTACAGCCGCTTCATCCTCGGCCTGCGCAAAGCCAATATCGACGTCAACCGGAAAATGCTTGCCGAGATGGCCGTATCCGATGAAGCCGGTTTCACGAAGCTGGTGGAATTAGCCAAAGCCGAACTCGACTAGGCCGGGCTGCCATGCGCATTGTACCGGCCGTCGATATTCGCGATGGGCGCTGCGTCAATCTCGTGCAGGGCGACTACGGGCAGGAGACCGTTTTCGCCGAGGATCCCGTCGCCCAGGCCCGCCAGTGGTTTGAAGCGGTCCGCAGCCTCGTGCACATCGTCGATCTGGATGGCGCGCGCGAAGGCCGCCTCTGCACCCTCGACGCCCTGCAGGCCCTGAACCGCGCCGGCATACCCTATGAGATCGGCGGGGGTATCCGCGGCCTGGCCGATGTCGAGGCCGCCGTGGCCGCCGGCGCCGAGCGCGTCATTCTGGGCACCGCAGCATACCGCGACCGCGACTTCCTCCGGCAGGCCGTCGCTGCCTTTCCGGAGAAGATCGCCGCGGGCATCGACGCCCGCGACGGCCGCGTCTCCCTCAGCGCCTGGCGCGATGACACCACCACCAGCGCGCTGGACTTCGCCCGGGAAATGGAGCAGGCCGGGGTGGTTCGCATCATCTACACCGACATCAACAGCGACGGCATGATGAGCGGCCCCAATGTGGAGGCCACCCAGGCGATTGCACAGGCTGTCGCTGTCCCCGTGACTGCCTCCGGCGGCGTCGCCTCCATACAGGACATCCAGCGCCTGAAGGAAATTGAGCCGGACGGCGTGGACGAAGTCATCATCGGCCGTGCCCTGTATCTGGGCGCCATCGACATCGGCGAAGCCATCGCCGTCGCGGAGGGAAGGATGTGACGCCACGCTACGGCGCCGTAACCATCATCGGTGTGGGCCTCCTGGGCGGTTCGCTCGCCCTGGCCATGAAGGCCCGAAACCTGGCGGATACCGTGCGCGGCGTGGGACGCAACCCCAAGACCCTGGATCAGGCCATCGCGCTCGGCATCATCGATACGGCCTTTCAAGACCCCGCCGAGGCATGCCAGGGGGCCGATCTGGTGGCCGTGTGCACGCCCGCGGCGGGTGTGCCGGCCATCCTCGATGCGATCCGGCCCACCTGTGATCCATCCACACTCGTTACCGATGTCGCCAGCACCAAGGCAGTCATCTGCGCCCATGCCGCGCGCACCTGGCCCGCCCCATCGCGTTTTGTCGGGAGCCATCCCATGGCCGGTTCCGAGAAATCCGGCCCGGAGTTCGCCACCCCGTCGCTGTACGAAGGCTGCGTCACCATCGTCGACGCCAGTCCCGGCGTTGCGGACGCGCGCGCGCAGGTCACGGCCCTCTGGGAAGCGGTCGGCGCGCGGGTCGTGCCGCTCGAGCCGGAGCACCACGACGCGCTCGTCGCGCGCACCAGCCACATCCCACACATCGTTGCGGGATGCATTGCACGGCTGGCGGCCGCCGCGGGCGATGTCCGGCCCGCCGTCGGCTCCGGGTTCCGCGACGTCACACGCATTGCTGATGGACGCCCCGAACTCTGGCGCGACATCTGCCTGACCAACACGGCGGCCATCGCGGAGGGTCTGGACGCCCTGATGCGCGACTTGGGCGACGTGCGGCGCATGGTGGAAGAAGGCCAGGCCGGCGCGCTCGAAGCATTTTTCCAGGAAGCCCGGGAGGCGCGCGCAAAAGCATTGGGAGAACCATGAAGGGTGCGTTTATAACGCTGGAAGGCGTCGAGGGCAGTGGCAAAACCACGCAGATGGCCCTGCTCCGTGATCGCCTTGAAGCAGACGGCCACCGCGTCCTCCTGACCCGCGAACCCGGCGGCACGCCCATTGCCGAAGCCATTCGCGGCATCCTCCTCGATCCGGCAAACACCGCCCTGGCGCCCGTGACCGAACTCCTCCTGTACGAGGCCGCCCGCGCACAGCATGTCGTCGAACGCATCCGGCCTGCGCTCGACGAGGGCGCGATCGTCATCTGCGACCGCTTCGCCGACAGCACCACCGCCTACCAGGGCGCGGGGCGCGTCCTGCCACGCGAGGCGGTTCGCGAACTACACCACCTGGCAACGGGCGCCCTCTGGCCCGATCTCACCATTGTGCTCGACCTTCCCGTCGAGGAAGGCCTGAAACGCGCCGGCGCCGCACACACCCGCGACCGCATAGAGCGCGAACCGGTCGAATTTCACGAACGCGTGCGCCAGGAATTTCTGCGCATCGCGGAATCCGAACCCAACCGCGTGAAGGTCGTCAACGCCGCTCAGCCTGTCGAAGCGGTCGCCGCGGCCATCCACGTGCTGGTTCGAGACGTAGTGGGGCAGCCGTGAGCCTCTCGGACATCAGAGATCAGGAAGTGGCCGTGCGCCTCATCCGGCGCATCCTCAGCCGGGGCCGCATCCCGAATGCCCTGCTCTTCTGGGGGCCGGGCGGGGTCGGCAAGGCGCTCACGGCGCTCGAGCTCGCCAAAGCCCTCAATTGCACGGAACTCGACGACGACGCCTGCGGCGCCTGCCTGCCCTGCCGCAAAGTCATGAACGGAAACCACCCCGACGTCAAGATCGTCACGCCAAAGGCCAAATCGCGCACCATCCCGGTGGAAGACATCAGCGACGTCAATGAGATCTGCTCCCTGCGGCCATTCGAATCGGAGTGGCGCACCGTGATTTTCCACGATGCCGAGCGCATGAATCCCCCTGCGCAAAACCATTTCCTCAAAATGCTCGAGGAACCGCCGGGACGCACCCTGTTCATCCTGATAAGCGAATTTCCCCGGGATTTGCTGCCCACGATCCGCTCCCGGTGCCAGTTGGTGCGGTTTCGGAGCCTCCGCCCGGAGACCGTGCTCGATCTGCTCCGGCGCGAACGCGACCTTTCCCCGGACCGAGCCGAGGCCATCGCCGCGCTCTCGCTGGGCCGCATGGACCGCGCCCTGGACCTCGTGGACACCGATAAACGCGAGCTTGCCCTGCAGATCGTCGCGCAGCTGCGCGACGGCGGCGATCCGGTCGAGCTGGCGGAGGAATTTGCCAAAAACCTCGAAACCCAGCGCAAACAGATCGAGGACGCCATCGACGCGGAGCTGAAAATCGACCGCGACAACGCGGCCGACGCGCAGGACAAACAGGCTCTGAAAGAGCTGCGCCTCGCCCATACCGCCGCGGCAATTCGCCGTGCTATACTGGACTATCTGTTCCTGTGGGAAACGTGGTACCGCGACGAGATGATTTTCGCGGCCACGGCAGACACAAGCAAGATCCTCAACCGGGACTGCCTGGGCCAGCTCCGAGAGCAGGTCTCGACCGCCCCCGATCAGAAGATCGCGGCGGTGGAAAAGGCGCGGTATTTCCTCGACCGGTTCGTGAACGAGGAGCGCGTGTTTCGCGACCTTTTTTTCGCGCTGGCGGCCCGGTAGCCCCAGGAAGGAGTGGTATATAGATGCAGACCGTGAAAATCCGCCTTCGTAAACCCACCCGGGTCTTTACCTTCCTGAGCGAAGATATCCCCCTCAAACGCAACGATAAATGCATCGTGCGAAGTGATCGGGGCCTGGAATACGGCATGTGCATCGTCGCCCCGGAAGACTGCCCGGAAGGCATGAAAGAACTCGTCAAGATGAACGTCGTGCGCCGGGCCACCCTCGCCGACGAAACCACGTTCAACCAGCTTCAGCGCGACGAAATCCGCGCCAGGGAGGTCTGTGCGCAGAAGATCAGCCAGCACAAGCTCCCCATGAAGCTGGTCGACGTCGAATACTCGTTCGATAAACACCGGGTCCTCTTTTACTTCACCGCCGCGGAACGTGTTGACTTCCGCAAACTCGTCCGCGACCTCGCCCAGGAGCTGAAAACCCGCATCGAACTCCGCCACATCCAGGTGCGCGACGAAGCCAAGCTCGTCGGCGGGCTGGGCGTCTGCGGGCGTGAACTGTGCTGCGCGTCGTGGCTCACCGATTTCAAACCCATCTCCATGAAAATGGCCAAACGCCAGAATCTCTCGCTCAATCCGTCGAAAATCAGCGGCCAATGCGGCCGGCTCCTCTGTTGCCTCGCGTATGAAAACGACATGTACCTCGATCCGCGAAAGCTCAAGGCCGCCGCGCAGGCCGCGCTCCCCCAGGAGACCGAAAGCGATCCCGGACTCGATGAGGAGTTCGCCGACGAGCCCGACGAGGAGATCATCGAGGCCGAGCCGTTCGAAGAGGCGGACATGGATGTCCTCGACGACGAGCCCGCCGAAGCCCCCGGCGAGATGCCCGTGCCCGAGCCCGCAATCAGCCCCGTGCCGCAGGAATCCGCGCAGTCTGGCGATGCCCCGGCGTCCAAACGCCGTCCGCGGCGCCGGCGCCGTAAAAAGACCAAACACTCAGGCGGCGCGTCCGGAAACAGTGGCGGGGCGCAGGGCTGATGCCCCTCGTCGATACACACTGCCATCTCCAGGACCCCCGGTTTGACGACGACCGTCAAGCCGTGCTCGGGCGCAGCCTCGAGGCGCTCGAATGGCTTGTAATCATCGGCGACAACCTCGACACCAGCCGCCGCGCCGTGGGCCTGGTCCGCGACCGCGTCTATGCGGCCGTTGGCTTTCATCCCTACCATGCCGCCCAGATGGACGCCGCCGCTCTCGAAGCGCTCTCCCGCCTCGCTGCCAGCGAAGGCGTCGTCGCCATCGGCGAGATCGGGCTCGACTATTTCCGCTACGCCGAAACCACGCCCGCCGAACAGCGGCGCGCGTTTGAAGCGCAGCTCGAACTCGCCGCAGCCCTCCGCCTGCCGGTCGTCATCCACAACCGCGACGCCGACGACGACACCCTTGCCATCCTGCGCAACGCCCGCAACCGCCTGCCCGGGGTCGTCATGCACTGCTTCGGCAGCAACGCGGCGTTCGCCGCGGCATGCGTCGAGCTGGGTTTTCATATCTCGTTTGCCGGCAACGTCACGTTCCCAAAAGCGGGACCCCTCCGCGAGGCCGCCGCGCTCGTGCCCATCGCCCGCCTCCTCGTCGAAACCGACAGCCCCTATCTCGCCCCCCAGCCCGTCCGCGGGAAACGCTGCGAACCCTCATACATCCAGCACACCGCCGCGTGCATGGCCGGCCTGAAAGGCATGACGCTCGAGGAATTCGCCGAAAAAACGACCTCAAACGCCGCCCAACTGTTCGGAATCGCCTCCGGCTGACCCCCGCCTGGATCACCCCGCCCGGAGGCTTTCAATCGGACGCCGAAAAGAACAGAGACATCACAGCGCGCCAAATGACGCCGGAACAGATCGCGGAGGCCCAGCGACTGAGCGCCGAGTTCTGGCAGGAGTGGCAGGAGGCGCAGCAGGCACCATAGGCGTGCCTTCTTTGCCGGCTTTTTGACCTTTCGCTGCCCTCTGTTCATTTGACATTGCGGCCGGTTCACCCCTAAGCTGTGCACTTTCTACGCTTCCGTTCGAGCAGGAGTCCCGCATGTATTCCAACAATGTCCTCAATCAGATCGGCAATACGCCCATTGTCTGCCTGAAAGAGATGACCGGGGCCGCGATCTTCGCGAAAGCGGAGCACCTCAACCCCGGCGGCAGCATCAAAGACCGTGTCGCGCGGTTTATGCTCGAAGAGGCCGTCCGCCGCGGCGAACTCCGGCCCGGCATGACGATCATGGAGCCGACCTCGGGCAATACGGGCATCGGCATCGCTCTTGTGGGGCGGCGCATGGGTTTTCCGGTCACCATCGTGATGCCGGAAAACATGAGCGAGGAGCGCAAAAAGATCATCAGCGCCCTCGGGGGCACGCTCATCCTGACCCCGGCCGGCGAGAGCATCGAAGGAGCCGTGCGCGAGGTCGACCGGCGCCGTGCCGCCGACCCGGCCATCTATGTGCCCCAGCAGTTCGAAAACCCCGACAACGCGAAGATCCATTACCTCGCGACCGGCCCGGAGATCTGGAGCCAGCTCGAGCGCCGCATCGACGCCTTCGTCTCGGGGCTGGGCTCCGGCGGCACGCTGCAGGGCGTGGGGTCCTTTTTGAAGGAACGCGACCCCAATATCGAGATCGTCGCGGTGGAACCCAAAAACGTCTCCGCTCTGCTGGGCCACGAGCCCGGTCTGCACAAAATCCAGGGGATTGGCGACGGGTTCGTCCCGAAGATCCTCGACGTCTCGCTCGTGGATACGGTGCTTGAGGTCAGTGACGACGACGCAATCGCCACGGCGCGCACGCTCGCCCGCGAAGCGGGCCTGCTGGCCGGGGTATCCTCGGGGGCGAATATCTGGGCAGCCATCCAGATCGCCGAACGCCTCGGCCCGGATGCCGTCATTGCCACCGTGCTCCCGGATCGCGCCGAACGCTATTTCTCGACCAGCCTGATCTGAGGCCGGAGGAAACCCGGCCCTGCCCGGCGTGTATAGTAGTCGTGTGCGGACCCGAACAGGCAGGATCGCGCGAAAATCACGGCGCTCCGCACAGAAAAAGGGTGAACCATGGGCAAAACGAAAGTCGCCGTCCTGATGGGCGGCGTAAGCTCCGAACACGACGTCTCCCTCCGCTCCGGCGCGATGGTCGCGGGCAACCTCGACCGTCAGACCTATGAGCCTGTACCCGTGATCATCACGAAGACGGGCGCCTGGAAGATCCTCGATACCCGCCCCTGCGGAATTCTTGAAGCCCTCGCCCACCTGCAGGCAATCGGCGTCAACTGCGTATTTATCGCACTTCACGGGCCTCATGGCGAAGACGGCCGCATTCAGGGCCTCTTCGACACGATCGGCATGCCGTATACCGGCTCCGGATGCGGCGCCAGCGCCCTCGCGATCGACAAGATCCGCTCAAAAGCGGTCGCGCGCAACGCGGGCATCCCCGTCGCCCGCGATCTGGTCGTCACGCGCGCCCAGTGGGACGCCAACCCCGAGGAGATCCTCAAACGGGTCCACAGCGAACTGGGGTTTCCCTGCGTGCTCAAGAGTCCGTGCCAGGGGTCGAGCATCGGCATGGCCATCCCGCGCGAACTGCCCGAATTTCGCCACGCGCTTCTCAACGTCTTCGCCTTTGACGACACCATCCTGATCGAAGAATTCCTGGACGGCCTGGAAGTCACCTGCGGCGTGCTTGATGCCACTCCCGGTGAGCCGCCCCAGGCCCTGCCCGTCACGGAGATCCGGCCCGTCAATGCCGCGTTTTTCGATTACAACGCCAAATACACGCCCGGCGCCACCGAAGAAATCACCCCCGCGCGGCTTTCTCCCGAAATCACCGCGTCAATACAAGATATGGCCGTTCGCGCGCATACCGAGATAGGTTGCCGGGGTCTCAGCCGGAGTGATATGATCCTCGTAAATGATCGGCCCGTATGGATCGAGGTCAACACCATTCCCGGGATGACAGAGACATCGCTGTTTCCCCAGGCAGCCGCGGCGGCAGGCATTGCCTTTCCTGAACTCCTGGACCGCCTGATTCGCGGGGCCAGGAAACAGGCGCACTAATCACGCCATCTTCACGGCGGCCCTTCTGTCCCGGGGTGGCGTCTCGACCCGCGCACGCATAAAGGAAACGCCATGACCATTGAATTCACCAAGATGCACGGCCTGGGCAACGATTACCTCTTCATCGATGCGCAGCACTGCCCGGTCGACAACCCCGGCGCGCTCTCCCGCGCCATGAGCCACCGGCACCTCGGTGCGGGCGCCGACGGCATCATTCTCGTGCTTCCCGGCGAAAGCGGCGCCGATTTTGCCATGCGCATCTTCAATGCCGACGGCAGCGAGGCCGAAACCTGCGGCAACGGCGTCCGTTGCTTTGCCAAATATGTCTTTGAGCGCGGCATGACCCACAAAACCGAGATGGTCATCCTGACGGGCGCAGGGCCCAACCGCGTTTCGCTGACCCTCGACGACGGCGTGGTTCAATCGGTCCGCTCCAACATGGGTTCGCCCCGCTTCGATCGGTCTGAAATCCCCATGATCGGCCCTCCAGGCCGGGTTATCGAGGAAAAACTCGCCATCCCCGGCCAGACCTTCACCATAACCTGCGTCAATATCGGCAATCCGCACACGGTCATTTTCGTCGATGACGCCACGGCCGTCCCCCTGGCCGAGCTCGGCCCGAAAATCGAAAATCACCCGTCGTTTCCCCAGCGCACCAACGTCGAATTCGTGACCGTGCGCGACCGCGAAAACATCGTCATGCGGATCTGGGAACGCGGCAGCGGCATCACCATGGCGAGCGGCAGCGGTTCCTGCGCATCCGCGCTCGCAGCCATGATCACCGAGCGCACCGCGCGGCGCGTCAACGTCCACCTGGTCTACGGCGAGCTTGCCGTGGAATGGGCAGACGACGGGTTTGTGTATCAGGAAGGGCCGGCCACGGAGGTCTACGTCGGCCAATGGCCGGAAGATTGACCACGCGCAGTCCATCCGGACGGGAAAGCTTGCCATGCCACTGAAAATCGCGGTACTGCTTTCAGGCAGCGGCACCACGCTACAGAATCTCATTGATCGTGCCGGTTCCGGCGAACTCGACGTGCAGTTCGTTTGCGTGATCGGCTCCCGCACCGGCGCCTACGGCCTCGAACGCGCCCGAAAACACGATATCCCGGCCATTCCCATCGTCCGCAAGGATTACGGTTCTCTCGACGAGTTCAATGCCGCGATCTGGGACACCGTCCGCCGTCACGGCGCGGAACTGGTCGTGCTCGCCGGGTTCATGAGCCTCCTGCAGATCCCCGGCGACTATGAGAACCGGGTCATCAACGTCCATCCCGCCCTGATCCCCGCGTTCTGCGGAAAAGGCATGTATGGACACCATGTTCACGAGGCCGTCATCGAATACGGCGTCAAACTCTCCGGCGCCACGGTGCATTTCGCCAACAACATCTACGACGCCGGGCCCATCATCCTGCAGGATGCGGTTCCCGTGCTCGACAACGACACGCCGGATACCCTGGCCGAGCGGGTGCAGGCCAAAGAACGCGAGCTCTATCCCAAAGCCATCCGCCTCTTCGCGGAAGGGCGGCTTCGCGTCGAAGGCCGCCGCGTCCGCATTCTCGATCCTCAATAGGCGCTCCGGCCTGGGCTCCTGTCCGGCGTCATCACCAGCGGATAACGGCCGCGCCCCAGGTCAGTCCGGCGCCAAAACCGGCGAGCAACAGCAGATCGCCATCCTTGACCCGGCCTTTGACCACCGCCTCATGCAAGGCCAGCGGGATCGAGGCCGAGGTCGTGTTGGCCACGCGCTCGAGGTTCAGGACGACCTTCTCTTCCGGCAGCCCCAGACGTTTTGCCGCCGCGCCGATAATCCGCGCATTCGCCTGATGCGGCACGAACAGATCGACGTCATCCAGGCGCAATCTCGCTGATTCCAGAGCTTTCATCGACGCTTCCTCAAAAAGCACCGTGGCCCGTTTGAACAGCTCCGCGCCTTTCATCTCGATGTCCAATCCGGACCCGTCCATATTCGCTTTGGTCAGTGGGGCTTTCGAGCCGCCCCCAGGGATGATCAGCATATCGCCATCGGAGCCATCGGCCCCCAGAAACGTCGACAAGACTCCACGGTCGCCGTCTTCGGCCTGCAAGAGCGTCGCCCCGGCGCCGTCACCAAACAAGACCGCCGTCTCGCGTTTGGCCCAGTTCAGCCGGTTTGTCTGCGCCTCCGTGCCTACCACCAGCACCGTGCGGTAGACGCCCGCGCGGATGTAGGCGTTCGCCGTCGCCAGACCGCTGACAAACCCGGTACACGCAGCATTCAGATCGAACGCGCCCGCGTTTCGTGCGCCAATGCGATCCTGTATCAGGCAGGCCGTTGCCGGAAACAGGTAATCGGGAGTCGTTGTGCAGCAAATGATCAGTTCCACATCTTCCGGGGCTACTCCGGCATTGACCAGCGCATCCCGCGCTGCCGGTGCGCCCAAATCGGACGACCCCTCGCCCGCAGCCGCCAGATGGCGCTGCCCAATCCCCGTGCGCTTTCGAATCCACTCGTCCGAAGTATCCATCATCGACTCAAGTTTCGCGTTGGTCCAGACCGTCTCCGGGAGAAACGCGCCCGTGCCTGTAATTCGTGCTCGCAGCATTAAAGTGTTCTCCTGTAAGCCACACGAGGTCCCCGCCCTCAAGAAAGCATACGGACAGGCTTCATGCCCCCAAGCATTGCGTGAAGATCGTCCATCAGCCGGGTTGCGGGATCCGGTATAGCTCCTGCCACAGCAGTGGGTGCCCCTCAAAGCGCAAAGCATACCCCAGGCAGCGGATGGCTCTCAATGTTTCGCCGCGGGAAAGCGAGGGCAGGACCCCAAAACCATGGCCGCCCCTGCAACCCGGAGGGCGACGGAGGGTTGCCCTGCGCCACGCCTCTCATGCCCGGCATGAAAGCAAAGGGTGTGGCCAATACACCTTCCGGCATCAGTCGCCGCCGCCTGTCGATTTCGCAGGGCAGCCTGGCAGCGCGGAGACGGTGCGTTTGACCCATCGGCGGCATCAACGTACATTTGTGACGAATTTTGTGTGCGGTTTATCCGGGCAGGGGGCGCTTTCCAGAGGGCCGGCACGCCGGCCTGCCCGGCTTTCCGGGGCTTCCGGGTTGCGGCGGGGCGGCAAAACGTGTACAAAAGGGTCTCGCTACGAAGAACAGGATGCCCATTATGAAACGTGACGATGTGATGCCGGATCAATTGGTGCGCCCACAGAAAGCGTACAAGAATCTCAGTTTTCTGAACAGTCCGGATGCCCGGGCCATACGGGTATTGTGCGAGTTTCTCGAGCCGCAGGCGCGTTTTGACCGGATGAATGTAGAGCACACCGTGGTGTTTTTCGGTTCGGCGCGGACCCTGCCGGAGAGCGAAGCGTCGGCGCAGTGTCAGAAGGCGAAGGAAGCGCTCGAACTGGCGCAAGGAGACATGGAGGCGCTCGAACAGGAATATCTTCAGGCGCAGCGGGCGCTTACCATGTCGCGGTATTACGAAGATGCGGCGGCGCTGTCGGAAAAGCTGACGCGGTGGTCGTTGACCTTGTCCGATCCGCGGGATCGGTTCGTGGTGTGCTCGGGAGGGGGCCCGGGGATCATGGAAGCGGCCAATCGGGGCGCGGCACGGGCGGGCGGAGACTCAGTCGGGCTGAACATCAGCCTGCCGCACGAACAGTATCCGAATCCGTATCAGACACCGGAACTGGCGTTCGAATTTCACTATTTCTTTATCCGGAAATTCTGGTTTGTGCATCTTTCGCGGGCGTTGATAGCGTTTCCCGGCGGTTTTGGGACCTTTGACGAGCTGTTTGAGCTGGTCACGCTGCTGCAGACCCGAAAGACGCCGAACAACCGCTGCGTGATCTTGTATGGGTCGGAGTTCTGGAACGAAGTCGTGGATTTTGATGCCCTGGTGCGATGGGGGGTCATCAGTCCCGAAGATCTGGATCTGTACCACATGTATGATGACGTGGACGAGACGTTCGAGCATTTGAAGGCCCATCTGACGAAGCATCATCTGTAGGCGGGCGGCGGTCTGAGGGAAGGGCGAGGAAAGTCATGAAGGGAATCATCCTGGCGGGCGGCTCCGGAACGCGTTTGTATCCGATCACGATGGCGGTCAGCAAACAGATGCTGCCGGTCTACGACAAACCGATGATTTATTACCCGCTCTCGGTGCTGATGCTGGCGGGCATTCGCGAGATCCTCATCATTTCAACGCCGGAAGATACGCCGTCGTTCCAGCACCTTCTGGGGGACGGTTCGCAACTGGGACTGTCGTTTTCTTATGTGGTGCAGCCACGGCCCGAAGGGCTTGCCCAGGCGTTTATCCTCGGGGCGGACTTCATCGGAGACGACCCCGTAGCGATGATCCTGGGCGACAACATTTTTTATGGGCACAATCTGGTTGAATCGCTCCGGCGCGGGTCGCAGCTTCGCGAAGGCGGGCTGATCTTCGGGTATCCGGTCCGCGACCCGGAGCGCTACGGCGTGGTGGAGTTCGACGATCAGGGGAATGTGCTGAGCATCGAAGAAAAACCGGCGCGGCCCAAGTCTCAGTACGCGGTGCCTGGGCTCTACTTCTATGACAGTACGGTGGCCGAAATCGCCCGGGAGCTGAAACCTTCGCCACGGGGCGAGCTGGAAATCACCGATGTAAACCTGGCCTACCTCGAACGCGGCCAGTTGCAGGTGGAACTGCTCGGCCGCGGATTTGCCTGGCTGGACACGGGAACGCACGAATCGCTGGTGCAGGCGACGAACTTCGTGCAGACGGTCCAGGAGCGGCAGGGCTTGCGCATTGCGTGCATCGAGGAGATCGCATACCGCTCCGGGTTCATCGGGGAGGAACAGTTGCGGGCGCTGGCCGAGCCCATGCGGAAAAACGAATACGGGGCCTATCTGCTGCGGCTCTTGGACGGCGCCGTGTAGCGGCGGCCTGCTTTCAGCTTCGAACAGCGGGCAAATGGCGCAGGGCGGCCGCCAGGACGGCGGCGGGGGCGATGCGGGTCATGCAACGGAAATCGGTTGCGCACACGGGCTTCTGGCAGGGCCCGCAATCCACGTCCACGCGAAGCACCTCACCGATTTCATACGGACCCGTGGAATAGAGCGGCGACGTGGAGCCCATGATGCAGATCACGGGCTTTTTGAATGCGATCGCCACGTGTCTCGGACCGCTGTCGTTGCCGATCAGCAAATCAACCAGGGCGATCGTGGCTTTCAGGGTGTCGATGGTGGGTTTGCCCTCGTCCGCAATGATGGGAGCGTGCCGGACGGCGGCCAGGACGGCATCGCGGGTGTCTTCTTCCCCCGGCCCGGTCAGCAGGACGATGCGGCAGCCCTTCTCTTCGTGCAGGGCGTCCATGACGGCGGCATAGCGCTCGGCGGGCCAGCGTTTGCTGGGCCCGAACGCGGCGCCGGGGGCCACGGCGACCAGCGGGCCGTCGCCGGCGAGACGTGGACGAAGCTGGGCGATGGTCTCCGCATCGGCGGCAAGTTCGAGGCCCGCGCCATCGTCTTCACAGCCGATGGTCTTGACGAGGCCGAGGTATTCGTCTGTCATGTAGATCGGCACGATTGCACCCTGTTCACGATGAGGCTGGACCCGGTGGGTGAAGAGCCAGGCGCGGCCGTTGCGGTCATAGCCCAGGCGGGTGCGCGCGCCGGTGAGCCGGGCCATCAGTGCGGCGCGGAAGGAGTGCGGGAACACTACCGCCAGGGTGTTGGTGGCGCCGGAAATTCTCTTTCGCAGGGCGAGCATGGCGAGCGGGCCGGGCTGGGCGGGAATGGACAGGGTATCATGCAGCCAGGGGAGCCCATGCAGCAGCGCACAGGCGCTGCGTCTGCCGACGGCCGTCAGGGGGCTGTCAGGAAAGCGCCGTGCGAGCGCGCGCAGGGCGGGCGTGGCCATGGCCGTGTCGCCGAGCCAATTGGGGACAAAGGCGAGTATTCGGGCCGGGGCGTCACTCATCTGAAGTCGCGGGCGCATCGTCGTCGGGCGGAACCGCAGAGGCGCTTTCCCGGATGCGTTTGCCGAGTTTTTCGTTGAATTCCGGGTTCCCCAGGGTGCTGCGGAAGAGCTCGCGTTCCTCGCGGCAGCTCCGGCGGTAGATATCCATCGCCTCGACCGCCGCGCGCCACAGCACGATGAAGAAAAAGATGAACATCACGGACAAAACGAGCGCAAACCGCCGTGGCTGCTCCCGGTAATCGGCCAGCTGCAGGCCCAGCAGAAGAACGGCGAGGATCGCCAGCATGAGATAGAAACTGACGGGCCGGCGGGCGTTTTGCCGGCGGAAAGCTCGCTTGAAATGATCCCACAACGAATGGGGCGGGTCGTTTACGGGGTCGGATGCTTTCATCAGCCGCTCCGCACTGGGCACCGGGCTCAGCGTTGGTAGGGACAGGCGCCTCCTGCAGACGGGCACGACTGGCATGAAGGCGCCGGGTCGCCCGTGGACTGGGAACTCCGCGGGGCGAACGCGCTGGCCAGACGAGCCAGTTTCTTTCCGCCACACGACGGGCAGGCCGGTTGCTCAGCCGCGGAACCCACCAGGATTTCCTTTTCCGCGCCACACTCCGCACACTGGAAAGTAAACAGAGGCATGCACTCAGACTCCGTAATTGAAGTTGTCCGTGTAAATCTTACCAACGTTCAGGGCCCGGGCGCAATTCGCAAGGGAGCTGAGCCGCCCGATGGGCAGGAGAATGCCCGGAACTCTTCAGCGGGTGTGAACCACCAGATATGGGCAGAGAAGCTCTGGCGGACTGAGCGGGATGGTGTCAACTGAATACCTGAAGAACCCAATGCATGGTATGGATCTTTGAAAATAACCACACTTTATAGGCATCATAACGATAACTTATAAGTCATATTTTTATCATAATAGGGGTTGACAGCCACAATATGTTGTGGTAAATTGCCCTCAGTGTCTGGAACTTGAATCAGCGAATCGGGCCATCGACTTCATCGCACCGTGAAGTCAGTTCCGCAGCCCCGGCCCATACGGTTCGCACCCCTTGAGTGGCCTGAAGCCAACAGACCGCAGCCCAATGGTTTCAGCAAGTTACGCTCATAGCCGTGACCCTCTTGCGCCAAGAAACACGGACCAGAGTTTCCAGACACTCCCCGCACTGAGCGGCGGGCCCAAGCCCGCCGCTCCCTCCTTTTCTGGCCTCTTCGTGACGCAACTTTGATGGAATAACGCAGTTGTCGTTACTTCCGGCGTTTCAGGCCCTGGATGGAATTTGTACGCCGCCGTGAATAAGAAGAAGGGCTGAATCTGTTAGTACTAAGATTCAGACTTGTGTGCGCCGGGTTGGTCGCGGACCCTACGCGACGATTTAACGGCTGCGAACGCGAGAGTTGAGGTGATGACATGCTGGTTGTGGAATCTTTGACTGAGGTTGTGCTGAAGACCTGGTCGGTCGCGGCTGAGATGGCGCCGTACCTGCTCTTCGGTTTCTTTGTCGCCGGGCTGGTGGCGGTTTTTCTGTCGCCCGAATGGGTGGAACGGCATCTGGGCGGCCGGGGCTTGCGACCGATTTTCAACGCGGTTGTGCTCGGGATTCCGCTGCCGCTGTGTTCGTGCAGCGTGATCCCGGTAGCGGCTTCGATTCGCAATCACGGGGCGTCGCGGGGCGCGACCACGGGATTTCTGCTGGCGACGCCACAGACGGGAGTGGACTCCATTGTTGCGACGTGGGGGATGATGGGCCCGGTGTTTGCGGTTTTCCGGGCGCTGGCGGCGTTTGTCACGGGACTGGTTGGCGGCGCGGTGGTTTCGGTTGTGGCGCCGGAGGCTCCGGAGACTCCGGACGGCGCCAAGGGCGCGCCGCAGGGAGGCGACTGCACGGAGAGTTGCTGCGTGGCCAAAGACAGAGAACCGCGCTGGAAGCGCGGCCTTCGTTACGCCTTTGTGACTTTGCCCGGCGATATCGGGAAGCCGCTGATGATAGGTATTCTGGCGGCGGGCCTGATCGCGGCGCTGCTGCCTCCGGGGCTGTTCGTCCAGTACCTTGGCGGAGGCTGGATGGCCATGGTGCTGATGATGGTGGTGGGTATTCCGCTTTATGTCTGTGCTACCGCCTCTATTCCGCTGGCGCTGGGATTCATGCACCTGGGAGTGTCGCCCGGCGCAGCGCTGGTTTTTCTTATTGCAGGCCCGGCGACCAATGCGGCCACGCTCTCGACCGTGTTCGGGATGTTGGGCAGACGCACGGCGCTGGTCTATCTGGCCACGGTGGCGCTGGGGAGCCTGGCGGCAGGCTTTGCGCTGGACGGGGCCATCTGGCTGCTGGGCGAATGGGGCATGCCCGCGCATTCCATGGCGCATGAGATGGGTGTGTCGTGGTGGCAGCACCTGTCGGCGGTGGTTCTCATCGGCATGATCGCGTCGAGTCTCTGGGGCGCCTGGCGGCGGAAAAAAGCCGCGGCCACGAGCAGCCTGCCAGCTGAATCCGAAGCTGCAGCGGTGGACAGCGGTGCGGTAGTGCTGAAAATTGAGGGGATGACCTGCGAGCATTGCTCGAACACAGTGGCGCGCGGCCTGCGGGGCGTTCCGGGTGTGACGCATGCGGAGGTGGACTTGGCGACGGGCCGCGCCACGGTACACGGGGAACATCTGGATCCGGCGTCGTTGAGCCAGCTCATAGAGACTCTCGGGTACCACGTCGCGGGCTGAAAACGCGATAGCGAAGCCTTTACCCGCCCGAAGCAATACGGTACGATCGCGGGTATGAATCTGCGTTACTTTTTTCATGCAACAGGGGGTAGTTATGCCTGACACGCGCGCGTTACTGGAACAGCAACTGAACGATTTTGATGCGGCGGCCCGTGTGGCGGCCCTGGATGGCCTGATGGCTCTGGTGCGGGGGGGGCGGCTCGAACTGCCGGCGCCGCGTCCCGTTGTGAATGTGCATGCGCACACGTTCTTTTCCTTTAACGGATACGGCTATTCGCCCTCCTATTTTGCCTGGAAGGCGCGTTGTGAAGGGCTGCTGGTGGCGGGCGTGGTGGATTTTGACGTGCTGGATGCCGTGGACGAGTTCCTGGCCGCGTGCCAGACGGTGGGATTGCGTGGATGCGCGGGTCTCGAGACCCGCATTTTTCTGCCTGAGTTTGGCACGCGCGAGATCAATTCGCCCGGCGAACCGGGGATCAAATATTACGTCGGCGCGGGATTCGTATCCGGCAACGTCCGGCACAGGGACATCCTCGAGCGCCTGCGCGTGACGGCGGGCCAGCGGACACGGGCCATTGTGGATCGGGTGAATCCGCACGTCGCGCCCGTGGCCATCGACTACGAGCGGGACGTGCTTCCGTTAACGCCGAAAGGCAACGCCACGGAGCGGCACGTATGTATGGCCTACGAAAAGAAAGGGGAGGAGGTCTTTCCTGACCCGCATGCCCGGGCGACGTTCTGGGCGGAAAAGCTCGGGCAGACGCCGGAATCCCTCGAGCGGTTGTTCGCCGATTCCCCGGGATTTCAGGGCCTGCTCCGGTCGCAATTGATGAAACAGGGCGGGGTGGGTTACGTGGCGCCAGAGGGCCCGGATTTTCCGCGGCTGGAGGAGGTGAATCGCCTGATCCTGGATGCGGGCGCGATTCCCACGGTGACCTGGCTGAACGGGCTCACGGAAGGCGAACAGGCGATCGAAGAATTGCTCGATCTGCTGCTCGACGCGGGCGCGGCAGCGCTCAACATCATCCCCGATCGCAACTGGAACGTGAAAAGCCCCGATGAAAGGCACGCGAAGGTGGAGAAACTGCACGAGATCGTCGCGATTGCGGAAGAGCGCGGATTGCCCGTCCTGGCGGGCACCGAGATGAATGCGCATGGGCAGAAGTTTGTGGACGAGTTCGGCGTGCCGGAGATGGCGCCGCTGCGCGAGACCTTCATGAATGGAGCGCTGATCCTGTACGCGCATACGCTGCTGGAACGCGCCGGGGGAATGGGGTACCTGAGCGACTGGGCGAAACGGCATTTTGCGTCTCCGCGGGACCGAAACGCGTATTTTGTCGAGTTGGGACGAGTAGCGCAGCCTGGAGACGCGTATCGGGTGGATGCGCTGGAGCCGGGGATGGCGCCCGAGGATGTTATAACGGCCTTGAGCCGCTGCGGCGAGTGCACTCCGTGAGCAGTCCCGCACGTGCATTTCCAGAAAGCGGGGAAGAATTCGCTGATTTGTACGCTGCGCGCTGTCCGGAGGGAGTGGCTACGGGCCGGCAGGGAGTGAGGGAGGCTGGCCGGGGGGTTCCTTTTTCAGGATATTTGTGGTAACTTTATTTTTGTCAATGGTTTAGTTCGGCCGGTCGGGGCGTTGTCCGGCAGGCAATCTGCGTCCATCGGCCGTTACTGTTAAAATTCGTAGTGTGGGCGTTTTCCAATCGCCGCGGATCAGGGTGCTCAATCCGCAGGATGAAGGAGCGTAGCCGGCTACGATGCGGCACAGGGCTACATTGACGCTTCACGGACTGTCCGAGTGGCAGGCGGACCCCGGTGCATTTTCTGACACGCTGGCCCCATTTCCCGTGCTCCAAGTCGACCGTTCGGGGAGGATTGTGCAGGCGAACGCCGCAGCGAAAGACGCGTTCGGGTTGGCGCCGGCGCCATTGGGGTCCTTGGCGGGGATATTCCCCGACGCCGGCCGGCTGCGCCTGCCGGACTGCATCGATGGGGGGAGCGAACGGCTCTTTTGCGCGAAAATCGGCGATCGGCGGTGGCAGGTGTCGCTGGTCGGCGACCCCGGGAATAACACGGCTCTCCTGTACGCCCAGGACATCTCGTCCTATGAAGCCATGGCGCGCGACGTGGCGGAGATTCGGCAAGAACAGCAGCGGCAGCAGAAGGAATTGCAGTGCGTCTACGGCCTGGCGGAAGCGATCTCCGTGCGGGAGACGGCGCAGGAGATCTGCCGCGAGGTGGTGCGCCTGCTGCCGCGAGCCTGGCGGTACCCTGAGCATGCGCGTGGACGGATCGTGCTGGATGGCGAGGAATACGTGAGCGAGCCGTTCGAGATGACGCAGTGGGGGCACTCGGCGGCCATCACGGTGAAAGGGGCGGCGCGCGGGATGGTGCAGGTGTTCTACACCCGGGATTGCCGCCACGGGGATGCGGAGGGGCCGTTTCTGCCGGAGGAGCGGCGCTTGCTGGATGTGGTGGCGCGCATGCTGGGGGAGGCGATCGCGCGCCGTGGCGCGGAGGCTGGCAACCGGGCCAAGGCGCTGACCCTGGCTCAGGAGCGCAATCGCCTGGAGACCATCCTGAACAGCATGGGCGAAGGCGTCGTGGTGACGGACAGCCAGGCCCGCATTGTGATGATGAATCCGGCGATGGGGGAACTGCTCAAAAGGGCCCCCGAGGCCTGCACGGGCAGGGATTTTCTCGATTTGATGCCGGATGGGGCGTTCCGGGCTTTGTGGAGGAAAGCCGAGGCAGACGCCCAGGATTTTGCCAAAGAACGTGTCGTGCTGGGCCATCCCGAGTCGCGGATCTGCTGGGCGACGCAGTCGTGCATACACAATATGGGTGCAGGCGAGACCTGGCGCGTGACGATCTTTCAGGACGTGACGCGCGAGCTTGAGATCGACCAGATGAAGTCGGATTTCGTCGCGGCCGTGTCGCATGAACTCCGGACTCCCATGACGTCGATCAAGGGATTTGTGACGACGCTGCTGGGCAAACCCAACGTGAAGCCGGAACTGCGCGAACGCTTTCTGACCATCATGGACGAAGAGGCGGATCGGCTGATCACGCTGATCGAAGAGCTGCTGCTGATCGCGCGGATCGATTCGGGCCAGGTGGTGCTGGAACGGGATCCCGTGGCGCTGGTCGAACTGGCCCAGTGCGTGTTGGCCACGCTGGGCCACGTCGCGGAAGGCAAGAAGCTGCGCCTCTCAATCCACACCGAGAATCCATTGCCCCCAGTCTACGGCGACGCGAAGCGGCTGCATGCGGTGCTGCATAACCTGGTCGAGAACGCCATCAAATTCACGCCGGAAGGGGGCTGGGTGCGCGGGCGCATTTTTGGACAGGGCGCCAGCGTGGTCCTGGAGGTGACGGACAACGGCGTCGGGATCCCTAGAGAGGCGCAAACGAAGATCTTCGACCGGTTTTACCGGGTGCATCGCGAAGGGGAAGTGGTTCCGGGCACGGGGCTGGGCTTGTTTATCGTGCAGGAGATGGCGCGGCTTCATGACGGCCGGGTGGAGGTTCAGAGCGAACCGGGGCGCGGGTCAAGGTTCCGGGTCTTTGTGCCGGCTGCCCCGGGCGCCGCACCGGAGTGATTTAGTCGCAGGGAGGCGGCCATGACTCATATGGAGCGGCAGTACTCGGCGCTGGTGGTGGAGGATGACGTCCATACGCGTGAACTGGTCGTGTTCAACCTCGAGGACGCGGGGTATCTCGTGCATTCAGCGGGGAACGGCGTGGAGGCGCTGGCGCTCCTGGCGGAGCGCGTGGTGGACATCATCATCTGCGACATCATGATGCCGGAGATGGACGGCTTTGCGCTGCGGGAGGCGGTGCAGTTGCAGGCGAGGCTCCGGGAAACGGGGTTCATTTTTCTGTCGGCGAAAGCACTCCCGGAAGATGAGATCCGGGGGCTGCGCTACGGGGTAGACGAATACATTACGAAGCCATTTAACCCTGATGTGCTGGTGGCACGGGTGGAGGCGGCACTGGCACGGCGGACGGTGCTCGCGAAGGCGGCGCGGCTGGATCCGCTGACGCAGTTGTACAACCGGCAGGCGGGCGAACGCCGGATCCGCAAAGAGCTTGAGCGCATCCAGCGTTACCCGTCCATTGGCGCTCTGGCCTTTCTGGACATCGACGGATTTAAGGCCGTCAACGATAGGCTCGGACACGCGATGGGCGACCGGGCGCTGCTCTTGCTGGCGGAAGTGCTGCGGGAGACTATCCGGAGCGTGGATATCGTGGCGCGGTTCGGCGGCGAAGAGTTCGTCCTGTTTTTCCCACAGACCGAGGAAGCGAGCGCGGTGCAGGTGATCGAGCGCATGCAGCGCCGGTTTCAGCAGTTGTCGGCTATCCGTACCGGCCTGCGGATCTCGTTCAGCGCCGGGGTGGTGGAAGCGCCACGCGACGGCAGCCAGTTTGATACGCTGTGCCGCCGGGCGGACGAGGCCATGTACTCAGCGAAAGAGCGTGGGAAGGCGCAGGTGACCCCCTGGCGGCCGGATATTCGAGGCGCCGGGCGGTTTTCGCGCATGCCATGAAGGGCGAACATCCGGGGAACCCGCCTGTGATTTTTCGATCGGAGCCGAGTATCTCTGCGTTCGGGCGGTAGCGCGTTGCAGCGCGGGCAGAGCGCCAGGGAACCGGTCCTTCTTTTCCCCGCCTGAGGCGGCAGACCTAAACTATGCTCCTGGTGCGGATTCTTGCGAAGCCCGGTGGAGCTGGATTAAAACGGCTTCGGGCGGGCAGTAGAACCGCACGGGGACGTCGGTAGTGCCGAGTCCAGCGGTGGTGTAGCCGCGGGTGCGCCCGTTTTGCCACAGCCCAGCACAGTATTTCCGCGCTGCGCGCGCGTTGAGAAGGATGGGGCGGCCGCCGGGAAGGCATACCTGGCCGCCGTGCGTATGGCCGCAGAGATACAGATCGATGCCGTGGCGCGGGGCGCGCCGAGCGAGTTCGGGGCTGTGGGCAAGCAGGATGGTAAAGCTGTCGAAGGGGATGCCGTGCGTAGCAGCGGCCAGATCATCGCAGCGGAAACGGTGGGGATCGTCGACGCCCGCGATCCAGAGCCGCTCCCCGCTGCGATTCAGGGAGATATGTTCGTTCATGAGGACGGGGAGGCCCATGTCCTTGAACGGGCGCACGAATGCGGTGAGGTCGTGGTTGCCGAGGACGGCGGCGCGATCGCAGTGGGCTGGGAGGCTCTCGAGGAGGCGTTGCATGCTCTCAAAAACGTGGTCGAAGGAGCCGGTGAAGGCGTACCGGTAGTCGCCGGTGAAGGCGCAAAAATCGGCCTGAATGGGGGCGAGAAATTCACATAGTCTCTGGAGAAATTGGGGGTCTTCTTCGCGAAAATGCATGTCGCTGAGGAGAAGAACGCGGAATCCGTCGAAAGCCGGGGGGAGGTTTTCAAACGCGAGGGTGAGGGTGCGGAGCTGGAAATCACGGGCGTTTTGTTCTCCCCGGGCGCGCAGGCCCGTGAGCGTCACGAGCTTGTCGAGCCAGAATTCAGGATAGAACGGGCTGTTGTGGTAGAGATCTTTCCGGGTGCGCCGGGCCATGGCGGCCTCGCGCTCGCGTTCGAGCGCCAGGCGTCGTTCCCTGAGGACCTCCGGGGTGCGCTGCGGTTCTGTGGTCATGGACGAGGTTTTGGGTTCTTTTCTGTGCCTGTTGTTGCGCTCGATAGTACGAATGCGGGATGAAGGATGCAACGTGCGGGCCGGGTTGGGGCGCCGGGCGTGCCGGCGGGAATTTGGCCGAGACTTTGATCGTTGAACTACAGGGACTTACAATGACGGCGCGACAGGACGTGGGCACTGTGTTGCCGGCGGGGCGCGGGAATGGTTTTGGGATGCCGGAAGGCAGGGCGTTTTTTGAGAAAGCAGGTTGTAATGGAACCCATGAAGAACGGTCACCAGCCAAACGAAACAGTGGACATCGAAACGCGGGAATGGCTCGAATCCCTGGATTTTGTGATTGAGAATGGCGGGCCGGAGCGTGTTCTGCATTTGCTGCAGCATCTTCAGATCCGGGCCGAGGAAGCCGGCATCAAGCTTCCATTCAGCGCGAATACGCCATACATCAACACGATCCACGTCACGCAGCAGCCGGTCTATCCCGGCAAGCGGGAGATTGAGCGGCGCATCAAGAGCCTGATCCGCTGGAACGCGATGGCGATGGTGGTTCGCGCGAACCGGCTGGAACCGGGCATCGGCGGCCATATCTCGACGTATGCCTCGGCAGCGACGCTGTACGAAGTGGGGTTCAACCATTTCTTTCATGGCCCGGATACGCCGGGGCAGAGCGGCGACCAGGTGTTTTTCCAGGGACATGCGGCGCCGGGGTTCTATGCGCGGGCGTTTCTGGAAGGGCGCTTGAGCGCGGTGCAAATGAACAATTTCCGCCGGGAACTGGCGGAAGGCGGCGGGCTGTCGTCTTACCCGCATCCGTGGTTGATGCCGAACTTCTGGCAGTTTCCGACGGTATCGATGGGGCTGGGCCCGATCATGTCGATCTACCAGGCGCGGTTTAACCGGTACCTGGAAGATCGGGGCCTGAAGGAAAACACGGGGCGGGTATGGGCGTTTCTGGGCGATGGGGAATGCGACGAGCCGGAAACGCTCGGAGCAATTTCCCTCGCGGCCCGGGAGAAGCTCGATAACCTGACTTTTGTGATCAACTGCAATCTTCAGCGGCTGGATGGGCCGGTGCGGGGCAACAGCAAGATCATCCAGGAGCTGGAGGCGATATTCCGGGGTTCGGGCTGGAACGTAATCAAGGTGGTCTGGGGTTCGGACTGGGATCCGCTGCTGGCGCAGGACAAGTACGGCCTGCTGGTCGAACGGATGGGCGAGACCATCGACGGAGAATATCAGAAGTTCGTGGTGGAATCCGGCGAGTACATCCGGGAGCGGTTTTTCGGAAAAGATCCGCGTCTGCTCAAACTGGTGGAGAGTTATACGGAGGAGCAGATACGGCGCCTGAACCGGGGCGGGCACGATCCGCAGAAGGTCTACGCGGCGTATCACGCGGCAGTGAATTTCCGGGGCGCGCCGACGGTCATTCTGGCGAAGACGGTGAAGGGCTACGGGCTGGGCGAAAGCGGAGAAGGCAAAAACATCACCCACCAGCAGAAAAAGCTCAACGAGGACGAATTGCGGGAGTTCCGGACGCGGTTCGGGATCCCGATTTCAGACGAAGACGTGGCGCTGGCGCCGTTCTACCGGCCGCCGGAGGACAGCCCGGAGATGGTGTATCTCCGTGAGCGGCGCGAAGGTCTCGGAGGCTACCTGCCGAGCCGGAGCGTGCAGGTGGAGCCGCTGGCGCCGCCGGAAGAGAGCTTTTTCGAAGAATTCTATAAGGGGACGGGCGGGCGCCCGGTATCAACGGCGATGGCGTTTGTGCGAATACTGACCAAGCTGCTTCGCGATAAGCGGCTGGGACGGTACATCGTACCCATCGTGCCGGATGAGGCGCGGACCTTCGGCATGGAAGCGCTGTTCCGTGAGGTCGGGATTTATGCGCACACGGGCCAGTTGTACGAGCCGGTGGACTCGGCCAGCCTCTTGTACTACAAGGAAGCGAAAGACGGGCAGATCCTCGAGGAAGGCATAACGGAAGCGGGTTCGATGTCGTCGTTTATCAGCGCGGGTTCGGCGTACGCGACGCACGGACTCAACATGATCCCGTTTTTCATTTACTACTCGATGTTCGGGTTTCAGCGGATCGGCGACCTCATCTGGGCGGCGGCAGACATGCGCACGCGCGGCTTCCTGGTCGGCGGGACCGCGGGCCGGACAACGCTGAGTGGAGAGGGCCTGCAACACCAGGACGGGAACAGCCACATCCTGGCGCAGCCGGTCCCGAATCTGGTCGCGTATGACGCGGCGCAGGCGTATGAACTCGCGGTCATTGTCCGCGAGGGGATGCGGCGCATGTATGAAGCGCAGGAGAGCATCTTCTATTACCTGACGGTGGAGAACGAGAATTACCCGATGTCTCCGATGCCGGAAGGCGTGAAAGAGGGGATTCTCAAAGGGATGTACAAGTTCAAGGCGTCGGAGAAGCGCGATAGCAAGCTTCACGCACAGCTCCTGGGCAGCGGCGCGATCTTGAATGAGGCCCTGAAGGCGCAGGAAATTCTTGAGCAGGATTATGGTGTGGCCGCCGACGTGTGGAGCGTGACGAGTTACAAGGAACTGCGCCGCGACGCGCTGGATGTGGAGCGCTGGAACATGCTGAATCCGGGCAAAAAGCCGCAGGTGCCGTACGTCACCCGGTGCCTGAAGGGAGAGCCCGGCGTGGTGGTTGCGGCGTCGGATTACATCAAGCTGTTGCCGGACGGCGTCCTGCGCTGGGTCCCGCAGACCATGCTGACCCTGGGGACGGACGGATTTGGCCGGAGCGAGTCGCGGGAGGCGCTTCGCGATTTCTTCGAGGTGGACGCGCGGCACATCGCGCTGGCCGCCTTGACCGGTCTGGCCCGCGAAGGAAAAGTGAAGCCGGACGCGTTGAAAAAAGCTGTCAAGAAGCTCGACATTGAGCCAGATAAGCGGAATCCGCTGTATACCTGATCCTCAGCGGGATCTGACCGGATTTTCAGGCGGTATTGGGCAGTAAATCGCGGCAGTTGCAAAAAGGACAAAACGATGGCTACGGAATTCAGACTTCCCGAACTTGGCGAAAACATCGAATTCGGAAAGGTCACCAGCGTGATGGTGTCGGTGGGAGACTCCATCACGAAGGATCAGTCCGTGATCGAGGTGGAGACCGACAAGGCGGCGCTGGAGGTGCCGTCGAGCGTGAGCGGCACGGTCACGGAGATCCGGGTGAAAGAGGGGGATAACGTCAAGGTTGGGGCGGTCGTCCTGGTCGTTGAAGCGGGTGGCGCGGCGCCGAAGCCCGCGGCGCCCGCCGCGGCAAAGGCGGAGGAGCCGGCAGCTCCGGAGGTCAAACAGCCCGAGCCGCCTGCACCGAAGCCTGAACCGCCACAGCCGGTGGAAGAAGCAGCGGCACCCGTTGCCCCTGCCGAAACCGCACCTGCGGCGCCGGCAGAGACGGTCCCGGTGGAAGCGACGGAACGGCAGTTGACTGCGGCCGCGGTGGCGGCGTCGCCGAGTGTGCGGCGGCTTGCGCGAGAGATCGGCGTAGATGTGAACCAGGTGCCGGGCACGGGCAAGGGCGGACGGATCATGCCGGAGGACGTGAAAGCGTATGCGCGGCGCATGAACGTGGATGCGGGAGGCGTGGCGTCTCCACGCGCCCCGGTGGGCGATGCCGCGGGATTCCCGTTGCCCGATTTTGCGCGGTGGGGGGTGATCGAACGGCGCGCCATGAGCACGGTACGGCGCCGGACCGCGGAGCGGCTGGGGCATGCGTGGTCGCAGATCCCCCACGTGACGCAATTTGACAAGGCGGATGTGACCGGGCTTGAACAGCTGCGGAAACAGTATGCCCGGCAGGTCGAGGCGGCGGGCGGGAAGCTCACGGTCACGGCGATCCTGGCGAAAGTGGTGGCGGCGGCGCTTCGGAAATTCCCGCAGTTCAACAGCACGCTTGATTTCGCGCACGACGAGATCATTTACAAGCAGTATTGCCACATCGGGATTGCCGTCGACACGGACCGGGGCCTGCTGGTACCGGTATTGCGCGACGTGGATACGAAGAACCTGACGCAGGTCTGTGTGGAATTGAGCCAGCTGGCGGAACGCGCCCGGACGAAAAAGACGACGCTGGACGAGATGCAGGGCGGGTGCTTCACGATTTCAAATCTGGGCGGCATTGGCGGCACGGCGTTCACGCCGATCGTGAACGAGCCGGAAGTGGCGATCCTCGGCGTGTCGCGCAACGCGGTCGAACCGGTCTTTATCAACGGAGAATTCCAGCCGCGAACCATGCTCCCCTTAAGCTTGTCGTATGACCACCGGGTGATCGACGGTGCGGATGGCGCACGTTTTCTGCGGTGGTTGTGCGAGGCCATCGAGAATCCGTTCCTGGTTTTTCTCGAGGGCTGAGGCCGTGCACACGCGGAATCCGTGGAAACTCCAGTCGAGCCGCCTGGTCTACGAAACACCGTGGCTGCGGGTGATTGAGGATCAGGTCGTGCGTCCGGATGGCGCCGACGGCATCTACAGCTACATCGAGACCCGGCTGGCCGTGGGAGCTGTGGCACTGACACCGGAGCATGAGGTGTATCTAGTGGGACAGTACCGGTACCCCACCCGCGAGTATTCGTGGGAGATTGTGGAAGGCGGTACAGAACCGGGCGAAGAGGCGCTGGCCTGTATCCAGCGGGAGCTGCAGGAAGAGGCGGGCCTGCGCGCTGCGGCGTGGACGCCTCTGGGCGGCGAGATCCACTTCAGCAACTGCATCTCGGCAGAACGAGGCCTGTTGTATCTGGCGGAGGACCTCGAAACGACCGAAGTCTCTCCGGAAGGCACGGAAGTGCTTGAGATTCGGCGGGTGCCTCTCCGGGATGCGGTAGCCATGGTGGAGCGGGGGGAGATCAAAGATGTGTTCAGTATCGTCGGGCTGCTGCGCGCGCAGGCGTTTGTAAGGCAGCGGGGAGCGGATTAACCGTTTTCTCGTCCGTCTTGCTATGCTTTGCGGGCAAAGGTGCAGCAGCAAGGTAAGAGTTCAGGGGGAGGATGTGCTGTGAAGACGCGCTCTGTGGCCGTGCTCGACGTGGGCAAAACGAACAAGAAGGTCCGGCTGTACGACCGGCAATTCCAGCCGTTGGCGGAAGAACGCACGAGTTTTGAGGTGCAGATGCGCGACGGTCTGGAAATTGAGCCGACGGAAGAGCTGCTGGCGTGGTTTGAGGAAGCACTCGCGCGCCTGGGCGCGCAGTACGACATCCGGGCCATCGCCGTGTGCGCGCACGGCGCGACGCTGGCGCTGCTGGACGAGGCCGGAAAACTGGCCTACCCGGTGATCTCGTACACGAGCGAGAAAGGCGCGGAGATCGAGCAGGAATTTTACGACGCATTCGGCGACGAGAAGTCACTGCATTACGACACCTGCACGCCGAACGTGGGCTTTGCCAATTGCGGGAAAGTGCTGTTTTACGTATTCAACCGGATGCCGGAGGTCTGGGACAAGGTCAAGACGATCCTGTTCTACAACTCGTACCTTGGCTATGAGCTGACGGGCAATTTCGGGATGGAGCCGACGTATCTCGGAAACCACAGCTATCTCTGGAATTTTTTTGACGGGACGTGGAGCCCGGTGGCGATCCGCATGGGGGCGCACACGCGGTTTCCTGCATCGCTGGGAAGCCCGTGGCAGTCGCTCGGGCGAGTGAAAGCCGAGCTGGCGAAACGGTGCAACCTGCCGGAAGATTGCCAGGTGACGCTGGGCATTCACGATTCGAACGCGAATTTTCTGCCGTACCTGGCCAAGGGCCACACCAACTTCATTCTGAACTCAACGGGCACCTGGTGCGTGCTGATGAGCCAGTCGCCGACACCGCTGCTGACAGAGGCCGAGGTCGACGCGAAAGTGTTCTGCAATCTCGATGTGTTTAACCGGCCCGTGAAAACCGTGATCTTCCCGGGAGGGATGGAGTACGAAAAATTCGGGGCGCTGACGGAAGTGCGCGACGAAAGCACCGTGGACGACATCAAACGCATCATTGCCGAGCGGCGGGTGTTTGTCGTGCCTGGCGTGATGCCGGCGGCGAGCGCGTTCCCCGGAGTGCCCGCCAAAGTGATCGTGGACGGCAAGACGCGGCTGTATACGGATCTGGAGGCCGAAGGCGGCACGCCATATACGCCTCTGGGGCAGACGTATTACGCGGCGCTGAACCTGAGCCTGGCACTGGCGACACGGCAGCTTCTGGAGCGCTGCGGCGGAGAGAAAGGCGCATCGGTATTTGTCGAGGGCGGATTTGCGCACAACCAGCGGTATTGCGAGTTGTTGGCCGCCTTATGCCCGGATTACACGATCGCGTTGACCAGCCAGGCGGAAGGCACGGCGTTCGGAGCCGCGCTCACGGCCTGGATGCTGGCTGATGGACAGAAACTGGCGCAAATCGGCGAAGAGTTCGAGATTGAAACCACTCCGGTCGTGGCGCCGGATTTTGGCGATCTGCAGGGATACTGGGACGCCTTTGAATGTCACGTGCGGAAGGCTTGATGTGGGATAGTATGAGCCGGTCCGTACAACACCAGGAAGAAGACTATGAGTGAACCGCTTAAGACCCAGGTGGCCGTGATTGGCGGCGGGCCGGGGGGATATGCCGCTGCATTTGCCGCGGCCGATCTGGGCCTGGAAGTGACGCTGATCGATCTGGAAAAGAATCCGGGCGGGGTTTGCCTGTACCGGGGCTGCATTCCGTCGAAGGCGTTCCTGCATTGCGCAAAAATCTTGAAAGACGCCGAAGAGGCGGCAGAATGGGGCATTTATTTCGAGAAACCCCGGCTCGAGCTCGACAAGTTGCGCGCACAGAAGAACGCGGTGGTCGAAAAGTTGACGGCAGGGCTTGGCCAGCTTACCCGGGCGCGCAAAATCCGGTTCCTGCGGGGCCGGGCGGCCTATCAGGATGCGACAACGCTGAAGGTAACGGCGGACACGGGCGAGGAGCAATTCATCGAATGCGAGCACTCAATTCTGGCGACCGGTTCGCGCCCGACGTCTGTTCCGAGCCTGTTGATTGAATCGCCGCGGATGATGAATTCGACGGCGGCCCTGGAGCTCAATGAGGTGCCGAAAACACTCCTGGTGGTCGGGGGCGGCTACATCGGCCTGGAACTGGGCAGCGTGTATGCGGCGCTGGGGTCGCGGGTGACGCTGGTCGAGATGACGCCGTCGCTTCTTCCCATGGTGGATGAAGATTTGCGGACGATCCTTGCGGAACGCGTGGGCGGGATGTTCCACAAAACGCTGTTTAATACGCGCGTGGAGAAGGTCAAAGAGGTCAAGAACGGTCTGCGCGTCACGTTCCGGGATGGTGACGGGGCGGTGTTCGAAGAGACGTTCGAGAGGGTGCTGTCCAGTGTCGGCAGGACTCCCAATTCGAGCGGACTGGGCCTGAACACCACGGGGGTTGAGCTGGACGAACGCGGATTTGTGAAGGTAGATGCACAGCGGCGGACGAACGTCCCGTCGATCTTTGCGATCGGCGATCTGGCGGGCAACCCGATGCTGGCGCACAAGGCCTCACACGAAGGGCGTGTGGCGGCGGAAGTTATCGCGGGGCATAATTCCGTGTTCGCGCCGCGTGCGATTCCGGCGGTGGTATTTACCGACCCCGAGCTTGCGCAGTGCGGCATTACGGAGATACAGGCGCGGAAAGAAGGGCGGCCGGTGAAGGTGGCGCGCTTCCCCTGGGGCGCTTCCGGGCGCGCGACCACGCTCAGCCGGCCGGATGGCCTGACGAAACTGATCACCGATCCCGACACGGATCAGGTGCTGGGCATGGGCATTGTGGGCACGGGTGCGGGCGAACTGATCTCTCAGGGCGTGCTGGCGATCGAGATGGGCGCGACCGCCGAGGATATCGGGTTGAGCATCCACCCGCATCCCACGCTGAGCGAGACCGTCATGGAGACGGCCGATATGATCTTTGGGCAGAGCGTGCACATGTACCGCCCAAAGGGGAAGGACAGCTAGCGCGCCTGATAACCGCATGAAACGGCGGTCACGCAGGCCAGGCCGGAGCCTCTGGGAGAGGGTCAGCCCCGCGTGTACCCGCCCTGCCGGCAGGCCCAGGCCGGTGCGGCAGACGGAATCTCCGGAGCCGTGGACTTACGGCGGGGTCGCCCCACCTCCGGCGAGGGCATAGGCACTCTTGTCGCCGCAATCGAAATAATAGTTGTTTTCCGGCCCGAACCAGCCGATGGCATGCTGCGCGTTATTGCCGTTGTAGATGTTGGCGGCGGTCCATCCGAATTTTTCGCTGGAGATGTGGCCGTCGCACCAGACGACGTTGACGCGCCCGTTGTGCCGAAAATGCAGGCTGGGAGTGGCGAGCCCCCAGGTGAGATTGCCGGTGGGGTGATCGTCGGTGACGAAATGGGGCGGTTCGGCGAATCCGTATTCTACGATGATCCCGTTATTCTTCGGCATGGCGCAATCGGCGAACATGATGGTCTCGGAGGGCCGAAACACGCGGGAATCCAGGGTGGTGTGCTCGGGGGCGATCATGAAATCGACCCGGTAATACGCGCCGCCGACGTAAGAGGCGTTGTAGCCGTAGCCACCGGTCCCCGACTCAAACGCCTCGAAGCCGGCGTTGCTGCTGTCGCGGAATTCGGTGAATTCGGGGCATTCCTTGACGCGCCCGTCGGCCAGGTATTCGGCGAGAGGCCCCCGCTTCGGATCGAAGGGCTGGTCGGCGGCCGGCCGGACGCCGTGCCAGCGGTGCAGGTTGCCTCCGGGGAGCCAGTTGTTGATGTCGAAGGCGGCAGGCACGTAAAAGCCGTTGTGCTCATTGGCATACATGGTATTGGCCAGGTAAAGCTGCCGGAGATTATTGACACACTGGACGCCACGCGCCTGGGCGCGCGCTTTGCTCAGCGCGGGCAGGAGAATTGCGGCGAGAATGCCAATGATCCCAATGACGACGAGGAGTTCGATCAGGGTGAATCCGGAACGGGCGGCTCGCAGGGGGCGGGGGGCAACGGGTCTCATAGCGCGTGAGGTCCTTTCCCGGGGATGCAGCGCATCCGCGGCAATGGCGACGCACACGAGACAGGCGGCCTGCCGGGAATGGCATCGGGGAAAGACGGGGGCAGGAAGCGTAACGGGCTTTCCAGCGCAACTCTTTCCGCGAAGTTGCCGCTTGTGATCGTGTGCCCGTGGGCTGGTTTTCTGGCTTCCGGTTCGTCCTACTGGCCGCGCCTTCCCATCCGCCCAAGGCGGACAGTGGCCATGCCGCGGCGTTCGTCCCCGGTTACAGCAGCGCGTCTGCGACGGATTTTCACCGTGCTTCCCTGTGCCCACGCGCCGGATTTGTCTGTACGGGCGGAAGTATAGAGGAAACGGCGCGTTTGGTCAAGATTTCGGCCGAATTTTGGGGCGGGAATAGCCCTCGTTGCTTGAAATCGGGTTGTTCTTGCTGTCTATCGAGTTGACTTTGGTGGTTTTTCTGGAATAGTGTAAGCGGTGGGCGGTTCGTGCCCGTCCAAGCCGAGTTTCCTCTGGACCCTGGTGAGCTGCGGAGCGCACAGTGGTCTTTTTTTGACGATATCGTTTTCTTGACATGAGTTCCGCAATTTGGTATGTTTCTTGTTTGTGTTGCTTAGGCGAAGTGTGTCTTCGAGAAGAATCCCATAACATCACGCTCCCGTAAACCGTTTGTTTGCACCGGTGCCAAGTGGTTTGCAGGACCTGAAGAAGGGTATTCGCATGGCTGTTGCTCCCGACCAATCGATTGATCGCCCCTCGTTAGGCCGTGTTCCGGATGCGGTAGAGCTCCCGGACCTGATTGAGATTCAGACGAAATCCTATTCGGATTTCCTGCAATGGAACGTACCGCCCGACGAGCGGGAGCTGAAAGGGTTGCAGGAAGTCTTCATGGATGTCTTCCCGATCGCCTCGCCGGACGGGCTGACGCGGCTGGAGTTTGTGCATTATGCATTTGCGCCGCCAAAGTACACGGTACTGGAATGCCAGGAACGCGGCCTGACGTATGCGGCGTCGCTGAAGGCACTTCTTCGTCTCGTCAAATATGAGGAAGTGGGGACTTCAAACGACTTGCGCGAACAGATGATGGTCGAGCAGGAAGTGTTTCTCGGAGAGCTTCCGATGATGACGCCGACGGGCACGTTTATCGTGAACGGCGCGGAGCGCGTCATTGTCAGCCAGCTTCACAAGTCGCCGGGCGTGTCGTTTGAGACGAAGGTGCATCAAAACGGAAAGATTTTGCTGACCGCGCGCATTATCCCGTACCGGGGCGCGTGGCTGGAGTTCGAATACGATGTCAACGACATCATCTGGCTGACCATTGACCGGCGCTCAAAAATCCTGGCGACGACGTTTCTCCGTGCGTTCGGCATCGAGGAGAACGACGCGATTCTGAAGCTGTTTTACCGGACCGAACTGGTCACCCTGGGCCGGACGCGGGTGAAGATCGGGACCAAGTCGCATGCGCCGGAGGATCTGGTGGGGCGTACACTCGCTGAGGATGTGGTGGATCCCGAGACCGGCGAGATCCTGGTGGATGCGGCGGAGGAATTGACGGACGCGGCGGTGGATCGGCTGATGGTGTCGCACGTGAAGCAGTTCCACCTGATTGCGGAGGAGGATCTGGCGCACGATCCGTCGCTGGCGCAGACGCTGTCGCTGGATCCGAGCCAGACCCAGGAGGATGCCTACCGCGAGGTGTACTCGCGCATCCGGCCAGGGGATCCGGCGACGGGCGCGACGACGCGGACCTTTTTCCAGCGGATGTTTTTTGATGCGAGCCGCTACGATTTTGCGCCGGTCGGGCGATACAAGATTAACCGCAAATTGGGGCTGGAGATTCCGCAGGAAACGAAAACCCTCACCCAGGAAGATGTGGTGGCGACGCTGCAGTACCTGGTCAAGCTGCGGAGCGGCGAGGGAGTTTTGGACGACATCGACCACTTGGGCAACCGGCGCGTGCGCGCGGTGGGTGAGCTGTTGGCCAATCAGGTGCGGATCGGCCTGGTCCGGATGGAACGGACGGTTCGCGAGCGGATGAATTTCCAGGACGACGAACAGCTGAGCCCGCAGAACCTGGTAAATCCGAAGCCGGTGAGCGCGGTGATCAAGGACTTCTTCGGGCGGAGCCAGTTGTCGCATTTCATGGACCAGATTAACCCCCTGGCGGAGTTGACGCACAAGCGGCGTTTGAGCGCGCTGGGGCCGGGCGGTTTGAGCCGGGAGCGTGCCGGTTTCGAGGTGCGCGACGTGCATGCCACGCACTATGGCCGGATCTGCCCGATCGAAACGCCGGAAGGCCCGAACATCGGTCTGATGGCGTCGTTGTCGACGTATGCCCGCATCAATGAATACGGTTTCCTCGAAACGCCCTACCGAAAAGTCGAGAGCGGCCGCGTAACGGATCAGGTCGAGATGCTGTCGGCGTACGACGAGGACAACTACATTATCGCACAGGCGAATGCGCCGCTGGACAAACGGGGCAAATTCGCGAATCCCGCAGTGCTGTCGCGGCATCGTGGAGATTTTCCGCAGGCCGAGCCGGGCGACGTGGATTACATGGACATTTCGCCGAAACAGCTCGTGAGCGTTGCGGCGGCCTTGATTCCGTTTCTGGAACATGATGACGCGAACCGGGCGTTGATGGGCTCGAACATGCAGCGTCAGGCGGTGCCGCTGCTGAAAACGGAAGCGCCGGTGGTGGGCACGGGCCTGGAGCGGGTCACCGCCAAGAACGCGGGTACGGTGGTGAAGGCGGACCGGTCGGGCGTGGTGGAATATGCGGACAGCGACGTGATCCGCGTCCGTCACACGAAGCGTGGCCAGGGGCCGGACGAGAATCCGTTCCGTTCTGAAGAAGATGTCTACCGCCTGAAAAAATACACGCGTTCGAACCAGAACACGTGCATCAACCAAAAACCTATTGTGAGCAAGGGCGACAAGGTTGCCGCGGGCGAGATCATCGCGGACGGGCCGGCGACTGACGGCGGAGAGCTTGCGCTCGGCCGTAATGCTCTGGTGGCGTTTCTGCCGTGGGAAGGCTACAACTTCGAGGACGCGATCCTGATCAGTGAGGAACTGGTGAAGGAAGACGCGTTCACGTCGGTCCACATCCAGGTGTTTGAGCTTGAAGCGCGCGACACCAAGCTGGGTCCGGAAGAGATCACGCGCGACATCCCGAATGTGAGCGAGGACGCGCTCCGCAATCTCGATGAATCCGGGATTGTGCGGCTGGGTGCGAAGGTGAAGCACGGGGACATCCTGGTCGGCAAGGTCACGCCGAAAGGTGAGACCGAACTGGCTCCGGAGGAGAAGCTGCTGCGGGCGATCTTCGGAGAGAAGGCCGAAGACGTCCGGGACGCGTCACTGACGGTCCCGCCGGGCGCCGAGGGCGTGGTGGTCGATGTGCGGGTATGCAGCCGCCGCGAAAAGACCGACACCGGGTCGCGTGGGACGGTTGCAGCCCAGGTGACGAAGGTGAAGCGCGAGTACCAGGAACGGATCAACGAAATCCGCGAGACGTTCGTGAAGCTGCTGAAAGACGACCTGCTCGGCATTCGGATTCAGGAAGATGTGATTGATCATAAGACCGATGAACAGGTGCTCGAAAAGGGCAAAAAGATCAAGGTCTCGCACCTGGAGAAGGCCGATTACGGTGTGCTGGCGCGGTTGCGGGTCGAAGACAAGAAGCTGCAGCAGAAGGTCACGCGCCTGGTGAACATGGCCGCAATGGAAGAAGCCAAGCTGATCGCGTTTCGAGACAGCCACATCGAAATGCTGCGCAAGGGCGATGAGCTGCCGCCGGGCGTGATCAAGCTGGTGAAGGTTTTTGTCGCGACCAAACGGCGTTTGTCGGTGGGCGACAAGATGGCGGGCCGCCACGGCAATAAAGGCGTGATCGCAAAGATCCTGCCGGTGGAAGACATGCCGTACCTGCCGGACGGGACGCCGGTGCAGCTGGTATTGAATCCGCTGGGCGTGCCTTCGCGCATGAACGTGGGCCAGCTGCTCGAATCGATGCTCGGGTGGTCGGCGCGCGTGCTCGGCATGAAGGTGGCGACGCCGGTATTCAACGGCGCCTCGGAAAGCCTGATCGGCGATTTCATGAAGAAGGCCGGCCTGCCGGAAGACGGAAGAGTGCCCCTGCGCGATGGCCGGACCGGGAAACCGTTCGATCAGCTCGTGACGGTCGGCTATTTGTACATGATGAAGTTGAACCACCTGGTGGACGACAAGATTCACGCGCGCGCGATCGGTCCCTACTCGCTGGTCACGCAGCAGCCGCTGGGCGGCAAGGCGCAGTTTGGCGGGCAGCGTTTCGGCGAAATGGAGGTATGGGCGCTCCAGGCCTATGGCGCGGCGTACACGCTTCAGGAGCTGCTGACCATCAAGTCGGATGACATTCAGGGACGAACCAAAGCGTACGAGGCCGTGGTGAAAGGCGATCGGGAAGTGGAGCCGGGAACGCCGGAATCGTTTAATGTTTTGGTGCGTGAGATGCAGTCGCTTTGTCTCGATGTGATCAAGCTGGCACGCGTTGAGGATGGGACCGACGCGGACGAAGACGAAGAAGAGCTGGAGGGCTAAACCTTGGCCAAGTATGTTCCGACGACGAGTGAACGGTTTGATGCGCTGCAGATCCGCATGGCGTCTCCGGAGGAGATCCAGAAGTGGTCCCGCGGAGAGGTGAAGAAGCCCGAGACCATCAACTACCGGACGTTTAAGCCCGAGAAGGACGGTCTGTTCTGCGAACGCATTTTTGGCCCGGTGAAGGACTGGGAATGCGGTTGCGGGAAGTACAAGAAAGTGAAGCACCGGGGCATCACGTGCGATCGTTGCGGCGTGGAGATTACGGAGTCGAAGGTGCGGCGCGAACGGATGGGGTGCATCAAGCTGGCGGTGCCGGTGACCCACATCTGGTTTTTCAAGACGACGCCCAGCTCGATCGGCAATCTGCTGGATCTGTCGATCCGGGTCCTGGAGCGGATCATCTATTTCGAAAATTACATCGTCATCGATCCGGGCGACACGAGCCTCGACAAGATGAAGACCCTCACCGAGGACGAGTATCAGGACGCACGCGAGGAATGGGGCGATCGCTTTGTGGCCAAGATGGGCGCGGAAGCGATCAAAATGCTCCTGGAAGAGATCGACATCGATGCCCTGAGCGCGGAGCTGCACAGCCAGGTCACCGCCACGAACTCGATGCAGGCGCGGGCCAAAGCGATCAAGCGCCTGAAGGTCGTGGAGGCGCTGCGCAAATCGGGGAACAACCCGGCCTGGATGGTCCTGGATGTGGTGCCGGTGATTCCGCCGGATCTGCGCCCCCTGGTTCCGCTGGAAGGCGGCCGCTATGCGACGAGCGACCTGAACGATCTGTACCGGCGCGTGATCAACCGAAACAACCGTTTGAAGCGCCTGATCGAGCTGCGCGCCCCGGAAGTGATCCTCCGCAATGAAAAGCGGATGCTTCAGGAAGCCGTGGATGCGCTGTTTGACAACGGCCGCCACGGACGGACGGTGCTCGGCGCGGGGAACCGGCCGCTGAAATCGCTGAGCGACATGCTGAAGGGCAAGCAGGGACGGTTCCGCCAGAATCTGCTCGGGAAACGCGTGGACTATTCCGGGCGTTCCGTGATTGTGGTGGGCCCTGAGCTCAAACTGCATCAGTGCGGGCTGCCGAAGAAGATGGCGCTGGAACTGTTCGAGCCGTTCATCATCCGGGAGCTGAAGGAGCGGGGCATTGCCTCGACAATCAAAGCGGCCAAACGGACGATCGCCATGGGCCGCGAAGAGGTCTGGGACATCCTTGACGAAGTGATCAAGGACCATCCGGTGCTCTTGAACCGCGCGCCGACGCTGCACCGCCTGGGCATTCAGGCGTTTGAACCCGTGCTGATCGAGGGCAAGGCGATCCGCATTCATCCGCTGGTGTGCGCGGCATTCAACGCGGACTTTGACGGCGACCAGATGGCGGTGCACGTGCCGCTTATGCCGGTGGCGCAGCTTGAGGCCCGCCTGTTGATGCTTTCGTCGACAAACATCTTCTCGCCATCGACGGGCCGTCCGATCGCCACGCCCAGCCAGGACATCGTCCTGGGCATCGCGTACATTACCAAGGCGCGCATTGGGGCGCGCGGCGAATGGCAGGACACCTGGACCGGCCCGGACGGTCAAATCCTCAATCCGGGAAAAATTTATCCGGACACAGAGTCGGTGCTGGTGGCGTACGATGTGGGCGAGGTGGATCTTCACGCGCGCATCAAGGTGTGGTACGAGGGCGTCGTGGTCGATACCACGGTCGGCCGGGTGATCTTCAAAGAGTCGCTTCCGGCAGGCATCACGCTGAACGATGTGAACCAGGAGCAAACCCAGAGCACGATCGGCGACATCATTGCGAAATCGTATCTCGAGCATGGGCACAACAAAACGGTGGCCCTGCTCGATGCACTGAAGCAGACGGGATTCAAGTATGCCACGCTGGCGGGCCTTTCTATCGGCGTGCGCGACTTTGCAGTGCCGGAGGTCAAACGCGAGCTGATCCAGCGCGCCAATGACTCGGTTGCGCGCATCGACGAGATGTATCAGAACGGCCTGATCACGGAAGGCGAGCGTTACAACAAGGTCATTGACGAGTGGACCACGGCGACCGAAGCGCTCACGGCGGCGATGCTGAAGGAGCTGGAGAAAAACGAGCAGGGTTTCAGCGGAATCAACCTGATGCTGAAATCAGGCGCGCGCGGGAACAAGCAGCAGATTCGCCAGCTGGCAGCGATGCGCGGACTGATGGCCAAGCCGTCGGGCGACATTATTGAGTCGCCGATCACGTCGAATTTCCGCGAAGGGCTGACGGTATTGGAATACTTCATTTCTTCGCATGGCGCGCGCAAAGGCCTTGCGGATACCGCGCTGAAAACAGCGGACGCGGGTTATCTCACGCGGCGCCTGGTGGACGTGGCGCAGGACGTGGTCATTGAAGAGGACGACTGCGGCACGCTGAACGGCGTGTGGGTGGAAGCCCTGATGGACGGCGGCGAAGTGGTGCAGCCGCTGGAAGAACGCATCGTGGGCCGCTTTCCTTTGGATGATGTCACGGTGCCGGGGGAGAGCGAGCCCCTCGTGAGTGCCGATGAAGAGATCGATGAGACGAAGGCGCACGCCATCGCCCAGAAGGGCATTCCGGGTTTGCGCATCCGGTCGGTGCTGACCTGTGCGTCGAAACGGGGCGTATGCGCGCGGTGCTATGGGCGCAACCTGGCAACGGGCCGGCTGGTGGAGATGGGCGAAGCGGTGGGCATCATCGCGGCGCAGTCCATCGGTGAACCGGGCACGCAGTTGACCATGCGCACGTTCCATATCGGCGGCGCGGCAAGCCGGCAGGTGGAATCGAGTGAAGAACGCGTTGCGGAAGAGGGCATGCTCGAATTCCGCAACGTGCGCACGGCGAAGAACCGGGACGACAAGCTGGTCGTGGTGAACCGGGGCGGTGAAGTCGCCCTGCTGGACGATGAAGGGAAGGAGATCCAGCGGTATGCCGTGCCGTCGGGCGCGTTGCTGCACGCAGAAAACGGCGCCAAGGTGAAGAAGGGCCGGCTGCTGTACGAAGCGGATCCCTACAACGTGTCGATCGTGGCGGAGGCCACGGGGACGGTGCACCTGGAAGGCATGGTTGAAGGCATAACGATGCGCAAAGACATCAACCCGGACACGGGGCTCGAAGAACGCATCGTTACGGATCACAAACAGGATCTTCACCCGCAGATTACAATTCTCGGGCAGGAAGACGAAGTGCTGGCGTACGCGACGATCCCGGGGCAGACGCATGTGCTGGTCGCAGACGGAGCGAAAGTGCAGGCGGGTGATCTGCTGGCGAAAACCCCGAAGCAATTCAGCAAGGTGTCGGATATTACGGGCGGCCTGCCCCGCGTAGCGGAATTGTTTGAGGCGCGGCAGCCGAAAGACCCGGCGGTGATCAGCCACATTGACGGTACGGTGGAACTGGGTGGCGCGGCGAAGGGCATGCGCAAGGTCCGGATCATTCCTCCCGTGGGCAAGGAACGGGAGTACACGGTGCTGCCCGGCAAACATTTGAACGTGCAGGCGGGCGACCGCGTATACGCGGGCCAGCGTCTGACTGACGGCCCGGTGATTCCGCAGGACATCCTGGAAGTGCAGGGCGAAGACGCGCTCCGCAAATACCTGCTTGACGAAATTCAGCAGGTGTACCGCCTTCAGGGTGTACGGACGAATGACAAGCACATCGAGGTGATTATCCGCCAGATGCTGCGCAAGGTGAAGATCAAGGACAATCCGGGGGACACCCCGTTCCTCGCGCACGAGGAAGTGGACCGGATTCGTTTCCAGGAGATCAACCAGCAGGTGGTGGCCAAGGGCGGCATTCCCGCCGAGGCCGAGCCGATTCTCCAGGGAATTACAAAGGCGGCGCTGAGCACGGAGAGCTTCTTCGCCGCGGCCTCATTCCAGCAGACCACGCGCGTGCTGACGGATGCGGCCCTCTCCGGTAAGCGCGACTATCTGCGCGGGCTGAAAGAAAATGTGATCATCGGCCATCTGATTCCTGCGGGGACCGGCAGCCGGCATTATCAGAACGCCCAGGCGGTGGTGATGGAGGATGCCGAAGCGGACTTCGCGGCCGAGCTGGAGGTGGGTCCCGCCTCGCTTGAACCGGGTCTGGACGAAGCGGAGGATGCCTTGGCGTAGCGCCCGGGACGAGGCCGGTGGCGGCCGGTTGAAATGGTTGACTTGACCCTATTTGTGTGCTAAACTTACCGGCCGCTGTCTACCAGGAATGTTGTGCACGGTAAGCGGTGCAAAATGTCTGCTTCCGGACGCGCGGTGTGTGCTCTAACGTGTGATATAGCAAGGAGAAAGGTTTTGCCGACGATTAACCAGCTCGTGCGTCATTGCCGGAAGCGCAAAGTGAACAAGACGAAGTCTCCGGCTCTGAAAGGCAGCCCGCAAGCCTCGGGCACCTGCACCCGGGTATATACGATGACCCCGAAAAAACCGAATTCGGCGCTTCGGAAAGTGGCGCGCGTCCGTCTGAAGAACGGGATGGAAGTTACTTCGTACATCCCGGGCATCGGGCACAATTTGCAGGAGCACTCGCAGGTGATGATTCGCGGAGGCCGTGTGAAAGACCTCCCGGGCGTGCGGTATCACCTTATCCGCGGCGTGCTGGACGCGAGCGGCGACATGGGCGGCTCGGCGAGTCTGAAAGAAGAAAACGGCAAACCCGTGCACAATGGGCGCTGGGTGAGCCGCTCGAAATACGGGGTCAAAAAGCCCAAGGCGTGAGTGAGTGCCGCGCCGTCCCCGGCGTGGTCAGGTAGCAACCAGAAGCAAGAGGCGCAACGTCTCGCAGTGAGACGGCGTCAAGCAAGAGTGAAGGGATAGGCGTTTCCAATGCCAAGACGACGCGAGGTTCCCAAGCGGGTTCTGCTTCCGGATCCGAAGTATAAGAGCCCCCTGTTGGCGAAATTCATCAACACGGTGATGGTGTGCGGGAAGAAGAGCGTGGCCGAGAGCAGTGTCTATGGCGCGCTGGAGATTCTCAAGAAGAAACTCCCCAACGAGGATCCGATCCGGGTTTTCGAGACCGCCATTGACAACGCCAAGCCCTTGCTTCAGGTGAAATCGCGGCGCGTAGGCGGCGCGACGTACCAGGTTCCAGTGGAAATCGTGCCGGCGGTGCGGACCGCACTGGCGTTTCGCTGGGTCATCGAGTTTTCGCGGAAACGCAGCGAGAAGACGATGGCGGAACGTCTGGCGGCGGAGCTGCTGGACTGCTTCAACCGGCAGGGGAACACGATCAAACGGCGCGAGGATACCCACCGGATGGCGGAAGCCAATAAGGCTTTTGCCCACTTGCGGTTTTAGAGCAGGCCCGGCCGCGAAGGCCGGCGGATGTACGGTGTACGATGGCGCTTGATGCCGGGGGAGTGTTGTGCCCCTGGACGAGGGGCGCCGGGAAACGGATAAAGGTGGCAGCGAGGCGCATGGTGCGCCCGGGCGTTTACAGTTGAATCAACCAACGCATCATCAAGAACAGTTGGGTGATACGAGAACAAACCAGTGAAAACGCACGTAGGACAGAAGAGCGCGGAGACCCGGGTGAGTCGGCACGCCGATTCGCTGCGGGCCGTGCTGTAGCCCTACGAAAGGAGTCCCATGTCTCGGCGTTTTGCACTGGAAAAGACTCGTAACATCGGCATTGCCGCGCATATCGACGCGGGCAAGACGACGGTAACCGAGCGTATTCTGTTCTACTCGGGCCGGGTGCATCGTATGGGGGAAGTCCACAATGGGACCACGACGATGGACTTCATGGCCCAGGAGCGTGAGCGGGGCATTACGATCATGTCGGCCGCCACGGCCTGCACCTGGCACGGACACCGGATCAACATCATTGATACGCCCGGCCACGTGGATTTCACGGCGGAAGTCGAGCGCAGTCTTCGCGTTCTTGACGGAGCCGTAGCGGTGTTCTGCGCGGTCGCCGGGGTGCAGTCGCAGACCGAGACGGTCTGGCGCCAGGCGTTGCGGTATGGAGTCCCCCGGATTGCCTTCATAAACAAAATGGATCGCGTGGGGGCGGACTTCAATCGCGCGGTGGAGAGCATGCGGGTGCGGCTGGGCGCCCATGCGGTGCCGTTGCAGATGCCGGTCGGCAGCGAAGCGGACTTTCGCGGGATAGTCGATCTGGTCCGCATGCAGCTGGTCACGTGGCGCGGCGACGGGGCCGAACGCGAGCAGGTCATCCTGGAGATCCCTCCGGAGCTGCGCGAAGAGGCGGAGCTGGCACGTTCGGATGTGCTTGAGGCGGCGGCGGAAGCGGATGAAGGGGTGATGCAGAAATACGTCCATGAGGAACCCATCGCCGTGGAGGCGCTGCTTGCCGCCCTGCGAAAAGGCACGGTGGCGGGCCGCCTCTGCCCCGTGTTCTGCGGCTCGGCCTTGAAAAGCAAGGGAACGCGCCTGCTCCTGGATGCCATTGTGGATTATCTGCCCTCACCGGCAGATGTGCCGGCGGTACTGGGGCACAAGCCGGGCCAGCTGGACAAGGAAGTGGTTCGACATCCATCGGATGATGAACCGTTTTCGGGCCTGGCGTTCAAGATTTTGACTGATCCGCATGTGGGCCGCCTGACCTTCGTGCGCGTCTACTCGGGAGCAGTCAAGTCGGGCCAGCAGGTATTGAATACCCGGACCGGCCGGAAGGAACGGCTGGGGCGCCTGCTGGAGATGCATGCGGATGAGCGCACGGACCTGGATGAATTGCGTGCCGGCGAGATCGGCGCTGTAATCGGGACCAAGAATACGGTTACCGGCGACACGCTGTGCGACCCGGCCAAGCCCGTGGAATTGATGCGGGTGGATTTTCCGGCGCCGGTGGTTCATGTGGCGATTGAGCCGCGCACGAAGGCGGATCAGGACAGGCTGTCCGAATCGCTGCAGAAGCTCTCGGAAGAGGATCCGACCTTTCAGGTGCGGGTCAACGAAGAGACCGGGCAGACGATCATCGCGGGGATGGGTGAGCTCCACCTGGAGGTCATCATCGATCGGATGCGGCGCGAGTTCGGCGTAGCGGCGAATGTCGGAAAGCCGGTCGTGGCATATCGCGAGAGCATCCGGCAGCGGACCACCGCCCGGGTGCGCTTCGCGCGGCAGACGGGCGGCCGGGGCCAGTTCGCGGAAGTGGATATGGCGTTTGAACCCGGCGAGAAGGGGTCGCATTTCGTGTTCGAAAATGCGACGGTGGGCGGCAGCGTGCCGCGGGAGTTTGTTCCCGCGGTGGAAAAAGGCGCCCGGGAAGCCTTGGAATCGGGCATTGTGGCCGGCTATCCGGTGGACGATGTAAAGGCCATTTTGCTGGATGGCGCGTTTCACGAGGTCGACTCGTCGGATCTGGCGTTCCAGACGGCAAGCTCGATGGCGACGCGGCAGGCGATTCCCAAAGGCCGGCCAGCCCTGCTGGAGCCGGTGATGCGGGTCGAAGTGATGTGCCCGGATGAATACACCGGCGAGGTGGTCATGGATTTTAACGGACGCCGCGGCCGTATCGACCAGATGCAGCTGGACGGGAAAGTGCGCGTGATCCTGGCGCATGTGCCGCTTGCGGAGATGTTTGGCTATGCCAACGACGTTCGTTCGCGGACGCAGGGCCGGGTGTCGCACAGTATGGAGTTTTCGCGCTACGAAGAAGTGCCGGCGAATATCGCCAACGCGATCATGGAGCGTGCAGGCGGAACGTTCCGCTTTGAATAAACGCGACGCAGTTTGAGAGACAGACACGGCGCAGCATAAAGGCCTGAGAGGTCGAGCAGCCCGAAGCAATCGAAGGAGAGAGTGATGGCCAAGCAGAAGTTTGAGCGGACGAAGCCGCACGTGAACATTGGTACGATTGGTCACGTGGATCACGGGAAGACGACGCTTACGAGCGCGATCACGAAAGTGCTTGCGGAAGTAGGCGGCGCGACGGTGATGGAATTTGACGCGATCGACAAGGCGCCGGAGGAGAAGGAGCGGGGCATTACGATCGCGATCTCCCACGTGGAGTACCAGACGGCGACGCGCCATTATGCACACGTGGACTGCCCGGGTCACGCGGACTACATCAAGAACATGATCACGGGTGCGGCGCAGATGGACGGCGCGATCCTTGTGGTGGCCGCGGACGATGGTCCGATGGCGCAGACGCGCGAGCACATTCTTCTTGCCCGCCAGGTGAACGTGCCTGCGATCGTGGTTTTTTTGAACAAGGTGGACATGGTTGACGATCCGGAGCTTCTTGATCTGGTGGAGCTTGAGCTTCGCGAGCTTCTTTCGAATTATGAATTTCCGGGGGATGAGATTCCGATCATCCGGGGTTCGGCGCTTGCGGCGATGGAGCTTCGGGATGATGCGATTGGGAAGAATGCGATTATGGAGCTGATGGCGGCGGTTGACTCGTACATTCCGACGCCCGAGCGGGATTTGGATCGTCCGTTCCTGATGCCGGTTGAAGACGTGTTCACGATCACGGGCCGTGGTACGGTGGTGACGGGGCGCATTGAGCTTGGTCGCGTGCACACGGGGGACAAGATGGAGCTGGTGGGGATTCGTCCGACTCGTGAGACGGTGGTGACGGGCGTGGAGATGTTCCGGAAGATCATGGACGAGGGCCAGGCGGGCGACAACGTGGGTCTGCTGCTTCGCGGGGTGGATCGCGAGGAAGTGGAACGGGGCATGGTGATTGCGAAGCCGGGTTCGATCACGCCGCACACGAAGTTTGAGGGCGAGGTTTACGTGCTGAAGAAGGAAGAAGGGGGCCGTCACACGCCGTTTTTCAATGGGTACCGGCCGCAGTTTTACTTCCGCACGACGGACGTGACGGGCTCGCTTGATTTGCCGGAAGGCGTGGAGATGGTGATGCCGGGGGACAATGTGACGATCTCGGCGGAGCTGATCACGCCCATCGCCATGGACGAAGGGCTGCGGTTTGCCATCCGCGAAGGCGGACGGACCGTCGGCGCCGGCGTCGTAACCAAGATTATTAAATAACAACCCAAAACGAGGACAGGGATCCGGAGTCCGGCAATGGCAGAAACGCAAAAGATTCGAATCAAGTTACGGGCATACGATCACCGGTTGCTCGATCAGTCGACGGAGGAAATCGTGTCGGCGGCGAAACGCACGGGCGCGGGCATCAATGGCCCCATTCCCCTGCCGACGGCCACCTCGAAGTACACGGTGAACCGGTCGCCTCACGTGGACAAGAAGTCGCGGGAACAGTTTGAGATTCGTACCCATAAGCGGCTGATGGACATTGTGAACCCGACGGCGCAGACGGTGGACGCGTTGATGCGGCTGGATTTGCCGGCGGGTGTCGACGTCGAGATCAAACAATAGGCAGTGTACCTGGACAGGCGTGCAGCTCCGTAGGGCGCCAGCGCGCGAGAGGATAGTCAGACGATGGTAACCGCATTGCTGGGAAAGAAGCTCGGGATGACCCGCATCTTCACTGAAGACGGGCGGTGGATTCCCGTGACGGTGCTGGAAGCGGGACCCTGTACCGTGACGCAGGTGAAGACGAAGGCGCGGGACGGCTACGAGGCGGTCCAGCTGGGTTTTGGCGACGCCAGGAAGTCGCGCCTGACCAAGGCGATCCTGGGCCATCAGGCGAAGGCGGGCGAGCTGGCGAAACGGCGCTTGAGCGAAGTCGCGCCGGCGCCCGGCAGCGATCTGAAGCCCGGCGATGAGGTGCGCGTGGATATCTTCACCGTGGGCGAGCATGTGGACATTGCCGGAACCTCCAAAGGCAAGGGGTTCGCGGGCGTACAGAAGCGCTACCATTTCCGGGGCGGTTCGCGCACGCACGGCTCCAACTTCCACCGGGCCCCGGGTTCGATTGGCCAGAGCGCGGATCCGGCGGAAGTGGTGAAGGGCAAGCGGCTACCGGGCCGCATGGGCAACGCGCATACGACCGCGCAGAACCTGGAAGTGGTGAAGGTGGACGTGGAGAAGAACCTCCTGGTCATCCTGGGCGCGGTCCCGGGCGCCAACGGCGGATACGTCGAAGTGAAGAAGCGCGTGAAAGGAAGCAAGTAGCAATGGCAGCGGCGAAAGTTTATAAGGCGGACGGAAGCGAGGCCGGCACGCTGGACTTGAACGACGCAGTGTTCGATGTGCCTGCGAATCCGACGCTGATCAAGGAAGTGGCAGTAGCGCTTCGCAACGCCAAGCGCCAGGGCAATGCGGAAACCAAGGTGCGCCGCCTGGTGCGAGGCGGTGGCGTGAAGCCGTACCGGCAAAAGGGCACCGGACACGCCCGGCACGGCAGCAGACGTGAACCGCAGATGCGCGGCGGCGGCGTGGTCTGGGGCCCGCACAAGCGGAGTTACCGGCAGAGCGTGACCGCGACGTCGCGGAACAGAGCGTTGTGCTGCGTGCTGAGTGACCGGCTTCGCAGCGAGTCGCTGTGCGTATTGGACGCGCTTCAGTGCGATACCCCGAAAACGAAGCCGATGGCGGCGATGCTGGCGCATTTCCGGCCAAACGGCGAGCGGACGCTGCTGGTGACCTCGGGATTGAGCCGGCCGGTGGTGCTGTCCTCACGCAATATCCCGCGAGTGACGGTGCGCACGGCCTCGGACGTGAATGCCCTGGATGTGTTGGAAGCGATGCGTATCGTCGTGGTGCAGGACGCCGTGGCGAAGCTTGAGGAGCGGCTGTCATGAATCGGAATCCGCACGATATCGTCAAGGCGCCGGTAATCACGGAGGAATCGACGATTCAGTCCGAGACGCGCAACCAGTATGTGTTTCGCGTGGATCCGCGCGCAAACAAGCCGGAGATCCGCGATGCGATCGAACGCTTGTTCAATGTGAAAGTCTTGTCCGTAAATACATGTAATTACCAGGGCAAACAGCGTCGGCGCGGGATGCTTTACGGCCGCGCGGCCCATTGGAAAAAAGCCATCGTGACCTTGCGCGATGGCGACAAGATCGACCTGATTTAATGGGAGTGAGCAGGCATGCCGCTACGGAGATTTAAACCAGTAACGCCGGCCCGGCGCTACATGAGCGTTTCCGACTTCTCGGAGATCACGAAAAGTAAACCGGAGAAATCGCTGACGTCGCCGCTGCCGGAAAAAGCGGGGCGCAACGTCCATGGCCGGATCACCGTCCGGCGGCGGGGCGGCGGCCACAAGCGCCGGTATCGCGAGATTGATTTCCGGCGGGAGAAAGACGGCATCCCCGGGCGGGTGGCCGCGATTGAATATGACCCGAACCGCTCGGCCCGGATCGCGCTGGTGGCGTATGTGGACGGCGAAAAGCGGTACATCCTGTGCCCGTCGGGGCTTGAGGTGGGGATGACGCTGGAGAGCGGCCCCGACGCGGAACTCCAGGTCGGGAATTGCCTGCCGCTGTCGCGCATGCCGCTGGGCACGACCGTGCACAACGTGGAGATGTCCCCGGGGCGCGGCGGGAAGATCGCGCGCTCGGCCGGAAATGCCTGCCAGCTGGTCGCGCGCGAGGGCCGCTACGCAGCGCTGCGGCTTCCGTCGGGCGAGATGCGGCGGGTCCTGTCGGACTGCCGCGCGACGGTCGGCAGTGTCGGGAATGAGGAACATCAGAATATCAGCATCGGCAAGGCCGGCCGTTCCCGTTGGCTTGGGCACCGGCCGAAGGTGCGCGGAGTCGTCATGAATCCGGTTGACCATCCGCACGGAGGCGGCGAAGGCCGGACCTCGGGCGGGCGCAACCCGGTGACGCCGTGGGGCGTGCCGACGAAGGGTTACAAGACCCGGAAGAAGAGCAAGCGTTCGAATATGTACATCATTCGTCGCCGGAAAAAGTAGGCAGTAACGCAACGCCGAGGAGAGAATACCGTGCCACGCTCAGTCAAAAAAGGCCCGTTTGTCGACTACCACCTCATGGAGAAGGTGGAGAAGCACATGGGCACCAAGGACAAGCGGGTTATCCGCACGTGGTCGCGCCGCTCGACCATTACGCCGGAGATGGTGGGGATGACGATCGCGGTCCACAACGGGCAGAAATTCATTCCCGTGTTTATCACGGAGAATTCAGTGGGCCATAAGCTGGGCGAGTTCGCGCCCACGCGGCAGTTCCGCAGCCATTCCGGCGGGTCGAAAGAGGGAGGTAAGAAGTGATGGCTGAGGCTATTGCACGCGCCCGGTTCATCCCGCTGGCCCCGCGCAAAGTGCGCCTGGTCGCCGACATGATCCGCGGTAAGAAAGTGGAAGAGGCGCGCGACACGCTGGCGTTCACGGTTAAAGGCGCCGCGCCGGTGCTGGCGAAATTGCTGGCGTCGGCGGTGGCGAACGCGGAGAGCAAAGCCGCGGAAACACGCCAGCGGATTGATACGGACGCGATGGTGGTGAGGCAGGTGCTTGTGCATGGCGGCCCCTCGATCAAACGTCTGTGGAGCGCTCCCCGCGGCCGTCCGACGCGCATCCGGAAGCGCATGAGCCATATCGAGCTGGTAATAAGCGATTCGTGAGCACAGGCCTTCAACGCAGGCCGTAAGACGAGGAGACGACCGTGGGTCAAAAGGTACATCCGTTAGGCTTCCGCTTGGGTGTGATACGCACGTGGAGTTCGGTCTGGTACGCCGGGAAAGAATACTCCGACCTGTTGCACGAGGACCTGAAGCTTCGGGATTACATCAAGAAGCGCCTGTATAACACCGGCGTGGCGCGCATCGACATCGAGCGGGCGGGCCGCAAGGCGAAGGTGCACATCCACTCGGCGCGGCCGGGTCTGGTCATTGGGCCGCGCGGCGCCGAAGTGGACAAGCTTCGATTTGAACTCGAACGGCTGACCGGCCGCGAACTGCTGATCAACATCCACGAGGTATTCAGCCCGGAATTGAGCGCGCAGCTGGTGGCCGAGGCGGTGGCGTCGCAGCTGGAACGGCGCGTGTCGTTCCGCCGCGCGCTGAAGAAGACCATCCAGAGCACGATGCGCCTCGGGGCCCAGGGGATCCGCCTGCGGGTGTCCGGACGCCTGAACGGTGCGGAGATCGCCCGTTCCGAGGAGACGCGTTCGGGCAGCGTGCCGCTGCATACCCTGCGTGCGAACGTGGACTACGGGTTCGCGACGAGCTACACCACCTACGGGACGATCGGTGTGAAGTGCTGGATTTACCACGGCGACGTGCCGCGCGGCGAGCGGGTGTCGGGGTTGCCGGAAGCGCGTGCCGCCCTGGGCCGCAGAGAAAGCCGTGGGCGCGGCGCGGAACGGGCGCAGCGCCGCTAGGCACTGCGTCATAGAGTTCGAGGAGATACGAACCGATGTTGATGCCGAAACGAGTTAAACACCGCAAAGTGCAGCGGGGCCGCCGTTCGGGCGCGACCAAAGGCTGCATGAAAGTGGACTTCGGCGAATACGGACTGAAAGCGATGGAAGACGGGTGGGTCACCGCCCGGCAGATCGAGGCGGCCCGTATTGCGCTGACACGCGCCGTGAAACGCGGCGGCAAGATCTGGATCCGGGTTTTCCCGGACAAGCCGGTCACAAAAAAGCCCGCGGAGGTCCGCATGGGAAAAGGCAAGGGCGCCCCGGAAGAGTGGGTTGCCGTGGTCAAGCCGGGCCGGGTCATGTTTGAGCTGGAGGGCATTTCCGAGCCGCTCGCGCGGGAAGCCGTGCGGCTGGCCGGCCACAAACTGCCCATTGCAACGAAATTCGTGGCGCGGGTGTAAGGGCGCGCGGCGCGCTCCCGCATGGAGAGATACGGTGAAGGCATCTGAAATTCGTGAACTGACGGATGAGGAATTGCGGCTACGGCTGCGTGAACGCACGGACGCGCTCTGGGCATTTCGCATGCAGCAGGTGACGGGTGCGGTGGACAATGTGCGCGGCGCCCGGAACGCGCGGCGCGACATTGCCCGGATCAAGACCATCATCCGCGAACGGGAACTTGCTCAAGAGAAGCAGGCGAAAGAGGCGAAATAACCATGGCGGAACGTGGCCAGACAAAAGTGCGCGTGGGCGTGGTGACGAGTAACGCGATGGATAAGACGGTGACGGTGGCCGTTGAGCGGACCGTGCCGCATCCGTTGTACAAGAAGGCGGTCAAGCGTACGAAGAAGTTCAAGGCGCATGACCAGGAAAACAACTGCAACGTGGGCGACGTGGTGCGTATCGCGGAAACGCGCCCCTTGAGCAAGACCAAACGCTGGCGCGTGACGGAGATCGTGCGTCGCGCAGACTAAGCGGTAAGGAAGCGTCGTCATGATACAGATTTACACCAATCTCGATGTTGCAGACAACACAGGCGCCCGGCGTATCCGGTGCATCCAGGTGATGGGCGGCACACGGCGGCGTTATGCGCACGTGGGCGACATCATCACCGCGTCGGTAAAAGAAGCCCTGCCCAATTCGAATGTGAAGAAGGGTGATGTGGTGAAGGCGGTGGTGGTGCGCGTCAAAAAGGATACCCAGCGGCCGGACGGCACGGTGATCCGTTTTGATTCGAACGCGGCGGTACTGATCAACGCGAACCGAGAGCCGCAGGGCACGCGCATTTTCGGGCCCGTTCCGCGTGAGCTTCGTGAGAAGGGCTTCATGCGCATTGTGTCACTGGCGCCGGAAGTCGTGTAAGGCAGTTGAGGCAACAGGCCGGTCAACGGCGCGAGGATATCAGGCAATGTACATACACAAGGGCGATACGGTGGTTGTCATCACCGGAGAATACAAGGGAAGCCGCGGCCGCGTGCTCCGGGTGCACCGCAAGAGCAACCGGATCACCGTGGAAGGCGTGAACCTCATCAAACGGCACACGCGCCCGTCGCAGCGCAACCAGCAGGGCGGGATTGTGGAGCGTGAGGCGCCCATCCACGTCTCGAACGTGCTTCCGTGGTGCGAATCGGCTGCCCGCCCGTCGCGGGTGGGCGTGAAGCTCCTCGAGGATGGAACCCGGGTGCGGTATTACAAGGTCAACGGTGAGACGTTAAACGATTAGCCGGTGCGATCCGCACGAATGAGGCGGACGCTCGGGCGCATGGAGAAGAGCCGTGGCGGCTAGACTGAAAGAGAAGTACCGGACGACGATTCTGCCGGAGTTGAAAGAGGAACTCGGTCGCACGAACGTCATGAATGTGCCGCGATTGGAGAAAATCGTGGTGAACATGGGCGTGGGCGATTCACAGACCGAGCCCCGCCTGATGGAAGAAGCCCTGGAGGCCCTGGCCCAGATCACGGGCCAGAAGGCCAGCATCCGCACGGCGCGCCGCTCCATCGCGGGATTTAAGGTGCGCGAAGGCGCCAAAATCGGCTGTATGGTGACGCTTCGCGGCGCTCGGATGTACGAATTTCTGGATCGGCTTCTGAATGTGGCGATCCCGCGTGTTCGCGACTTCCGCGGAGTCTCCTCGAAGAGCTTTGACAAACAGGGCAATTATACGATGGGCCTCCGGGAACAGACGATTTTCCCGGAAATTAAAATTGACGATGTGACGCGGGTCCGCGGGATGAACATCACGTTCGTGATCAAGAATTCGGGCAGCGCCGACGCGAGCCGGGCCCTGCTGCGCCGATTCGGGATGCCGTTCCGCAGCTAACTGCCAATGCGACGCGATACAACGCGAGAGGATTCAAGGAGGTATTCGTGGCCAAGAAATCGATGATCGTGAAGACAAACCGGCCGCCGAAGTTCAAGGTGCGGGCGTACCACCGGTGCCGGGTGTGCGGGCGGCCGCGCAGCTATATGCGTAAGTTTGCCTTGTGCCGCATCTGTTTCCGCAACCTGGCGCTGGAAGGTCAACTGCCCGGCGTTACCAAGTCGAGCTGGTAAGGGAGAGAGGCAAAGCCATGTCGATGAACGATCCAATTGCCGACCTGTTGACCCGGATTCGCAATGCCATGGGCGCGAAGCACGACGTGGTCGATATTCCCGCATCCAACCTCAAGGCGCAAGTGTGCGAGGTGCTGAGGCGAGAAGGCTACATCGAGGACTACCGCAGGGCAGATGATGGTCTCCAGGGAATCCTGCATGTGACGTTGCGGTACTTGCCCAACGGCGAGCCGGTATTGAAGGGGCTTCGGCGCGTGAGCAAGCCGGGGCTCCGGGTGCACAGCGGCTGCGCGGATCTGAAACCCGTGCGCAGCGGCCTGGGCATCACGATACTGACCACGTCGCGCGGAGTCATGACGAGCAAGCAGGCACGCGATGAACGCGTGGGCGGTGAGGTGCTGTGCGAGGTGTGGTAATCCGCCCCGCGAAGCGCACGCGTGCGCTTAACCCGGCCTTCTGAGGCCGGATACGAAAGGAACGAGAGTCGTGTCACGAGTAGGGAGATTGCCCGTTACGATTCCCGATGGGGTGACTGTGGAGCTTTCCGCCGGCCACATCAAGGTCACGGGACCGAAAGGAACGCTGGAGCAGGACATCCATCCCGATGTCAGCCTGGCGATTGTGGATAACACCGTGGTGGTGACCCGTTCGAGCGACCGACCGGAGCCGCGTTCGCTGCACGGCCTGACGCGGGCGCTCATCTACAATCTGGTGACGGGCGTGACGAGCGGGTACGAACGCGTGCTGCAGATCGAAGGGGTCGGATACCGCGCTTCGATGCAGGGGAAAAGCCTGAACCTGGCCGTCGGCCACAGCCATGCGGTCGTGGTGGAGCCTCCGGAAGGGGTTGCCTTCGAAGTCGAGGGCACGCAAATCATCAAAGTCGCGGGGATTGACAAGCAGTTGGTCGGGCAGGTGGCGGCAAATATCCGCGCCTGGCGGAAACCGGAGCCGTACAAAGGCAAGGGCATCCGTTATCGCGAAGAGCGTATCCGGCGGAAGGTGGGCAAGGCAGGCGCCGGCTGATAAGGCGGCCACTGGGAGCATCGAATCATGGCGAAGACAGAAGCAAAAACACGACTGCGGGAGCGCCGGCATTTGCGCCTCCGGCAGCGTATTCGCGGCACGGCGGAACGGCCCCGGCTGTCGGTGTTTCGCTCGGCCAAACACATTTATGCGCAGATCATTGACGATACATCCGGCCGAACCCTGGCGGCTGCGTCGTCGTTGTCGGTGAAGGTTGCCGGGGGGAACACCGCGGGCGCGCAGGCCGTGGGCAAGGCGATTGCCGAAAAGGCCAAAGCGGCGTCTATCACGAAGGTGTGCTTTGATCGGGGAGGCAATCTCTTCCATGGCCGGGTGAAGGCGCTTGCCGATGCGGCACGCGAAGCAGGACTGGAATTTTAGGAGAACAGGACTTGAGCAGGGTAGAAGAAAAACGAGACTCGAGAGCGGACCGGGCTTCGCGCGACGAGGGCGACCAGGGGCTGATCGAACAGGTAGTGAAGATCTACCGCGTGGCGAAGGTGGTCAAAGGCGGCCGCCGCTTCAAGTTCAGCGCTATCGTGGTCGTCGGCGATGGCCAGGGCCGCGTCGGCGCCGCGCTGGGCAAGGCGACGGAAGTGCCTGAGGCGATCCGAAAGGCGATTGAGAAGGCCAAACGGGAAATGGTGGAAGTGCCGATCGTGAGCACGACCATTCCTCATGAGGTGATTGGCCGCGCCGGAGCGGCGCAGGTGCTGCTCAAGCCCGCCTCGCTGGGCACGGGCGTGATTGCCGGCGGTCCGGTGCGCGCGGTCGTCGAGTCCGCGGGTTACCGCAATATCCTCACGAAGTCCCTGGGCTCAAACAATGCAACCAACGTGGTATGGGCGACCCTCGACGGGCTGCGCCAGCTGGAGACGGTGGAAGCCGTGGGCCGGCGGCGCGGGCGCGATGTCGCCGATATACTGTAGCGAAATGAAATCGAGAGGGCGCGCGGCGTTTGTGCCGCGTGCAAACCGGAACGACCAGGAATAAACGAAGATGGATCTTAACACGCTGAAGGAAGCGCCCGGCGCGAGGAAGAGCCGCAAGCGTGTCGGACGCGGCCCGAGCTCGGGACGCGGCAAGACGAGCGGCCGCGGCCACAAAGGGCAAAAAGCGCGTTCAGGGTATGCACGCCGCCAGGGCTTTGAAGGAGGCCAGATGCCGATCAACCGGCGTCTGCCCAAGCGGGGCTTTTTTCATGAAAGCCGGTTCGCAATGGCCGTGGTGAACGTGGCCGCACTCGAGAAGACATTTGATGCGGGCGCGGAAGTGACGCCGGCGTCGCTGGCCAAAGCGGGCCTGGTGCGCCCCTGTAAGGGTGGCGTGAAAGTGCTCGGCGGCGGTGAACTCTCGAAAAAACTGCAGGTCAAGGTGAATGCGGTGAGCGCATCGGCCCGCGCGAAGATTGAGGCGGCCGGCGGCGCCGTGGAATTGTTTGAGGTGCCCGCGAGCAGGGCGAAGACCCGACGCGGCAACGGGCGCGGTGCGAAAGCGCGGGCGGAGGAATAATCAGTGTCGCAGCCTGTAGAAGCTCTCCGAAACGCGTTTAAGATCCCCGAGCTGAAGAGCCGCATCATCTTTACGTTGATCATGCTCGCGGTCTACCGCCTGGGGGCGCATGTTCCGACGCCGGGCGTGGATGGCGGCGCCTTGAGCGGCGCCATGGGCCGGGGCGGCCTGTTGAGCTTTTACGACATGTTCTCGGGCGGCGCATTCAGCAACGCGACGGTCTTTGCGCTGGGCATCATGCCGTACATCAGCGCGTCGATTATCATTCAATTGCTGACGGCGGTGTGGGCGCCCCTGGAGCGTCTGGCGAAAGAAGGCGCGGAAGGGCAAAAGAAGATCACGGAATACACGCGCTACGGCACGATCGGGCTGTGCATTGTGCAGTCGCTGTTTGTTGCGTCCTACCTGGTCAAGTTGAACAGCCCGCAGCTGGTCATCGTTCCAAACCCGAGCCCGTTTTTCTTTGTTTTGTGTGTGATTTCGTTTACAACGGGCACGGCCTTCATCATGTGGCTGGGCGAACAAATCAGCGAACATGGGGTGGGCAACGGGATCTCGCTTATCATCTTTGTGAGCATTGTGTCCCGGATGCCGGCGGCGATGTACAGCCTGGTTCAGCAGGTCCGCCATGGCGATCTTACAGTCTTTGAGGGCTTTCTGCTGATCGTCGTGATGGGGCTGGTCGTCGCGGGCGTGATCCTGGTGACGACGGGCCAGCGTCGGATCCCCGTGCAGTATCCGCGCCAGGTGAAAGGGCGCCGCGTCACGGCGGGCGGCCGGAATTATCTGCCGCTGCGGGTGAACCAGGCGGGCGTGATTCCAATCATTTTTGCAAGCTCAATCCTGATGCTGCCGAGCATGATCATGAACGCGGTGAAATCGCCGGCGGCACAGGCCTTCTTCCAGCACTGGTTCGAATACGATTCGATTTTGTATAACCTGATATACGCAGCCCTGATCATCTTTTTCTGCTTTTTCTATACTGCGATCACGTTCAATCCGGTCGAGATCGCGGAAAACCTCAAAAAGTACGGCGGCGTGGTGATGGGTGTGCGGCCGGGCAAGGCTACCGCCGAATATCTCAACCGCGTGATGACGCGGATCACGCTGGTGGGCGCGGTATTTCTGGCGGGCGTCGCCCTGTTGCCGAAGTTCGTGAACAACGGCCTCGGCGTTCAGGATTTCAACGTCTCGCAGTTTTTCGGCGGCACGAGCCTGCTGATCCTGGTGGGTGTGGCGCTGGATACGGTGCGCCAGGTGGAACAGCACCTGATCATGCGCAATTACGACGGGTTTATGAAGAGCGGGCGCAAGACGCCCGGCCGCCGCTAACCAAACGGCGGGCAAGGACGATGATACGCATGGGACGACGCATTGTGATGCTGGGCGCTCCGGGCGCGGGCAAAGGGACGCAGGCGGTGCGGATTGCCAAACGCCTTGCGGTGCCGCATATTTCAACGGGCGACATCTTCCGTGCGCATCTCAAAAACGGCACGGCGATTGGGCAGCAGGTACAGCCCTATCTGGACGCCGGCCAGCTGGTGCCCGATGAGCTGACCTGTGCCATTGTCGCCGACCGGCTCCAGGCGGACGATTGCCAGGGCGGATACGTGCTGGACGGGTTCCCGCGCTCGGTGCCCCAGGCCGAGACTCTGACAAGACTCCTGCGCGATCACGGCGATGACCTCGATATGGCCATCGATATCGCGGTGCCGGACGAGGAGATTGTGGTCCGCCTGGCGTCGCGCCGCTTCTGTCCGAAATGCGGAAAGATTTTCAATTTGAAGTTCAGTCCCTCGTCCGGCGGCAAGAAGTGCGATGCCCTGGGCTGCGGCGGGACTCTTGAACGGCGCTCGGACGACGAGGAAGAGACGATTCGGGAACGGTTGCGTGTCTATCACGAGACGACGGAGCCGATCATCGGATATTACGAGAGTCAGGGCATTCTGCGTACGGTTCCGGCGGCTCAGGCCAGCGCGGACGACGTGTTTGCAAAAGTTGAAGAACTGCTGGGAACCACCGGGGCGGCCTGACCGGTGATTGCGCTGCGTGACGAGAACGAAATCGCGACGCTGCGCGAAGCCAACCGGATCGTGGCGGATACGCTGGTGACGCTGGCCGGCCATGTGCGGCCGGGCGTCACGACGCGGGAGCTGGATGCCCTCGCGGAGGAGTGCATTCGCGGTGCGGGTGCGACGCCCTCGTTCCTGGGCTACCGCGGATATCCGAATTGCACGTGCATCTCGGTGGAAGACGTCATTGTGCATGGGATACCCGGCGACCGCGCGCTGCGCGAAGGGCAGGTCGTGAGCATCGATGTGGGCGCCTATTACCAGGGCTACCATGGCGATGCCGCGCTGACCGTGGGCTGTGGTCCGGTAGATGACCTGCGGCAGCGCCTGATGGATGCGACCGACCGGGCGCTCGCGGCAGGCGTGCAGGCAGCCCGCGCGGGCAACTACCTGGTGGACATCTCGCGGGCGGTACAGCGCGTATGCGAGCAGGCCGGGTTCAGCGTGGTTCGCGATTTCGTCGGGCATGGTATCGGGCGCAAGATGCACGAGGAGCCGCAGGTACCCAATTTCGACACGGGTGCGCGGGGCCCCTTGCTGCGCGCGGGCATGGTTCTGGCGATTGAGCCGATGGTCAACGCCGGACAAGCCGGCGTGAAAGTGCTGCGCGATGGATGGACGGCGGTAACGATCGACGGCAAGCCGAGCGCGCATTTTGAACACAGCATTGTGGTGCGCGATGGCGCACCGGAAATTTTGTCGGCGACGCCGCGGCTCGTCTGGGGCCAGCGGTGAGGGAGCGTATCCCGTACCGGCATGGCAGAGGAAGCGGAACATACGGTGGACGGCACGGTGGCGGAAGCGCTGGCGAACGGCGTGTTCCGGGTCGAGCTGGCTGACCGGCAGGTGGTATTGGCCCATATATCGGGCAAGGACAGCATACGATTTGTGCGCGTGCTCCCGGGCGATCGAGTGAGGGTGGCGCTTTCACCCTATGATCACAACCGGGGGCGGATTGTTGAGCGCTATCGATAAGGGAGGCCCCGGAAACTCCGGGCGCCACCGCTCCGAAAGGGAGACGAAAGATGAAAGTTCGCAGTTCAGTGAAAAAGATTTGTGAGAAGTGCAAAATAATCCTGCGTCACGGCCGGGTGCGGGTGATTTGTGAGAATCCACGCCACAAACAGCGCCAAGGCTAAACGCAACGCACCGGATAAGGAGAACGGGTAACATGGCACGAGTAGTCGGTGTCGATTTGCCGCGCGAGAAACGCGTCGAGGCAGGACTCACCTACATCTACGGGATTGGGCCGACGCGATCGAAGGAGATCCTTGCGGAGACCAACATCAGCCCCGACACGCGGGTGCGGGACCTGACGGATGAAGAGGTCAGCCGCCTTTCAACGGCCATCCAGGCCCAGTTTAAGGTGGAAGGCGACCTGCGCCGCGAGGTTACGGCGAACATCAAACGATTGATGGATATCAATTGCTACCGGGGTCTCCGGCATAAACGCGGCTTGCCCGTGCGTGGTCAGCGGACGCATACGAATGCGCGCACGCGTAAGGGCAAGAAGGGCGCCACCATTAAGAAGAAATAAAAGGAGGAGGCTACGTGGCCACGGAAAAACGCAAGAGCAAAGGCAAGAAACGCCGCACCACATTGAATGTCACGTCGGGGATGGCGCACATTCAGGCGACGTTCAATAATACAGTCGTGTCGATCACCGACAACCAGGGCAATGTGGTTTCCTGGTCGAGCGCCGGCCAGGTCGGGTTCTCCGGTTCGCGAAAGAGCACGTCGTTTGCGGCGCAGGTGGCCGCGGAAGCGGCGGCGCGCCGGGCTCTCGAGGCCGGGCTGCGCGAGGTGCGGGTCCAGGTGAACGGACCGGGCGCAGGCCGCGAATCGGCCATCCGCGCGATCCAGGCGGCGGGGTTGAACATTACGCTGATCCGGGATGTTACCCCCATCCCGCATAACGGCTGCCGGCCTCCGAAACGGCGACGTGTGTAACGTGCTGCCGGGCACGCCGGGCATGGGTATCCAGGAAACGGAAGTAGAATCGAGAAAACTGACCTCGTTGCCGGGAGGCGAAATCGAATGATAGCAAAAGACTTTGTGACACCAAAGTTCGTGAAGTCGGATGAAGGCGCATCGCATCAGTACGCGCGCTTTCTCGTGGAACCGTTTGAACGGGGCTATGGCACGACCGTAGGCAATTCCCTGCGGCGGGTGCTGCTGGCGTCGCTGGAAGGTTCGGCGGTCACCGCGATCCGGATCGAGGGCATCCATCACGAGTTTTCGTCGATACCGGGCGTCATGGAAGACGCCACCGACGTGGTCCTGAATTTCAAGCGGTGCCAGCTGCGCCTCAACCGGGAAGAGCCCGTTATTTTCTCGTTCAAGCACAAGGGAAGCGGTGCGGTGACGGCCCGCGACGTGTTCAAAGAGCACGACGTTGAGGTATTCAATCCGGACCTGGTGATCTTCACGCCCACATCGGATTCGGCGCAGATCGAGATGGAGATCAAGGTGGCGCGCGGCCGGGGGTACGTGACGGCTGAGAGCTTCGAGCTGGAACATGCCCCGCTGGGCACCATCTATCTCGACGCGAACTTTTCGCCGGTCACCCGGGTGAACTTCCTCGTGGAAGACGCGCGCGTGGGACACCGGACGGATTACGATCGGCTGATTCTCGAGGTGTGGACGAACGGATCGATCACCCCTCAGAAGGCCCTCGAAGAAGCGTCGAACCTGTTGATCGAACATTTGAAAATTTTTGTGCAGCAGCCGGAGGAAATGCAGCAGGATGCTGCCGGCGGCAGTGCAGCCGATCCGGAGCTGACGCGCAAACTGGCGCGGCCGGTCGAGGAACTGGAACTGAGCGTGCGCGCGGCGAATTGCCTGAAGGCCGCGGGGATTAAGACGATTGGCGACCTGGTGAAACGCACCGAAGCGGAAATGCTCCGGTTTCACAACTTCGGCAAAAAATCACTGGATGAGATTCGCAGCCTTCTCGAGACCATGGACTTGCATTTGGGCATGGGCAGCAGCGATGATGCCGATGTGGCGGAGACAGTTGAGGAGACGAGTGAAACTACCTGACGGCGCGCCGTTTCTGGTAGTATTTGGGCTAGGGAGGGGCTGGGAGGGCCCCGGGCACAGCAAGAGGAATAGGAATTGCAATCATGAGGCATCGTAAAGCAGGAAGACGGCTTGGCCGCACGACGGCGCACCGCAAAGCTACCGTGAAAAACATGGCCGTGGCCCTGTTTACTCATAACGCCATTGAGACCACGCTGGCGAAATCGAAAGAGTTGCGCGGCTTCGCGGAACCGCTCATTACCATGGCCAAGAAAGACACGGTATACAACCGCCGGCGCGCGTTTGCGGCGTTGCGCGACAAAGGGGCGGTCAGCCGGCTGTTCAATGAGATTGGCCCGGCGTTCGCAGAGCGCCCCGGCGGGTATACGCGAATCCTTCGGCTGGGCAACCGCCTCGGCGACGCCTCGTCCATGGCGCGGATCGAACTGGTGGGTCTGGGCGAGTACGAGGAAGAATAACCCGCGCTTGGCAAGTGTCACGCACAGGAGCCGGGCCAAAGCGGCCGCTCTTGTGCGTTTCTGTTGGTGACGACCGTTCGGGGAAGGGGCCGCAGACACGCCGTGACCGGTGCGGCCGGCTGTGTCAGGCTGCTATAATCACGCCCTATGGCCAAGAATTGGAAATCGCTGGGCGACGTGTCAGAGCGCGAGCTGACGCCCATGCTTCGCCAATACCTTGAAGCCAAAGCGGAAAGCGGAGATTCGCTGCTGTTCTTCCGGATGGGCGATTTCTATGAGCTCTTTTTTGAAGACGCGATCGAAGCCTCCGAACTTCTTGGCCTGACGCTCACGTCGCGCGATGGCGCGGACAAAGGCGCGCGGATTCCCATGGCCGGTGTGCCGGTGCGAGCCCTCGATGGATATCTCGCGCGGGTGATTCAAGCCGGGCGGACCGTTACGATCTGTGACCAGGTGGAAGATGCCCGACTGGCCAAAGGCGTGGTGCGCCGCGCTGTCACCCGAACGGTCACCCCGGGCACCGTGCTCGAACCCGATCTGCTCGACGCGGCGACGAACAACTATCTGGCCGCGGTTGTGCTCGATGGGCCGTCGGCGGGGCTGGCCCTGGCCGACGTATCAACGGGGGAGTTGCTGGCGGCCCAGCTCGACGTTGCCCCCGCGAAGACCCTGCGCGACGAGCTGATCCGCATGGCGCCGGTCGAGGTGCTGTTCCCCGAGGGCGCCGATCCCCAGGTCCTGGACGAATTGCGGTCGCAATTCGAATCCATGCGCTTTACCGAACGGCCACGCGACGATTTCGATGCGAAATACACGCGGGAACTGATCCTCGATGAATTCGGCTTGAGCACGCTGAAAGGCCTCGAGCTCGAAGATGCGCCGGAAGCCACCGGGTGCGCGGGCGCGGTGCTGGCCTACGTCCGCGCGACACAGCGTGATGGCGTGCCCCATCTGCGCCCGCCGCGGCGGTACAGCCCGTCGAGTTTTGTCGTGATCGACGGCAATACCCAGCGGAACCTCGAACTGGTCGAATCGCTCCGCGACAAATCGCGCCGTGGAACCCTCATCGCCACCCTGGACCGCACCCGCACGAGCATGGGCGGGCGCAAGCTGCGCCACTGGATACTGCACCCGCTGCTGGATCTGAACGCGGTGCACGCGCGGCTCGATGCAGTCGAAGAGTTGTTCAATGATGCGTCGCTGCGGCTGCGGCTCGCTGAAATATTGAAAGGCGTCGCGGACGTCGAACGTCTCCTGGGCCGGCTGACCTCGCGTTCGGGCAACGCACGCGATGTGAAAGCACTGGGGGAATCGCTGGCGTATCTGCCGGAGATCCGTGCGGCCATCGCACCCTGCCAGACTGCGCTGCTCCGCGAGATTCATGGCGGCATGGATGAGCTGCGCGACGTGGCGCAGGTGGCCGCCAGCGCCATTGTGGACGACCCTCCTCTCGTATTGAACGAGGGCCGGATCATCCGCGACGGATACGATGCGGAGCTTGACCGGCTCCGCGAACTGGTGCGCGGAGGGCGGGACTGGATCGCCGATCTCCAGCGGCAGGAAGTCGAACGGACAGGCATCTCGAATCTCAAGGTCGGGTACAACAAAGTCTTTGGCTACTATATCGAAGTCTCGAAAGCCCAGGTCGGCAAAGTGCCGGAGACGTATCACCGCAAGCAGACGCTCGTTAATGCGGAGCGATACATCACCCCTGAGCTGAAATCGCGCGAAGAGGAGATCGTTAACGCCCAGGAACGCATGAACGACCTCGAATACGCGCTCTTCTGCCGCATTCGCGATGAAATCGGCGCCCAGGCTGGGCGCATCCAGGCGACCGCGGATGCGCTCGCGGTTCTGGATGCGCTGTTGTCGCTGGCAGACACGGCCGCGGCAAAGAACTACTGCAAGCCGGTGCTCGACGGTTCGGACCGGATCGAGGTGCGCGACGGACGCCACCCCGTGGTCGAGGACCTCATGCCGCAGGGAAAGTTCGTGCCCAATGATACAGTCCTGGATCCCGCCGAGGCGTTCCTGCAGATCGTGACCGGACCGAACATGGCGGGAAAGTCGACCTATCTCCGCCAGGTGGCGCTCATCACGCTGATGGCGCAAATGGGCAGTTTTGTGCCGGCCGCCGAGGCCCGCATCGGAGTGGTCGACCGCATCTTCACGCGTGTGGGCGCCAGTGACAATCTGGTCCGTGGTGAAAGCACGTTCATGGTCGAGATGATCGAGAGCGCCACGATCCTGAATTCAGCAACGGAGCGCAGCCTGATCGTGCTGGACGAGATCGGGCGGGGCACCAGCACCTTTGACGGCATCAGCATCGCCTGGTCCGTCGCCGAGTATATCCACGACCGGGTCCGGGCCAAGACGCTCTTTGCAACACACTACCATGAATTGACCGAGCTGGCCAGCAAACTGGATCGAGTCAAGAATCTCAACGTGGTGGTGCGGGAATGGTCGGGCAAAGTGATCTTTCTCTACCGGATCGCGGAAGGTGGCGCCGACCACAGTTACGGCATTCAAGTGGCGAAGCTGGCCGGCCTGCCCCGGGAGGTGATTGAGCGCGCACACGAAATCCTCGCGGCACTGGAGTCGGGCAGTACCGCGAATATCGGCCTGCCGCAACAGTTGCAGTTGTTTGCTCCGGCGTCACCGGCGCCAAAACCCAGCGAAGTGGAGCAGGAGCTTCGGCGCGTCAACCCCGATGACCTGAGCCCGCGTGAGGCCCAGGAATTGCTTTATCACCTGAAGCACCTTGCCGGACGAGAGGAGTAATCGCGCACCGTCACGTGTGCGCGGCCGCGGCGTTATGCAGGATTACGCCCAGCGGATGCCGTTTCTCGGCACGGGGCACGGCCGCGGTAATGTCGAGCCGGGCGCAGAAGGGGATGTCGTCTTCCAGGCCGATGCGGCGTAGTTTCTCCGCGTGGGGCGCGCTCTGAAACAGAGCTTCGATCCCTTCCTCTTCGATGCGCTGGCGCCAGACGTGAAACGTGTCGGCTCCTTCTCCGATGGCGCCTCCTGCCTGCATGGCGACCACGGCGGCGCCCACCCAGTCCTCCTGTGCATCAAAGCGGGGGTCGGTCATGAGACCCGCGGGGATGAGTACCACGTCTTTTCCGTGGCGGGCCGCCGCGCGGGCCACCGCGGTGGCGTTCACGGGCGAGCCCATGTAAATGGCCTCGGCCCCCCAGCAGTCGACGAGCCTTCCGGCCCCCGTGGTCGAGGTAAAGATGATACGGCGGCCGCGGGCGGCCTCAACCGTTCGAGGGCTGTTTCCATAGTCGAACCCTTCGGGAGGCAAGCCGCCGCGTTCCCCATAGAGAAGGGCATCGTTGAATTCGGCTCGCGCGGCATGGGCCTCTGCAACCTCGCGGACCACCAGGAGCTCGGTGGCGCCCGCGTCAAACAGCATCGCGGCGGTGGCGCTCGCCCGCAGGGCGTCGATAACTACGGCAACGAGGCCGTGTTCGCGGGCATGTGCACAGCCCGCGGCGCCTTCGATGAGGTGCCATTGAATCTCAGGCATAACCATAAGCGGGCGCTACATCGCAGCGCCGTCCTTTCGCTTGTTCAGGATATCCGCGACAATTACCGGTCCATGCTCGCGGCCGTTCTCAACGAACACCACGTTGGCCTCCTTGCCCGCACACAGGGTTCCCGCCACGTACAGGCCGGGGACCGTGGTTTCGAAGGCTTCGGAGAGGACCGGCTTTCCAGTTTCATGGTCGATCGCCGCCCCGGCGGCCTCGAGCAGTGACGTGTCCGGCACGAACCCGGTCAGGGCGAGGACGAACTCCGCGGGAACCACGACACGGCCGCCCGTATGCCGCTCCAGCTCGACTTCGTCGGGGCGGATGGCAACGGCCTGAACCCCGCGATGGCAGGTGATGGCGCCTTCGCGGATGCGGTTCTCGATGTCGGGTTCAATCCAGTATTTGGTCTGAAAATCCTGCCCGCGCATGGCCACGGTAACCCGGGCGCCTTCCCGGTAGAGTTCGAGAGCCGTCTCCGCGGCGGAGCTGCCCGCGCCGATAACCAGCACCTCCTGGCCGGCATAACGATGCCCCTCGGTGTAATAATGGCTGACGTGAGGCAGGTCTTCGCCTGGCACCTCGAGGCGGCGCGGCGAATCGTAAAAGCCTGTCGCGATGAGGACGCAGCGGGCGTTCCACTCATAGGGCCGCTCAAACAGGTCCCGGCCGCGCACTGTGAACCCTGGGCTGCGGGGTTCCACGGCGGCCACCGTGCAATACGTGACTACGCGCAGCCCGAAATACTGCACAAATGTCCGGCAGTATTTCAGGTATTCGCGGCGCGTGGGGTTCTTTTCGGAGATGACGAGCGGGAAACCCGCGAGCTCGAGCTTGTCGAAAGTCGAAAACCATCGCATGTACGTCGGGTGTGCCATGAGAGCGGAGCAGATAGGGCCCTTATCGAGTGCGACCGCGCTGAGGCCGGCCTGCTGCGCCGCATGCAGCGCCGCCAGCCCCGCCGGTCCGGTGCCCACGATCACAAGGTCCAGATCCTCGTTAAAGCCATATGTTTTCATGGCGCCTCCAGAAAGGTGAATTCTAGCAGCTTCCGGGGCAAACTGCGAAAACAGTCAGGCCGGCCTCCGCTGGATTGCAGTCTTACCGGTTCCGCCCGGGAAGGTATGGAATACGTGGAAGGACTTTGCCCCCGTGCGTGGGCAACAAAGGATGGCCGGGGCGGCGCCTTTTTATCCCGCGGTGTTTTTCACGGCGGGAAGCACGCAGCGGAATCCGACGGTGTTGAGGCGTTCTTCAGGGAAGAGGCCCTTGCGGTAGGTGCAGCGGAGTTCGTCAGGCGGGGAATTCCAGCCGCCCCCCCGGACAACGTAACGGGGAATGGTGGGCGTTTTGGGCTCGGTGGCGCCAGGCTGGTAGGGCATGTAGTAGCCGGTAGTCCATTCAAAGACATTTCCGGCGAGGTCATGCACGCCTTCGGGAGTGCGCCCATCCTCGTGCATGCCGAGGATGGCCGTCATGCTCAGCATGTCTCCGTAATTGCAGAGCATGGGGTCGGGCTCGCGGTTTCCCCAGGGATATTTGCGGTTGTCCTTGCCACGGGCAGCGAATTCCCATTGCGTTTCGGTGGGGAGTTGTTTTCCAACCCAGCTGGCGTAGGCCAGGGCGTCCTCCAGGCTCACGCCCACGACCGGCTGGGGGCCGCCGCCAAAGGTGCCGTCGCCCCAGAACTCAGGCTTCCGGTGGCCGGTGGCGCGTAGAAATTCGCGGTACTGATCGTTGGTGACGGGATGGATATCCATATAAAAGGGGTCGACATGGGCCTCAAATGTGGGGCTTTCCTCGGGAATCTGATCATTACCCATAAGGAAGCTTCCTCCTTCGAGGAAAACCATGCCCTCCGTGGACACCTCGCGCGTCTGATCGACGGTGGGGATCCTGGTCCGGGCAGCGTGGCGGTAGGAAGCCTGGTAGGCCTCGGTCAGCTGGGCGCGGAACTCGCCCGCGGTCTGCCACCGGTTTGCGGGGTCTTCCTGGAGCGCCTTGTTGAGAATGGCGACGAGCGACGGGGCGATGTCGCTGCGCGCCTCGGTCACCGCGATCTGCTCCTCGGTAGGGGCGCGCAGCGTGAGAAGCTCGTAAAACAGAAGGCCGGTGGAGTAGAGGTCGGCGCGGGAATCGACCGGACGCAGGTTCAGCTGTTCAGGGGAGGCATAGGCCGCGGTGCCGACAACGCGCTTGCGCTGCGTGTCCCCGGCGGCGGCGGCTTCGGTGTCAACGGCCTTGGCCAGCCCGAAATCCAGCACCTTGATGTGTTCACCGGGAAGCATCATGGCGTTTTCGGGCTTGATATCGCGGTGGATGACCATGCGGTGCGCGTAATCGAGCGCTTTGAGCACCTGGGCGGTGGCATGCACCGCCACCCGCACATCCAGCATGCGCCGTTCTTTGCGGTATTTTCGGAGAAGCCCGCGAAGAGACTGGCCCCGCAGAAACTCCATCGAGAGGTAAAGCACGCCTTCCGGGGTCGTGCTGACGTCATGGACGGCCACAATGTTCTCATGCCGCAGCCGCCGCGCCACCTGCGCTTCCTGGATGAACAACTGCTGTGCTTTGGGGGATTTCAGGAGGTCGGGGATCATGAACTTGAGGGCGACTTGCTCGTTCGTGAGGTGGTCGCGGGCGCGATAGACCACGCCCATGCCACCGCGGCCGAGGAATTCCTCGATTTCGTACCGATCAGAAATGCGTTCGCCGGCTTCAAAGATCAGGTTTTTGTCTTTGGGATCGGTGGCGATGCGTGGAACCATCATGCGGGCGCCACACCCGAAACAGAGGCCCCAGCGCCCCTGGACCGCGTTGGGCACTAATATTCGCAGGCCGCAGCTGGAACACGTAACGGGAATCATCTCAACATGCTCGCGCCTCGTTGCATAGATACAATAATCACGATCCCGGGAGCTTGAAAACTGCTTACGCCACCCCCGGGACAGCCCCCATTTCGGGTTAGCGACCTCTAAGTCTATCCGGAATAAGGCTTTTCCGGCCTGGAGTTCAGGCAGACCTATGGTAGCACGCGGGAGGGGCGCTGGGCAATCGCAATCGCGGCAATTGAGGGGTGAGCGGCGGCTGAGCGGGAAATCGACGGGAAAATCGGGCGGAAAATGGCCGCAAAAAGGTGCAGAAAGTGGCTGCTGCCCCTGTCTGTCTTCGCGGGGATGATCGTTGACACATGCTGACGCCGTATCTATAATGAACGCTCCAAGATAAGTTTGTGGGGCTGGTACGATACGGCGTCGGGGAGATGTCCTGGAGCAGCGGGGCTCCAGGGCAATGGGAAGACGCAAGAGGTTGGAATTGCCCAGAACGAGGAGAGTCCGGTTCGTGTTATCTGAAACGGACAGGGGCAATTTTTGTATTTTCTGCGTGGTTTCATGATCGGTCTTCGAGCTGAAAACCGTTACGGAGAGGAGAATGACAATGGGGAGTAAGAAAAGGCTGTTTCTGACGACGCTGGCGGGCGCCTTCGTGGCACTTACGCTGGCGATGGTCCTGACGCCTTCGCTGATACCTTCAGGGCACCGGGTGACCGCGGCGAACGGCGCGGGCGCACTGGCGATCAGCGTCGACGGCATGACACCGATGGCCGAAACCTACGAAATTCCCGTGGGCGCGGAGCAGGGATTCAGCGTGCTGCGCCTCGTGGATGGTGTCCCGGCGGGCCTCGTGCGGATTGGCGATGCCGAGTGGTCTCTGGCCACGGACGGCGGCGCGGTTCTAGACGCGGTTCCCGGTGAATTCGTTGCGACGGTACGCGCGAACGCCGCGGGGGAAGCAATCCTCTTCGTGAGCACGCCCGACGGGCAAGCCAGCGCGGCAACGCTTGTGTTCACCGAGCTCAAAGCAGCCGCGGCCCCCGCTACTAAAGCACTCTCCGGGGTACGCGTCATCCAGCCTGCCGCGGGCGCTACGATCCACGTATCCACGGTAGGTGACACGCCGATCGCGGTAGTGGCAGAGCCCAACGACCTGGCAGACGTCAGCCGGGTGGATTTTGGCTGGCCGGATCTCGCGGCGCCGGCCTACACCACCAACGATGACGATTATCCGTACATCGGGGTCATTCCCGACGTGAACGGCGTCACTTCGGTGGAGGTGGAAGCCTTTAACGCCGCAAGCACCTCCTCAATCAAGGCGACGGGATCCTGGACGGTTGAGACCGCTCTGGACTCGAACGCGGACGGTTTCCCGGACGACCCGTTTGGCCTCAATCTGGCGCCCGGCGACGCCTGGGTATCGCTGCCAGACGGCCTCCTGGGCGTGAGTGTAGTCATGATGGGCCTTCCGTCGGAGCCGGCCGGTAAGAACCTGGACCCGGCCTCGATGGATCTGTTCCGGGTCATCGTTCCAATTCTGACGGGCAGCTACGAAATTGGCGTGCCGCGAGACCTGATTGGCGAGACCGAAAAAGGTATTCTTGCAGTGGCCGTTGCGTCCGACCTGGACTCCCTGGTCGGCTCGAGTCTGGCCGCATCCATTCCAGCTCTGCCTGATGGCGCCGATGCGCTTCTCTCCTCTCTTCTTCTGATAGATGTACTTGTGCAGGAAGAGGGCTCGACCACGTGGGCGTCCATCGACCCCGCGCGGCTGGCCGCAAATCCCTTGTATTTAGTAGGTTACGAGGAAGCCGCCGTCTCCCCCGTGATCAATGCGCGCCTGTTTGCGTACGGCGCGTCCGTCGTTGACGGCGGCGCACCAAACGGCCCGCAGATTGAGATCCCGGCGGGCGCGGCCTGGGCGCCGACAGCAAAAGGCGTCTCTCTGGGTGACGAAACCTTCGCGGTGGAGCTGCCGGGTCTCTCTATTCTCGGCCTGTTCCAAACCGACAGCCTCATCAAAATCGCGAGCGTGAACAACGTCGTCATCGGCGGTCCACAGGACTATGCCATCGGCGGCAACGAAATCGAGATCGCGGTCACTAACCTGACCGGGTTGGCGTCGAGCGATGTGGAAGTCACGATTGGCGGCCAGCTGGCTACGATATCGGATGTGACAGGCAATGTGATCACGGCGCTTGTGCCGCGCGCGGCCGACCTGCCTGCCCCCGCACCGAATGCGCCGGCCGACCTTCGCGTCGAGATCGTCGCCACGGGCGAATTTGATGAAATCCCCAACGGCTTTACCTATCTCGGCCCCGTGGCGACGGCTGTTGACCCGGCGGACGGGCCGTCGACAGGCGGAACGAGCGTTATAATCAACGGCAGCGGTTTCGATGCCAACGGCATGGGCGTGTCGCTCGGCGGTTCGGCCGTGCTGCCCGGGGGGATCACGCCGGCCAGCATCAGCGGCACTACCAGCGCCGGGGACCCGGGCACCGTGGACCTGGAACTGATTACCGCCAACAATTTCACGGGCTCGCTGGTGGCGGCGTTCACCTACACGCCCCCGGTACCCGTGCTGACGCGCGTCCTGCCGGACACCGCGCTGACGACGGCTCAGAGCACCGTGCGGGTCGAGGGCTCGTTCTTTGACCCCAGCGCCGGTTTCGGAGCACTTCACGGCGGATTGACCGCATTTTTTGACACCGACGTGGATAATCCGGCCGCGGGCTCGGAAGCGGCGGATGTCGTGTTCTGGGACGAGACAAATCTCGACGTCGTGACCCCGGCCACACCTGCGGCGGGCGTGACCGGCCTCTTTGTCCGCGCATCGGTGCAGGCGAAAGCCCTGCCCTTTGCGGCGAATTCTAACGTGCTGCCGTTCACATTCCTCGACGGCGCGCAGACTGACATGGAGATTACCGGTGTAGTCCCGGCGGCCGGCCCGCTTTCGGGCGGAAACGCCGTGACCATCACAGGGGCCAATTTCCCGCCCGCGCTGGGTGATCTGACGGCGACGGGTAATGTCATTCGCGTGGCGCGCGTGGCCACCGCCGGCGCTTCGACGGTTGAAGTGCCGGTGTACCTGTACCGGGCAGCCGACGCCACCGCCGCGCCGTCGGCCATCAACTTCGACATCGAATTTGATCAGAACGTGGTGGCGACACCCACGCTGACGGAAAGCGAGGACCTGTTCCCGACGTACAGAAAAGCAGTTGATGCGAATATTACTCCCGGCAACGTCGCCATCGTGATTTCCGGCGGCACCAGGGAGATGACGCTTGCCGACCAGGACAACCCGTTCCTGCTGTTCACACTGACCTTCAACGTGGTGGGCAGCGCGGGCCAGAGCAGCGTGTTGCCGGTGAAAGACCTGTCGATGGCAACGGCGGCGGCCGCCAACATTACGGATGCGTACGGCGATGCGGGCATCGTGACCATTGGCGGTGCAGTTATTCTGCCCGATCCGCCGCGGGTGTTCTTCGGGCCGAACGAGGCCACAGTGCTTGCTTCGAGCGAAACGGAGATCTCGGTGACCGCCCCCGCGGGCGTGCGCCTGGGCGCGGTCGACGTCGTTGTCGACGACTCGAATGCCAGCAAGCCGGACAACGTCGCGGTCTTTTCGGCCTACACGGAAGGCGGGTACGCGTACGTGCTGGACGGCGGGGCGTTCATCTCGTCCATTTCTCCGGACGACGCGTATGTGTTTGGCGGCGTGGTGGCGCGGGTTGCGGGCTCGGGGTTCCTTCCGGGCACGACCCAGGTGCTGTTCGGCGGCGTGGCAGCGGAATTGGCGCCACCGGCGGACTACGCCAGCGACGCCAATAACCTGTACGTAATCGTGCCGTCGTTCGTTGGCCTCGACAATGCGCCGGGCGAACCGTTCTCGGAGACTGTTCAGGTGACCGTGGCAAATGACGGCAAAGACCTTAAGATTGGAAACGCGGTGCCGTTCACCTATCACCGGTTCAGCGAGGGCACGGCCATTACAGCCGGCGCCAGCGGCGAGGTGACAACCAACGCGTTCTTCTTCAACCCGAACAACCGAGGCGGCTCGGGCGAGCGGGAGCTTATCCTGTCTCGAACCGGCTCACTAATCACCGCCCTGGGTGCGGTGTCGCTGCCGTCAATTACCGCGGCGGAGCTGGGCCAGACGGATGACCTCACGAGCAACGTGTTCGTGCTGGTGCGCTCGACGAAGACGCCGAGGCTCTTCGGCACGCACGAGATCGAAGCCGGTTCGCCGGTGGCGAATGTCTGGAATTTCGACATCCATCTGTATGAAGGCGTCTACCCGTTCTCCGAACTGGGCGAAGTCACCTTCAACACCGATCCCGCGCAGGGCGAAATCAGGCTGGCCACGCTGACCTACCCCGTCGACGATACCACGCTGACGGTGGGCGATCTGCGCGACGGCACCTCGACGATGTCGCTGGACAGCACGCTGAGCTCTCTTGGATTCAACGCGCCGCCGGTCTACAGCTACGACCCCGACAGCGAGCGCTATCAGTCGACCGTGGCGGCATCTGAATTTGCGGCGGCAGGCACAGATCCGGCCAGCCCGGTGCTTCAGGTCACCTCGCGTTTGGCGCATCTCAGCGCAATTGCGCTGCGGACCGACGTGCCGGCGCCGAGCTTCACGATCCAGTCGATCGCAGACAGCACGACCGGATTGCCGAGGGGGCCGCTGCAAGGCGGAACGACGGTTATCATCCGCGGCCAGGGCCTGGGCTGGCCGGCCAGCGTCACGTTTGACGGCATCCCGGCGACGAACGTCACCGGCGTGTCGGACCAGAAACTGACCTGCACCCTGCCGGAGGGCCTCGTGGAAGAGGTTCCGGTGGATGTGGCGGTCACGCTGGTTGACGGGCGCAGTGTGACGGCGGCAGGCGCCTTCACGTACTACCTGGATATCGACTTCGTGATCACGCCGAACGTGGGCCTGCCCGCGGGCGGCAATACGGTCACATTCAGCGGCATCGGGCTGCTGGGCGTGTCGCAGGTGCTCTTCGGCACCCAGGCGGCGACGTTCACCGGGGGAACGGACACCCGGTTCACGGCAGTGGTCCCCGCGGCCTCGGGCCCGAGCGTGGTTTCCGTGACGGTGACCTCCACTCTGGGCGTCCGCACGATTAATCGCGCGTACACCTACATTCCTCAAGGCGGATTGAGGGTCACCAGCATCGTGGTGCAGGGGACCGATGGCCCGCTGCCTCCGGGTGGCGGTACGCTGCTCATCAACGGCCAGGGCTTCAGCAATGTGCTGCGCCTGAGGTTGATCTTCAGCGACGGGACCGAAGTCACGCTGGTGGAAGGCGTCGACTTCTTCGTGGACAGCGATGGCCAGATTACGCTGACCCTGACACCTCAGCGCCTGGCTGAACTGGCCAACGGAGCCGGCCTGACCAACATTCCGCCGGGTACGGCAACGCTGCTGCTCGACACGGCCGCCGGTTCGGCGGAGATCGATGACGCCTTTGTCGTCGCGAGCGACACCACCGACGTGCTGGTCTACGAAATGACACCGGACAGTGCCTGGGTGATCGGCGGGTTCGTGGCCGAGATCATCGGGCAGAATTTCGGGGAACCGTCGGTGATGACGGCGGCCTTCGAATACAACACGCCGTCTTTGTTTGGCAAGAGAGTCAAGTCGTACGACACGGTAACGGTGCCGCTGGAAATTCTGAGCGGCCCCGAGTATCCGAACAACTCGACGAGACTGTACGTTCGGATTCCCGCGCTGCCGGGCGTGAACGACGCCTGGCCGGCGGTGATCGCCATGGATCGGCTGGTGCTGACGAAGGGCGGCGTGCCGGTCTACGGCGCACTGCCCAAGGATGGCGCCGAGAAATTTGGCCCGATCTTCACGTATTACCGCTGGTGGGAAGACGATCGGGGTGCGGTTACGACGGCGTTCTACTACGACAACGCGCTGGGCGCGAACGCACGCGAGATCATGTTGAACAGCGGCCCGCTGAATGCGGCGCTGACTGTGCCCCCGCTGAGCAGCGATTTCTTCAACGCGAAGGTGACGGGCAACACAGACTACGTGTATGTGCTGGCGCGTGCGGGTCTGGATGAGACGGTGTTCGGCGAGACCGATTTCACGGCCCTGCCGGGCGAGGGCATCGACAATGCCTGGGTCTTCGACATCCATCTGTATGCAGATGCCGCGACCACCAAAGCGCTGTTGCCGCCCGCCCGCAACCTCCTGTACCAGGAGATCGCGCCGCAATTCGTCGTGACGCCTGACACCGACGGCCTGGACGTTGTGCCGGCACGCCTGACGATCCCGACCAATTACACCTTGCTGACCGCCGGCGATATCCGCGGCGGAACCATTGCCCTGTACGGACAGCCGAGCGAGGTCAACGACCTGGTCGCACCGGCGACTGTGGACGCAACGACGGCCCTCTCCGACGGCGTGTACCAGTCGACCATTCTGGAGAGCTTCGCCGGCTTGCCGGAGTTCTTCCCGAATGCGGCTTCTGCGCCGGATACTCAGCCAGTAGAAAAGGTGCGTGCGCGTGTCTATGAATTCAGCGCACTCACACTGCGGCACGGATTCGACGCGGCGCCCGATCCCATCTTGACCTCGAGTGCCAGGATAACCGGCGGCCGCGCGGAAGGCCCGACCAGCGGCGGTACCGAGGTGATCCTGTACGGCACCGGCCTGGGCTGGGTCGAAACGGTCGAGTTCGGCACGGGCAACAACAAAGCCTACAGCCCGGCGACGATCGTCAGCGGTGGCGACACCAACCAGTTCGCGCTGCGGGTGATCTCGCCCGCAGTAAGGTCGGCCGGCCGGGTCAATATCCGCATCACGACGGCCGCGGGCAAACAGGCCGTGCTGCAAAACGGCTTCACCTACACCGGCCGCGACAGTGGCATTTTCGCCCTGCTGCTGGGCCTCGGCATGGCTCTGACCGGCATGTTCGCCGGCGGTAAAGGTGGCGATGGCGGCTGCTTCATTGCGACCGCCGCGTATGGCACCTCGATGCAGGGCGAGATCGACGTCCTGCGCAGCGTACGCGACACCTATCTGCTCGATAACGCCGTAGGCACGGCGTTCGTCGACGCCTATTACCGGGTGAGCCCGTTCATTGCCGTGGCCGTCGCGAAGAGCCCGGTTCTGGCGGCCCTGGTCCGGGTAGCACTGACACCGGTCATTGTGGTGAGCAAGATGCTCCTGGCACTGCCTCACATGTCGGCAGGCCTCGGATTGCTTGCCATGGCCGGCGTGATGTTGCGCAGGCTTACACGTAAGGCGAAGACGCGTAAAGCCTGAGGCTGGTACGTGACATAAGCCCCGACACTCCGGCGGGTTTCGAAAGAACCCGCCGGAGTCTTTTTTGTGCACCCTGCAGAACGCACTCTCTTGGAGGTGAAAGTCCTCTACAGGCCCGGCACCGGGAACCTATCCGGATGGTACAGCATGGGAATAACAATTGTGGCGACTAGAGGGCTTCATATGGACGATACGAGCCACTTGGAGGGATTTTCGACGCATGTGCGGGGAAACCGCCTGGGAACGCCGACGTCCCCGCCGGCAGCTTGGGAACGCCGACGTCCCCGCCGGCAGCTTGGGAACGCCGACGTCCTCGTCGGCAACTCATTTTGTCGGCGCGTGTGCGGGGAAACCGTCGTTTCCACTGAATACCGTTGTTTTCCTGAATAATCGCCCGGTAAACCACCCTCTACAGGGCGAAAACCCTGTAGTCTGACCGGGGGCCTCTTTCGCCTAAATCATTGTGAAATAACGCAATAAATTGAGTTCAGTTCGTTGACAACCGCTATATGTTGTGTTATTTTGTCAATGTACCGAAATGTAAGCGCTCTGCGGCCACACATGGTGCTGCATTGACTGTGCGAGGGGACGGAAGTGACGGTAGACACGATCGTCAATCTGGCGCGAGAAGCCATGCTGGTGACGCTGCTGACCGCGGCGCCGATGTTGCTGTCCGGCATGCTGATCGGGCTGCTGATCAGCGTGTTTCAGTCGGTCACGCAGATTCAAGAGATCACTTTGACGTTTGTGCCGAAAATCGTGGTGGTGATGGTGGTGTTTGTCGTGTTTTTGCCGTGGATGGTCGGCGTTGTGATGAGTTTTGTGCAGCCTCTGCTCAGCCACTTCAACGTGCTGGTACTGTAACCCATGCTTTTCGAAGCGGAAGTCTTCAAAGTATTCGTGCTCGTGTTTATACGGATCAGCGGGCTGCTGGTGAGCGCGCCGGTGCTGGGCTCGGCCAATTTTCCCGCGCGCGCGAAGATTGGGCTGGCGGTGTTGCTCGCCGCGCTGTTGACGCCCACTATTGGGCGCCTTCAGGAGCCTTTGCCGGGCGATTACCTCGTGCTGGGCGTGATGGCCGGCGCGGAGCTTGGTATCGGGCTGCTGATGGGATTTGTGATGACTCTGGTGTTTGCGGCGATTCAGGTCGCGGGCGAGGTCATGGATATGCTGAGCGGTTTCTCGCTCATGAACGTGTTTAACCCCGCCCTGGAAACTCAAGTGCCTATATTCGGCTTCTTCCTGTACATTGTCGCGGCCCTGTACCTGCTCACCGTAGACGGGCACCACCTGATGATTCGGGGACTGGTTCGCACGTTCTCGACGATGCCGCTGGGCCAGGTGGCGCTGCGGCCGGAGATTCTGGGGCAGGCTGCGCGCTGGGGCAGCCTGATGTTTGTCGACGGGCTGCTGATCGCCGCGCCCGTGGCCGGCGCTCTGCTCCTTGCGTATGTGACGATGGGGCTGATGGGCCGCGTCGTGCCGCAGATTCACCTCTTTGCGGTGGGATTCCCGTTTACGATCGCCTTGGCGCTCTTGATGACGGCTCTGTTCATCGGGGTCTACGCGGACATCCTGAGCGGGATGTTCCACCGGATGTTTCAGGGCGTCTCCTCTTTGACACAGGGAATGACGTAGACCACCCATGCCCGAACAGACCGGAGGCGAAAAAGTACTTCCAGCTTCCCCGCGAAAGATCACGAAGGCGCGGGAGGAAGGCCGGGTTGCGCGCAGTCAGGATTTGAGCAGCGCGTGGTCGCTGTGCATCGCGCTGCTGACCCTCTATTTGCTGGGTTCGAGCGCGGCGGCCGGGATGGTGTCGATCTCGCGGCATTATTTCCAGGAGGCGTCGCTGCTCGCGGACGAACTCGCGAATCCTCAGTGGGTGGCGTTGGGCGCGTTGGCGCGGATGGCTCGGATCCTGCTCCCGTTTCTGCTGGTGATGCTGGCGGGCGGCCTGGCCATGAACCTGGCGCAGGTCGGGTTTTTATTTGCACCGGCAGCGCTTACGCCCCGCTTTGAACGGCTCAATCCGTTTTCAGGGTTTCAGAAGTTTCTGAATCTGCGATCGTTTATCGAGCTCGTGAAATCGGTGGTCAAGCTGACTGCAATTGGCGCCATTGTCTACGTTACGTTCCGCAGCCGCTGGCAGGAGCTTCTCGCCTGGCCGGTATTGACGCCCGCGGGACTGGCCGGCGCGATGGCTTCGCTGGTGGGCCTGGTGTGGTTGCGGGTTGTGCTCGCGATGCTGGTGCTGGGCATTCTGGACTACGGATTTCAGCGCTGGCAGTACCTGCAGGAACTCCGGATGACCGTGCAGGAGGCGCGGGAAGAAATGAAGGAGATCGAAGGCGACCCGCGAATCCGGCAGCGGATCCGCCAGATCCAGCGCCAGATGGCGATGCAACGCATGATGCGTGCCGTGCCCGAGGCCGACGTGATCGTGACCAACCCGACGCATGTGGCCGTGGCGCTGCGGTACAACGCGCAGGAAATGGAAGTGCCTGTGGTGACAGCAAAAGGAGCCCGGCTTCTCGCGGAACGCATCCGTGCGCTGGCGGAGGAACACGAGGTCCCCATCGTGCAAAAACCGGATTTGGCCCGGATGCTCTACCGCACGCTCGAGGTGGGCCAGCCGGTGCCGGAAAACCTGTTCGTCGCCGTGGCGGAAATCCTCGCCTTTGTGTTTGAGATTGACCGCCGCGCCGGAAAACTCGGAGAGCGGTCGGGCATGTTGCACGGGCTCCGGCAACGGCGAGCCGCGGGCTAATAGCCGCAACGGGAGCGGTACATGGCTGTTGTACCACAAGAGATGGATCAGGGCCGGTGGTCGTTCGCCCGCAACCAGGACATTGTGCTGGCGGTTGCGGTGATGGGCGTCCTGGCGGTGCTGGTGATCCCTATCCCGACGGCGCTGCTGGACATCTTGCTCGCCATCAATATCTCGCTGTCCGTGGTTGTGTTGTTGACGGCGATCTATCTGCAGCATCCGGTTGATTTTGCTGTATTTCCGTCGTTGCTGCTGATGCTGACGCTGTTCCGCCTGAGCCTCAACGTGGCCTCCACGCGCCTGATTCTCAGCCAGGCCAATGCCGGGTCGATTATCAATGCATTCGGAAGCTTTGTGACCAGCGGCAGCTATATCGTCGGCATCATCATCTTCGTCATCCTGGTGGTGATCCAGCTGGTGGTCATCACACGCGGCGCCACGCGCATCTCCGAAGTCGCCGCACGCTTCACGCTGGACGCCATGCCGGGCAAACAGATGGGCGTGGACGCGGATCTCAACGCAGGATTGATCACCGAGGATCAAGCTCGGTCGCGCCGGCGCCGGATCGAGCAGGAAGCCGACTTCTATGGCGCGATGGACGGCGCGACCAAGTTCGTGCGGGGCGACGCCATCGCCGGGGTGATCATCACGCTGGTCAACATCATTGGGGGCCTGGCCATCGGGGTCCTGGTCCACAAATACGAATTGGGCGCCGCGGCTCAGGTCTATACCCAGCTCACCGTGGGCGACGGCCTGGTTTCGCAGATCCCCGCGCTGATCGTTTCGATGGCGGCGGGCTTGATCGTAACGCGCACGGCATCCCAGGAGAACCTGGGCGTGGACATGGGGAGGCAGCTGGGGGCCTATCCGCGTGCGCTGGGGATCGCCGCCGGGTTGCTTGTATTGTTTGGCATCGTGCCGGGCATGCCGGCCATCCCGTTTTTTGTGGTGGGCATTATTCTCGCCATCACGGGCTATCAGACGCACGCAGCCATCGCACGGCGAGCTGTCCTGGAAACAGCGCGCGAGGCGGCCGTGGCGGAAACCGCGGCCACGGAAGGACCGGAACGCACCGAATACCTCTTGCCCGTGGACCCGCTCAAAATTGAGCTGGGCTACGGCCTGATCGCCCTGGCCGACCCGAAACAGGGCGGCGACCTGCTGAACCGTATTCAAATCATCCGGCAGCAAATGGCGACGCGGATGGGGTTCATCGTGCCGGTGGTCCGTATCGTGGATAATATGCGGTTGCGGCCCAACGAATACCGGGTCAAGCTTCGCGAATCGGAGATCGCGCGGTTTGAACTGATGCCCGGACATTACCTGGCCATGAATCCCGGCATCGTGGAGGAAGAGATCGCTGGCATTCCGACCACGGAACCCGCCTTCGGCCTGCAGGCGCTGTGGGTCAGCGCCGAAAACCGTGACCGCGCAGAACGGATGGGATACACCATGGTCGAGCCGTCGGCGGTCCTGGCCACGCACCTCACGGAACTGATCACGACCCATGCGCCCGAACTCCTGACCCGGCAGGACGTGCAGAATCTGGTCAATGTAGTGCGGGAGTCGGCGCGGGCCGTGGTGGAAGAACTGACACCGAATGTGCTGTCGCTGGGAGAGATTCAAAAAGTGTTGCAGAACCTGCTGCGTGAGCGGGTGTCGATCCGGAACCTCGAGACCATCCTTGAAGTGCTTGCGGATTTCGCGCCGCGCACGCACGACGCGGAAGTTTTGACCGAATATGCGCGGCAGGCGCTGGCACGGCAGATTTGCGCGGATTATGTGGATGAACGGAATGCGCTGCATCTGGCGACGCTTGCGCCGGACCTGGAACGGGAGATCCTGGATGCGGTGCAGCAATCGGAAACGGGGGAATACATCCCGCTGTCGCCCGCCCGGGCAGACGCGATCGCTCGAAAGACGGTGGATGCCGTGCAGCCTCTGGTGATGAGCGGGCAGGATCCCATTGTGCTGACTTCGGCGCCGGTGCGGCGGTATTTCCGGCGCATTGTGGAGCGCTTCCTGCCGCGTATCGTGGTTTTGTCGTATAACGAAATCGACCCGGCTGTGCGACTGGAAAGCGAAGGGCAAGTGAATGGATAGGGAAACGCTGGGATTCCGCAAATTCCGGGCGCCGACGTTTGATGAGGCGCTGCGCCAGATGCGCGCCGTGCTGGGAGAGAGTGCCGTGGTCCTCCGCACGACGCAGGTCAAAGAAGGCGGGCTGTTCGGCCTCTTCGGCGAGCCGCTGGTGGAAATTACCGCCGCCGGCGCTGCTCCGCCCGCGCCGGACCCGGGCGCGCGCACCAATCTCGAATCGCGACCGCCCAGCGCCGTGGAGCGGCGCTACAAAGCCCATTCGGCGGTGGGCTCTGATCAGCGGGTCCGTGACACCGTGGAGTTCTGCCGTGAACTGGTGACTCGGGCACAGTCGCGGCTGGAGACGCGCCGCAATGCGGACAACGCCCGGGCGGCTTCCGCTCCGGGCGCGCCGGGGGCGCCGTCGGGTTCACAAACAGCGGCCCGGGCTGTGAGTGTGCCGCCGAGGCGGCATGGGAGCGACGGAAAAGGCCCGTATTCACGACCACGGAAAACAGCGTATCCCTCGGATGGCAATGCGGCGATCGCAGCGGCGCCGTTCACTCCACTGCACGGCCGGACGCAGGCCGTCGGGCCCGATCCGTCGCGCGACGAACTCCGGGAGCTCCTCCGGGTGCTCGAGGGCAATGCGTCGAGCGCGGGTCTCCCGACCGAGCTGGCCCCTCACTACCGCCGTTTGGTCGAGGCGGGCGTCTCCTCGTCGCTGGCGGCCTCGCTCCTGGGAGCCGCGGTGCGGGGCTGCAATGTGGGCGTCTTGAGCGACGAGCGGGTCCTTCGCGAGCGGCTGCGGCTCGAGCTTCGCCGGCGGGTGAGTGTAAAACGGGGGATCTGCCTCCAGGCGGACCGGTGCACGGTCGTGGCGCTGGTGGGGCCGACAGGCGTGGGCAAGACCACGAACCTGGCGAAACTGGCCGCCCAGTTTGCGGTCCGGGATCGGCGGCAGGTCGCCCTGGTGACCGCGGACACCTACCGGGTCGCGGCGCCGGATCAATTGCGCGTCTACGCGGACATCATCGGCCTGAGGATGGTCGTGGTGAATGAGCCGAGAGAAATGCGCCAGGCGCTGAAAGAGCTGCAGAACTGCGACCTGGTGCTGATCGATTCGGCAGGCAGCAGCCAGTTCAATGGCGAGCAGCTGGCGGAGCTGCAGCGCATGATGGCGGCTGCCGAACCGTCGGAGGTCCTGCTGGCAATTGCAGCCAACACGCCGCTGGAGGACCTGCGGAGCATCTGCGAAAACTTCGGCAAGGTGAATCCGACCGCGCTGATGGTGACCAAGATCGATGAGGCCCGGCGCTTCGGGACGATGTGCTCGATAGCACTCGAAACCGGGCTGCCGTTAAGTTATTTCAGTGTGGGACAGAATGTTCCGGATGATATCCTGTTGGCGGAACCCGCGATGGTGGCGAACCTCGTACTGGAAGGCAGGGACGGAAGTGGCAGATCAAGCAGAGCAGCTTCGTGAATATGTTCGCGGCAACAGGCGGCAGGCCCGCGTCCTGGCGGTCACGAGCGGCAAAGGCGGCGTAGGAAAGACAGGGACGAGCGTCAACCTGTCCATTGCGCTCGCGATGCGCGGAAAAGAGGTCGTGGTGCTCGATGCCGATTTGGGCCTGGCGAACGTCGAGGTTCTCCTGGGCCTGAATTCGCTTCACAATCTACAGCACGTGATCAACGGCGAACGCCGGATGCCGGAGATTCTGGCCGAGGGCCCGGGAGGCATCAAAGTGGTGCCGGGGAGCTCGGGTCTCGCAAAACTGGCCGATCTGGGACCCCATGCGCGCCAGCGGGTGATTGACGGCATGCAGGAACTCCAGAGCTGCGCCGATTTCATCATGATCGACACGATGGCCGGGATCAGCCAGAATGTCGCGGCATTTGCCGCCGCGGCGGACGAAATCCTGCTCGTGGTCACGCCAGAACCCTCGTCTATCGTGGACGCCTATGCCATGCTGAAGACGATTCGGATGATGCGCCACGACGCGGTGTTCAAACTGGTGGTCAATATGGTCGCGAGTGAGCAGCAGGCCCGTGCGGTCGCCGGAAAACTCATGACCGTTTCTCAGCAGTATCTCAGCCACAAACTGCATTATCTCGGTCACATTCCCCGCGATCCGCATGTGTCGCATGGGGTAATGCAGGCGGTCCCGTTCCTGTTGAAATATCCGGCCGCGCCGGCAAGCAAGGCGATTGAGGCGCTGGCCGCCAGCCTGATCAGTCAGCGCGGCTTGGTTTCAGGGCGTGGCGGCGGTTTTTTCCGGCGCTTCGCGGAAACGCTCGGCCTGGCCAGCAACGCCTGAGACACAAACCACCGCCCCCGCCTGCGCCCTCGTGAGCTGTACGCCTCTCCGGTGACTGCGGCTACGATCTGGCGTCTTTCGCGGCCTGGACGGCGTTTTTCATGAGCATCGCGATGGTCATGGGTCCGACCCCGCCCGGGACGGGCGTTATTGCGCGCGCCTTTTTGCTGGCCGCTTTGAAATCGACGTCCCCCACCAGGCGATAGCCCTTCGGGCTGGCTGCATCCTCAACCCGGTTCACGCCGACATCGATCACAACGGCGCCGTCTTTGATCATGCGCCCTTTGATGAATTCGGGCACGCCCATCGCCGCGATCAAAATATCGGCCTGTTTCGTGATCGCCGCCAGATTGCGCGTGCGGGAATGGCAGATGGTGACCGTGGCATTCGCACCCCGGGCTTTTTGGATGAGAAGTGCCGCGAGAGGTTTGCCCACGATATTGGAACGGCCAACGATGACCACGTGCTTGCCTTCGGGGCTGTTGCCCGTGCGGTTCAACAATTCCAGGCATCCGCGGGGCGTGCAGGGCATCATGGTTGGCTCGCCGATCAGCAGCTTGCCGACATTGATGGGATGAAACCCGTCAGCATCCTTGGCCGGCTCGATGGCGGAGACGACTTTGTTTTCGTCCATGTGCCTGGGCAGCGGCGACTGGACAAGGAAAGCGTGGACCTTCGGGTCTTTATTGAGCCGTTGCACGAGGTTAAGCACGCGGCGCTCTGTAGCATGGGCAGGGAGGCAGTGAACGAAGGAGTTCATGCCGAGTTCTTCGCAGGCGCGCGCCTTGCCCCGGACGTAGACATGACTGGCGGGGTCATCGCCAACGAGCACGACGGCCAGGCCCGGCGTGATTCCAGTCTTTTTGAGCGCGTCGACCTCTGTCTTGATCTCCGCGCGAATTTGAGCGGCGATCTTCTTACCATCGATGAGCCTGGCGGGTTTGGGCATGTCGTTTCTCCTCCACTTCGCGGCCGGAATATGGGTGCGGGTACGTTATCCCCGGGTCCGATGAGTATCCGCCACCGCTCCCTTTTCAATCAATCAGAACAATCCGATGATCCTGCCGTTGTCGTCGATATCCACGCGGGTCGCTCCCGGTACAGACGGCAACCCCGGCATCATGGTGATATCGCCGCAATACGGGATGATAAAGCCGGCACCGGCCGCCAGGCGCACCTGGCGAACCAGCAGGCGGAACCCCTTCGGGCGGCCTTTTAAGGCCGGGTTGTCGGACAAGGACAACGGGGTCTTGGCCATGCAGAGCGGGAGCCCCGCAAAGCCATATTCTTCGAGCCAGGCGATATCTTTGTCCGCCGCCGGACTGTAGTCGGCTCCTTCCGCGCCGTACATCGTCGTGGCGACCGTGTGGATCTTCTCGCGGATGCCCGCCTCCAGCGGATAGAGGAACTGAAACCTGTTCGGGGCGGACTGGGCTGCGTCGACGACCTTCTCGGCCAGCTCGACGCCGCCGTCGCCTCCGCGGGCATGGACGTCGCTGACGGCCGCCGAGTGCGCTCCGGCTTCGAGGGCAGCCTCGCGGACCAGCTCAATCTCGGCGGGCGTGTCGGTCGGAAAGCGGTTGATGGCGACAACGCAGGGAACGCCAAACGCGGCGACGTTCTCAATCTGTTTGGCGAGATTCGCTGCGCCCCGGCGGACGGCGTCCAGGTTTTCTTCGTGCAATCCCGGATCGAGGGGTTTTCCGGGGCGAATCGAAAAGTCGCCGCCGTGGAACTTGAGCGCGCGAATGGTCGCAACCACAACCATGGCATCGGGCCGGAGCCCGCTGTACCGGCACTTGATATCGACGAACTTCTCGGCGCCCATGTCGACGCCAAACCCGCTCTCGGTCACCACATACTCGCTGAGTTTGAGCGCGAGGCGATCAGCAAGAATCGAGCTGTTGCCGTGGGCGATATTGGCGAACGGTCCCGCGTGGACGAGGACGGGCGTGTTTTCGATGGTCTGCATGAGCGTGGGCATCAGCGCCTCGCGCAGCAGGGCCGTCATCGCACCGGCGGCCTGGAGGTCTTCCGCGGTCAGCGGAGCGCCCCGCCGGTCTTGCCCAAGCACTACCCTGCCGATGCGCTTGCGCAGGTCGTGCAACCCTTCAGCAAGCGCCAGCAGCGCCATCAATTCGCTGGCCACCGCGATGTCGAACCCGGATTCGCGCGGGACGCCATGCGCCTTTCCGCCAAGGCCTATGACGATGTTGCGCAGCGCGCGATCAGAGACGTCGACGACGCGCCGCCAGGTCACGGCATGTGGATTGATGCCGAGGGCGTTCCCCTGGTGCAGGTGGTTGTCGATCATCGCGGCGAGCAGATTGTGAGCGACGCCGACCGCGTGGATGTCGCCGGTGAGATGGAGGTTGAATTCCTCCATGGGCACGATCTGGGCATGGCCGCCGCCCGCGGCGCCGCCCTTGATGCCGAACGTGGGCCCGAGCGAAGGCTGGCGCAGACAGGCGAAAGAGCGTTTCCCGAGTTTATTCAGGCCCAGGCTGAGGCCGATCGTGGTGACGGTTTTTCCTTCGCCGAGCGGCGTGGGAGTGATTGCCGTGACATCGATATATTTGCCATCAGGGTTTCCCCGCAGGCGCTCGAGGGCTTCCAGCCGGATCTTGGCTTTGTAGCGCCCGTAAGGCTCCAACTCGTCGTCTTGAATGCCGCAGGCCGCCGCCACGTCGCCAATCCGTTTTAACGGGGCTGTCTGCGCGATGTCCAGATCGCTTAACACGGTACAGGATATCCTTATGCACGGTCGTGCGGTCGAATCAGGGTGAACATGCCGCTTGCGGAGGACGAATACTCCCGCCATGAGGCCGTATCATAGCCGAGCCTCTAAAAAGCGGTCAAACCCGGTGCGATTGAGTCCGGTTCAGATCGTTTTGAACGAAGCAGCTGCTCAGTGGACTGTCAGGGCTTCCAGTTGCGCGCCGTGATCGCCGCTTCCTCAAACACCGCGTGCATGATGGTCGTGCGGGTGTTTGTGGTGTAAATGATGTGGATCTTCTCGTCATCCGTCTGGATCGCATACGGATACGCAAAGGTGTTGTCGCCGCCGCCAATATCACGCCGGCAGGGATAGGACTGGTCGTTGTCCATCGAGATGGCCACGGTCAATGGCGAGCGCTCGTTCATGGAATTGTTGTACACGAGCAGGAGATGACCGTTTTTGAGGCGCAGAAAATCGACCGCGGCGTTCGGGTTGGGGAATTCCGTGTCTTTAGCCTCACTCCAGGTGAACCCGCCGTCGCGCGACTCGCTCCGCTGCACATAGCCGATCTCGTCGCGCTCATATCCGCCGCCTCGGCGGATGTACGCCACCAGGTACTGGTCGTCGAGCTGCGCCACCTGAGCCTGAAGATTGCCGCGCTCTGACCGGATACGGTTGGTTTCGGTCCAGGTTTTGGCTTCGTGGTTGTAGCGCAGGAAGAAGCTCGTGGTCGTGGAGGCGATCTCTTCCCGGTCCTCGCCCGTCTCGAGGTACATGGGCAGCAGAAAATCGCCATTGCGGAGGAGTTCGGGCCGGCCGCGCACCATGGTGCCTTCCTCAAAGGTAAGCATGAACGAATCCGACCACGTGACGGCGCCATCGGTCGAGATCTTCGCTTTCACACGCGCGTTGCTCCACGTGTCGCCATACCGGTTGACATAAAACAGCCAGACGAGACCATGCGGGCCTTGCCAGACCACCGGGTTGCCTTCGCCACGGTCCGGGGTGTCGGCGATGACTACCGGGTCGGACCACGTGGTTTCGCCTCTTTTCTGGCGTAAGCCATATACGGCCGTGTCGTCCTCGTATTCTCCCGATCCGCCGTAGTACGCGAGATACAGGTCGCCGCAGTCAAGCTGGGTGATGGATGCGGGATGTTTGTACTGACCCGGGAACTCCGGGCCAATCACGCGATACGTCTCTATATTCTCGCTTTGGGCGGCGGCGATGAGCGGTGCCAGGCCGAGCGCAAGCACGGTGACGGTTTTGATCATGATATGGGTCCTCCCAGGCTCGTGGATATCGGTCTATTCCGCGCTCAGTGTTGCGCGTGAACACGATGCGTGTCAAACGGGAAGGAAGGAATGGGCTCAGGCCCACGCGACCGCGGATATTTCTTTGCTGCCCGGCGCCGCGGACGCCTCGAGCGGGTGGCCTGACGCTGTCGAACGCAGGCCCCGCGACACCTGGTCAATCCAATAGAGGTACCAGCGAAGGATGACGTTGAATTCGTCGGGCCGCTCCATCATGGGGGCATGCCCGCATTTATCGATGAAGCTCAGGCGCGACAGGGCCAGTTTGTCATGGAATTCGTGGGCCACTTCAGGCGGGGTGACGACGTCGTCGCGGCCCCAGATCAGCCCTACCGGCATGGTCAGATGCCGCAGTTCGTCCGCAAGATTTTCGCGGACGGCGGATTTAGCCATTCGAAGCAGTTTGAGGGCCTTTACGTTACTGTTGAGGACTTCGAACACCTCATCTACGAGTTCTTTGGTGGCCATATCCGGATCATAGAAGGTGAGAGCCGCTTTTTCGCGCACATAGTCGTAATCTTTGCGGCGCGGAAGTGTCGTGCCCATGGTGTTTTCTTTTAATCCCGAACTCCCGGTGAGGATCATGCCGGAGACATTTTCGGGATGGGTGAGGGCGTACCGCAGCGCCACATGCCCACCGAGGGAATTCCCCAGCAAGGCAACCTTATGGAATCTCTTGTGCGTGATGAATTCGTGCAGAAACTGGCTCAACTCCTCGACGCCTGTCTTTCGCAGAGGAAGGTCGAAAAGGGGGAGTACGGGGGCCACGGCGCGATAGTCTTTGCGGAGGTCGGTGAGCACCGACTGAAAATTCTCCGGGCCGCCCATCAAGCCGTGCAGGAGAATAATTACCGAACCGGAGCCTTCTTCAAAATAGGTATAACCTGTTTCAGTCTTATACGTTAACGGCATGAATTCTCCGTCGTGAAACACGCTGGGAAGTACGCGTTTTGGCCCCTGACCCATCTACCGCTGTATTCTACCGCCGAGCCGGGAATTTGTTACCGCTTAATCCGCGCCACCCCTGTCCGGAGGAAGAGGCGCCTTTTCTCCCCGCCGCAGGATCAAAAGGTCTTCGCCATTGAAGAGGGTAATGTTCTGCTGGAGGGGATTATACTCGCGGATGATCCATCCTTCCGCGACACTGCCGCCCAATTCGCGCGTACGTTCCTGCATTTTCCCATCCGGGGTGTGAATGCGAATAAAAAAGCGGGGGGCTTTGTCGGCCGACGTGACCACGCCTCGCAACTCAACTTCTACCGTATTTCTTTTCGGGGCTGAAGCGCCTCCGGCGGGTTCGCCAGAGGCGTCCTCAAACGCGAGAACAGCATCATCGAGCGATTCCGGATCCGATGGATCGGTTCCTGCCGCGGGGGCGCCAGGCGCGGCCGTGCCGTCCTCCGAAAGCGGATCGTTGCCCAGGGCTGCTTCCGTTTCCTGCGCTGGTGCAGCTATTGTAATCTGCGGCGATCCGGAATGTTGCCCCGTCTCGTTGGCCGCATCAGAGGTGATGTGCGCCGGTCTTGGTCCGAATATCCCCGGCCGGAGCCAGGGCATGGGAATCAAGCCGTGCCACACGCCGAATATTACGCCCGCCACGATAGCCGCCATGAACACCAGGCCCAAAATGGCAAACACGGTCACCGGCCGGGTGCGTGCCGGACGCGGCTTTCCCAGCCGCTCGACGAACGTGCCGCGCAATGCGGGGAGGTCGCGGTCGGACGGGGCAGCAATGGCCCGGTCGATGGTTTGTAACGCTTTCTCGAGGTCAGTCCGGGCCTGCCGGAGTTCGGATTCGAGGCTGTCGAACTGGTCGCGGCCCAGCTCTCCCAGCTGGTGCCGGCCACGCGCCAGCTCAAGCTGCGAGTCAATGACGCGCTGGTCGGATTGGATGTCGTTTCGGAACCGCTCAAGGCGGAATTGCCAGAAGCGGATCGTTGCCGCGGCCCGGGCCCGGGCGGCTTTTTGCACCTTGGCGGCCCGTTTGCCTTCTTTTCCGGCGTCGCCAGTCTGTTCCTGGAGGCGGGACGCGGCTTCGAGGTTTATTTCGGCCTGTTTGCGGTTTCCGAAAGCTGCCCGAAGCTGATCGACCATCCAGCGAAGAAGTACTGAGGGTTCGGCCGCCTCCTCAATCAGGGGGACCCGCATGGAGAGTTCATCCATGCTGGACAGCGGCAGATCGATGTAGCCACCCGCCAGATCGGCATCACGCACGACCCGCCACGCCCGGAGGTTGATCTGCCGCCGTTCGAGGCATTCCCGCCGCCAGCGGATGCGGCCGGCCCGCTCGCTGTACATCCGGTAGTCCAGCTCGCCGACACGCGCCTCGAGAGCAAGTTCCGCCAGCTTTTCCTGCGCCGCGGTCAGCTCGATGGAGGCCTCCATCAAACGTTGGTGCAATTCGTCGTTGAATTCGGCGCGCAGCGCCTTCAAGCGGGCTTTATACTCTTCCAGTTCGGATTTCGATTGCCCGTCCGCGGCCTTTATCTCGCGCGAGACCTTCTTTTCGAGGCTGCATAGCTTTCGCAGGGTGTCGGATGCATCGATAGGCACCGAAATGCTCGTTCTCCGCCGTTTACGAGCGTCCTGCTCCTCCACCGCGGGATCTGCGGTTTGAGGCGGTTCGCGGATGAACTCCGGGTGGTCGCGGAGAAAAATGTCGGCAACGCCCCGGGGGATTTCCTCAAAACGTGGAAGGCGGATCTTAAGCTGGCACGCGATACACCGTGCCCGGCGTCCATACATGGTCTCAGTCAGGCGCATTTTCTGTCCACACAGACAAAAGATGCGTACGGCAGACGATTCCCGGGTGGGCATGTCGAAGCCTCCAGTGTAGCTTGCCTGTGTTAAGCGTACCCTGCTCTCTAAATACTTGTCAATTATGGGTATGAGCTTATGCCGCCCCTGTACTCAACGACCCGGCGGGGCGAAAGAGATGTACGAATTGCCGGAGATCTGTCAAAACGGTGATTCAGCCACGGCGAATTGACGGATTTCAGCCTCGATACCCAGGCCTGTGGCAATCGGGCGATAAGTGGTAACTTGCATCATGACAAATAGTTGCGACAGAATAGCCGCGGCCGGGACGAAGAAAATGGGGTTGGTACGCGGTTTGCTCTCTTCAGGACGGCTCTCACAGACGAGGAATTGCACAGCCTCTGCAGCCGCCCCCCCGGACCCCCAGACCGGGGGGGCACCTCTTTCCGGCGAGTCAGATCCGGTCACCTGGGGCGCAACCCCGGGAAATCATTCGGCAGACAAAGTCCCACTCGCTTGCACGCTTCTCCCAGTCAGCTCCTCTTAGCGTTTCGGTCCTGAAATTGACACCCGCGGCCTGGAAGGGTACTATCTCGCTGTAGAGCCTGTGGATTTGGGGGAAGAACAGAGCGGATTTCTTAAGGCCGCCGCCAGGAGAGCGGAATCACGCCCCTTTGGAAAGAAGGCTGCGAGCGGCATCCGGTAATCAAGCCGTCTGAATTCACGTACGGGCTCTCAGTGGATGCCATATTCCACCAGCCAATATCTGTGCAAGGATTGACAATGCATGACAATTCATCCTACGGCCATTATTGATCCCAAAGCTGAACTCGCCACAGATGTAGAGGTGCTGCCCTACAGCATTATCGGTCCGGGCGTGACCATCGGCTCCGGCACGGTCGTGGGCCCTCATTGCGTGATTGACGGCCGTACCACGATCGGCAGGAATAACCGCATCTTCAGCGGATGCCAGATCGGCGTTCTCTCCCAGGATCTCAAGCACAAAGAAGGCCTGGTCGGATGCACCCGTATCGGCGACGGCAATATGCTGCGGGAACACGTCACCATCAGCGCCAGCACCATGACCAGTCCCGACGACGACCATCGCGTCACGTCCATCGGAAATTCCTGCCTGTTGATGGCCTACACGCATGTCGCGCACGACTGCCATGTCGGCAACTTTGTGATCATGGCGAATTGTGCCTCGCTGTCCGGCCATGTCGATGTCGAAGATCGAGTCACTCTGGGCGGCTTGAGCGGCGTGCACCAGGAATGCGTCGTCGGTACGATGGCGTTTGTCGGCGGCATGACCCGCGTGGTCAAAGATGTCGTGCCGTACATGATCGTCGAGGGCAATCCCGGCATATGCCACGGCCCCAATTCCGTCGGGTTGCGGCGGGCGGGTTTTGACGCTGAGGCACGCCGCCGGATCAAGCACATGTACAAGATCATGTTCCGATCCGGCCTCAACACCACGCAGGCCTTGCACGAGATCGAAGCGACTATCGAAGAAAGCGACGAACGCAACCATTTCGTGGATTTTGTGCGGAAATCCATTCGGGGAATCACGAAATAGATTCCGCCTCAACCTGCGGGCGTGTGGACTCGCGACACATGGGCCCCATGCGCTCCCTGCGGAAGGATCTACATGGTTTCCACTCGCGTTGGCGTTATAGGAGTCGGTCACCTCGGATACCATCATGCACGGAATTATGCCGCACTCGACGGCGTTGACTTGGCCGGTGTCGTAGACATCGATGAAACGAACGGCGCCCGGGCCGCTCTCGACTTTCAGGTTCCTCATTTCCGTGAGCTGGACGACCTTCTGGCGCAGGGCATCGACGCCGCCAGCGTGGTAGTCCCCACCACCCTGCACCACGGGTTCACGCTGCGTCTGCTGGAAGCCGGTGTGGACGTCCTGGTCGAGAAACCCATCGCCCAGAGCGTGGAGAAAGCGGCTGAGATGGTCGCGGCCGCCAGGGGCGCGGGCCGGATTCTGCAGGTGGGGCATATCGAGCGGTTTAACGGCGCGGTGCGCGCACTCTTCGATGCGGTACGTCAACCGCGCTTCATTGAATGCCACCGGCTGAGCCCATTTCCGAGCCGGGGAGATGACGTCAGTGTGGTGCTTGACCTGATGATCCACGATCTCGAGATCGTACGCGCCATGGACGGCACCCGGCCGGTATCGGTCGATGCCGTGGGCGTGCCGGTGTTTTCGAAATACGAAGACATCGCCAATGCCCGCATCCGGTTTGCATCCGGGTGCGTCGCCAATCTCACCAGCAGCCGCATCTCGCTGGATCGTATGCGAAAGATCCGCATTTTCTCTCCGGAGATGTACGTCTCCACCGATTATTCGGCGGAAGAGGTGCTGATCTACCGTAAACGGCCCGGAGACCTCGCGCCCGGACAAAGCCCCATGGAGCTGATCTCGGTGGATTCGCTCCCCGTCGACCACGAGGAACCGCTGCGCATGGAGCTGGCCTCGTTCGTCCAGTGCGTACGGGCCCGGACCCGGCCGGTCGTGGATGGCGAAGATGCGCTTCAGGCACTCCAGCTCGCCCAGCAGGTTATTGACTGCATTCGGACATCGCCGTGAAACGCCTCTTTTTTGTAGCCGGAGAATCGTCTGGGGACCAGCACGGTGCCCACCTGATTCGTGCGCTGCGAGATATGGATCCGGAAGTGCAGTGCGAAGGACTCGGCGGACAGGAGATGGCCGCGGCCGGCATGGCGCTCCACTTTGACCTGGCCGGACATGCGATCATGGGCTTCACGGAAGTGCTGCAGTCGCTGAAAATGATTCGGCGGCTGTTCAAGGACACGCTCGCGCGGTTTGATGCGTCGCGCCCTGATGCCCTGGTGCTGATTGACTACCCGGGCTTCAATCTCCGCCTCGCGCGGGCGGCCCACAGCCGGGGTATCCCAGTCATTTATTACATCAGCCCGCAGATCTGGGCCTGGAAACGGGGCCGCCTTCGCACTATTGCCCGGCTCGTGCGCAAGATGCTTGTCATTCTGCCCTTCGAAAAGGAGTTGTATGAGCAGGCCGGCGTGGACTGCGTGTATGTGGGCCATCCGCTGCTGGACCACATCCCCACGGTGCAGATTGACGGAACCCTGCGCGGCGGGCTGATCATCGGGCTTTTGCCCGGCAGCCGTCAGCAGGAGATCCAGCGCCTGCTGCCGGTCATGCTGGAAACCGCCCGCGGAATTCGCACGCGGTATCCGCAGGCGCGGTTCGTTACTCCCAGTGTAAATCCGGAGCGCGAAGCCCAGATCCGCACCCTGGCAGGCGAGTTTCCGCTGGAGGTTCTCGTCGGAAAAATGTATGAAGTGCTCGATGCGGCCCGCTTCTGCCTCGTCGCCTCCGGCACGGCCACGCTCGAGACCGCGCTCTTTGGCGTGCCCCTGGCGGTCCTGTACAAGGTCTCGTATCTGTCGTACTGGATTGCCCGCTCGCTGGTGCGGGTCAAACATATCTCACTGGTCAACATCCTTTCAGGGAAAGGCATCGTGCCCGAGTTCATTCAGCACGAAGCCTCGCCCGAACGGGTGCTGCCTGCGGCGCTAGAACTGATCGAAGACGGCCCCGCCAGAAGGCAGATGCTGGACGATCTCGCGGGTATGCGCCTGGCCCTGGGCGGCGGCGGCGCGTCCCGCTGCGCCGCGACCGAAATCCTCAACGTAATCGGGGAGGCCCGCCATGACCGAACGCCTGTTCCTGATTGATGGGAGCGCCTTCGCGTACCGGTCTTTCTTCGCCATCCGCGGATTGACCGACTCGCAGGGCCGCCCCACCAATGCCGTGTACGGCTTTGCCCGGATGCTCATAAAGCTTTTGCGCGAAAACGACCCCGCCTACCTGGCAGTTGTCTTCGATGCCCCGGGAAAGACGTTCCGAGATGAGCTCTACCCCGCGTACAAGGCCAATCGCGAGGAAACGCCCGATGATCTCGTTGCCCAGATGCCGCTGATCGATAACGTCGTCGATGCCTTTGCACTGCCGCTCCTGCGCATCCCCGGCGTGGAAGCCGACGATGTCATGGGCACCCTGGCCCGCACCGCGACCAACGCGGGAATCCAGACCGTTCTCATCACGGGCGACAAAGACATGCTGCAGCTTGTAAACGACCACGTGCGTGTCTACGACCCCAACAAAGAGGCCGACAAGGCCTGGTCCGGCATTGAGCAGGTCCGGGAGCGGTTTGGCGTGGCTCCCGAACGTGTGATCGACGCGCTCGCCCTGATTGGCGATGCCTCGGACAATGTGCCCGGCGTCACCAAGATCGGCCCCGTCGCCGCGAAAAAGCTCCTGAGCCAGTACGAGTCGCTCGAAGGCATCTACGACCACATTGATGAACTCAAGGGAAAACAGCGCGAATACCTGGAGAATGAACGCGAACAGGCCTTTCTCAGCCGCCGGCTCGTCACCATCGATACCGCCGTGCCGCTCGACGTCACCCTCGAGGACCTGCGCCGGCGGCCGGCAGACCACGACCGCCTGATCGCCGTGTTTTCCGAGCTCGAGTTCCAGTCCCTGGTGGAAGAATTTCTCCCCCAGCCTGCGGCAGAGGAAAGCAGCGAAGATTACCGCGTGATTGAGGACGACACCGCGCTCCGCGCGGTTGTGGATGAGCTGCGCGCTGCGGGCGCCTTTGCCGTGGACACCGAGACTACGTCCACCGATCCTCTGCGAGCCGAACTCGTGGGCATTTCACTGTGTTCGGCTCCCGGCAGGGCCTGCTACATTCCCGTTGGGCATCGTGCCCCAGGCGACGGCAACGAGCTGGAGGGCGTGGCAGCAGTTTCCCTTCCGCATCAGATGGACCGGGAAGCCGCCCTGGCCATTCTACGCCCGATTCTTGAAGACCCGGCCATTGCCAAGATTGGCCACAACATCAAATTTGACCTGGAAGTGCTGGCCCGGGCGGGAATTAAGCTGGCCGGTATTACCCTGGACACGATGGTCGCTTCCTATTTGACAGACCCTTCGCGCATAAGGCATAATCTGAGTGAAGTAAGTCTTCACTACCTCAAGCGCAAGATGGTTCCCATTACTGACTTGATCGGTAAAGGGCCCAAGCAGATCACCTTCGACAGAGTCCCCATAGATATCGCGTGCCGGTACGCATGCGAAGATGCGGATGTGACGTGGCGGCTCGGGGGGCGCTTGACCACGCTGTTGCGTGAGCGTGATCTCGAGGCACTGTTCAAGGAGGTAGAGCTTCCGCTCATTGGTGTTCTGGCGCGCATGGAGCAAGCCGGAATCGCGATTGATGCAGACCTTTTCCGCTCGCTGAGCGGCGAGGTGCGGGGCCGGCTGGAAGCGCTGGAACGCGAAATATTTGAGCTGGCAGGGGAGGCGTTCGTACTCAACTCGCCCAGGCAGCTCCAGCATATCCTGTTCACCAAGCTTGGACTGAAGCCCCTGCGGCGTACGAAAACAGGCTATTCGACGGATGTCGATGTGCTTGAACAGTTGGCGAAAGAACACGAACTCCCCCGGAAAATGCTCGAGTATCGCGTACTCGAAAAACTTCGGGGTACCTATATAGATGCGCTGCCCAAATTGGTGAATCCCGAAACGGGGAGGATTCATACGTCGTTCAACCAGACCGTGGCCGCCACCGGGCGGCTGTCGAGCAGCGACCCGAATCTTCAAAATATCCCCGTTCGGACTGGCCTGGGCAAGCGCATTCGGCAGGGGTTCGTTGCGGAATCCACCGGGATGAAGCTGATTTCCGCCGATTATTCACAAGTTGAATTACGCATTCTCGCACACCTGTCGCAGGACCCTGCCCTCCGGGAAGCGTTCGCGCAGGACGCCGACATTCACAGCGATACGGCGGCGCGTATCTTTGGCGTGATGCCCGGATTGGTCACCCCGGACATGCGCTACCAGGCGAAGGCCGTCAATTTCGGCGTGGTATATGGCATCAGCGCGTTCGGGCTGGCCCGAAACCTTGGCATTTCCCGCGCGGAAGCTGCGCGCTTCATCGACCACTATTTCGCCCAATACCCCAAGGTGCGCGACTGGATTGACCGCACGATTGAAGAGGCCCGCGAGCATGGGTATGTGACCACCCTGCTTCACCGACGGCGGCCCGTGCCCGATCTGAAAAGCCGGGACGTCAGCCTGCGGCGGGCAGCAGAACGTGTGGCCATCAACACCCCCGTGCAGGGCAGCGCGGCGGATATCATCAAGCTGGCGATGATCCGGCTGGATGCGGCCCTCCAGGGGTCGCGCGCGCGTCTGCTTCTGCAGGTGCACGATGAATTGCTTGTGGAATGCCCGGCCAGCGAGGCCGACGGCACGGCGGCCACGATGAAACGGATCATGGAAGAGGCGTTCCCGTTGGCAGCGCCCCTCAAAGTGGATATTGGCATAGGTGACAACTGGGCGGAGATCCAGTAGCCCGTACTCAGCACGTATCAGCGCAGTCTCACTGGCTCTCGGGGAGAGAGCCGCATGGCGAGGCAGCAAAAGGAAGACGCATGGCAGAAAAAACCGATACGCCGAAGGATCGTTCGAAGACCAAAAGCCGCGCCCCGCGCAAAAGCGCTGTCCGGCCCGCGGGCCGGCCGCGAAGTAATGTAAAAAAGAGCGACAACGAATCTCAACGGGCGATCGAAGCCAGAAATGGTGCCGCGATGCACGATGACGCCGAAAACGATGTCCACGAGGAGGAAATCCACCACTCCGACCGCGAGATATCCATTCGTGAGCTCAAACAAATGACCATGACCGAGCTCACGGAGACCGCGCGCAAGCTCAACGTCGAGGGATACAGCGGGCTCAAGAAACAAGACCTGATCTTCAAGATCCTGCAACAGGGCATTGAGGCCGCCGGTTCGATCTATGGGGAAGGCACGCTCGAGATCCTTCCCGACGGGTTCGGCTTTCTCCGCTCAAGCGATTATTCCTATCTGCCCGGACCCGACGACATCTACGTTTCTCCGTCGCAGATCCGCAAGTTCAATCTGCGCACGGGCGACACGATCCAGGGCCATGTGCGTCCTCCCAAGGAGGGCGAGCGCTATTTTGCCCTGCTCAAAGTCGAGGCCGTCAATTTCGAGAGCCCGGAAGTGGCGCGCGACCGCATCCTCTTCGACAACCTGACGCCCCTGCACCCCGACGAGCGTTTTCGCCTGGAAACGACGCAGCAGGAGGTCAGCACACGGATCATGGATCTGATCTCCCCCATAGGCAAAGGACAGCGCGGGTTGATCGTGGCCGCGCCCTTTACCGGCAAAACCGTACTGCTTCAGAAAATCGCCAATGCCGTCACGCAGAACCATCCCGAAGTGTACGTGATCGTCCTCCTGGTCGACGAACGGCCTGAGGAAGTCACCGACATGCAGCGCTCGGTCAAGGGCGAGGTCGTGGCGTCCACGTTTGACGAACCCCACGAGCGCCACGTCCAGGTCGCCGAAATGGTCCTGAACAAGGCGCGGCGCCTCGTCGAGCACAAACGCGACGTGATCATCCTCCTCGACTCGATCACGCGGCTCGCGCGCGCGTACAACACCATTGTGCCCGCCAGCGGCAAGGTGCTGTCGGGCGGCGTCGATGCCAACGCCCTCCAGCGGCCCAAACGCTTTTTTGGCGCAGCTCGCAATGTGGAGGAAGGCGGCAGCCTGACCATCCTCGCGACCGCCCTTATCGAAACCGGCAGCCGCATGGATGACGTCATCTTTGAGGAATTCAAGGGCACAGGCAACATGGAAATCCATCTTGACCGCCGCTTGATGGAAAAGCGCATTTTCCCCGCACTCGACGTGCAGAAATCCCGCACCCGCAAGGAAGAGCTCCTGCTCGAGGCCGAGGAATTGCAGCGCATCTGGCTCCTGCTCAAGATCCTGAGCCCGCTGAGTACCATCGAAGCCACCGAATTGTTGATCGAAAAACTCAAGAAAACCCCGACCAACGCCGAGTTCCTGGCGATGCTCCAAAAGATGTAAAGCCGTCCACGCACGGCCAGGCTTTCACTGCACCAACACCCCGAAGCGACACTCATTCGACTTCGGGGTGGCGGCTGTTACACAAGATCCATCAAATTCAGCAGCCCCGAACTGGCAGGCAAAAAACTCTTAAATCCCTGTTATTGAAGGCCTTGAAGAAAGCGCATGAGGTCGGGAATTTTTCAGACTTGCTAAAAGCGTGTGCTTTGGTGAATAATATTGTCAAGAGTTAAGCAGTTGCGCATATCTCGTGTTCTGCTCTGACTGCGGCGGGGTGGGCGGCAGAGATGGCGAGGGCGCTTAACCCAAACTGCTGGAAAGCGGCGACGAGTGAACACTTCCTTGGAAAAGGTCCAGACCCGGGCGAATAGTATCCGAACGCCGCTCCATGAGCACCTGATTGGCGAGAGTAAAGCCCTGGTTGAAACACGGGACGTGCTGGCGCGCCTGGCTCAGTCCAAACTGACCGTTCTCATCACCGGCGAAAGCGGCACAGGCAAAGACATCGCCGCCCGCATGCTGCACAACCTCTCCCCGCGTTTTGGAAGGCCGTTCATCAAAGTGAATTGTCCGGCGATTCCGGAAAGTATTCTGGAGAGTGAATTGTTCGGATATGAGCGCGGGGCTTTCACGGGTGCCGGCAATTCGAAGCCTGGCCGGTTCGAATTGGCAAACAACGGCACAATATTTCTTGACGAAATTGCGGAAACTCCTTATACTGTCCAGGCGAAGCTACTCCAAGTACTTGACGGAGAGCCGTTTATCCGGATTGGAGGTGTAGCGCCTATTCAAACGGACGTGCGCATCGTCGCCGCGACCAACATCAAGCTGGAGGACGCGGTGCGGCGCGGGGACATGCGCGAAGATATTTATTACCGTTTGAATGAGGTGCATGTTCGTATGCCGGCCTTGAGGGAACGTCCGGAAGACGTCCCCCTGCTGGCGGAGCATTTTAATTACCATTTCTGCGCCAAACTGGGCCGGGAGTATCGCGAGATCGACCCGCAGCATATAGCGGAAATGCAGGCGCAGCCCTGGCCGGGCAATGTGCGCGAACTGGCGGCGCGGGTACGCAAGTACGTGGCCACGGGTAACCCCGAATTGCTGTTGCGTGAAGGCGGGCCCGACGTAGAGCCTGAGGTTCCGCCCGCTCGCATGGGCCGGGTCTTCGAGCGCGAGCGCGAACCGGCGCGGGATCTGGCGCCAGCGCCACCTCGCGATACGCGCGCGGCCGAAGAAGCCCCCCGAAAGTTCATGCCGCTTAAGGAAGCGGTACGGAAAGCGGTGGAAGCTACAGAGAGAACGCTGATTGAGGATGCTTTGCGCTATACCTTGTGGAATCGGCGGAAGGCGGCGAAGCTTTTGAAGATTAGTTATAGTTCTTTGTTGCGGCGAATTGAAGAGTACCATATCGGCAAGAGTGGGAGCGAGGCGGAGTGACTGTACGCGCTCCGGAAACCATCAAAAGAGGTATTGTCATGCGGGCCAAGAGCAGTTGGAGACACGACGGGCGGCTTTGGGTGTTCATCCCGGCGGCTGTGGCATGCTTCAGCATCGTGATGCTGGGATGCGCCAGCAACTCCAAATCCGTTGTCACTCCCCGCGATCCCAAGGGCGAGGGAAGCAAGATCATTGATGAGAGCCTGGATATCGGAACCGCTGAGCTTTTCGGAACCCCCGGCGCAACGGATTCCCCGGAACCCAAGCCGAGGCTCACCGCAAAAGGGCAGCCCGTGCCCACCTTTGAGGATGTCGATGAGCTGCCGTACCTGATCGAGGCGGGCGATCAGATCGAATTCCGCTGCTTCGACGATCCCGCCCTCAGCCAGGTGGCGCAGGTCCGCTACGACGGTTGCATCTCCCTTCCCATGATTCCGGATATCAAAGTACAGCTCCTGACCCGCGAAGAGGCTACTCAACTGGTCACCGAAGCGTATTCGGAAGTATTTCGCGAGCCCCAGCTGTCGCTGGCCGTTATCACTGCGTCAAGTAAGACCTATCATGTGATGGGCGACGTCATGAATCCTCAGGAATTTCCATATATCAAGCCGATTTCCGTGCTCGACGCCATTAATCAGGCGGGCGGCCCCCGGGTCAATCAGCGCGGCGGCGATTCATTCGTGGGTTCGCGCAGCGCGCTCACGCAGGCCCTTATCATCCGCCGGTCTGGCGGCACGCGCGACGTCATCGAATGCGATCTGAGCAAGTATCGCGAACCCGAGATCAACCCGGCCGACACTCTCGTATTGCCGAACGATATCGTGTATGTCCCCGAGGGAGTCAACCTGGTATACGTGCTGGGCGAAACGCGGGCGCCCGATGTGTACCAGCTCATGGAAGGTACCACCCTGCTGCAGCTGTTGACCCGGGCCGGCGGATTTTCCGAGCCTACCGCCCGCATGAGGCAGGTGGTGCTCATCCGCGAAATCGAAGAAGACGTGAATCGGGTTTTTCTGATCAACGTGCGTGAAATGCTCAAGACTGGGCAAGACATGCGCATGAAGCCCGGAGACATACTCTATATCCCACAGAAGCCGCTGGTGCGTCTGCAGCAATTTGTCTCGCGGTTTGTTGGTTCCATCAACCCACTGATGTCGCTGTATCGTGAAGCTTACGATACCTATTACACGGATCGCCGCTACGACGAACTGTTCAAACGCGGTTACAGCACCGGCACCAGCGATTTGTTGAGAACGCTCGAAAGCATCCGCAGTTTCGGTACGCTGGCAACTTCCATTCCGGTCCCGTAGGAGTCTCGAATGAGTACGGAATTTTCAACCGAGCTGGCTCTGCCGTCACCGTCGGGCTCCGGCGGAGGGTACGGAGAGCGCACACTCAGCCTGGCGCGTCTGATACGGCTTCGTGCCCCGCTCATGTTGCTGATATTTCTGGTGCTGGCCGTGCCGACGCTCACGGTTGCCTATCTACTGGTGCCGGAGGAATACACGGCGAGCAAGACCATCCGCTTTGCCGCGAATCCCGTCACCGTGCTGGGCAATGAGAGCGGCCAGGGCGGCACCGTGAATTACGACCGCTGGGTTCGCACGCAAGCCTTTGAGATTACGGATGCCACCGTCATGCAGCGGGTGCTTGATGACCCCGATATCCGGAGTCTGGAAGAGATCCGGCAGGCGGAGAATCCTCTCCTGTACCTTCAAGACCTGGTGCAGGCGCGCGTGCTGGGCGGCAGCGAAAACGTCGAGGTCGTCTGCACGGCCCCGAATCAGGACCTCGCGGAGCGCGTGCTTGCGGCGACGGTAAAGAACTATATGGCCCTGGCCGTCACGGTGGCAGTCAGCGACACCAGCGCCCGGAGAGCCACCCTGGTTGACGAAAGGGAGGATCTGCAGAAGGAGCTGGATATTCTGCGGGGCCGGATCAAGACCATGAAGGAAAAGCTGGGCGTCGCGCCGGGCACGCTTTCCGCTCTGGGTCCCAGCGAAACCGAGGCAGACCGCGGAAACCTCTCCGCAGCCGAAAAGGGCAAGATCGAGGCGAAAAACCGCATTGAGACACTGGAAGGGGTCCTGGCCAAGATCGCCGGCTACCGGCAGCAGGTAAAGACCTCGCCCCAGGAGCCGATCTTCGACCTGAACATCGAGGAGGATGTGCGGACCGACATCGAGGTAGGTATCGTCCGCCAAGAACTGGCCCAGGTGAAGAGCGAAATCGCAGTGCTGGAAGAGAAATACACGGTTGAGGCTCCGCCGCTGAAGGCGCTGCGCAACTCGCAGGCTTCGCTCCAGACCCGCCTCGATCGGGCGCTCGCCGAGGCGCGCGGACGGTTGCTCGAGTCCGCTGAAGCGCGTGTCCGGCAGGAGCTGGCCGTCGCGCAGAAGGCCCTTCAGGAGTCCGAAACGCAGATCGAACAGTTTCAGCGCCGTATTGAGGCCCAGACCGAGCTGGCGGTCAAGGCCGCCGGCCAGCAGGCCGGGATCGAGGCCCTGCAGTCCGAAGAAAGAGACCTGGCCGACAAGATCAAGCACATCGAGTCGATCATTTACAGCATCGACGTCGAAAGCAAGGCCCCCGGCCGAATTTCCCTCAGTTCCAATCTGTTTCCACCCGCCCGCGCGGATTACGGCCGCCGGAAGCAGCTGATGGCGCTTGCCTTCCTGGCCTCCGTCTGCGCCGCCGTAGCGGCGGGCCTGTGGCGGGAACTAACCGACAAGCAAGTGCGCAGTCCCCAGGACGTGGCCGTTTTGACGGGCCTGCCGGTGCTGGCCACCGTGCCGCATACCAGCCTGGAAAAGCCGGCCTCGCGCCACGACGGCAGCCTGCTGCAGACCGCCCGAGAGCCGGAGTCTACGTCTGCGGACCAGTTCCGCCGCGTCCTCACCCGGATCATCTACCCGCCGGAAGGGTCTGCCGAGCTCAACACCTGCCTGGTGATCAGCCCCGGCCGGGGCGATGGAAAGACCTCGCTGGCGTGCAATCTGGCTACGGCGCTGGCCCAGGCCGGGCGCCGGGTCCTGCTGGTTGATATCAATGCGCGCAACCCGAAGGTCGAGGAAGCCTTCGGCCTGCCGCTCGGCCCCGGTCTTGGTGATGTGCTGTTTGGCGGCCGTGCGCCCAATGACGTTGTTCGGCAAACCGACTACGCCAACCTCTTCGTCATCGGCCCCGGGACGCAGCGCCAGGTGGTTGTGGGCAAGCTGGCGTCGCGGGATATGGTGGCCTTCTTTGAGCAGGCCGAACAGGCATTTGATCACGTCATCATCGATACCCCGCCCGCCCTGCTGATGGCGGACGCGAAACTCCTTGCGCCCGTGGTCGATGGCGTGGTGGTGGTGGTGGGCGTGGGCGCCTCCACGACCGGCATGCTCCAGCGGTGCCTGAGCGACATGAGGCAGATCGGGGCCAACGTGATCGGCGTTGTTCTCAACAAGGTCAAGGCAACGCGGAGCGGATATTTGCGCCGCAATCTCCATCAGTACTACGACTACCTGAAAGAAGGGCGGGGCAATGGGTCCGCGCTTCCTGAAATTCAGCTGGAATATAACGAGGACGAGTTGGACGCAACCATCGTCCTGGTGGATGCGGAGACTGACGACGACGCCGCATCTCCGACCGAGGGATGATGGCCCGCCGGTGCCAGCCATGAGCCTCAAGCTGCCTCCAGCGCTGGTTCAAACTCGCTCGGCCCTGGCGCAGGCGCTGGGTTTACTGGCGCGCCTGTGCCGGCCCGCAAGCCGGCGGCTGGCGATGTTTGTGTATGAGGCGTGGGCCCGTGGGCAGATACGCGGGCGCATTGCCCCGGGCGTGCAGTTTTTCGGCATGGTGACGGTCGAAGGCTCTGGGGATATCGTGATCGGCCCGGGAACCCGTCTGGGAAGGCGGGTGTACCTGGAAACCCGGGAAGGCGGCCAGATCCGGATTGGCGCCAATTGCGTCATCAACGACGGAGCAACGCTCGTCGCCTATAGCAGCATCACGCTGGAAGATTTCGTCATGATGGGCGAATACGCCACGATTCGCGACGCCAATCACGGCACCCGGCGCGGAGAATGCATCCGCCTGCAGCCGCACACCGCGGGCGCGGTCACGATAGGGACTGATGCCTGGATTGGCCGGGGCGCGTGCGTTTTGAAAGGCGTGACCGTCGGCGCAGGCGCGGTGGTTGGCGCCAACAGCGTTGTAACGCGGGATGTGGAGGCAAATGTGATAGTAGCGGGCGCCCCCGCGCGCCCCATCGGAGAGCGATCCGAATAATGTCAATGGAACGAATCATGATTCAAAGAGAACGGGCCCAGCCATTACCTGCGCGCGATACCGTGGAAGACGAAATTGAGCTGTTTAATGTGCGCATCTCCAACCTGTCGTTTGACGAGCTTTGCCATTGGATAGATGTGCAGGTCGGGCACAGGACGGCCGCCTACGTGGTGACGCCGAATATTGATCATGTCTGCCGGTTGCAGCGCGACAGTGAATTCCGGGATGCCTACGCGGGCGCTGGCTTGCGCCTGGTGGACAGCGCGCCGCTGATGTGGTTTGCGAAACTCTTCAACCAGCCGTTGAAAGAAAAGCTGAGCGGTTCCGACCTGGTGCCGCGCGTGTCTGCGTTTGCCGCCGGGAAAGGCTATCGCGTGTTCCTGCTCGGTGCGGCGGAAGGTGTCGCTGACGAGGCGGCGCGCAGGCTGCAGGCAAAGTATCCCGGCCTCGAGATTGCGGGATGTTACAGCCCGCCGTTCGGCTTCGACCGCGATGCCGCCCAGAACGAGGCGGTCTGTGAGCGTGTGCGTGAGGCCAACGCGGACATTTGCTTTGTGGCGCTCGGTTCTCCCAAACAAGAGATCTGGCTGCTGCGGCATGCCGGGCTGATGGGTGTTCCAGCGGCGTTTGCCGTAGGCGCGGGTGTAGATTTCGCAGCCGGGCGCGTGCAGCGGGCGCCCGTCTGGATGCAACGTTCCGGGTGTGAATGGTTGTGGCGCCTGATGCGGGAACCCTTCCGCTTGTGGCGCCGCTATCTGGTAGAGGACAGCTATTTCCTGGTCATTCTGCTCAGAGAAATCGGCCGCCGTCTGGGCCGGAGCTGATGCAGCGAGCCGATGTGCGGCGGAGAGCCGGAGCACCCGGAAAGGAGACGGTCTTGTCACGCAGATTGTGGGTAGTCGCGCTGATCGTGCTTGGTGCGTTTGTGGCTCTCGGCCTGGCTGGCGCGGGCGGCCTGTTTCTTTATCGCCAGCAGCAGACCCGGCAATGGCACGCGATAGCGGAAGCGGCGTTTGAGATAGGCGATTGGGATACCGCTACCCGCTGGTATGCGTTCTACCTCAACCGGGAACGTGAAGATATTGCTGCCCTCGAACGGTATGCGGAAGCGAGCCTGCAACAGGAAGGCAGCCGCAAAAGCGGTTTGGCGCAGGCGGCCATGGCGTACCGACAGATCCTTCACTATGAGCCTGAACGCCAGGATATTCAGCAGGCGCTATTCGACCTCCAGAAAAAGCTCGGCGCCTGGCACGAGGTCCATTATCTCGCGGGGCGAATGCTGGAGAAGGACCCGGGCAATGTGGAATTCAAGCACGAGCAGGCCCTGGCGCTGTACCGCCTGGGAAAACGCAGCGAGGCCGTCGCGGCCTACCGCGCACTGGTTGACGAGGGGGTGGCCACCCCGGAAGCCTACCTCAATCTGGCACGGCTTCTGCGGGAAACCAATCTTACGGAGCAGGCCGACGATGTGCTCAGCGCCCTGGCAACGCGGTATCCCGATGACCCCTCTGTGTTCGTAGCACGTTCCGATTTTTTTCTTGAAGGGCGCGATACGGACCAGGCCCGGCAGGAGTTGCAGCGGGCACAAGCACTGGCGCCGGACGACCCGGAGGTTGTCATGCTGGAGGCACGGCTCGCGTTGGTAACGGGCGATTTTGACGCTGCCGCGCGCGCGGCGCGCAAGGTTCTCGAAGGCGATCCCAGCCAGGCCCGCATGTATCTGGTGCTTGCCCAGGCGCTTGCCGCCAGCGGCGACAAAGAGGCCGGGCTGGATGTCCTGCGCAATGTGGACCCGGCCGTGCGGCGAGACAGCCCGGAGCTGTTCCTGCAGCTCGCGGAACAGCTGATCAATGTGCAGCAGCTGGACGAAGCCCGCGAGGTCATCGCCGCATTTGAAAAGGTTTATCCTGATCATCAGTCCACACTCAATTATCTCGAGGGCCGGGTGTTTCTGATAGAAGGCAATGCCGATGCCGCGGCCGATCGCCTGGCGGCCGTGATCGAGCAAAACCCCGCGATGTCTCCGGCGCGTTTCTTCCTGGCTGTGGCCAATCTCCTCCAGGGAAAACGCAAGGAAGCCCGGGGCAATCTCGAAATCTATCTGAAGGAAAACCCCAGCGACGAGAGTGCGAAGCGACTGTTGGCCGAGGCTATGGGCGTGGAGCCTGACCCGGAACAGATTATTCAGGCGGCCCAGGCGGCTCTCGGCAATCTGGACGCGCGGCCGGACACCCTGGTCTCGTCGGCCCTCGCTCTGCTGGCTTCTGCCCTTCGCCAGGGCACGGTAGCGTCTCAGGCCGGCACCATTGAAGAACTGTTTACCCGCGCGCTTGACCAGAACCCCCGGGAAGTGCGTGCTTACGGAGGCCTTGTGGATGCCTATGTGGCTGCGGACATGCCGGCCAAAGCCCGCGACGTTCTCCGGCGCGCGGCAGAGGCCGGGGTGCCTTCCGCTGAATTGGCCCGCGCCAAAGCCAACGTGGATCTGGCCCAAGGCGAGCCCGGGGCGGCATGGGCAGCCTTTGAGGAAGCGTTCGCCGCTAAACGGCCCTCCGTCGAAGACGCGCGCCAGTGGTCCCGGTTTTTTACACTGCGCGAACAGCCTGACCTGGCGCGCCGGGTCCTGACGGTGGCTGCCGAAATTCTGACCGCCGAACCGGAGCGCGCCGAACTCGCCGTGGAAAGCCTGATGCTGGAACTGCGGTCGGGCGAGGATGAAGCCGCCATGCGTCTTTTAGGCGCCGTCGAATCGCAGGTGGCAGGCCATCCGGCCGCGGAACGGCAACTGCAGGGCGCAAAAGGGCAGCTGGTCTGGCGCCTGATGGAACTGAACGACGCGCGCAAAATCGAAGAAGCCCGCCAGATACTTCAGCAGGGCTCCGGCAGGCATCCGGACGATCCCATGCTCTTTACCCTGCAAGGCATCATGGCGCTCCGCCAGGCGCCGCCAGACTATGAAAAGGCGCAATCCGCCTTTCAGAAAGCGCTGGAAATCGACAGCGACAGCGTCGCTGCGCTCATGGGCATGGCAAGCGTGACCGCCTCGCACGGGGCCCTTTCTCAGGCCATGGAATTCGCCACGAAAGCCGCGGCGATTGCTCCGAAATCCGAGGGCATTGACCTGTGGCGGGCTGAACTGCTGTTTCGTATGCAGCGGTACCTCGAAGCGCGCAACCTGCTTGAAAACATCCTCGCCGAGGTGCCGGGCAGCCCCGCGGCCCTGGAACTGCTCGTCAACACCTATCTGGCTACCAACCAGCTCCGCGAGGCCGAACGGACCCTGCAACACCTGGAAACGCGGCTCGGTCCGGAAGCGAGTCACGTCGAGATGATCAAAACCCTTCGCGGGCGGATCCTGCTGGCGCAAGGAAACGCGACTGGCGCGGAAGATGTACTGCGGGCCCAGCTGGCAGCGAATCCAGACGATTTCTCCGTCGTTCGCAGCCTGGCTCATGCGCTTGCGCAACAGCGGCGTAACGAAGAAGCCGAGATCCTGCTCCGCAATTACGCCGAGGCCCATCAATCCGATGCCGAAGCGTTTGTGTCGCTGGCGCGCTTCTATCTGGGCATGCATGATCCCGCGAAGGTTGACGCCGCATCAACCGCGTTAACCCGCGCTCTACTGCTCGACAATGATTATCTGCCGGCGCTTCGCGCCATGGTGGACGTGCAGTTGCGGCGGGGCAGCACGGCGGGAATTCTCGCAGCATGCGACCGCTACCTGACCCGCGATCCAGTCAACGCCGGCGTGTTGTTTGCCAAGGCCTCGGCGCTGAGCCGTGAGCCGGCCCGGGAACAGGAGGCGCTTGAACTGCTCGGCCAGGTGATCGCCCTGGAGCGCCAACCGGAGTACCTGGCGCTGCGCGGCATGCTGTATTTGCGCGAAAAAAATTATGCTGCCGCCTTGAGCGACTTGCGGGCCGCTTCCCTGGAAGCGCCCGATACGTCTGCCGATTTCGATGCCGCACTCGCCGAAACGTATTGGGGGCTGGGCGAGAAGGAACTCGCGAAAACCCACTACGAGAGCGCGCTCGCGAAATTGCAGGGCAGTGATCCCGCGCCGCCCTGGCGGGCGCATCTTGAAAAACTGATGGCCCAGGAGAACTAGCTGATGATGCAGGAATCGCAGACTCCGGCTGCGCCGGTCCAAGCCCCTGCCGCGGGAACCGAACCTCTTTCGTTCCGTTCGTTATTTGAGCTCAAAGACCTAGTGGTCGTGGCGTTGCTGGCCGCTACTTACCGAAACGTTGCGCATGAACTCCGCGCCGGCTGGACGCTCGTGGATTCCTATTACTCGCATGGGTTTTTGATCCCGTTCATTTCGCTTTTCTTTGTCTGGCGCGAGCGGAAGAGCCTCGCGTCGCTTCCCCGCAACCCTTCCGCCTGGGGATACCCCTGGTTGGCCGCAGCGGCCACGATGCTGTTTGTCGGAGATTTTCTCGGCTTCGGCGTGCTGACGCACATGTCATTGCTTCCGATGATAACGGGCGTATTGCTGCTTACGCACGGCGTGGACCGTACCCGCACGATCTGGTTCCCCATCGCGTTTCTGTTTTTCATGATACCCATCCCGGCGTCTATCACGCAGAGCCTCGCGCTGCGGCTCAAGCTGATCGCCACGGAATCCGCGGTTCAGCTCGCGAATCTGTTCACGCTTCCCATGGTTCGCGAAGGATCGTACGTGCATTTTGGAGACGATTTCCTTCTGGTGGGCGAGGTGTGCGGCGGGCTCCGCTCGATGATCGCCCTGCTGGCTTTGGGCGCGCTGATGGCCTATATCAGCAAAACTCGTTGGCTTGCCCGCATGTTTCTGTTTCTGATCGCGGCGCCGCTCGTGGCCATCCTCACCAACATTCTGCGCATTTTCAGCCTCTGCGTTGTGGGGTATTTTTATGGGAGTACCGTGGCCGCGGGCACATTCCACGACGTCTCCGGCATCCTGATTTTTCTGACGGCCTTCATCTGCTTCTTCACGCTCGAAGGGCTGCTGCGCAAAACCCTGCCCGCCAGGGAAAATCGGGGGACCGCCTCATGAAGCATTATCTGGCCCTGGTGCTCATCCTCGCGCTGATCACGGCGGGACATCTGGCTGTTCTCAAGGCGCATGCCACCGCCAGCGCTGCCCTGCCTGCCGTCGAAACACTGGACATTCCCGATCAGATCGGCGACTACTCCCGGCGCGGCGCCGACGCGGAAATCGAGGATCATGTCAAACAGGTGCTCGGCACGAGCATGATCCTGATCCGGGATTACGTGGCGCCTCCGCAGAAATTTGTTCAACTGACCGTGGTCCACAGCACGTCGCGCCGAAGCCTCCATTTCCCGGAAGTGTGCCTGGTCGGCGGCGGCTGGGAAATTATGACGCAGACCACTCACCCCGTCGGGTTTTTCTTCAACGCCAAGAAACTGGTGCTCGTAAATGGCGACATGCGCCAGCTGGTCCTCTACTGGTTCAAGACCGGGGACGAACTCACCGGCAACTTTTTTGTAAACGCCTATCATTGGGCCAAGGCCCAACTGGCGTTTGGCTCGCCCACCTCAACCATGATCAAGGTGTCCACGCTGCTCCGCCCGGGTCAGAGCGAGGAGGCAGCGTTTGAGACTCTGGAAGATTTTGCCGTCAAACTCACGCCCATTCTACAGGAGCGGATTCCGTAGAACGGGCCGGTGCACGCCGCCGCATCCCGACCGGGTCGGCGAAGCAGTCAGAAAAGGGAGACGTTATGAGATCGGATTCCACTGCCCGGAGAATGAGCGCTCTCGGTACGATGGCACTCCTGTGCCTGCTGCTCGCGGTGATCCCCGCGTGCGGCGGCCGCCGAAGCCAGCAACAGACCGAGCTGGGGCAGACCTTCCTCAGCATCGGGAAGAGCGACGAGGCGTTGCTGGCTTTTGAAAAAGCCCTCAAGATGAATCCGCACAATACCGATGCCGAACTGGGTATGGCGCGCTGTTTTGCGGTTCAGGACAACCTGGAAGAGGCCCTGACGCATTACCGCCGAGTCATCGAGCTCGATCCGGGCAAAGAAACGGCTTATGTCGAAGCCGTACGGATCCTGCTGCGAAAAGACCGGCGTGGCGATGCAGAAAACCTGGCCATGGATTTCGAGAAGGTCCATCCGGACAAAGGCGGGATACTGCACGCGTTTATCATGCAAACCGCCGGCCAGACCGCGGACGCCATCGCCCTGCTGGAAGGCCTGGCGGCGAAATACCCCGCCTCGACGGATGTGCGGGTCAGCCTGGCCTCCGCCCTGGCAGCCGCGGGCCAGGATGCAAAAGCCGTTGAAACCCTCGAAGACGTGCTCGCCAATGTTGACCCGGATTCACTGGCCGCCCGCATGAAATTGGTGGAGGTCTATCAGAAGCAAGGAAAGACCGACGAGATCGTCACTCAGTTTCGGGAAATGGCAAATCAGAAACCCGGCGACCTGGGCATCCAGCTTGCGCTCGCGCGCAGTCTCGTCGCTAAAAAGGAATATGCGGAGGCGGAGGACATTGCCCGCGCCATTTTGCGCGAACTGCCCGAATCGGGCTGGGCCAATTATGTGGTGGGTGCCTGCCTGCTTGCCCGCGAAGAATACGAAAAGGCCGTGATGTATCTCCAGACCGCCACGCAGGCCCTCCCGGAATCTGAGGCGGTGCGGGATCTTCTGGCGGTCGCGCGACGGGGAGGCGCACCCCTGGCTCAGGCGCCAGAGACCGCGGCTTCGACTGCACCGCAATCTCCTGCCCCGGGGGAAGCCCACCCGCAATCGGCCGGAGATTTGCCCTGGCCGGTCCTGTGGAAGCAGGCGCGTTTTGATTTGCTGCTACAGCAGAGCGATGCGCTGCTGTCCCATGATGAGCCGAATCTGCGTGAGACTCTCGTGCTGGCTGCCCTCTTCTCGGGCGATCCGAGCGATCCACCCCGCGCGAAGCAATTCGCCGAAGGTTTGCCGCAGGACTCGCCCTACCGGGCCCTGCTGGCGGCCCTGGAAGCCCGGGACCCCGAGGCAGCCCTTGCCGTATTCGATGCGTGGACGGAAACTGAGCCGGAACGTGTCGTTCTTCGCGGCAACGCGTACGGGTTTACCCTCATGCTCGTGGGCGCCCGGGCCAAAGCGCTCCAGGAACTGTCGGAATGCTATGCCGCGGCGCCCGATAACGCCGTCGCGCTGTTCAACCTCGCTACCATGTACCGCACCGCGCGCTTGCCGGAGTACGCCGTACAGGTTCTGGACAGATTTCTGGCCCTGTATCCCGACAATCTGGGCGCCCGGCGCACCCTGCTGCGCCTGCTGGTCGATGCCAACGAGATGAGCCGGGCCCGCGCCATCGCAGAATTCACGTATCAGCTGTATCCCCATGATGCCGAGGCCGTGGTTGACCTCGCCAGCGTGTACCGCGTCACCGGCGAGGTGGACCTTGCTCAGAGTCTCCTGACACACGCCCAGGATGCCGACCCCGATAGCGCGCCCTTGCGCGTGGCTGAAGCACGCCTCAATCTGTTGCAAGGCCGGGACGATGCCGTTTTGCAGTCGCTCGAGGGCCGTGCATTTGATTCGGTAGAGCACGAGGCCGCCCGGGAGAGCTTACGGGCTTTCGCGCTGGCGGAAAATAATGATTGGTCCGAGGTAACCGCGATTTGCGAGGCCCTTCCGTCGCAAAAGCGCTCGGCCGGCCTCCATCTGTTGAGTGCTGCTGCCTATCTTCACGGGGACAAACCTGAATTGGCGCGTGGTGCGCTGGACGGAGCTAGTAAAGCGTCCTGGGAGCGCTTCTCCGGTGCGGCGGTGGCTCTGGCGGCGCTCGGAATACTCGACCCGCCGAAAGGGTCAGAGACACTTGTGGCGCAGCTCACTGCGGCTCCTGAGGGGCTGGCAGCCTACGTGCATGGCGTCGCATGCCTGGCCGAATCCCTGCCCGACTGCGCCGTGGGACCGTTGGAAAAAGCGAGCGCGGCTGCGCCCGGCTCGGCCTCGCTGGCGGCTCTGATGCTGGAGGCGCTGACGAACACGATCCGGTTCGGCGATCCTGCGCCGAAAGCACAGGAAGTGGCGCAACGGGCCCCGGCCGACCCGCGCACCTGGCTGGCTCTGGCCGCATTCTGTCATGCCAAAACGGATACCGCCGGTGAAAATGCAGCCATCCAGAAGGCACTCGAACTCGATGGGAACAACGCGGCGGCGTGGCTTCTTCGTGCGCGGTATCTTGAAAGCGCCGGAGACAAGGCCGGTGCGCTGGCTGCCTATGAGCGCGTGCACGCAACACGCCCCACCGACCCGGTTGTGGGCAATAATCTGGCCTACCTGATACTCGAGACCGGCGGCGATCCGCAGCGTGCCCTCCAACTGGCTCACGCCGCCCTGGACGCGGCGCAGAATAACCCGGCCATTCAGCCCAATGTCCTGCATACCCTGGGGCTCGCGGAGCTGCGGGTAAAGAAACTGGATGATGCGGAAGAGCATCTCGGGCGCGCGCTGCAGATGCGCCCCGGCGACCCAACCCTGCTTCTGGATTTCGGCGCCCTTCTTCTTGAAAAAGGCAACACCAGCGCCGGGCAGCGCTACATCCGCATGGCCATTGACTATGCTGATCGGCTGGGACTGGCTTTTCCCCGGAAAGATGAGGCGCAGCGGCTGATCGAGACGGAATCGCCGTGACCGGTTTCCGTTTCTTGGGGATCTGACTCAGAACCGGGCCGGCCTTGAAGCGGGCGGCCCGGTTTTGTCATGTCGATGCACTGCGGAGCGCCATTCCGAGTCAGCGGGCGTCGTACAAGTCTCCAAAGACCCAGGGCAGCGGTGTGCCGTCCGGTTTTTCCACGATATATCGCAAATCCCACAGCCCTGGTCCAGGAAACGCGATCGGCTCCACATAATGTGGTGCATCCGAGCCGGGTTTGATTCCGTCGAGCGAATAGCGCACGCGAAACCCGGACGGTACGGCGAAAGACACGCGTGTTTCGGCGGAACAAAGGCCACCCCGGGGACTCACAGCAAGGCCCGCCAGCTCTGGAATCACCGCGGTTGTGATTTCGAGATCGTCGATAAAGGCTTCAAACGGCCCTGTGGCGCCGTGCTGGTCATAGGCGGCCATGATCCGGCGGATCAATTTCCCCGCGTGCCGGCCCAGCGGTACGGTAACCGGCTGCCATTCGCCCACCGCACCTTTGGGCGTACCGGGATGAATGTTTTCGCCTTCTGCGGTTTTAATTCGGGAATCACGCAACGTCGAGCCGTCGTCAAACAACATATCCACCCCTACGTGCCGCCCCGCCTCGTTTGCGGGAAGGAACCAGTAACGGAGCTGCGTATCCGAATAGACTCGCAGCGGCTCTTCAAACAGGGAAAAATAGATGTAACTGTGCTCTCCATCGCGGGCCTCGCCTGCCACCCGGAGCGCCCTGGCGCCGTGGTGCGACGTCCCCTCCGCCGGCGCACAGAAGCCTTCCTCGACGCCCCGCAACCCGCCGCCTTCAGCGGCCGGGGTGTTCGCGAGGCCTTCCGGTTCGCCTGTTTCCCAGCCCGTGGCCAGGGCGCCCGGTTCGAACGACGACGGGTGCCGTGAGACGGTGTTGGCCAGGCAACGGGCGCGCTCTCCCGCGGCGTTTTCGACCGAAAACTCTCCGCTCAGGGCGGCATTGGCGATCAGGTCTGCTTTCATGCAGCCGCGCCCAATGGCGACATGAGGCTCCAATGCATGGTGAAACACGGCGTTTTCAAGGCGAAAAGTGCCCGCCTCGCAGGTCATCCCGCCGCTGATACTGTTAAGTTGCTGTATCAGGACGGAGCCCACTCCGCTGAACTGGCCGCTGCAGTGGCCCGCCCACATCTGCGAAGTAAAAAACCGGGCCCGTCCGGCAAATTGGTCTTCGGCGATGATCGCGCCCACCTCGTACTTGCCCAGAGGGACCAGTTGCATGAGTAGAAAATCGAGCCCTTCGCCGCCGCACGCGCTTAGCACGGCGCAGCGGCTTCCGGTGTCGGTTCCGTGCATGAGAATACGCGCATTACTTCCGCCCCCGTCGTCGCGGAAGGCGATACCGTCGTACGCGGCATACAGGAATGTGCGGTAGATATGTTCCCGCGCACAACGGCCGAAGACCATCGCCTCGAGATTGCCGCGCTGCTGATCGATGATCGGCTCGAAGGTGTCTTTGCTATACGCCGGCCGGGGCAGATCGTGCGGCAGCCTCAACCCATAATGGGGATTCATCTGCACATCCACCACCCAGCCGTCGCCCGCGGATTTGCTCACAAACAGCCCACGCCTCAGGAAAGCGCCGCCAAGGTAGCTGATGTAATGGCCTTCACTGGGATGCGTCCAGAAATCCACCCCCTGCCAGGCATTCGAAATCGTCACGTCGATGAGCCAGCATGCCGGTCCCAGCGAACGCACCGCCCACGGATACGGCTGCACGTCGAGCAGATTCTGCTCCGGGTACCAGATCGTCAGGCCCCGCAGACCCGATTTTGCGGACAATGCAATAAACGGCGCACCGCCTTCATCGCCCTGCCCGCCCATCGGCATCAATACCGACCCGCCGGACTGCGTGTGGTGCGGCACGTCGAAACAGCCGCGCAGCTCCACACCCGCCGGAACCGTCAGTGCCCCGCGAAACCGGTAATATCCCGCGGGGACATAGACGGTCGCCCCGCCCAGACGCTCCGCAGCCGTCAATGCCCCTTGGAACGCCTCCGTGTTGTCGTCGAGGTCCGGCCGCGCCCCGTAGCCGGTCACCAGCACTACGTCGCGGCTTCCCGGTGCGGGAGCCGGCGGCGCGGGTGGCCGCGAGACATCCGGCACCTCAAACGTCATCGCGTGGTGGGTTATCATCACATCGGCGTTCGTCGCGGCGTTTTCGATGACCGGCTGGCCGGCAAACTTGTTGCCGAGAAGGCGGGCGCGGTTGACCCGCTCGCCCAGTTTCACGGGGCTGGCAGCGCCCTGAAACTCGCATCCCAGCAGCGACACCGCGCCGGCCGCCGCTTCCACGCCCGACGTCGTCCAGGCGTCAAACACGCAATTCTGGAACGTCAGCATGCCGTCGCCTTCGAGCAGAACGCCGTGTCCATCCAGGCCGGTGAACGTGCACGTGTTGAATTGCGACACAGTATCAAACGCAGCGGTCGCATGGACGGCATGCTGCGATCCTTCAAACCGGCATCCCACGGCAGCCAGGCCGATGCCGTTCAATTTTTCGAGATGGACTGCCGTCGCGCAATTCTCAAAAACGCTTCCGTACAACACGGCGTTGGTCGTGCCCTGTGCACCCTGGCGGATGACCAGGCCCCGCTGGTATCCCTCAATGTGGAGTCCATACAAATACTCCCAGTCGCTGCGTCCCATGTCGACAGCCGTGGCTTCCCGGGCCACCTGCGCGCGCAGGCTGGCCGCTGCGGATTCGCCGGCCGGGCTCCCGGGCAGCTTCGATTCGAGCCACCACCGCGGACTGATGTCGATATCAATAACTCGGCCGATATCCGTACAGGAATCGATGAATACGCCGGTCTCGAGCGCGGTCATGTATACATTTTTCAGGGTGTGCAGCTCATTGGTTTCCGGGCCCGTCTTGAAGCCTCGGTAGACATTGACCAAGGTCACATTGTGGAGGGTGTAGTTGTCCACACCCGCTACCGGCGACGTCTCGATGGCCCAGGGATAGGGTACGATGGCGTCCGGCTTCTGCTCGGGATACCAGATCGACAATTCCCGCAGTCCCGAGCCGCATTGCATCACGATCGCCGATTCGCCTTCGGCGTTCCCATGGTGCTCGACCGGCATCAGGACCGTCCCCACCACGCCTTCCCTGTCCGGCGGCAGCCATTCTCCGCGCAGGGTCACAGCATTTCTCAGCAGCAGATGGCCCTTGAGGAGATAGCGGCCTTCCGGCAAAAACACCGTGCCGCCCCCCAGAGCCGCCACCGCATCGATCGCCGATTGAATCGCTTCCGTCGCATCCTCCCCGGCTGATGCGGGCGCTTCGACCACGGCCGAGGCGATGATCCGGTCCTCTACGGGATATTTCGCGTCGATCAGGCGGATTCCCGCCGTCCCCGGTGCTGCCTCCACATTCAGGCAAATCGCCAGTAAACACAGTGCAAACCCTGAAAACCGCGTCATGATTCGGGATCTCCCTTCCGCAATTGATTAAGCGAGGCCTTCTGCCCGCCAACCGTTGTACCATGAAGCCGCGCGCGGATCGACTCTCACGGCCTGTGGCACGCTCCTCCAGTTGATATTGTCCGATTGGCAGCCCACAATACCGGCCAATAATTCAACAACCATCTCATCTTCACCAGAGGGCGGACAGCATGCAGGAAACCGATCTCAGCACATTGACCTGGCAACTTTACGGTTGGCGGCCGCACACGTGGCGGCTGGGGAAGTCCATGGAAACGGGGGCGGCCATGCAGGCCGATATCGGCCCGGTTCCTGCCCGTGTGCCGGGGTCGGTTCAGCAGACGCTGCTCGAAGCGGGCATCCTGCCGGACTGGAACGTTGGCCTGAATTCGCTCGCCTGCGAATGGGTTGAACTCCGCCATTGGGACTTCTCGGCCATCCTTCCCGCCGGATTGATCACCCCCGGCCAGCGCGTCTTCCTCGATGCCCAGGGACTCGATTATTCCGGCTGGATTCTCGTCGATTGCCGCGAAGTTGCGGTGTTTAAAGGCACATTGACTCCGCACCTGCTGGAACTGACTCCGGCTTTGTGCGATGGCGAAGCGCATCAGCTGAGTATCGTTTTCGATGTTCCGCCGCCTGAGCAGGGCCAGATCGGCTTTACCTCGCATTCGCGCTGTTTCAAACCCCGTTTTTGTTACAGCTGGGACTGGACGCCCCGGCTCGTCCCGATCGGCGTCTGGGACACGCTCAGCCTCAAGAGTGCCGCGCAATGCGCGATTGATCCCATTCATACCCGCGCGTTGCTCGCCGAGGACCACCGGACGGGCCGCGTCGAAGTGGCATTGCAGGCCGATGCACTCATTGTGCCGCCGGCTGAGATTGGCGAGGTCACCGTGACCCTCCTCAACGGCGATGCCGCGCTCGCCCGCAGTTCGGGCCGTTTTACGCGCGAACGCCTGGACATCGTCCTGGAAGGCATTGCTGTCGAAGCGTGGTGGCCCAACGGCTTTGGCCCCGCGAAAACGTACACGCTCCGGCTGGAATCGGTCATTCACGGCGAGATGTGGCGGCTTGAGCGCGTCGTGGGGTTCAAACGCGTCCGGTGGCTTCCCTGTGAAGGCGCGCCCGACGATGCTGAACCCTGGATCTGCGAAGTGAATGGCAGGCCCCTCTTTCTTCAGGGCGCCAACTGGGTCCCGCCGCGTACCAGCTATCCCGACAGCAGCGACGAGGAGTACCGCCGGCTTATTGAACTCTACCGCGACATGGGCTGCACCTGCCTCCGCGTCTGGGGTGGGGCCATCCTCGAAAAAGAGATCTTCTACCGCCTCTGCGACGAAGCGGGCATCCTGGTCTGGCAGGAGTTTCCGTTGTCGAGTTCGGGGGTGGAAAACTGGCCGCCCGAGGACCCTGAGACGATCGTGGAGTTGTCGCACATCTGCATGAGCTATATCCGCCGGCGCGCGCACCATCCCGCGCTCCTCTTGTGGTGCGGTGGCAACGAACTCTTCGGCGGTGGAGGCAAAGGCGTGGACAACGTCCCGTGCGATTATACCCATCCCTGCCTCGCCGCGATGAAGGAGGTGGTCGAACGCTGGGATCCCGGCCGCCGCTTTCTGCCCACGTCGGCGAGCGGGCCCTGGGAATGGGGTTCGGCCGATCGTTTCGGCACGGGTACCCTCCACGATGTCCACGGGCCCTGGGGCTTCGGACTTGACTTGCGCGACCTGGAGGAGTGGCGCGCGTACTGGTCCCGCGACGACGCCTTGCTCCGCTCTGAAACCGGCATGCCCGCCGCGCACAGCCTCGAGATGATCCGCAAGTACGGGGGAGCGAATATCTGGCCGCCGATCACGGACTATTGGCGTCACACCGCCGCCTGGTGGGGCCAATGGGATCGGTATCGGGAAACGCTTGGCGGCATGCCGGAGGACGAGGCCCTGGCCGAATACATCCGGCTGACACAGGAGGAGCAGGCCGAGGCATACGCGGTCGCCGCCGCGGCGTGCAAAAACCGCTTTCCACGATGCGGCGGCTTTCTGGTCTGGATGGGGCACGACGCCTTTCCCTGCCCCGCCAACAACGCCGTCATCGACTTTGACCGCAACCCCAAACCCGCGTATTACGCGTTGAAAAAGGTGTTTCGCGCCGAGACCTGATGGGTTGATCCCCGTCCCGGCGCATGACGCCTGGATAGCAAGTCACGCTTCTGCGTTATGCTGCCGCAGCGGGGGGAAAAATGTAAAAAGCGAATCAGTGCCATGAAGAAAACGCCAGGCCATAACCTTGAACCGCATTACCGCATGCTCACCCGGGAGCATCTCGAAGCGCGTACGCGCCATCCCGTGCACATCGTGCTCGAGAATATCCGGAGCGCCTTCAACGTCGGCTCAATCTTCCGCACGTCCGACGCGGGCGCGGTCGAACATATCCATCTCTGCGGCTACACCTGCCATCCGCCCAACCTGAAGCTTGCCAAGACCGCTCTGGGCGCGTTTGATTACGTCCCGTGGACCCATCACGAAGAACCGGCCGATGCCGTGAAACACTTGCGCGGGATGGGCATCCCCGTGGTCGCCATTGAAACCGCTGACAACGCCAGATCGGTGGGCACGTATATCTGGCCGCAGCCCGTGGCCATCGTGTTCGGAAACGAGGTCAAAGGGATCTCGCCGGAACTCCTGAGCGAATGCGACGAAATTGTGCGTATTCCGATGCTGGGCTATAAAAACACCATCAACGTCGCTACGGCGTTCGGGATCGTCCTCTACGACATCCTCGGCCAGTGGGGTGCACTGCGCGAGCCTGCAGCTAGCGCTGGGCCCAAAAATCAAAAACCAGCACCTTGTCCAGATGAGGGCCAATAAGCTCTCCAAAGGCCTTGTGTGCGGGGTGCGGCAGGTACACGGCGCGATCGTTCTCGTTTTTGAACGATACGAGGAAGCAGTGCGAAAATCCCTGCGACAGGTTTTCCACGCTCATATCCGTGCCCCATTCCAGCGCGAGGATCTGCGGAATCTGGCCGGGCAGCGCCTGGAACGCCTGCTCAATTTCGCTGACCGTCTCCGGAGGCGTGCCGTCTTTCCACTTAAATAACACCACATGGCGCAGGCATTGCCCGGTGTTGTCCGAATACATCGTTTTTGCCGCGAAGGATGCCGCTGGCGGGCGCACAGGGCCTGCCGATTTGGCTGACACGCATCCCGCCGTAATCAAAAGCGCCGCGCATAGCCCTGCGATCATCTTGTGCATACCCGCTCCTTTCAGACAGACTGCCCGTTTTCCAACTCAGAGGCCTCCTGGGCCCGGTTTTCCAGTTCACGAAACGCCGCGCTGACCTCGCGCAACCGCGGCTCGGCATCCGGCGGCGCCGAGCTGCCCTGGGTCATCTCCTCAAGCATCACCAGGGCCGCCGCTTCGAGTATCGGCCTCATAACGAGGCGTTGTAGCGCAAAGCCCGTCCACAGCGCAAGCATGGCCGCGGTGGCCTGCACTGCCAGGACACTGGCCGCCGCCGCCCACATCAGCGGCAGGGCCGCCAGCGCAACTGCGCCCATCATAAACATCCATCCCGTGCCCCACAACGCGGCGTTCCACCGGAACGCGTCGTGCCAGACTGCCGTGTAGAGCAGAAGGGACTCCCTGGCCCGCGAGGCTGTGTTTCCGGACGTGTCCGCAAACGCCCGGGCTGCCAGGGCGCCTGCCATCGGGCTCGTGCAGCGGGCGAGAAGCCAGCGTGCCCACGACGGCGCACGATCCGGCGCAAACGCCGGGAACACGTCGCCCACGTCGTTCATCCTTTCGTGAATGGCCTGCATTGCCCGGCGAATGCGCAAAAGCACCCACACGGGCGGCGCATCGGCCACGGCGGCGCGTTGCCGCGCCCACGCCAGCTGGCCGGGCCCATCCGGCACTTCGTGCTTTTGCGCCAGTTCCGCCAGCACCAGCCCGTGTTCCACGTCGGCACTGGCGAGCAGCGACACCGTAACCACGCCGTTATAGACCAGCACAGCCAGCGTCCCCGCGCAGAGTGCGGCCACCAGCAATGCGGCGATAAACCCCGTCAGGTGGGCAATAAATCCGGCCCCGGCAATTGCCGCCACTCCCGCCAGAAACACAGGGGCATGCACCAGGATTCGGTAGCCCCAGCAGGCGCGCGAACCCCAGGCCAGCAACAGGCCTTCCCATACACTCGCAATTAACCGGTTAGACTTCCGCATGGCACGCTATTATCTACGCCGCCCGTCCTGCATTCCAAACGGGAGCTGCGGACGTTCCGCCGGCCCTCCGAGCCGCCGAGACATTGACAGCACCTCCGACGTCCCCATATAGTCCCAGTGGACCTGAACACTTTCCCTGAACACCTCGAACGGAGAAGCAGCGATGGCGGTATTCGGAGGCATCGAGGCGGGCGGCACGAAGTTTGTCTGCGCCCTGGGCTCGAGACCAGACGACCTGCGCGAGGAGGAGCGGTTTCCCACCACGACGCCGGAGGAAACCATCGGCCGGTGCATCGCCTGCTTCGAGAAACACGCCCGGCGGGAACCCATCACCGCCATCGGCATCAGTTCCTTCGGTCCTGTGGACCCGAACCCGGAATCCGCCACCTGGGGCTACATCACCAGCACGCCGAAACCCGGCTGGGGCCAGACTCCTTTTGCGGGGCGCATCGCCGAAGCCCTCGGCGTGCCCGTGGGATTCGATACGGACGTCAACGGCGCCGCGCTTGGCGAAAACCGCTGGGGCGCTGCCCAGGGGCTCGATTCCTTCATTTACCTCACCGTCGGCACGGGCATCGGCGGCGGCGGCCTGCTCGGTGGGAGGCTCATGCACGGGCTGATTCACCCCGAGATGGGCCACGTCCGCCTGCCTCGCGATAAAGACCGCGACTCCTTCGAGGGCGTGTGCCCGTATCACGGCGACTGTCTCGAAGGGCTGGCCTCGGGACCGGCTATGGAGAAGCGCTGGGGAACCCGCGCGGAGGCTCTGCCGGACTCGCACCCCGCCTGGGATCTCGAAGCACACTATCTGGCCGTCGCGCTGGCAGGATTCATCTGCACTTTGTCACCGCAACGCATCATCCTGGGCGGTGGCGTGATGGAGCGCCGCACCCTCTTCCCGAAAATCCGTGAAAATGTCCTCGCGGTGCTCAATGGATACGTGCAATCTCCTGTAATCCTCGATCACATCGACAAATACATCGTTCCCCCGGGGCTGGGCAGCAAAGCGGGCGTGCTCGGCGCCATTGCCCTGGCCCAGGATGCCGCCCGAAAGGCCGGCGGGCACGGATAAATCCGGACAGCTGCCATGAACACCTCAGAACTCGATTATGCGCTTCCGGAAGAACTCATCGCGCAACAGCCCAGCGAACGGCGCGATGAATCCCGCCTGCTTGTGCTCAACCGCGCGGATCGCTCCATGACCGTCGACGTCTTCCGCAACCTGCCTCAATACCTGCGGCGTGGCGATTGCCTGGTGTTTAACGACACCCGCGTCATCCGGGCGCGCCTCCACGGCCGAAAGCCTACCGGGGGTCAGGTCGAAGTGTTTCTGCTGCGCGAGACCGCTCCCGGCGAGTGGGACGCCCTCGTGCGGCCGTCATCCAAGGTCAAGCCCGGCACGCCTGTGAAAATCGCCGCCGGCGTCGAGGCCCTGGTCGGTGATCGGCTCCCCGGCGGGCGCCGGCGCGTCTCGTTCGCCCAATCGGATGTCCTGGCCGTGCTGGAGCGGGCCGGCGAAGTCCCTCTTCCGCCATACATCCACCGCGATACGCCCGAGGCATCCGATCTGACGCGCTACCAGACCATCTACGCCAGCGCGCCCGGCGCCGTTGCCGCGCCCACGGCCGGCCTGCATTTCACCGAAGACGTGTTTCGCCGTCTCGACGAAACTGGCGTGGCCCGCGCATTCCTGACCTTGCACGTGGGGTACGGCACGTTCCGGCCCATCCAGGCCGAGCAGCTGGAGAACCATGCCCTGGAGTCCGAGCCGTTTACCCTCAGCGCAGACACCGCCGCACAGCTCAATGGCACCCGCGCCGCGGGCGGGCGCATTATTGCCGTCGGCACGACCGTGACCCGGGTGCTCGAGACCCAATGCCAGGGCGGCTCCTTTCAGGCCGGCACGGGCGAAACCAACCGCTACATTTACCCCCCCTATACCTTTCGCGCGATCGATGCGCTGCAGACCAATTTTCACCTGCCCCGCTCAAGCCTTCTGGCCCTGGTCTGCGCGTTTGGAGGGGTTGATTTCATCCTCGACGCATACCGTTTCGCTGTCAAGGAGCGGTTTCGGTTCTATTCCTATGGCGACACCATGCTGATCCTCTGACTCCGAGATTGCCCGTGCCCGCAGCTCGCCCGCGTGTCTTATTTCAGTCGCGGACCGAACCAGGCGTAGGCTGCCGGGATCACGAAGAGAGTCAAGAGCGTGGACGTGCCCAGACCGAACACGACCACGACGGCCAGCGGGCGCTGCACCTCGGAGCCGATGCCGCGGGCCATCAGCAGCGGGAGCAGCCCGAGCATGGTGGTGCTGGCGGTCATGAGCACCGGCCGCAGACGAAGGAGTGCGCCTTCCTGAACCGCTGCGATCTTTGTGTGCCCGCTCTTGCGCAGTTCATCGAAGTAGCTGACGAGAACGACCCCGTTCTGGACCGCTATCCCGAACAGCGCAATAAACCCTACCGACGCCGGGACGGACAGGTATTCGCCGGAGAAGTACAGGCCCAGAACGCCGCCGATCAGCGCCAGAGGCACGTTGAAAAGGATGATCAGCGCTTCCCGGGCGGTGCCAAACGCCATCCAGAGCAGCAGAAACACGGCCGCAAGCACAACCGGCACAATAATGGCCAGCCGCCGCATCGCGCGCTGCTGATTTTCGAACTGGCCTCCGTACTCCACCCAATAGCCCTCCGGCAGGGTGACGCGGGACGCCACGATGGCCTTGATGTCGCTGACGACACTGCCCAAATCACGGCCGCGCACGTTGGCCTGGACCACCCAGCGGCGGTTGTTGTTTTCGCGATTGACCTGGATGGGGCCGACGACGTGCTCCACGGTGGCGACCTGGCTCAGCGGGATCCTTCCCCCGGTGTCGGTGGGGATCAAAATGCGCCGGATCGCTTCAGGCTCCGCGCGGTACGGTTCCTGGAGGCGCACATGGATGCCGAAACGGCGCATATTCTGGTAGATCTGGCCGATCACTTCGCCTCCGATGGCCAGCTCAACCACTTCGAGGAGGTGGTCGAGCGGGACGCCCAGCCGCGCGCAGGCCTGCCGGTCCGGGATGATCTGCACCTGGGGCTGGCCGAAATTCTGTTCAACAGCCAAATCGACCAAGCCAGGGACATTTTCGAGCACGGCCTCTATTTCACCGGCCTTCTCACGCAGCACCGCCAGATCTTCGCCGTATACCTCGATCGACAATTGGGATTTGATGCCCGACAGCAGTTCGTCGAAGGCATTCTGAATCGGCTGGCTGAAATTGAGCTGAATCCCCGGGACCGTCTCCAATTCGTGGGTCAGCTCTTCTACGAGCATCTCTTTCCGGCGGTCCGGCGGCCATTCCTCCAGTGGTTTCAGTGCGAGGTGGATTTCTGCGTAATTCACCGGGTGCGGATGGCTTCCTGACTCAGGCCGCCCGATGCGCGACACCGTCTCGACGACTTCGGGGTGCTTTCGGATTTGCCGTTCCAGCATTTTGATAGTTTCGGTGGCTCGTTCAAGAGAAATGGACGGCGCCATGGTCACGCCAATGAGTATCGACCCTTCTTCGAGCGTGGGGATGAACTCCGTGCCCAATTTCGGCACGAGCAGAAGTGTGGCCGCGAACACGGCAAGTGCCACGCCCAACACCACCCCGGCGTGACGAATCGAGGCATTCAAGAAAGGGGAGTAGGCCTTTTTGAGCAGCCGGAGCAATGCCATCTCTTTCGTTACGCGCGGAGCAAGCAGCAGCGATGCCAGCACGGGCGTCACCACGAGGGCCGTTACAGCGGAGCCCAGCAGCGCAAACGAAATCGTGAACGCCATGGGGCTGAACATCTTCCCTTCGGTGCCCTCCAGTGTGAAGAGAGGAAGAAACACCGCGACAATGATGAAGATCGAAAATACAATGGGCCGGCTGACTTCGCGCGCTGCCGATGCGATCCGGGCCCGGGGATCTCCCGCCGGCTCGTTTCCGCCGGTCAGATGACGGTAGATATTCTCGACCATTACAATCGAGCCGTCGCCCAGCATGCCGATCGCGATCGCAATGCCCCCCAGCGACATCAGGTTGGCCGAAATGCCGCTCAGGCCCATGAAAATGACCGCGATAAGCGAGCACACCGGCAGCGAAACCGCCACGATGAGCGCCGTGCGGACATTTCCCAAAAACAAAAGCAGGGTGAGAAGCACAAGGAATGCGCCTTGCAACAGCGCCTTTGTGACCGTCCATGCGGCCTGTTGAACGAGTTCCGACTGCTCGTAATACGGTACCAGACGGACACCCCTGGGAAGAGACGCCTGCACGACATCCACTTTGTCGTACAAGTGTTTGATCACCTGCGAGGTGTTTTCTCCGTAAAGCTTCAAGACAATCCCGGACACAACCTCCTCTTCGCCGTTCCGCGTGACCACCCCGCGCCGAATCTCGTTGCCATACACCACGTCCGCCACATCGCTGATGTAGACGGCGACTCCTCCCGTGCTTTTCAACGGAATGGAGCGGATGTCGTCGAGGGTCTGCACCAGCCCCAGCCCGCGCACGAGCGTCTCTTCAGCATCCAGCACGAGAAACTGCCCGCCGACGTTGCGGTTGTTCCGCTCCACCGCGTCAACGATGTCCGTGAGTGTCAGATCGTATTTCAGCATTGCCGCGGGGTCGAGACGAATCTGATATTGCAGGACATGGCCGCCAATCGAGAGGATGTCGGTCACCCCGGGAACCGTCCGCAACTGCGCCTTCACCTGCCAGTCGTTCAATTCGCGCAGGTAGGTGTCGGGGTCTTTCCCTTCGGTGTCCACGGTTTCGTCCATGGTCAGGTAATACATGAAGATCTGGCCGAGGCCGGTTGAGATCGGCCCGAGTGTGGGCGGCTCGCCCAGGTCCGGAAGTTCGGCCAGGGAACTGTTCAATCGTTCCGCCACCAGCTGCCGGGCGAAATACATGTCCACGCGATCGTGAAAATAGACGTAGATCACGGCCATCCCAAAGGCGGAGGTGGATTTAATCTGTGTGACGCCCGGCAGCCCATTCATGGCGGATTCAATGGGAAACGTGACGAGACGTTCCACTTCTTCGGGCGCCATGCCGTGTGCTTCCACGAATACGGGCACCATTACGGGGGAAATGTCGGGAAACGCGTCGACGGGCATGTTACGGTAGGCGAAGATGCCGTAGGCAACCACCGCGAGCAGGGCGATGATGACCAGGCCGCGCATCTTGAGCGAGAGTTCTGTGATCTTATCGAGCACCGCTGAATTCCCTTTCCGGCAGGAGCGTCCTGCGATCAGTGGCCATGTCCGGCGTGTGCGCCCAGGTTGCTGGTGACAATGCGGGCTTTCAGTTCAAACGCACCTTCCGCGACGTAGCGCGTGCCGGCCGGAAGCCCCGACACGATCTCCACGCTGTCGCTGTTCTCATGGCCCAGTTCCACCTCCACCGCTCGCAATTCATCCCCATCTTCGACGAACACGACCGGGGCGCTCTCAAAACGCTGTACCGCGGTCTTTGGAATCAAAACGGCTGCCTCTGCTTGCTCCAGGCGCAACTGTACGCGCAGAAACAGCCCCGGACGCCAACGCCGGTCCGTGTTGGGAAGGACGATGCGGGCCAGCGTGGTGCGGGTTTCCCGATCAACAACCGGCGCTACGTAGGTGATCACGCCTTCCGTCGCGGAATGGCCTTCCGGGCCTGAGATCTGCACGGTCATCCCCGGCCGGATATGCGGCAAATCCTTCTCGAAAACCTGCACGTCCACCCACACCGTATCAAGGTCGGCGATGATAAAGGCGTTGGCCTGCGACTCCAGCGCCTCCCCCAGCACGATGTGTTTCTCGAGCACTTCACCGTCGAAGGGAGAGGTCATCTCGTACCGGGTCAGAAAATCACGCCGGCCTGAAGCCATATCGCGAAGCTGCGCTTCAGACAAGCCCAGCGCCTGCAGTTTCTGCCCCGCGGCACGCACGGCGATCTGCGCTTCCTGCAGTTCCCGGGAAGCGGCGAGATAGTCTCGTTCCGCCGAGATCTGGGCCTCCCACAGGGATTTCTCCCGAGTGAACTCTTTGCGCGCAAGCTCGAGGCGCGAATTTGCTGCCAGGTACTCCGCCTGGCTGTCCGCCAGCTCGCGGCTGTCCAGTACGGCCATGAGCTCGCCTTTCAGTACCCGGTCTCCGATGTGCTTGTGCACCTCGCGCACGATGCCGGAAACGCGCGGCACGATGTGCGCGACATGGTCTTCGTTCAGCCGGACTTCGGCGGGTAGCTCCACTTCCACGGTCAGCTTCCCGGGAGCCGCTTCGCGAAGTACAAGGCCAAGGGCTTGCCGCTCCGTTTCCGGCAGATGGACTTCGGGGAAATGTTCGCCGTGCTCCCCGGTTTCGCCATCGTGACCAGGCGCTGCGGGTGCACTGTGCTCATGTTCCGCGTGACTGGCCTCTTCGCCGTGCTCCTCTTCGCCGTGTTCGTCGTGATCATGCACATGCAGTGCGGGCCCGGCTCCGGCCGCTTCGGCAAGAGACAGCTGAGTGGGCCGCGCGAATTCGTAGGCCAGGTAGGCTGTCGCGGCCGCCAGGGCCAGTGCGCCGAGAACCGTGGCTGCAACGCCGATTTTAGTGCGCATCCTCTGTTTCCTCCATGTCGTGAAGCGATGCCGTATTGTATTGAGCGAGTGCTGTGCCGGTGAGCCGTTCCAGCGCGATTACCGCCAGGTGGCCGCGTTCCAGTGCGGTCAGATACGCCGTCCGCACCTCAAACAGCGTGCGCTGGGAGTCGAGCAGATCCAGGTAGTCGAACTTGCCCTGGCGATACCCCGTTTGGGTCTTTTCGAAAATTTCGGCGGACCGGGGCAGAACATTTTTGCGAAGCGCCAACACTTCGGAAAACGCCGACGCCGCCTCTTCGTGAGCGGCAGCCAGGTCGCTATGGACGCGCATTGCGGCCGCCCGGTTTGAATCCGGGATCTGCGAGACGCTGAACTGTGCCGCCGCGATTTCGCCCTGATTCCGGTGAAAGATGGGCAGGGGGATGGAAAACTTCAATTGGAGTGCATTGTCGCGCCCTGAATCGAAGCTCGTCTTCGAGCGTGATGCACTGAACCCTCCGTCCGTTCCGAGCCCGTAGTGCGAGGCGGCGCTGTCCGCCAGGCCCGCGCTGCGAAGCCCCAATTCCACCGTCGCGTCAGGGATCCGGTTGGCTCGCGCCAGTTCAAGCGTGGCTTTTCGTGCGGCCAGCTCTGCTGCCCAACGGGCGATGTCGGGATTGCTGCTTACACGCGCGCGCAGGGCTTCAAAGGCGGGCAGATCGGGCAGGTCTTCCAAGTCACCCTCAACCGGGCCAAAGTGAGGTGTCTCCTCGCCCCACATCGCGGCAAGCTGGGTGCGAACAACCTCCAGCGCCCGCTCGGCACGTTCCCGCGCGATGCGCTGGTTTGCGAGGGCCACGTCCGCTTTGGCCGCTTCAATGGGGGATTCCTGGCCTGCCTGAACCCGCAGCTGGAATGTCCGCACCATTTCTTCCGCCAACCGCAACAGGTCGGTTTCGAGAGCGAGCTGCTCCTGGGCGGCCACCACGGCCACAAATGCGCGCGCTGTCTCCGCGATCACGTCGGCACGCAGGGCTTCGTAATCCCACAGGGCCAGTTGCTTCGCCTCTTCGGCCTCGGCGACCCGCTTCGCCCGTTTGCCGCCCAGCTCGATGAGTTGAGCGATGCTCAGCGTGACCTCGGCTTCCGTGAGCCCTGAATGCGACCCTGATTCCGTTTCAGATTCCCAGCCCAAGGTGGGCAGGCTCCCGGAACCGAGCCCGCCCGCAAGCGACCGGCTGCGCGTATGCTGGGTCGGCCCGCGATTCCACCGGATGTCCTCCATCTCAATCGATAGTTCGGGATTGGGGCGGAGACCCGCCTGGGTTACCTCGGCCCCGCTGATCTCGACATCCCACCGTTTGGCGGCCAGACCAGGATTCTCAGCGAGGGCTCGATGAATGGCCTCCTGCAGCGTGAGCGGGACGCCGTTTTCCCGTTCACGCCGCGCGCTGTTGGGCGATGAAGAGGCTTCAGCGCCTGCCGAATCGTTTTCCGCACCCAATGCCGTCAGACATCCGATGGCAAGTACTGCACATACACTCATGAACCGCATAACCGCTCCTTTCCAAGGGGATGGCGCACAACAGGGCGTTTTCGCGCAGAGAAAGGGCCCGCCAGGGCCCGCGCACAAAGGGAGGTATGCGGTCAGATCAAAAGAATGGTGCTGCGGAGGGTTCGCGCGGAAAGGAGTTCCAGGGGATGGGATTGAATTGGCTGTATGGCCGTGGAGGCGGCCAGCTCGGCCTCAGAAACGCTCTCGCAGGCGACCGCCAGATGCGTCTCAAGAGACTTCGACGCCGCCTTGTGGTTGTCTTCCGGGGCCAATTCGGATTGCTGCGGAAACAGGATGTCCACACAGCTGCTGTGATAATGCTCACGGATGCCGCTGATGCGGCTGCCCTGGTCATCCGGTGCCTCAGAGGCGATGTTGCACGGGGCGCTGTGCGCGCTTTCGATGGCCACGTGGCCATTCGCGCCCAGGCACAGCACCGCTTCTTGCGCGCCGGAGGCAAACGCCCACACGCACAAGCCCGTCATCCACCACGTCAGAATTTTTACCACTTTATTTTCAATCATACGGCAGGGATACGCCTTTTAATGCAAAGTATAGGCGATCCTCACTGCAAAAACACGTTTTTGCGGGTGGCTATTCCAACGCAGGCCGCGCGGGGTACTGCCGGACGACGTTGTGTTTGACAGCAAGGGCGTTGAATGATAGAATACCCCTCCGGTTGCCAAGGCTGCGTAACCCCTTTGGAAGATGGGCTTTCGAGGCGTTAGAGCGATCATCGGCAACGAAAAAAGGCGCGCATGAAAAAGGCGCGCGACAGAGGGGAGGTTGATTCCGAGTGACGAAAGTGCGCGTCAAAACAGACGAGCCCTTTGAAAAGGCACTCCGCCGGTTCAAGAAAAAATGCAATAAAGAAGGGCTGATGCAGCGGCTGAAAGAAATGAAGCATTACGAAAAGCCCAGCGAGCGCCGCCGCCGTAAGCTCGCTAAAGCTATTGCGCGTGCCCGGCAGGATCAAGCGGGTAATTGAGCTTCCTCGCCAATGAGTGTTATTTTGAGGCAGGATCGAGTCATCGATCCTGCCTCGTTGTTTTAGAGCGTACTCCGGCGCCGGGAGCGCGGCCGCTGGAAAGGGGGATGTACCGATGAGCATTGTGCTGGGGCTGGACGTCGGCACGAGCGGCACCAAGGCGGTCGCGATCAACGCGTCGGGCGAACTGGTTGCATCAGCCCAGGTCGAATACCCGCTCCTGACGCCAGAACCAGGGTGGGCGGAGCAGTCCCCAGCCGAATGGAAACGCGCGGCCTTCGAAGCCCTCGCCATGCTCGCTCAGTCACCTAATATGAGTCCCGCCGACGTGAAGGGCATCGGCCTGACCGGCCAGATGCACGGCTCGGTCTTTCTCGACCAGGACCACCGGGTGCTGCGCAACGCCATCTTGTGGTGTGACCAGCGCACCGCGAAACAGTGCGACTATATCACCGAAAAGGTGGGCGAGCGGGAGCTGATCGAGATGGTCTGCAACCCCGCCATGACAGGTTTCACCGCGCCGAAAATTCTGTGGTTGCGCGATAACGAGCCGGACGTCTATGACCGGGTGCGCAAGGTGCTCCTGCCGAAGGATTATGTGCGCTACGAGCTGACCGGCGAATTTGCCACCGACGTGGCCGACGCATCGGGCACGCTGCTTTTTGACGTGACAAACCGGAGGTGGCATCGTGGATTGATGGAGCTGCTCGATATTCCCGCGGAGTTCATGCCGCGTGCGTATGAAGGCCCTGAGATCACGGGCGTGCTTTCGAAAGAGGCCGCGCGCATTACCGGCCTGCCCGAAGGCATTCCCGTGGTGGCCGGCGGCGGCGATCAGGCTGCGGGCGGTGTGGGATGCGGCATCGTGCGCACGGGCGTCATCTCATCGACCGTGGGCACCAGCGGCGTGGTCTTCGCCTTTTCCGACCAGGTCAGCCTGGATCCCAATGGCCGGGTGCACACCTTCTGCCACTCCGTGCCGGGAAAATGGCATATGATGGGCGTGGTGCTGAGTGCCGGCGGCTCGCTGCGCTGGTATCGCGATGCCCTGTGTGCCGAAGAAAAGGCAAAAGCCGTGGAGACGGGCCGGGATCCGTACGAATACATCACGGAGGCCGCGGCAACAGTGCCGCTGGGCGCCGAGGGCCTGCTCTTTCTCCCATACCTGACCGGAGAACGTACGCCGCACAAAGACCCGTACGCCAGGGGGGCATTCGTGGGCCTCTCTTTGCGCCACGAGAAACGCCATCTTGCCCGGGCGGTACTTGAAGGCGTGGCCTACGCCATGCGCGACAGCCTCGACATCATCCGCTGGATGGGCGTGCCGGTGGAGCAGGTGCGGGCATCGGGCGGCGGCGCCAAATCGGCGTTCTGGCGCCAGATCCAGGCCGATGTCAACGGCGCGCCCCTGGCCACCATCAATGTCGACGAAGGCCCGGCGTACGGCGCCGCGATCCTGGCCACCGTGGCGACGGGCCTCTACGGAAGCGTCGAAGAGGCCTGCGACGCCATCATCCACGTAATCGCTACCTGCGGACCCGATCCCGACAATGTGAAAGCATACAATGGGTGGTTCGCGGAATATCAGAAGGCCTATACCGCCCTTGCCCCCGGATTTCGCCGTGCCGCAGACCTCGTATAACGAGTTCGTGGAGGAAGGGGCCCAGGGACTCCGCCTCGATGTGTTCCTTTCGGAATGTGTCGAGGACGCTTCGCGGACGTTCATTCAAAAGGCAATCAAAGCGGGCCATGTGACGGTCAACCGCCGCGTCTGCACCCGGCCAAGCCGCCTGGTGGCAGTGGGCGACGAGATTCACATCGAGGTGCCGCCGCAGCCCGCCACGGATTTGACGCCGGAGAACATTCCCCTGGACATCCTGCACGAAGACGCGGATGTGCTGGTGGTCAACAAACCCTCCGGCCTCGTGGTGCATCCCGCGCCCGGCCATCGTGGCGGCACGCTGGTGAACGCGGTGCTGTACCATTGCCCGGATTTCCAGCGCCCCGGTGAAGAAGCCACCCGGCCCGGCATCGTGCACCGGCTTGATCGCGATACTTCGGGCGTGATGGTGGTGGCCAAGAGCCCGCGCGCGTTTCAATCGCTGTCGCGCCAGGCGCGTGAACATGCCTTCGAACGATGGTATCTGGCCCTGGCGCAGGGCGAATTCCCCGAGAGCCGGGGCCGCATCAACGCGGCGCTCGGCCGCAGCCTGACCGATCGCAAACGGATGTCCGTTACGCCGGTGCAAGGCCGCGAGGCGATCACCCACTTCGAAGTTCTGGAACGGTTCGGGACGGCGTCACTGCTTAAGCTGCGGCTCGAAACCGGACGGACCCACCAGATCCGCGTGCATTTGCGGTTTGCAGGCCATCCGGTTCTGGGCGATCCGGTGTACGGCGCGGTGGATTTTCAAAGCTGGGCCCTTTCGGAGGCGGCCAGGACGGCACTTCAAAACCTTCGAGGCCAGGCGCTCCACGCGGAAATGCTGGGGTTTGCCCATCCGGCTGGGGGGGAATTCATGCGTTTTGAGGCGCCGCCCCCTCCGGATTTCCAGAGCGCGCTGGATGCGCTGCGCGCACAATCCTCCTGACCCGCTGCAGTCCCTACTCCGACAGTTCGATGTCGCGCGCGACCGCCTCGCCTGGCCGGGTGCAGGTGCCGGGCCACAGCTTCCGCCCGGGGTACAGCGAGGTCTTGATGCCCGTATGCACATTGTCGCCGACGATGGCCCCGAGCTTTTTGCGGCCGGTATCGATCATTTCACCCTTGACCATTGACTTGATCGTGGCCCCATCGTGCCGGGTATTGGCGGTGATGGTGCCCGCGCCGAAATTGGTGTGCTCGCCGATGATGGAATCGCCGACGTAGCTGAGGTGGGGGATGGCGCAGCGGTCGAAGAGGATCGAGTTCTTGACCTCGCAGGACTGGCCGACCCGGCATCCGTTGTACAGGGTCGCGCCGGGACGCAGCCAGGTGTTGGGGCCGACCGTGCAGCCTTCGCCGATGTAGACCGGCCCGTCAATCACAACGCCGCTGCGAATGACCGTGTCACGGCCGACATGCACGGGGCCGCTCAGTTCTGCGCGGGGATGCACGCTGCCTTCAATGGCCGGGGTCATTTTCTTCAAGAGCTGCTCATTGGCTGCCAGCAGGTCCCAGGGGTAGCCGACAGGCAGCCAATATCCCGCCATCGTGAGCGCATGGAAATCTCCCCGCGAGGCCAGTTCGTGGATGGCCGAGGTGATCTCGATCTCGCCCCTCTCGGACGGCTTCGTCTTACGCAGCACGTCGAACACTTCGGGCGTGAAGGTGTAGGCGCCCACGCTGACCAGGTCGGAGGCCGGTTCCTGCGGCTTTTCGACGAGCCGCGCCACGCGGCCCCGGTCGTCCAGTTCCAGCACGCCGTACTGCCGCGGATCGGCGACGCGTTTGGCCAGCGCAGTATTTGTCGTGCCCGCCAGTGCCTGCAGATCCTCGGGAGCGTACAGATCATCGCCGTTCATGGCGATAAACGGCCCGTCGACATACGCTTCGCACTGGAGAACGGCGTGGCCCGTGCCAAGTTGCTCAGTCTGTTCGACGTAGCGCAGAGGCAGCCCGTTGTACGCGGCGCCAAAGGCATCGCGGACCATGTCCCCGCGGTATCCGACAACGAGAATGGCTTCGTCGATGACCGGGCGCAGCGCGTCCAGAAGCCAGGCCAGAATGGGTTTATTGACGACCTTCAACAACGGTTTCGGCCGCGTGAGCGTCAATGGATACGTCCGGGTCGATTTGCCAGCGACCATGATGATTGCCTTCACAACGATTCTCCTGTCCGGCGCCGCCAGTTACGGAATGCCCAGGAGGCGCTTTGCGTTTTCGCGGCCGATCGCCGCGCGCTGCGCTCCGGTAAGGTTGCCCCGCGCCAGTTTGTCCACGTTGGCCACGTAATTATAGAGCGGGAAATTGCTCCCGAAAAGCAGGCGGTCCACAGGGAAACGCTCCATGGCCAGTTCGAGATCGCACATATTTTCGTAATTCGAGATATCGAAATGGGCGTTTCGGGGAAAGGGCTCGCCGAGCTGGTCCGGTTCGTTGAAACGAAGCCCCAGCGCAACCACTGTGGCCTGAGGCCATGCCTGGATAAAGGCGGCCAGGGTTTCTGGCGGCACCGGCGCTATGATCTCACGGTGAAACTGACGGCGCGGGTCTTCGAGCCAGCATTGCACACAGATCGGCAAACCGAGGTCGTGCGCGCCCGCGACCAGGTCTTCCATTTCAGGCGCCAGGAGTTCGTAGCAGTGGTATTGGGGGTAGAGGAGCACCGCCCGGGCGCCGTAATCGTCGACGCAGCGGCGGAGATCATCGCGCCAGCCGGTGAAATTCGGCCGCAAAACGGCGGACAGAAAAAAACGGTCGCGGTGCGGCGCAATGGCCGCGGCCAGCTCGTCGTTGCCGTCCTGAGGGTTCAGGTAAAACACGGCATGAAGCGACGAGATCAGCGCCTGTTCGACGCCATGGCGATCCATGGCATGCAGCAACGCCTCCAACCCCTCCACCGGGCGGTACGGGAAATGCCCCAGTTTTGCGTTGAAATCGATCATGGCCGCACCCAGCGCAAGATGTTTTCTCCGAGAATCATCTCTTTCCAACCATCGGGGATCTCAGCGGAGAGGACTTTGCTCATCTGAACAATGAGGCTGCGGCCCGGTATGTCGGACCCGAAGAAGATGCGCTCAGGGCCAATGTGCCGGAGCAGGCAGTCCACGACTCCGGCCTCCGGCTCTCCGCCGGAGATGTCGACGCACAAATTGGGGTAGGGCGCAATGATGCGGGCCGTTTCCTCCCATTGGCCGCCGGCATGAGCCAGCCACATCTTCAGGCCGGGATGAAGCTCCGCACGATTGACACAATGCCACGCGGTCGACTCCTTTTCCAGGTTGCCGGTGGCTTTGAACCAGGTGTGTTGCAAGACAGGCACATCAAGCTCCACGATCCGGTCAAACAGCGGATCCATGCGGGGATCGTCGGCAAGCTGTGAAACCCACAGTTTTACTCCCACGCACGGGCCGTTGGCGATGTAGCGGTTCAGATGTTCGAGGCCAAGGGCCACGTCATCCGCGCTCAGATAGACCAATCCCATCAACCGGTCGGGATAACGTTCGAGCACCTCCACGATGTCGGCATTGGCCTGCTCGAGCGTCGCTGCATCCGGGAAAACCATCCATTCGCGCCCCAGGGAACACAGGATGAGCCGGTCGACGCCGGCACGGTCGGCGGCCTCGAGAAGCCGCTCGGGATCGCCGCCGCCGGGCGTCCGGAGATGGGCATGACAATCGATCACCAGGGACACTGGGATATTCTCCTTCGTTTGCAGTGCGGCTCTGCCGCGCCGTCGCCATTTTAGAAGGCTGCACCCGCACGTTCAACGGAAAAGACCTGCGAGGCGGGCCGCGGGGCTGTCTGCCTCGGCGATCCTACGATTGAATGAGGGAGAGCGCTTCATTTCACGCCCGGGTCCAAGTGGCGCCGCAGGCGCCCGGTATACTAAAGTCTTCTTGCCAATGATAGAATGGACGAAGGAGGCGCCCATCATGTCGCGCAGTTTGCTGCTGGACCTCAAGACGCTCGCCAAGAACCTCTTCAAACACCTTCGCTATGTGCTCAATCGCCGCGAATCCGTTCGCTGCGCTCTGTCGGGGATGGTGTCGGATGTGAAGAAGCTGCGGGTGCACGTGGGCGCCCAGCACGCCACAGAGCGCCGCAAAGTCGCCTTGAAGTACGTTAAACAGGGCCGAACCGCCTATAACGCCAAAAACGATGCGCTCGCCGAAAAACTGTTTCGTGAGGCCGTGGCTGCGGATGAAACCTGTGCTCTGGCCTACGCCTACCTCGGAAATGCGCTCTACCGGCAGGGCCAGACCGACGAAGCCGAAGTGAGCTGGCGGCGCGCGACCATGATCGATCCTTCTTCCGAGGGGGCCGAGAAAGCACTTCACAGTCTCCAGCATCTCGCCCGAAAAAAGAAAGCCTATATGGACCATCTGGATGACAAACTGCGACATGGACGTTCTTCCTGATTTTTCCTATTTCATGCCAACGGAGATCCGGTTTAAAGCAGGGTGTCTTAACGAGCTTGCGGTCTGCAGCCGGGCCCTGGGACAAAAACCATTTCTGCTGACAGGGCGGCATTCCGCGCGGGCCACCGGAGCCCTGGACCGGGCCCTCGCCCAACTGCCCAATGCGGTGGTCTACGATAAGGTAGAGGAGAATCCGACGACCGGCCAATGCGATGCGGCGGCACAGGTTTGCCGGGAAGCCGGATGCGATGTGGTCATTGCCATCGGCGGAGGCAGCCCGATGGATGTCGCGAAGGCCGTGGCGGGCCTGGCGCTCAATGAAGGCCCCTGCGCGGCATTTATCGGCTCCGGCCTGTTTGCGGCAGGTGCGCTGCCGATCATCGCGGTACCCACGACGGCGGGCACGGGCAGCGAGGTGACGCCATACGCCGTGCTGATCGACGCCACGGAACATCAGAAGCGCACCATCAAGGGCCGGGCCCTGTTTCCCCGGGTCGCGCTGCTGGATCCGGAGCTGACGGCGCCGCTTCCGCCTGAGGTGACGGTGTATACGGGGCTCGACGCGCTCAGCCAGGGCATGGAAGGGCTCGTCTCCCGGCAGCATACCGCGGTGGGGGACATCCTGGCGCTTGAGGTCTGCCGCCTGGTTGCGCGGTGGCTGCCGCGCGCCGTCCACTATCCCCATGACCTCGAAGCCCGCGGCGGCATGCTGCTGGCTGCGATGTTGTCGGGATGCGTCATCGCCCAGAGCGGCACGACGCTCGTGCACGGCATGGGCTATTACTACACCCTGCATTGCGGCCTGCAGCACGGCCAGGCCAACGGACTGCTGCTTGCGCCGGTATTTCGACACAATGCGGCCCACCTGCCGGAGGCCGTCGCGTCGATTGCCGCGGCACTGGGCTGCGCCGGTCCACCGGAGGAGGCGGGCAGCAATATCACGCGCGCGATACATGCGCTCTTCGATGCGTGCGGGGTTTCACCGGCCGCGCGCGACGCCGGCGTGGATGAGAGCCTGCTGGCGGGTTTTGCGAAAGATTGTCATGCGGATCCCTATCGCTTCAAAAACCAGGTGGGCGAACTGACGGAGCACGACGTGCTGCGCTTTTACCTCGAATCCTGGCGGGGCGCCTGATGCGCGGGCGCAATGCCTTCCCTTCGGAATGATTGCCGGAATTCCCGGCTCGCGGACGCGGGGCGGTAGGCAGCACGGATCGGGCGTATTCTCCATCTTGTTCCACCCAATCCCGCCTGTCAAGCCATTTGCTAATCTTACCGGGGCGTATATCGTCGCGCCATTTGGTTTCTTACCAGGCATGGGAGGTTGGCCGTGGTTTTTGAGTCCTGTCATCCCCTCCCCGCGGGGAGGGGATGAACTGTTCTAGTACACAATTTTCTTGGGCGTTTTTGCGGGAAGCAGGCCTGGCGAGGCGAACGAGATGGCGGTCGATGCTGACGGCCAGCTCGAAGGGATCGGTCTGGTCTCGCAGGGCGAGCGCGGCGCACACGGCGGCAGGCAGGGGCTTGCAGCCGTAGTGGGCCACAACCCGGTCCAGCGGGGTTTGCGCCTGGTCGTAGCGGCGGATGAGGCGGCTTGCGATGCGCAGTTTCTCTTTGAGTTTCACACAGGGCTGATAGAAATTCATCATGGTGCGCCAGTCGCCGCGGTACAGCTGGTTGATCGTGTCAAGTTGCTCGTGCGTGTCGTAGCGTTCCCAGCCCAGGAGCTTGCGCACACGGGTCCAGTTCTTTTGTTCGATGTGGGCATTGTCGTCCTTTTTGTAGGGTCGGCCTCGGGTAAATTGGATGCCGTGCTTTTTGCAGTACCGGTGGAGGTGGTGGTTGATGAACTCGGAGCCGTTGTCCGAATCGATGGCCTTGAGTGCAAAAGGAAGCGTCCTGCGTAGTGTGTCCAGGGCATCCACGACGCCCCGCTCCCCCTTGCCCATAATGGCGAAGCTTTCTCCCCATCCGGTGAAGATGTCGGTGAGGTTAAGCGAGTAGATGAATTCCCCCGCCGCGTGGGGGCCCGAA